>ERZ778021.109-NODE-109-length-193506-cov-18.797814_pt1 | contig 193506 bp, 152 predicted proteins | sample MGYA00375751_ERZ778021 | MGnify/ENA primary metagenome ERZ778021 (study PRJEB29350, sample SAMN05389814) | bioreactor metagenome | isolation source: Thiocyanate stock bioreactor | place: South Africa: University of Cape Town | collected 2013-08-29 ...
GGCATCAAATGATGGTGGATGGGAATCGAATTAACCATAACCAAAGGGTAGGGGCAACCCTTGCGGTTGCCCTCACATCCGGCATCAAATGATGGTGGATGGGAATCGAATTAACCATAACCAAAGGGTAGGGGCGAGCCTTGCGGTTGCCCTCACATCCGGCACCGAATCACGGTGGATGGGAATCGGATTATCCGTAACCAAAAGGTAGGGGCAACCCTTGCGGTTGCCCTTACATCCGGCCCCGAATCATGGTGGATGGGAATCGAATTAACCATAAACAAAGGGTAGGGGCAACCCTTGCGGTTGCCCTCACATCCGGCACCAAATCATGGTGGATGGGAATCGGATTATCCGTAACCAAAGGGTAGGGGCAACCCTTGCGGTTGCCCTCACATCCGGCCCCGAATCATGTTTGATTCGTCTCCCTGGCTGAGCTGCGCCTTAACGCTGTAAGCGCGCGCCGCACGCGCTTGATGTTTTTAATCCTCCGTGTGTCATTATTGTGGGAAAACTGGAGGTTGCACTCCGCGAATAAAGAGGCTATCTGCGTTTCTTCCTGCTTCTGGCCAGCCGGGCAATCAGGCTGACAGCCGCAGCCGTGAAGCCGGCCATAATCCCAAACAGGATCGAATCGCGCGTCCCAAAGGCAGTATTCACATCTCCATGCACGTTTTTAGCCACCAGGAAGACGACCCCACTGGCTTTATCGAGCGTAACGTCGGAGGCGATCAAGACTCCTGTACCAGTTTGGACCATATCCGCGCCCTGACCGGCGACGACGAGCATCGATTGGGTGTTGTTGAGTTCGGCATGACCGCCGGCCACCACCACTTTGGCCGAGGAACTGTTCAGCGTGGCTTCCTGAGTATGCGCTACAACTACGGCCCCGTTGGTTATCTGCAGCGAATCCGTATTCAGTTTTACAACCCCACCCTGGGTGATGTTGACCTGCTCAGCCTGGACGCTATTAGCCCCGCCCTGGCGAATGCTGACCTTGTGCGCAGTCACCTGATTGGCTCCAGTGCGGAAGATTTCATAGTCGCCCTTGTCCCCATCCGCTGGGTTGATGTCTTCGATTAGATCTTCAATTTCTTTTGGACTCATGCTACTCCTTTCGATTGTATTCTTATTTTCATTGTAGCTGCTTCGTAAGACAGATACAATGTACTTCGCTTCCTTCGCTGCGCTCGGCATACTTCGCAGCCCCGCATTAGCGTATCTCTACCCTGCATACCCCGGATAAACACCCGAACGGACGGCATCGGCCGGATCGGGATCGACGGAAGACAGCTCGATGCGGGTGATCTTGCCATCTGCGACCGTGATAAAAGCCAGCCCGACCAGTTGCTGCGGATAGGGTTCTGCCAGAATCAGACAGGGACGCGTGCGGCCCTGGTACTGGCAGGTGCCCAACTCGGCATACGGTCTGCCATCCAAATATTGATACCCGTCCAGCACCAACCGCAGGTAAGCTTCCAGACCGGCTTTGTTGGTCAGCGGATTCTCATTGGTGGGTGACCCGTATAGAAATGTTTCGGCCATATGCGGCATGAGCACATCCACATCCATCGTATTCCACATGCGCGCCAGGGTATTGAGTGCCTCTTCTTCATCCAGCAGGCCATCTGCAGAGACTGCGCGCACATCGGCAGCCTGGCCGGCGGGCAGCGGCATGTCGGGTGTGGGGGTATCGCTTCTGAAAACCCGCACGCGCTCGGGCAGGGTTAAGACCTTCAGTCCATCGAAAGCAATATAATAGCGGCCCCCGCGCAGCGGCGTAGCGCGCTCCAGCTCATTTTCCCCATCTGCATTGGCGATCCCGAGGCTGGCAAAATAACAATAGGCTTGGTGTCGATCGGCATGGTCGACCAGATCCTGGATGAGCTGAGCATCCGTCAGCTGACCATGCTGGGGATAGAGCGCCGTGCGGACCACAATAAAACAAAGTTTGCCTTTGCGGCGCGCGACGATCTGCGGGTTCCTGGTGATGTCCCGGTTTACCTCAATATCCGTAAAGCCTTCGGACTTCAATTGGTTGCCCACGATTTCAATCCCGAAAGCGTGCACTTCCGCATCATTCAAAATTTCGCGTTCAGACATGCCTGGTTTCTCCCTGGTAAAGAGATGGGTGATAGGTATATTGTATAGGAGAAATGGAAGGAAGGGACAGGATTGGCAGGGGGAGGTGTGAGCGCGTCATACCGCCCATAAATCCTGGTCAGTGGTTACAAAAAACGCCGGCATCGCTCAAGACCGTAATTGGCAGATGCAAGCAGCCCAGTGGTTTAGCTCATTGGTTTGATACACTATAGTTTCTCCTTTCCATCCGTTGTATAATTTTATTGCCTACAGTTACACCCTTTACCGATCACGAATGGGGTAAATAAAATGAACGGTGATTCAAACAATGAGGGTATATGAATAATTATATTGTTGTGGTTTGGATAAAAAAATACTTATCAATTTTTGGAAAATTCTTTTCAATAATTATCCCCTTTTTGATTCCGACTTTCTTTATATTTATTTCGAACATACTAATTGATTTTCAAATATGGAAATTGATTCTAATAATCTTTTTGTTCATTTCGATAGGATATTTCTTTATTAAGAGTATGGATATTTTCAATGAATATGAAGGCAGATTCACTTCATTTGTTAATGTATTAGAAAATGATCTTCTAAAAAAGGCAGAAGGGATAAATAAACGTCCTGTAAGAATTTCGCCTGACTTTCCTCAAACAGATTTTGGTTTGTATCAAAAAATGATTACGAAAATTAAGACCAGAGGATATGCTGAGTTTATTTGCCAAAATATGGGTTGTGAAATTGGTTACAAATGGCCACTTACATTATCGGCAATTTCACCGGGCATGCATCAATATTTCCTCGTATTAACATATGGTCATGATCCAAGTTCAAAAGGTTATTTCAGAATTTACGATGAAGAATTAGTGGATAAAAAACAAATAAACAAATCAAAAATAATACCCTCAGATTCCAGGGATTTTACGCAAACAATTTTCAATGATCTATTTCCAATTTTAGGAAATTTTAGTGACAAAATATCTGAAAAAATGTCGGGACAAATAATGTTAGAAGCGGCAAATGAGCATTATTTAATAACAAGTTATAAGCTAAGAAAAAAGAGAATGAGAAGAGGAAATGGATTCTATTACATACGAATTTTCCTATGAATAATTGGCCAAATTTTTTAAAGACAAAAGAACTTTTTTCCCTTCATTCACCCGCTATAATTTAAAGGGTGGTAAAAACAAAAACAAATTAACTTATAAAGGGATGCATACACATGGCAATTAAGAAAAGCGAACTATACAGCTCACTCTGGAAAAGCTGCGACAATCTACGCGGTGGAATGGATGCATCACAGTACAAAGACTATATACTTGTCCTGCTTTTTATGAAATACGTTTCGGATAAATATGCCGGAAAAGCAAACTCCCTGATTGAAGTGCCTGTCGGAGGCGGTTTCAAGGATATGGTTGCCTTGAAAGGCAACAAAGATATTGGAGATGGCATTAATAAAATCATTGCCAGGCTAGCGGAAGCCAATGAGCTTAAAGGCGTCATCGATGTCACTGACTTTAATAACGAGGATAAACTTGGCAAGGGTAAAGAAATGGTGGAGCGCCTTTCCGACCTGATCTCCATTTTTGAGAACCCTGCGCTTGACTTCAGCAAGAATCGGGCTGATGGTGACGATTTGCTCGGTGATGCCTACGAATACCTGATGCGCAACTTTGCCACTGAATCCGGTAAAAGCAAAGGACAATTTTATACTCCAGCTGAGGTATCGCGGGTGATTGCCAATGTAATTGGTGTCAATCAATCCAATAGCCAATCCCAAACCATCTATGACCCAACCTGCGGATCCGGTTCCCTGTTGCTCAAAGCTGCGGATGAATCCAAAACTGGTTTGACCATCTATGGGCAGGAAATGGATAATGCTACCGCTGCTATGGCGCGCATGAACATGATTCTGCATGAAAACCCGACAGCCGAAGTCTGGAAGGATAATACCCTCTCTAATCCTCATTACAAGAACAAAGATGGATCGCTCAAGACTTTTGACTTCGTTGTCGCCAATCCACCTTTCTCCACCAAAGCCTGGAGCAGTGGTTTTGACCCTGAACATGACCTGTACGACCGATTTGTGGATGGTATTCCACCCAAAAAGAATGGGGATTACGCTTTTCTGCTGCACATTCTTCGCTCTATGAAAAGTACCGGTAAAGGCGCAGTTATTCTGCCGCACGGCGTGCTTTTCCGGGGGAACGCTGAGGGCGAAATTCGCAAGAATATCATAAACAAAGGCTATATCAAGGGCATCATCTCGCTGCCGCCTAACCTGTTTTTCGGTACCGGTATTCCAGCCTGCATCATTGTGTTTGATAAAGATAACGCCGGCACACGCAAAGGCATTTTCATGATCGATGCCAGTAAGGGTTTTATTAAGGATGGTAATAAGAACCGCCTACGTCATCAGGATATTCGAAAAATTGTGGATGTCTTCAACGCACAATTGGAAATCCCTAAATACTCGCGCATGGTAACCACGGCCGAAATTCGGGAAAACGAATTTAATCTCAACATCCCGCGCTATATAGACAACAGCGAACCCGAGGACTTGCAGGATATCGAAGCCCATCTCAAAGGCGGTATCCCCAACCGGGATATTAAAGGCATGGAAAAATACTGGCAAAGTTTCCCGACGTTTAAAGAAGAGTTTTTTATTCCCGGTTCAAGGGAGAACTATTGCGAACTAAAAATTGAAGCTGCAAAAATCAGAAATGTCGTCAGCCAAAATTTGGAATTTAAGGTTTTTGCACAAAACGTGGCTGGACTGTTCAATGGGTGGGCAGAACGGAATGTGTCCAAATTAAAAAGCCTCAAGATTGGGGATAGCCCGAAGGAATTGATCGAAACGCTCTCAGAAGATCTTTTAAAAACCTTTGAAAACGTGCGCCTGATTGATAAGTATGATATTTACCAGTATCTGATGGACTATTGGACCAGTACGATGCAGGACGATGTGTATATGATTGTAAACGATGGTTGGGTAGGGAACAAAGACCTGCTCCCACCAGAATTGGTAATCAACCGTTATTTCAAAGCCGAACAGGATACCATTGACCTACTTGAGGACGAAAAAGATTCCCTGGCATCGCAAAAAGAAGAAATGGAAGAGGAACACAGCGGTGAGGATGGTAGGCTGGAAGAGTTGAAAAACGATAATGGCAGGATAAGTAAAAGTGATGTAGTTAAGCGAATCAAAGTGATAAAAGGTGACAAAGATTTCGTAGATGAGTTGGAAATATTGAATTCGTATTTATCCTTGATCGAGCAAGAATTTGATGTCACGAGGAAAATCAAGGAAAAACAAAAAATCTTGATGGAGAATGTAACCAGAAAATATTCCCTTCTTTCAGAAGAGGAGACTAAATTACTGGTGGTAGATAACAAATGGATGGCTATTCTTCGGAAAGAAATTGTTGGTGAAGTAGAAAAAATTTCTCAGAACCTGACAGGGAGAGTAAGGGAACTGGCCGATCGCTATGCGATCACTTTACCAACCTTGGCAGATGAAGAAAAAGCATTGAATATTCGGGTTGAATTAAATTTAAAGAAAATGGGGTTTACTTGGAATTGAAACAGGGGTTCAAACAGACAGATATTGGTGTTATACCTACGGATTGGAAAGTTGAACCTATTTCGGAAATTGCACTTGTTAGAACAGGACCTTTTGGATCCTCACTTCACGAAAGCGATTACGTTCGAGAAGGCACACCGATTATAACTGTAGAACATTTGGGGGAACAAGGTATTGCCCATATTGATACTCCCATGGTTTCTGACTATGACAATTATAGGCTAAGAAGATATACTCTAATACTAAATGATATCGTTTTTAGTCGTGTTGGCTCAGTTGATAGAAATTCTTTAGTAAAAAAAACTGAAGAAGGCTGGTTGTTTTCTGGTCGTCTTCTTCGGATTCGGATCAAAGATAAACGAGTACACCCCCCATTTCTAAGTTATTTTTTTAAAACCGAGAATTTTAAAAATCGTATAAGAAGTGTGGCGGTTGGCCAAACTATGGCTTCTCTAAATACACAGATTATTAACAATATTGAAATATTTTTTCCACCATTACCCGAACAACACGCCATCTCGGAAGCGCTCTCTGATATGGATGCGCTCATCGCTGCCCAGGAAGCCCTGATTGCCAAGAAACGCGCCATCAAGCAGGGGGTGATGCAGGAATTGCTCACGGGTAAAAGGCGCCTTCCGGGGTTTAACGGAGAATGGAAAGAAAAATCAATCGGCGAATTATTAGATTATGAACAACCAACTAAATACATTGTTAATAGTACGGAATATGCACCAAACAATGAAGTCCCAGTATTAACGGCAAATAAAAGTTTCATCCTTGGTTACACAGATGAGATTCATGGAATTTACGAGAATGTCCCTGTCATTATATTTGATGATTTTACAACAGATAAAAAATATGTTAACTTCCCGTTCAAAGTAAAATCTTCAGGCATGAAAATATTAAGACAAAAGCATAAATTTGTTGACTTGAGATTCGTTTATGAGAAAATGCAATTGATTGACTTTGTGATTGGTGATCATAAACGATACTACATCTCAGAATACCAACATATTAAGATTTCAATTCCAGTTTTATCAGAACAGAATGCAATATCTGCAATTATCACCACAATTGAGACAGAAATTAAGACGTTAGAAAAAAAACTTGAAAAAATTAAACTACTCAAACAAGGTATGATGCAGGAGCTGCTGACCGGGCGCATCCGGTTGATGTGAGGAAAAGATGACCAAAATCGGGGAAATTGAACGCAGGACACAAAATCGAATCTTGAAGCTATTTCAGGATCAACTTCATTTTGACTTCCTCGGCAACTGGGAAGACCGTATCGGAAATTCAAACATTGAGGTAGACTATTTACAAAACTACTTACAAAAACGCAAGTATAAAGAGGATCTGATTAAAAAAGCGTTGTTTGAACTCCAAAAAACCTCCGGAGATCAGAGCAAAAGCCTGTATGATGTCAACAAAGAGGTCTACAGCCTGCTGCGGTACGGTGTAAAGATCAGCCCGGGTGCAGGTAAGAAACGCAAAACAGTCTGGCTGATCAATTGGAAACAGCCACTCAATAACCATTTTGCAATTGCAGAAGAAGTCACTATCCGGGGACTATACGGAAAACGCCCTGACCTCGTTCTGTATGTCAACGGCATCGCCCTGGGAGTGATCGAACTCAAGCGATCAACCGTATCCATTTCCGAAGGCATCCGCCAAAATCTGGATAACCAGAAAGGACTCTTCATCCGTTCCTTTTTTACCACCATCCAACTGGTGATGGCAGCTAATGAAACGGAAGGTATGCGTTATGGGGTGATCGAAACGCCTGAAAAACATTTCCTCAACTGGAAAGAACCCTCTGAGATTGAAAACCTTCTGGATCGTCAGATTATTCAGGTTTGTGAGAAGACCCGCTTTTTGGAACTGATCCATGATTTTATTGTTTTTGATGCCGGTACCAAAAAAATCTGCCGCCATAACCAGTATTTTGGCGTTAAAGCTGCAGAAGCAAGTCTACTAAGACGTGAGGGTGGAATTATCTGGCATACACAAGGCAGCGGGAAAAGCCTGACGATGGTCTGGATAACAAAATGGATGCGTGAACACATCCCCGGATCGAGAGTGTTGATTATCACCGACCGGACCGAATTGGATCAACAAATTGAAAAGGTTTACTTGGGGGTGGAAGAAAGCCTGATACGTGCCAAAAGTGGGCGGGACCTGTTGGAAAAGTTAAATGACACGCATCCACCTTTGATTTGCTCACTGATCCATAAGTTCGGCAATCGGGACGAAGCGGATGTGGATGGATTCATTGATGACTTAAAGAAGTTCATGCCCAGAAACTTCAAACCAAAAGGTGATCTTTACATCTTTGTGGATGAGTGCCACCGCACCCAGTCTGGTGAGCTGCATAAAGCCATGAAGCAAATCCTGCCAGATGCCATTTTCGTTGGATTCACTGGCACACCATTGTTGCGGGTTGATAAACAAAAAAGCATCGAAATTTTTAGAAAGTATATCCACACCTATAAATTCGATGAAGCTGTACGGGATCAGGTGGTACTGGATTTGCGTTATGAAGCCCGCGATATTGACCAGTCCATCACCTCCCAGGAAAAGATTGACCAGTGGTTCGACATTAAAACCAAAGGGTTGAACGATACTGCCAGGGGCACGCTCAAACGTCACTGGGGCAACATGCAGAAAGTGCTCAGCAGCAGGGATCGCCTGGAGAAGATAGTTTCTGATATCCTGTTGGATATGGAAATCAAGGACCGGCTGGCCAGTGGGCATGGCAACGCCTTACTGGTGGCTGGCAGCATTTATCAAGCCTGCCGCTATTATGAACTTTTTGTCAAATTCGGGTTTGATAAATGCGCCATCATCACTTCGTTTATTCCGGACACCAACTCTATTAAAGGGGAGGAGACCGGAGACGGCGAGACGGAAAACCTGGAGCAATATGAAATCTACCAAAAAATGTTGGCCGGGAAAAGCGTCGAAGATTTTGAGAAAGAAGCCAAGAAAAAGTTTATTGAAGAACCCGGGCAGATGAAGTTATTGATTGTGGTGGACAAACTACTGACCGGTTTTGATGCACCACCAGCCACCTACCTCTACATCGACAAGAAAATGCGGGATCATGGGTTGTTCCAGGCGATTTGTCGTGTCAACCGGCTGGATGGGGATGACAAAGAATACGGATATATTGTGGATTACCGTGATTTGTTCCAGAGCCTGGAAGGCGCGGTACAGGATTATACCTCTGGTGCTCTTGATGGCTACGATCAATCCGACGTGGCAGGCTTGCTTTCTAACCGGCTCGAGAAAGCCAAAGAACGGTTGGAAGAAACGCGAGAGAGTATAAAAGCACTGAGTGAACTGGTAAAGCCTCCGAGGAATCAACTGGATTATTTGCATTACTTCTGTGGGCAGGATACGACGGACAAGGATCAACTAGCGGAGAATGAACCCAAAAGAATTGCATTGTATAAACACGCTGTTGCCCTGATCCGCGCTTATGCCAACATCGCCAATGAGATGGAAGAAGCCGGTTATTCCAAAACAGAGATCGAAAAGATCAAAAAAGAAGTGGATTATTATGCCAATGTCCGGTCTGAGATCCGCCTGGCCAGCGGCGATTATATTGACCTGAAGACCTATGAACCTGCCATGCGCCACCTAATCGACAGCTATATCCGGGCAGAAGACAGCCGTAAAATTTCAACATTTGATGATTTTTCTTTGATCAAACTGATCGTTGAGCGTGGAAAAGACGCCTTTGATAATCTTCCGGATCAACTCAAAAAGAACAAAGAAACCATGGCAGAAACAATTGAGAATAACCTGCGGCGCAAGATCATTGACGAACAGCCGGTTAACCCCAAGTATTTTGAAAAAATGTCCATTTTGCTGGATGAATTAATCAAGCAGCGCCGGGCAGAAGCATTCGCTTACGAACAGTACTTGGAGAAAATCGTAGAACTCAGTGGACAAATCGAGAACCCAGCTCAGAGCAAGGAATATCCGCCAAAATTGGACTCCGATACCAAACGGGCATTGTTTGATAACCTGAACAGTGATGAACATCTGGCTATCATTTTGGATGATGAAATTCGCACCACCAAAAAAGACGACTGGCGTGGTAACAAAATCAAAGAGCGGGAAGTTCTTTATATTATCAAAAAACATGTTCCGGAAGAAAAAGTAGAAGAGATTTTTGAACTGGTAAAAAACCAACGAGATTATTGAGATGCATCAGATAACGGTCAGCGATCTGGCGATTGAAGTAGAACGAAAGAATATCAAAAACATGCATTTGAGCGTGAACCCTCCAGATGGCTGGGTAAGGATTGCTGCTCCTTTGAATATTGATGATGATGCCATTCGCCTTTTTGCGGTTTCAAAATTGTCCTGGATTCACAAGCAGCAGCGTAAATTTGAAACCCAGGCCAGACAATCCGAACGGGAATTTGTATCCGGTGAGAGTCATTATTTCAATGGTGAACGTTATCTGTTGAATGTAATTTACCGGAAGGGAAACTCGAAGGTTGTGATCCGCAATAAAACCTATATTGACTTGTACGTACGTGAGAAAAGTTCACAGGAAAGCAGGGGGAGGGTGTTGACCGAATGGTACCGAAAGCAGCTAAAAGCAAAGATACCAGACATGGTCAACAAATGGCAGGAGACAATCGGGGTAAAGTTAAACGGCTGGGGTGTCCGGCAAATGAAAACCAGATGGGGCACCTGCAATATTGAGGAGAAACACATCTGGCTGAATCTGGAACTGGCGAAAAAACCGGACCTCTGCCTGGAGTATATAATTGTGCATGAATTGGTGCATTTGCTGGAACGGAAACATAATGATCACTTTGTAGCCTTGATGGATGAATTCATGCCGAACTGGCGATTGTACCGGGATGAGTTGAATCAATTTCCATTGAAGCATGAGCAATGGGGATATTGAGAAATGGATAAAAAAGAAGAACTACTAAATGAAATTCAGAAAAATAATCGTGTTTGCCCGAATCCACAACTTTGGAATCAACTATATGAGATGCTACCAGACAAAAATCGTGTTGGATATGGAAGGGAACCAGGATTACCGTTAATTTTGGCTGCCTGGTGGGTAACTTCTAATTTAGAGAAATTGCTTCGCTTTCGCGAACATATTAATTGGGCAGCTAATCATAATTGCTTAGAAGAAATATATGATTTCATTATAAGTTTGCCGGAAGAAGATTGGCACCATTTTAGCGATTAGTTAAGAAAGGGGGAAAAATGACTCCACCAAAACCAAATGAATTTGTTTCAATACTAGAAGAAACGCTTTCCAGGAATGGAATCGACTACCATAAGTTTATTAATGAAATCGGGCAGGTAAAAGCTTCCGAAGATCGGAAAAGTGGGAAGGTTTTTTCATTTTCTGAGCATCTCAGAGGTTTGGTGTATGCCCAATTAAGCAATCAAAGACCCTGGGGGCCCATCGCTGATCATGTTGCAAATATCGATGAAATATTTTTCGATTTTGATCCTGATAGACTGCAATCCACTCCACCAGAATATTTCAGCGATTCGCTTAAAGAAATTCGATGCGGCAACAGACAGATCAATAAACAAATGGTTGTCCTCTCCGAAAATATAAACACATTTAAGCGGATTGTTGCTAATCATGGATCACTTGACGCCTTCCTGGAAAAAGAAGATGCTATGGCAATCGCAACAGCTTTATCATATCCAGGGACTTATAAACTCAAACAAATTGGGCTCGCACTGGCACTTGAATATTTAAAGAATGTCGGCATTGAAGCAATAAAACCTGATGTTCATATCATGCGCATTCTCAGTAGTTCCCGGCTTGGTTATCTTAAAGACAATTCAGACGAATATGAAGCTATTATTGAAGTTTTAGCCCTGGCCGAGGAGGCCCAATCCAATGCAATTTATTTAGATAACCTGCTTTGGTTATTAGGTGCGCAAAATTATGGCAATATTTGTAAAAAAGATCCTAGCTGTAACCTCTGCGGGTTTATTGAAATTTGTAACTATCCAAAAAAATAGAACCAAAGGGAGGTCTTTCTTGATAGATACGATTCGATCGGAAGTTGTTGAGGTTAAGGTTAATGCTAATCGGCTAAATGATAAACCTGGCAGTTTGGAGACACTTGTTGCAAAACATAGAAGTTATGAATGGAATGGCCATATCTGGATTTTGTATAATTCAAAGTTCGAAATTATGGGCTTGAAATAGACAAAACCAAATCTTTTCAATTCACCATGTCCTGCCTTGAAACAGGTCACCGGCAGTAATCTTTTTTTTACCAGTATAATTAACTTACTTGTTGTTAAGTGGATGTGATTTAACGTTTTCGATTGCTAATCCATTTCCTCTTGATAATTTAGCTGATCAATAAATTAACAAGGATATAAAATGCGCTATCAAAGCCCACTAGGTAATCTTCGTGATGTTTTGATTCAAATTCAAGAATCAGCCAACTTATATAAAAAAATATTAATTAAAAATGAAGCTGCAACCCGCTCAGTTCTTATAGATCCAATATTAAGAGCGTTAGGTTGGAATACGGCCAATACCAATATGGTTGAAGTTGAAAAGACGCTTGATAGTGTGCGTGCTGATTATGTTTTGTTTGATATAAATCAAATTCCTCGCATAATCGTTGAGGCAAAATCTCTCAATACTGATCTGAATCAAAAGAAGCTGATCATGTCACTTGTAAACTATGCCTTTAATTTCGGATTGGAAGATGTTTTCCTAACAGACGGATTAATTTGGGAACATTTTGATAAGTTCCAACCCGGTAATGTTGAACCATCTAAAACAATAAATTTGGCTAAAGATGATCCTGTTGAATGTGCAGCCTACCTTGTTCAGCACTTGGATGCAGCGAAATATTGGCCAATCGAGCAGACAATAGATGTTCTTTCACAAAGAATAGAAGAACTGGAAAGCACTGTCTCCACAATGCAGAAATCCTTAGAAACGCTAAACCATCAAAACGGAATTAATACAACAATTCTAAAACCCTCACCGAAAGACGAATTAATATTTACTCCTTTGTCGAATCTTGGCGAAATAGCAGGTAAAAAGCCATCTCATTTTAAACTCCCGGATGGAACGATAATTAGTATTAAACTTTGGAAGGACATATTACGCGAGTGTTGCAAATTTGTTTTGAAGAATAATAAAAATATTCATATCCCCTTTCCGGATAGAGTAGGCAAGAAAGTCTCTCTCATTAGTTATGAAAAACCAGCAAAAGGGTTGTCATACATTTCTGAAGAATATAACGAGGAAACGATATATATTTACACGAATTACGATTCTTATAACTGTGTGGCTAATGCTTTGTATATTCTAAATTTAATTCCTAAAGATTTATTCAAATGCGAGCCAGCAATCGTTTTAGAAAAATAAATAATCATCCAGAATTTATAATTGGAAGTCTAGCATTCCTAATTGAACTTATATCAATCTATTGACTACTCTGCAATCAAATTTGGCCCAAACTTAATTTGGCAAATTACTAAAAAACCTGGAATCAACTAAAAAAATATAACCATGAAATTACCAGACGAAGTTAGTGAGACTCTCAAATCATATGTTTATGTTTACATTGACCCTCGCAACGGTCAACCTTTTTACATTGGTAAGGGAAAAGGGAATCGTATTTTTTCTCATCTTGAAGATCAATCTGAAACAGAAAAGGTGCAAAGAATTGTGGAAATTCGTCAAAACGGACTAGAACCCAGAATTGATCTTTTACGATATGGCCTGACAGATGCGGAGGCAGTATTGGTAGAGGCAGCTGCAATTGATTTGATTGGGAAATCCAATCTCACTAATAAGATGGCCGGGTATCATAGCCACTCTTTTGGTCGTATATCGTCTCAGGAGATAATTATTATGGCGTCAGCAAAAGAAACAATTGTAAAACATAGAGCATTATTAATTACGATTAATAAAATGTATCGCAGTGATATGGCATCCGATGAACTTTATGAAGCCACGCGCGGTGTCTGGGTGGTCGGTCCCAGAAGGGAAAATGCACAATATGCAATGGCGGTCTATCAGGGCATTGTCCGGGAAGTTTACCGTATTAACAAATGGTATCCTGCAGGCACCCTGGCATATACATATCGTGACCAACAAGAGATGAAAGCATATAAAGGCCGCTGGGAATTTGATGGCGTAATTGCCTACGATATACGGGATCAATACGTCAATTTTTCAGTTGGCAAAGGTGGGCAAAATCCAATCCGGTATGTAAATTGTTAACAAACCAATATTTAGGTTCATTAATACGAAATTATTTACAGGTTTGTTAGATATGAGTGAATTTCATAATTCGTATAAACAGTGGAGTTTCTTCAAATTTCTTTTCATAAGAAAACTATCCTATAATAAATAAAATAAACCCTTTTCAGGTGGCAAATGACTTCAGAAAAATACCAATTATCAGCTGATATCCCAAAATTCGATGATGCGAGAGCTTTCTTGATTGCTATTGAAGGTGAAAGTCAATCTATTTATCGAGAAATGACTAATGCAATTAGGGGGCAGCGAGGTAGCCCTCAGGATAATGTAAATTGGACAAACCCAAATGAATGGATTCCAGATCGCCTATCAGGTCGGTTAAGTAAATTATCATTTAAAGTTTGGGAAAAGTCTAATCACAAGGTAAACCCTCGCCATTCAAGGTGAACAATTCGTTTTTGCAAACGTTACGGTTTTTTGGAGACCCACCAAGGTGATATCTACACAATAACTGAAAGCGGGAAATTATTTTTAACTGGAAATGAAAAATTAGAAGCATTTGTTGATCAGAAAGAAGGTTTGATTTTTGTGCTTTCTTTAATTAGTGAAAATAATCCAGCCCGAAGAGGTGAACTTTTACCTGCATTTTCAGAATATTGTAGGGATTCCACCACTTTTCAATCTGATATTGTTATTCGTACCGCTTTATATGAACGGTTGATAAATCTTCAAGATCGTAATTTTATTTCACGAAGTGGGGTAAATTATGGAATTGAAGAGTTGGGTGTGGAATATCTTGAAAACCTGTTTAATTCAGGTACGATTCTGGATGATGAAACCAAGATTAATAAGGCTCGTCGATTGGTCCGGGAAATGTACATTGAAACAAGGGAAGAGCTTATGCAACATCTTTTATCTATGGATCCATTTAAATTTGAACATTTAATTAAACTGGTGTTGGAAGAGATAGGATACACAGATGTAACTGTAACTTCACCAACCAATGATAAGGGTGTTGATGTAGTAGCAAATATCGAATTAGGAATCAGTTCAGTAAGAGAAGTCGTTCAAGTTAAACGTTATCAAATAACGAATAGAATGACCCGTCGCACATTGGATGAACTGCGTGGTTCTTTACATCGCTTTAATGCGGTGAGAGGTTCGATTATCACTACTGGTGATTTTTCCAGTGGGGCGCTGAAAGCTTCCTTTGAAAAAAACGCAGCGCCAATCACATTAATTAATGGGGAAAAACTGTTAGATTTGATGGTTGCAAATGAAATTGGAATTAAAAAGAATTCCTTGGATTATTTTCTGTTCGATGCTAAAAAGATAATGCAGTTTGAAGAGAATGTGGAAGAGATAGATGAATAAAGAAATTGGAAATGAACACATATTTAGGAGAATGGCATATATCGAACAGTTTTTTTTTGGCTATCTAGCTTTCAAATTTAACTGTAGTCCTGAAAATCTCGCTATCGAATGTTTAATATTTTGCTGAAACGGCCCCAAATTGCCAGAGGAACTTACGTTGAAATCTTTTTGAATATTAACATTGTCTTTCCTCATAATGTAATTTTTTAAACAAAAGGCAATCATAAGGTTACTATTACATTTTGATATTATTGCATCAAATCTTATGATTACAAATAAAGAAAATTTTAAATAAATGAAAGAAATTTTAACTAGGAGATGATATGGCTGAATGGGAAGCATTGAAAATTCATGACGTAGTTCAAGACATTAGTGATAATTTGATCGTATTACCGGTAATTCAGCGAAGTCTTGTTTGGGATGAAGAAAAAATGGAACTGCTCTTCGATTCTCTATTAAAAGGCAATTCTTTTGGTGGAATTATGTCCTTGGAAGAAGAAAAAGGGGCTCAACCACTTTTCGCATTCCGTCAATTTTCAAAAGAAGGTGAATTACACGATTCGAATTTACCCTCGGTTTTAGACAACAACACAACTCTTATCATTGATGGCCAACAACGCCTTCAGGCATTTTATATGGGTTTAAAGGGCGGGGTGAATGGTAAAAACTTGTACCTTAACCTGGTCAGCCAGATAGACTACGATTTTGAATTTGCCGGGCAGACCAGTGATCTAGCAACAACCAGAAAAGAAGATAATATTGAAATCCCTATGATTTGGTACCTGGTGCCCGATTTATACACACGTCTCCATAAGGTTGGGAACGATGATTATAGAGTTTCATCTGAAATAATAAAAATCCGCAATATTCAAAATGAAACACTCAAGGAACTTGTTATTTCAAATGTCAAACGATTTGAAAGAGCGATTTTTGGGAGTAAGTCACTGGGAATTTCAAAAGTATTCATAGACCAAACCAACCCGGATGGAGAACGTCGACGAATGGTTGAACTCTTTCGGCGTTTGAACGACGGGGGTACCCGTCTTTCCGCTTTTGATCTCGCAGCCTCAGCCCTCAAAGGATTTGATTATCGTCTTGAGGGTTTTTTAAGGCATGAAATACCTCAATTCGCAGATATTGGTTTTGGCCAGGATGAAGTTATTAAGCTGATCTTCCTGCTTCAGGATAACCATACCAAGGAGGTCACTGATATTAAAAAAGAAGATGCGGAATTTACTATTCAAAATGCCCCTCGAATTATAAGGTCACTTGAAGTGTTACGCCAACTACTGAAAGATTCAGGGTTGTATGAATACTATAATGCTGGTGGGCGTTCTGTTATTCCCCTCTACTTCGTCGCTTATCATATTTTTTATAAGAATGGAACGACTGACAGTCTTTCAAATGCGTATTCCAACTATGATGCTAACAACCCTGATTTCACCAATATCAGGCAATGGCTATACATTTCTTTGCTCAATGGTGTATTCAGTAGAGGGAAAGGTTGGATTCCATATATTACGGGAGTTCGGAAAATTTTGAATACTTTATCTAAATATAAGGGGAATCTCTTTCCTGCAGAAGAACTATTTTCCATTTACGAATCCCATCCTCTGATTTTTAATCGTGAAATAAGCGAGCCTAATCTTGCGAACTGGGACATGACTTTCGCTTTTTACCTGATGTATAACCCGCATGGCACAATCGGCCGGGATATTGATCATATTCAACCAAAATCCCTTTTGCAGCAAGCGAATATTTCTGCTAAAAAGATCCATTCTCTTAGCAATTATCAACTTTTAGACCAAGGGACAAATCGTGTCATAAAACGCGCTAAGGAGTTAAATAAATGGCTGGCCGACTGGAAAGAAACCGAACTAAACCAATACCTTGAAAAACATCTAATACCCCAAGACCCCAATTTATGGTTATTGGATAATTTTGATGCGTTTTTATCTGAGCGCTCCAAAATGATAGTGGAAAAAATTCAACAAGCAATCCCTACTGTATCAAAAGAGTCTCATAAAACTGAATCAATCCATCCTCAGGTTGAAAAACCAACTGTTAATATGTCTGGTGCAGCGCAATTGACCAAGTCACAACGCGATCCAGAGAAATGGTTATCAGAGGTTGCTGACCAAAATGGTTGTGGTCATGAGTTTCGTCAGATTGTTGGTGCAATGCGGTCAGTGGGCTTATATGCTCGCTTCCAAAACAATTGGTGGATTGTGATGTTTACTCCACAAAAGAACCGTAATCATTCATTATTTGAGGTTGGAGCTGATCTGATGATTTGGATCTATTCAAATAAAATTGCTAATTACCTGGATTCACCGATTGAAGATGTAAAAAAGAAGTTAGATTTTGGCAAACAATTAGATCCAAAGGATGTTCCGCAATGGGTTGAGAATTTACAAGGATTATTTTCAACCAAAACATAATGATGGAGAGAAATCAATATTTAACGTAACTACACTGTCTTTTGACTTAAATGCCCTGATTCTTGTGCAAATTTGAACTCCCCTCATTACTGAGAACTCCTCACTTTTCCCCCCCAAAATCCTCCCGGCAAAGCGCGTGACTTGGCGTGCATCTTATGGTATCTTTAACGGATCAGCAAACATTCAACACAGGATCCTATGCCAGAATTTGACTTCAATTTCGAAATACCCTTACCGCAACGACCACCCCAAATTCCCCAGGAGTGGATCTTGATGGTTAACCGCCTGCACCCGCTCACGGCGGCAGTCGTCTGGCAGGTGCTGACCAGTACTGTCACGCCGGCCACGATCACATTGGCGCGCAATTCACCCGACCTGGGACGCTTTTTGCTGGTGGGGATTGTCGCCGGTGGAAACCCGAACGACTGCGAAGAGGTCACGCAACTGGCACGCATGGAGATCGATGAAATTTTGAGTTTGACCCTGCCCGGTTATCAGGCTCGCAAAATTATTCAATAGCTGCCATGCGGAGCGGGCTGATAGCTGATAGGAAAAGACAGCTGACAGCTGATAGGAAAAGACAGCTGATAGCTGATAGGAAGAGAAAGCTCATAGCTGATGGGAAGAGAAAAAAGTCAAGTACTTCTCCCCGCACATGGTGTATTCTTTACGGGTTTATACTTTAAAAGCTATCAGCTATCAGCTATCAGCTATCAGCTATCAGCTATCAGCTCGCGAAGCGGCTATCAGCTCGCGAAGCGGCTATCAGCTCGCGAAGCGGCTACCAGCTCGCGAAGCGGCTACCAGCTCGCGAAGCGGCTATGAGCTACGATGCCAATGCATGCAGGGCTTTGATGGTGGTCTGCAAATCTGCTTGGGAAACGACCAGGCTGATGGAGACATCGGATGAACCGTGCGCAATGGCGAGCACATTGATGGCGCTATCCCCCAGGGCCGAAAAGATTTTTCCGGCCACGCCCAGTTTATGGCGCATTTGCGGGCAGACAGCCGTGACGATGACCACATCTTCACTGGCTGAAATACAGTCAATGTTGCCACGTTCAATTTCGCCGGCCAGGCTCTCATTTAAGGCTGCCAAAACGGCCGTGCTGGCTTCGGAGGGAATGGCAAAACAGAGCGATTGTTCTGAGGAGGCTTCGGTGATGAGCGGCACGGTGGCACCGGTGCTGGCGACTGCGCCCAAAATGCGGGCCGCCACGCCCGGCACGCCCAGCATGCCACGCCCGGCCACGGTGATCAGCTGCACGCCGCGAATGGCAGTGACGGCCTTGATGACGGCCCCATTTTCAGGGTCTAGCATGCGCTCGCTGATGAGGGTGCCTTTATGGTGCGGGTGAAAGGTATTCAAGACGCGCAGGGTGATGCCGGCTTCCACCACCGGCTGGATGGTGCGGGGATGCAGCACTTTGGCGCCAAAATAAGCCAGCTCGGCCACTTCGCGGTAGGAAAGCTCGCTGATGGTGCGCGCCTCCGGCTCCAGACGTGGATCCGCGCTCATGACCCCATCCACATCCGTCCAGATCCAGACTTCAACCGCATTGAGGGCCACCGCCAGGATGGCGGCCGAATAATCCGAGCCGCCACGCCCGAGGGTAGTCGGAATGCCTTGCTGGTTGGCGGCGATAAAGCCGGTCACCACGGCCACCTCTCCGGCCTGGAAGACCGTTTCCAGGAGTGCCTGCGCTTTAATAAATGTTTCCGGCATGAGCGGAACAGCGGCTTGAAAATGACTGTCGCTGACGATCAAGCCGGTCGCATCGATCGCCCGAGCGGGGATCCTGCGCGCTTGCAGCCCGGCCGCGATCACGCGCACGATCAGGCGTTCACCCAGCCCTACCACGGCGTCCAGGGCACGCGGCGTGGCTTCGCCCAGGACCGCAATGGCCTGCACCAGGTTGGCGTAGCCGTTGATGAGGGTCAGCAGCTCGGCCCAGACTTGTTGGCGCTCGTCCGGGTTGCTGACCAGGGCGGCCAGCAGGTCTGCATGACGCTCTTTGATCGCGGCCAGTGTTTTTTGAAAAGGTTCCAAATTACCGGCAGCCGCCTGGCGCGCACTTTCGAGCAGGGCATCGGTCAACCCGTAAATTGCGGAGCTGACCACCACCATCTGCGGCCAATCCGGGCGGGTCTTCGTTATGATCTCCAGCACCTGCCGGATGGCGGGTGGGGAGCCAACTGAGGTTCCCCCAAATTTCATCACCAATGCTCCTGATTGCTGCTGCATAGTTGCTCCTTAACGCTGCCAGCCGGCCAAGGCCTGCTGCAGATCGGCGATCATATCGGTGCTGTCTTCCAGGCCGAGCGCCAGCCGCACCAGATTGTCCTGAATGCCAATGGCGGCTCGTTCTTCGGCACTGATGGAGGAATAAGACATCAAAGCCGGTTGGTTTACCAGGCTTTCGGCGCCCCCCAGGGAGGGTGAAATATACGGGATTTTAAGCAGATCAATGAAATGGCCGGTTTGTTCCAGGTTGGCACGCATGGTGAACGAAATGACACCGCCAAAGCCTTTCATTTGCGCTTTTGCGATTGCATGATCGGGGTGAGAGGTCAGCCCGGGATAAAAGACCTGCTCGATTTCCGGCTGCTGTTCCAAAAAGTGGGCCACCGCCAGTGCGCTTTCATTCTGATGACGGACGCGCAGCGCCAGGGTTTTTAATCCGCGCAGCAATAAATAAGCGCTGAAGGGGTCGGCGATGGGACCGAGCGTGCAGGAAATATCGCGAATCGATTCCAGGTCGGCCGCGCTGCCGATCACCACCCCGGACAACAAGTCGTGGTGGCCTCCCAGGTACTTGGTGCCGGAATGGACGACCAGGTCAATGCCATAATCGAGGGGGCGCAGGTTGAAAGGGGTGGCAAAGGTGCTATCGATCAGGGTTTTGATGGCGTGTTTGCGGGCGATATGTGCGATGCGCTCGACGTCCAGCACGCGTAAATAAGGGTTGGTGGGCGTTTCGGAAATGATCATGCGCGTATTGGGCCGGATGCTTTTTTCAAGGGTGTCGAAATCGTTGATGGCAACCACCGAGCTTTGCACACCGAATTTCTTCAGGAACTGGCGGCTGAAATCCCGCGTCCGTCGGTAGCAATCATCGGTCAGGATGATGTGATCGCCTTGCTGTAAAAAAGTGAGCATGGTGAGGGTCATGGCAGCCATGCCAGAAGCCGTCAGGAGGGCTGCCTGTCCATTTTCGAGTGCCGCCAGGCGCTGCTCGACGGCCCGAATGGTTGGGTTGCCATAGCGGCCGTAATCGAGACGCTCGGAGGGAATTTTGTTGTTCTGATCAGAAATAAAGTGCTGGATGTCGGCAAAATCATCAAAGACGTAGGTGGCCGTCGGGACAAGCGGGTCGATCAGCGTGTGGTAAGGCTTGTGGCGCACTTCGCCGGCGTGGACGGATTGGGTTGAATCGCAGTTTTGGTTGGCTTCAGTCATGGGGGTCTCCTCTGCAAAAAAAACAGGCTACCGGGAGGGGCAGCCTGTAATGGATCAAAAATGGAGAACGTTAAGAAACGCTCAGCGATCTGGCAACTGCCCGCGAATGTCCATTCGGCATCAACATCGACATTAATCGATTGGTGTCGGGGATGAGAGATATCAGTTCACGGGTGGATGTGCCATTCATATCAGCCAGTTTAATGGAGAAAAGCCTGGAAGTCAAGAAAATGGGGGAATGAAGTGATTGGGGGGTTAGTGGATTAGTGGATTGGTGGATTGGTTGGTAGGGTGGGTTCGCTTTTGAACCCACCATTTTTATAATTTCGCTAGCAGCTCGCGCAGCGGCAACAAGCGCAGCGTAGCAGCTATGAGCTTTCTTTTCCTATCACCTATCAGCTTCTTTTTTCTCTTCTCTGCTGCCATCCTCATAGCGGGCAAAGCGCCCTGCGGAGCGCGGGTGGACGTTGTCGTCGCGATCCCACGGCCAGCCACCGAATTGCGTATTGTGGTAATCGACCATTGCCTGTTGAATCTCAGCGCGGGTATTCATCACAAAAGGGCCGTATTGGGAGACCGGTTCATCGATGGGTTTACCTTGTAAAATCAGGAAAAAGCCGTCTTCTTCGCCATTTTTCAAGATCAGGGGTAGATCAACCAGCAAGTCAACCGAATGCTGTGGGGGAATGCTGACACCGGCCACAGACAGGGCATCGCCGCGGAAAAAATAAAGCGAACGTGACAATGGCTGGCTGGCAGCGGGCAGTTGCCATGTGGCTTCGGGCTGCATCTGCACCAGCCAGATACCCACCTCGTTAGCCGGGTCGGCTGCCCAGGAATCGGGCGCCGGCGGCAGGGCGTGGGTTCCTGCCAGATTACCGGCAATGATGGTGATGCTGGTTTTTCTTCCGGCCTCATCTGCGACCGTGACGACAGGGATATCCTCCGCCCACAGCATCTTGAAAAAAGGCTGAGCGAATTTGCTGGCAGCAGGCAGGTTCAACCAGACCTGAAAGAGCTCCAGGGGATTGGGCTGGTCTTGATAGAGCAGAGGGAACATTTCGGCATGTTGCAGGCCGCTGCCGGCTGTCATCCACTGCACATCGCCGTTGCCATAGCGCCCGGCGGCCCCATTGGAATCGGAATGGTCGACGAAGCCATTCAGCACGATGGTAATGGTTTCAAAGCCGCGGTGGGGGTGTGCCGGGAAGCCGGGCACAATGCGGCCATGATACATACGCCAGGGATTGGCGGCATCAAAATCCTGTCCCAGGCTGCGCCCGGCTAAAGATGCCTGCGGGCCAAAAGAATCGTTGCCGGCTGGGTAGTCATCGTGGTGATGGGCACAAAACAAGAAGGGATCGTTCGTCTCCCATTGAAAGCCGAGCGGCTTAATGTTAATAATCGATTGGTGGTACATGCCTGCCTCCGTAAACTTTGAATTTCTTTTTCCATTGTAACGAAATGCGATGGTGAAGTCTACTCCCCGTTAAAGGTCAGGAAAGGGATGACATCAGCGACCATCACAATCTGACCGGCTTGTCACAACTACTCAGTCCTTGAGTATCCAGAAAATGAAGTCACCCGGTGTCACGACTTTCGTTGACATTTGTAACGGATCAATTGAATCACTTCGTATGACATGTTACTATTTATGTTAGGGAAATAGGACATTTCATTGTATATTGCTTCGCAATTTCCATCGGCTTTGCATAAAAACCCAGTCAGTAAATCAAATACACTTCATACTTAAGAGAGATTTAGGAGGCGTTATGTTAAAAAGATCACTTGTTATTAATGGTGTTAACAAGCTTTTGATTGTTGACCCACAAACCAGCCTGGCAGATGTTCTACGTAAACAATTGCTTCTGACTGGCACAAAGGTTTCATGCAACGACGGACATTGCGGTGCTTGTTCCGTAATTTTGAATGGAAAGCTAACTTTGGGCTGTATGACCAAGATGAGTCGCGTGCCGGAAGGTGCCGACATCATTACGATTGAGGGCATCGGCACACCGGAGAAAATGCACCCGATCCAGCTCGCTTTTACATTTCATGGCGCGGCTCAATGCGGCTATTGCACCCCTGGTATGATCGTTTCCGCCAAAGCCCTGCTGGATTCCAACCCCAGCCCTACTCGTGAGGAAGTGCGATCCTGGCTGACCCGCCATCATAATGCTTGCCGTTGCACCGGGTACAAACCGATCGTGGATTCAATCATGGATGCTGCGGCTGTCATGCGCGGTGATAAGGATAAATCCGAAATTGAATATGTCATGCCTGCGGATGGCAAGATTTGGGGCGGATCGATCCCGCGCCCAACTGCCATTGGTAAAGTGACCGGCACGCTCGATTTTGGGCAGGACCTTGGCTTGAAAATGCCGGCAGATACGCTCCAGTTGGCGTTGGTTCAGGCTAAAGTCTCGCACGCCAACATCCTCGGCATTGATACCAGTGAAGCCGAAAAGATGCCTGGCGTCCACAAAGTGGTCACCCACAAGGATATCAAGGGCAAGAATCGCATTACCGGTTTGATCACTTTCCCAACCAATAAGGGTGATGGCTGGGACCGCCCGATTCTGTGTGATACCAAAGTCTACCAATACGGTGATGCCATCGCGATTGTTTGCGCAGACACGATTGAACAAGCCAAAGCAGCCGCTGAAAAAGTCAAAGTTGACCTGGAATTGCTGCCGGCTTACATGAGCGCTCCGGAAGCCATGGCTGATGATGCCATTGAAATCCATCCCGGCACCCCCAATATTTATTTTGAGCAAAAAGTCGTCAAAGGCCCGGATCCGAAACCCCTGATGGAATCTGCTCCGTTTGTGGCTCACGGCAACTACTATTTGCAGCGCCAACCCCATCTCACGATTGAATCGGATATGGGTTTTGCTTATTATGATGATCAGGAGCGCTTGACGATCCATTCGAAGAGCATCGGGCTCTTCTTGCATCTTTACATGATTGCCCCGGGCCTGGGTGTGGAACCCGATAAACTGCGCCTGGTGCAGAACCCGGCTGGCGGCACCTTCGGGTATAAGTTCAGTCCGACCATGGAAGCGCTGCTCGGGGCTGCCTGTATTGCCACCGGCAAACCTGTTTATCTGGAATATGACTATCAGCAATATATGCAATATACCGGCAAGCGTTCACCGTTCTTTTTTGATATCTCGATGGCTGCCGACAAAGATGGCAAGATTATTGCCATGGAACATGAATACTTTGTGGATCACGGCCCCTATTCTGAATTCGGTGACTTGCTGACCCTGCGTGGTGCTCAATACACCGGGGCCGGCTACAACATTCCTTCCATTCGTGCCCGCGGTCAAACGGTTTGCACCAACCATGTTTGGGGATCTGCTTTCCGCGCATACGGATCACCGCAATCCTTCCTGGCCTCTGAGAGCCTGGTGGATGAGTTGGCCGAAAAAATCGGTATGGATCCGCTCGAATTCCGTTATTTGAATGTCTATCGCCCGGGTGATACAACCCCAACCGGCCAGACGCCGGAAGTATTCAGCTTCCCCGAGATGCTGGATAAATTGCGCCCCTTGTATAAAAAAGCCAAAGAAAAAGCCAAACTGGAATCCACCCCTGAAAACAAAAAAGGTGTCGGTGTCACAATTGGCCTGTATGGCTGTGGTCTGGATGGCGTCGATGCAGCCGAAGCGGCTGTTGAATTGACACCCGATGGCGTCACCGTCTATGCTACCTGGCAGGATCATGGTCAGGGTGCCGATATGGGTGCACTGGGCACGGCTCATCAGGCACTGCGTCCCTTAGGACTTTCCCCTGATCAAATCCATCTGCAATTAAACGACACCGCCACGGCTCCCAATGCGGGGCCTTCCGGTGGCAGTCGCAGTCAGGTGATCATTGGTAATGCAATCAAGGATGCCTGCGAAAAACTGATGGCTGGCATGAAGAAAGCGGATGGCGGTTACCACACTTACGAAGAATTGATCGCTGCCGGTTTACCGACCAAGTTTATCGGCAACTGGACTGCCTCGATGAATTCCAATTGTGATGAAAATGGCCAGGGCAACCCCTTCTCCGTTTACATGTACGGTGCCTTTATGGCTGAAGTCAATGTCAATACCAAGACCGGCAAGACAACCGTTGAAGGTATGACCTGTATGGCTGATGTTGGCAAGATCAACAACAAACTGGTGGTGGATGGCCAGATGTATGGCGGCGTCGCGCAGGGTATCGGGCTGGCCTTATCTGAAGACTTCGAGGATATCGAGAAGCACAGCACCATGCTTGGCGCCGGTATCCCCTTTGCCAAGGATATTCCCGACAAGTTCGATATTTACTACTTCGAGAATGCACGTGACAATGGTCCGTTTGGGGCAGCCGGTGTAGGTGAGCTACCGTTGACATCCTCGCATGTGGCGGTTATCAATGCCATTTACAATGCAACGGGTGTGCGCATCCGTCATTTGCCTGCCCGACCAGAAAAAGTGCTGGCTGGCTTGAAGGATTTACAACCCGCCTGAAATACTTTCTAAATCACAGGGGGCGGTCCATCACCGCCCTCTGCTTTTATTATGTTCGTCGCCGCGAAGAATGAGATTGGTACTTGAAAAATTTCTGAGAATCGCGGATTATTCAATTACGGGAGTTTCTATTTCATGGATCAAAAAGAGCTGCGCGAACAGGAAAATCGCTGTATACAAGAACATGCCCCTGCCTGTAGTGCAACCTGTCCTGTGCATGTTGATGTACGTGGTATGACCCTGGCAATCAGTAAGGGTGATTTTGAGTCGGCTTATCAATTGTACAGAAAAAGTGTCCCTTTTCCGGGTATTGTCAGCCGCATCTGCGCGCAACCCTGCCAGCCTGCCTGCTTGCGGGTAGATTTGGGCGGTGCAATTGAGATCGCCGCCTTGGAGCGAGCCTGCGTTGAATTTGCCCGGCCGGACGAGGAAGCGGTCAAACTGTTTCCGCAAAAATCAAAAAAGGTGGCGGTGATCGGTGCCGGTATCAGCGGATTGACTGTGGCGCATGACCTGGCTCGCAAGGGATGGCAAATCACAGTCTATGAAGCCACTGACCGCATCGGCGGGGGCTTGTGGCAAACTCCGCCGGATTTGCTGCCACGCGATGTAATCCTCCGCGATCTGGATTTAATCGAGAAAATGGGGGTAAAGATCCTTCTCAATACCGTTGTTGGCCGTTCAGGCGGCAATGGGCACAGTACCTTTCTTGGCCGTCTTTTAGATGAATATGATGCTGTCTATTTGGGCATTGGCCCGCTTATTAACGATATACCCGATCTGTGCCTGGATGATAGCGGTCAAATTGCCATCAACCCTCTGACATCACAAAGCAGCATGGAAAAAGTTTTTGTGGGTGGCGACGTGCTGCGTGTTTCTGCGCAATATCCTTTGCGTGAAATTCCGCATTCCGCCATACTTTCCATCTCAGAAGGCCGGCGGGCAGCCCTCTCGATTGATCGCATGTTGCAGAAAGTTTCCTTGACCGCAGCCCGCTTCATGGAGGGGTCCTACACAACCAAACTTTACACCAACACCAGCGCCATTCAGGCTGAAAGCCCCCTGGAACCCACTCAATTATTGACCTTTTATGAACGGGAAGTAGCCGAAACCGAAGCTGCCCGCTGTATACAATGTGAATGCATGGAATGTGTGCGCGTTTGTGAATATCTGGAAGAGTACAAAGGCTATCCAAAGAAGTATATTCGCGAAATTTATAACAACCTCTCGATCGTAATGGGAACACGCTTTTCCAACCAGTTCATCAATTCTTGCACCCTGTGCGGTTTATGTGGGGAAGTCTGTCCAACTGAGCTGGATATGGGCGTGGTCTGCAAAGAATCGCGTGCCATCATGGTCGAGCAAGATCGTATGCCGGCTTCTGCTCATAGCTTCGCATTAGATGATATGGCCTTTAGTAACAGCCAGAAATTTTCATTGGCGCGTAATGCTCCGGGAACAACCAGCAGCGCTTATGCCTTTTTTCCAGGCTGCCAGCTGAGCGCATCCTACCCGCATCACGTTGGTGAAGCCTATGCATTTTTACGCGAGGTTTTTCCGCAGGAAGGTGTCGGTCTGATGCTGGGCTGCTGCGGCGCTCCAGCTGATTGGGCCGGTCGCAAAGATTTGCTGGCTGATACCCAGGCTCAATTTCTCGATCAATACGATGCCCTCGGTCAACCGACAATCATCCTGCCGTGCTCCAGCTGCTATCAGGTGTTTCAGGAACACTATCCCAACGTGAGGATTCTTTCCTTCTGGGATGTCTATGATCATTATGGCCAGCAGCAGTTTCCCGAGGCTGCCTTTGCAGGGGAAGTGGCAGTACACGACCCGTGTTCGACCCGCTATGAAGGTCATATTCAGGATTCCGTTCGCAATATCCTCCACAAATTGGGTGCAGCGCTGCAAGAGCTGCCTCTCAGCCGTGAAAAGACTGAATGCTGCTCATATGGTGGCCTGGTCTGGCTGGCTAACCGGCCATTAGCGGATAAAATTGTACAGAGGCGTGTGCAAGCCAGCCCTGTGGATTACGTTACCTACTGCGCCATGTGCCGGGATTTCTTTGTCAGGGCGGGTAAACCCAGCCTGCATTTAATCGATTTGATTTTCCAGCCACCCGGTTCGCCCATTGGCAGTTTGAAATCGGGGCCGGGCTTTTCGCAACGTCACGAGAATCGCTGGCATTTAAAAGCGAAATTTTTGAAAGAATTGTGGGGTGAAAGTATGCCTGAAAAAGAAGAATACGAACAAATAAAACTAATCCTCCCCTCTGATGTGCAACAAATGGTGGAAGAACGGCTCATACTGGTTGAAGATATGCAGAAAGTGATTGATTATGCACTGCGGACCGGCAAGCGTATGGTTCATGCGGCCAGCGGGCACAGCCTGGCTTATTTCAAGCCAAATACCGTCACGTATTGGGTCGAATACACTCCCCAGGAAGATGGGTCATTCCTGATCCACCGGGCTTACAGCCACCGTATGCAGATCGGCAAAGAGGAGCAGACATGAGCAACTATTTTGATCTCTCTGCTTATGAAGGCTGGGTTTGCGGTGATTGTGGCGTTGCGCTGGTGCCAGGTAAAGTGGATATCGCTTATATGGGCAATTCATTCCCTGTCGAATTGCTAGTCTGTCCGAAATGTGGTCTGGTACTCATTCCAGAGGAGCTGGCTCTGGGAAAAATGAACGAAGTGGAAAAAGCCCTGGAGGACAAGTAGTTTGTCACACTGTGTTTACGACCATCCGGTTTGGGTAGTAGACACCGCGAAACAAATGCACCCAGGCGGCAATACGCTTACCCACCAGGCATTGGCTGCCTGTCAGTTTGATCGACATGACAGAGCTTTGGATCTTGGCTGCGGCTCCGGAAACTCATTGAAGTTACTTTCCGAGATGTTTGAGCTTACCTGCGGCGTGGATCTTTCCCGCAGTTTGCTGTGCACAGCACAATTGCAGGAGAGTAACGCGTATCTTTCGCAAGCTCAAGCTGAAGCACTTCCGTTTAAAAATGCCAGTATGGATGCAATCTTATGCGAGTGCACACTTTCTTTATTCGCGGTAGACGAAGCCCTGACAGAATGTGCACGTGTTTTAAGAGCGAGTGGGATGCTGATAATCAGCGATCTTTACATCCGTAATACAGCCGGGCAGACAGCTTTGCAGGCTTTGCCGGGAAAAACATGCCTCAGCCGGGCGATGCCCCAGTCACAGATTGAAGCACAGGTACAGCAAGCTGGCATGAAGATCTTACATTGGAGCGATTACTCACAAGCCTTACGCAGTTTTCCCGTGTGCAATTTAATCTCAGCCACAGGCGTTGATCCATTTGATCTGCAGATCGCAGCAGCACGCGCGAAATTAAGCTATTTTCTATTGATCGCCCAAAAGGAGGGATGATGGAAGAACAAGAACATCTGATGCAATATCGACGGGATGGTTTTTATTGCAGCCAAATCATCATGCTGGAAGGGCTGAATCAAATGGGGAAAAGCAACCCGGATTTGATTCGCGCAATGCAAGCGCTTGCCAATGGGCTCACTCATAATGACGAACTGTGCGGGGCGCTGAGCGGGGGTGCCTGCCTGTTAGGCTTATATGCCGGCAAAGGCACGGCCGCCGAGAATGAAGACCCGCGTTTGATCATCATGGTGGAAGAATTGGTGACATGGTTTAAAAGCGAATATGGTCAGCCGTTTGGCGGAATCCGTTGTGACCAGATTCTGGCGGGGAATCGTCAAAATATGATGACACGCTGTCCGCTAATGGTTAGCGGTGTATTACAGAAAACAAATGAAATCCTGGTGGAGAATGGGTTTGATCTGTATGGCATCGAAGAATGACAGATATATTAGCCCAGACTGAGAGTGTCTGCCCAAAATGCCTGGCGCGCATCCCGGCTCAACGTGTGCTTGACGGAGAAAATGTATATCTGGAAAAGCAGTGTGACGTGCACGGCAGCTTTCGCACTATTATTTGGCGAGGGAGACCGTCCCTCAGCGACTGGCAGCGGACAAAGATTCCAGCGTTCCCACAGTACCCTCTGCACGTGGCAGAACGTGGCTGTCCCTATGATTGCGGTCTATGCCCGCATCACCGCCAGCAAACTTGCTGTGTATTGTTGGAAGTCACCCAACGCTGTGATTTGAATTGCCCCCTCTGTTTTGCTGATTCCGGCAAAACGGATGCCCAGGATTTATCATTAGATGCTATCGCAGCATGGTACCAACGCTTGCTGGATGTAGGTGGGCCATATAATATTCAACTTTCCGGTGGTGAGCCCTCGCTGCGCAACGATTTGCCAGAGATTATTCGCATGGGGCGCGCGCTGGGCTTTAATTATTTCCAGCTTAACAGTAATGGTTTGCGCCTGGCGAGAGATTTTGATTACCTCAAGCGCTTGAAAGCAGCCGGTTTGAACTCCATTTTCCTGCAGTTTGACGGCACGCATGACGAAATCTACCGCAAAATACGCGGACGGGCTATTCTCCAGGAAAAAATGCGTTTGATTGAAAATTGCGAACGATTAAATGTGGGCGTCATTTTGGTACCGGTCCTCATCCCCGGCGTTAATTTTGATGATATCGGCAACATTATTCGCCTGGCACTTGAGCATATGCCCATCGTACGCGGGGTGCATTTTCAGCCGGTCAGTTATTTCGGCCGCTATCCGCAAGCTCCCTGTGATGAGAGCCGCATCACCATACCTGAAGTCATGCGGGCGATTGAGGTTCAAACACAAGGTCTCATTTCCACGTCACAATTCAGCCCACCAACCGCCGAACATGCAACCTGTTCATTTCATGCCAACTTTGTGCAGATGAAGGATGGGTCGCTTAAATCTGTTCGCAATGAACCGGAGCCTGGTAGCTGCTGCCAGCCGATTGATGCTCTGGCGGCCATTAAATGCTCACGTCAGTTCGTGGCACAATACTGGTCAGCCGCTGATCGCTCGGCGCAAGTGCAATTGGTTGCCGATGATGGCTTTGCAGCCTGGGATGAATTTATCGAGCGTCGCCGTACCCATACCTTCTGTCTCTCAGCAATGTCTTTTCAAGACGCCTGGACCCTTGACATGGAACGTCTGCGCCAATGCAAAGTACACATCGCCAGCCCCAACGGTATGCTGGTGCCTTTTTGTGCGTATAATCTCACCAACCAACTTGGAGAAGCTATTTACCGCGGTCAGGTCGGTTAATGAAAAGCAGTTGGAGTTTTGAATGGCTGTGCTTTACAGTGAAACCCGACAGGATTCCTATATGCAGTTAACCCCGCTTGAACCCTGGATTGCTCATAAAATTGGGCTGACAGGACAGCAGCTCGATATTAAAGCATTGCAGGCCTGGCAGTTAAAAAAGTTGAATGAAACCCTGCATCTTGCTTCCCAGAAAAGTATTTTTTACCGTCGCCATTTGCAGGGATTCCCAAATGAGCTTGGTTGCCTCAGTGACCTGCAGCAACTGCCCCTGACGAGTGCAGCTGATTTGCGAGCCAATCCTTTGGCGTTTGTGTGTGTTTCACAGGACGAAATTGCACGGGTGGTCACCCTACAAACCTCAGGCACCAGCGGTTTGCCCAAGCGTTTGTTCTTTACCACGGATGATCAGGAACTTACCACCGATTTCTTTGGGGTCGGAATGGAAACCCTGACAAAGCCTGGAGATCAGATATTGATCTTGCTGCCAGTTGAAAAACCCGGCAGCGTGGGTGACCTGTTACGGCAGGGACTGCAGTGCGTGCAGCGAACCCCAATTCCCTATGGGCCGGTACGTGATCCGCAGGATGCGCTTATGCAAATCGACCGGTTGCGTATTGAATGCCTGGTTGGATCGCCATCGCAGGTGCTTGGCCTAGCTCAGCGTTGGGAAGCAGGTATGCATCGTCCGCGCAGCGTTTTGCTTTCCACTGACTATGTGCCGCAAGCCATTCTGAACACGCTCGAAAATAGCTGGGGCTGTCAGGTTTTCAACCACTATGGCACCACTGAGATGGGGCTGGGCGGTGGGGTGGATTGCGAAGTACGGCGTGGATATCATTTGCGTGAAGCGGATCTCTATTTTGAGATGATTGATCCATCCAGTGGAAAGCTACTGCCTCCCGGTGAATATGGGGAAGTGGTATTCACCACTCTCACCCGTCAGGGTATGCCCTTAATTCGCTACCGGATGGGTGATCGTTCACGCTTTATTCCTGGGCAATGCCCGTGCGGCACACAACTGAAAACACTTGAACATGTTAGCGGGCGTTGGGAGGGTTTTCTCACTGTTGGGGAACAGATTCTGAGGCTATCAGATTTGGACGAAGCCCTGTTTGCTTTGCCCGGGCTGCTGGATTTCAAGGCTACCTTGCAAGGCAGCCCAGGCCAGGAAGAATTACTGATCGAAGCGATCTGGGAGCACGAGGTTGAAGACTCGAACGCCGCACGCTCACTTTTACTAGAATTACCTTCATTGCAAAGTGTGGATGTCCGGATCAGTCACCGTTATGAGCCCGATTATCCTGGCAGCCTCCAAAAACGTATAATTCACGACCTGCGCCACCAACTGCCGCTGTAGGTTGGTTCTTGGGCCGTGTGAAATTCATGAATAGCACAACCTCACTGCTTACAGCAGTAGAAATATTGTCAGAATTTCAGATCTAAAAGTTGACAATTATTTCTTCGGCAGGATCAGCCTGCTTGATAGCTACATAGGGTTGGTGCAATTTCAATGGTTCGCGCTGCTTGTTGCGAATGCGCAAATTGAGTGCTTCGACAAAGACGGAAAAACCCATCGCAAAGTAGATATAGCCCTTGGGGATATGTTGGTGCAGGCCTTCTACGATCAGGGTGAAGCCGATCATTAACAGGAAGGATAACGCCAGCATCTTAACGGTTGGGTGGCCCTCGACAAAATTACTGATGCCACCGGCCACGAAAATCATTACGATAGCAGCAACGACTACAGCCGCCACCATGACAGCCAAATGGTCAACCATGCCGACAGCGGTGATGACCGAATCCAGTGAAAAGACCACATCCAAAAGCAGCACCTGGAAAATGACATTCCAAAACATCGCTTTGACTTTGGCGGAAGAATGGCCTTCAGAACCTTCTAATTTCTGGTGTATTTCGAGGGTGGCTTTGCCCATCAAGAATAACCCACCTACCAGCAGGATGATATCGCGTCCGGATATTTGAAAGCTAAAAATTGAGAAAATCGGCGCAGTCAGGCCGATGATCCAGGATAATGAAATCAGTAGCAAGATGCGTGTGATCACTGCCAGGCTAATCCCAGTCGTTCGGGCACTGGTTTGCTGCGCGGCTGGAAGCTTGCCAGTCAGAATGGAGATAAAGATGATGTTATCTACACCCAAGACGAGTTCAAGGGCAACCAGGGTAAAAAACGCAATCCAGACTTGCGGGTCAGACATCCATTCCATGGCGATTTCTCTCCTTTTGCAGTACCAAACTTGCTGATATTTATTTTATACGGAAAAAGCCGCGATGGGAATTTATTTATAATATTTAGGGAAAACACGGCTTGGTAAAAGAATAAATGCTTAATTCATAAAACCTTTTCATTCTAAATGAAAAGATTTATTTAAATGATTTTAGCAACAATGAAAAGATTTATATGGATGATTTCATTGACAATGAAAGGATTTTAGTATATGATTTCATTATGAATGAAAATGGATGGAAAAGTCGGTGGTCTTTTGATCAATTGCGTGCCATGCTGTTGGAGCAATTTGATGCTTTTTGGGAGAGGGAATCTGGAATTCAGCGTTCAGCATTGGCAACTGTTGAAAAAGCGGTTTCTCTTCCCCACGCTGTTATTATTTCTGGACTACGCCGTGTGGGTAAATCTACCTTGCTGCTTCAAATTGCACATAAAATCGGTAAGAATAACTTTTATTATCTAAACTTTGAGGATGATCGTTTTATAAATTTTCGAGCTGAAGACATGGACGATCTCTATCAACTTTTTGTAGAATTTTTTGGAGTTCGCAAGATATTTATTTTTGACGAAATTCAAAATGTAAAGGGCTGGGAACATTTTGTGCGCAGATTTATGGATCTAGGCCATAAATTTTATATTTCAGGTTCAAACGCATCTCTATTAAGTAAGGATTTGGGCACTCTCCTTACTGGCCGATATGTTCCCATTGAATTGTTCCCGTTCTCTTTTCAGGAATACCTCCAGTTTAATAATCAAGCAATACCTGATCTCATGCGAATGAAGACAAGTGATCAGGCACAGCTTAAACATGCTTTAGGGGAATACCTGATCCGAGGTGGCATCCCAGATGCTTTGAAATACCCTGAGATACCTTTAACACGTACCCTATATGATGACATTCTGTATAGAGATATCGCTGCTCGACTTCGAATTGATTCAATTGAATCACTTAAGCAATTGGCTTTTTTTTTAATCAGCAACCCCGGGGCAATAATATCTTATAACAAGCTTAAAGAAAGGTTTAAGTTAGGGAGTGTAAATACTATTTCAAGTTACATTGCGCTGATGGAAAATAGCTGGCTGTTTCTAGTCATCAATAGATATGCATTTTCGGTAAAAAGGCAGCTGGTGCTACCCAAGAAAATCTATAGTATAGATACCGGTATGGCGGAGACTGTTGGATTTCATTTTTCTCCCAATACTGGCAAGCTTTTAGAGAATCTCGTTTTTCTTACTTTGCGGCGGAAAACCAGTGAGATCTATTATTATGCAACAGCAGGAGATTATGAAGTGGATTTTTTCCTCCCGGAAGAAGGCTTACTAATTCAAGTTGCCCAAAATCTTGAGAAGGACGGAACCCGGGAGAGGGAATTCCGCGCTTTGGCAGCAACGGCAAAGGAGCTGCGTGTGGAAAAAGCAATCATTCTCACTGACCACAATGAGAATGATGTTGTTGTAGAACAATTGCCGGTTCAAATACTTTCGGTTAGCGAGTGGTTATTAAGCGTCTAATAAAATAAAAAGTTTCATAAATACTCAGTCTTTCAAAACACGGTGTCGATGCGAAGCAATGCTCATAAAATGAGCATTCAACTTAAAAGGGATTGCTACGCCCTCAAAGAACTAGAATGGTGGCTTGCGATGACAAGGCGCAGTAGTTGCGATATTCGATTCTAAAATTGGCGCTAAGGGAAACGGATGTCAGGATATGCCTTTTGCAAGGCTTCTTGATTCGCGGAAATGATGTAGATCTGCTGGCGCCCAATCGAAGTGAGTTGCTGTTGGGTGGAAAAATCAAAGAAACCACGATCCGGGCCACGAGCTCGGATCACAGAAAGAACAGTTTGGTTGTCACTGGCGTTGACCACTACATAGGCTGTTTTGAATGGGCGGTTGCGTGCGAAAATGTCTCTGGATAGTCCATATTTGGCAAAGTAAAACCACATGGGAGCATCGTCGACGGCTGTGATGACGACCACATCGCCAGGTTGAAGATGTTTTTGAAGGAAAAGAGTGGCGCGCTCCATTTCGCCTATGTGTGGGCGGCTGACAGGGTATTGCTCAATATTATAAAGGATACCACCGATCAGAAAAAAGGCTCCCCAAAATAGCATTAGAATGAAAGCCGGTGATACTCTTCGAGTATGTGGCTGCGAATTTCGCTGCTGTTCAAAGACCGTTACCAAACCTACTGCGGCCCATATGCCAAGCAGCGGCAGAAGAAATACCCAGGTGCGGGCGAGTACGTTCGGTCGTTGAACAGCTACCAGCACAACAATGGTCACCATGCTGACGATTTGCAAAGGAATCTTTTCATTTGTGATACGGCGATAAAAAATCAAAGACAAGCCAAACCCAATAATCAAGATAAGGCCTGTAAAAGGCCACAACCCTCTGTTAATCAACTGCCAGGCATCCTGAAATCTGGATAAAATAACCTGGTTGTATGTTTCTTTCGAGAGTGCTTCAACATAAGGGTTGGCTAACAGGCTGCGAATTCCCCAATTACGAAAAATGGGGATATAGAATGCCAGGCCAAGGATGGCGGTTAATGTTCCGCCAATTAATGTCCTTTTTATCAATGCTGCGCCGTGATATTCTGAGCCATAATCCCTGATCAGCCAGGCGAGCGCCAGCCAGATGTAAAGAATTGCGAGCGGATAGACCATAATTGGCAGGGTATAAAAGCCGAGTGCGCCTGAGACGATTAATAACAACCAGGCAGCCAGGTTGTTATGGCGTTTTACATAGGTACCCAGGATGAAGGTTAATAAAGTGAAGAACGCCATTAAGGTGTAACCGCGCGCATTGACCGAATAATCGATTAAGGCGGGCAGGGCAGCAATTATGATGCCGGCCAGCCAGGCGCTTTTCAGCCCATACCAGCGCTTTGCCAGTAAGAATCCGAATGGAGCAAGCAGTATGCCAAAAATGAAAGCGGGCAAACGTACTGCCCATTCATTAGCTCCAAAGAAGCTGTAGGAAATATGCAGCAGGAGCGTATGAAAGACGTGGTTATTTGGAAAATGATAATCCGAAAGACCGTTATGTAAAGGTTCAAAACCAAAGATAACAGCCGTGTAGGCTTCATCGTGTTCCATAGGCCGCATAATCAGAAAGATCCGCAACGCAATGGCGATTGCAGATAAAACCAGCATGGCGAGGATTATTCTGCGATCGCAAAATTGCCGGAAGGCGCGCAACAGTCCGACCCAATCACAGCGGAAGCGTCGTAGAATGTCCGGAAGATTGCTGAGTGAGTTTGAAAGATATGCACGCAAACGGCGCCATTGAATCAGGCCGCTGATGCTTATCAGCGCTAAAAGAGCAGCGCCGGCCAGGCCGGGTATTCTCAATTGTTGGTAGCGCAGCAAAGTGAAACTTTCCAGCTGTCCATCTTGGACCAAATGGTTTGCCCAGCTGGCTGCCTGGGTGTAGGGAAATAAAAAGAGAGTGAAAATGACAGCACTCGCCAGAAGCAAGCATATTAATGAGGCGATCATCAAAGTGGAGATTGTGAGCTCAGAAAATGTCTGTTTTAAAGGTTTTTTTCCCATGACTTTTTTGATTGTACCAATATTCGTACTATTTCAAAAATTTGGGGCAAAGTGTTTTTTAGCGGGTGATCATCCGCCCAAAAACACCCCTCAACCCCTATTTATTGATAAGATATCAGCCGAATTAAAAATTATCGCTAGTAATTAACCACAAAATACACGAAATACACGAAATTCACGGAATTAAGAAAGGGAGGAAAGGGGCGTTCGCTGTGCTAAAAAAAGGCTTTGTTTCAGGTCAATATACTTTGTCATCAGCCGGTAACCGAGTGAATGTCAATCCAGTCAATATTGCTTATTTGCAGTGTAACTCTATGTTCGGAATTTGATTGGCAAGATAGTCGCACGACCGGTGGAGACAACATTTATGAATTAGGCGGTCGGGAAAGTTCTTCGCAGATTTTTTGGCCAAACAGAAGGGAAGCCTTGGGCGCATTGGCCGTAATGATGTTCCCGTCAATGGTTACGCCCGGCCCGCTGTAGGTGGTCCCCAATGCTTCAATTTCTGCCGCCTTTTGGCCGGAGACCGTCGCGTGCCTGCCTTTGAGGATTCCAGCGCGAGCCAGAATGACTGGCGCAAGGCAAATAGCCGCAACTATTTTTTTCTGTGATGCCATTTCGCGAGCGATCCTGTGCGCATCGGGGTTGTCAAACAGCCTGGTGGCACCGCCGCCGCCAACAAATACAACGACATCAAAAAGTGCCGTGTCGATATCTGTCAGGATAATCTGTGCTTCGGCAAATCCCCCGCGGGAACCAGCGCAACGACCCGTACGCGTGCTGGCTATTATTACCTGATGACCTTTGCGTTCAAACTCCTGCAAAGGTTGGAAGAGTTCCTCATCCCGAAAGCGTTCATGAGCGATAATCATTAAAATAGAAGACATATCACACCCTTGGGAGAGCATCGCGAATATATATTTGCATCTGTATATAGTATAGACGAAAATTGAGTCTTTTCAAAAATGAGGGGCAGGGTGTTTTTGTGAAACTGCTATACGTAGGGTATTCCGTTTTGGTAAAATACAATTCAGAAAGATGAATTTGGGTCCTGATCCTTCTGCCAGGAAGAACTTTTACAGAAGGTTTAATTTTGCATCCTGCTGCATGCCGGAATTGCCTGGTTTACAGCAGACTGGTGGTTCACAGCTTCTCAGTTGGCACTCTCTGAGACACATGCATCCACGTAAATAGAAAGGATCGCTTTCTGAATTTGCGGTCGGCTTCAGGTACTCAACCTTGATTTGCCAGTTCATATTCCAGGGCATAAAAATGGTCCTCGCCGCTGATCTCGATCTGCATGCTGCTGGAGATGCTTACCAGCGCCACTGTGCCTGAATCCGGGACGATTTAGAATGTCAACCGTTGCTGATCGGCGCTCATAATGCCATTATGCTGCAGGACAAAGCTTCCCACCCGCCCATTAAGTGATCCGCTGCCTGTTCAATGGCAACTTAACCAGCTGACTCTTCGGTGGTAGTCATGACGGCTAACATCTCGCCCAGTTGGTCGCTTGCAGGTCGCCAGAAAAAGTTTTATCTATTGATATGCGGCTCAAATTAATGCCATCCTGACCTGGCGCATATGATTTCTGCGGTTGGGTATTGGGGTTAAATGTACTTTTTGCGATCATCCTGTCTCGATCATGTTTGTTTGACTGTATAAAGCATTTTACACTTTATTGATCGGAAGAAAATTAGCTCTATTTAACTGATTAATTTCAAACGACATTCAAATTTCTTGTAAATTTGTGAGTATTTTATTCCATCTTGGGCTTTATTCAGCCAGGTCAATTGCTTGCATCACATTCACCACGAATGCGGTCAATGAAACGAATTCGGCGAATGAGGCTTGAGGGCTGTAAATAATTTATTGGAAAAATGGATGCCTGATTTGATTCACTGTGGTAAAAGGCTTTGTTTCGTATCTCCTCACGCACGTTTTATTGAAAAGAAACATTATTTCTCTAGTAGAATTAGCGCAAACAGACGAGAGGTGTGGATGAGACAAAATACAAAGATCGTATTGCTCGGATTGGGTAAGGTAGGGCAGGCATTCCTTAAACAGGTACAGGAGTATTCCAATGATTTCTCATTCAGTGCGCTGGCTGATAGTACCGCTTTCATCATGGGTAACCCTTTGAATGAAGAACAAATCAATGACGCAGTCGAACGCAAACGAGGCGGGTCAGGGCTGGCTGAATTGGACAATGCACAGCCATTACATGATACAGCCCGGGTTTTCAGCGGCAGAGCGATTGTTGTTGATACCTCAGCCGCACGTAGCTTAAATCTTTTTCCTGCCTTAACTGCGGGTTGCAAGCTGGTATTTGCCAATAAAAATGCACACAGTGCACCCTGGGCTGAGGCAAAACCGTATTTCAGTCCTTCAGTTGGGTACGAGGCGACCGTCGGTGCCGGTTTGCCGGTTATTGCCGCCATCCAGACCCTGCGCGCAACAGGTGACAAGATTACGCGCATCGAAGGCGTGATGAGCGGAACGCTCGGTTTTCTTTGCAGTCAACTCGAAGCTGGTGTGCTGTACAGTCAAGCGATTCAAACAGCCTTTTCTGCTGGATACACTGAGCCCGACCCCCGTGATGATTTAAGCGGATTTGATGTGGCCCGCAAAGCACTCATTTTGGGGCGCACGGCCGGTTGGCCGCTGGAGAAATCCCAACAAACCGTTGAGCAGTTGTATGATGAAGGCCTCGCACGACTTTCAACTCTAGATTTTTTCAAACACATGAGCCGAATGGACAACGTTTTTGCAGATTGGGTCAAACGGGCACATGAGCAAGGCAAAGTGCTGCGGTATGTGGCATCAATTGACCGTAACGGCAGCCAGGTGGGGTTACAGCGGGTGGATGTGCACAGTGCACTGGGTAGTTTGCATGGCCCAGGCAATTATTTTGCCATTTACAGCCAGCGTTATGCCGAAATTCCGCTGGTGATCACCGGCCCGGGTGCGGGAGTGGAAGTTACCGCAGCGGGTGTATTTGCGGATGTGCTGCGCCTGGCGGCGAGCTGACAGCTGTTAGCCAATAGCTAATAGGAAAATCTGTGTCGTCCTGAATTGTAACGCCCTGAATAATGTTTACAAAAAAAAGAATGAATTACACCATTTGCGAAAGATAAACTTTCATAGATGATAATTTCTAAAAAGATGGATAAGGAATCTATTAATTTGAGAAATTGGTTTCTTGTCTGGATGTTTGAAATGTTTGTTTGTTAACAACTAATCACCAAGCCAACCAATCAACAAATCAACTAATCACCTAATCACCTAACTTCCATATTAATCATTTCCCGGAACTCATTACCCAATCCCCCAATCTGTGGTTAAATAAGAGACTATTGCTTTTTTCAAGGATTACATCATGCGAAAAATTCCCGTATCAATTCTGGGTGCCACCGGGGCTGTTGGCCAACGCTTTGTTGAATTGCTCATTAATCACCCTTATTTTGAGATTGTCGCTCTGAGTGCCTCTGAGCGCAATGCAGGCAAAACCTATGCAGAAGCCTGCAACTGGGTTTTGAGTGGTTCCATGCCGGAACAGGTTAAGCGAATGAAGCTTCTACCGGCTACGGTTGATCTACCCGGTCGCTTGGCTTTTTCTGCCCTCCCGACAGGCATCGCACACGAAGTGGAGCCACAGTTAGCAGCCGCAGGCGTTACCATCTGCTCAAATGCTTCTGCTTTGCGTCAGACACCTGGCGTGCCATTAATCATCCCCGAAATCAATGCCGAGCACCTGGCAATGATTCCCTTGCAGCATAGCCAGATGGGCTGGAAAGGTCTGGTGGTCACCAGCCCTAATTGCACCACCAATGGGATTGCAATGACACTCAAGCCGCTCGATGATGCTTTTGGGGTGGAAGCCGTTTTTGCGACCACCATGCAGGCTATTTCCGGCGCGGGATATCCCGGAATTCCATCTTTGGATATTCAGGATAATATTGTGCCTTTTATTGCCGGTGAAGAAGAAAAGATTGAAAGTGAAACCAACCTGTTGCTGGGAAAATTGATAGACGGTCAACGCGTGGCTGCCAATATTACGATCAGCGCGCATGCCAATCGGGTAGCGGTGATGGATGGGCATACGATTGCATTATCGGTAAAGCTGCGCCACAAAGCCAGCCCGAGCGATGCCTCCATGTCTCTTTCAGACTTTCGCGGCAGCAGCCTCGTTCAAGGTTTGCCATCTGCACCTGCGCAGCCCATCATTGTGCGCAGTGAACAGAACCGCCCACAGCCGCGCCGTGATCGCGATTCTGGCGCCGGTATGAGTGTCAGTGTCGGTCGCATTCGGCCCTGTAAAATCCTGGATTTGCGCATGCTGACCGTGGTACATAATACTGTGCGGGGGGCGGCTGGCGGATCAATCCTTAATGCGGAACTGCTCTGTGCCATGGGCTATCTGGAAAGTGTATGAAAACGCAAGGTCTCGGTAACCTCTCACAATTTCTTGGCAATCGAGTAGTCTATCGCAATCTGATCAGCCAGGATCGCAATCTGCCCGGTTTTTCCGATCTGGCCAGGGAAATAGGTCTGGATACCCATAAATTACCACGTAAGGCAGATCCCGCTTATGGGCAGGTGATTGCTTTACTTTTACAGAAAGCACAACAGATAGACCAGCCTGGAAAGAGTTTGCGATCGCTGGTTTTCATCGGCGATACCCGTCTGAATGACGGCAGCGCTTTTGCCAACATCGCCAATGCCGGCAGGTGGCAAGCGGCTGCCTTCATTGGCAGCGAAAAAGATCAACCGGCTCAAATAACGCGCGATACGGGCTTTGACCTTGCGCTTTACAATGCCAATCGTTGGTCGCTACTGAGTGAATTTCCGCAGATATGCCGCCAGCATGGCATTAATCTGGATCAAACCTGCGCAGTGGTGTTGGACCTGGATAAGACATCACTGGGTGCCCGCGGGCGAAATGATAAAGCCATCGATCGCGCCCGTACGCAAGCAGCGGAAGATGTGGTGCGGGCCATCGCAGGGGAAAGCTTTGATGTGCAAACTTTTGACAGGACTTATCAGCGTTTCAATCAGGTGGAATTTCACCCATTTACCACGGATAATCAGGATTATCTGGTTTACATAACCCTGCTGGCGGTGACGGGAGTCATTAATGTTGAAGAGCTCGCCAGTGAAGTGCAGACTGGGTCGTTGCGGGCGTTTGGTGCCTTTGCCAATAAAATTCAACCCCGGCTGCCACAGCTGCCTGTTTCGGTTCAAAATGTGCAGGCGGAGTTCTATAATAGCCTCCAGAAAGGCGACCCGACTCCCTTCAAGGCTTTTCGACGGCAGGAGTACCGCAACACGGTCACAGCCATGCAGGTTCCTTTGGAAATAAACGAGGCTATGCTTACCAGCACAATTTGCATAACTCAGGAAGTGCGCGAATTTGCATTATTATGTAAACAAAATGGCTGTTTGATGTTTGGTCTTTCAGATAAACCGGATGAGGCCTCCCTGCCGCCACTTGATTTGGCCCAGGAAGGATGGCTGCCTTTACACCAGGCTGCCATGCTGGCGGTTTCAGTGCCATGATTCGACTCGGCATGACCGATTGCCCGTCCGTCAGGCGCCTGTTGGAAAGTGGGCAACTGGCACTCGACTATCTTGAAGTACATGGCCCGTATCTCGAAGCCGCCCGCCAGGTGATGCCTGCCCGGAACATGCTGCTGCACAACAGCCTTTACCAGTGGTCACTGGCACACCCGCTTGGGCTGGCTTATATGGACGCTGCCCGATTGACGCGTGAACTCCTACGTTTGGCAGCTTCACCCTGGTACAGTCTCCATTTGGGGTTTAGCAGTGCACAGGTTGATTTCTATGATGAAGCCATGCAGGCTTTAACAGAGGTATTGCCTCGTGAAGTGGTTTTGAATCGCTCTTGTTCAGTGTTGCAGCAGCTTGGGCAGGAAATAAAAATGCCATTGCTGGTTGAAAATCTGGATTATAACCCCACCGGTGCCTATGAATATGTCTGTGAACCGCTATTTATCAAGGAAGTGCTTGAACATACCGGAACTTATTTATTGCTGGATCTGGCCCATGCCCGCGTCAGTGCATATGCCTTTGGCATACGGGTGGAAGATTATATCGATCAGCTGCCATTGGAGCGGGTGCGCCAGATTCATGTCAATCGCCCGGGTTGGCACAATGCCAGGCTGGTGGATTCGCACCTGGAGCTGCAAGAGGATGATTATGTTTTACTGGCGCGGGTATTGGAACAAACTCAGCCGTGGGCGATTACTTTGGAGTATAACCGTGATGAGTGTATCATCGTTGAGCAAATAGAGCGATTACGCGCCATTACACAAAAAAATGGTGATAATTCTAAATGATTGTTACCAGGGTCTGGGCAGCGGCCAAAATGCGCGTAAACGTCTAACCCGGGTTTACAAGACTTATTCCAGCATATAGCCATAACCGCGTACGTTCACTATCCAGCGCGGGTTGGCCGGGTCTTCCTCGATCTTATTGCGCAATGACCAAATATAACGCCGCAGAACAGTCGAATCTTCACGGCGATATTGCCCCCAGACTTTTTTGGTGAGTTCTTCCTCAGAAACCGCCTTGCCATGTCGCCGGGCCAGAATTTCCAGCAGGCGAAACTCGGTCGGTGTCAGGTTAATCAGGTCGTTTTCCAGGCGAACTTCGCGACGATTGAGGTCGATGATCAGTTGATCTACGATAATGACATTTTCCAGTGTACCTGTGCGGCGTTGCGCTCGACCCAAAACGGCGGCAATGCGCGCGGAAAGCTCAGCGAAGCTGAATGGTTTGGTGACGTAATCATCGACGCCCAATGAAAACCCGCGCAGTTTATCCGCTTCAGCAGTTTTACCTGTCAGCAAAATTATTGGAATGGTAGAGAGTTCGCGCAGACGGGCAACCACTTCCCAGCCATCCATACCCGGCATCATTACGTCCAGCACAACTATTCTTGGCTGTTCGCTGTAAGCCTTGCGTAGTGCTTCAGTGCCGCTATTGGCAGTCACGACTTCAAACTTATCGCTCAAAAATTCCGATAAGAAGGATAAAAGTGTTTTATCATCATCGACCAGGAGAATTTTATGTTTCAATGGCCTGACTCCCTGCTTTCATAAATTGTAGCATAATTGAAGAAATGTAATGCGGAGGGCGTTCGAAGTTCTCAGGATTAATTTCCTACCTTATTACTTCTGACCTGTTACTCTTCACTAATCACTTTCTTTTCTACTTTTATGATTGGCAGCCTAACAGTGAATATTGTCCCGTGCGGTCTTGCCGTCTCAGCCTGGATTGTGCCTTCCATTGCTTCTACGAATCGTTTGACCATATATAAACCCAGGCCATGACCATAGACTATTTGTGAATCTGTCATGTTAGCACGGTAGAAACGTTCAAAGATGAAGGGCAGAATCTCAGGATCAATTCCGGGTCCGCAATCTTCCACTTGAATGCATACCTGCTCGTCCTCTGTTGAGCTTGTCAGAGTAATTGCACCTTCCGGTGCGTATTTAATGGCGTTGTCCAGCAAGTGGAAAAGGATTGAATGCAGTGCTTTCTGATCTGCCAGTATGACAGGGGCCGGGTTGCCAATCTGCCAGAGAATGCGCTCACCACCAACTGCCTGGTCAAAGTATTGTTGCAGGGAAGAACAGGCTGTCTGCAAATTTAACGGCTCCGGGTAGAGGGGCAGCCGGTTGGCATCCAGGGCAGAGAGATCCAGGATTGTCTCGGTAAATTTGGAAAGTCTCAGAATTTCGGATTGAACGCGTTGTAAGGTGTTTGCAACGCGCTCCGGCTGCTGGTTAGGACTGGCTAACAAAAGCTCAATACCGCCGCGAATATTGGTGAGCGGTGCACGCAACTCATGTGAAACCAGTGAAACGAAATCGGATTTCAACTGATCCAGCTGCTGCAGAGTCTTATTTTGCTCCTCAAGCGTACGGTAGGCTTCCTGAAGATCGAAGGTCTTTTCATTTACAATTTGCTCCAACCCGCTGTTGAGGCGTTCCAGTTCATTACGTGCATTTTCTACCTGATCGTATGCTTGTATCAGATCCGCCTGCTGTTTTTTCTGCAGTCGCAGATCGTGGGCGGTTCCTGCATAGGCCAGGTGTTGGCGGTAACCAGCCTCAATGGAGCGCAGTGTCAGCAATACTGGGATAGGTATACCGCCCGCCGTATTAAGAATCAGTTCACGACTGCTGTTATATTTTTTAAGGGGTCGGTTATGGTTCAATAATTGCTGCAGCCAGGCTTCGTCTTCTGTCTGTAGCCGCAGGTATTGATGTAAGGGCTGACCTAAAAGCGTATTGGAGTTCATTTCCAGAATTTCTAAAAAGGCGCTATTCACCAGCCGCAAACGGCCTTGTTGATCACAAACAAACGCCGGCTCCGCGATGCTGTTCACCAGACGGGCATATTGTTCCATCGCGTTTTCACCGGCTTGAAAGCCCTGGCGTACCAACAACCCCAGACCTAAAATGGCAGTGCCCCACAGGCTAAGCGTATCAAGACGTCCATTGAGCTGCCAATTGATCAGCGCGTACCAGCCCAGCAAAAGGATGGACACGATGGGTAGCATGGATTGGCTGCGTTGGAGTGCACGATTGATGATTGCCGGGCGTGAAAGATGTGGGTGAGCGGCGTATATATAAATAGCGATCAGGATACACAGGTTGCCTACAACCCACCCAAGATCAAGCACCGTTCCGGCCGTGTAGTTTTGCGCATTACGGATTTGAGATATGTAGTTCATATCACTGAAAGAGAAGGCCAGGATGGCTAAAAAGGACCACAACACGGCTGCGCTGAGCTTTTCAACCCGGTTGAATAGAAATATATTTAAAATAACGACCAGGGTGACCAGATCAACGAAGATGAAGACCAGTATTGAGGAATCCAGGTTAAACAGTACACCGGCCAGCGGTTGTACCCAGGCTTTCCACAAGAGCAAAACCAGTGCGATTGAGGTCAGCAAGGCGTCGATCAATAACCCGTTGATGCTCAGTACCGGACGGAGGTGGCGTTGGAAGCGGCTGATACCGATCCAGATCAATATGGCTGCCAGAAGGTATGCTGCTCGTAAAAAAAGTGCCAGCCCGCCAGTTGAAGAAGGAAGAAATGATAGCAGGTGCACGCTGTTGAGTAGAAACCAGATACCAAGCCCGGCTGTGACCCACACCCAGGCAATTTTTGTACGATTATTCGCGCTGTGGCGGGAAGCCTGCCAGGCCAGATAGACAGTCAGGGCAGAAGTAAATATGATCGTCAGGTTGCCGATCCAAAACCGTTCGAATGGCAGATCCTGCCCACGTAAAAGCCAGAAGGAATAAAGAAACAGAAAACCAGCCATCACCAACAGCAGGGATGCGAGACGGATTTTCGGGAATAGGCGGGTTTCCATATCTTGATTGTACACAGTCACCAGAAGCGCGTCAATTAATCTTTTTGAAATTGCCTTAATAACAGGTACTTTTCTTACTTCTTCTAAAAGTAGAGACAGATTGTTTATAGGCGGGTGATCGCCCGCCTATAAACAATCCTTAACTCTGTTTTAATGAAAAAAACTACTTTTCAAGCTGATTAGAATAGCGTATGATAGAAAACAAAGTTGCAAGCGCTATTGTTAATCTCTTTCAGCTTTTGATTCAAAGTGGGCTGATTGGTAGCAAAGAAGGAGAAAAGAAGATGTCATATAAAAAAACGATCCTGGTATGCATGATAGTTACCCTTCTGGCAGCCGGGTGTTCTGTACTTCCACGACTGAGCGACAAGGCGGTGACTGACTTGCCGGAACCAACCCTCAAATTAAGCGAGCCTCCACCACAAGCAACCCAATTACCGATTATCATCACAGCCACCCCTAAGAATGGCGCGGTTATAGAAGCTTCCGCCACCATTGCTGCATCTGAAACGTCGACTGCATCCACGACTCAGGTACAGCCGCCTCCTCTTGTGGTCATCACGAATACGCCGGTCATCATACCTGCCACACCTTCCTCACCTTCTTCCGGCCAGACAGTGAAGATCTTCCTGGTTGCAATTAGTGATAATGGTGTCTCCGGAAAGAAATTTGGCTGTGACGATAGCCTGGTGGCTGTCGACGTATCCGTCACACCGACGGTGGCAGTATTACGAACGGCTTTGAATGAACTACTATCCATCAAAAGTGATTATTATGGTCAATCGGGTCTTTATAATGCACTCTACCAATCCAATCTTGAAATTGATAACCTGGGTTTGAAGAATGGTCTGGCCAGCATTTATCTTAAGGGCAATTTGGTTTTGGGAGGAATTTGTGACAATCCCCGCGTGGAAGAACAGCTGCGTGCTACTGCTCTCCAGTTTTCCACCGTTAGTGAAGTGGAGATTTTCATTAATGGCAAACCACTGGCAGAGGTGTTGTCGGAAAGAGGCTAATTTGTAGAAGTTAGCAATCACCAGTAAGGTGTAACGAGTTTAAAGTAATGGGGTTATTATTTTGGTCAGGCAGATACGATGCAGCGAATTTCTTTTTAGCTCATTACTTGTTACTAATTACTTTTGATTATATTTTCCCAAATCCCTTTCTTACTGGTGGCTAACGCATATGATTTATTTATGGATTGTCTCCTTCATTTGGGCTTTTTCATTCGGCCTTATTAAGAACAAACTTGCCGGCTTGGATGCCAATTTTATTGCGGCAGCTCGTTTGGGAATCTCTTTAATCGTTTTTTTACCCTTCTTACGGTTGCATGACATTGCGAAAAAGCAGAAAGCACAATTAATGCTGATCGGTGCGCTGCAATATGGAGTGATGTACATTGCCTATAACTATGCCTTTCAATATTTGCAGTCGTACGAAGTTGCTTTATTTACTATTTTTACCCCCCTGTATGTTACTCTGACTAATGATGCCATCCACAAGCGTTTGCACTGGCTTAGCCTGGCGGCTACCGTTCTGGCTGTAGTGGGCACTGCCATTGTCCGCCGCGGCGGCATGTTGCAATCTGAGCTGTGGGTTGGTTTTTTGATTATGCAAGTCTCCAACCTGACGTTTGCTGTTGGGCAGATCTTCTATAAAGAAGTGATGACCACTATCCCGGCAGTGAAGAATATTGATCTGCGTGTCTTTGGCTTGCTATATGCCGGCGGCTTTATCACTGCGGCAGCCTCCGCCGGATTGTTCACCAGTTGGTCGGGGTTCCATATTGAAAACAGCCAAATATGGATACTATTGTATCTGGGTGCAATTTCCTCCGGTCTGGCATTCTTCCTGTGGAACGTTGGCGCGCGGCGGGTGAATGCCGGTACGCTGGCCATCTTCAATGATCTCAAGGTTCCATTAGCGGTTGCCGTTTCTCTATTTGTTTTCAAAGAAAAGGCCAATTTGCTCAATCTTCTGGTTGGGGGTGGGTTGGTGTTGGCCGCCCTGGCGCTTAACGAGTGGTGGGCTGGACGTCAAAGGAGACAGGATGTTCAATTGGCCGCCGGGGAACCTCAAGGGTTGTAGTTCATGCGGTAGGCGTAGGCTTGCCATGCAAGCTTGCAATCAAAAGCTCGCTTATCTGTTTCTGGTCCAAAGCCCATTTGTTTTCATTTCAGCCCACAAATTTGTCGTTTTTTCCTTTCCCGAGCGTTAGGGATCGTCTTGAATTGTGTGCACACGTAGTCTTGCTCAAGGAATGGCGACAGCTTTGCAGACAGCTGCCAACACCGCTTCGATTGTTGTAATTGCCGCTTCACTTTGAACCCCCAAATCATGCCGCTTCGCAATCGAGGCTGCAGTATCATAGCTGACCCACACCTGTGAATCTGCATCCTCCCATGCCAGAACTTTCACCGGCAGGTCAAGACCGGCTATTTGCTGGTCGAGCATCAACACCGTCCCAACCTTGGGATTGCCAAAAATGAGAAGTTGAGTCGGGCGCAGTTTCATGCCGATGTGCATAGCGTTCGCTGCATGATCAATGCGAGCAAAGACCGTAAAACCTTTGGATTCAGCAACTGATGCCATTCGATCAACTGATTCGCGAACAGGAAATTTGCTTGCAATTGTGACAATACTGTCTTCTTTCATTTATTCCTCCTAATGTCATATGCTGTGGGTTCTTAATGGATAAGCTTGGTTAACAATTAGCGGTGCACGTGCTGGGGCTGGGAACAGCGATGTCGCATGCGTGGGAAAAATGATGGATTGGGAGACCTTGGGATTGCCCGGATCTAAGGTGGCAGCGGAGTGCCAAGCGAGGCATCATTGCCAGATAGAGTACAGTCCCGAAGCCGTGACAAAGACTTGTGGCAAAACGCAATCGATACTCGAATTCTGTGCGCACATCTTGCATGATTTCTTTTAAGTCGAAAGCCCTCTGCTTTTTCTTTAAAATTGATTGTTAAAACTTACATTATCAGAAATATTGTATCTTTTCAATAAAACGGGGTAGAGGAGTGTATTTAGGAGGGCAATCGCCCTCCTAAATACACTCTGCCCCTAATTTTTGAAATGATACGAAATATTCGTTACTTTCAACACTGGAATGCATAGATGAAATGCACATAGAGTATTCTTATCCTACCAGTCATCAGGTCAGCCTTTAGGTTGCGAGCTACTGCTCTTGGTCTTTGGTGGTGAGGCAATCCCCTTAAAATTGAATGCTCGCAAAACAGGAAATTGTTCGCAATGACTTTGTTTTTAGGAAAACCGAATAGTTAAGAATTTCCACTCTATTTTTAAAATTTCATTGATGGCAGAAGAGCACGACGCAAAAAACTGGTGGTGTTTTAAACACTTTGATAGCCTGGGTCAACCATTTTCGTTTTACCTCCACATCGACGCTGCCAATTATGATCTGAAACGAGCGTTGCAAGACCTGGGTAGGTAGCACCCATGGGTGGAAACATGAACGATTACGCCTTACATATCCAAGAAGTCTATTGAGTAAAGCCATAGTGAGTATTATGATATTTGGTACAATAGAATAAAGGAAAAATGATATGAATCGCTCAATAAAAAGGACGCTTTTCTTGAATACTGCCTGGTTTTGGTTGGCTATCGCAGGTACTTTCGTTCTTGCGGGTTGTGTTGCAAAAACTCCGCCCTCTGACTCGAATAATGTGGTTAGCATGCCAATTGAAATGTTCAAAGCCTCGTCGAATTGTGCCGCGTGTCATCAAGGCATGAAAGACAGTTTCGGAAATGATGTGTCCATTTATCCTGAGTGGCAAACCAGCATTATGGCGAATGCCGCACGTGATCCTTACTACTTTGCCAGCGTGCGCATGGAAACTAAGAATTCCCCACAATATGCTGAAGCTATTGAGCAAAAATGCGCTACCTGCCATGCACCTATGGCAGTCTTTTCCAACATTGCATCTGGTGAAAAGTCTCTTTTATTGGGGCAGCAGGGAATACTTGCGCCAGAACATCCACTTTATGAGTTGGCAGTGGATGGGGTTTCTTGTACCGTTTGCCATCAGATTCCAGTAAACCCGGCAGATAATTTGCGTCATAGCGGCGATCTCGCCATAAATCTTGACCTTTCTGCACTCGAACGTCCGATTTATGGCGCATTTCCCATCACTGAGCAGAATGCTGCTATTATGAAAGCTGCATCTGGATATACAGCTGTGCAGAGTGAGCACGTGCGCGAATCAACCATTTGTGCTTCCTGCCATGAACTTTATCTCAACTTCGTCCAGACAGATGGTACGATGAGCACAGGCGAAGATCTGTTTTATGAGCAAACCCCTTACAGTGAATGGCTGGCTTCTGACGTTTCCGAGAAATCTACCTGCCAGAGTTGCCACATGCCCGCAGCCGATGGCGCCGCGCCTATTTCTAATATTACACCGGATAATCTGGTTAATCCTTTTGCCCGACACACCTTTAGCGGGGGAAATGTCTTTATGCTCAATATTTTTAAACAATTTGGTGAGGAACTGGGCATCCCGGGAAGCGCTAGCGCACTTGATCAACATATCCAACGGACAGAGGAGCTTCTGCAAACTGAGACGGCTAATGTTTTTGTTTCTTTGGTTGAACAACAAGCTGATACCATCACATTTAAGGTGGAAGTTGATGTGCTGACCGGACATAAATTTCCCACCTCTTTTCCTTCAAGGCGGTCGTGGTTGCATGTCACTGTCAGCGATGCAAACGGGTTGGTCATTTTCGAATCAGGCGCTTATGATCAGACCGGTAAAATCTTTGGTAATGAAAATGACGACAACCCGCTTGGCTATGAACCTCATTATGAAATTATCTCGGCACCCGATCAAGTACAGATTTATGAACCAATCATGAAAAATTCACTGGGTCAGGTGACTACCCTTCAGATGCAAGCTGCCGGCTACCTTAAAGATAACCGCCTTCTGCCAAGCGGCTTTGACAAGCAAAATCCACCACTCGTATCGGCTGTGATCGGGAATGCTTTGCAGGATCCAACCTTTACCGGCGGGAGCGACAGTCTGACCTATCAGGTGCAGACCGGTGCCGCACAGGGACCTTTTACCGTGCAGGTGGATTTACTTTATCAATCGGTGGGTTACCGTTGGTCGCAGAACGTGCTGGATAGCCAGACTGATGAAGCGCTAACTTTTGGACGCATGCTCAAGCAGACCGGCAATATCCCGGTGAAGATTGCCTCTCAGACAATAGAGATCGAATAAATCGCTCTTGATGCACGCAGGCATACGACCTGTGTGCAACCGCCTGCCTCATACAGATTGGTTAGCCCAGCCTGTTTTCCAATTGTTACGGATCATGAAGTAACCATTTCTGGTGCATAGGGCAGTGGTGAAACAAGACATAGACCCGTTTATAGGAACTCACAACGGACTGAACAATTCGGAAATCGGATTGAGTGGCCAAATGTGTCCTGGTTTGGATATTTTCAACTTAAACAACTCCTGAATTTGGCTCACGCCACATCGCAAATCACGCTGAAACCATAATCTATTTGTTAGCAGATTCTTATAGATCGAGAGCGCGCAGGCCGTTCATGCCCAGGATTAATGAAACTTCGCCGCCATGGTTCAGATCGTGCTCCAGCACGTGGTAGATGACCCAACTGCGCGATAGCTCCCATGTCTGACCATCCCATTCATCCGGAAATGTCTCGGCACGATCGGCAGGTGTCCAGCGTAGCAAACGCGATTCCATGAATTCCCATGTCTCTTCAAGCCCGCGTACCATTTCCATAGCACTACGGTCTGGTGAATCACGTTGGCCCCAAAGAATATATTCGCTCATCACGCTGTCAGGATCCTGTAACGTTCCGCTGAACCACCCGGCCCGAACTGAAATAATATGCTGGACAATTTGCCCGAGCGGCCACATGTGCGGAGCGGGTTGCAGCATGAGTTGTTCATTCGTTAGGGGGGCGATGCAGTTTTGCAGCTTACCGTTATAGGTGCGCCAATTCTCATAGATTGTATCTAATGTTGATTGAGTTTCTTCCTTCATCAATTCTCCTCTTAAATCAATGATCTACCTGTGATTTGTGAAATCGAACACGACGTAACAGCTTGCATGAGCTGTTATTCACCTTAAAGTAGAAGATCGTCGTATATCGGCGGTGCAAGGCACCCTAGAGCAAGCATTGGCGTCATTCAAGTGCAGCCAGAAACTCTAATGTCCTCTGCAACAGAAGTGCGGATGCCTTCGCGTCGTACGAAGGAAGTGAGCTATCGGCAAAGTAGTGCTGGTTGCCGGGGTAGAGAAAAAGCTGCCCGTCTTCGGCTTCCTTGATGAGATCGCGGGCAGCATCGATATCACCCTCGCCCACGAAGTACGGATCAGCATCCATGCCATGGATTTGAACAGGCACACCCTTCGGCCAGGTCTGTCCAAACTCCGAAACTGGAAGACAGGAATAGAAGAGCAGTGCCCCTCGTGCGCCGGGTCGGGTTTGCGCTAGCTTTTGAGCCGGGATGACGCCCAAAGAGAATCCGGCATATACCAATTGCAGGGGAAGCGCTTTAACTGCCCGTTCTCCACGAGCCATCACTTCGTCAAAACCAATTTCTTTGACGAATCTCATGCCAGTCTCAATGTCATCGAATGTGCGGCCATCAAAGAGGTCAGGCATATGCACGATGTGCCCAGCCTGGTGCAGATCATCGGCAAATACTGCAACGCCCGGTGTTAATCCCTGTGCGTGATGGAACAATACTACCTCTGCCAATTTCATGCCTCCTTTTTCCAATTGTTAATAATGTGCGTTGGTTATTAATTATATGATCTCTTGATAGGCTGCAAATAGAGCGTATAACCAACCAAATGTAATTGCTTCCACCACAATAACAATTAATTATTTCAAATATGGCGTCTCAACCCTGAATCCTCAAAACAACCAATTATCAACCAAAAATAACCACTTATCGAAAATCTGTTGATGAATGCTCTTAATTTTTTGTATACTCTTTCCATCGCGATGAAAGGAATGAGCATGCAGATTGAAATTAAAATTGATGATCAGTACGATGATCTCAAAATTCTGATTCTGGCCAACAAGATGACCGATCAAGTCAACGAGATTTTCAATAAGCTGTCTGAAACCCACCCGATTGTATTGACAGGTTTCAAAGAAGATTGTTTGGAGATACTAAAACCTGAGGATGTCATTCGCATTTATGGTGAGAATCAGAAGGTGATTGCCCAAACAGATAAAAACGAGTACTTCCTCAGGCTCAGACTCTACGAAGTGGAAGAGAGATTGGGGAAGAATGGGTTTGTGCGGATCTCAAACTCGGAGATTATCAATTTGAATAAAGTAGTCAAGATGGACATGAACCTGAGTGGAACCATATGTGTGCGGTTGGTTGGCAACATTTCTACGTTCGCTTCCAGGCGATATGTTTCAAAAATTAAACAAGCATTAGGAATAGGGTAAAAAAATGAAAAAACAAATTATATCCAGGATTATCATCGGTTTCCCAGTGGGTGTTTTGATTGCGTACGTTATCTCGATTATTATTTCATTGTTAATCGGGAAAGGTCAATATTATGCCACTGAACCTTCACTGATTGTAACAGCAGGCAATGAAATCAATGCGGTTCTTTTGCAATTTGTGTTGGCTGGAATTTATGGGGCTATCTGGGCTGGCAGTTCAGCAATCTGGGAGAATGAGGATTGGAGCCTCTTAAAAATGACGGTTGTTCATTTTCTGATCACATCCATTAGCACCTATCCGATTGCTTACTTTACTCACTGGATGGCACACGATTTGGCCGGTATGGCAATTTATTTTGCCGTCTTTATTGGCATCTATGCGAGTGTATGGGCCGGGTTATATGGCGTATGGCGAAACAGGATTAAGCTTCTCAATGCTAAAATTCAGGAGGGAAGTAAGTAAATATGGAAGAAAGAAAATACCTGGATGCTAAGTGGCTAAAGGTGAGTGAAATTTCCCCACTTGTCCAGTGCGCTTTTTACTCCTATTATGGTTTTGTCAATTCTGACTGAATAGTTAATAGCGCATCGTTATCTCTTACCGCATCAATCCTTACATAATCTCCCGAAAACATAGTTGTGCCCATATCTGTAGGTATCCCACTATCTTTTGTCTCAATAATTGCTATGTAATTTTCACGAAATCTTGGGTCAGCATCAAAATTCGATTTTCGATCCCAGAAACCATGCGTATGGATGAAAGTTGGTTTCAGCTCATCAAAAATATAATCATAAAAAACACTTTGATTCTTACCCATGTTTAGTGCAATAACCTTGTCGGTCAACCCTGCAAGATCATATACTTTTAGGTGAGAATAGTACAGTGTACCACCTAGATCAGGCGCTAAAATGGAACCATTTTCAATACCCATTGCTGTTGCATATTCATTAAACCGATAGCCGAAATATTCTGCAACTTCAGAAAATGGAACGGTGGGAGATTTCGCAAAATCACAAGAACGAGCAATGAATGAAGCAGTACTAATACTGGAAATGAGAAATATCAGTAAAAATATCATAGGTCCAGTATATTTTTTCAGTTTAGTATTTTCATAAACCATATCACTCGTAGAAAATAAAAAAATGTAAAACAACAAAAAAAATGGTGTGGCAAATCTAAACTCTCCCATCCAATCAGGAGGAAGCAGAAAATAGATAGACAAAGCAACCAGGATTGTGATTGATAAAACAAAGTAAGGTCGTGTAATTCGTCTTTGAATGACTAAATAAATTAGCAAAGCAAAAATGCCAATTATTATGTATTTGCTCATTCCAAGAGAGATAAGTAAGCCTTGTAATGCCATCATCCATATACGAGGATATAGGAATAACCCCGAACTCTTCGCATAATAAGTGTTTGGAAGAATATCTCCAAAATAAAAAAACCTGAAAACCAAATAACTCCCAAATACTAAAAGGAATGTACCAATATATATCCAGAGGGATTTTAAAGCTTCTTTGGGCTTATTTTTACCCTGTATTAAATCAATGAGTAGAAAAAATGGGAATATAGCAGCATAGATAATTCCATCGGGACGAGTTAAAGCGCATAAAGCGGATAGAATTGAGATTGTTATTATTGATTTTACCCAGTTGATTTCACCCCTACTATATTTAATGATATGCCACAAAATTAGGGAAATTAGAAATACATATAGCGGGTTTTCCAATCCTGATATTGTCCAAATGACAAAGGAAGAGTTCAATGCCAGGAGTATTAACACAACAAATGTGCCTAAGTTAAAATGTTTTGTCATGGATGCCAGTATTTTTTGGACAGTTATAAAAGAACCTAAAACAAGAACTAAGCTAATAATCTTTGGCGTTAATATTGGGTTAAAAACTTTTAACAAAAAGAATGGACTCAATATAAGCACCCATGTGAAATTAGAAAATCCTTCAACCGGATTCATCCCTGGTTGAGAAACGAGACCATTTCCATGCGCAAGATTTCTTGCATATGCAAATGAAATACCAGCATCATCAATAATCCAGTCTCTGAATAGCAAGGAATGCAACACAAATAGCAAAAAAGGTAAAGCCACCGGCAACCAATTTTGATATTTATATTGACCTAAGATTTTGCGAAGCATTTTCCCCCTTACGAAAAGTACCTAAAGATTGATGATACGTGACCTCAATCTATTCCAATTAAACCTGAAAGCCAACTTCCGTTAAGATTTTACACTGCAATACCGCTTGACTATTTAAAATATGAAGCTCTGCACAATATTAAAAATATTATACATCACAAGCGTTCGAGACCCAAGTATCGATTAGTGATCACCTGACTCCAAAACTGAGAAAATTAACTGGCCAGATTTACGAAACATTCTGTCGGAAACATTATTCTTATACTCTGAAACTCTTATTAACGGCTGGAGTGAGGAAATGTTTTTCAACATTAACAAATAAGCAGATCTTTTGAAAATAATTTTTGACAGCTTGCATGGGTGCGACCAGTTTATTATCTGAATGATAGTCAATTTATTAACGTATTACCTCATTTGATACTTCAATTGAAACCGATAGTAACTGATGGATAACTGTCATTGTGAGGAGGGCGTGTAACGCCCGACGAAGCAATCCTGTCCTATGCGAGAAAGATTGCTTCGCTGCGCTGCTGCTGCTTATAACTTAACGATCTGATGCATAACGCACTAACCTGAGAAATAAAATTGTAAAATGCTTTTTTTCCGAGGGGCATGATGATTCTTTCACGTGAGATCTTTCGTAAGGGCGAAGCGTCCGGAGAACCCTCCCATCCTCTAAAAACATACCCATCGCGGATGCTTCGCCCATCAGCCGACTTAGGCTGACAAACTCATCATTTTGTGTCAGGTTGGTCCATCAAAATGTAAATACTCGAAAGAAATAGATAAGCAAATTATCTTTTCAAAAACTACGGTAATCTTATTATTCCGCCATTGGGTGGGGCAACGACCCACCCTACCCACCTCAAGTGAAACCAATGACAGCACAATCAGCAAAGGTCTGTAATAATGGGGTATGCTTGAATGCTTTGGCGGTGAAAAATAATCTTGTTGAATCAGAACGACCGTAAAAAAACGTCATTCATCATCAGATCATTTTGCATGACCTACAATGGCGCGACCAGCTCCTCCAAGAGATCTGCTGTCTTTTTGAGCGCTGAGTCAAAACTTACTCGCAATGCATAATCCTGGCATCTTTGAAGCATGATATGGTTGTTCAGCAAAAAATCCAGCTTAACCATCAAATTGCGGGTGGTAAATTGTCGCGGTAAAAGCATATCCCCAAGACCCAGGCGAGAGACACGGTAGGCATTATCGGGTTGATCGTTGGTCAAAGGCATGATCAACTGTGGAATTCCAGCCGCGACTGCCTGTGCCAGGCTACCAATTCCACCAGTATGGATAAACGCTGCTGCCTGCGGCAGAAGTTGATCGAGAGGATAGAATGGCAAATGAAGAATATTGTTTGGCATTTGGCCTATGAGCTGGCTGCCATCGCGGGTGAGTAAAATTGCTCTTTTACCCAATTGCGAGGAGACCTGGACGGCGACCGAGAAGAATTTTTTAGCAAATGGTGCGGCAGTCCCGGCAGTGAACACCAAAGGCGCATCGCCGGCTCGCAGAAAAGCATCCATTATATCTGCATGAGGGGTTGTTGTCTCTGGTGGAGCGATGAAGCCAGTACAGATGGTGTTTTTCGGCCAATCGGCCTGTGGCGGGGCGAACCACTCGGGAAAAAGACAAAGGTTTAACTGGTCGGAATATAGATTGTTCTGGAAAATACGCCGGACAGGTGGCAGGTTATTCGCTGCGCGAAATTCGTTAATGGCCGGTGCGAGCAGGGGATCTATCAATATGGTATCCAATAGCCAATAATAAAGTGAAACCAGGTTTGGTGGCATCCAATCAGGAATGGGTGTGTTTCCCAAAACAGGCGGGGCGTGTTTGGATCGCAGCAGGCTGGGCTGGAGCTGAAGGGTGGCAAACTGATACCCATAACTTTGGTGGGCGATCTGTCCGGCAAAAAGCAACAGTGGTGAAACGATCAACGTATTTTTTGGGGAAAATGAAAGGAATATATCTAATAAAGGTTGTAAGAATGGAATAATTCCCTTTTTTACAATTACACCAAACGCACGCGTTGGCTGCCAGAACAATGGGTCTGTGGTCAAGTCAATGTATTGCTGTTCACTGCCTAAAGGAATGAAGTTGATTTGGGCGGCTTGTACCGGACCTCTAAAAGTCGGGTTGGCAATGATAGTACAATCATGACCTCGCTCTTGTAGATAGGATGACAATGTAATTAATGGGTATACATCCCCGGCGCTACCGAGGGTTGGAAATAGGATTCTATGCATGCAAACCGTCCTCGCTGAAAATTTATTATAAGTAAAAATTAGCCGGATGGCGAACTATGTTGCAGGGTTGGAATCATAGAATATTTTAGCGTTCGTTTGGTTTGAAAAACTTATCGATTTTTTATCGAACAGTTGAAGCAAGCTTTCAATTCTGTAAGTTGAGTGGTTTGAACCACTTTTCTTGTTTAAGATACTACTCAGATCATATTGGTAGAAAATTAAAAACAGAAATAAGGAGCAAATTATGCGCTTAAGTCGACCAATTCTTGGGTCACTGTCGGCCATACTTATTTTATTAGCGATATTCACATTTAACGTTCAAGCATCGGGTATTGACATGCGATACCTTCTGGCCGAAACACCTTTTTCAATATTTTTGCCCATGGTACGCAGTGGTGCCAGTTCATCACCTCCACCTCCTTCGCCATCACCAACATCACCGGTTCCCACCGTCACCATTCTTCCCCCGGGCGGAGGTATGATTATCAACCACAATTCAATTGGTTTATATGACCGGATCCCGTCATCTTACCTAAGGGCGGCTGAAGCGATCAAATTTACCTTTATGGATCGTTCCGTTGGTGCTAACATCGATGAGGGTATTGGTTGTCTGGCAGCAGTTTCCTGGGAAGCAAGCAATTCTGCCTGCCGGCGGGGTTATGTGGATGCCAGTCTGACGAATTGGGTGACCTATCCAAACGGAAATTTACCGATCCCGACAGTGATTACATTCCCTGGGGGCAACAATCGCAGCAATATCCATTTTGTTTATCACGAAGGCACCTGGGAAGAAGATCTGAGTTATTTCATCCAAAGTTATCCTAATTATGCCAATCAGGATATTTTTTCCTACCAGCACAATTATTTGCATGTCGCTGCTGGGTCCACCATCGATGATGTCTACTTTGACCCCAATTACCGTGGAACCAATATTTATGACTTGGAGGCTTTGGAAGACCGCTATCCCAATAAGACCTTTGTCTATTGGACGGCTTCACTGGCCAGAACGATTGGCAGTGCCGATGCGCAATCCTTCAATGACCAAATGCGCAGCTGGGCTGCTCAAAATGGCAAGATCCTGATCGATATAGCCGCCATTGAAAGTCATGCCCCGAACGGTACGGCCTGCCGCAATAGCCAGGGCTACGAAATCATCTGCAAGGATTACACTACCGAAGCCAACGGCGGTCACCTGGGCAGTGTTTCCGGTGGCAAGATCCGTATCGCCAAAGCCATTTGGGTTACTCTGGCACAAATTGCCGGTTGGCAGCCCTAATTTGTATCCATCGCTAATAAAGAGTTAAGACAGTTAAGACCTTGAGCCAGGCAAACAACCTGGCTCTTTTTTTGATGCCAAATAATGCCGGACTGGTACGTTATTTTGAAAACTCGCCCGGGAGTTCGTATGATGAAATTAAAAAGGAAGGAAGAAAAAATGGCGGAACAATTTTTAGAACAGGAAGCCGAACGCCGTCTGGCTATTAACTTATTTAACCATGTGTGGACATTAATGGACCTCCTCGAAAGAGATCAAACTCAAATAGATGAAATGATTCATGCCGTGCATGCTTCACGTTACCACTGGGGAAATGTTGGAACGGTGCTGGAATCTGCGCGGGGAGAATGGCAAATATCACGCGTTTATGCCGTTTTGGGGCGAGCCGAGCCGGCGCTTTATCATGCCAGGCGAACTTTGCAATTATGTCTCGAGAATGGAATCGGTGATTTCGATCTGGCTTTTGCCTATGAAGCCATGGCGCGCGCGCTCAAAATTGATGCCCGGGGAGAAGCTCCCGAATCAGCCCATTATCTCTCTCTGGCATATCAAGCGGCTGATAACATTAAGGAAGCAGAAGATCGTCAGATTATTCTGGGCGATCTGGCCACGCTGGCAGATTGACCTTAGTTCATTCCGAGATGAATATCCATGGATTCCATTGCCAATCATCCGGAGTTCATTTTGCCTGAATGCTTCCGAGTGCGCCAGGCTATGGCTGTTTATGAAAAGTCTGGATGCCGGAAAAACCATGTGCAATCAGGTATCGTTGACATACATTGGTAATCACAGTTATTTTTTGCTCAGCAGGAAGGTGAAACACGAGACATATTTTTTTCGTTTATTTCAGCCTCTTTCTAAACAGAAGAAGCTGCCTATGGCTGCCCGCTTAATTTCACCAAAGTAGAATTGCCTAAATAGCCTCATTAATACTGATAGGCGATTCCTATAAGGTTTATGGTTGATTATTTTCACCCTTTTTTATCTGGGTTTAATCAACTGGTTGGAAGCGCTGAAAGACCACACCGGTGGGGAGTGCCTCACATTCAATCAACTTCAGATTAATGCGCTTCCCTTCGGGAAATAAGCGTTTGCCACTTCCCAAGACGAGCGGATAGACGTGTAACCCATATTCGTCAATGAGATTATTTTTCACTAAAACATGAATTAGTACGCTGCTGCCATCAATGGCAATATTTTTGCCTGGTTGTTCCTTAAGCTTATGCACTTCTTCAAGGACATTCTTTGAAATAAGGGAGGAATTTCGCCAAGCCGCTGCGGATTTTAAAGTGGTCGATACCACCACTTTATTCATACTGTTCATTAAATCCCCAAAAGGATCTCCGGGCGGCATCGGGTCAAACGCAGCGCCGTGAATTTGCCATGTTTTTCGCCCCAACAGAAATGTGTCGGTTTCTGTCATTGCTTCAAAAAAGCGTAGGCCAATTTTATCATGCCAATATGGCACTGTCCAACCGCCTTGTGCGAATCCGTCATCTGTATCTTCATCGACACCACCAGGCGCCTGGATTACGCCATCCAATGAAATAAATTCATACACGATAAGCTTTCTCATGTTGCTCCTTTTTACTCAAAACCGAGCGGAATATTAGTAATGATTTCCGCTTTTATTTTTGAGAGAAGATCATTAAAAATAGAAGGCGATAAAAATCTTGTCTCTAATCCCGCTGGAATTTTCCGTTTTATTTATTAAAAAATTGGTCTCGTGGTCTAAAACTGGTTTTCCTATCCTTCCTGAAAAGCCTCTTCCAGCTCGTGAATCTCGATTTTTGTCATTTTGAGCATCGCCTGCGTCACGCGGTGAGCGCGCTCGCGGTCGGGGTCATTGAGCATTTGACTGAGGGCAGTCGGCACAATTTGCCAGGAAACGCCGAATTTGTCCGTCAACCACCCGCACTGGCTTGGCGCACCGCCATCTGCGATCAGGTTTTCCCAAAAGTAATCGACTTCCTGTTGATCTTTGCATTCCACAAAGAACGAAAAAGCCGGGGTGAAACCAAACTGATGGTCTAGACTGCTATCCATGGCAATCAATTCCTGGCCCGCGAGCCGAAAGCGGGCGTGTTTCACATTACCGACAATATCTCCTTCGCCTTCTGCGTAGCGATCTATTTGGCTGATTTTGGAATCTTTAAAGAGCGAGGTGTATAAGCGCATGGCTTCTTCTGCCCGGCCGGCTTGTTGACCGACAAACATGAAGCAAGGCATTATTTTTTGCGATTGCCGTTCCAGATTCAATTGCCAGGAAAGTCCGAATTTGTCCGCTACCCAACCAAATTTCTCACTGAACGGATATTGTCCAAACTCCATCAAGACGAAACCGCCTGCAGAAAGTTTTTTCCAGAGGGTGTTGATCTCGGCTTCATCCTGGCAGGTGACAAAAAAGGAATGGGCAGGAGTAAAGGAAAAATCTGGTCCACCGTTGAGCGCCAGAATTTCCAGGCCGGCTAATGTGAAGCTCAATGTCAGCACTTTTTGATGCATGTTTTCGCGACCATCTTCCAAATAATTTATTTCGCCCATCTTTGCGTTCTGAAAGATGGAGGTATAAAAATTGGCTGCTTGTTCAGCCTGATCATCAAACCAAAGAAACGGATATATTTTTTGCATCTTTTCCAATCCTTTTTATTAATACCAATTATCTTGATTACCAGAGGGTATCGCTTATTAGTTACCCAAAGGTCAAGTGATTAAATGGATGGATATTATAATTATGACGATTTTAGTGTGAATTATCCAATTAAATCAAGTGCATATATAACAAGATCTTACAGTTGTCCGCGGTGGGGTTTGATTATTATGAGCTGCTGGTAATTGGCTCCGGCCTCTCAGACATCTGAGAATATTCTAAGATTGTTTGAGCGCATCTTGGATTGCTTGAGAGATGGAAATACCTGATTGTATCCACGTGAAACCGCGGGCACGCAAGTTGTTCAATATTTTTGTGGGTAGATGACAATATTTTCTAGCCATCTGTGCTTGGCAATGGTCACAGGTTAAATCCAAATAACTTGTTTACAGGGCAAGCATACGAGTTATGTATGGGTTTGTCTTTCCGTCTTGGGTATGAGCGTATTACCAGGGGTAACATCCGCAATGCAAAAGCCATCAGGGAAACGTTGACAAAAAATGCAGCCGCCTTGATCGACATCGAAAATAGGGTAAGGGCAAGCCTCAAATCTACGAGAAATTTACGTATTTTCATCGATGAGACGTGGGGTGCCCCTTGTGTGGAGGGGTGAAGTATCTCAAGAATACGTTTTTATTTCATCAATACTGGATGCAACCTATGCGAATATCATTTTGGAGATCCGCAATGGTGCGATCAGTTTATCGGAAAATGAGCGGGAAATAAAATTCGTACCCTTTTCCATACCAGACGGAATAACGCACGTCATTACCGGCTAATTTTCCGTCCAGTGGAGTGATCTTCAGATAGACTGTCTGTGTGCTGGTGGGGGTATATTTATACACTACTGATTGACCATATCCACTTGAATTGACCTCTTTCAACAATGTGGTCGTGTTGCTGGCGTAGAGCTGAGTTTTCATGGCGCTGGTATTACCCAAGGCGGAAATCATGAAGAGGTACTCTGTACCGGCAACGAGATTCATTTTTACCCAATCAGTATCATTTATTCCACAAAAATTGTGGATCTGGGATGAAGCGTCTTTGGTCAGACTGCTGGCACCGGAAGCATTATTGTCCGCAGTTTCATAGCTATCCGGAGCGCAGGTGGTGATCGAAGTGCTGGCTTGAGCACTGTTTGGGTAACTTTCAATGTTGTTGTTGTTATCGATAGCGCGAATGCGGAAGCCATAATTTTTTCCCAGCTCACCGAAATAATTCATGCTGGTTTGGCTGCCGGGAATATTTGTTTGGAGATCTGTCCATGAGCTGCCATTAACCTGGTATTGGAGATCGTAGTGATCAATTGTGCCATCAGGATCACTTCCGCTCCATTGCAGCGGGATCAGGGTACTGCCACTGGTTGCGGGCAATGGTGCCAGCTGGCTGGACGGGGTGCTGGTATCAAATCCAGAAATAATGCGCATACTTGTGTTTTGGTTGTTATTATTGTCAAAGGCTTGGGCGATCAAAAATCCGTTTAAGACCGGTGCATACGCAACCGGATCGAAAGTTGCGGTCCATCCATCAGAACCATTACTATCGGATCCCAGCAAGATCCAGGAACTGTTGCGGATATCAGCATTGCGCCAATAGAAATCAACTTTTTTGATCCCTGTCCCGATATCTGTGGCCAGAGCTCGCAAAGTAAACGCAGTTTTGGGGATAAACGCATTTTTAGGTGATTCGAGCTGCACAATGGGTGGTGTTAGATCCGAGCCACTAACTTTAAGCGTGTAGAAATGGCTGCTGCTGCCAGCCCGGGGATGATCCCAGGCTTTGACCATTAGATAGTATGTATCGCTTATTGAAGGTGAATAATAAATCTTTGAATCGCGCCGGACCGCGTACTCTTCATCGTCATTATCCAGTATTAATCGGCCTTGACTGTCGTACAAGAAGATGTAAGGGTCAAGTTGTGAACCGATGTCTTTGGCATCAATATCAAAAGTGAGTTGTTCTCCAGCGGTGAGATTTAGGCGATAATAATCAACATCTCCGCCCGGGCAAATAAACGCGCTGACTTGCGAGCCAACCGCCAGCGTCGATGCCTGGCTAATGTTGTTGTTGGGTTCGCTATCATTACAGCTAATCGGGGCAGTTTTGCTGATCTCGACATTGTCTATAAACCAGCCATAACCGCCATTGTAGTACTGATCGACAATATCCAGGTGAAAGCGCAGGCGAATGGTTTTACCGCTATAAGCTGATAGGTTAATGATTGGACTGGTGAGCCAGGCTTTATCGGCATCCATGCCGAGTTGAAGCAGGTTTTCAAAGGGAGAACCATCGACAGAAATCTGCAGCCAACGTTGATCCCAGAAGGGGTAAAACGATTCGGTTTCATAGTAATATTCAAATTTGAGGTAATAGCCGCTACTGGGAATACGAATGGGGGGAGAGGTTAAATCACCGCCGCCGATATTGGGATCCCCCAGGTTGCCGGATCCGGCAGCCGGGTTGTAAAGGTCATTAAATAGCCATACTTTTGAGCTGCGTGAATTAAAGCTAACGTCTGCCAGGTACCACATGGGTACACCCAACCAGTTTTGGGCACCACTTTGGAAATCAAAGGTGACGGGAGCGTTTACGAGCGTGTTATTGCTCAAATTGGCCGCTGAAATGGTGAACGAACGGCTGGCTTCTTTCTCTCCGGCAGAATTGCGCCCCCAAATTTTGACTGTATAAGTACCGGGCAGTAATGAACCCACTGACCAGGCGCTGAGTTTGGTGGCGGCCAGGTCTTTGTTGAGCGGCCCGCGTAATTCACCCCGGAATGAAGTTGCCCCGACAGATGAGAAATTAATAACGTAGGATTCGCTTTCCACCAAAACCGGCCGGCTGTAATCGTTAAAGATGGTGTCTATGGTGGGGGTGACTGGCTGGGTTGATCGTGTTACAACCCGCATGGAGGAAACCATATTGGCATTCAAACGGTTATCACGCAGATTAGCGTCATTTTCTTCAAAGGCCTCGCTGCGCCCTCCGCCATCGTCGTAATCGAATAACAAAGCGCGAACATTGCTGCCAACCATTAATGACTCAACATTGTTATCGCCGAGAGTGCGTAAACTGGCAGTGGAGTAATAATCACCGATGCCGAACTTTTCGCAGATGCCCTGATAATTTGCTTCCGAGTAAAGCGCGACCTGATCGGCAGTGGGTACGCAGGCAGGGGGTTGAGTTTGAGTACAGGCTGCATTGTTGACAATGGTGCGCACGCCTGTCATTCCGCCTGGAATGATATTGCCTTCCAGGTCATAGATGCGGGCAGCGATATCAACCGGGCCATTGGCAACCCCGGCTTCACACAAATTGATATCGCCCAGGAAGGAAGTGCCGCTTAAATCCGGACCGATCACCTTCCAATCTTTGCCCATTTCACGAGCCAGGATTTGAACCTTTTGAATACCAAGATCATCACGGGCCCAACCGCCTACTAATAGGCTGGTTTCGTTGATCTCCTGACCGTGAACAGGCATGAGCAAATCACCGCTGGGTGGGTTGGCACCCATATTGCCGGAGGTAAAAAGGTTATCGGAACTGGTGACGCCAGGAATTTTGCGCATACATTGGGTGCCATAATTTGGAAAGCGGTTGACCTCATCGCAGGTGCGCGGGGTGCCATCGTTAATGGTGACATCATCAAAGCGGATATCAACAGAATTACCCCAATAACTGTTTGGATTGGTATGAACATGGAAGTGCAAATGATGTCCAGTGCTTGCACCGGTATCATCTGCATTACCGATGAATTGGCCTTGTACTACGCTGGCCCCAATAGTTCGCAGCGCTTGTGGCACAGTATTTTGTGCCATATGCAAATACAACTGATAGGTAGTGGGGTTGGTTGATTCATCTTTAAGAATAATATAATTAAAACAACTGGTTTCATAATTGGGACAGGTGGTGTTTAGCTTCCAAACAGTGCCACCGCGCGCTGCCAATAGCGGGAACATAGTGCCATCTGCAAAATCATAAGCATAGCGACAGGAAGTTTCCGAGCAAGAATTGTAAATAAGGAAATGACCGATGCTGCCGCTCAGACGTTTGGAAAGGCCACCGGCCCAGGGCAGCTTGTAGCCACGGTAAACAGTTTTCACATCCTTACTTAACGCATCATCCGGCTCTGCATACCGCAGTTGCATGTCATCACTCATTAGTTCCGCCGGCAAGTTATTGAATGCTTCTTCCCAGTTTATATCGGCTTGCATGGTGATATCCCAAGGTTGGGTTCCATCTGCGAGTGATTTCTGACTGTGATCTACTTTTGCAATGGCCAGACCTGGTTCGGCGGCAATTAATTCACCCGTTTCAGGGTCGTGCAGTGCCAACCACAGCAAAGCGGTTTGACCATCATCAGAATAGATGACGTGATCAATAACCGGATTATAGATGATAAAGGCCAGCACTTCTCCGCTGCCTTTTGCTCCGGAGGAGACGCTTTTTTCGAAGGCACGTGCCAGACCAGGTTCAATGATTTCACGCGCGGGAACTGATTGTAAACCCGACTCAGGCGGTGGATCTGCAGCCTGTGCTTTTCCAGGCGGGATTATGAGAGAAACTAAAACAATAATGATTGTCAATAATCTGGTGATGTTACGCATGAGCCTTCATCCTTCTCAGGTTTTCTGGCCAAAAAAACAGCCATTGATCGGTGTCAACTCGCTACTAGTTGCAAGTACTATGCCCGATCAAATCAGTGTTAACTCACACACAAACAAATCCAGATCAATTGAAAGTTCCATGAGACTTTTCTTATTATTCTCATCAATTTTTAAGAGGCGTTGAAAAATAATTTTCAGTTGCTCTAAAGAAAAGCGTTGGGCTTGTTTTTCTAATTTCTCTGCGACAAACGGATGCACTTTCATACTGGCGGCTATAGTGTTGCGGTTTCCCAGATCGATCAATTCACGAGTTTGCAAAAGCAATCGAAACTGACGGATGATCATACCAAAAACGCGATAGGGGTCTTCCTGATCCATGAGCTCATGCAGAAGCTGCAATGCCAATGGCTGTCTGCCTTCAGCCATGGCATCTACCATATTGAAAATGCTACTTGGGGCAACATCAGCCACCAGCTCTTTGACATCATCCAGCTCGATTGCACGCGAGAAATTGACGTAAGTAAGCAGCTTGTTGATTTCCTGGCTGGCGAGCTGTGTGTTGGTACCGACCAGATTGGCCAGTTCACGCGCCGCATCAGGTAAGATCTGGCCGTTTTGCCGCCGCACTTCTTCAATGATCCAGGTTTGCATTTGAGCGGGAGCCGGCAGGGCAAATTCCCGAGAGAAGACAACATTGGCAGGTTGGCTATCAGCCCATATTCGAAACCAATGGCCTTTTTTGAAATCTTTCCAATCCTTGCGGTCCAATTCGGTGGAGACTACGATTATTAAAGCGGTGCTGGCTGGCAAGCTTTGTATTAGTTGGAGAAAATTCTGTGTGTTTTTCTCACCTTTTAGTTGCTCGATGGCTTCAGTTAATATGACTGTACGGCGGTTGACCAGAAAAGGCATGGCAAATGCAGCAGAGCGGATTTCATCAACACTGGCTTTGCTTCCCAGGCGGGTGATGTTTAAATCCCCAAGGGTAGCATCTTCATAATGGGCGAGCATTTCTTGAACTGCCCTGGCCATCGCATAGTCATCATCCCCGTAAAGGAGATAAACACCTGGTTTTTTCTCACTGGATGCCTTGGAGGGATTCATTGAAGGATCTAATCCGAAGTTAATACCCGATGAGCGGGTGGATTTCTCTCCATAAAACGCTGCACCTCGGTCAAGTGTAAACTGCCGAGCTGCGACTCTGTCGTTACCCATTCCTGCATTTTTGGTCCTAACGGTTGGGCGAAGATTAAGCCAATTGTCACCAGTGAAATAATATTGGGCAGACGATCGACACGATCCCGCCATGTTTTCGGCATACTGAGCGTTGCTAACCACGCGAATAAACCGCCAATAATGCCAGAAGTGACAAAATTGGTGCCGCAGTTCGGGTGAATGGCAAGCGAATGTTCACCTGACATTAACCGCTTTCGTGCTTCCTGAGCTGCCTGAATCAGATCTTCGGAATCGACTTGACCGATTACCCAAAAACCAAAAGTTCCTGAAAGACCCGCAAGGCGGCTGGCTTTATTTTGTTGCGCCAGAATTTGAAGCGTGGCGTGTTCTAACGCGTGGTTGCGGCGTATACGTAAGATGGGTCCCCAATTTAATAGCATTTTTCCAATATTCATTGATTTTTCCTTGATTAAGTTGTCATTCCTTTATACCAGAAAATACAATAAACGCCACTCCCTATTTTTGTAAGGGGTAATTACCTGTCAGCAGATGGTTGATAGGTAAAGGTATGTTGCCCTGGATAATGCTCAGTTCGCGTAAGTGATGCTATTTCCATCCAAATGATCGCCAGGCTTGAGACGACAGCCTCAAAAAGAGCAGGATGTGGGAAGAACTGCTTATCAAGTTCGATCTAAAGGAAAGACAGGCGCAGTGATGGTGAGCGTTTAATAAGAGATTGGGATGCAACTCGAAGCAAGGCTGTGCAGAGGCCGGATCATTGCCTTACTTTTCTATTCTACCTTAGGGGTTAGAAAGATTGTGCGTTGTTTTGTTCGTTCTGACGACCTATAAAGAAGTAAAGAATTGGACCAATCACGCTAACTGCAATGATGACAATCACCCATAACCATTTTGGTCCATTTGTTTGTTTACGTTTAATTAAATCAATCAAGGCAGCAAGGAACAAACCAAAATGGATGATGATAAGGGAGGTTATCAGGGGATGTATCCTGGGAATTAGGGCAAATATATCCAGATTCATAAGTGCTCCTTTGGTGATTTTTTCCGACAAGGAAGACCAGATAAAACCTGATAATGTATTATCCCAGCAGATTGAAGCCAACACAATTCTACTTTGATGCTTTAATTGAAACCGATGGCAACTGATGGATAACTGCCATTGCGAGGAGGGCGTGTAATGCCCGGCGAAACAATTCTGTTCTATGCGAGAAAGATTGCTTCGCTGCGCTGCTGCCGCTCATAACAAAAAGCAGGGATAGTTTGGTGCGTTACAAACTAACTTGAAAAAAAAGTCAAAAGGCTTTCTTTCCGAGGCGTATTATGTCTCTTTCACGTGAGATCTCGCGTAAGGGCGAACCATCCGGGAAACCATTCCATCCTCTAAAAACACACCCATCGCGGATGCTTCGCCCATAAGCCGACTGCTGCTCATAACAAAACTCAAACGTCGCAACTTAACCACTCTCGAAAATGGGTACTCTTGCTCCAATCCACTCCGGTCTTTTAGATTTGGTATTGCCTTTCATTTTACCAATTTGTTATTTCTGCTTTTGATGGCGCTTTGCGTCATTGGATGGTCTCGCAATTACAATCCAATCAGCAAAGGTCTGCAAGAAGGGGGAATGCTTGAATTTTGGGGATTGTTGATTCTGGCTGAACAGAGCTAAGCTAGGAAATATGAATCAGAAGAGAAGGTCTATGCCTTTTTGCTCGTTTTTATCCCAATCCGGGATAGTGTTCCTCACGATATAAAAAGAACAAGCGTTGTGGCCCTGGACAAACGCGGTTGATGCTTAGCAGAGGGTTGTTAACGCATAACAATTTAAATTTTGATTTCCAATTAGATGCTGCTTGCTGGCGCAACGACTAACCGCTAGCGTGATACCTCGACAAGTATGTGACGCGCGACACTGTACTCGAGGGCCAATTCAGTCTCTTCTATCTGGATCGTCATTTCAGGCCGGGTGGAAAGAACCCGGATTGTGCGCCCAGTAAACAGGCCATAAGCATGCAAATGCTTGCGGACTGATTCACTTAATTCGGGCATTGCCACGATGCGAATGGATTGATCTTGCTTAATATCGGCCAGTGTCAGCATTCGATCGGAATGCTTTCTTTTTGCAAATCTTAATTTGTTCTTCACACAGTTTTTTCTTTCAGAAATTTAGATAACCAGCGCGCCCAACTGGAAGCGTATGGATTGACAGCCTCGGTACCGCAGTTGGGGCAGCAGACCATTTTCGCTGATGAGGGGTCATCTTTGGCACAGCCGCTGTGAAGAGGACAGCGGTTGCAGCTAGAAAATTCAGTGGGTGAAAATTTTGTCCCACAAGCAACGCACGAGAGAATAATTGTGCTCATCCCAGCCACCCGGTATAGGTTAGAAAGCGTTGTAATAAGCCTCCCACCAGAACAGAGAAAGGAAAGATGAAAACAATCATGGCCAGGCCTTGCTTCCAGCCGCGTTCCTTGACCATCATGAACATGGAGGCAATACAGGGAACAAAGAGTGTAATTGTGGTGATGGCGACAACCATTTGAAGTGGATTGAGTATTCCATCACTGCGCATGACGAATAGACCTGTGGCGGCAAAATCACGGCGCATAAGGCCTAATAAAAATGCGGTGGCCGCTTCGGAAGGAAGGCCCAGCCAGTTGACTACCATTGGTTCCAGTGCTTGAATTATTTTCGGTAGAATGTGAACCTGGTCGAGAACAAATAAAAAGAACGTACCAATAATAAATAAAGGCAGTGCCTCTTTGACATACCACTCCAGACGTGCGGCTGTCTTGATTAAAACATTGCTTACGACCGGCATACGCAAGGGAGGTAGTTCCACTACCAGCGGTTGGCGCTCCCCCGGCATAACCTGAGCGGCCAGCCAACCGATCAGGAACATGACCAGCAGGACGACTCCCAACCAGACCAGCGTGCCAACAAAGCTGATTCCGGCTAACAAGCCCATGACTACTCCCAATTGTGCGGAACATGGCACCGCCAGCGCCAGCAGCAGCGTTACCAGAATTCGATCGCGTTTGCTATTCATGATGCGAGTGGTCATAGTGGCCATGGTCACACAACCCAGTCCGAGTACCATGGGCAGGACAGCCTGGCCATTCAGCCCCATCCACGAAAAAACGCGGTTGCTCAGTACTGAAAGGCGCGGTAGGTAGCCTGAGTCTTCGAGAATACCAAAACTGATAAAGAAAGTTACCACAATTGGGAAGAGCAGCGCCAGCGCGTAAGTCATTCCCATTGTCCACAAGCCGTACTGGCCAAAGAACAAATCTCGGAAGAAAGGCCAGGGAATTAATTCACCGACTTGGCTGGTCAACCAGGGATTAATGATGCCGCTAAAAAGGTCTTTCTCGATCCAACCAACCAGCGTTCCGGCGCCAAAAACGCCGACAAACCAATACATGGCCAATAAAACCACTGCCAAAATGGGCAATCCCCAGAGTGGATGAGTGGCCAACCGGCCAAGCCGTCCGCTGATTGAAAGTCCCTGGTTAATGTCTTTCTGGCTGATTTGATGTGCCAGCGAATCTACAAATTGCTCGCGCGTGTTTTGAATGATATCTTCAGTGGGGTGTGAAAGGTTAAGCTCGAGGTTAGTACGCAGATCTACGAGTGCATTAAGCTGCTCTGCTGATAAATGGCTGGAGAGCCAGACAGCACTGACACTATCGTGGCATAACCAAAAAAGTGACAGAGCGCGCTTTGAAATTAAGCTTTCCGGCAGGTATTCCTGCATTTTTGCCAGCGCATCTTCGATTACCGGAGGGTATTGCACCTGCAATTTGCTGGCCGGGACATATTTTAATGCCAGCAGCAAATCGCTAATTCCACGGCCGCGCGTGGCGATGGTTTTGATCACAGGAATCTCGAGAAGACGGCTTAGTTTACCAGCCTCAATTTGTAAACCACGAGACTGGGCTTCGTCAAACATATTCAAGGCCAGCACCAACGGCACTCCCATTTCAGCCAGTTGTACGGTCAGGTGTAATGTTCGGCGGATATTCTTGGCATCGCCAACCTGAATGACTGCCTGGAGATTTTCATCCAACAAAACCTGTGCGGTAACGGCTTCGTCTTCGCTGCGAGCTGGGAAGGTGACAATACCGGGTGTATCGATGACTGGAATGTTCTCGAGGGCTTTAATATTGCCATGTGAAAGTCCAACGGTTGTGCCTGGGTAATTGGAAACCACGACGTAGTGCCCTGTTAGGCGGTGAAAAAGAACCGATTTGCCCACATTGGGGTTGCCAACCAGGGCAATTTTGCGGTTCGGGAAGACTGGTAATTGTGAAGATACTGCAACTGCGCTCATATGACTGTGTATTCTTTCTTTTCAGTGACTGGTGATCATTTTAATTCACGGCAATCTGCACAAATGCCATAAAGAATCAGGCTGGCGGATTGTACTACTGCGCCGGTAGAGTCTGAGAATTGAGCTTTGAATTGCTCCACTTCGGGGGCGGAAAACTCGAAGATTTGACAGCACTCCTGGCAGCGAAAGTGATAATGGTCGCTTTGAGGAGGGTCAATCATAGCGTCAAATCGTTCCTGGCGGCGGTCATCGTCAAAAACGAGCGGCGTGACCAGCTTAAGATCAATCAACCAGCGTAGGTTGCGGTAAACGGTTGAGAGATTCAAGCTTTCATCATATTGACTGGCTGCCAGATAGATTTCTTCAGCGGTGGGGTGGCCGGGCATGGATTGCAACAATTCCAAAATCAGCTTGCGCTGGCTGGTCATGCGGCCGCCTTGCAGCTTCAGGATCGATTCTGCTTGTTCGATTAGTGTACTATTCAAGGGATCTCCACGTAATGATATTGCAAGTTATTTGCAATAAAGGATTTGTCTATTTTATAACTGAATCACCTCGGTGTAAAGTGATTAATGTCATGAAGTTACAGATAGTTGATGAAAAGGCAAAAATCAGGAATTTGACTTAAAACGTAAGGAGGTGATGGGTTATTAGGAAATTAGTTGATTTTTATCTTTCAAGGGAGCATGTAACTTGACATTGCGAGCTTTGACGCAAATCCTGCAGATACCAAATTTAGACTGAATTGGCCAAATTATTTTTCGTTGATACTACTCAGCTTTTCTGCCAACGATGTTTTTACCACGCCATTAAAAAAACAAGAACTGTGGCTACTCATAACATAAAGATGTGGTGCGTCAGAAACTAACTTGAGAAATAAAATTGCAAAAGGCCTTCTTCCGGAGGGGTATTATGATTCTGTCGCGTGAGATCTCTCGTAAGGGCGAAGCATTCGGGAAACCATTCCATCCTTTAAAAACATACCCATCTCGGACGCTTCGCCCATCAGTCGACTACTTCATAACAGAAAGATGTGGTGGTTTGGTGTTTTACGAAATCAATAAACCATTGTTGCTTTCGTAAAGCACACTACACCTTGCCTGAATTGTGCAATGTTATTTCATCCTCGAATACCGCCTTTCAGCGATATAGCCGAATTTTGCAATGACATGACTGTAGTCACTATTTAACAATCCTGCGAGTTACAGGCTACAAGCCTACCCATAAACTATCAACTAAAAACTACTCACCAATTATCTAACAACTAATCAACGACTCACCTATCAACTATTCTTATAGCCTCTCAAAAGCCGCTCGATATATTCATCATCTTGTTGGTTGACCTGGTGTAGCTCGGGAATCAGGTCAAACTGTGCCACGGTCTCTTTGATACCCTGATGGAAAGGAATGATGGCCTTGAACTGGGGCACATAGCTTTTAATTTTGCTGTTATCAAAGATAACGCTCCAGCTTTTATCCCCGCGTAAAGGCCCCAGTAAGTCCGGATCCAACTCAATCAGACGGTCCGAAGAAATGTGAACCAGGTTAGCCTGTACGCCCAGGGCGGATGCGATCGCCTCGTAGATATGATTCCAGGTTAGAAGTTCATCGGAAGTGATATGGAAAGCCTGCCCCAATGCGCGCGGGTGGCCTAATAAACCCAGGAAACCAATGGCGAAATCGCGTGAATGCGTTAATGCCCACAAAGAAGTGCCATCTCCAGGAACGATGACCGGTAATCCGCGGCGCATACGAGCCAGCATGGTGGAATTGCGCGTAGCTCCGACCGGAATAGGCAGCAGCCTGTCATAGGTATGTGAAGGCCGTACAATTGTGACCGGAAAACCTACATCGCGATAATTTTGCATCAACAATTCTTCACAGGCGATCTTATCGCGTGAATATTGCCAGAAGGGGTTGTGCAGCGGGGTTGATTCGCGAATGAGGATATCAGTCGGGGGTTTTTGGTACGCGGATGCAGATGAGATAAAGACAAATTGTCCGACACGATCACGAAATAGATCCAGATCGTGTTGGATGTTGGCTGGTGTGAAAGCAATCCAATCCACGACCACATCGAAACTCTCATTTGCCAGTAACTCCTGCATCGCAGACAAGTCGTGAAAATCACCTTGCAGCCAACGAGCACCGGGCAGATCCACGTTTTGCTGGCCACGGTTAAGCAATGTCAATTCGATACCTTGCTGCAATGCCAGACGGCTGACATTGGTGCTGATAATTCCTGTTCCGCCGATAAAAAGAACTTTCATGAGAACCTCCACTATTAAGGACTATGTTAATTGTACGCGATTTATGAATTTGATCCACAAATGGCGATCAAAGCATTCAATGCCTGGACTTCGTACGTGGGCTGGATGGAGAGTGTGTTGGGATGTCTGTGCGGGTTAAACCAGCAGGTATCCAAGCCGTAAGCCGCTCCACCAGTGATATCGGAGCTGAGGCTATCCCCGATTACCAGTACTTCCGAGCGGGCTGGCTGGCCTATATGTGAAAAAACATGATCAAAGAAGCCGGCAGCGGGTTTGGAGACCCCGATTTCTTCAGAGATGAAGACATGATTAAAGAAACGTCCAATCGGAGAGAGCGACAGACGTGAGCGCTGCACGCTGGATAGGCCATTGGTGATCAATGCCAGATGGTGAGATGCGGCCAGTATGGTGAGTGTCTCCAGTACACCGGGCAGTAATTGCACGCATTGCCCAAGCTTGGTCAGATACACACGGCTGAAGAGATCAGCATCCGGTGGGAGGTTCAATTCTTTAAGCAGGTCATGAAAGCGGACATTACGCAGATCTACCAGGCTGATGGTGCCGGCTTCAAATTTCTGCCAGTAATGGTGATTAATATTTGCATAGACTTGAGCATAATTCGGCAGGAAAGGGATCTGGAAATGCGCAAACACCACTTGTAAAGCATGGGCTTCGGCCGCCTGGTAGTCGAAGAGCGTGTCATCTGCGTCAAAGAGTAACCAGGGATATTTGTGTGCATTAGAAATGGCAGGCATGGGGTAATTGTACATGTTTTTAAATGAGACAGTGCGGTGAAGATGATACGTGAAAATGATGAAAAAGGTGTTTTTTGGTTGTGTAGGTAGCGCAAAAACTTAGTACTTTTCACAATTATCCGGTTGACTTTTTCTCAATACCTTGTTAATATAGAACAAAGGTTCAGCAATCAGGAGGTCCAGGATGGACACAGTTTCATTCGATCGCGCGGCAGACTTTATTTGGCGCAACGCACGTCTACTTGAAAAGTATCGTTTTGCTTACCATTTTCTGAATGGGCCACAATCAGCGGTTCTGGCCTGCCTGCGCTCGTATCAGAATACTGATGGTGGTTTTGGGAATGCGCTTGAACCGGATAAACGTTACCCCGGTAGTACCCCTATCGATGTGGCCACAGCTTTTGACATTTTGGATGAGGTTGATAGTTTTGGCGATGAATCGGTTATCCAGGCCTGCAATTTCCTGCAAACGATCACCTCGTCGGAAGGGGGCGTGCCATTCACACTGTCAGCCGTCAACCAATACCCACATGCAGCCTGGTGGGGAACGGAAGAAGCAGATCCACCGGCTGCCGTTAACCCGACCGCGGAGATATGCGCCTTAATGCTTAAAAACGACGTTCAGCACCCCTGGCTGGAACAAGCCGAGCTGTTTTGCTGGCGCAATATTCCCTCCCTGGAAGCAAGTTTTCACAACCTGATGCCAGCCATCCATTTCTTGCAATATGCCTCTGATCAAGCTCGAGCAGCTGCCATGCTGGCGAAAATTAAAGCTGATATTTTGCACGAGGATTTGGTGGCTTTTCAGCGTAATGAAGGCGGTTATGTAAAATTTCCGCTGGATTGGGCGCCATCACCTGAACACGCTCTGCGTAATCTTTTCACAAATGATGAAATTGAGGCTGATCTGGATGCATTGGAAGCCAAACAACAACCTGATGGAGGTTGGTCTATCAATTGGGAGCCAATCTCGCCAGCGGTGGAGTTAGAGTATCGTGGAATTGTGACTTTGCGTAATTTATTAACACTGAAGGCATATAAACGGATTGTTCTCTAGCCATTGTCTTTCTCATTAACAATAGCTGGGCGAGCCAGAATCAGCCACCTGGTGATTGTTTATCTCAAAATTTGTATTTTTCAATAAAATGGGGTTAAGCAGTGTTCTTGTGCGGGCGATCGCCCGCCTAAGAACACTCTGCCCCTAATTGTTGAAATGATATCAAGATTTCTTAATAATTTGTCTTTAAATCCATACCCTCATACAGGTGCCCAACTTCTTCTTCGTAACCGTTAAACTTCAAGGTTGGACGTCGTTGTAACTCCCCTATTCGCCGTTCTGTATCCTGAAACCAGCGGGGATGGGGCACATCCGGGTTGACATTGGCGTAGAATCCATATTCATTCGGTGCGGATGTATTCCAGAATGTATCGGGCTGCTCAGCGACCAGCTCGATTTTGATCAGCGATTTGGCACTTTTAAACCCGTATTTCCAGGGTACAACCAGACGGATGGGTGCGCCATCCTGTGGGGGGAGGGGTTTGTTATAAAGCCCGGTTACAATTGTGGCCAGTTTGTTTTGGGCCTCGTCCAAACGTAAGCCCTCTTGATAAGGCCAGGGAAAGTTAGCCTGCAGGCCCGGCATCTGCTTTGCATCAGCCAGGGTCTCAAAGCGCACATATTTCGCTTCCGGTGCCGGTTCAACTACATCCAGCAATTTACTGAGTGAAAAGCCGACCCAGGGAATGACCATTGACCAGCCCTCCACGCAACGCAGGCGATAGATGCGTTCCTCCTGAGGAAATTGACTGAGTATATCGGCCATGCTTAGAGTTTGTGGATTATTTACCAATCCATAGATTTCTACCTGCCAGGGGTCAGTCTTGAAGTCTTTCGAAAGCGGTGCCACTCTTTCTTTAGAAAAAGAGAACTCATAATAGTTGTTGTAGTTGGTGATCGATTCGTAAGGGGTCAGCACATCTTCCCCGGCTGTCGTCTCCCCCACAATCATTGCTTCTTCTTCGGGGGTAGGCGTCAAACCGGGTGCACAGGCAGCCAAAATAGAACCGGCCCCGAAAGTTGCGGCAGTCTTGAGAAATTGCCTTCGGTTCATATAAAGCCACTCAGGTGTGATTTCGTTTTTATCAAATATTTTCATAGGTCATAATCCTTCATTCATACAATAATTGTAACTGCACAATATTTCTAACAACAAAGTCTATTGTGAAGCAATTTTCTATTTCAAGAGCAGCACTCAACTTGACTGAGATTGCCTTGGCATCAATGAACAAGATTGATGACTCACAATGAACCCGCTGGGCAGTTACCATAATTATTCAATTATTAATAGTCTATCGGCAAATTCTTACCAAAATATTACGTAATCAGTAGAAATAGATTAACAATTTGTACACGGCAAACTGAAGGTGATACGCGTACCCTTGTGCGCCTGACTTTCAGCCCAAATGCGGCCGCCATGGGCTTCGACAATGCCACGTGCGATTGCCAGGCCTAATCCGGCACCACCGGTATTTCGGCTGCGGGATTTTTCACCACGATAAAAGCGATCAAAAACGTAAGGTAAATCTTCGATTGTAATGCCTTCACCGCTGTCCTCAACACACACAACCACATTTTCTTCCTGACGGGCAGCGTTTACCGTAACCGATCCTCCGGGCGGAGTATGGCGAATGGCGTTGCTGACCAGATTATTCAAAACGCGCCCTACCCGTTGTATATCCATGTTAACCGGATCACACTCGCTGTCAGCCTGACCTTGCAAGTTGATCTGGTGCTGGCTCGCCAGCTGCCGGAAAGACTCGAGCGTATCTGAAATCAGATCGGTAATCGATCCCCACTCACGATCGAGGGGAATGCCGCCGGCATCCAACTGTGCCATCTGGAATAAATCGTCGATTAAGATTGATAACGACTGGATATCGCGCTGGGCTGTGCGTAAATAACGTTGTTGAACCTGTGGATCGTCGGCCACACCATCCGCCAGCGCTTCAACGATGGCACGCACTGAAGTAAGCGGGGTTTGTAAGTCGTGGCTTACCCAGGCAATTAAATCCGATCGCAGCTGTTCAAGTTCTTGTTTTTGATTGGCAGCATTTTGTAATTGCGCCGACATTTGGTTAAAGGTGTTGCCCAGTAATGAAATTTCATCGCGTCCTTGCACTTCGACCCGTGTCTGTAATTCCCCGGCAGAAATACTGCGAGCTGCCTGCTCAAGTGAACGAATCCGATCAGTCAACGCGCTGGAAAGAAAGAAAGCCAGCACCATCGCCATTCCTCCGGCGAAGATGAGCAAAATTGCCGCCAGGAGCAGATCGTGCTGACTGGCAAACATGAGCTTGGCAGTTAGAAATACGTTGAAGAATGTCAGAATGGAGGATAAGGCCGAGCCCCCCAGAAGTACCCAGCGAATTGACGGGCTGCGGTTGAACCAGCCGATTCGGTAGAATAAATATCCCAGTACAACCGATATCACTGCAGTAATGCTCAAAAACAAGCCCATCTGGCGCAAATCTGTGGCTGGTGGGCTCATAATCAAATTGAAAATCAGTAATGTCAGTAAAATGACAAAAAGTACCCCTAATATAAATCGCAGCGGTGGCGAAGCTTTCCTTTTTGCTATCATTTTTTCACTCTCTTCTTTTACGGCTCAAATTTATAACCGACTCCCCACACAGTTTGGATATAGCGTGGTTTGCCGCAATCAGGCTCAATTTTTTCGCGCAGGCGACGAATATGGACTGTCACCGTTCCAGGATCAATGTATTCTGCCATACCCCAAATGTTCTCCAATAATTGATCACGAGTGAAGACCTGCCGAGGATGGCGGGCGAGGTGCCAGAGTAATTCATATTCTTTTGCGGTCAGGCTGATTTCCTTCCCAACCACGCGCACGAGCCGTGTTTGCGGGTTGATGCTCAGATTCTCATATGTAAGCGTTTGTTGTGTTTCGGCGGAAGCAGAGCTTTGTGTTCGCCGCAAGACAGCCCGGACACGACTGACCAATTCTTGTGGGCTGAAAGGCTTGACCACATAATCATCGGCGCCCATCTCCAAACCGGCAATGCGATCGGCTTCGCTGCGCCGGGCGGTCAACATAATGATGGGGACATCACTGCGATCTCTCAGCCAACGTGTAATTTCAAACCCATTGATCTGAGGCACCATAATATCCAGAACGACCAGGTCGGGCAGTTGCTGCTGGAGTTGTTTGAGTGCCAAGGCGCCATCACCAAATGTCTGTACCTGGAAGCCTGCCCGATTGAAATAGAGTGAAACCACCTCCGCGATGCTGGGCTCGTCTTCAACTAACATGATTTGAATTGATTTCATACCTGCGCCTTCCCCTCCCTGGAGATGGATTTAAATGGGTCGTAAATAAATAGTCATTCTCACCTATTAATATAACGGCAAAAGGTTAAAGGCGGGAAACAAAAAGATTACACAAATCTTACAAATTTCCATGAAAGTTGTCAGAAATACTTAATCCTTTTGATAAAGATACGTAACCTTTGCTCGTCACAATAAAATTATCAATTCAAAATAGAGGAGGACAAAATCATGAAAACAAGATCAGTATTTCTTAGTGCTATTCTCATCTTAATACTGGCTGCCTGTGCCCCTGTGGAAAGACCCGCAAATGAAGATGTAATGATGGATAAGAGCACGGCAACAATTGAAACCATGGTGGATGAGCAGCCGACCGACGCTATGATGGAAGAAAAGCCAATGGTGGAAGCGACTGAAGATTCCATGCATACCGACGATATGACTTCCGAGAAAAAGAGCATGCCAGATGAAGATTCTGCCATGATGGATAGCCCGGCTTGGTTTGATACTAAATTTATCAATGTAACCAGCGGCGAAACCTTCAAGATTTCCGACTTTAAAGGAAAAGTTGTGTTGGTAGAAACCATGGCCACCTGGTGCAGTAATTGTCTCAAGCAGCAGAAACAGGTTAAGACGCTGCATGAACTGCTGGGTGAAATGAACACAGATCTGATCAGCGTTGGCATCGGCATTGATATCAATGAAGATGCGGACATGCTTAAAAACTATGTCCAAAAACAGGGCTTTGATTGGTATTACAGCATTGCCACCACCGAAGTGGCAAACGAAATTGGTAATCTATATGGAACCCAGTTTCTAAACCCGCCTTCGACTCCTATTCTGCTAATTGACCGAAGCGGCACGGTGCATGTTCTACCATTCGGTATCAAAGATGCGGCCAGTTTGAAAGAGGCTGTTTTGCCCCTGCTGGAGGAAAAGATGTAACTGGCAGCCCACTGATTGAAGCGGGCGCATCCCGGAATGGCGTGTGAATCGTCCGGGTTGGAAAAATGCTAAGGACATTATTATGTTTGAAACCATCATGACTTCCATTTCACTCGGCTTGCTGGCAACTACCAACCCGTGTGTACTGCCACTCTACCCTGGCTTTTTGGCTTACCTGAGCGCTGACCAGGAGGCGCTCCATAATTCCCGGCAGCGTTATTTTCTGGGTTTTTTCGTTCTGGCAGGTGTTCTGTCCATGATGCTGGCCTTGGGTGCGTTGATTGCCGCTCTGTCAGTTTCGATTGGCAGCGTATTATCTATTGTGATTCCAGTAGCCGATTTACTAATTTTTATCTTGGGAGTGATGATGATCGCTAACATCAACCCTTTCAAGCAAATTCCTCAGGTCAACATTACTATCCTGAAACACCCATTTGCCAATGCTTTTGTGTATGGATTATTGTATGGCCCGATCACCCTGCCCTGCTCAGGCCCACTGATAGTCGGCATTTTTGCTTTTTCATTCACAGCGGCTGATATGTGGAGTAAACTGGGCGTCTTCTTCTGGTTCGGGATCGGCTTTGGTATTCCCCTGCTGGTGCTCTCGCTGCTCTCTGGCGCAACTCAGCGCTGGATCACGCGAAAGTTTGCCAGGCACTCACGCTTGATCAACCTGATTGGGGGATTGCTGCTGGTTGGCGTGGCCATCTTTGATCTGATTTCAAATCGCGAGCTGATCCTGGCATTTTTGGGGTAAAAAGGTATTTTGAACCAATAAACAACACAAAGTATGCTGCCGGGGGATTATGTGGTTCGGCCTGTAAATTTATGAGTTACTAATTTGAAAACTACTGGGTTTTCGGTAAAAACCTCTACGCCCAAACTTCTGCTTTCATTTTTCTTGATTCATTTTTATGTCGGGGTTATATTTACTTGGGTTAACTTATTATGAACGGTTATTTACCCTGCAATAATCTCGCATACATTTGAATGCACAAGAGTGAATTTGATGGCAAAATTGGAAAAGAAGTTTTGATTCTGGGTGAAGATTACAAAAATGGGAAACGGATCAATGGACCATGCTGCAGGGGTGTATGACCATACTTCCTATAAAGCAACACCACGGCCATACACCTTTACAAAACGACGTCACAGACATAAGCCCTAAAAAAAGACCTAGTAGATTTTATGGATAGCCAAATATCTGGAAACCAAAATTTACATAGAACCGAGAAATTAAGATGACAGAAGCGAAGCAATCTTTTACTCATAGAATCAAATCTCTACCCCGCAATGTCTGGGCAGTCAGTTTGACCAGTTTTTTTATGGATATCTCCAGTGAAATGGTCATTAATATTCTGCCCTTATTTCTTTCCAATGTGCTGGGGGTCAAGACCAATGTGATTGGGTTGATCGAAGGTGTTGCAGAAGCGACTGCCAGTATATTGAAACTTTTTTCCGGCTGGCTCTCCGATAAAATTGGTGGCCGCAAATGGCCGGCAGTAATTGGCTATGCTATTTCGGCCCTTTCCAAACCGTTTTTCTTCTTCGCGAACAGCTGGGGAGCCATTGCAGGCGCACGCTGGGCAGATCGAGTTGGTAAGGGCATTCGCACTGCTCCGCGTGATGCGCTGGTGGCTGATTCGATCCAACCGCAGCAACGTGGCATTGCCTTCGGCTTTCACCGGGCTGCCGATACGGGCGGTGCGATGCTGGGGTTAATGATTGCACTACTGGTCACCTGGCTGGCACAAAAGCAATCAGTTGATCTTTCAGCAAATACATTTCATACGATCGTATTGATCAGTATCGCTCCGGCGATTTTGGCGGTGATTGCCCTGGCAATTGGTACAAAGGATGTCAAACCAAAAGAAGGTGTGGAAAGGCCTAAATTCGCACTGAAAAGCCTGGGCAAACCCTTTATGACCTTCATGTTAATCGTCTCCATTTTTGATCTGGGAAATTCCTCCGATGCTTTTTTGGTTTTAAGGGCACAGGAGCGGGGGTTGAACGTGTTGGGCATTTTGGGCATGTTGATTACATTCAATTTAATTTACACGCTCATTTCCACACCAGCCGGGTCACTCTCCGATCGGATCGGACGGCGCAAACTCATTATCGGCGGTTGGTTCGTCTATGCAGCCATCTATCTGGGCTTTGGACTGGTTCAAACAGCCGCACAGGTTTGGATTCTGTATGCGATTTATGGACTCTATTATGGGCTGGCCTATGGCACGGCAAAGGCTATGGTGGCGGACCTGGTACCGGTTTCCATGCGCGGGACAGCCTATGGAACCTACAACGGTATCTTGGGTCTTTTGGACTTTCCTGCCTCGCTGATCGCCGGGATTCTCTGGCAGGGTGTTGGCACCTGGCAAGGTTTTGGTCCCTCCGCCCCATTTTTCTTTGGAGCCGGTCTGGCCTTGATCGCAGCGGTGATGATGTGGAGCTGGAAACCGCCGGTTGCTGTCCAGGCATGAGCTAATTAGTATCTCTTTGGGCAAAATATCCCATCCTGCTTCGTAAATCTGGGCGTAATAGCAGTTAACACCTCCCAAACTTACAGATTTAAGGCAAAATACCCCCTCAACCTTACAAAAATGCAAACTGGTATGATCTTGCAACTATAAGAGTACCCAATTCCAAGAAGGAAACTCTTATGACCGTTTTACCGCATCGCTACCAGTTGCAACAACTTAAAACCGATAATGAACTGGAAACCTATTTGGGGGTCTGCCGGGAGATTAGTGAAGCGCAAGCAGCCATTTGTCTTTTGGCAAATCCCGAAACAATGGTCTTTCAATATCATTGTGGCGTTAATGTGAATCCCCGAATTGGAAAATTCCCGGACGAATTGGCTTGGGAAAGTATGAACCTTGATTATTTATTGGTGGAGGATGGTTTGGCCTTACGTGACCTGGCGCGCTGGTTAGACCAACCGGTAAAGAATGTGCTTTGTGTGCCAGTGACCGATAAAGAGAAGACACTTGGTATTATTTTATTAATCAATCTAGGCACGACCGCAAAAATTGGTTTGGTTCAAAAGATGGCGTACTTGATGGGTAAACAGCTTGTTTCCGGTTACCAACTGCAAGAGAGTAACCGCTGGTCAAGCCGTTTGCAGCAGCTCTTGGAGTTTATCGGCAACATCAGCTCTTCGCTTGACCCGGACCAAATTTTACGAATGCTGCTTGAGCAGGTTTCCTTGCTGCTGGACGCCGAAGCATCTTCCCTTTTTCTAAGCGATGAAGGTAGTGGTGATGCGGTATTACACATATCATCCCGCACAGACCATCGCGTGGTCGAGAACTTCCGTGTTCCCCGCGGGAAGGGTTTTATTAACCAGGTGCTGGCGAGTGGTGAAACGATTGTAGTAAACGATGTCAACCATGACAAACGTCACTTTGGTGGTCTGGATGCCATCTCGAACTTTGAGACTCATTCGTTGCTGGCAGTCTCCCTGAGATCTCACCGCATTGAAATGGGCCGGCAGCGTGGCAGCTCGCGCAGCCGCATTATTGGCGGTTTGGAAGTCATTAACAAGATGAATGGTGAGTTCAACCAGATGGATATCACGCTGGCCGAGATTTTCGCCGGACAGGCGGCCACCATTTTACAGACTGCAACCCTTTACCATGAAATGGATGAATTATTTATGCAATTGCTTGAGAGTTTAATGAACGCCGTTGATGCCAAAGATCCGTATACCAAAGACCATTCCCGTTCTGTATCGGAATATGCTGTGGCAATTGGAAATGAGTTGAATTTGCCGGCAGAGATAATTACACAGTTGCGTTTGGGCGGCTTGCTGCATGATGTTGGAAAAATTGGTATCCCTGATAAAATCTTACGTAAAGAAGATGCCTTGACGCGTGATGAGTATCACGAAATTCACCGCCACCCGCAGATTGGATACCATATTCTTGAAAAAGTTAATTTTATGGGTCGCGACGTGCTTAAGGCGATTATTGAGCACCATGAGCGTCTGGATGGATCCGGATATCCCTTGGGATTGCGCGGGAATGAGATTTCACTGGTTGGCAGAATTGTGGCCGTTGCGGATGCCTTTCACGCCATGATCTCAGACCGGCCCTATCGCCTGGCCAAAGAACCCGAAGAAGCTTTTGAGCAACTTTATCATGATGCCGATAAAATGTTTGACCGTCATTGCATTGATGCATTGCACCGTATTTTCGATCGCGGCTTATTGAAGTTTGAAGTCAATCGTTATCTATATAAATAAACCTGACCGACTGTGCCTAGTTCAAGATTGGTTGATATGGGGGGATGTGTCTGTTGCGTTTGCCTCAATGAAGGCTTGACTATATTCACGCAGAGAGAATCTACAATCGGTGAATTAGCGTTTACGGTCCTTCTTTGTCTATTACTTAAGATTAAAATGACAGAACCAATTGCTGATATTAACTTCTTAATTCTCTGTCAATTCCCCATCCATTAAAAACTGATTCTTAAGGCGCATAAAAACCTGCACCACATCCGGATCAAATTGTGAGCCTGCATTTTTCTGGATGTACTCGATGGCTTGCGCCACAGGCCACGGGTTGCTATAGGGCCGCTTGGAAGTGATTGCATTGAAAACGTCGATCACGGTAAAAATGCGCGCAATCAGAGGAATTTCCTTGCCTTTCAATCCCTTGGGATAACCCGATCCATCCCAGTGTTCATGATGGTACAACGGAATGTCGAGAGCGGGGCGTAAAAATTCGATTGGGTAAAGTAAATCGTACGCGTGTTGCGGGTGTTTTCGCATTTCGATCCATTCTTCTTCATTTAATTTTCCAGGCTTTTGAAGAATAGTGTCGGAAACCCCCATCTTGCCAATATCATGCAGCAAGGCCCCGCGCTTGATGTGGGTTAATTCTTCTGAGTTACGAATGCCCATCGCCTGTGCCATGATCATGGTCCATTGCATAACTTTTTGACTATGTTTGCCGGTGGTTTGGTCGCGAATCTCGAGTGCTTTCGCCCAACCTTCAATTGTGCGGTCGTAAGCAAACAGCATTTCACGGTTCGCTTTCTTGAGTTTATCAATCAGCTGGGCATTTTCCAGTGCAATTGCTGTTTGCTGGGCGAGTGCTTGCATAAATTCCAGCCAATCGGAATTTTCATTGATTGTGGAACGTTTGTAAATTTCCAATACACCCAAGATCTGCCCTTTGGCTTGGAGCGGGACTGCATAATAGGATTCAAAATGCTCAGCCTTTAGTTGCAGGAAAAATTGCTTCCAACGAGCTGACTGGGCGATGTTTTTTATTAAGACAGGCTCATTACTGATCATAACAAGTTCAGCCGGACCCGGATAGCCGGCAACAAGTGATTCGCGTAATTGGGGTTGTGCAAAACCGAGTCCATGCCCATAATCAATCACAGCGGAGCCCTCATTTGAGAGAAGGATATCAGCCGCATCTGCGTTGGATTGGTTCACAATTTGACCCAGTAGATACGCCATGATGCTTTTTGCATCAAAATTACTGGTAATCATGCGGTCAATTTCGCGCAGTGTGTTCAGGCGCTGTAACTGACCTTCCTTTTGCTCACTAAGTAATTCCCTTTGAATGGCATAGGCAGAAATTTCCGCCATGGCGCTAATAATGCGTACATCATCATCATTCCAGGGGCGATTAGCACCGGCTTCAATTACGCCGATCGCCTGATCATCAACGATCATAGGAGCGATCATCACGGCAGACGCTCCGCCGGCCAGATGAATGAGCACTGGCCCCGGTTCTATATTAATATTGTTGTTTATGTATACTTTTTTATTGTTAACCACCCAGCCGGCTGCACCTGTACCCACGTCCAGATGCAAATTGGAATGATTCTTAAAACAACCAAAGCTGGGAGAGTAAATCAACTCCTGGTTCTCATTGTCCAGAATGGCCATTGAGACGCCATCTGCAGCAACCGCATTGAGAAAATATTTTTGAATGATTTGATAGAGTGCTTCGCGTTTGTGGATTTGCCGTAAAGCTTGTGCCAGATCAAGAACACTGGTCAATTCATGTTCTCGCTGGCGCAATTCAATTAACTGATCATTTAATTGGCGTGTGCGATCGGCAACTTTTGCTTCCAATTCTTGATTAAGTCGTTCAAGTGCTGCTTGTGCCCGTTTCTTTTCAATTGCCTGGGCAATCTGGGTTGAAACAAATTCCAGAAGTTCGAGATGGTTGTGAGAGTATTTAATTTCATTTTCGTTATAGGTCTGAACGGCGAGCATACCAATGGTGTTATCTGAATCCGTTTGAAGTGGAACTCCCAACCATTGATGGGATAGTTCTCCAGTTGGAAGAACACCCTCTTGCTTTAGAATTCTCTCCCAATCTTCGCGCATTAACATGACTGCTTCACCCTTACGAATAACATGTTCAGTCATCCCATTGCCCGCCTTACGAGGTTCTGGGTGTGGGCTAAACTCGTCATAAAAATAAGGAAATTCAACAATATCAGTCTCTTTGTCATACAGAGCAATATAGAGATTGCGCGCTGGAATTAACTGGTTTACTACACCGTGAACGAATTTATAAAGGGCATTCAGATCACGTGTGGAACTGGCTGCCTCTGAAATCAGGTAAAGCGTGTTTTGTAATTTTTCAAATTGCTTTCGAGCACTAATATCAAGAATTACGCCTACCAGGCCTGCCGGTTTATCATCTTTGGATGTATAAGAGGCTTTGTAGAAAACAACATCATGCAAATCGCCTTTTATCGTTCGAATTTGGGTTTCATACGTCTGTGAGGATTTTTTCTCCAATAACTCCTGGTCGGAGATATCCAGGATCTCAGCCTGATCAGCCGGCCAGATTTCATGGGTATACTTGCCAATTAATTCATCATTCTTAATATCAATTAAAGCTTCGTAGGCTTTGTTACCGCCCTCATACTGGCCGTTTTTATTCTTAAAAAACAATGGAACCGGAATTGTATCCATTACCAATTGCAAAAATTGTTGCGACTGGGTCAGTTGGGCAGTGCGATCATTTACTCGATTTTCGAGATTTTCGTTCGCAAGCTTCAGTTCAGCCTCGGTTTCTTTACGATCGGTGATATCAAGAATATAAAAATAATACTCCACAAGCATTTCGTTGTTGATCTGATGGATGTAAGTAAAATCATAGACCCAGCGCACCTGGCCATCTTTGGTCAGAATGCGATATTCTTCACCTATAAATGCATTGCCATCCACAAAATTTAATTCGCCATACTTAAAGACACTCTTCTGGTCTTGCGGATGAATGATGCTTTTGTACAAGCGCTCTCCCGAAAGAAATTCGCGAGGTGAATATCCGAATTGATCAATATTGGGAGAGACATAGGTCATTGTGGATTGTTCGTGGTTTTCGACAATCAACTTCATGACGACAACCGGGCCAAGTGTGAAGAGCTCTCTTTCCTGGTTGAGCTTTTCTTCTGTTTGTTTGCGCTGGATTGCCATAGCAATCTGAACGGATACAAAATTTAAGATATCTACATCCCGTTGCGTGTAGCGCACATTCTCTGAATAAGTCTGTACGACTATACCGCCTATGATTTCACCTTTCACAGTTTTAAGCGGGATTCCCAACCATTCAATCGGCGTGCTGCCTACCACACTGACTTCGCCCGATTCTGAAAGTTCTTCCATTGCCTTTTTGTTGATTAGTAGTGGTTGGCCCAAATGCAAGAGGTATTCCGTTAATCCACGTCGTACTTTACGATCCCTGGCTCGTAATTTTTGTTTTTCAAGAATGTCCAAATAATCTCGCTCATCAACATAGTAAGGGAAACTAATAAATTCCGTTTCTTCGTCATAAATGGCAATAAAAAGGTTGGGTGTGGGAATAAGTCTGTCAATAATCTCATGCACAATCTTAAACAATGCCGGCAGATCGGTGGCCTGGCTGGTTGCCTGAGAAATTTGGAAGATGGCTTTTTGCAGCGCCTCTGATTCGAGCTGGCTGCGTGCATCTGTCAGTGTGATGAGAGAGTAGGGTGTGTCTCCCCAGATAATGCCCTTTTCTGTGTATTTTACAATTTTCGTTCCACTTTCATCGTGTAGTGTCAAAAGTGCCTGTTCCAAAGCGCTATTGGGCAGCACCTCAATCGCTAAGGTGCTGAGGTTTAATTTGGCAAAACAGTTTTGATTTCCAACAAAATTTATCTCGGGAAAAGCGGCACCCAGAAAAGAATCCGCAGATGTAAGCCATTCACGCAGAGTGGCATTAAAGTAACAGATTTTGCGATCATTATCTAATATCAAAATCGCTTCGTCAAACGCGGCATAGAGAGTATCAAATAAAGCCGTTGGGATTGAAATGAGGCTGTCAAGTGTCATTGATTTGCGGATCCGTCATTCCGTTTCGAATAAAATTGTTCGATTACGCTGCTATTCTATTTTACGACCGACTCGTAAAATGAAAGCTCACCTTACAAATTTATGAAGCGATAAGCTCCATTGAGTGCATAAAAATTTCAAAAGCGTAATGAGTAGGTTGTGCTTCCCATTAGTTGAATTAGTTGCAATTTTCATGCGCACTATAACCCTGAAATTCCCATTACAGAAGACTTTTTAAATATACAGTGGTCGATATAATGACAAATTTAAAAAAATTCGGGGCAATCAATTTCGATTGCCCCTTTTGAAAGGTGTAGCTGAAGAAAGGAAGTTTCTAACGGCGGAAAAGTCCGATAATAAACAGCAATACTACTGCGCCACCAATGGCTACCAGTAAGCTATAAAGGTTGAATCCAGTTACTCCGCTTCCCCCAAGAGAATTCATAATAAAGCCGCCAATTAATGCTCCGACGATACCAACAACAATGTTTGCTACTGCGCCCATTTGAGCATCGCGACCCATAATTTTACTGGCAATCCAACCTGCCAAGGCACCAACAATGATCCAAATTATAATGTTAAGCATAATATTCTCCTCTTCCGTAAATCTGTTTTAAATCTGTTTTCGACTTTTTAAAAGTATAAGAGATTACCGGCCTGGCAAACAACAGTAGATTGCCCCATTTCTTCTGCGGAGTTTCCCCCATTCGAGATTCGGGTAAAGCTTAGTTGTTAAGGGGATAGATTGAGTCGGATTCACTGCTTTCAGTTATTTCCGGTACTCTTTGTCCGCTACCCTGTGATCAATGGAAACACTTCACTTTTTCATGAGTGGATAATAATTTCCTGAATGACCTAGGTTGGCCACCGTAAGGGCATGTTGTGCATTCAGCAAACGGGAAACCATTTGGTTGAGTTAGTTTGCAGACAAAGGTGATGGACTTGCCCAACCTTCACAGGCGGGTCTGGTCAAGAGTAGAAACGAAGAGGTTCAATCGTTCTTTTTACGGTCTAGGCCAAAAGTTTCACTTCTGGTTTTTTGTTGTTAAAAGAATCGAAATCTGAAAAACTACCAAACGAAAAGGAGGGTAAAATGAACGAATAGAATATCCCTTGAGGTGCGAATGATCATCGAAATACTCCAAACCATTCCTTTTTACAATTTTTTGATTAAGGCCAAACAAAACACGTATGCAGCAGATGGGCCATTAATCAGGTCCAGCCGGCCTGGTTCAATCGATTTGGCATACACTGAAGAGCCTTTCCGTTATCTTGATTCTTATTTTGGCGGTTTTCAATTTATTGGTGAGGAAATGGTCTGGTATCAAGAAAAGACGGTTTGGGGAATGAATTATTTGGGGCACATATTGGTGGAAAATCCACCCGCTGATTTCGCACACTTCTTAAAATCAGCGCTTTTACAGGTTCCCCAGGAAATGCCTTACCGCGGTCCGGAGGAATTTGTAAGTGGAGATTTTTGTTACACTTGCAGCGTAGATGGTTCCATAAATTGGTTTCGAGGGAAAGAATTTGTTTTTTTCAATGGGCAAAAGATTTACCAGCTTTATTTTCATGGCGGTGAGGTTCGGAACTGAACTGAATAAAAGTTCTTTATTTAGTTGTACCGATCTGTATTGGACCATAATTTAAAAAAACCGAATAATTTCTATCTCAACTTCGTTTAATGAGTGAGAGAGGATAAAAATGTTCTGGGATACGGTGAATAATGACCAGGCAAACGAAGCTGAAACAATTGAAAAAGCAAAAAATGGTGACTTTGACGCATTTTCTGTGCTTGTATGCTCACATCGGGAGGCGGTGATGAACATGGTCTACCGGATGTGTGCAGATCAACAATTGGCTGAGGATGCCACCCAGGAAGCATTTATCCGCTGCTGGCAGCACCTGTCACAATACCGGACCCTCTCATCCTTTCGCGCCTGGCTATATCGAATTGCTATCAATGCGGCCTATGATTTGTTGCGCCGTGAAAAAGACAACTTCAATATCGATGATTTACAAATCAGTGAGGAAAGTAAAGTGGAACAAACTGTGGAACAACGCCAGCACAAGACGAAATTGCGACAAGCGATATTGCAGTTGCCACCTGCCAGCCGGATTGTGATAATTTTGCGCGAGTATGAGCAGCTCAGTTACCAGGAAATTGCGGATATTCTTGATATTCCGATTGGTACAGTAATGTCCCGTTTGAATTACGCCCGCACCAGCCTGTTAAAGGAACTGGCACCACAACAGGAGGCACAATGACTCTCGATCACCCCGAATGGTTGGATGCGTATTTTGATCAGGAATTGAATCCGATTCAAACCCATATTGTCGAACAACACCTTATCTCGTGTGAGCAATGCCGGGTTTATTTGGAGGGTCGTGACAATTTGCGAAAAGAACTGCAATCACTGAGTGGCATTATCAGTTCCAAAAGCAATCAGCGCTTCCTGGATGAGATCAGGTTGCGAACACAAAGACGAGGAGTTGAAACTATTCGAATTCCTTTAGCAAAATTGCTCTGGTATCTGGTTCCGATAACATTGCTGCTGGCATTAAATGTTTTTCAAATTTATGGCTGGTTTACCGGTTTGGTTGATCTCATCCCAGGCAGCAGCCAGTTTATTGTCACAAGTCTTTTACGGCTTATATCAGCCGCAGATGGACTTTCCTGGCTGCCGACTTTGCTCTTCCCAGGTGGTAATTTATTTGGAATTGCAGCACTTTTCCAATGGAATTTTCTTAACCAAATTATTACTGTGGCTGCATTGGCTGTGCTTTATTGTGTGTGGATGGCTTTATGGTTATTGAAAAATCAACGCCAATCTTTAAATCTTTGAAAATCTTTCATTTCAAAAATTAGGGGCAGAGTGTTTTTAGGCGGGCGATCGCCCGCCTAAAAACACTCCCTAACCCCGTTTTATTGAAATGAAACAAAATCTTTGTGCTCTGGAGGTAAGAATGGACTACACAAAAATTTTAAAACGTGCCTGGCATATTTTATGGCATTACCCATCTTTGTGGGTTATTGGCTTTATTCTGGCTTTTGTAGGTGGTGGATCTTCCGGAGGGAATCCTTCCGGTCAAACTTTCTACCGCTTTAACCAGAATGACTTTCGTAACGGGAAGGGATTTCCAGATGGACGCAACGGAAACTGGCAGCGGATTATTGAGCGCATCAATACCTATATGGACACGCACTTTGGTAACATAAATGAGAGTGTAATCCTGACCTGGGCGATTGCTGCCTTTGTGGTAATCATGCTGATTGTAATTGTTTTTACCATTCTGAAATATGTTGCGTTGGCAGCTCATTTTCGCATGGTGAATAACCTGGAAGAGACCGGAAATAAAGTGTCATGGTCGAAAGGCTTGAAAGGGGGCTGGTCCAAAGCTGCTTTTCGTTTGTGGTTGATTGATTTGGTGGTGATTATACCAACTACATTGACTATTCTGGTTCTATTCGGCTGCGCGGCTATACCGTTTCTGCTTGGAATTGGCGCGGGTGACGCTGCCACTGCGGCAGGTATCATTGCCTCGATTGGGATCGGTATGGTTGTGTTCCTGGTGATCATCATCGCTGTCACGGTCATTAATCTCTGGCTGCGTTTTGCGCATCGAATTTGCGTTTTGGAGAATAAAGGCGTGCTGGAATCACTCAAAAATGCCTGGTTTGTATTACGGCACTCACTAAAAGATATCGCATTAACCTGGCTGATCCTGGTGGGTGTTCGCATTGCGTTTGGGATTGTGAGCATCCCGATTGTATTGGTACTGGTTGGAATAGCCGTTGCAGTTGTAGGCGGTTTAGGATTGGGAGTGTATGCGTTGGGAACGCAGATTTCGGCCGGTTTGATCATTCTGGGGGTGGTTTTGATGATCCTTTTGTTAGCTATTCCGATCACATTTGTTAGTGGCCTGGGTGAATCATTTTTTGAGAGTACCTGGACACTGGTTTACCGTGAAATCAAATTACGCACGACTTTGGCAGCAATTCCTTCTGAAAGCGCGGTCTAATTTTTTTGTACGTCATTCGGAACAGGTTTTCTGTTCATTGCCTTACCGGCAATTTTTGGAACGAAGATCCATTTAATATTGAAAGAGCAGCTGCTATTGACCGGCAGCTGCTTTGGAATTTAATTTCTTATTAATCAAAAAGACTTGGTAAATTAAAAACGTAGACTAAAAAACGATCAAAGAAACTGATAGTGCCGTTATTTTTAAGCCAGATGAGTTCACTTTCTTTGACAGGAAACGCAATCGTTTCGTCAGGCAAAAAAACAGCCTCTCCAGTGAAAATATCCTGGTAGCGTTGATTTCCCCAATCAATGACAAATTGACCATTATTCGTCACCAGGAAGAACTGGCGTGGAATCGGTGTTCCTTCAGGCATTATAAAATTATACTCGATTAAGCTGTTACGGGCGTATTAATTAATTGCGAAAATTTTGTCTCTTGCAATTTTTTCACCAGTTCGGCCTGGGCATCATACCAAATCGGCTGAAAAGCGCAATCTTCCCCAAACTGGCAGCCATCCTTACTGGTGGCGCACTCGTTCAAAGAGATTGGCCCATCAATAGCTTCAATGACATCTAAGACCGAGATCTCATCGACGGAATGTGCCAATGAGACCCCGCCGCGTGCTCCGCGGGATGTGTAAATCAAACCGGCAATCGATAATTGTGAGATGATTTTTGCCAAAAAAGAAGGTGGAATTTGCTCGCTCTCGGCAATCTGGCTGGTAGCTGTCCTTTTGTCCTTATCAGCCTTTGCTAAGAACAACATTGCTCGCAGTGCATAATCAGCTTGTCTTGTTATTTGCATGGTTCAGTCCTTTAATTGTCATTTAGGGTAAAAATTGTCTATATTATACCTATGAGTGTATTGTACAATATTTATATAAACAAGTGAATATGATCATCCTTGATAAATGACATTTATTAACGATTAAGCAATTATATTGTATTTTTGACCAACTTGAATGGATTTGTCTAATTTATTAATACTTTTGCTAAAAACTCGCCCAAAGAATCATTTTACCCGCTGCTGGCGGGTGAGAACTCAAAATCTTACAGCCGAGTTTCCTCGACACGAGTCCTTTGCCTGAGTATAATCCTGGTATGAACGAATTTGTATTTTCAGTACCTATTGTCGTCCGCTATGGTGATCTGGATCCGCAGTGGCATGTCAATAATGCCCGTTATCTGACCTATCTGGAACAAGCGCGCCTGGCTTACTTGATGCATCTTGGTCTGTTTGATGGCGAAAATTTTTTTGATATCAATCTGATTGTTGCTGATATTCATATAACTTACCGGGCTTCCATCACTCTAAAACAGGATGTAAGAGTATGGATCAAGACCCAGACGATTGGGAATAAAAGCCTGACCTTTGTTTACGAAATACGAGATGAGAAAAGCGGACAGGTCCTATCGACAGCTGAATCGGTTATGGTAGCCTACGATTATCATCAGCATAAGACCATTCCCGTCTCTTCAGAATGGCGCCAGGCAATTTCGAAATTAGAAGGAAAACAGTTTTAAGATAAAGAAATCACAGCAGAGTTTTTGAAAGGGACTATTATGAAACTACCTGCAGTCGATATGGATTTTTTGGTAAGATTCTTAACGGATTTGCTTAATATTCCCAGCCCAACCGGGTTTTCACACCTGGCAATTGATTTTGTTGAGCAAACACTGCAGCCTTTCCCTGCTGTATCCTGCCGGCGCACGCATAAAGGCGGCCTCTTGGTGCGTTGGGATGGCGAAAGCGCAGACCATCCGCGGGCGTTAACTGCCCATGTGGATACTCTGGGTGCTTTGGTCAAGGAGATTAAACCAAATGGCCGGTTGAAACTCAGCAAGCTTGGCGGATTTGCCTGGAATACTGTCGAAGGAGAAGGCTGCACGATTTTCAAATTTGATGGGGGTTGTGAGCGTGGTAGTATCCTCTTCTGCAAACCCTCAGTGCATGTGCATGGCCAAGTCGTAGGGGATACAAAACGTGAGGACGCCAACATCGAAGTTCGGCTGGATTTTGATACCAGTACTGCCGAAGAAACCTTGGCTGCGGGCATTTCTGTGGGGGATTATGTCGTCTTTGATGCACGGGTAGAAGTGACCAATGGTTACATCCGCAGCCGGCATTTGGATGACAAAGCCTGCGTCGCCAACCTTGTATCTGCGGTTAAAAGTATGAGTGACGCCGGAATAAAACCTGCCCAAACCACCTACTTGCTGATCAGCAATTTTGAAGAGGTTGGGCATGGAGCATCCAGCGGAATTCCGGCTGAAGTGGAGGAACTACTCGCTGTTGACATGGCTGCCATTGGTGAAGGGCAAACTTCAGATGAGCATTTCGCATCCATCTGTGTTAAAGATTCAGGCGGGCCGTACCATCATGGCTTTAGCAGCCAACTGCGTCGATTGGCTGATCGTTATCAGATTCCCTACAAAGTAGATATTTACACCCATTACGGCTCGGATGGGGGCGCTTTCTTGAGGGCGGGCGGAGATGTGCGCGTAGCACTGATTGGCCCCGGAGTGGATGCTTCTCATAATTATGAGCGTACCCATCTGGATGGTCTGCTGGCGACGACCCAGTGGGTGATGGCCTATTTGATGGAGTGAGAAATTCCTGCCAGATCACTGTAATATTTCAAATATCTAGAATCAAACAAAATAAAAGAAGATGAATTCTTAAATGCAACATGATTTGCAAAAAATGATCAAAAAGTGGCGGGAATTAATACTGGGAGTTTTTGAATACCGCGACATAATTAAGAATTCTGAAGCATGAGCGTTAATACAAGTTTCTTCAATTCGTAAATTCTGATATCTTATTGGCATCATTCTCCTAAAAGGGGAAACATCCTCGAGGGTGGCTAAAAAAATGGATTCATAGAAATGGCGTTTATATGTGGATTTATGATTTCTTGATTTTTTATCAAAGCGGAACATTAATCATCAATGGTATTTCTCCATACCAGGTTTTTGATTTTAACAGTCCAATTTTTCTGGCTTTATTTTTTGCTCCTTTTTCACTGCTTCCAGCCCGGGCGGCTTATGGCGTCTATCTTCTTGCAAATATCTTCTTGGCGTGGAAGTTATTGGGGAAGAAAATAATCTGGGCGTTTCTATTTTTTCCCTTTTTATTCAGTTTATTTGTTGGACAAATCGATTTTCTTCTCGCTGCGTTATTATTAATTGGGTCGCCTTGGGCTTTGGGTTTGGCATTAATAAAGCCACAAGTCGCAATTGTGGTAGTTCCATGGTTGATTATGCAATATAAGAAATCTGATTTTTTAAAAGGGTTAATATCAGTTTTAGTTTTCATTGGCATCAGTTTCATTGTTCAACCAAGTTGGGTCTCCGAATGGCTTTCAACCAAACCGGAATTTGACTTTTATTCAATGCACGCCTCAAATTTCTACTGGCTTATCCCAATGAATTTGATTCAACTGAGAGCCAAGCTCGCAATGATTTTGCCTTTTATAATCCTTCCTTTGGGTTTTCTATTGGCAAATCGTAAACTTTCGTGGACTGTACTTCATTTGTTTGCTCCTTTAACAAATATATATTCTTCATCGGTCTTACTTGAATGGATCGGACCCATAGAGTGCCTTATTTCCTGGCTAGCTGTATTGATTGTGAAAGGAAATATCCACACAGGTATGCCTTTGTTTTTCGTGGGGATCAGCATTCTAGTGCGAGAAGCTTTCCAAATGAAAAAGGAAAACCAATCACCCCGCTCGCTTTTTGTTAGTTTTATGAATAAACCATGAATATCGCAAAGACATTCTTCATCTTTAAGAGACTGGCGAAACCCTGGATGATCACGGCAATTATTGCTACCGGATACTGCCTTTTGGTGCTTGCACAACATTCCTGGGATCCGATGTCATTTGTTCTACCAGGCTCTCAATTTAGTGGCGGTCTTAGCGAACTGGTAATGGGCTATGACGGCCAGTTCGCTTATCAAATTGCGGTTAATCCTGCGGATGCTGCCCCGTTCTTAGATGTACCGGCCTACCGCTATCAGCGTATTCTATACCCGATTCTCACATATATTGTCTCATTAGGAAATAAGGAAACCATCCCCTGGATGTTAATTGTGATAAATCTCCTCAGCTTGGTGGCGGGCACGTTGGCAACCGAGAAAATATTGAAGGATCATGGTTTCTCCCGCTGGTATGCAATCGTGTATGGTTTATTTGCTGGCCTTCTGATTTCATTGCGCCTTGATTTAACGGAGCCGCTGGCTTTCGCGTTAGTGCAATGGGGAGTATTGTTAATAGGGCGCGGAAAAATTTGGCGGGGTTTGCCCTTATTTGCCCTGGCTGCACTCGGACGTGAATTAACCGTTACTTTCAGCTTCGCCTGTTTTCTCTACCTTTTTTTCAACCGTCGCCGAATTACCAGTGTTTTGTGGGGGTTTTTGTCCATTTTGCCTTTTGGATTGTGGCAGGTTTTTTTACGGGTATGGTTGGGAGAGTGGGGAATCCGATCTGGCGGGAATGCGGCTTCACCATTCGAAGTAATTCCGTTTCGTGGTTTATGGCGAATACCAGTAACCGACACATATATCGGGTTATTCCTTATAGTGATAGTTGTCTTAATCGCTTTGCTACCGGCAGCCATCTCCATATTTGTTAGCGCTCGTAAGCTGTTTCGCGGTTATTTTGGATTCGGAGTCTTCATTTTGTTAATCAACGCGCTTCTTTTTCCATTTCTGCCGACTTCCAATTTGTTGAATATGGCCGGTTTGGTGCGGACAACCATCGGACTAATGATTGCTGTACTCGACTATGGGGCACTGGAGCAATCCAAAAGAGCACTCAATTATGCCCAGCTATGGCTGTTATTGTTGTTATTTGGCGAGGGATTGATTGCTTATTATTGATTCTCTGGCGATTCATGGTAAGTCAGACGCCAAAGACAATAAAAGAAAAACGTTTTCCGCCGCCGAGGAGAATGTAATCATAAAAATTAGCTGATCCAGTACGTAAAGTTGAACAATTTATTATCAGATCGAGGACCTGTTCTTGTATTCTTAGTATCCATTTCCCTTTTCCAAACATTTATTTGATTTTTTACTTAATGGTTGGTGTGATAAAGTTTTACGCCACCCAAATCCACCAGTAATTCAGTACCAAAAAAACAATGTTGATTGATACGCCAAAAGCAAAATATAGAATCTTATAGATTTTCTTTGTTATAAAGATTGCCTGGCTTATAAAGATAGGAAAAACCATCAACAAATAGCGCATTGTACTGATCATTAACGATTGATCATCTACCTTGGATATTACCAGCCCCAATGAAAGCCAAGCGTAGATAATTATTGATATTGGGACTATTTTTGATATGCGCAGGAGAAAGTAAACAGAAAGAAACATGGTTAAAAGGGATAATATCTTAACAACGGATAACGTGTAATCGGGTGAAACATTTCGTCCGAAAAGAGCAGTTAGATTTCCCCAAATACCCTCCCATGGAAAGCTGAAATGTTGTCCCCAATTTGTGTTTAATGTAACCCAGGGCCACTCTGAGCGGATTCCAAAACGAACATGTAGACAATATAAACCGTAAGCAAATGGGGCAATGAGTGAAGCCGGGAGAAATTTTAGATAATTTGTCTTGCTGCCGGATGGTCGATAAAATAGATACCCATCTACGAGAATCGGAATGATTAAGAAAACTCCTTGAACGCGTGTAAGTGCGGCCAGACCGCTTAATACGCCTGCCAATAGCCACTTTTTTTGGTGTGATGCATAAAATACACCCAATGTGAAGGCTAAAAATAGAGGTTCGGTGTAGGGAGCCATAAGAAAGAATGAAGTAGGAAACAACAATAAATAAAAAATACTGTTTTTAGCAATATCTTCGTTTAAGATTTTCGTTACAAATAAATAAAATAAAACCGTGGCAGCTATGAAAAATATATTTGAGACAATAATTGCTGCCAGTATAGGCGGTTTAAATATGAAGCTTACCAATTTAATTAAGAAAGGATAAAAGGGAGGCCAAACCGTATTGTAGGATTCAGCCGAATACCCTTCTTCAGCGATCTCTAAATAATGGGTTGTGTCCCATCGAAACCATGGTTCGAGAAGGTGGTGGCTGATGAATCCGCCATTTAATAATTTATAATCGACCGCCTGTGCATATTCTTCGTTCGGGGAAACTGAAGGTGATTGGAAAATTCCTATCAAAAGAACTAGGCTTGTAAAAATGCGAATTCCAATAAAAATGAAAATAGCAAATTTTATAGCTTTCTTAAGCGTTATATCCACATCTTTTCCTTCAATAATGGAGCGATAATTCATAAACACTTTATAAACGTACTAACAGAAATATTGTATTTCAGCTTCTTCTATTAGACCAACTGCTTTTGCAATTCAATTTTCCCTCGAAAGGGAAATTTCAGATATTTTCTTCGACAAAAAAATTAATAAATTTGAGCGCTGAAAAGTTTTAAAACCCTCCCTTTTTACCCATTTCTAACAAAACTCTAACGCATTAACGCTCTAAACCTTCATATTTATACTCGACAAGCACTTAAAAGCTGGTAGAATCGTGGTAAGAACGAGAAATATATGTTGATGGGATTTCAATCCCGTTGGATAACGATTTGACGCCTGTTAACAAAAATTGTGGCAGAACAGGCGTTTTTGAAAACAGGAGGTTGCCATGGCTGGAATGGATCGCTTTACCCAAAGGGCACGCAGAGTGCTTAGCCTGGCTCATCAAGAAGCAGAGAAATTGCAACAGGATGCTATCAGCACCGAACATCTTTTAATGGGGCTGATCCGCGAAGATGGCGGTGTCGCCAGTCGCGTTTTGCGAGACCTGGGGCTTGAGCCTGAACGTATTCAGGAAATGATTGAACGATTGGGTGGCAAAGGAGAATCAACGGCCAAACGCCTGGATCTTACACCCGGTGTGCAAAAGGTCTTGGAATTGGCATTTGATGAAGCCCGCCAAATGGGTCACCATTATGTTGGAACTGAGCATATTTTATTGGCATTGGCCCGTTCAGATGAGGGGCTGGCCAGTGATGTCTTAAAGAAATTAGGAATTTCGCCCGAGCAAATTCGGCGCCAAACCCGGCGAGTGTTACAGGAAGGCGGCGGTACAACCGCTACGCCTCCCAAGACTGGTTCTCGTTCAAGTTCGTCTGAATCACGTGCGGGACAACCCAAGGCCGATACGAAAAAAGACGCAAAAACACCGCTAATTGATCAATTGGCTACAGATTTGACCGCTCTGGCCGAAGAAAATAAACTCGACCCGGTCATTGGGCGCCAAATGGAGATTGAACGTGTCATTCAAATACTGGCACGTCGCACCAAGAATAACCCGGCTTTGATTGGGCAGCCAGGTGTTGGAAAAACAGCCATTGTGGAAGGACTGGCGCAGCGAATTGTTGATGGTGATGTACCTGCTCCGCTGCTCAACAAGCAAGTGCTGCAACTGGATGTTGGCTCATTGGTGGCCGGCACCATGTATCGCGGTCAATTTGAAGAGCGCTTGAAGCGGGTTATTGACGAATTAAAAGCTTCCGGAGCCATTCTCTTTATTGATGAGTTGCATATGTTGGTGGGCGCTGGTTCTGCCGGCTCGTCTGTAGACGCTGCCAATATCCTTAAACCTGCTTTATCGCGCGGCGAGTTGCAGGTAATCGGTGCTACCACCCTGGATGAGTACCGCAAACACATTGAAAGCGATGCTGCTCTGGAACGACGTTTCCAATCGATTACGGTGGAAGAACCTTCGCAGCCCGAAGCGGTCGAAATTCTATTGGGCATTCGCAATGCGTATGAAGAACATCATCGTCTTATTATTTCTGACGAAGCCATTGATGCTGCGGTGAAACTTTCGGCTCGTTATGTCAGTGAGCGTTTCCTACCGGATAAAGCCATCGATTTGATCGATGAGGCTGGTTCACGCGTGCGCATGTACAAAAGCAGTCAGGCGAAGGAAACCAAACAAATTATGACTGAATTGCGCGAAATTCGCCAGAATGAAGCACTTGCCAATGAAAATAGCGATCCTGATGAAGAGCAAACGCTCATAAATCATCGCGAAGAGCTGGAGAACAAGTTAGATATCCTGCGCAATGTCTGGGATCGCGAGAACTGCCCCATTGTCACTGCTGATGATATCGCCGAAGTGGTCGCCATGTGGACCGGTGTGCCAGTCATGCAAATGGCTACTGAAGAATCCGAACGTCTTTTACGCATGGAAGAGGAATTAAAAACTCAAATTATCGGCCAGGATGAAGCCATCGAAATGATCTCCAAAGCAGTACGGCGTGCGCGTGCGGGTCTAAAGGATCCGCGCCGGCCGATTGGTTCCTTTATCTTCCTGGGGCCAACCGGTGTCGGGAAGACAGAGTTGACCAAGGCCCTGGCTCGTTTCATGTTCGGCAGCGAAGAAAATTTGGTGCAGCTGGATATGTCGGAATTTATGGAACGGCATTCTGTCAGCCGCCTGGTGGGTGCTCCTCCAGGTTACGTTGGATATGAAGAGGCGGGTCAATTGACCGAAGCGATACGGCGCCGCCCATACTCAATCGTTGTCTTTGATGAGATTGAAAAAGCTCATCCTGAGGCGATGAACATGCTTCTGCAAATTATGGAAGAAGGACATCTCAGCGATGCTCGCGGCCATAAAGTCGATTTCCGCAACGTCATTATCGTGATGACATCCAATATCGGTGCGGATGTGATCAAACGCCAGCAAGGATTTGGTTTTTCCTTGAATGATGATGAAGATAAATTGGAAGAAAGCGCCTATGATGAAATGCGCAAGAAGCTGCTTGAAGCTCTTAAACGTGTATTTCGACCGGAATTTATCAATCGTGTTGATGGCGTGCTAGTCTTCCGTAGCCTTACTCGCGAACATATCCGCGAGATTGTCAATCTGGAGATTCACAAAGTCTCACAGCGTCTGCATGACCATGAGTTGAGCATTGAGATCACCGAGAAAGCACTGGAAAAACTGGCTGCGGAAGGTTACGATCCCGATATGGGTGCCCGACCGCTGCGCCGGGTCATCACCAACCGGATTGAAGACCGCCTTTCGGATCAACTGCTGGCCGGTGACTTTAAGGATGGTGATCGGGTGGTTATCGATTATGATGAAGAAAATGAAGTGTTCGTTTTTCATGCTGGAAAACGGGAAGCCGATGAACAGCCTGAAGAGGAGCTGCAAGTAAGCCTCTAATTAAGAAAATAAAACCGCTGGCACCTGCTGGCGGTTTTTTCTATTAAAAAAGTTACCTTTTCAATAAAATGAGGTTGAGGAGTGTTTTTAGGCGGGCAATTGCCCACCTAAAAACACTCTGCCCATAATTTTTAAAAAGATACAAAAAAGACTATAATAGAACTAAATTTCAATAATGGGAGTATAAGATGGCCAAACCCGAAGTACGCTATGTTTGCCGGTCTTGTGGACGCGTTTCGGCGCGTGCTATGGGTCGCTGCCCACAATGCGGTGAATTTGATACGATGGAAGAAGAAGTCCTGCTGCCTGAAGCGCCTTCCAACATTAATAAAAATCGGCGCGGACTAAGCATACAATCCCAGCCTGTGCGTCTTGATGAAATTACGGGTGGTGCTGATGACCGTTGGCCGCTTTCCATTATGGAGTTTTCGCGCGTTCTTGGCGGCGGGATTGTGCCGGGTTCAATCGTACTGGTCGGGGGTGATCCGGGTATTGGGAAATCAACCCTCTTGCTGCAAATGGCAATGGTGATGGCTGGCGGAGCAGAAAATGGCCGGGTTTTGTATGTATCGGGTGAAGAATCGGAAAAACAAATCAAAATGCGAGCCATGCGTTTGATCAACCATCAAGAATCATCGCAAAAACTGCCAGATAACCTTTATTTGGTAACGGAAACAAACCTTGATATTATTTTTCAGCATGTTGAAGCGGTAAAACCAGACTTATTAATTATCGATTCAATCCAGACAGTGTACATGCCGGTAATCAATTCTTCGGCCGGCTCAGTAACCCAGGTGCGCGAGAGTTCGTCGCGGTTGCGTGAGTTGGCAAAATCGAGCGGGATTGCAGTCTTTGTGATTGGACATGTTACCAAAGAAGGTGTCATAGCCGGACCGCGCGTCCTGGAACATATTGTTGATACTGTGCTTTACCTTGAAGGTGATCGCTACCAGGCTTTCCGGCTTTTACGCTCGGTCAAAAATCGCTTTGGGGCTACAGCGGAAGTCGGGGTTTTCGAGATGCGCGGAAATGGGATGGTGGAAGTATCCAACCCATCTGAGGCTTTTCTGGCTGAGCGCATGGTAAACGCGCCGGGTTCAGCTATTGTGGTTACGATGGAAGGAACACGTCCACTCTTGGTGGAATTACAGGGTCTAACCAGCCCGACCCAGTTCGGGAATGCCCGCCGGACACCGAACGGAGTTGATTTTAACCGGCTTCTACTGGTAGCAGCTGTGCTGACACGCCGGGTGGGAATTCAACTTTCAGAGCAGGATGTGTTTATTAATGTAGTTGGAGGCTTGAAAATCGATGAACCGGCCGCTGATCTGGCGATTGCGGTGGCGATTGCTTCTTCGATGAAAGATATGCCTGTGCGGGCAGATGCAGTTGTACTGGGTGAGATCGGTCTTTCGGGCGAGCTGCGCTGGGTGAGCCAGTTGGAAGCGCGGCTTAAGGAAGCTGCCAAGTTAGGATTTAAAGCAGCTATTGTTCCGCGCAGACTGCGCAGATCGGAACCTTGGCCGCAAGGGATTCAAGTGATTGAGGCGCGTTCGTTACGTGAGGCCATCCAGGCAGCATTGGTCAGCCCTCAAAACTAGGATGATTCTAGTCTTGCAGATCATGTAAATTGGTGTGTAAGTGATCCTTGTGGAAGGCTACTCCGCAAGCAAGACTGGTTGTTTTGCTCTAGCCACATATATGAACTTTGAGAATAAAAATTGTCGTGCTTAATTTCTGATCAGGTCAATGGCCGGCAGCATATACTTCTGCTTTAGACCGAAACCTCATTTTCTGAGAGGGATTGACTGGCGGGCTTAGCCCATAAAAATGCAAGCAAAACAATGCCACCAATTGGAATCAGCAAATAAAACAGCCACCACCCATTCTTGCCAGTTTCATTAAGCCGCCGTGCACCTACTGCCAGGAAGGGCAACAGGATGAGGATCATGATGATAGCACCCAGATTTTCATTTAGATAGGTCATGGCGGATGCGACTAATGCTACGAAGAGTGTAAACCACCAAAATTCAGATCGAGATGCATATCCGTTAAAATCAGCATATTTATTGAAGCAAACTATTATAGATTCGAAAAATGTCAGCGGTTGATTTGTGCTGTAGTTGTTTGAAAATTGTGACCTTTTCAAGTTAAGCTCCTTGACTTTTGATGAGATTGTTTCCCTTAACGATTTCACCCAATTCCATGAATCAGGCTGGTCTATATTTTCAGTCAATTTTTGGGTATTTGCAACTGTGGATTCCCCCAGTTTTAAGATCAATTCCACTCGCGATGCTACCTGAAATTTTCTGAAAATGTTCTTAAGGTGGAATTCAACCGTGCTTTCAGTAATATGAAGAGTAGCAGCAATCAGTTTATTGCTGTTGCCTTGTAATACCAGCTTGACGACCTGAGATTCGCGTTTGCTCAAATTTATGGAATGGGTCATTGAGAATTTCCTTTTAAATTAGACCTTGGAATTGGATTCCGGAGATTGCCAGTTCAGGATCGTCGACCATCGTAGCATAGGTTGGAACAACCTGTCAAAAAACCTGGATGAAGTTAAGTATCAGCTAAGAGTTACGTGCTTTTTTGCCGAAATTTAGCCATTATTTATTCGGTGAGACTACAATATAATAAATTAATTATGTGAGGAAGTCTATGCTGCGTCAACGATTACAACTTGCACTAATACATATGGCAATTGCCATGACACTGGTTCCCATAAACAGCACCCTCAATCGGATAATGATCAAAGAACTGGCGATTTCCGCCACGCTCGTTTCCATTTTAGCCGTACTGCCGTACCTTTTCTCCCCCATACAGGTAGCTATCGGTGTCTTTTCCGACCGGCATCCAATTTTTGGCTTAAGGCGCACCCCCTATATTTTCTTGGGACTACTCTTAACTGTTGCAGGTCTGGCATTGGCTCCATCAGTGGTTTATATTCTCCCACAAAATTTCGGCCTTGGGTTGCTTTTATCCGCACTTGTTTTCGGTGCCTGGGGGATGGGTTATAACCTGTCCAGCGTTTCTTATCTTTCACTGGCTTCAGAACTCTCTGGTGAAAAAGGCCGATCGCGGACGATTGCCGTAATGTGGTTCTTTATGATCGTTGGTATTATTGTGACCGCTGCAGTGTTAAGCATGCTGCTCGAGACCTATACACCGGAAATTCTGCAGAGATCATTTCATTATGTGGCCGGAGTTGCTTTGTTATTGGGTTTGATAGGGTTGTTTCGCCTGGAACCTCGCAAGCGGCAGGATGAGGTCAGCCAGGTGGTTGAAGACCGCACACCCTGGAAGGTGATGTTGAAAGAAGTGTTTGCCAGTAAACAGGTGCGGGCATTTTTTATTTACCTGACTGTCCTGCTGGCGGCGATTCTTGGGCAGGATATCTTACTCGAACCTTATGGAGCGGAAGCATTTGGGCTTTCTGTTCAAGCAACTACACGAATCACTTCCATTTGGGGTGTGTGTGTTTTACTTGCGCTGGTTTTCGCCAGTTTTTTGGAACGCTGGATCCCCAAGAAACGAGTTGCCCACATTTCTGCGTGGTTGGCGGCGGCAGGCTTTTTGTTAATTTCGCTCAGCGGTCTTCTCCATGAAAGCAGTGTTTTCTATACTGGGGTCTTATTTTTAGGTCTGGGGACCGGGGCAAGCACAGTTTCAAATCTGTCACTCATGCTGGATATGACAACTGCCCATGTAGGATTATTTATTGGCGCATGGGGTGTGGCAAATGCATTATCACGCTTTGTGGGCACTTTGATGGGTGGCGTCGTTCGTGATATAGCCACGCATCTATTAAACAACGCTGTGCAGGGATATTTAATCGTGTTCGTGTTGGAAATGATCATGATGCTGGTTTCAATCGTTCTGCTGCGCCGTATTGATGTTTCCAGTTTTCGGAAAGAAGTCAAGGCCCTTGATCTGGGCGAGCGTGTGGCCTTGATGCAAGAAATTGAAATTTAGACAATTCAATCTGTGTTCAGCGATTGTAGTGATCTAATCATTTGTTGGAATCACACAGTTGAAAATGGTTTGAAATCGTGTAAAAAATTATACAAAGCCAAAAATTGCTTGATTAATTTATTTAATTTATTATAATCATTCTAAATTTAGAATGATTATAATATGGTGAAAATAATGAATAAACTGATCAATTCCTTAATAACTGCTAATTTGCGTCTCACTCCCCAAAGACTGGCAATTTGTGAAATGCTTTCCGCCAGTGATGAACATCCCACTGCTCAGATGATTTATGAAACCTTAAAACTGCAATATCCTTCATTAAGTCTGGCAACGGTTTATAACACATTGGATTATCTGGTACGTGCTGGTGCCATCAATGCGCTGGGAGAAGCCGGCGATGACGCAGTGCATTATGATGCCGATACCAGCGCCCATGTCAATCTGGCCTGTACGCGCTGTAACAGGGTAATCGATTTCCCGTCAGATCATATTCGTGAAGTAGAACAAGAAGTGATGAAAAGTTCTGGATACCAATTAATGGGTGCTCGGGTAATGTATTATGGGCTTTGCCCGCAATGCCAACAAGCAGTGCGCGGAATGGAGGTGGCAGCGTGACTACTGCAGATGACCTCAAATCCATTAAATTACCACCGGAAGAAATACGCTGTACAACGGTATTAACCGATACATTGGAGGGTTATTCCGGCATCCGGGAAGCGCGATACGATATTAACAGCACTCAATTAAAGGTAGCCTTTGATCAACGCCTGATCTCACCGGAAAGAGCCAGACATATTGTGCGTGAAGCCGGTCGAAAAGCTGGTGCGCGGGTGATGAGTTGTGCCCAAAAAGGGGATGAGGCTTGCGCGGAGTGTGCCTTGGCCATGTCGCATGGTTTGCTGGAACACTACCAAACCATCTCCACTTTGGACTTGGATGAAAGTATTTTCCGGCAGGGGGTGATCAATTTGCGTGTCAATGACTTGATGACCCCTGATGAAGGTGTTCTGGCAATGACGGAAACAACTTTCAGACCTCAAATTCAAGATCTGCCGCGGGTCCCAAAGATAACCCGGCGCCAGTTGGAAATTGTATTCACAACGATTACGCTTTTGGCGACTATTTTTGCCTTTGTTGGTGGGCGTTATGCCTTTCCAGCTCCCTTGCAATCCGCGCTCTTTATCATCGCGTTCTTGTTTGGAGGCGCATATGGTTTGTTGGATGGAATCAAAGCGGCCTGGCATGAACACAAGCTGGATGTCAATTTGCTGATGATTATGGCTGCTGCCGGAGCGGCGATTGTCGGTCAGCCGTTGGAAGGTGCAATTCTATTGTTTCTATTCTCGCTTTCAAACACTTTGCAAACTTTCGCGTTGGAGCGCAACCGCCGGGCGATTGAAAAACTGCTTGACCTGCGCCCTCCCATGGCAGCCGTACGGAGAGGTTCCAGAATTACCATGCTGGCAGTCGAAAAGGTGCTAATTGGCGATATCGTCCTGGTGCGCCCAGGCGAACGCTTCCCGATAGACGGTCAGATTACTCTAGGGTCCTCTGAAGTTGATCAGGCGACCATTACCGGAGAATCTGTCCCAGTACATAAGGAAGTAGGCGATGCGGTCTATGCCGGCACTGTAAACGGCAATGGTGCGCTGGAAGTCCGCACACAGCACCTGGCAGAAGATACCACCTTGGCGCGCATCGTCCAGATGGTGGAAGAAGCTCAGAATTCACGTGCGCGGACACAAAGTGCACTGGATCAATTCGAGCAGGTATATGCCTGGTTTGTTGTTGGCGGGGCTGTATTGCTTACCACTATTCCTTACTTTTTGATGGGCAAGGAATTTTACCCCAGTTTTTATCTGGCAATGACCTGGCTGGTGGTGGCTTCTCCCTGTGCTTTGGTCATCTCTACCCCGGCCAGCATTCTCTCGGCGATTGCCAACGGCGCTCGCAACGGGGTGCTCTTCAAAGGCGGCGTGCATTTGGAAAAGGCAGCTGGTTTGAAAGTGATTGCTTTCGATAAAACTGGCACATTAACTTTTGGGCAACCTGCGCTGGCGGAGCTTTTTCCATTCGAAGATCTAGCAGAAAACGAGTTGATTCGACTGGTTGCCTCTGCAGAAGCACGTTCAGAGCATCCGCTTGGCCAGGCAATTATCAAGGAAGCAAAAGCGCGTAACCTGGCAGTGCCTTTATCAACCGAATTTCGAGCGATTCCGGGTCAGGGGGTGGAGGCGACCGTTGAAGAATTTCGGATTTGGGTTGGTAATCCCAGGTTTTTCAGCGAGAGAGGTATACAAATTCCTGCTGTGCTTGAACAAAGAATGCACGCCATGGAAAACAATGGGCAAACGGTCATGCTGGCGTATACACCTCAAAAATGGCTTGGGTTGCTGGGGGTAGCTGACATTCTACGACCGAATGCCCGTGAAATCATCCAGGCTCTAAAAGCAGCCGGCATTGAACGCACAGTCATGTTGACCGGTGACAATGAACGGGTTGCCCGGGCGGTCGCCAGCCAGGCCGGTGTTGATCAGGTACATGCAGCCCTTTTGCCGCAGGACAAAGTTCAGTTGATCGAATCGCTGCGCCAGCGCTATGGTGAAATTGCAATGATCGGAGATGGTGTCAACGATGCTCCTGCGTTGGCGGCCGCAGATGTTGGTATTGCCATGGGGGGTGCCGGTTCTGATGTGGCTCTGGAAACAGCCGATATTGTTTTGATGTCCGATGATCTTACCAATCTCCCGCACGCCATTCATCTGGCGCATCAATCCAAGAAAATAATATGGCAGAACCTGACGTTCGCATTAGCAGTCATCGTTGTGTTGGTTGTGAGCGCTTTTGGGCTTGATCTGGCACTTCCGCTAGGTGTGGTTGGTCATGAAGGCAGCACAGTGCTGGTGGTGTTAAACGGCCTGCGACTGCTGGGGTTACGAAAAGTTTGATATAGTCTATAATTAGACTCGCGATACAAAATAAAGATCAAAAGAAAATAGTCCTCGAGTTAATTCAAGTAGGGCTATTTGCCTTTAGAAGAGTGCTTACTTAGCCACCATTTTCATCACCATTATTAATTGGTGATGATAACGACCAAATTTATATATTTGAGCCTTTGGTCAAGCTAGCAATCAGGCTTTTGACGCAATCTATTTAATGTGAGAGAATATAGTATATTTTTTCACAAAGAGACAGCACTAGTATTGAAGGTGAATGGAATGCCGGATAAAAAATTATTGTTGAATAAACAAAGCTTGCCGTTTTTGCAAATTTTCATTGCCATAATCATTTTGATCGGACTGATTGTCTTTCAGCCTCAACCTTTGGTGCAAGCTCAGGAAGGCAATCACCTTGTCATTTACATGTTTACGGGGGAAGGCTGCCCACATTGTGCGCAGGCGATACCCTTTTTTGAAAAAATGGCACGTACCTACCCGAATATTGAATTGCGATTGTATGAAATCTATAATATACCGGAAAACGCGGAAAAGTTTATGACCATGGCCGCTGCCTATGGCTTCCAACCGCAGGGTGTACCAACTATTTTTATGGGGAATAACCATTGGGAAGGCTACATTGAATCCATGGCGCCAATGTTTGAGGAGGAAATCAAACGCTGTCTGGCGGTTGGTTGTCCGGATGCCGGTGCTGGTATTATCGTTCCCGTGTCCACTCAGGCCAATCCCATAACTGTTGAGGAAACACCTTCCCCGATACTACCTGATAATCAGCAAAGAACAATCAAGCTGCCTTTGATTGGAGAAGTGAGCCTGGCCAACCAATCTTTGACCGTGGCTACACTCTTGATTGCTTTTGTTGATGGGGTCAACCCATGTTCCATCTGGGTATTAACGATGCTGTTAGCACTTACCCTGCATAGCGGGTCACGTAAACGCGTATTGATTATTGGGTTTGTGTTTATCTTCATTACTGCTCTGGTGTATGCACTTTTTATCGCCGGACTGTTTACCTTCTTAACATTTGTCAGTTTCATGACCTGGATTCAAGTGGTGGTTGCTCTGGTGGCGCTGGTGTTTGCCATCATAAACATTAAGGATTATTTTTGGTATAAGGAAGGTGTATCGCTCACCATTTCGGATGACAGAAAACCGGGTATTTTTAAAAACATGCGTAAGGTGATGAATTCATCCCAATCTGTCTGGGGAATGATTGGGGCGACGATTGTGCTGGCTGCGGGAGTCTCTCTGGTGGAGTTTTCATGTACTGCCGGGTTCCCGGTTTTATGGACAAATATGCTCGCAGCACAAAAAGTAACCGGCATTGATTTTGCATTACTGCTGCTTCTTTATATGCTTGTTTATCAAGCTGATGAATTAATTATTTTCCTGGTCGCTGTTTTTACATTAAAAGCTACACGCCTGGAGGAAAAACATGGCCGTATATTGAAATTAATTGGCGGTGTATTAATGTTTACCCTTGCCGGAGTGATGATTATACGTCCCAGCCTTTTGGGCGATTTAAGCAGTGCGTTGATCATCTTTGCACTTGCTTTCGGGTTAGTGGTCTTAATCTTGTTGCTTCATCGCCGGGTTCTGCCCGCCATGGGAATCTATATCGGGACCGAGATGGAAGATAAGCACAATCCGAAAAGTAAAAAAAAGCAACCTGATCACAAATAAGCTGGTCGCGCAATGACAGTTATCCATCAATTGCCATCGGTTTCAATTAAAGCATCAAAATAAAAAGTGCGGGTGGATTGAGAGAAAATATGCCTTCAATCCAGAGACAAGACTATCAATTGCATGAATAATACTATTTGAGAATATTCACAATTTTTTTCACTTTGATTTCTGAGCAAGATAGATATAATTAAATTAACTTTCCCAATTATTTATCCACCAGGAGTATGGAATGAATACAGTCAAAGATATCCTTGAAGAAAAAGGAAACCAAGTTTACTCGGTTGCACCTGACGACAGCTTGCTTAATGCTCTCAAGAAGATGAAGAAACACAACAGCGGTGCTCTTTTGGTTCTGGAATCTGGCAATGTTCGCGGCATCATTTCTGAGCGTGATTTTGCGGGAAGAATTGCAGAGACGGAAACCTGTCCATTGGAACAAGAAGTGGCGCAGTGGATGACCCGTGACGTGATTGTTGTCTCCCCAGACATGTTAATCAATGATTGTATGCAGCTCATGACCAGGGAACACGTTCGTCATTTACCCGTGATTGCAAATGGAGAACTGGTAGGCTTAATCTCGATCGGCGATGTTGTGCGGGCGGTCATAAGCGATCACCAATCCACGATTTTAGGTTTGGAAAATTATATTTTGAGTCAAAATTACGCACTTTAGTACGGACATTTCGTGGAAAAAGGGCTTGAAGCGACTACGTCTTTCTAATTAGTGTTTCCGATTTCAATTTAAATGAGCTTATGGCTTAACGGAAAGCCATTCTTCCGTTGTATTTAGCTTGCATAGAATTATTCGAAGGAGGAGAAAGCCAACCGGTTTGCTCCTCCAACCAAATAAACCCAACCAGGCTCACTTGCTTGAGTATATGCCAAGATCGCCTCTGTTATTTCTTAATCACCTGCCGAACAACAATGGCATAGGCCCCGCCTGGGTGTGCATTGGGAGGTGACTGATCAGGTTGCTGTAGTTTCAGGGGTGTTGGTTGGCGGAATGGGTGTACTGGTTGGCGGAACCGGTGTAGCGGTAGGTATCGGTGAATTTGTGACAGTTGGATAAAGTGTCTTGGTAGGCGTACTTGAAGGTGCATAAGTTGAGGTGGGCAGCGGGGTATTAGAAGCTGTCGGCGTAGGGGTTATTGTGGCTGTCTTTGTCGGGGAATTTGTAGCTGTTGGTACGGCTGTATCACGATCAGTTGGTGTTGGAGTTGGTGTTTTTGTGCGCATGCGGGTGGAGCTGGGTGTGCTTGTAATTGTTGAAGTTCCTGTCGCTGTTTGATTGGGTAAAGGTGTCTTGCTTGGCGTAGGAGAAAAGGTTTCTGTGGCCGTACTGGTTTCGGCAATAACAGGTAAAAGCGTGGGGGTTACGATGGCAGGTAAGGTTGCTTTGGGTTCATTGGTGACAATATCCCCAATAAATATTACCGGTAAAGTCGCTGTTTTTGTTTTTGTGCCAAAGGAATAATTACTCAAAACCAAAGTGGTCATCAGGCACAATAGAATAATTACAGCGAACACGCCAGAAACCAGAAGGACATTACGGCGGACACCCGTGCGGGGGGGTGGCTCGTCCTCAGCATAGCTGTTTCTAAGAAAACTGTCTTCAGCCAAATCATCCGTCAGTAAAGCTGCGGGAGCTGCTTTAGCAATAGAAGACGCGGGTGGTTCGCTTGTATCAATCGCTTTAATCGGCTGGAAGATTGATGCTGCTGGGGCCGGTTTGCTTTCTTCAATGGCAGGAGGCTGATTGTATTGCATGACCTTGGGCAATTCCAAAGGCAAAGGTTTCTCAGGTTCTGTAAACTTGCGAGTTTTATCTTGCCAGGGGTTGGTGTCCGACAAGAAATCTGACAGATCAGGCTCGTAATTTAATTCACCTGTTTGATGCGGTGATGGCTCAAGAAAAATACTGGGTTCGAAATCAGGTGTTGCCGCTTCCTCTGCCCCATCGGAGTCCAAAGGGGCGGTTTTGGGTGGTCTGGAAAAATCGTCAGGTGAAGAGATTGGTTTTGTGATCCTAATACCCGCGCGGTGCAGAATGCTTGACTTGGGTGCGCGCAGATCCACTACTTCATTGAAATCGGGAATATCAGTAGCAATGAATGAGCCATCAAAGCCTATAATGGCGCCAGTGTGGCCGGTTCGTTCCGGGGCGGAAGGATCGAAGGTGCCATCTTCAATGAATGGATTAACAGATTGAAATAACTCGTCTGTCCCGTCAATTTTCTTTTTAAGTTTATTAATTGCCATATTGACAATTTTCGAATCGGGGATGTTTTGGGCGCAAGCGCTCAACACTTTCAGGCGATCATAATCGGATGAAAAAGTTTCAGCCAGCCAGATCCAGGCCACTTCATTCTGGGGTTGGTTACGGATGATGTCAAAGATAATTTGCCGCGCGTCATCCATTTTTTCCGCGCGAATCAAACTAATGGCTTCGTGCAGCAGTTCTGATGCCATCACCACTCCCTCTACACACAGATATTATTGCGTAGATCAATTATCCATCATTTATTTAATTACAGCAACATCATTTTGGTCAGGTCGTTAAAAAACACCTATCAAATTTGCAAAGGTTCCGGAATTTTTGGATTTGAGCGAATTACATCGTATCAATCCCATAGTAATTTTGATGTTTACGCTATCAATTTAAATATACATGATATCTGTAACCCTGAAAACACAAATTGATCACGCGCCTTAAGTGCTCATAATCGTTATAATGATGAAAGGATATCCGCGTTTGGTTTTTTCATTGCAATTAATTTTGAATCGGGCACGTTTACGAATTATTTAAATGAGAAAACTACCATAGGATTATTACCCATCAATTTAAGGAAAAGGGAAAAATGGCAACAATTCTAAAAGGTAAAGATATCATCGAAGTAAAGGATTTAAAACTTGAGCATCTCAGTCTGATATTGGAGACGGCTCACCGCTTTGAAACTGTCATGGCATCCGGGGGACGACTTGACAATATGTCCGGTAAGGTGATGGCGACCCTTTTCTACGAGCCTTCCACTCAAACACGCCTGACGTTTGAAACAGCGATGTTGAAATTGGGAGGAAATGTTGTCTCAGTCACGGATGCCACTGCCAGCAGTTCTGCTGTAAAAGGAGAAACTCTTTATGACACCGGCCGTATGATAGATGGCTATGCTGATCTGGCTGTGATTCGGCATGTCCTGATTGGCAGTTCAAAAGAGTTGGCTGATGGTGCCAGTGTGCCGGTCATAAATGGAGGTGATGGATCCGGGCAACATCCCTCTCAGGCGATGATGGATTTAATGACGATCCAGAAGGAACGTGGACGCCTGAACAACCTGACTGTCACCATTGCCGGAGATCTGAAAAACAGCCGAACTGCCCATTCTTTAGCCTGGCTGCTGGGGAAGTACGGCCCGCGATTTTACTTTGTATCCCCTCCGGAATTGGGCATGCCTCCGGAAATTACCAGCGCTTTACGGGCTGATTACATCGATGTGTTTGAAACGCATGACCTGGTGGATGCAACCAAAAAGAGCGATGTGCTCTATATGACCCGCATCCAGAAGGAACGCTTTAATGATGCCCAACTTTACGCTCGCTTGAAGGGCACCTATATTGTTAACAGCCAGCTTATCGAACAATCAAAGCCTGGTATCACAATTATGCATCCACTGCCGCGCCTGGACGAAATTGACCGTGAGGTGGATAGTTATGAAGGTGCCGCTTATTTCCGACAGGCAGCGAATGGTGTCCCTATCCGAATGGCGTTGATCGCATTGATCACGGGTTGTGAATAATCTAAAATGACATGCGTGTTTAAGGAGAAGTAAATATGATCGAAAGTTCTCTTTTTCAATTCGAAATTATCTCGCGTACCACAGTCCAGGCTAAGAAAATTCGTTGGAACTTGACACCTCCTTTGCTGTACGAGGAAGTCGTTCGGCGGGGTGAAGCGATGATCGCCGAGAATGGACCACTGGTGATTTATACCGGCAAGGCTACCGGGCGCTCAGCAAATGATAAGTTTTTCGTCAAGGAAAGCTCCAGCCAGGACATGGTATGGTGGGGAAAAATTAATAAACCATTTGATGCTGCTAAGTTTGAACTTCTAAAGGCCCGTATTTTGGACTATCTCAGTCAGAAAGAACTATACGCTCAGGATTGTTATGGCGGAGCTGACCCCGATTACCGTTTTCCCGTGCGAGTGGTGACAGATACTGCCTGGCAAAGCCTGTTTGCTTACAACATGTTTTTACATGCCGAAAATACCACGCCTAAAGATTTTATCCCTGAGTTCACCGTACTGGTGGCTTCCGGTTTTGAATCCGAGCCAGAAATTGATGGCACCCGCTCAGACGTGGCTGTGGTAATTCATCTGGGACAGAAACTGGCTTTAATTGCCGGAAGCCGCTATGCGGGTGAGATCAAAAAAACCGTTTTCACTGTCTTGAATTATCTTTACCCGCTCAAGGATGTCCTCCCGATGCACTGTGCCGCCAACATCGGACCGGATGGACATTCAGCGCTGTTCTTTGGCTTGAGTGGCACTGGCAAAACCACCCTTTCAGCAGATCCAAGCCGGCGATTGATTGGTGATGATGAGCATGGCTGGAGTGAGCATGGCATTTTTAATTTTGAAGGTGGATGTTACGCCAAAGTGATTAATCTTTCTGCGGAGGAAGAACCGCAGATTTATGATATGACTCAACGTTTTGGCACCATACTGGAAAATGTGGTCATTAACCCGAATACCCGTAAAATTGACCTGAATGACGAAACGATCACAGAAAATACGCGTGCTTCTTATCTGATCAGACGGATTGCCAACCATGAACCGAGCGGAATGGGCGGGCATCCGCACAATATCCTCCTTTTAACTGCAGACGCGTTTGGCGTACTGCCTCCGATAGCGTTGCTGACACGTGAACAAGCCATGTATTACTTTCTATCCGGTTATACGGCCAAGGTAGCCGGCACCGAGAAGGGCATCAAGGAGCCGCAAGCAACGTTTAGCGTCTGCTTTGGCGGGCCTTTTATGGTCCATCACCCCATGGTTTATACCCAATTGCTGGGTGAACGGGTTCAGCAACATGGCAGCCGCTGCTGGCTGGTCAATACCGGCTGGACGGGCGGCCCATATGGGGTCGGCTCGCGCATCAAGATTCGCTATACGCGCACAATGGTAGACGCCATTCTAAATGGCAGCTTGGATGCGGTTGAATTTGATGCAGATCCTGTATTTGGGGTTCTGATTCCACGTAGTTGCCCGGGCATACCTGCTGAAGTACTCCAACCGCGTTACACCTGGCCAAACCCTGAGGATTATGATGCGCAGGCTAAAAAGTTAGCGAGTATGTTTGTAAAAAACTTCAGCCAGTTTGCAGATGCGGCTCCGCCGGAAGTGCTGAGAGCGGGTCCAATTATTTAATATTTCGTTACAAAAAATTCACTTGTTGGTTCTATTTACAACATAAAGCAGTGTGGATTTGGTGCTTTACGAATGCACCAAACCATTGGCGCGTAAGAACTAACTTGAGAAATAAAATTGCAAAACGTTTTCCATCCGAAGAGTAACATGATTCTTTCAAGTGAGGTCTCTCGTAAGGGCGAAGCATCCGCGATACCATTCCATCCAGCAAAAACATGCTCATCGCGGATGCTGCGCCTATCCGCCGACTATTTCATGACATAAAGGTATGACGGTTTGGTGTGTTCTTAATACTCCAAACAATTGCTGCTTTACAAAGGCAAAGACGCCTTACCTGGCCGGCGAGGTGTCACTGCCAGCACTGCTCTGCGTCTGGCAAAATATTTTAATATGTCTCCAGATTTTAGGATGAATTTGCAAATGAGATGGAATATCTATTTCGTTCTGCAAAAAGAAGCAGATATCCTGGACACTACCGAATCGGTTCATCGAGTTTTCAGAGGAATATTTCTTGCAAGCTTAGGTGCTTGCAATTTGCAGCGTTATAGGCTAATCTATAAGCGTAGCTTGGAAACGAGCGTCGAATAATACAATACCTGCAATTGGTTAAGGAGTTAAAAATGGGAGATAAAAGTCCAAAGAATAAAGAGAACCGTAAAAAGAAGAAAGAAAAGCAAAAGCAAGTAAGCAATCCGGTCATTCCTACCAAGAGTGACTCGAAGAAATAAAAAACGCCGAAAGCTAGCCCCGGGTCACACCGGGGCTTTTGTTTTTAATTTGTACTTGGATAATTTGTTGATTTGAGCTTAGTTGCAAGAAATTATCGCCACAAACTTTAATCATGGAAAATGTGAAATACGGAATGTTATGAAAATACGAACATTCTAATCATCCGTGATAAAAAACGGAATTCTACCTTTAAGGAAGTTCGCGCAGATTCTACCCCAGTAAATCCATCTCTTCCTGCGTTAAAACGATATCTGCGGCAGCTATATTGTCGGCCTGATGCTTCGGGTTGGTGGACATAGGAATGGTGATCACGTGGATTTGGGTGGTCAGCCAGGCAAGTTCGATTTGTTCAACGGTGGCATCGTAGGATTTAGCGATTTTTTTGAGTACTTCAATTTTCTTGCCGTCTCTATGTTTCACCGGACTGTAAGCTGTTAACAACAAGTCATTTTCCTGGCAGTATTTAAGCACACCGTTTTTCTGGCAGGTACGATCTGATAAGCTGTATGAGACTTGATTGGTGAGAAGCGGTGTTTTACTCAATTCCATAGATTGTTGCAGCAGCTGTAAATCAAAATTGCTGACCCCCAGTGCACGCACTTTGCCTTCTTCTACCAATTGATTGAGACCTTTAAATGTCTCAATCAGTGGGATACCTTGCCCCGGCCAGTGAATCAGATAGAGATCGAGGTAATGCGTGCCGAGGTGTCGCAGGCTGTTTTCACAGGAGCGCAACACGTCTTCATAGCGTAAATTTTCCGGGGAGACCTTGGATGTGATGAATAGCGTTTCACGTGGGATTTCCATTTCCCGCATTACTTTTCCAAGCAGTTCTTCGGTGTGACCGCCGGCATAAGTTTCAGCGGTATCAAAATGAGTATAGCGCAGTTCAAAAGCCGAGCGTAATGCCTGTCGCGAGGTGTGATCGCTGGCTGGATCAGGTTTAGCACGACCGCCAATTCTCCATGTGCCAAAACCAATTTTCGGTATTTCGAGGTCGTTTATGTATTCGTATCTCATGGGTTTATTATATATTAACAGTTAAAATAAATGATCCTTTTTGCACAAGCTCGTGAAAATTTTATGTAACTATTATCCTTTCAAGGAAGAAAGCCACTCACGTACCCAGATCAAGGCATCAGCTGGGGTGCCAATGCTTAAGCCACTTTTCTTCGCTACCTGGAGATCATAAATGAAATGTTTTGTGTTTAGCGTGGCCAGGAAATCAACTTGAGCTTGAACAGCTGCGACTTATATGGGTACATCTGCCAGGTGTCTTATCCAATCTTTGTGTTGATTTACCTGTTCCATGGTTGGATCGCGAACAATGTGGATATTTGCTTTGAGGATCATTTCACGTGTGTAAGGCAGTGCTTTCGGCACTTTTTGTTAAAGGCATTAAGAGCCAGGTGGATACAAATACGAACTTAGGGAAGAATTTTCAACACCAAAGTCTACTCTGAATTTAAACGAAAAAGGCCAGTAATTATCTGACCTGACGGTATAAAAGGCGGGGAGGGAGGGATTCGAACCCTCGGTCGGGCTTTACACCCGACAACCACTTAGCAGGCGGCCCCATTCAACCACTCTGGCACCTCCCCAATATTCAGTTTTTAGCGGAGAGAGAGGGATTCGAACCCACGGTGGGTTGCCCCACACCTGTTTTCAAGACAGGCGCCTTAAGCCACTCGGCCATCTCTCCTGGTGGGCTCAAATGCTCCCAGCGCTTCAAGATTCTATCATAAGAATGGAGGTGAGACAAGAATAGCGGCCGAATAGCTTCTGATCGTGGAGTCCATTCTTTGAAACTAGGGATGCTTTATTTATTACGAGTGGAGATGGGTTTCAGTTTCGCGGCGTAGAAGCTCGCGCTTGCGCTCTTCTCCCCAGCGATAACCAACCAGACTGCCATTTTTTTGAATGACACGGTGACAGGGAATGACGATAGCCAATCTGTTTGCCCCACAGGCGTTGGCGACAGCTCGCACGGCTTTTGGCGAGTTAATCCGTTCGGCAATTTCTGAATAGGTGCTGGTTGTACCCGTTTTTATTTCTCTCAACGCATTCCATACCTTTTGCTGAAATGGAGTCCCACGCATGTCGAGCGGTAAATGGTGTTCGGAATGCGGCGATTCTACGAGGGCAAGCACCTCCCCCAGATGGTCTGTAAAATTCGCGTTTTCCTGGCGCATGACCGCGGTTGGGAAAATGGTGTGTAACCATGAAATGAGGGCTGACTCGGAATCTCCGAGCGAGATGGCGCAGATGCCACGCTCATTTTCGGCTACCAGGACGGAACCCAGGCTGCTTTTACCGATTGTGTATTGAATCTCATTTTTCATGGAATTCTTCCTTTTGAAAGTTATTTATCACGAATATCACGAATAGACGAATAGCACGAATTATGGACCATTGACAATGCGAATATGCTCAAGTCGTTTCGAACCGAAATTTAATAAGAGTCCCAATCTATAGTTGCCTGCTTTTAGATAAGAAAGTAATTGTTGCTTGAATATTTCGTTTATCCCTGCCACTGCTTTCAATTCAAGCACAATTATATTTTCGATCACCAGATCTAATCGATATTCTCCTAAAACCACACCTTTATATTTCACAAGAATGGGTTTTTGTTCCTCGGCAAAAATGTTGTTTCTTCTTAATTCTTGAATGAAAGCAGCTTCATAAATATTTTCAGAAAATCCAGGTCCGAGAGTGTTGTGGATCTCAAATGCGATTTTTATCAAACTGTATGATAATTCCGGATAGAGGACTTTCTCTCCGACTGATTTCTCAATCATAATTAATCCTTATTCGTAAAATTCGCCCATTCGTTTCATTCGTGATCAATTCTTCTTATTTCACCACAAAACTGATGGTCTTGGCCGGAATATAAATCACCTTGCGAACAGTACCGTTTTGCAGATATTTGCTGACGCTTTCAATGGCGCGAGCTTTTTCTTCAACACTGGCTTGTTCAGCATCCCGATCGATCATCAATGTACCGCGTAATTTGCCATTAACCTGAATTGATATCTCAACGGTATCGTCTTTGATCAGGTGAGGATCGACCTCCGGCCAATCAGATGCGTGGACACTTCCTTCGCCACCCAATTTTTGCCAGGCTTCTTCTGCAAAAAAAGGCGCCAGCGGTGCGATCGCCTGAACCAGCATGCGCAATTCGACAGGATGTACTGAGCCACCCTGATCGCTTATCCCATTTAATGTTTCCATTAGTTTCGCTACCGCGGTGTTAAATTTAAAGTTCGGGTAATCGCTGCCGACTTTAGCGACAGCCTTGTGGATTAACGCCTTAATGGGCTGTGACGTGGATTGTTTGGTACCAGCTTGTGTATCGACCAATTTCTCGAAGCGCTCCAGGAAGCGCTTGACACCCCGTAGAGCACGTTCATTCCAGGCCATAGTGGCATCAAACGCTCCCATAAACATCATATAGCAGCGGGTTGCATCCGTACCATATTCATGGATAAAATCTTCCGGCACAATTACATTCCCATGACTTTTACTCATACGCTGGTTGTCCGGCCCTAAAATAACACCGTGAGAAATGCGGCGGTAATAGGGTTCGGGGATATGTGAGGGTACGATGCCTAAATCAAACAGAAACTGATAAATGAAGCGTGAATACAAAAGATGCAGGGTATTATGCTCATCGCCGCCAATGTAAACATCAACCGGCATCCAGTATGCCAGTTTTTCTTTATTGGCTAATGCATTGGGGTTAAAAGGATCGGTATAACGCAGGAAGTACCAATCCGAACCTGCCCAGTTTGGCATGGTATCTGTTTCACGACGGGCAGGTCCTCCACATTTAGGGCAGGAAGTGTTAACCCACTCGGTGATATTTGCCAACGGGGATTCACCCGTATCGGTTGGTTCATATTGTTCCACATCCGGCAAACGAACAGGCAGGTCTGCTTCGGGTACAGGTTGCCAGCCGCAAGTTTCACACAGGATCATCGGAATGGGTTCTCCCCAGTAATGCTGCCGGCTGAAGATCCAATCTCGCAAGTGATATGAAACTGTGGCCTCCCCAATACCTTTTTCGCGCAGCCAGGCGATTGCTGCCGGGATTGCTTCTTTGACCGGCATGCCATTGATCGGACCGGAGTTAATCATTATGCCTTCCTGATCCGGATAAGCTGCCTTATCGAAGTCCCAACCGGAAAAAGGCTGAATGATTGGACGAATTTCCAAACCAAAACGAGTGGCAAAATCCCAATCGCGTTGATCGTGGCCCGGTACCGACATAATTGCACCGGTTCCATAAGTGAGCAACACAAAATCCGAGATCCAAACCGGGATAACTTCTCCGGTGGCCGGATTGATGGCAGAAAGGCCACTGTAAACGCCGGTTTTCTCGTAGGCCACTTCCATGCGTTCCATGTCAGATTTGGCGTGGCTGGTTTCAACATATTCTTTTACGCCCGGGTTTTGCAGGCAGTATTCCTGAACCAGGTGGTGTTCGGGTGCCAATACCATGAAGGTACAACCCCACAGCGTATCGGGTCGAGTAGTAAAGATTTCCAATTCTTCATCCAGGCCAACCAACTTGAACTTAACGCGTGCCCCTTCGCTGCGGCCGATCCAATTGATTTGGGCAGCTTTTACCTTTTCAATAAAATCGGTTTGCTCCAGTCCGTCAATCAAACGGTCGGCATATTCAGTGATGCGAACAACCCATTGGCTGATCCGCCGGCGTGTCGTGGGAGATCCACAGCGCTCACAATTGCCGTTGATGACTTCCTCATTAGCCAGTCCGACTTTACAGCTGGGACACCAATTGATAGGCATCTCTTGTTTGTAAGCCAATCCTTTTTCAAATAATTTAATGAATATCCATTGGGTCCATTTGTAATAGGAAGGATCGGTTGTGTTAACGATTCGCTCGTAATCAAAGGATAAACCAAGACGCTCCATTTGAGCTTGAAACGTAGCGGTGTTTTCACTGGTTACATCCTGAGGTTTGCGGCCGGTTTTTATGGCGTAATTTTCTGTAGGAAGACCAAATGCATCCCAACCGATGGGGAAAAGTACGTTTTTGCCTAACATTCTTTGGAAGCGGGCATATACATCCGCTCCTGTAAATGTGAAGGCGTGACCTATGTGCAACCCAGACCCGGAGGGGTAAGGGAATTCGGCCAAAACATATTTCTTTTCGCGTTTGTCAAAATCGATTGCGTGCCTGTGAGCCATAGCATCTTCCTTAATGTGTATATTTTTTACTTTTTTCCAATTGTACTTGAAAAGCAGTTTTATTGGGTATCGGGCACGTGCTTTGAAGCTTACTGACTTCAATCAAAACATAGGTTCTTTTCAATAAAACGCTGCCTCTGATTTTTGAAATGATACAAAAAATACAAACTTTTGTTGTACTTGATTTTATTTGTATAATGGCATAGAGGCAGCTTAATAGTTTGACACAAATGATGAGAAAAAAGTCTTTGGCTGATCTCGCTGCTACATTTTGTGACTTAGATGACGTCGTTGATTAAAGCTGGCTGTGAAACAATACTGACTCTATCAAAATTTATTAAGCAAAGCGAAAGTGCTTGAATATCATGAATTACGTTTATTTATCACCAGAATTTCCTCCCAATTATGCAGCTTTCATTCAAAATCTGCGTGAAAATGGGGTCAATGTTCTAGGTATCGGGATTATGGCGTTTGATCATTTGAACGAGACGGTTAAGCGTAATCTTACCGAGTATTACAGAGTCAGCGATCTACACAATTACGATGAATTGTTGCGGGCAATGGGTTATTTTATACACGGGTATGGTAAGCTCGATTTTGTTGAAAGCCACAACGAATACTGGCTTGAGACTGAAGCCAACCTGCGTACGGATTTTAACATTCCTGGCCCAAAGCGGGATACGATCGCCTGGACCAAGCAAAAATCAAAAATGAAGCAAATTTATACTCGAGCTGGCATCAAAGTGGCGCGTGGGCGCGTCTTAAAAAGCCTGGCAGAGGCACAGACTTTTGTCAAGGAGACAGGCTTTCCTGTCATAGCCAAACCGGATAATGGTGTCGGTGCTGCGGCAACTTTCAAGATTGGCAATCAAAGCGAATTGCGCTCGTTTTTTGAAAACCGACCGCACACGGATTATATTTTTGAAGAATTTATTAAAGGTGATATCTTTTCTTTTGATGGGCTCACCAATCAAGAAGGTGAGGTTATTTTTTATACGGTGCATGTGTTTAACAACGGTATCATGGAAACAGTCAATCAAGATGACGATATTTTCTATTACTCTTTACGTGAAATACCCGAGCAGATCCTTGAAACAGGAATGAGGACAGTAAAAGCCTTTGATGTGAAAGCACGCTTTTTCCATCTTGAATTCTTTGAAACCGCTACAGAAGATATTGTTGCTCTAGAGGTGAATATTCGCCCACCCGGTGGGTTCACCACTGATATGTTCAACTATGCCCATGATTATGACATCTATGCAGAGTACGCAAATATGATCGCCGGCGAATCTTATCGTCCTCCTTTGGAATGCCCTTATCACTGTGCCTATATCAGCCGTAAAAATCATATTGCTTATCAGCTGACACATCACCAGGTTCTAAGTGCTTTTAGTGAATTAATTGTTCAGCATGATCCCATCAGCCCAATATGGCGTAATGCTTTGGGTGATTATGGCTATATTGTTCGCTCCCCGGACCTGGATCAGATTTTGAGTGTGGTAGAGCAGATTCAACAAAAGCGGATTGGAAACAGATGATGGAAGCAGAATATTTCAAGTGGTTCAGCCATTCTCTTAATCAGGATATGGAATTAAAGGTGTATGGATATGGTGGAAAACCGATGCTGGCATTCCCTCCTCAAAGCGGCCGTTTTTTTGATCTCGAAAATTATGGCATGATTTCAGCAATCCAACCCTGGATTGATTCCGGAAAAATCAAAGTTTTTACTGTTGATTCGGTAGACAGCCAATCCTGGGCAAATTGGGATGCTCACCCCGCAGATCGCGCTCGCCGCCATGAAGAATATGATCGCTATATCATGCAAGAAGTGGTGCCGTTTATCCGGCGGCACGGAGATGATAATTCGCAAAAATGTCTCGTCAGCGGCGCAAGTATGGGCGCGTACCATGCCTGCAATTTTTTCCTGCGCCACCCAGATGCATTTGACTGGGTTATCGCGTTGAGCGGCATCTACAAGTTGGATATGTTCATTGGTGATTATATGGATGATCTGGTTTACTTTAATAGCCCACTGGCTTATCTGCCTGGAAATGAAGATGAATGGTATTTACAGCAATATCAGGAAAGCCAGATCATTTTTTGTGTGGGTCAAGGCGCATGGGAAGATGAAATGCTGGCAGATACCCATGAGATGCAGAATATTTTAGAAGAAAAAGGAATTCCATTCTGGGTAGATTATTGGGGACAAGATGTCAACCATGATTGGCCCTGGTGGCGAAAGCAATGGCCGTATTTTCTCGGGCACCTTTTGGGAGATAAATCCAGTTAACCACGCTGATTTCGGTTCGCAAATGGTCTAAAATCTCAAGGGGCAGGGGCGTTAGAGAGAGATTGCTTAATCCAATTAATCAGGCGCTCATCCCAACGAAAAACTTCCATTTGCTGATTCATATTGGGTATGAATTCCCAATCATGAATTAATAAATCTTCTGGAGGGTTATAAAAGTGGATGTCGTCGCTTTCCAGATGGCTAAGTAAACAAAACACCGATGAAATTTGGGCCGGTGAAGCATCAGTTTGGAATGAGTCAATCAAGCTGGCGTAGATCTTTGGCAGGCGCACAATTGTGGCGGGGTTCTTTAATTTCTGAAAAATACCCTTTAAGACAATTGTTTGATTTTCAATTCTGGCAAGATCAGAATATTTTGAGCGCACCCTTGCAAGAGTCAGCGCTTGTGCTCCATCCAGGAACTGCTTGCCTGCGGGAAAATAACTTGAGGGGAGATCATCAACATAAGTAGGCAAATCGACTTCAATCCCACCGATTGCATCGATGAATCTCACAAAAGCTTGAAAATCAACTACCAGATAATTTTCACTTTTTACGCCAAAATTCGATTGCAAAGTAGCAGCCAGTGCTCCGGCACCAAATCCTGAGCCTTCAAAATAATTCATGCCGGGAGAGCCAAAGAAATAGGCCTGGTTAAGCAGCAAAGGTGCAGGCACCTTGTCTAAACCGGGCGGTGGATTGACCAAAGTGGCGCGTGGTAAGGCGACTACATTGATTTGCGGGTTTTCAAAATCAATGCGGACGATACGGATCACATCAGCCAGGCCATACAAATATTCGCTGTCGCGTTCATCAATGCCAACACCAAGCACCTGCCATTGTGATACATTTCCACAGACAGCATCTTTGCTGCCAATGCCGAGGGGTATCCGTGAGAATAGGGTATCCAATAGTGTATTCCCTTCGCCATAAATTTGATCGACGGAACGGCCATTCAATATATTCCGTATGGGTTGGCTATTGAAGGGACTGAACCAAAAAAGCAAACCACAGATACAGACAAAAGAAAGCAAAAAGACCAGGAAGATCCATCTTTTTCTTGATTTTTTGTTGGGTTCTAAATTATTCAAATTATTCCTTTCTGTGGCTATTTTACTCGATAAGAATTCCGGATTAATTAATTGGAACGGATATGGTTATACAGACCAATCTTTTTTAATTCTTGTTTTGAATTTACCAACAAAATGCAGTGCTGACCGCACGTGAATTGATGGCTGATCTCGTTTATAATGACCATGAGACAATTGAAAGAAAACGGATGCTTAAGGATCGCGATGGAAAATAATTCACACCAGCTTGTTCGATCTTTACGGTGGGCAGCGCTGCTAGCTGTGGGTGAGGCTGTGATCGTCTTGGTGGTTTTGCTGACCATTGAGGCAGATCCTAAGAATGCTGCCTTCCTGGGTTTATCCTGGAAGCGCTGGTTGCTTATCCTGTTTGCGTTTTCAATTATGGTTGCAGAGATCAACCTCTTCCGCCATCCTCAACGATTACAAGTGCTGGCTGACGCATTTTTGCCGGGTTCGCCATTAGTGCGCAGAACTGAATTGTGGGGCGCAGTCGCAGCCGTTTTATTGTGGCTGGTCATCTGGTTCCCGCCAGAGCGCTTAAAAACCTTGCAAGATAATTATGTGCGTCTGCTGCCTGTATTGATCCTGGTTTTGGTTATTTCATTGCAATACTTTCTGGTATTGGAAAGCACATTACACAGGCCGATAAAATTGACGATCAAGCAATTGTATTCTGCTAACCGTAAAACGGCCATAGGGTTGGCATTGATCATGCTGGCAATCATCATTGTTTTTATGGTCCTGCGATTAACAAGCTTTCAAGTTGGTACAGAATCTACCCTTTCGTTCCCGCCCAATTCAATTTTGACCAGTTTACAAATTTTTTCCGGTTGGGTACTGTGGCGGCTTCTGCTTTTTTACTTTCCCGGGCTCACCGGTAAAAATTTAAACAAACCCCGCCGGTTCGCTGCAATATTTCTTGTCATTTGGTTGGCTGCTTTTGTAACATGGATGCAAACTCCGCTTGCTTGTGTCGAAGATCGTCCAGGACCGTACCCCCCGAATAACGCTTGTTATCCGCCTATCGATGATGCAGTGTATAGTATCGGGTCGTTCTATGTGGGGCTGGGCGAGGGTGTCTACAATCAATGGCTAACCGATAAACCACTTTATCAAGTTTTCATGGCAACCGGTCAGGCTATTTTTGGAGAAGAAATTGACCGCTACATTATTTTCCAGATTGCTGTGTTAGCGCTGATACCGGCAGTTATATTTTATCTTGGAGCCTTAATTCTTAAGTTTTCGGGGTCAGGATTATTGGCTGTTTATATGATTCTAAAAGGTTTTAACGAAATTCGTCTTTACCCCAAAGTTGCCGGAATGAACGTTAAGATTGAGAACTCGGAAGGATTACTGACTCTTCTAATAATTTGTGTTGCCATTTTTCTTTTCCGTTGGCTGCAGAACCCAGACAAAAAAAAATGGGCCGTTCTTACGGGCGGCATGTTGGGTTTGAGTATTTTGGTGCGCTTCAACTCATTGGCATTAGTGCCATTAATTTTAGTGCTTTTTATTTGGATTAGTCGCAAAGCCCGGCAGCCGCTTTTCAAAGGAGTTGTTTTTTTTCTGGTAACCCTCAGCCTGACTATTTTGCCCTGGTTTGTAACTGCGCGCAACGCAAGTGGGTCGAGTTATTACTGGATTAAAATCCGGGATGTGATTGAATTACGTTTTGACAAAAAAAGCTCACAACAACAATCAACCCAGCCTTACATGGCAAGCCCGGTACGCTCGATGGCATTGGCGGCGGAGACGACTACTGCCGGCCAGGGTTTTTTATTCCATTTCCTCAACAACAGCTATAATGCGATTGCAGAAATGCCCATAAATTTAAGATTCCTCTCCGGCAACGAAATCACAAGCCAGGATTTGTGGAAAGTAGATCCTCGCCGCCCGATCTGGTTGGTAGATCTTTCTCCTGGCAATTTGATTAGTATGTCGCTCAGTCTGATGTTAATCTTGGTGGGGATTACCCTTACATGGCAAAAATTTGGTCTGGCTGGGATTAGCCCCTTAATTCTTCAAGGCAGCTACTTCATTGGAAACGCAGCAGCGATGACCTCGGGAGAACGATATCTCTTGCCGGTAGGTTGGGTCACGATGCTTTATTATTGCATTGGTCTGCTGGCTGCAATTAACCAAATACAAAAACTTTTCTGGACAGGTGAGGTCCAGCCGTTATTTGCTAAAAATGCGGCTTTGCAGAATGGGAAAAAAGCGAGCAGGTTTAATGAGCGGCCTTTGGTGATCATACTCTGGATGGCGATTTTTGTTCTAGCCGGCTCATCCACCTATTTGGTTAACTTTTTACCAAAACAATTGGCAGTGGAAACATCAGACCTGCTGCGCGAGGAAACCGGCCGGATGTTGTTAAAGCTAAACCTCTTGACAAACCAGGAATGGAATAGTTTTAAAAGCAACCCCGATGCGCTGATTGTTTCCGTGCGAGCCTATCATCCGCGTATCTATCGAAATGAGAGGTTTGCCCCAGGCATGGAATTCTTTGAACTGATGGGTCTTGGCCGCGATTATGTCTATGTGAGCCGGATGATAGCCTTTAGTAAGGTGGGATATTTTACCGCAGGCAGTGACGTAACCCTGGTAGGCTGCAAGACAGGGCAGGAATCAGTCTGGAATTCCGAACACATTTTTATGAAAACCAATGTAGTTATTCAAAACAATAATGAAAAGCAAGTAATTTTTAGCCAATTGCCGGATTGGTCATGTGCCCGTCCTTAACGCACCAGTGAATTGTAAGTGCCAAATGGGGGGTGCAAACTAAATATTAAAGCGGATGTTAAGAATATCTCCATCCTTAACCGGATATTCTTTTCCTTCTAAACGTAGTTTGCCTTTGGCTTTGACTTCATTCATACTGCCGGCAGAAATCAAATCATCATAAGCAACCACTTCAGCACGAATGAAACCTTTTTGGAGGTCACTATGGATCACCCCGGCTGCTTCTGGAGCAAAAGCACCGCTGCGCACAGTCCAGGCGCGGCATTCATCCGGTCCAACCGTGAAAAATGAAAGCTGTCCGAGCAGATCATAGGAAAGCTTAATCATGCGATTAAGGCTTAATTCTGTAATATTGTATTCAGCCATGAATAGTTCAGCATCTTCCGGAGAGAGTTGGGCCATCTCCATTTCGAGTTTTCCCTGAAGATCGACTAACAGGCTGTGGCGATGCGGATAGTTAATTTCAGGGGCAACCTGTCCCTCGGCAATGTTGAACACAACCAGAACAGGTTTGAAGCTCAAGAAACCAAAACCGGAAAGGCTGCTCGCTTCATCACTGCTGAGATCCATGTCTCGTAAAGGGATTTCCTGATTTAATGCATTTTGCATCTTTTCAAATAATCCGATTTCACGGTCGATGGTAGCTTTATCTCTCCCGGCGCCTTTGCGACGTTCATCTGCCAGACGTTCAAGCTTGCGTTCCACAACAATGAGGTCGTTAAGAATGAATTCGGTATCCATGGTTTCCAGGTCGCGCGCAGCATTTACATTTCCACTGACGTGGGGAACATTGTCATCTTCAAAACAGCGTACCACATGAATGAAGCCATCCATTTGGGTGAGCTGGTTTAACAGGATTCCGGAAATACCACTCTTGCCTGCACTACCATCCAAACCGGCAATATCTGCATAGGTAATTTTGGCATAAATGGTTTTTTTGGGGTTGAACATGGCAGACAGTTTATCCACACGCGGGTCTGGCACATCAACAACGGCGGTGTTAACTTGAACACGCCCAGCGGATATTCCGGTGGGAGCATCACCGCGTGTGACAGCATTAAAAAGTGTAGTCTTGCCGCTTTGAGGTAAACCGATGATGCCGAGCTTCATTGAAATCCTGTACCTTGACCCTTCCAAGAATCTTGGATATACTAAGCGCTAGTAAAAAGCCGAAGTGGCGGAATAGGCAGACGCGCACGACTCAAAATCGTGTACCCTCGGGTATGTGGGTTCGATTCCCACCTTCGGCACACAAGATTATATCATAGGCGTCATGACCTATCTGAAAGTTGACGATTGCTCGTCAACTTTTTAAATGCCAATTAGATAGCATAAAAAAGCAAAATGAGGCTATAATTTAAAGGTTCATTTGATAATATAAACAACTATTTGTCACTACAAATTCTGGAATGGGGTTAGAAATTGGTTTGTTTTACAGATGCTTTCCAAACAACGAATGAGTCTGCTTAATCTGCCTTTCATCCTTTTATTATCACTATCCAGTATATTCGCGCTGATGTTTGGATGGGTCTCATTTAGAACCCGTAAAACCATGCCAGGTGGAATTGCCGTAGCACTCATTGGGTTGAGCGTTGCTATTTGGTCATTGGGATATCTCATTGAAGTGTTAATTCCTGGCCTGGCTGAAAAAATATTTTTCGCAAACCTGAAGCAAGTTGGCAGTGTTCTCCTGCCGGCAGCGACCCTCGTTTTTTCATTACGCTATTCCCAGTCTGTCAAGTCAGTCAGTAAATGGTTAATCTATTTTTTAACCATTGAACCGCTTGTTGTTCTTTATTTCTATTGGAACAATGCGGATTACAGCTTTATGCGTATCAACACGCACCTCCAGCAGATTGGTTCCTTATCATTTCTTGATTTTCAATTTGGCCCAGGACTATATTTACATTTTGCTTATAGTGCGGGCATTACGATTGCATCTGTAATATTGCTCTTGATCCGTTATTTCAAGAGTGAATCTGTCTTTCGTAAACAGATTGGTTTTATTTTGCTGGGATTATTAATCCCATTTACAGGGACTTTTTTGACCTTTATGGGCATTATTCCCAAGCATTACGATACGACCCCACTCCTTCTCGGTTTTAGTTTTCCTGTCATGGCGCTTGGACTTTTCCGCAATAAATTCTTTTCTTTAATTCCAGTGAATACATTAGCCATTTTGGATCAGTTACCGTTTGGCTTGGTTGTACTCGAGAATTTGGAGCCTAATCGCATAATTTCAATTAACCCGTATGCACAGAAAATTTTGAATACTGATCAATCGTTTGCATTGGGGAAACCATTGAGTGAGTTTATTCCAGAGTGGACAGAGAAACCCCATACAGAACCTGATCAGGTTGTATTTCCACTCAGTAAAAATGGCCATTATTTTCAGGTGAATGCCTATCGCGTTTCTGTTGCTGGAGATACTTTGGACAATTGGATGATTCTGTTCCATGATTTAACTGACCAGCAGGAAACTGAAAAAAGATTACGCGCCAGTGAAGAAAAATATCGCCTGTTAGCCGAAAATGCATCCGATGTGATTTGGACAATCGACCTGAATGAACGTTTTACGTACGTGAGCCCATCGATCCAAAAATTGCGTGGATATTCTGTTGCCGAAGTGTTACAACAATCCTTTCAGGAAACATTGACCTCAGATTCAAGACAGGAAATTAAAGGTGTGCTTGATGAACTACGCAACAGCATCCAAAAAAATATTCCATTTGATCAAATTCAGACATCCATTCGCAACCGATTTTTTCTTGAACAAACATGCAAAGATGGAACAAGCGTTTTGACGGAAGTGGAAACAAGTTTGTTGTTAAATGGTGGAAAGAACGTTGTCGGTATTCAAGGTGTTTCACGAGATATAACCAAAAGGCGACAATACGAAAAAGAATTGCTGGCAGCCCGCCATCAAGCGGAGGAACAAATCAAGCAAACAAAAGAAGCATTGCGCCGTGAACAACAGCTCCACACCATTACCCGTACCATTTCCAGCAGTATGGAATTGGATACGATTCTTTCCGATCTTCTACGCCAGACTCTGGAAATAACTGATACGGATGAAACCCATTTGGGTCTGCTGGTGGATGAAGGCGCATACATTCATTTTCAATATGGGATGAATCGCGAAGATAGTTTTATGATTGATCAGAAAATTGAACGTGACCTGCGCTATCTTTCCTGGCAAATTGTCGATCGCCGCAAAGGTGTGATTGTCGAACGCTTGCAGATTGAATCATTGGATGGTTATATCGCCCATAATTTTCTGGAAATGGGTGCAACAATTTTTATGGGTGTACCGGTCATGTCTGGTTTGACGATCATGGGGGTTTTAGGTGTTTTTAGCAAAGAGCCGGATCGAAAATTCTCGCAGTTTGATCTGACCATGATGGAATCAATTGGCAGTCAAGCAGGCATTGCAATTCAAAATGCTTACCTGTTCGCGGAAGTGAATCAGCTGGCGGTGACCGACCCCTTAACCCGTCTCTATAATCGCCGCTATTTCTTCAACCTTGCGCGGGTAGAGCTGGAACGGGCACGGCGCTATTCTCATCAGCTATCCATTATCATGATGGATATTGATCTTTTTAAACGTGTCAATGATACGTATGGCCATCTGGCTGGAGATGAAGTTCTGGTAGCACTAACCGAATGCATACGCAACAACCTGCGTCAGGTTGATTTGGCAGCCCGTTACGGTGGCGAAGAATTTGTAATCTTATTACCTGAGACTGATATCGTCTCAGCCACCACCACTGCGGAGCGCCTTTGCCTCGCAATTCACGACCTTAACGTGCCTTATAATAATGCGCTCATCTCTGTGACTGTCAGTGTAGGCGTCTCTAGTTTGCAAGACCAACAGATCACCGATATAAGCAAAATGCTGGATCAGGCAGACCAGGCACTATATAAAGCCAAGATGAAGGGTCGAAATCAGGTTGTAATTTGGCCGGAGATTAATAAGGGCTTCGAATTAAAGTAAAAAGCGTGTACGTTCATCTTTGCTGAGCTGTTCGTAGATGGTATTTAATTGGTCGCGATTTTGGGCAATAAACGGCACTGTCACTGATAAAAAATTATCTGCACTGCTTAGTTTGGTTTGAATCAGGTCTAGATCCAAATCGATCACATGATTCGAGACGATATCAACCACAAATTGGCGATAATTATCAACGTCATTACCGATTGCTTTCAACGCTATCAGGCATGGGAACGCAAATACTTCTTTTTCAGGTTTATCTGAACTCATATTCACCTTTCTATCTTCGCAGATTTGAGTGTAGCATGGAAGTGGATCAGGAAAAGAAATTTGTATAAAAACAGCGCCACAAAAATTGTAACGCTGTTTCGTTGGTGGCAGGGGGTTCCACCAACAGGAAATATTTTCTGCAATTGAGAATCAAGGAGGAATCATCCAAGGCTTTAATCAAATAGCCAAAACCTATAAAAAGTATATTCATAAGAGAAAAGAAAGCAAATGAAAATCGTGTAAAAATTTGATGAAATTAATAAAATGGGCCATAATTTGAACTATCCCTCAGACTGGAAATTTTAGGATACTCGATGTATACTTTTTACAACATGATGGTGTATTCCCACTCAGTTCAGGCGATACAAATACCACGCAAAGAAAAATATGAATAGAGGGTAGCAAATGAAGGCATCGGTCTCGCAACAGGAATTGGCACACGGTTTAGGTATAGTCTCCAGAGCAGTATCCCAGCGCAGTACTTTGCAAGTTTTGTCGAACATTCTCATTGCGACCGATGAAGGGCGTCTGCGGCTCTCCGCGACGAACCTGGAACTTGGCATCTCCTGCTGGATAAATGCCGTAATTGAAGAAGATGGAGCTATCACGGTGCCTGCGCGCACATTTTCTGATCTGATTGGCGCGCTCCCCAACGATCGTGTTGAGCTCATGCTTAACGAACGAACCCAAACGTTAAACATCAAGTGCGGATCCAATGTGACCGACATTAAGGGAATCGATGCCCAGGAATATCCGCCCATGCCGATTCCGAAACTATCCGAAGGCGTTGAGCTGAATGTGGTTACCTTTAAAGAAATGATTCAACAGGTCGCTTTTGCTGCTTCAGCTGATGAAGCTCGTCCGGTATTACAAGGAGTATTGACTCAGTTAGAGGGTAATAAAATCACCTTGGCCGCTACCGATGGGTTCCGCATTTCAGTTCGCTCCGATTCACTGTCTGCTCCAGTTGAAAAACCCATATCCATCATTGTGCCAGCCAGGGCTATGACCGAACTGGCACGCATTGCCACTGACGGCAATGAAACAATTACGATGAATATCCCCAGCGGGCGCGGCCAGGTCATCTTTCACTTAAAAGACGCAGAACTTGTCTCGCAATTAATTGAGGGCAATTTTCCGCCGTATGAGGCCATTGTGCCACGATCATTTAAAACGCATACAATCATCTCCACACCGGCTTTTGCAAAAGCCTGCCGGCAATCTGAAATCATTGCGCGAGAAGGTAACAATATTATTCGTTTACACTTACAACCTCACCCGGATGGTCCTGGAGTAGTTGAAATTTCATCTCAGACTGAAGAGACAGGCACCTCCGAGGTACAGCTGGACGCTAATATCGAAGGCGATGGTTTATTAATCGCTTTCAATGTCAGCTATCTGCGGGAAGTGCTGGATGTAATCAAGACTCCGAATGTTATCCTCGAAACGAACGCCAATAACACCCCGGCGACGATAAAACCGATCGGTGAAGAGGGCTTTACTCATGTCATCATGCCGATGCATTTGGGGTAGCGGGTAGATCGAGCTGGCAGCTGCTAGCACACAGCCGAAAATAGATTTTGAGAATAGCGCTCAAGGCCGAGAGAGGGGTGGTAATAAGAGATGGCCGGGAATATCCCACCTATCTATAAGCTTTTTACTGGCTCGGGTTCGGGTTTGGAAAAAGGCACAAGGCCCAATCCGAGCTTGAGGGTTGTGATCAACGTGGCATTCTTGCAAATGAGAGGCTAGGTGAAAAATCCCCCAATCTCGGCTAGGAACTATTCGATATGAAAAAAGGTAGCGCACCTTAATCGCAAAGCTCGAAGCCGAGATTGGGGTGGTAATAAGAGATGGCCGGGAAAATCCCACCTATCTATAAGCTTTTTACTGGCTCGGATTCGGGTTTGGAAAAAGGCACAAGTCCCAATCCGAGCTTGAGGGTTGTGATCAACGTGGCATTCTTGCAAAAGAGAGGCTAGGTGAAAAGTCCCTCAATCTCGGCTAGGAATGACTTGAGATGAAAAAAGGTAGCGCACCTTAATCGCAAAGCTCGAAGCCGAGATTGGGGTGGTAATAAGAGATGGCCGGGAAAATCCCACCTATCTATAAGCTTTTTCCTGGCTCGGATTCGGGTTTGGAAAAAGCTGCAAGTCCCAATCCGAGCTTGAGGGTTGTGATCAACGTGGCATTCTTGCAAATGAGAGGCTAGGTGAAAAGTCCCTCAATCTCGGCTAGGAACTATTTGATATGAAAAAAGGTAGCGCACCTCAATCGCATAGCTCGAAGCCGAGAGAGGGGTGGTAATAAGAGATGGCCGGGAAAATCCCACCTATCTATAAGCTTTTTCCTGGCTCGGATTCGGGTTTGGAAAAAGCTGCAAGTCCCAATCCGAGCTTGAGGGTTGTGATCAACGTGGCATTCTTGCAAATGAGAGGCTAGGTGAAAAGTCCTCAATCTCGGCTAGGAATGACTTGATTGACGAGTTAAAGGACTCTCAGGTGTCTCCAACGCATCCACAGCTGATGTGAAAACCGGGAGGCTCCATGATTTTTTCTCTCCAACTCAACTAACTAACCAATCAACAAACTAACCAGTCAACAAACTAACCAATCAACAAACCAAGCCACTATCCAAAGCAACCATATATCCCTATCCTTCCCATTTTCTCTTCTCAGAAAATACGATAAGATTAGGTATAAAGTAACTACTCAGTCTTTGTAAGAATAGTGGCATTGCGAAGCAAATTTTTGTTTTACGAGCATTCAACTTAAACGAGATTGCCACGCCACCAAAGACAAAAACGGTGGCTCACAATGACATTTCTGAGAAGTTAAAATATGGAATAATATGGGAAGGATTATTGCCTGAATGACACTTAATTCCAATTCGACTGATCGTCTGCTATCCATCTACCTGGCGCTTGGACAGTATCCAATCCTTAGCAGCCGAATCCGTGCCAAGATGCGACGGGAACTTTTTGACCGTGGTGTAATTCAACCCCAGGTCTTTGAAAACCGTGTTCGTGAAATGGCGATTCTGGCACAGGAGCGCGAAGGTATTCAAGACCCCTATAACGAAGAAGCATCTGAAATATGGGATTTGCGCATGCAGCGTACCCGCGACCAGTTGACTGACCTGCTCTTCAGTCATCAACTTACCTTTGAAGATTTTGAAGCTGTTACCACTGAAGTTTTGTCGGAACGAGGTATCAATCAGACTGAACAACTTTTCTTGATCAATCCCGAGCTTGCGCCGTTGGAGATTGTTTTTGAGCAAGCTATGATGTATGAACACCTCAATGCAAAAGATCGATTAAAGTATGAAGCTCGCGTACAAGAAACCAAAGTGGTGTTGATTCGCACGCTGATTAGTGATCAATTGCAATACATCAATATTGCCAAAGAATGGTTCACGTTCGGGGATTTGCTCGATATCCGCCGCCGCAAGATCGGCGCAGGAAAAATAGGTGGCAAAGCTGCCGGGATGCTGCTGGCTCACCGCGTGCTGGCTGATTCACCTGATTTCAATTTACGCTCATGCATGGACTCACCTGAATCTTATTTCATTGGCTCGAATGAGTTTTACACCTTTATGACAGTGAATTCCTTGAGCAATTGGAATGACCAAAAGTATAAGACCGAAGAAGAAATGCGCGCTGAATATCCGTCCATTGTGAGAGAATTCCAAGCAGGTAGTTTCCCTCCTGATATTTTGGACCGTTTACAGACTTTGCTGGTTAAAATTGGCCCTAAGCCGTTAATCGTACGATCTTCTTCCCAATTGGAGGATAATTTCGGGACTTCATTTGCGGGTAAGTACGACAGTATCTTCCTTGCAAATCAAAGCAACCTGAACCAAAATTTAAAAGATCTGACGCGGGCAATTGCTACTATTTATGCTTCGGTCTTAAACCCAAATGCCCTGCTATACCGGCGGGCACGTGGGTTACAAGACTACGATGAGCGTATGGCTGTTTTAATCCAGGAAGTGCAAGGTGAGCAGTTTGGCCGCTACTACCTGCCACACGGTGCCGGTGTTGCCTTCAGCCGTAACACCTTCCGCTGGGCACCGCAGATAAAGACCGAAGACGGTTTCGTCCGCATGGTTTGGGGATTGGGAACTCGTGCGGTAGATCGAGTTGGGAATGACTATCCACGTGTAATCGCGCTCAGCCACCCTCTCTTGCGACCATCCACCAACCCAAAGATGCTCAGGCAGTACTCCCAGAAATATGTTGATTTGATTGACCTTGAAACCAATTCTTTTCGTACCCTTCCGATCGGAGAGGTGCTAACAGCCGACTATAAACCTTTACGCTACATAGCCCAAATGGATGCTGGCGGATACTTCAACCCGATTCGTAGTCGTGTTTTGGATGGAAGCACCAACAACCTGGTGGTAAATTACGATGAATTTATCAAAAGAACCAATTTTGCCGAAATTATGCGGGATATGCTGAATGTGCTCGAAAAAGCTTATCGCCTACCGGTAGATGTTGAATTTACGATTTCGATACAAGAATCCAAACTTGGCAAACCTGAGTTCTGGATTAGCCTGGTGCAATGCCGTCCACAATCGCAGTTGATGCCCACAGCCCAGGTGCAAATTCCAAAGAAGTTGCCTGTTGATGATTTAATCTTTGAAACTCATTTTGTCGTGCCGCATGGTATGGTTGATAAAATTGATTATGTGGTTTATGTGCCGCATGTGCCTTATTTCTCGCTCAAAACTGAAACCGAACGGACGACCCTGGCACGTTCGGTTGGCAAGGTAAACCAATTGCTTGAAAAGGAAGCGTTTATATGTGTTGGCCCGGGGCGATGGGGCAGTTCTAATTCCGATTTGGGAGTCGCCATTGAGTATGGGGATATTTATAATGCGCGAGCACTCATTGAACTGGCCGGGGCAAATATTGGTCTGCCACCCGAGCCATCCTTAGGGACGCATTTTTTCCAAGATTTGTTAGAATCACAAATTTACCCCCTGGCTATTCCGCTGGATGACCCGGAGAATCATATCAATGCTGCTTTTTTCGACGATTCTCCGAATTGCGTCAGCGAATATCTCGAATTGGAACCGCAGATTCGCGCGGCATTACGTTTGATCCGTGTGGCAGATTTTCGCGCCGATCATCACATACGGCTCTTAATGGACGACGATGAAAACCGGGCTGTCGCGTATTTGGTAGCAGACGGGGATGAGAGCTAAGGCTTAAAGTCTGGACAAGCGGGAAGGTCGCCGTTCTGCGGGGTCATGGTTTCCCTTGTCGCATAGGTGCTGTTCCAAAGTATATGGCATTTCAAACCAACTATCGATATTTTTCCTTCTCGTGTAGCATGTTTTGTTAGCCAATTAAAAAGTTCAAATTTTTCAAATTGTGAGATAATTAAATCGTTAAAAACTCACCCTACAGAGCAAATTAATTTCAGCCATTTAATTAGCACACTCCGTCCAGCAGATATTCTCATTTTTCCAGGAAAAAAATATGCTTCCTAATATTATCTCCAATTTTCTGGTGGTTGTCGGTTTGTTGATTTTGATTGTTGCGCTGGTGCCTCTCTATCGGCTGATTAAGCTGTTGCCTCCTGGCCGGATTCGACAAAATTGGTACTGGCAATCCGCTTTGATCATCCTGTTCATTGGTGGGTATGTCGGTTATGCAATCACATTCAGGCATGAATCCAGTCTGATTGTACCTGCTGTATTTTTCTTCGGAGCTGTTTTTGTCTTAATCACCATTAACCTCTCGCTGCAGACTGCGTTGGATATTGGTCGTGTGGTGCGTTTGGAAGAAGAAAACATAACTGATCCATTGATTGGCATCTATAATCGTCGTTATATGGATAAACGCCTGCAGGAAGAATTCCGGCGAGCAAAGCGATTTGACCTGCCCTTATCGGTACTCTTAATTGATATCGATTTTTTCAAACAAATCAATGACAGCTGCGGCCATCCGGTGGGGGATGTTGTCTTGCGTCATTGGGGCGGCCTGATTTTAAGTGCAGTACGAGCCTCTGATGTGGTTGCCCGCTATGGTGGTGATGAGATTTTGGTCATTACGCCAAATGCGCGGGCAGAGGCAGCTTTGCGGTTGGCTGAGCGCATCCGAAAAAGTATTGAAGTTCACAAATTTGACCTGGGCTCTCTAACTGACCCCAAAAAAACGCTGGGCTTTACGGTCAGCATCGGAGTTGCTTGTCTGACGGTAACAATGGAACGATGTGAAGAATTGTTAAGTGAAGCAGACCAAGCTTTGTATTGCGCCAAAGAAGGCGGCCGAAATCGGTCTGTTGTCAGTATTAGTTTACAGGAGGACTGCGTTATGATGGAAAAACAGGAAGACACTAACCTGCCTAAATGATGAACCATTTGGAGCTTGAAAAGTTAAAACTTCCTGTCTAAATATCGATAAACAAGTGCTCATTTTATCTGTCCGAATTCATAATTTCAGGTTTGTATTAATGCTATAATCACCTTCAAATCGTTTCTGGATTTATTTATCGAAATTATTTCCACCTTTATACAACCCAATACTTTTTTTCAATTTCCGAAGATTGCCAAGTCGGAGATATTTAGCTAAGGAGGATTATGGATTCACCCTTTTTGGATACTAAGATCATAGATTGCCATATTCATTACCCCCATCCAGACTTGAGCTCGAATCTAATCAAAATTCTCGACCGGAACCGGATCACAAGCTGCAATATCGTTTGCACCCCGCATTACAATCGCTTGAGCCTGGTGCCGGATGCGTTGCAATTAAAAGCCAATTTTCCGGAACGCGTATATGTGTTTGGGGGATTGGATATTTCCGCTTTGTTCATGCAGCCTGAGACTTGTGGTCAATACTTTGCTGAGTATGCCGAAAAACTGGCTGAAATGGGCTGCGATGGCATTAAAATGATCGAAGGTAAGCCGGATATGCGCAGGAATTTACCCACGCCGGATTTTGACAGTCGAAGTTATGAACCGTATTGGGCAAAAATTGAGGAGATGGGTTTCCCGCTTGTTTTTCATGTCAATGACCCGGAAGAATTTTGGGATAAGCAAAGAATCCCGGATTGGGCGTTGAAGCAAGGCTGGTTTTACGGGGATGGTTCATTTATTAACAATGAAGCCCAGTATAGTCAGGTGATTAATGTCCTGACAAGGTTTCCGAAGCTCAAAATTATCTTTGCTCATTTCTTCTTTCTATCCTCCCAGCTGGAAAGACTGGCCGGTTATTTGGATCGTTTCCCGAACATGCATGTCGACCTTACTCCGGGAATTGAGATGTACCATAATTTCACCCAAGATTCTCAGAAAAGCCGCGATTTCTTTATTAAATATCAGGACCGCATCCTCTACGGTACGGATATTGGCGCAAAAGCGTTGTTGTCTGATCCTTCCGGTGGATTAGATGTGCTGGAAAGCGGCATGCGGATCTCACTTGTGCGCAATTTTTTGGAAAAGGATGGCGGCTTCCGATTTGAAGAAGGACAAGGTTTCTTATTTGGGAAATTTGAAGGAGATTTCCAGAGCATAAACCTGCCAATTAATGTATTAGAGAAAATATATTCGAAAAACTTTGAAAAATTAACAGGTCTGTCCCCCAAACCTTTGAACAAGAGTGCTATTCTGGCTGAATTGGAACGTCTTTCCATCATCATCCCTGCCATGGGAGCGGCGCAACCTGGTATGGCTGTAGATACAAGCGTGGTAGAAAAAGTAAAATCTTATTTTCTTTCGCATTAATTGGGAGCAGACACAATGAAAACAATCAAAAAATGGCAAGAACCGTTATACGGCATCGGCGGCTTGGGCCCAGGCTTCATGTACCAGGTCGTCCTCACTTACCTGTTGTACTATTATCGTCCGGCACAGGCGCGGATTGAAGCGGGTGCACTGGTGCTTGCACCAGCAGCGGCGTATGCAATTGGCATGTTCATCGCACGCGCATTGGATGGGTTGGTAGATCTGCCAATTGCCAGTTGGACGGATAATTTTAGAAGCCGGTGGGGGCGACGCAGGCCTATGATGGTCATTGGTTTGATCCCACTAATCATCAGCTATATTCTATTGTGGTATCCACCTTTCACAGGTTCCAATCTCACGCCAGAAGGCCATTGGGCAAATGCTGTCTATGTGGCGGTTGTCAGTTCGATCTACTTTTTCTTTCAGACATTCATTATTGTTCCTTACCTGGCTTCTTTATCAGAAATTGTTCCCGATGAGCAATCCCGTGTGCGAGTAGCAAGCTGGCAAACCGTATTTAATACAATAGCCTATGTTCTCACCTTTGTAGTTGCACCCATGATGTTTCAAAAATTTGGTGTGCGTGGAACTGCTCTTTTGCTTTTACCGGGCATTCTGACCTTCCTGGGCCCAATTTTCGTAATAAAGGAAAACCCCGATCCGGAGAGCCTCAAACAATCGAAAGAGCGTGAAGTTCCCTTGCTGCAAAGTATCAAGATGACTCTTTCCAATAAAACATTTTTAATTTACATTTCATGTGTTGCCACCTTTTACTTTGGTTTACAGTTTTTCCTGGGAGGAATCGCGTTTATGGGTGTGGATATGATGGGGCTAAAAGAATCGCAACTGGGTATGATGAATGCGGCTGCTTTTGCTCCCGTGCCGATCATGCTCATCATTTTCAATCTCATCTCCAAGAAAAAAGGGGCAAAGTTTGCCTTTCGAATTGCCCTGTTGGTATTCGCATTTGCCATGCTCATATTTGCGCTGAGTTGGGAGAAGTTTAACCTTCCGATCAGTCCTTTGAGCATGGGAATGATTGCCGGTGTGGTTGCCAGTTTCTCGATTGGTGCATTTTTTACCATACCCTATGCTTTTCCGGCTCAAATTGCAGCCATTGATGCCAAAGAGACCGGTAAAGATCGGGCAGGAATGTTTTTCGCGGTACAAGGTGTTGTTAACCAATTCGTTGGCTCTTTGGCAGGATCAATTCTGGCCATCCTACTGGGTTGGAAATATGGTGTCGTGGCCATCGCACCAATTGTTGCGATCACGATGGTGATTGCATTTTTTCTTTTTGCACCTTATCCTTTAGGCAAACCAATAGAAAAATAGAAGATAGTATTGATAACCGGCTTTCAGATGGAACTGGTTATATAAAAACAGCAGCCTTCTGAATTTGGGACGGCAGTTCCATATGCGACCAAGAATGCCTGCTTGAAATTTCGAGTCTGGGTGTTTTTCTGTTCTTATTTATTAAGGCCGATAAGATGGTCGTGCCATTCTGGACTACGCAAAATGATATTGGTGTTGGTTGTATCCAGTATTGAGGAATTTAACCCATATTCTTGTGCTACCTCACCTCACCATGTCCCATCGAAGAAAATTCGCAAATTTCTCGTGGGGGTAGAGCTTGTCCCTACCCTAATTCCCGGTGAAGGATTAGGGCAAGCGCAAGGCTTGCCCCTACCCTATTTTCGATGTTGGAAAGGGCGACTACAATTGGTGATACCCCATGTCCCATTGAAGAAAATTCGCAAATTTCTCGTAGGGGTAGAGCTTGTCCCTACCCTAATTCCCGGTGAAGGATTAGGGCAAGCGCAAGGCTTGCCCCTACCCTATTTTCGATGTTGGAAAGGGCGACTACAATTGGTGATACCCCATGTCCCATCAAAAAAAGAATGCGTATTTCTGGTATGGGGTTATGCTGGATATTTCAGCGAACCTGGTAAAAAAAATGATTTCAATGGCTGAATATTTTTTCAACCGGATACTCTAAATTGTATGGGGTGGAACATACCTTTAAATCATCACCAAGATGTCGAGAATCAACAATTATCTATCAATAAAGATGTGCAGTAAATATTTTATATGGTATTTTCGCTCAATTATTTTTGCATCAGCTTAATTGAATTGCGGAAATAAGGGGATTCATGTTTTCAACAGACTTAATTAGCCCTGGCTCGTTAATTGCACGTAAAAAGCAGGTAAATACGCCTCCGAATGAGGCCCAGGCTGATTTCTTTTGAAATAAGTTCAGCTATAATCATAATGCATGCTTTTCAATCAAAACCATCCGGTCCCAATCCCTGGGGGGAATGATACCCATGCCCGTATTAGAAATTTTCTTTTTTGGTCAGTTTGAAGTAATACAAAACGGTAAAAAAATCGAGCACCCGCTATGGCAAAGCAGGCAGGTTCGTTCAATACTTAAATTTTTGGCAGCAGCCCCGGGCAAACCACTTTCCAACAGCCAGTTAATCGAACTGCTTTGGCCGGGGGAAGATGCGAGCAGCGCTCAACAGCGCCTATACGTGCGCATCAGCCAATTGAGAAAAGTGCTCGAAAACCCGCAAGGACATGAATGGATACAATCAGTGGAGGGTGGGTATGCGCTCGCTTTACCCCATGTCGATGATACCAAAACCATAAAGCAGGACTGTTGGATCGATGTGAACCAGTTTGAAGAGCAGGCAGAATTGGGCCGGGCAGCCCTGGAGGAAAAACAATTTCAAAAAGCGATCGCATCGATGGAGAGGGCCCGGTCGCTTTATCGGGCTGATTATCTGTTAGAGGACTTATATCTGGAATGGACGGTAGGCGAGCGTGAACGCTTGCGAGACCTGTACTTGATTACCTTGACCGAACTGGCGGAAGCTTACGCTCAGACTGGTGCTTACCGCCGGGCGATAAACATTTGCCGCCAGATTCTTTCGGTGGAACCGTATCGTGAAGCTGTTTTTCTGCGTTTGATGCTCTACTATTACTATGCCGGTGAAAAAGGCAAAGCGTTGCAGGTTTTTCAACAATGCGAACAGGTTTTACAACAGGAGCTGGGTGTGTTACCGGATCGTACCAGCTATGAAATCGTCCATCGTATTGAAAGGGGAAATTTGTGGGATCAAGCTGACCTGCCGCATTATCCACCGCCTGCCTTTGAAGGGCGATTATTTGAGGTGCCGTATTCATTGGGGGAAGTTCCATTTTGTGGTCGCGAGCGAGAGTATGCCTGGTTAATTCAACAGTGGAGTGAACCGGATGTCAGGGCGATCTTGCTTGAAGGAGAAGCTGGTATCGGGAAAACACGTCTGGCCGATGAATTTGGCGGGTATGTTGCTTCACAAGGTAAACCCGTCTTCAAATTGCGGGGGATCAATTTGGAAAACCAGCCATATTCTGCCTGGATCAAGTTCTTAATGGAAGAACCCGCCTGGTTGAAAGAGACTGATATCAACACAAAAAGCCGCAATGTGATTCACACGGCAGTCTATGGCGATACGGCAAAGTTTCAAGTCGAACCGCACAGTTTAATGCCGCATCAACCAGCCAATTCTTTACAACTGGGAGAGGCATTGCAGGAATTGCTGCAAAGGATGATTGTCAATGGGAGTCTGGTGTACGTTGATGACGCACATCTGCTCGATCCTAAATCGCTTAATTTGCTTTTTACCTTGCCGACGCAGTTCAAAACTTTATTGGTCTGCCGGACGGAAGAAACTCTGGTTGACCACCCTGTGCGACGATTACTGACAGACGAAGTTTTTGCAAGTTCTTCATTATTATTAAAACCAATTGAACTGAATGCCGTATCCCAATTGTTGGGGAAATTGGGGACTGTACAAATTCCGGATCTGGCAGAAAAGTTGTTTGGGGTTAGCGAGGGCAATCCTTTATTCATCATTTCCAGCCTGCAACATCTTTTTGAAGAAGGTATTCTTTATGTGAATATCATGGGTGAGTGGGAAAGCAGTGGTGATTTTGAAAAAATGCTCTCGCCCAGTTTGGAGCAGATCATTGCGTTGCGTTTGAAACAGGTGCGAAGCCCGGATCGGCGCGTGCTGGATGTGTTGTCCGTCGCCGGCGGGGAAATAGATTATGATATTCTCCAGGCAGTGCTTGAGTTTGAAGAAAGCGCCTTACTACACAACGCAGATACGTTGATCGACCTGGGCCTGCTGGTTGAAGCGCGCATGCCTGGCGAGGCAGAATTAACACTGCCGCATGCCTGTTATCGCGACGTACTCTACCAATCTCTACCGGATTCACGTCGCAGAATTTACCATCGCCGGTTGGCAGAAGTGATGCTGAAATCAGGTAAGGCAACCAGTTTCAATGCGGCTGTTTTGGCGCAGCATTTTTATAAAGGGGGCGCACACCAGGAAGCCCTACAGTTTATGCATCGTGCTGGCGATTTTGCTTTAGGCTTATATGCACCCCAACAAGCTCTCAAGTCTTTCCAAACTGCCCTCGAATGGTTGCCGCCTTTGACCATTCAGGATAAACTAAAACTGGAATCCGAGCTGCGCCTTGGGGTGGCAGAAGCATTGCGCTTAAGTGGAGATTACCCTCAGGCCATCAAATATTATCAGGATGCATTTCCCCAGCTCGAAGGCGAATTAAAAACAGTCGCTGCATACCAAATTCTTCAACTGCGGGTACTTCAAGGCGGCCCACTGAATAGCTTCGATGAATTATCGAATGAATTTGAAGAGTCGCTTGAACATGCCGGGCCAACCTGGGCTCTGGCCTTGTTATATTGGGGACAGGCCTTTATTGCCTTAATGAGGGGAGATCCCTTGGAAACTCGCCATAGAAATGCACGCGGTTGGCGCATCGCACGTGAATTATCTGAGATGGAGCCACCACCTGGTTGGATCTGCCAGCGTGCTTTCACCGTCTTAATGCGCGCCCATAATCAATGGGGAAATTTCCGTACCAGCATGCATTTCTCGAAGCGCATTTTACAACTGATTGACGAAGCGGATCAGTCGCAGGATCAAAATACGCTGGCTGCAGTACATGCCGCTCTGGGTGAATCCTACTTAAACCTGGGTTTATACCAACAGGCGTCTGAAAAGTTCAAAATCTGCTACGATATTGCCCTCAAGGCGAGTGATCCTCGTTTGCAAGGTGATGCACTGATTGGGTTGGGATCCGTTCGACTGGAATGTGGAAATTTTAAAGATGCTGCGGAGAAAGCTCACCAGGTACTTCAGCTTGTCGATCAAAACGTAGACATTCCACGCCAGGTCAATGCCAATCTGCTGTTGGCCGAAATCGAAATTTTGCAGAGTCCAAAGACTGAAACAGTGGCTCTGCTGGAGAATTATTTGGAGCTGGCCAGATTTCAAGATGCCCGGCCGTATCGTGTCCGCATTTTACTGCTGCTGGCACAGGCCAAGATTTCCCGGCAAGAAATCTCCCAGGCACAGGATTACGCGCGTGAAGCGCTGGCAATGGCTGAACACTGTAAACTAAAGCGACAGGTCAGCATTGCGCTGCGACTGTTGGCTGATGTTAAAGGACAGCAGGGTGGTTTTGAAGCGGGATGTAGATTTGCGGAACGTTCAGCTGCCTGGGCTCGTCGGATTGAAGCACCTTTCGAGCATGCGCAGGCATTGGTGAGCTGGTCGGCTATGCATCCGGATAGTGCTCAACGTTTGAAATTACTACAAAAAGCGTTAAGTATCTTCTACAAATTAGGGGCTGAATTTGAAACGGCTCGTGTCAGGCAGCAATTACAAGAGCTTTCATACACACAATAAGATCAGTAAAACATGCAGCTGCCGGATTAAAAGCTAATACCTGACAAACATGCACAAGCAAATACCAGTTTCCCTGCTGTGCGTGTTTTGATCTTGCTGCTGATGTTTTAAGATAGCTGCATTCGAGCAGTTTACACAAGCTAAAGTCATATCCTTAACAGAAAAGATAAAATCTCGATAATGAACAACTTTAAAGCAGTCCATATTCCAACAAGAGGCTTTTATCTTCCAAAATCTGATCGGTACTGCCATCCGCGATAATGCTGCCGGCGTTCATCAACACCGTGCGCGGCGTCAGCTGGCGGGCTAATTCTAGATCATGGGTGGCAATCAGCATGGTCTGGGGCAGTTCTGAAAGTAGTGCGATCAGTTCACGACGCGCGCGCGGATCGAGACCTGCGGTGGGCTCATCAAGAACCAGGATTTGCGGCTGCATCGAAAGCACGCTGGCGATCGCCACACGCTTTTTTTCACCATTACTGAGATGATACGGATTGCGTTGCGAAAATCCGCTCAAGCCCACATCGCACAGAGCACGCTCAACACGCGTGCGGATAGTTTGCTGGTCGAGCCCCTGGTAAAGCGGCCCGTAGGCAACGTCTTCAAAAACGGTGGGCGAAAAGAGCTGATCATCCGGATTCTGAAAGACGACACCCACGACTGCCCTAATTTGTGCCAGGTTTTTCTTGATGAGTGGGAGGCTCTTAACGCTGATTTGACCCTCTCCATTGAGAAGGCCATTCAGATGCAAGAAAAGCGTGGATTTGCCGGCTCCGTTTGCCCCGATCAATGCGATCTTTTCATCGCTATAAACGGTCAGATTGATCCCAGATAGAGCGCGCTTGCCATCCGGGTATGAAAAGCTGAGATCCTTGATTTCGATGATAGCAGCCATATTCAACTTGTACTCAGCAGCGAGAATAGCCACAGCAGCAAGAGCCCCAACAGCCCGGTTGCGATAACCAGGCGCGCACGATTGGTCAGAGGAACGGTACTGCTGGCGGGCAGCTGCCCATCATAACCGCGCGCCAGCATGGCGGTATAGACACGTTCACTGCGTTCGATCGAGCGCACAAACAGGCTGCCGGCCATATTGCCGGTCACACGTGCCCGCCAAAATAGAGTGCCTGCTCCCTTTGCCTTTCCGGGGGCAGCTGCACTGCGGCTGCTACGGGCATGCAGCATGCGAGTGACTTCATCGCTGATCACGAATAAATAACGCCACATCAAGCCAATCACCGTCACCCACAAGCGCGGCAGCTTCATTTGCTGCAGTGCAGTCAAAATATCGGTGAAGCGGGTGGTGGCGGTTAGCAGGATGGCGGCTTGCACAGAAATCCAGGCTTTCAAAGCGATAGTGATAAAGCGCTGTAAGCCAGCCGGACTGTAAAAGATGGTCAAATTTGGCAGAATTTGAAGAGGCAAGTGAGGTGACTTCCCGCTGAAAATAAGCGGAAATGCAGCCAGAAAAAAGGGTAGTGCAATCAGTGATCTTTTAAGCACAAAAATAATTCCCAGATGTGAAATTATTGCAATGCTGAAGGAGACAGTTAAAAAAATAATAAGTGCCGGCCAGGCACCGTCCGGCGTTAAATTCAAGAAAAAGATAAAGGCCAGAGCGAGTATGAGCTTAACGCGGGCATCCAGTTTGTGGATCGGACTGGCTTGTTGGCGATAGAAGTCTTGCAAAACTCAGTCTCTGAGGCGTTCAATTGCTGAGGAGCGTTTTTCGGCCCGGGCGGTTAAGTAAGCTATCGCAAAGACAACCACAATACCTACCAAGCCCGCTATGATGGTTGCCAGGGCGGAATTGGAAATACCCGGTAGTGCGTAATCGGGGATGATGTTGTAGAAGGCTTCGCGCGCGGTTTGCAAAAAAGAGTTTTGTTCTGCTACCCATTCCAGGCCGTCCGGATGACTGGAGGCGAATGGGGACAGAAAGACCAGCAGCACCGCTATCAGACTACCAACCCCCAATATGCCTTTATGGCTGACTTTAGCCTGCCCCTCCGGTTTGAGCAAATCTGCACGGGTTGCGAGCAAGAATGTCAGCGCGCCGGTTGTAATCAGCCCCTCGCCGATACCAATCAGGGCGTGAATGGCCGCCATGGCCGGGATGGCGATGTTGGCGGGCGAAGTGCCGGAAATAGCCAATTGTAACCCGCAGGCAAGCGCAGCCACGAAGATTGAACTCCAGGCAGCTGTGAAGCCACTCACCAGCAGACCAATGGGTCGCTTTTTGATCAGGCGTGCAAGCACAGAGAAGACGGTATAAGAAATAAAAACCCCGATAATGGCCATGTTGAAGATATTAGCCCCCAGCGCTAATATTCCGCCATCTTGAAAGAGCAGGGCTTGCACCGAAACAACCGAGGTCATCACCACAACCGCCGGCCAGGGACCGAGCAGGATGACTGCCAGCGCTGCCCCTAATAGATGTCCGGAGGTGCCGCCTGCCACACTGAAATTCAGCATTTGACCAGCGAAGATAGCGGCAGCCAGTACACCCATCAGGGGTACCTGGCGTTTCTCCAGGGAGTGGCTGGTTTTTCGCAAAGCGATGGTCAAAACGATGGCAGAGATAATCCAAAAGGAGGCTGAAACCCAGACAGAAAGGAAACCATCCGGTATATGCATGGCTGGGGGTGAAGAGGGAGGTGAAAAAAGCATAGTTTCCTCCGGTGGAAGTACGGTGATAAAATGAATAAACTATCAGATAAATTATAATGCATTTGTTTGCAACTGCAATAACTTGCGTTAAATTGAAATAAAGGAGCAGCATGCGCACATCCTCTGTTGATCAAATTATCCTCGAAGTCCTGGCTCAAGAGCATGCACATTTGACATCGCTGCAAATATTTGAAGTGATTCGCGAGCGATTGCCGGCGGTCAATCAATCCACGGTTTATCGGGCACTGGAACGTATGGCCAAGCGTGGCCAGGTTTCCGTCTCAGATATGGGTACCGGATCCGCGGTGTATGAGCTGGTCGCGGACGGTCGCCATCATCACCTGGTGTGTCAGGTCTGTGGCTGCATTCTGACAATAGATCACGAAGAAGTGGGCAGGTTTTTTACGGAAATTGAAGCCCAGAATCAGTTTAAGATTGCGACCAATCATTTGATTCTGTTCGGGGTGTGTGGGGAGTGTGGAAAGAATGGCGGGTAGGGGGTAGTTCGAGATGGAGATTGCTTCGCACCGCTCGCAAAGACAAGGGGGAATACTAATACGAGACTATTACATATTCATAATGAATAACATTCGTTGGCTGTTTAATCGTTTGACCGCTGATGGTTGTCATGAGCAGACCATCCAATGACACAGAGCGTCATCAAAAGAAGAAATAACAAACTGGTAAAAAGGGAGGGCTCCACCAAGTCGAAAAGACCAGGGTGAATTGGAGTAAGAGAACCCATTTGTGAGAGTGGTTAAGTTGCGACGTTTGAGTTTTGTCATGAGCAGCAGCAGGAAGGTGGCAGCCCAACGACGCAATCTGATGGGGTGGAGATTGCTTCGCCCATCAGCCGACTACTCCAGCTCATAGCATAAATGTGTGCTGGTTTGGCACGTTACAACCATATTCTACGACTGGCCTTCATTGAGCAATGTTATTTCATCTTCAAATACCACCTTTCGGCGGTATAGCCGAATCTAGCAATGACTAGAAAGGTGATTTGATGTAGGATAATAGACATTTTTTGTCTATTATCCTAAATGAAAATCAATCACCGCTCTGACCTTCCTGCTATACTATCTCTATGATTGAGATGACACCCTCACTCTCCTTACAAGACGACGAACAAGGGGTCACTTACATTCGCGCTTCTGGGCGAGGCGGACAGAATTACAACAAGCTTTCTTCGGCGATGCAGCTTCGCATTGACCTGTACAATTAGCCATCCCGGCCGGCGTCACACGCTCAAGGATAACGGGCAACTGTTTGGGGACTGCGGTCTGCACTTCCTTGGTAAGGTTTCCCGCCAGACCGAGATCGGAATCAGCCTGTCAGCGGATCAGCAAAGAAAAGGCTACGCTACTGAAACACTGGCGGCCATTTTTGGTTTCCTATTTAATATCATGGGAAAACAGCGCGTTTTTGTTTCAACAGATCCCAACAATGCGAGCACCATCAAGCTATTAAGCGCACTCAGGATGCGTCAGGAAGCGCATTTTCTAGAAAGCTTTTGGTTTAAAGACCGCTGGGCTGATGACCTTATCTTCGGAATTCCTAGTCGGGAATGGCAGACTTCTCACACCTACGTTACGAGCTGACTTGTTGAGCCGGCGAGATGTAGTAACTGTGAAATCGGCACTTTTTTCCAAATTCGACAAAAGTCGTTGTAATTACTTGGTGGGATGGATAAGATAGAAACAAACGGAAATTCTCCGTTTATTATTGCTTGATAAAAAAGCAGTTATTGAGAAATTTGAGGGCAGGTACAGAATGGAAATCACAAAAGACACAAAAATTGCAGATATTTTTGACAAATATGGAGATATTTCCGAAATAATGATAGCGTTTGGAATGGAGGGGGTCTCGCACAATAAATTACGTAATTTTCTTGAAAAGAGGATCACTGTAAAATGGGCTGCTAAGATTCACAAGACCCCATTGGATGAATTCTTGGTGCTGCTTAATAAAGCGGTTGCAAAAAAGGAAAACCAGCCCTTGCATGAATGAGGGCTATGAAACAGCAGTTTATGCGTGAATAACCTGCAGTCCGAGGTACTTCTCAAAACTGTCAAAATCTCGATCACGGTGCAGTAGGCTGTGTCCATTCTCAATGCAGAATGTAGCGATCAGGCAATCGATGGTTTTACGGACGGTATGGCCGCTTTTTCTCAGCGTTCGATAATTCCTGGCGCTCTGGATGGCTAACTGGGTATCCAGCATGTTAACTTGAGCAAATGTCGAGAAGGCTTGCAACGCAGTTTGAAAATCCTGCTCCTCACGAAAGCCTTGCAGGGTTTCCGTCAGAATCAGGTCACCCATCAAAATAAATTCCTGCGCTAGAGCCTGCTCCAGGTAATCCGTTTCCGGGTTGATTTGTCCGTTGAAATAATCGATCCAGACGGAGGTGTCAACGATCAGCATGACGGCCCTGTCTCATTTCATCCAGATCGCCTTCCCAGCGCAATTTTCCGCGTAGTTTTTTTACATTTGTCTGTTCTTGAAGTCGCACGAAGGTCAGCAAAGCTTTTTGGATCACCTCGCGCTTGGTGCGAATGCCGCTCAGCGCTTGGGCACGCATTACAAGATCGTCATCCAGTACAATATTGGTTCGCATAATATCTCCTTGAGTTGTTTATGTGTATATAATACCATAATAATGTGTATTTTTCAATTGGCTGATTGTATCCCGCTAGTGTGCATGATGGTTTTACATCTTTCCGCAGTACGAATAGGGGTTCCTGCTATACTATCCTTATGATCGAGATCACGCCCTCACTCTCTTTACAAGACGACGAACTTGCCTTCACTTACATTCGCGCCTCCGGTCCGGGGGGACAGAACGTCAACAAGGTTTCCTCGGCGGTGCAACTTCGTTTCGATATTCGCAATTCTCCCTCACTTGAATCAGAGGCCAAAGAGCGCCTGAGTAAACTAGCGGGCAGCCGTGTCACCGATGATGGTATTCTGATCATCGAAGCAAAAAAATATCGCACTCAAGAACAAAATCGATATGATGCCACCCAGCGCTTGATTGCTTGGGTTCAAAAAGCGCTGGAGAAGCCAAAAGTGCGAAAAGCCACCCGCCCGAGCCTCACAGCCAAGGCTGCCCGGGTGGGTGACAAGAAGAAACGTGGGGAGTTAAAACGTATTCGCAAGTACAATCCGGATGAGTGGGAGTAACCCATCGTTTGCACGCTTAGCCCGAGGGTGTCTGCGATTAATGAATTGAAATAAGAATGTATCAGAATCCACAAGGTTGCCACTAGCGCACAGATATGCTTTGACGACGCGAATTCGCGATTCCTGTAGCCAGTTGTAAACGGGTGTTGAATAAATTGCACTTCCTCCTCCATGTGAGCAGTTACAATCTAAATTCCAGTACAAAATTTAGTATCATTTCAAAAATTAGGGGCAGAGTGTTTTTAGACAGGCGATCACCCGTCTAAAAACACTCCTCAACCCCGTTTTATTGAAAAGATACAAAATTTATTAATTCAGAATTGCTTGGATGAGGGGGTGTTTTTTCATGGTTCAAAAAAATAGCCTATTGACTTTTCCATTTTCCTGATATACAATCTTGAATAAAGATACCGGTAACGTAAATAGTATCGTTTTAGAATAATAACCGGAAATAATTTGAGCTTGGTTTCTACTACTGAAATGGTTATTGGTCTGTGGTTTGTAGACGTTAAGGTAGTGGAAAAGATGGGTTCAGCATGATTATTACGAGCAGAATAGGCGTTTTCTAATTATTTTTTGGATATATTACGTACCCAGCCAATTATTTATTTTTTATTATCTAATAATTTTCGTCATCTTTCAAAGTGCTCATGAATGTTAGCGGTAACTAAAACAGAGATTTCTTTAAGTTATTACAAGCCTGGCAAGTTATTCTTTTTTAATAATGGAGCTTTCAATGCAATCTGATCCGTGGGTTTTTGTTCGTACAAGGCATGATTTTGCCGCAGATGAAATCATATCCGCCCTTCAAAAAGAAATTCGGCGCAACCATGCTGAAAACGCTGCGCTAATCGCGTACGAGATGTTTACGACCAGTCCTGAATTAGAAGCCATGCTTTGGCGACGGTTGCTGGTGATATCTGTAGAAGATGTGGGTTTTGGTAATCCGCAGGCGCCTGTGGTCATCAATGCGCTTTTTCAAATGTATAAACAGATAGATAAACTTCAGGAACGCGGACTTTTTGCCATCCATGCTGTACGTTATCTTGCTTCCAGTACGAAGGATCGTTCGAGCGACGAAATGTACTCCTGGATTCGACACTCAGTTGAAGAAGGCGGGCTACTCCCGACTATTCCTGACTATGCCCTTGATATGCATACAGCTCGGGGTTCCCAGTCGGGCAGGGATAGGAGATATTTCTTAGAAGAAGCCGCAAATGTATCGCCTGAATTAGAGAATCGCCAGGATGAATACCTGAAGCGATTATTAGCGATGCTCAATGGTCCACTTGCTCAGGTATAAAGGAGTATGATGGCCAGACCTACACTCTCGACAGTTGCCAAGAAAGTTGGCGTTTCTAAAATGACGGTATCAAGGGTGATTAATAATCGCCCTGGTGCTTCACCGGAACTTCGCAAAAAGATACAAGAAGCAATCAAAGAGATAGGTTTTGTGCCAAGCGCCAGCGCCCGAAGTCTCGCGTCCGGTCGAAGTAATTTGATCGGTGTAATTGTGCCTAATATTGTTTCTGAATGGATTATCCCTTTGATATTGGGTATAGGCGCTGAAGCAGAAAACCGCGGTTTTCAAATGCTGCTTCATTCTACCGGTTACGATCAAAAATCCGCCATGGATTCACAGGACTTTCTTATCGAAAGCAACCATACTGCAGGTTTGATCTTCGCAAGCTGGCATATACCAATCTCATTTCCGCTTCATCTAGCAAAGAAGGATATCCCTGTGGTTATTGTGGATGGCTATTCCCGACCGTCAAATCTCCAGTGGGTGAGTACAGACGATCGAGAGGGAGCTGCCTCGGTTGTCAGGCACCTTGTAGAATTAGGACACCGGCGGATTGCTTTTATCGGGGGTGGAGAAGAACCGTACCTCGCAAAAAACCGTTTGGCAGGTTTCCTGGAAGGTTTGGCTATGAACAGTCTTCTTCCTGAGGATTCGACGATTTTACAAGGTGATTTCACTATTGAATCAGGTCGGCGACTGGGTCTGGAAATTCTTTCGATGGCCAATCGACCAACAGCGATTTTTGCCGCAAGTGATCCAATGGCAATTGGTGTTTTACAAATCGCTCATGATCTCGCCTTGTCTATTCCCCAAGACCTGTCAATAGTAGGTTTTGATGATACCCTGGCTTCAACTACCGTGCCTGGTTTAACAACTGTGAAGCGGGATTATAAAGAAATGGGTCGCATGGCTGTGACCTTATTGGCAGATCAGCTTGATGGATTTGTTCAGCAAGGAACGACTGTTCAAATGGACCTTCCAACCCAATTGGTTGTGCGGCAATCGACTGCTGTTCCTTTTTTATTGTCTGAACTTTCATAGTTCGAACTTTTTTAATAAGTGGATCTGCTGGTTTACCATCCGGTGAAATGCACCCTAAGAGTTCCAGTAATACCACTTAAAATCATAGCTCTATCATAAAGGAGAGAAAATGAGATCAAGGTTGTTTCAATTATTAGGTTTGTTTAGCGTGTTGTCCGTCTTGCTTGCTGCCTGTGGCAGCGCCGTGCCTCCGGTAGTTCCCACCGCAGCAGCCGATTCTACAAATCCTGCTGCTACCGACGCACCGGCACCGGTTGCTAAGTTCAAGTTTTCCTTAGTTCTACCTAATCCAAGAGGAGATCACTCATTCATAGATGCTTCTGTTGTTGGTGCCGAAAAAGCTATGAATGAGCTGCCGGTTGAGGGTTCAATCATTGAAAGTCAGGGGATTGCCGACCAGGAATCTGCTTTACGTTCAGCAATTTCAATGGATAACGATATCGTTTTGGCTCTTGCCATTGAACCGGATACTCTGATTAATCTTGCAAATGAATATCCTAATCAAAAATTTGGTGTGCCGTCTGAGTTGTTTGTGGAAACGACACCCGATAATGTTTCGGCCTTCCAAATCAATGTACACCAAGGGGCTTTCCTGGGTGGTCTAGTGGCAGGATCATTGACCAAGACCAAAACAGTGGGTGCTGTTCTTGGTGGTGACTCCAATGGTTTAAATCAATTCTTCTATGCATACAAGCAGGGCGTTTTGCAGGTTTGCCCTGATTGTAAGGTGTTTGTTTCATACTTAAATTTTGATTTTGGTAACCCCACATTAGGTAAGGAAACTGCATTGGGACAGTATGCACAGGGTGCAGACATCATTTTCCAGGTGGCAGGCCGGTCAGGCGAAGGTGTGATTTCCGCGGCTAAAGAAAAAGGCTTGTATGCAATTGGTGTGGACTCAAACCAGGACGATATTGCCCCAGGAACTGTGATCGTATCAGTGATGAAGCGGGTGGACATTACCACGTACTTGCTGGTTAAGAACACAATGGATGGCAATTTCAAACCCGGTTTTAATAATGTCGATATGAAAGACGGTGTGGTCGGCCTTTCATGGGATGTGGGTTCAACAACATTTGCAGATCAAGGCCCCGCAGAAATGACTGCAAAGTTGCCTGAAATTCAAAAGTTGGTTGAAGAGTATCGTACAAAGATTCTAAACAATGAATTCGAAGTGTGCGATGCTATGAACCAGACGGCTGTATGTGATCCATTGAAATAATTTAATAACGCCCTATTTCTTGCCAGCGGTGCCTTTCCCCTAAAAGCACCGCTGGCTTTCCAGAAATTTGTAATCCCCGATTAATGGGAGTTAAAATTTGGAGATTAAAGTAATGGCCCTTGCTGTAGAGATGACCGGGATCTCAAAATATTTTCCATCAACGGCAGTACAAGCAAATAGGGGTGTTAATTTCTCTGCCGAATCAGGTCAGGTGCATGCCCTTGTAGGTGAGAACGGTGCAGGCAAGACCACGCTGATGAATATTCTCTATGGTTTGCACCAACCGGATGAGGGCGAGATCAAAATAAATGGAAAGCACGTGCTTGTACCGACGCCAAATGAAGCTATTCACCTTGGAATTGGTATGGTCCACCAGCACTTTAAATTGATCCCTTCCTTTACGGTAGCCCAAAATATACTGTTAGGGATAGAGCCACACAAGTATGGATTGCTGCGGCAAGGTTACGAAAATGATATGGTTCGTGCACTTGCAGATTCGTTTGGTCTGCCTGTTGAGCCATCGGAAAAAGTGAGTAATTTGACAGTTGGCATGCAGCAGCGAGTTGAGATACTTAAAACATTGCAGCGCAATGCATACATCCTGCTGTTGGATGAGCCAACCGCAGTCTTAACCCCGCAAGAAGCTGACGAATTCTTCAAAGTACTGCGAAATCTGGCTGAACGTGGCAGAACTGTAATCTTAATCACCCATAAATTACCCGAGGTGATGAAAGTTGCTGATCAGGTTACGGTTATGCGCCATGGAGAAGTCATTGAAGTAACCTCTATATCCGATACGAACATCAATAGCCTGGCTCACGCCATGGTTGGCCGAAATATTGTCTTCAATAAAAAGGAATCTCATGTGAGACCCGGAGAGGTCATTGCAGAAGTCAAAGATCTGTTTGTATCCAGCAACAATGGAGCAGCTGCTGTGATGGGAGTATCGTTTCAAGTTCATAAAAATGAAATACTTGGAATTGCTGGCGTGAGTGGTAATGGGCAAAATGAATTGACCGAAGCCATCACCGGTTTAAGGGAGGTTGATAAGGGCAAGGTCTTGCTGGCGAGTCTGGATATCACCAAAGCAGCGGTACATGAACGACGCAAATCAGGTATGGCGCACATCCCCGAAGATCGAATGACGATGGGTCTTAATCTTCAAACCACCCTGGATGAAAATGTCATCGTCAATCAATATCGTCAAAAACCCTACTCCCGCGCTGGATTCTTAGTGGCAGCGGCCATTCGCAAGTTGGCCAACAGCATCATTGAGCGTTTTTCGGTTGCCTCCGCTAAAACTGGAGAAGGAATTGCCACTTTATCTGGAGGCAACTTACAAAAGTTAGTGCTAGGGCGTGAGTTATCCGGAAACCCGCATTTTATTGTGGCAAGCCAGCCAACCCGCGGACTGGATGTCGGCAGCATTGAATTTGTCCACAAATCGCTATTAGACGCCAGCCGGAGTGGCGCAGGCATTTTGCTAATATCGGTCGATATCGACGAGATATTTTCGCTGTGCGACCGCATCGCGGTATTGTATAGAGGTCAAATTGCTGGTGTCTTATCTGCTGAGGACGCTGATGAGCAAAAATTAGGGATCCTTATGGCCGGCGGCAACCTGGATCCGGCGGAAGAGATGACACAGTAATGTCAAAATCAAGTTTCTCAAAAAAGATAAATGTCTTACTGGTCCCTGTCTTAGCCACGATATCGGGTTTGATTCTTTCTTCTGTCATTCTGTTATTGACCAACCATTCGCCCATCCAGGCTTTTTCTGCATTAGTCAATTCCGGATTTAGTTGCAGCAAACTAACCAATTGTAATTTCTTCCAAACGTTACAGTTGGCCACACCGCTCATTCTCAACGGTCTGTCAGCAACTGTAGCGTTTCGTTCCGGCATGTTTAGTATCGGTCAGGAAGGCCAGTTCTTGATGGGCGCGATTGTGGCAGCCTGGTTAGGTTATGCCATCCATTTGCCGCCTGTCATTCATCAGATTGTACTGATAGCCGCTGCAGTGCTGGCGGGCGGTATGTACGCATGGATCCCGGGCATTTTAAAAGTTAAATTGAACATCAATGAAGTTATTACGACGGTGATGATGAACAACATCGCCATCTTATTCATGTCATACGTAGTCAACTTCCCAATGAACGTGGATAAAGGCTCGACGGCACGAAGTTCACCGATTGATATAAGCGCAACCTTACCTACATTTTTCCAGGGTTCTAAATGGGGGGTTGGATTTGTTATAGCGATTGCGGCTTCAATTATTGTATATTTTTACATATGGCGCTCGACTCGCGGTTATGAACAGCGCATGTCAGGGCAATCCCCATTGTTTGCCAGATTTGGCGGCATTAAAACCACTCGGGCTGTCCTGCGCGGAATGATCATTTCCGGTGGGTTGGCCGGCATGGCTGGTGCAATTGAAGTCATGGGAGTCCATCACCGTATCATGCAGGGTTTTTCGACTGGATTGGGCTTTGATGGTGTCATGGTGGCTCTATTAGGACAGACACATCCTGTGGGTGTAGTAATCGTTGGGATTCTGTTCGCAGGCGTTCGTTTGGGTGCGCAAATTGGCCTTCAAACCTTCATGCAAATTCCGCGGGAGCTGGGTGGCGTAATTATTGCGTTGATCATTCTCTTTGTCTCGGCCGACACTTTCTTCAAAGATGTGGTTCAAACCACCCAGAAATGGTTGAATAAGATCTTCAGCCGTTTTAGAAAGGCTTAAAAAGATGGATGGTAGTAACGGGTTATTAATCGTTGACTTGCTTCGCTCCGGCATCCGTCTGGCCACCCCAATATTATTGGCAGCCCTGGGTGGAGCAATATCTAATCGGGCAGGCGTACTCGACTTTGCTCTTGAAGGGAAAATGCTGCTGGGATCCTTCCTGGGCATCCTTGCTGCATTTTGGCTGCATAACAGTTACGGTGGTGCACTGGTGGCAGTGCTTGCCGGTGGATTGCTGGGATGGATCTTTGCTTTTTTCTATCTGAAATACAAAGTCGATCTGGTCATCCTGGCGATAGCGATCAATCTCCTGATTTCAGAAGGCACTGTCTTTTTTCTGCGCACATTTTACGGAAACGTAGGTAGTTGGACGGATGCGAGCATTCAACAGCTTCCTGATATACAAATTCCAATTGTCAAAAATATCCCTGTAATCGGGCAGCTTCTGAGCGGATATAATGCCATCATTTATGCTTCATGGATATTAACCGCATTGCTTTATGTGGTTTTATTCTACACACCTTTCGGACGTCACATTCGTGCGGTCGGTGAAAATAAAGAAGCTGCCAAAGCGCTGGGAATTAACGTTGCGCGCATCCAATACTTTGCACTGATTTTGGGTGGAGGAATGTGTGCGCTGGGTGGTGCTTTTCTCTCCATCGGTCACCTTACCATGTTTACCCGGAATATGAGCAACGGGCGGGGTTGGATGGCAGTTACAGCAGCGTTGTTCGGGATGAATAATCCCATCGGAGTTTTCCTGGCAAGCTTGCTGATTGGTGTTGCCGATGCATTGGCGGTGCGTTTGCAAATGCTGACGACCATTCCGCCAATGCTTATCCAATTCTTACCGAATGTGCTGGCGATCCTGGCTCTTGTGTTGGTTGGTTTGAGAAACCGTGCCAATGTTGCTTTGATTCGGCGAAAATTTAGTTTAAAATCTCAAAAAATATCTGAGGATGGGAAATCGGAGGCAATCAGTTAATGAGCGGATGTGCAGTTTTTTCATATGGTGAAGTTGGGATTGATAATATCATCCAGGTGGCTGCATTACCTTCGCCTGAGCAGGCTGGATTCCCAACCTCAGATACTTATCATATTGGCGGAGCTGCAGCCAACTTCGCCGTTTGGTTAGCTTCCTGGGGAGTTGACACTCGTTTAAGCGGGAATGCGCTTGGTGATGATGAACATGGGCGCCAATTGATGGCGTGGCTAAGCCATTATCCGAAAATGGATTTACAATATCAAGAAGTGGTACCTGGATTGCAAACACCATTTTGTCGCATCCTGGTGACGCCAGACGGTGAACGATCGATTCTCGTCTATGGATACCCACAGACCCCGAAAACCCGGCTGGATAAAAAGATGCTCGCAGATGTACGTTACCTGGCACTGGATTTATACGGCGGAGATGAAAGATTGCAGGCTGCCCGTCTGGCGCGAGAAATCGGTGTGCAAACCGTGTTGAACGATGTCATTTGGCCAGATCATGCAATCCTGAAAGAAACAGATATTTTAATCAATTCGGCTGCCTTTGTGCGCACCGAATTTCCGAGTATTGATGTTACAAAACATGCGCATGAGATGCAGCGTATTTGCAATGGCATTGTGATTACAACGGATGGTGCCAATCCGATATTGATCATTAATCAAAATCAGCAAGATTTTATTATCCAACCTCCGATCGTGAAGCCTGTGGATGCCACCGGTGCAGGTGATGCTTTTCGGGCGGGTCTGGTTTACGGTTTTCTACAGGGCTGGAACTTGCTAAAGTCAGTTCAATGGGCCGCTGCGACAGGATCATCGAAAGTTGGGCGCCTGGGAGCGGTAAGTAACTTACCCGGGATTGATGAAGTGGATCGTCTTGCCGCAAACTGTTTTAATCATGGACAATCTTTCAGGGAATAAAGCCTGAAGGTGGATTCACTGTTTTCATGATTTAAATTATCTCTCAGGTTAACCGGAATAAAGCTGAGATCTACTTGGTTTTTGTCGTACTTCAAGATCGGGTGTTCAAAATGTAAATAATAGTTGCACCTTCAGTTTAACTGCGCTTTGATGTGCGCAATTCGTCTTCCCTGTTGGCGGAGGTCAAGGAACGCCAGATCAAATTGGCCGGTAAGCGTGTTACCGAGGACGGCATCTTGTTGATCGAGGCCAAATGCTATCCTACGCAGGAGCAGAATCGCCTGGATGCGGTTATACGTCTGGTTGCGCTGGTTGAGCGGGCACTCGAGCCGATCAAAATTCACAGACAGACCCGTCCCAGTCGCACGGGTGGGCGATAAGAAGAAACGCGGGGAGTTGAAACGTGTCCGCAAGTACACACCAGATGAGTGGGAGTAAGTTCTTCGCAATAACACAGTGAAGCTGCCATTCTATCCGGCAGCCTCTTAATTCTTCCTTGTTATTTGCTCAAATGTCTAAACCTGATATGGTACTTCCACGATAACCAGCCCTGGTTTGAAGAGCAGAGCGAAACGCAGCAGCAATGCCGTTTGACGATGTAGCAGGTTACCCCACCAGTGACGGGGAATAAACTGGGGTACAACGATGGTGAAGAGTTCGTTTGGTTGGCGATTGGCCATTAATTTCTCCAGGTATTCGATCACTGGCTCCACCAGTTGCCGGTAGGGCGAATCCAGGATAACCAGGCGCACTCCATTCCCATAGGTCTCCCATTTCTTGCGCACTTTTTCTGATTCCTGTGGATCGATGGAGACATGCACAGCGGTAACATCGTTGCTGAGAGATTCAGCGTAATTCAAGGCGACCAGTGATCCGCGGTGTACGCCGGCCAGCAGCAGGATTACACGGTGACGTATGGCGACGGGTTGTGAAGTGTAGTATTCCAGTGACAGGTTTTTTGCCAGACTCTCGTAATGAAAGTGGATCCCCATAAAAAAAACTACCAGCAGGGGAATGATAATGATGATCAACCATGCGCCATCCTTGAATTTGGTCACGCCAAAGACAATCATAACCACGAAGGTACAGACAGCCCCAAAGCCGTTAACGATCATTTTAAATTTCCAGCGCTGATCATATTTGACAATGGAACCATGCTCTTGAATTTCTTGTTCTGCCTTCAGGCGGCCGGATTTCCACCAGCGACGTGCCATTCCAGTTTGTGAAAGTGTGAATGACAGGAATACTCCGATAGCATACAGTGGAATAAGGCGAGTGACGCTGGCCTGAAAAATGATGATCAGGAGGGAAGCCAGCATGGCCAAGGCGACAATACCCCACGAATAGACCAGGCGGCTGCCACGAAAAGTCAGCTGGCGCGGCAAAAAGCCATCCCCGGCTTGCAGCGCACCCAGGCGTGGAAAATCAGCAAAGGCGGTGTTGGCGGCCATGATCAGAATCACAGCTGTTCCCGAAATAAGTGCCAGATAGAGAAGTCCTGTTCCGCTGTAAACTGTGCGAGCTAATTGTGATATCACCGTCTCGCTTTCAGAAGGAATTGCACCGATTTTACCCGCCAGAAACGAGATACTCAAGAAAAGGACTGCCAATATGGAGGTCATCCAGATCAGAGTAATACCGGCATTCTTACTGCGCGGTTCATGAAAAGCGGTAATGCCATTGGAAATGGCCTCAATGCCTGTCAGGGCTGAGGTGCCGGTAGAAAAGGCATGCAGCAGCAGGAAAGGCGTGATTGCCACTGCCGCACCGACCAATGAAAAAGCTGGAGGGTTAACCACTGAACCCAATGAGCCAATCATGAAACGTATAAAGCCGATTGAAACTGTGACCAGCATCGCCACCACGAAGAAATAGGTCGGGATGGCAAAAAGTTTGCCGGATTCTTTTACACCACGCAGATTCATTAACATGACAAAAAAAACCAGGCTGACAGCAATCAGTACGCGATAAGAATAAAGACTCGGAAAGGCGGAGGTGATCTGAGCAACTCCGGAGGAGATCGAGACAGCGACCGTCAGAATATAGTCGGTCAACAAGGCGGCTCCGGCGGTTTGGGCAGGTAGCTCCCCGAGGTTATCACGAGCAACAATGTACGAACCCCCGCCGCCTGGATAGGTGTGAATGGTTTGCTCATAAGAAATGGTGACGATAACCATCAGTGTCACAATTGCCAGCGATATGGGGAAAACGTAATGCAGACCTCCACTGGCTGCCACCGCCAGAATCATCATAATTTCTTGAGTGGCATAGGCAGAAGAGGATAGAGCGTCGGAGGCGAAAACAGCCAGGCCTATTTTCTTGCTGATGGTCTGATGCGGAGCGTCAGCGGTGCGCATAGGATTGCCGATCAGCCAGTCGCTCCAAGTTCTGTGCGGAAGAGAAGGACTGTGTGTTTCATAAATGCTTGTGTTAGTGAGTGTTTCGATTTTCATTCTGTCATAATCTTTTATTCAATGGGATGCATGTTATTCCATGCCAATAAAGCGCCAAATTCAAATGTCAGGCATAGAACGAACAATATTGTCCGCAACGTACCTTGTAATTGCAGGTCGATCTCTACTTCCAATAAAGTAAATAGAGCCATCACAAGCAGGCAACCTGCCCAAAAAGCAAAAAATTTTATCCAGCGTCTGGTTTGGTCACGCCAGGGTTGATAAAAGCCTGCAATCGTTCGAACAGGCAGCTTGAGCTCTTCTTCCAGGAAAACCGAAATGGGTTTCGCGTGAAAGAAGCTGGTTTTTATGAACAGCTCTTGCGGGCAGACCACCAGGTCGCCAGGTTTGTAAAGCTGTTCCAAAGTGGCGATCACCCTGTTTTTGGGGATCACTTTGGTGTGGGTTGAGAAAGCTGAGGGACTGCTGACAGCTTTCATGGTTGCCAGACGCAGAATCATTTGGAGTGTGCGCTCTTCATCTTCTGCCAGGGCGAGATAGGTTACATCACTTGATTCCTGCTCAGCCAACCAAAAAATACGGCGCGCAAGTTTGATATTGCCACTCAATACTTCCGGTAAAATTACAATCAATTTTTTGCGTTCGAGAGTCTCAGTTGCGGGTAGCATACGATAAATTTTGTAGGCCGCATATTTGTTTGGAATCTAATCGGCGCTGCATTTCCTTTCCCTTCAAATATATTGAGAGTATATGGAAATAGCATAAAGAAATCACAAAAAAAGTATGCAGATTTATAAAGAAAATATAAAGAGTTTACCGGCCGGATTTGAAGCGGTAACCGATGCCCGGCTCAGTCAGCAGGATCTGTGGGTCATCCGGGTCGATCTCCAGTTTTTTTCGAAGTTGACCGATGTAGACACGCAAGTACTCGACATGGTCAGATTCCGAAAAGCCCCAGACGTGAGTCAGTATAGCCTGGTGGGTCAAAACGCGGTCAGCATTTGATGCCAGATAGAACAGCAAGCTGAACTCTGTGGCGGTCAGATGAATTTCATCGTCCTCACGGGTAATAATGTGACGTGCCAGGTCAATTGTTATGGGGCCGGCTGTGATGATGGATTTTGTGTTCCCCAGACTTTGTTCTGAATGCCGTAGCGCAACACGAATGCGAGCCATCAACTCTTCGATACCGAATGGTTTGGTCAAATAATCATCCGCTCCCCGATCGAGCGCTGCAACTTTATCCCGCTCATTATCCCGCACGGAAAGCACAATAATTGGAATGCGGGACCACTCGCGCAGCTGCTCGCAAACTTTCAGACCGTCCATGTCAGGCAGGCTTAGATCGAGGATAATCAAGCCTGGTTCGTTGGCAACCGCCAGAGCCAATCCCTGCTCACCATTCGTGGCGGTAATCACAGTGAAATGATTGGCGCTCAATATAGTTTTTAGTGCGCGTAGAATTTGTGGTTCGTCGTTTATCAACAGAACCTTCACATCATTATTCATCACTATTCTCCTGCGGATAGTGTGGCAGGTTGCCATCGAATTCCAGGGGCAGGGTAAAGTGAAACACAAATCGCCCGGGCTGATTTTCTGCCCAAATTCTGCCGCCGTGGGATTCGATTATTCCCTTGCAGATTGAGAGACCCAAACCAGTTCCGGTCACCCGATCGGCCGCAGTAAAACGGAAGAATTTATTAAAAATACGCACCAGATATTCCTCGGGCACAGCCGGGCTTTCATTTTTAACCTGGACGTGAATCTGATTGTTCTCGGCGCGAGCTTGCAGGTCGATATGAGTGCCAACTGGTGCGTATTTAATGCTGTTGCTGAGCAGGTTGGAAAACACCTGACTGATCAGTATGTAATCAGTGGCAATCAGAGGCAAATCCTTGGGAAAATCAATGTGAAGCTGGTAACTTTCAAGTTGTTTGCGCAGCTTTGCGATCACGCCCATCACAATTTCTGAAATGGAATTCCATTTTTTTTTGTGGTTTCAGCGCACCAGATTCGATGCGTGACATATCCAGTAGATTGCCAACCAACGTATTCAATTGATCAGTCTCTTCTTCGATGGTAGTCAACAAATCCTGGCGAGCCTCGCTGGGCAATTCAAAATTGTTGTTGCGCAAGCTGGAGACAGATGCTTTGATAGCAGCCAAAGGTGATCGTAATTCATGTGAGACGGAATTAAGTAAAGAGGATTTTAAGCGGTCACTTTCTTCCAAAATTTGTGTTCGATATTCGCTTTGTACCAGGTGGACTCTTTCCAGAGCCAGAGCAGCCTGGCTTGTGAAAGCTTCCAGCAAACGGGTTTCCTCCGGCGACAAGTGCATATCTTCTCGCCAACACATTATTTCACCCTCTACTGTCCGAGCGGTGAGAATTGCGAATTTTCTGAAGGGGAGGGGCGGCAAAGGCAAATTATCAGGGACAGACAAAGAAATCGCCGGCTGGTCTTTGTGCTCGTTAATATCCACCTGTACCCGTTCAAAATGGAAAGATTCCAGCATTTGGCTGGCCAATTCCTGCGCAATTTGTGTATTATTTTGCAAGCCTGCCAAAGCAGAGATAAGTTCATACATACGTGTGGCTTCCCATTCGCGACGGCGGGCCAACTGAAGTCCCTCGCGCGCGCGACCGATCAGGTTGCTCATCACGACTACCACAATTAAGAAGATGATCAAGGTGATCACATCCTGGTTTTTATGAACGGCAAATGTAAAATATGGCGGGATGAAAAAATAATTGAAAAATAAGAATGCCAGAACTCCTGCCAATACGCCAGATGTCATTCCCCAGAGAACCGTACTGAGCATGACGGGCAATAAAAAGAGCAGTGCGATCAACTGTTTTTCGAGTAAGGGCTCTAACGGTTTGAGCAGCCAGGTCGTGATGATTATCGTGACAATGGCAGCCAGATGACGCAGGAGAATAAGGAAAAACTGGTTGTTGAAAAAATTTTTCATATGATAATGGCCATAAAAATGATTGTACCCCAAAGGTGGAGAGCTTGGTTGGCTCTGGCTGGCTGAGTATCAAAATTGCTGAGGAACTGCGCATCAGAGCAGTGTAGATGATATCCTTATTCTGAGACTGGATAGGAAGATAACGAAGATTAACAGACAGATAAACTAGGAAGTTATGTAGCTGCGATAGTTTGGGATGGTAACCCTTGTGGTTACCATTAGAACCCAAGCTTTGCCCACCTCAAGCCACAGAGTAACCGCAAGGTGCTCCCCTTACCCGAATAATCCCAACGGGTTTTCCATTGCGAATCTGGAGTTTTGCAAAAATTATTTAAATTACTTTTACTAGAAGTTGTTATACGATTTTTGAAGTAATAATTTCAACCTACTTGAGAATAACCATTTCCAATCCACCGCCTTGATGTTGAACTTCAAAGCGGTTATCGTTTTTCAAGTTATCCACCCTAATTGTAAATTGGAAGGGAAAGAGCTCAGGTAAGTGAACTAAGTCCTCGAATGGAATTCCTCCTGATGGATGAGCAAAAAGCGCACAGCTCAGTAACCATCTTTGTAGATTTTCAGAAGACCGAAAATGTCGTAAAAGTATTTTATAATTTTGCTTTTGATCAGTATTGGCAAGTGCCCCCCAATTGGTTAAAGAGGCAAGCATGCGCTCGACGGATCGATCCAATGCGCCTAGATGGCCGTAATCGCCAGCAATTCGATCCTTAATCATCGTTCTAGTAATAATATCTTCAGTGCGACTTATCTGTCCGATAGCTGCCGTAACCTTCCGAAAGATCGGATAACAAAGCAGGGTCATTCCATAATGAAGCCAAAGTCGCTCTTCCGTTGTTGTTAATGTAGGAAATATTAATAAAGCTTCCTTGCGTATTTGGGGAGCACTCTTTTCTGTTTTCACCCATATGGCAGAAAGCACATCAATGGTTTTTCGTTGCGCATCTGTGCCGGTGACTGATCCGGAAATTGTGTTTGATAAAACCTGGCGTATTCTTAGCGGTTCTACATTCTGGATACATAAAGATGCAGTAACGTCCATCCAATCCAGTAAAATTGTTCGGCTGAATCCAATACCTTTGTCCATTACAAGCTCGCTTTTGAAATTTGAATGAGAGGGACGATTACCTCATCGAGTGAAATGCCACCATGTGTAACTACGATTTCGCCACTGAGGGCAAATGCATTTCGCCCGGTAGGCATTAATGCAGTCATTTGATCCGGCAAGAGACCATCATTTTTCCAAAGAATGGTATCTGCAAAAGTCTTTTGAACCTGCAATGCTGCCAGCTCATCCATATAAATTCTGGCTCGTTTTCCGCGCGTTTGTGCCAGTAATCCTTCCGATGGCTGACCAAACCCTGTTGCTTCCACGTGTCCGTGATCGCTGGCAATAAACACTGAATAACCTCGATCTAAAAAGGAGTCAATCAGTTTTTCGAGTGGCAGTGCATTTTGGTCATGAGATGGATCCAGCCATAGGCGCAGAGAGGATTGTTGATCGGCTGCACCAAGGGTGGCATTATGTGTAAACTTATCCGGCGTATCATCGATCAAACACCAGAAATTTACCCTGGGATCATGCATTTCAGGCTGTTGGTCAATTTGGCGGTCATAATTTAGCGGCAACAACTTACAAGCACTTTCTGCAATTCCTTCTCTAGACCAGAACAATTCCCAGGCGCGCGCTTCCGACGCACAATGCGCTAGATCAGTCGCAAAATCTGCGGGGCGAAGACCGGAAATCAAGGCATACCTGGATATGGATGTGATTGTAGGAACCTGGGCAAGTAGATTCACGGTTTTCATTTCCCAATTGGTGTGACGCTTTGTCCAGACAGACTTAATCACCTGCCAATCGGTCAGAGACAATCCATCCAGTACCAATAGAACCACTTGTTTTATTTGACCAAGATTACGGAGGTAGGCAAGATAATGTGGCACGTGATGAACGTGGTGCGGCCGTGGAAGGCGTTGCCCCCCAAGCGCTGTGTAGTTCTTTTTCAGCCAGCTTGCAAAAAGCGGATCCACCTCATAAAAAAGTTTTTGGAAAGCTTCTTTTTGCGTCGAAAGGATAGGAAGATTGGTTTGAGCAGCATAACTGCACAGCTCAGCCCAATCCCGAGCAAATTCGCACCAATTATTCCAGCTTGTTTGAATGGGTGTGTCTGATTTCATTGTGACCAGATGATTTACAAGGTCCTCTAAAAGTGCGGCGAAGCGTTGAACACGCACATCCACATGGGAGATGCCAGGTTGAGCCCAATTTGGGTAACTTTTTATTTCTGAGATTTCCAGAGGTTGAATTATTCCACGGCGGACGAGGCCAGGAACGAGGTCTTGCAATTTTGGATTGCTGTAAAAAGAAACATGGTATCCGGATGCAGGTTCTTCAACTGTTCCGCTTGAGAGGGATTGCTCAACAGATTCCTGCCATTGATGTTGGATGAAATCTACGAAAGCATGAACGTCACGGATCAAAAGGTTGATTTCCCAATTGAGATATATCGGGTAACGTTTCAATTGTTCAACCAGGCTAGTACGCAGAAGCTCTGGAAGAGGTGATTGGCGGTAATGATAGTCATTTAACCAGGCAATCAGCCCGAAGGGTTGGCTTATTGTAACTCGATCTACGTCAAAGACCTCACGCAACAAGTAATTTATGGTTTTTTGCCGGCTCAACATTTCAAATGGTGATTGGCAGGATGCCAGCTTTTCAATTTGATTGGGATTAAGCGTTTGCAGCACAGGGTAGGACAGATTCGGGAAGAACTGGTGTAAGGAAAGGTTCAACCGATAAGCTGGTTGATAAATATCATACGGCATGTCTTCCAAAGCCCCGCTGGTGATGATAATGACCGGATGTTCCTGCGAAAAAGGACGGACTTCTTCCACACGATGACGGAGGACCACCGGGTCACCTTCCTGGATAACTTGGAAGCCACGTTGTACCAACTCCAACATAATCTGTTCACCTCCCAGCAGACGATCAGGATCACTGACCAGTGTGAGAGGGTGAATGTTTTTTGGAAAAAAAGAGAGCAGTTGTTGGTACATCGTTATTCAGTAATTAAAACATCAAGCACATTTGCTAATTTATTTCTCAATAGTTTCTCTCTTTTTTCCAAGAAGCCTGGAAAGTCTTCAAACTTCAGAGATCCTTCTGGAATGAAATGTAATTCTTTGGTGATTGCCTGACTTTCCGGTGATGGGTATTCTTTTTGAAACCATTCTTCAAAGGGATCGGCTGATTTGGCGATGTTTGTTGGCCCTTGCAGTAGTTGTAAGTTCCCCAAATCATTATAATGATCAAGCCAAAGATGCCAGTTTTCCTGAGGGATATTCCGTCTTCTAAGTTCTTTCGAGGTAAATAATGCCTTTGGAAAGATATGATCTACGTGGAATTGTTGATCATATTTTAACCAGGGATATAGAAAACTGAGGACACTGAAAGTATAAGGTTGAGAATAACGATATGCCATCAATCCATCCAACTCGGCAATATCGAACTGCATCGATTTTGGAGACCCTTTTAATTCATTCAAAATTGCCGAGAAGGGATATCCGTCCAAGTTCTCATGGATCACTTTTCTGATAGGTCTTAACACATTATCCGGTTGACCGCCAAAGATGCGTTTTAGCAGGGCAATTTGGAGCCATTTACGCATCCTGGCGCGATCTTCTAAAAACTTATTAGAAGTAATAAAATTTGAAGGGCTGCCAAGTTTGTGAATGTAATATGCCAGGGGAATTATGGCGTAAGCTGAAACAAGAGTTTGCCAGCTATAGCCCCAACTGGATAATAACTTTACAGTCTCATTTAAAGCTGTTGAGATTGGCTCCCATTGTTTTTCGATCTTTTCCATGTTCTCGCGTGTGAAATTGGACACACGAAACTCAATTGCAGGAATATCACTAAGCACAAGACAGGATTTTAATATGAAGTCTTTGGAAAAACTGAACTTCTCGCCAACGTCGTTCAACTCCTCAACCAGGTCATAAACTTCCTTTCGTGCGTCAATTTTTTTCCAGGCCGCTGTCGCAATTGAAAGTAACATGTCTGAATAACTTAAAACCGTTCCACCTGAGTTGACCCTAATAAAAATATTTAGAACCTTATCCAGATCCTGGCTCTCTTCAAGAAAATAGTTAATCAAAGGTTTTTCTTTAATAATGCGAAACAATTCCATCAAAGCACTCGATGGAAATGTGCGCTTATCAGATGTCAACCCCTGTTCAATACAAAAAAACATAGCATCTTGTATTTCATTGAAACCTAAGATGTCATTTACTTTAAACCAGAACTTTTTTTCGCTTGATGATTTTGTTTCTTTTTCCTGTAATAACTTGAACTCGTAGGCATCCCCATTTTCTTCGGGTGGGTTTAGCAGATTCAAGTACAAATGGCGTGTGGGAAAAGCAGAATTATTATTCCACCGCAAATAAGGTTGTTTGCTTGCGTACCACCCTTTAAGGCCAATATTTAGAGCTGTCAGGCGTTGTTGGCCGTCCAAAACTGCAGTAGTAATCTCTCCACCTATCAGGTCAATCGGTTCATTATGGCGGTGGTCACGTTCATGGAAGTGATCCATAAAACGATAGAATTGAAAATCCTTTAAATGGGAAGGCTCAATCTTCCAAAAAAGAAAAGAGCCGATTGGGTAACCACGCATCAGAGAATCAAAAAGTTTTTCTATCTGTTCATCATCCCAGACAAATTCTCTTTGAATTGCAGGAAGCACGTATTTATTCTCTTGCATGCCCTTAATTACTTTTTCAATCGTAATTGGTGTTTCAAAACCCATACCTATCTCCTATTCTCTATCTCTTCCTCAACAATGCACTGTCATAATACATCAACAGGTCTGGATCCTCGCGAAGGACATTTTCAGGTAAGCGCTCAGCGACTTTAACGAGTGTATTGTACTCTTGTCGTTTATAGCAATCTGCAAAGCCGGCTCGTACCGCTTCACTGCGGAAGACGCGCAGCCGGCCGGTGCTCTCAGTGTACTCTTTGAATTCTTTCAGCAGGGAGCGTTGGCGCACTTTTTCCAGATCAGTGGCTTTGTTATGATCGGGCACATACCATTTGCCATCTTCATCCTGCAAGAAGTTCTGTTTGAGCAGTTCGATTAACTCGAGCGGCTGCTCATGTTTGGCGCGGTTCATGACGCGGTTGAAGTCGTTAGTCAGGTCGCCCTGGGTTTTGGGCTCGCCACCGGAGGCTGGATCCAACTGCTGTCTGAGCCAGGTGATGGCGGTTTTTTCATCATTTACGAAGAGCGAAAGCTGGGTGGGTTTACCGTTGTCGAGCACGGCACGGTCATATTCCGCTACCTGTGCGGGCAAAAAATACATACCGTCTCTGGGAATAAAGCGATGTTCCAACCCGGCATAAAATTCTTGCGCGGAAATTGGGACCATCACACCTCGTCTAATATGGAAAGCAACCATTCGATCAAAAAGTAAAAATTCCTGACGTTCAACATTCACAATGAATCCGTCTTTTTGATGATTTAATATCGGGAGTTTGTTGAGATGATAACGAATAAATTCCCATACTCCTTTTTCAGTTCCAGCTATCAACCGGAAATTGTTTTCAAGATTTCCATTTGGTTTGTATGCTGAAATTACCAGATCTTTATCAACTGAACCCTTCGAGGTTACTTGAGTATGGGTCTTTTTCTGTTTATCAAGCACTCTAACATCAGCTACAACAAACCCTGCGAATTGAAGAGCTTCTTGAATTGAATTCCACACTCTGTTTTCTGTGTTATGAAATTCAATTGTTATCCATCGACCTGGTTTCAAAATACGATAAAATTCTTTAAAGCATTGAGTCATTAATTGGTAATACTCAAATAGCCCCTTTTTTTGAGGTTTCCCAATAATTACCTCCTTCTTATTGTTTGTGAAAACGTTGAGCCAAGCTTCCCAAAGAAAATTTAATTCTGAATACCAAATATTTGTACCAAACGGAGGATCAATAAAAATGTAATCAAGACTTTCATTTTTAGCCCCCACCTCGGTGCTGCTATTCGTTAATATAAGAAAATTTAATTTTGAAAATAAGCTTTGAGATTTGGCCTTAACACCAATCTTGAACCTCCCTTTCAGCAATTCAAAAGGGGAAAATTCAACCTGGTTTGAGGGAACATACCATGTTCCTCGACGATGCCCGGCTGTTTTTCCTCCTTCCTGTTTGTGTTCTTTGCTAATCCTACTAATAGCTATTTGATGTTGTTTATTTGCTCGTTGCATTATGGCTGTAATAAGCCATTTAATTTCAGGACTTTGGCTTTTTTCCCATAATGCAGATAGGATAATTAGATTTCTCCTTGTGTAAAAGTGGTGAATGTTTGTTAATCCAATATCATCATTCCTACGACTTTCACCTCCGGGGATCATCCTATCCAAAGGTACTGAATAATTGAGTGATATATTTTTTATTTTCTCAACCAGGGCAAAATCCTTTTCGTCTGGTCTCTTATCAAAGCTTCTCTTGCCAATAAGATAGTTGATGAAAATTATTTTTTGTTTTATGCGGTTAATGGTTTTTTTCTGAGCAGTATCGAATACTATCTCCCATGCATGTCCAACCCGTAAGGCTTGACTATTTTTAGAGGGTGTTTTTGCTAATTTTACTGAACAGTCGGGACACTCCCAATCTGGTCTTACAACGCCTTTAACAGTATCCACAGCGACATCCCAAAAAGCCATTTCCGTATTGCATTGCGGACAAACAAAAACATCCGACCAAACAGTATAATTGATCCTACCCTTGACACGGTTGAGATCGTCGCAATGCGGGTGCCATGTTTCATACATCCAGCCGCATTCTTGTTCCACTTCTTTCAATACCTGTTTGGTTTCACACTCAAAGGAAGCCGCATCCACCGGGGTATTGTAGTTGTAGGCAATAAAGGTGGCTGCCGGCGAGAGGTCGTTTAATACCGCCTTACGCGCCCCCAGACGTGAGATGGCTTTCTTGTCTTCCCAGATTACACCCTTCTCATCCACGCGGTAGCCTAAGGACTCCACCGCTTTTTTGTCGCCGCATAATTGCGCGGCTATGCCGGTCATGCCCGTACCGCAGAAGCCATCAAATACAATGTCGCCCGGGTCGGTGTAGTGCAGGATATAGCGCATGATGGCTTTATGCGGTACCTTGGTGTGGTAGGAATGGGCGTTGTAGATTGGATGGTTTTTGCCTTCGGAGACATCCGCTGCAAATGGCTCGCGCTGGTAGCTCTCTTCCTTCAATCCCAGCTCTTTGCGAATACCTTCTCTTTCTTCCTGCCACTCTGCGATAATCTCAGGAATGAAGGGATTGGGGCAGGCGGTGTAGTAGGGCGGGTCCGAGAGCGCTAAAATATCCTCATCCGTACCAATGGGAAAGCCTTCAATGGCGCGGAAGGCCGGGTCTTTGAGATATTCGGCTAATCGCCGGCGGTATTCCTCACGTTTTGCCTGTTCTTCAGGAGATATCTCGCTGTTGGCATGTGGTAAAAGTTCGGGTTGTTGGTCTGTCATAGAAACACCTTGTTGTTCTCAAATTATTTATTGCGAAGGAATTATTGAATCAGATAGCCTAACTCACGCAAAATCGCCCAGGCATAAGCCGGCCGGTCATCCGCAACCTGTTCGCGATAATCTTTAGGTCCGTTGAAAACCACGCCAGCCTGGATCTTCTGGACAGCTTTTTCCAGGTTTGCGCGGCTGATGGTGTACTCTTCACCTGAACGAACGCGCACAGTTAACATATCTTGCGATGCAGAGCTGATCTGAAAAGGGATTCCGGTTTTGGTCAGCAATCTGGTCTTTTGATCAGCAAGATTTTTGATTTTTTCCCAATTGAGGAGGATCATGGGGCACTCTCCTTTCAACATAAACCATTTCTGCGGAAATGGGGTTTGAATATTTTCATATATCGGTATATAATAATAACAGAGCGGTATCGTAAAGCCTGGTGACCCCGGTCACTCGTAGAGTGTCCTAGCCTTCGCTGAAATGCGGCGGGAAATATTGAAATCAAGGCCCAGGGTGAGCTGCTCGTATTATCCCCCATTGCGGGGGATTTTTCTTTAAGGGTCACTTTGTCCAATCCCTTTCCTGAATCATTTCCTCAGTAATAATTTTAGAAGAAATTAATTCATAAAAACTGGCATTGTCCCGTTCATATTTTTGAAAAAAAGCCCATGAAACGGCATCTACAGCCTGTAATTCCTTTCGGCTGATAGAATTTTCCTGCTGGATCATCACTACTTTCTGAGGTAGATCCTGGATGGATTCTCGAATTCGCGTTTCGAGTTCGAAACGTTGTCGCTCGTTGGTATAACGGCGATCCAGGCAAATATTCACTCGCGGGCACCGCTCAACCAGCATATAAACTGTTTTTGAAACCGCGCGTCGGTAAATATCTTCCATTTCTTCAGGGGGTTTTACAATCATCTTTTGGTCTACAATTGTAGCGAAAATCGAAATATCTTCTTTTGCAATAGCTTCAAGCAAGCGACTAACCGCTTTTTCCTCAAAGTTAGCTGCTTTAATCTCTCCGCAGCTTAAACTTGTGCCATATTTTTTCATGGCTCGTCGAATGGTCAATTCAATTGGCCGAGGTTGCCCCGTACTTAAGAGCGCAACAACCAAAAAATGGGTACCGCCTGGAATGCCAACCGTTCCCGATTCGTCAATGAAAGCGAAATGCATTAAATCTGGCATGAATTATTGATCCAGTGTCAGGCGTGTATTGCCTGCATCATATCCTCGCATTTGTAGATCGAGAAACTGATTGAAACGATTCTGCAATTCTTCGCGGGTACACGGCAGCCCCCCTGTTTTAAGCGTTTGCAGTAACATATCCACAGGAATGGTCACGGCCTGAATGCCTCGCAAGGCTTGAACGGCTGATGCTACAAACTTCGGCGGCAGACTCTCAACTTGATCACCTTGTTTCAAGAACTCCTCAATTGGCTTGCGCTCGCTAGGAGTCATGGCTTCCAGGCTGTGTTGGGCGGTTTCACTGGATAGGTTTGTTTGCAGCGCTTTCCGCCAGTTTTTGAGCAGATCGCTGAGCTTATCATCCAGCATACTAACCATTGCATCCGAATTGGCCGCTCCCCGCTGTTGTGCCGGTCGCAGGTGGCAATAGGGGCAGGTGGGAGAATTAGCAATCGCGCCTTCGTGAAACTCACGGCAGCTAAGTAAACCGGTAAGCTGTTGTTTCCAGAATTCAAAATCACCACTGCGCGTTAGAATCTCAATGCCAGAAAGAGCGCGCATCGATTCAAAGCGCACATCCTGGTATAGCCGTTGACGAAAATCATCTCCATTGGCTGTCAGCACAGATTTGCGGTGCAAGTCGCTATATACCCCTATATATTCCTGTTTCAAGGCGGTCAACTCACGCAAGGCAGCCTGTTGATCAAAATCCGTATCTCCTTTTCCGAAACGCCTGATCGAATCCAGGGTTTGTTTTTGCACCTGGTGTGCGCGCTGGGCCCAGGGATGATTCTCTGGCAGGTTTGCCTGCGCTTCTACCAGGTAGGTAGTGTAGGGTTGCAATTGGTTGACAGCGTCTAATAATTGGTGGGCACGCTTAACTATCAGGCTGTAATCCAGAAATTCCTGTATTTGACCCTGAGAATAGCGCAGGTTGCGTAATTTACCCACCGTGGTGTATTTGTTCAATTCTTCCAGAAATTGTTTGTATCCGCGGATTCCTGGTAGAAGATCCATCACAGATAGTGAATGGTCGGGTGCATCACTGTCTACAACGGTTCCCTTTTCCACCACAAAGGTCAACCGGTCGGTAAAAACGGGCGTATTCCATAACTGAGAGCCTTGTTCCAAACGATTCTGCAGGACCACTACCTGCTCCAATTCAGAATTTACCAAACGTTGTAATTCCACTATGGCAGTTTCGCGCGTGTTTTCGTCACGTACTAATCCTGCTTGCAGACCTAAGCCTTCAAAGATGATAGTCCACAGGTTGATTGGCAAGCTGCGTGGAAGTTTATAAAAACGGAAATTGATGAGATCGGCCATTGAGCGGGTCAAAGCGCGTTCTAAAGAACTGGCATCCAGTTCTTCACGCCCATCCAGATTGAGAGCAATATCCCCGTTATAAACCAATGCCAACAGGATTACCACCACCCATTCCGGTTCCAGTTTGTATTTGAGGTCTTTTTCGACAGGCTGCAATCCCCCATTAATCAATTCAATTATTTCACCACGATTAATCACCTGGCCTTCCGGTTTGCTGGTCAGGAGATTCTTAAAATGTTTGGTATAGAGCGATTCATTTGGGCGAATATTGCCTTGAGCATCAAGAATGCCCAGACCTTCCAAAACTCCTGAGCCTAAATTTGATCCTCGCCCGCATAAACGGCGAACGGCTTCCATGGCACTATTCGGTCGAGCTGACTCTGTCACTGGCTGACTCAAGCGCTGAAATTTAGGATAATTCGGGTAGTGATCCTCAAATTCTGGCGCAAACAAATGTGAGGCAACCATGCTGAATAACTCCTCTAAATTCTGGCTGGCAGTACTGCGCATACGGGTAAGTATGGTTTGAATGGGTTCGTCTACGCCCTGGTAAACAACATGTAATTTCTCAATCGTGTGTTCTTGCAGCCAACGCATCAAAACTCGGAAATAAGTTTCAGCTTTGTTGGCGTACTCCAAACGATATTCTGTGGATTCGTTTGCCATTGCCCGCGCACCGGCATACTGACGGATTTTCGTTTCAAAGTCATTATCCAGCCCGCTCAGGTAATAGATCGTTTCATCTGGCAACTTTTCATCATTCCAGATGCGGTTCAAAAAAGGCGGCAGGAAATAAAGATAAAAATCACGGGGCGGTTGCGCCGTGGTACGCTCATCTGGCGGACCGAAGAACAAATAACCGGGACGGGTGACTTTGTGGTCTGCCCATGGGAGTTCATAGAACCAGATACTGTAACCAGTCAAATAGGTTGTATCACTCAAATTGAGTGCCAGACGTAATGCATCGAAGAAATAGATGTTTAAATCAGATTTATCCATGCTCTCGCCCCGGTCCTGGATTTTTTCATCAAATGGCACAACCTTTTTTAAATCCAAATAATATTGACCGTTTTCGAGGTTGTAGGAAAGGAATTGACCCTGAACCGTTTTCATCATCTCTTTGAGCGCCACCTGAACCTGATCTAGTAAAAATTCAGCATTATTCATTTCAGGGGGTAGTCGTGTGTAGAGGCATAACCCATCGCGCAAACCCTCCGCAGTTTCACCCAGAGGTAAGAAAATGTCATTGGTCGATAAACGTTGCACACTGAGCGCCCGAATAATGCGGATGGCTAAGTCCTTGAGATTGGGGCGGGTGTACGCATTCTGAATCTTCTCCTCCAGAATATTGCTCTTCTGTATCACTAAAGCAATATCATCAATACTACGCAGGCTGGGATCATCTTGAATCAGTTTCCAATATTGATCATATGAGATCAAACCAGGCTGATCGGTTGGCACTTCCCGATCTAAAACGGATCGAATGGCTGTACTAAAGGTTTTTAAGACCTGGCGTTTTTCGGCAATGGCAAGGTTTTCAAAAGTCTCTACGTAGACCGGATGAATTGGGAATAGATCCACAAATTCCTCCATGCGCTCAGCCATGGATTTATAGAGGGGTGCGAATTTGCGTAAATAATCAGTGATGTGAGCTTTTTGGCCGTCTGTCTTTTTGAGTAGGCGTTGTGAAACAACAAAGGTAATGTCTTCGCGCGCAATATTGATTTGCTCAAAACGATCTTTAACCCGGCGAAGCTGCTCTGCCACAAAACTGAAGCGCGGGTTTTCGAACAGCGTCTCTTGTAAGCCGCCCATAAACCGAAATGGACAAGATGCAGCTACTTCCCCTAATTCTCTTAAAAAACCCAGATCGAGAATCAAGGCGCGTTGCTCACGTGTTCGTAGATAATCCAACAGTTCATCGACGATTAACAAAATGCCCATTCCGGGATACTTTTCCTGAAACGCTGCCACTGCCTGGATAATCAGTGTTTTATTATTGTTCACCTGGTCGGCAGGCGGAAAAACAACTGAGATTCCCCAGGAACTAAGTGCGGATTGAAGCTCATCCAACAAGATTTCCCGTAACCCGCGGGTCACACTCCCAATTTCAACTCGGACTACTTTAAACTTACCCGCAAAGTTTATGGCTGCCTCTTTTACCCTTTTATTGGTTAGCTGTTCTCTCAGTTCGGGTCTTTCAGCGACCGCAGAAATCACAGACATAAGGTGGCTTTTGCCAGTACCATAATTGCCCACAATTAAAATGCCTTTGTTATCTTGCGGTCGGTCTAATTGAAGTTGAGGGAAGGCCATATCGATCAGCTTGTTCGCCATAGCATCTGAAATGACATAGGTTTGCACCAGGTTCTTTGCAGCAGATTCTTTTTCAGCATCTCGCAGTTGAATAATTGTTTCGATCGGGGTAAATTGAACAAGATCTCGATAAAGCATGGCTTAAGCTCCTTGTGAGGTAGGAAATTGGCGAATTAAGACGACAGGTTGGTTAATTATGGTATCAGTTATTTTCCAGGTTCGGAAATGGTGGTGCTCCGGAACAGCATAAGAAAGTATACCGGAGGAAAAATTGCCTGGCCACATGACAACTATATGTTTGATCCGTGCAATTTGCCTGAATAACGCAAACGGATCAATTTGGAGCGTTGGGTCAAATAGTAGGTCGGGACAAACACAAAGAATGGGATCATGAGGGTGAGATGCCAGTTTATCCACCATCCAATTTTGGGTGGAACGACTGCGGTCCATTGCGGATATGTTGAGAAGGAAACCGCCCAATTCCTGACTGATGTTAATTACTGAAATATTTTCTTCTTTAATCTTATTAGCAGTTTCCATTAATATTTGAATACTTGGATTGACAAGAATCAAGCAATCAAATAACTCATGGAAAGATGGGATGATTTCAAGTTTTGGCATTTTAGGTAATTAATAAAGAGAGATTCTATCAAAAATTAAAAAACTAAATTTTCTTAAATTTAGCAGTTCGTAAAAAATGGAGAAATTTTTAAGATTGATATAACCTCCCTTATTAAAAGAACTATTTAAGACTCCAGAATAGAATAATTCAATGGAAAAAAATATATATGGATCGACAAATTTATTGTACTCTAAAGCAACGAGGTTTGAGTGGGAAACACAGGTTTTATTTATTATGGACACATCAAATGCAAATTAATGATTTTCAAATCAGTTTTTAAGAGTGAAAGATGAGAGAAGTTTAGTAATTCAAAATTTCCACTTTTAAATTTTATTGATTGAGAATTTAATTTACTTATTTACCCCGAATCCGAGCTAGGAAATAGTTTCCAGGTTTCTTAATTTTTCCCATTCCATTTCATATTACTGCCCCAATCTCGGCTTCGAACTTGGCATTCGTTTCGGGGCTTTCTGCGACTTTGAGAAAGTCGTTAACTGAATCGTTCCTAGACTCCTTGCATTCAAGAAGCGCTCAGTAAGGTTGGGATGAGATTTGCTGCAATTTTGGCAACACAATTTCAAAATTTGGCAACCAGGTTGCCTAGGCGAGCAGGCTGGCAGCGTCCTGGTCAATAAACCAGGTTACTACTCCACCGGGAGGTTGGATGCGCTGAGGGGGCAGCATGCGCGGCACGCGTGCGCCTTCCAGTACTTGCTTTAAGACGGGAGCTTTTTGTTTGCCAGTTACCAAAAAGGCTACCTGGTGGGCGTAATTGATGGCATTGGAGGTCAGGCTGACCCGCTCTGCCGGCCGGCCATCATAATTTGCCTGTACGGGAAAGGCCAAAACAAGGGGATCGAACGGTTCGGTTTGTCCCGGGAAAAGTGAGGCTGTATGACCATCGGCACCCATGCCTAATAAGACCCAATCAAAGGCTGGAGCTATATCGCCAGGTGCAATGAAATCGACCAGGGTTTGATGGTAACGCATGGCTGCTTCTTTGGGATCGAGTGTCCCGTCAATTGGATGGATATTTTCCTCCGGAATGGGGACATGCGATAATAATAATTTATAAGCCTCTCCATAATTACTTTGCGAATCGGTAGGAGGGACGCAGCGTTCATCAGCCCAAAAAACATGTATTTTCTCCCAGGGTATCAAGTCAAGATAAGGATGTTGGCGCAGCAGTACAAATAAACCAACCGGTGTACCTCCACCTGAAAGTACAATTAAAGCCTGCCCGCGTTTTGTAATTGCTGTTTTAACCGCTCCATATAAATTTTGAGCAGCTCCGGCATACAACTCGAATATATTGGGATAAATATGAGTAACTCTTTCGTTCAACCTAACGCCTTCATTTTCTTAATTGGTCGCATGGTGATGTCCTGAACTTAAGTATAACCACCTTCGCCAAGAAAAATATCGCATGTAATAGGTGTGCATATTTTTTTAAAGAGAATAAATTCAGCTGTGGAATGAAACAGTAGGGCGTGCTTCACCAATGCCCATGTTAAATTGATTTTTACATATCATTTCTGGGTTGCCCTGGTATAAAGCGTGCAACTAAGATGGTACGGTTTTAAACGGCAACGCCGATGAGATGAATGCCTGTCTTCGATTTATTTTGGCTTTGCATTTCAAAAATGAAATTGGTGCTGGATGACTCTTAACCCACTTGATCAAAATTCAACAAACCTGCCCGACATTAAAGCAGAAATTGATGCTTTAAATGAAAAGGCATGGCAATTGGAAAGCATTGATCCCCAGGAAGGTTTGCGCTTGAGTAGAGAGAGTTATCAGCTTTCTACCAACAATCAATTCCGTCTGAATAACTATCAAAAAGGTGTGGCAGACAGCTTATTCAACCAGGCCAACTTCAATTTGGACTGTGGTGATTATCATCTGGCACTTGCTCAATCGCTTGAGGCACTTTCAATTTATACAGATATTCATGATTCTGCCCGGCTGGCTATGTCACTACGGACCCTGGCCGCCATTTATTTAAGTATGCATGAGTATAACAAGGCCATGTCTACTTTGCTCAAGGCATTGGAAATTGCACGTCATCTCGATGATCCAATTCCGTTTGGAGAAACCTTAATGACAATGGGCATGGTGTATCTGCTGGCTGGCGATTCATCTCAAGCAATTCTGGAATTCAAAAAAGGCTTGCAAATCTTTCAAACCAGTAATAATGTGAAGCAGCTGGCATACATCTATTGCAATCTTGCCGCAGCTTATAAAGCTGAAGGGGAATTTGAGATTTTCAATCAATACCTGGAGCGCTGCGAAAAAGCTGCCAACCAGATTGGCAGTGATTACATCAAGGTTGATATTTTAAGACAGCGTGGTCAATATGAAATTCAACAAGGCAATCTCGATGCTGCCCATTCCTATTTTCTACAAAGCCTGCAACTTGCAAAAAATCATGGGTATCAAGCGGATCAGGTGGCGTCCTCGATTTGGATCAGCGATATTTATTTTCGCCGCGGAAAACTGAAAGAAGCTGCTGATTTGCTACTGGTTGTATTGGCTCAGGCTGCCAGGAATCGTTATGATGAAGGCAGTATGTACGCCCATCAGAAGCTGTCTCAAATTTATGAGCAGTTAGGTGATTATGCCAATGCCTATAGTAATTTGAAGGTTTATCTGGATCTTGAATTGAAGATTACCAATGAAAAAAACGATTTGAAGTATAAGTCGCTGGAAACAGTCTATCGCACGCAATCACTGCAGAGCGAAGCACGCATTATCCAGAATAAAAATGACCAACTGGAAAAGGAAATTAGCGAGCGACGCTGGGTGGAGGATGCGCTGCGACAGAGTGAGGAAAAATACCGCCGATTAGCCAATATTGATCAATTAACGGGTTTAAACAACCGCCGCTATTTTTATGAGCTGGCTTTGAATGAGTACCGCCGCATAAAACGCTACTATCATCCGCTGGTAATCTTGATGCTGGACATTGATCAATTTAAGAAAATTAATGATCAATATGGTCACCTGGCTGGCGACCAAATTTTGAAAATGGTTGCCCGCCATTTGCGCAAGATGATGCGTGAAGTGGATATCATCGGGCGCTTTGGCGGCGAAGAATTCATTGTGCTGCTGCCTGAGACAAATATAGAACAGGCGATTCCTGTTGCCAAGCGTCTTTTGAATTTATTTTCAAATGCCAGATTTGAAATCAAAAATGAATTGGTTCAAATTACTGTCAGTATCGGGTTGGCCGGGCATGAAGAAAATTTGAGCCTGGACTTGCTGATCAATCGCAGTGATCAGGCCATGCATACGGCGCAAAAACTGGGTGGAAACCAGCTTTCAGTTTGGGAAGAATCGGGGAATTGAGTTAAACGATTATGCTTGGTGGTTTAAGCATAGCTTGCATCAAATAACCAATGCAGTCAATGGTTGCGCTGTGTAAAATTACTCCTGGCAACAGTTGGCTGATTGGAGAGATGTATACCAATTAGAATGGTGAACTTTTCGTTATATCGATAAATCTTGTGAACGGTTTAGCGATTAAAATAATCTGAACCAATCAGTTCCAAAGATAATTGATCCGGCGATTATCACAAAGATTATGACTAATATTACCCCACAGCCGCAACCGGAACAACCGCGACCAAAGCCGAAGCGGCTCTGCAACCAATCAAACAGCTTATCCAATAAGAACAACTTAAGCAGTCCAGCCAGACAGCCACTGCGATTATCCATTATTTTTTCTCCTTCTCTTGCTTCATTATCACAATCTACGAAAATAGGTGTAAAAAGTTGCGAAATCTCATTATACAGCTTCCCTCTGAAGGCAGGCAGAATTGTATTTGGTCAAACGCATGACTGAGTTGTCAATTACATGTAAAATTAAATAGAGAAAAATACCACGGGAGGTTTGAATGGGTAACGGTTTAATTTTTCCGGAAGGATTTATTTGGGGTGCAGCAACAGCATCCTATCAAGTAGAAGGAGCCTGGAATGAAGATGGCAAGGGAGAATCGATTTGGGATCGCTTTTCTCATACGCCAGGTAAAGTTAAAAATAACGATACCGGGGATGTAGCCATCGATCATTATCATCGTATGCAGGAGGATGTTGCTTTGATGGGCGACCTGGGTTTGCAAGCTTACCGTTTTTCCATCAGCTGGCCGCGCATCTTACCGCTTGGTCGTGGGAAAGTTAATCAAGCTGGTTTGGATTTTTATGACCGCCTGGTAGATTCTTTATTGGAAAAAAAGATTGATCCGTTTGTAACCCTTTATCACTGGGATTTGCCACAGGCTTTGCAAGATGAAGGTGGCTGGCCGGTACGATCAACAGCAGAAGCTTTTGTAGAATATGCGGATGTGGTCAGCCGTTATTTGGGTGATCGCGTAAGGCACTGGGTGACGCATAATGAACCATCCGTGGTGGCCAATTTGGGATATCTATTGGAATTGCATGCACCGGGTGTTCATGATGATGATTTGGCAGCTATGCGCAGTGCTCACCATTTGCTGCTTGCTCATGGGTGGGCAGTTCCGGTTATTCGCAGCAACAGCCCTGGTTCTGAAGTAGGCATCGTCAACAATATGAGTTATACACCAACTGCTTCCCCCAGTAGAGCAGATCGTCAGGCACAATTGCACGGCGACAGCTTGTGGGTGCGCATGTATTTTGACCCGCTGTTTGGGCGTGGTTATCCGGCGGATCGCATGCTTGATCTAAAAGAAAAAGGTGTCTTTGATATCTGCAAGAATGACTTGATTCTACCCGGGGATATGGCCAGCATTGAAACCCCCCTGGATTTCATTGGTTTGAATTATTACAGCCGCAATATTATTCGGAGCCAAGCCATCCCGGAAGCTGAAAATCTGCCAGTTACATTGCACCCCCAGCCGAAAGAAACCCTTAATTACACCGAAATGGGGTGGGAGAATTATGCGCCGGGGTTATTGCAGGTATTGGGGCGTCTCCATTTTGAATATCAGGTGCCGAAAATTTATATTACCGAAAACGGCGCAAGCTACAGCACAGCCCCGGATGCGAACGGGCGTATTGCCGATTACGAGCGCCTGCGATATTTACGGGAGCATTTTCGAGTGGCTCACGAGGCTATTGATCTGGGTGTGCCCCTGGCTGGCTACTTTGTCTGGTCGTTATTTGATAATTTCGAATGGGGTGAGGGGTATTCACAGCGCTTTGGCATTATCTGGGTAGATTACGAAACTCAGGAGCGCATTTTGAAGGATAGTGCCTTATGGTACAAAGATGTAATTGCGCGCAATGGGCTGGTAATAGCTGATAATTAACAGCTGACAGTGATGCTTGTTGGGGGCTGTCCGCGGCCCCTTTCTTCCTGCTTTTTAACCAGCACTTTGCGGCAAAGAGTCAGGAAGCCCAGCTTGTTGCTGAAATTTTCGGTTAGTGCTCAGCAAGATGATTAAATTCACTACAGCAATCAAGGTCAGCATTGCAGGTCCAATTTTGCTTAAAAAGACCGGTAAGCTGCCGATTTCATCTGAAAACGGTAAAAGTGGAATGATTCCGGAGAGTAATGCGAATAAATTCCAGGTTCCATGCAGGAAAACCGCTGCCAGGTAATTGCCCAAAAAACGTTTCCAATTTCCGTTATAAAATGCGCTGGCCAAACCCCAGCCTACCAACCCGGAAAGAGTCACATGCAACAAGCCGGTGCCCATCCGGCCGAGTAAAAGTCCAAACCAGCTAATGTCAGTCGGAGCCCCAATTGCCCCCAATGTCTCCAGTGTGGCAAAACAAGCTCCTCCAATTAATCCACCGACGAAGCCCTGAGATGGAGTTAATTTCTTCCCAGCCAGGAACCACAATGCCATTGGTTTTAGCAATTCTTCCAGCATTGGTACTATTAAAGCGATTACCAGGAGACTGCCGTTCAATACCAATGGCTGTTTGAAAAGTTCAGATACGATCTTTTCTGCTACAGCCGGATCCATTTGTGCTTGTGTTAATTGCTGGCTGTAAGCCATAACCTGACGCAATAATTCAGGGTTACCCGTTAGCCAGATGATTATTATAAAGATGATAATTGCGAAAATGATCATTTCAGCGGTCAAAGCAACCGGCATGGTTACAAAGAAATTAAAGCTGATTGCCCCCCAGGTTCGCACCGGAGAACCAAGTGATAGTTTTCGTGCGCCAAAAACAACCAGGAAGATCAGCGGTAAGATGACCAGAGGAAGCACAAAGATGGAATTGAGCACGCCCACCCAACTCCAATTGCTACCAACGAATGTGATGAAAAGGGAGATAAGCCAAACTACCAAACCAGCAAATAATAGTCTATGTCCCAGATTTGGCGGGATGGTGGGCAGATGTTTCCTTCTTATTCTTTGAATACCGGTATAAAGGCCTGGCAGAAATAGAAAACCGACAAAGAGTGATGTCCAGGCTAAGACAAGCAGGGCACTTGATTGTTGCAAAGCTTGCGTGTCTGATGCAAAACTCGTAATCGCGATCAGTAGCAGTACAAACCCGCCCAGGATGCTCGTAAGGAAACCCAGGCTGCTGATGACAACCTGGGCGACGGTGTAAATCTGTGCACGCCCCTGCAAGGGCGACGTTTCAGTCATTATTTTTCTGTGATCGTAATGCTCAAAATGCGGTCAGGTTCCACTTTGGGGCCTTGTGACTGGGGATTAACTGGTGCCAGGTTATTGACGACATCCATGTTTTGAATGACTTTGCCAAAAACAGTGTAGTCACCATCCAGGTCCGGTTGTGCAGCGTAGGTAATAAAGAATTGGCTGCCATTGGTATCAACTCCGGCATTGGCCATGCCCAGGACTCCTTCGGAATCAAACTTAAGATCAGAGATTTCGTTTGCAAACTCATACCCGGGGCCACCCATACCAGATCCCAGTGGATCACCGGTTTGCGCTACAAAGCCAGGCATCACCCGATGAAAGGCGATATTATCAAAATAGCCTTCGCGTGCCAAAAATACAAAACTATTTACAGTCAACGGGGCTTTGTCGGGATATAAGGCAACGATTATGTCCCCCTTGGTAGTTTTTATAGTCGCTGTATACTCCTTTGCCGGATCGATCACCATCGGCGGGCACTCTTTGTAAGTGTGTTTATCGTAGTCGATTAGATCCAGAATACCTTTCAGGCTTTCGTAATCATAGGGCCCTTTGTAAGGTACCCCATTAATTACAATGAAGACCGAGGGTGTACTGGATAAGCCAATTTTATCGGCGGCATCTTTATAGGCTTGATCCACTTTGGCTTGAATAGCACTACTGACATAATCTTGTTTGAATTGATCCACTTTAAGACCCAACTTTTCAGCCAGATCCGTTACGTATTGGTCAAATTGGTCGACCGAGAAACCTTGTGCACCCCATTCTGATTGATTCTGAAAGAGGGCGTCATGCATTTCAAAGAATTTTCCCTGTACACCGGCCGCTTCAGCAGCGCGTGCGGCAGGCATGGCGCGATCATGGATACTGGTTAGCGGAAAATGACGGATTACCAGGTTAACGCGATCTGCAAAGGCAGCCTGAAAACGTTCCAATTCAGGAGCTGCCAGCGAACAGTATGGGCATTGAAAATCGGTATACTCAATGAGTGAAATCTCGGCATTTTTTGAGCCAATAATCCAATCTGAATCACTGGCTGGTGGGACTGGAGGAATCTGGTCCGCAGGAACTTCTGGAATCAAGCTTCGAATTTCACAGATGGTCGGGCTACCTTTTTGAGTAGTCATGTTAGGTCCTGCTGTTGGTTCGGTCACTGCAGGAGTAGTAACAACAGCATTGCTTTTGGGATCGCTACTTTCTGCCTGACAACCGGCCAGTAGCAAGGATGCCGCCAAAACAAAGAAGATTACTAGTTTGATTTTACGCATGGATTATTTTTCCAACCTTTCAAATTGAAATGCGCTTTAAATATTTGCAGCAATGGGCAACCGCTTAATCAACGCATTTTGCAGGTCTAATTGTACTTGATCAAATGATTGGCCTGCATCGATCTTGATCCAACGCTGCGGTTCTGCCGCAGCTAATTCGAGATATCCTTTGCGGACTCTCTCATGAAACCCTATGGCGTATGCATCCAATCGGTTCCACTCACCCCCGCTGTTTCTTCTGCGGTTCAGGCCGGTTTGTATGTCCAGGTCGAACAAGAAGGTGATATCAGGGTAGAGACCACCGGTAGCGAAATCGAGCAGTTTTCGGAGCGTATCAAGATCAACACCGTGGCCATATCCCTGATATGCCATCGTCGAGTCAGCATAGCGGTCACACAACACGATCGTCTTTTGAGTCAATAAGGGCCGGATCACTTCTTCCACTAACTGGGCACGGGCACTGAGAAACAGTAAAATCTCAGTGCGTGGCTGCATGGAAACGTTATCCAGGTTGCTGAGGATGGCGCGAATCTGGTCACCTATTACAGTTCCCCCCGGTTCTCTGGTCGTGAAAACCTGATAGCCCTTGCTGCGCAGCCATTCCGCCAACACTGGCAGTTGCGAGCTTTTTCCGCTTCCTTCCGGACCTTCCAAGGTAATGAACATGATTACTCCCTGAAAATCCGTACACGGCGGTTAGGCTCTTTCCCGTAGGAATGCGAGACCAACTGCGCCTGGCGCGCCATTTCGTGTTGCAAGCGTCGCACAGTGGAGGAAGCGGGCGGGAGATCTGACCAGCGTTGGCCGCTAAGAACTGCCCGGATTGCCTCTTCTGTAAAATTGGATACTTCATCCAAATCGTTTCTTTGAACGCTGGAATCCAGGTTGAGGTTGTAAATTTCAGCCAATGTCTTTTCCATCTGGTTAATGGTGTTTGACCGTAAAAAGTAAAGTGGGATACCCCGTTCTTCTGCTTCAATCAATACCTGCTGACGTGAGCGATAATAGGTACGTAAAGTCATTACCAGGTCGCCCTCTTCCGGATTTCTGGCGATGGTAGCCGGTACATTCAAACGGTTGATGGCCTGTTCCAGGCGATTACGAGCTACCCCATATGGATAAATTCGAATCGGGTTTAGTTTCCCGGTTTTAAATTCCTTGGAAGCATCCGAACCGGAGGCCATATTAAAAGCAGGTTTTTTGTTCGGCATGGGCGTACTATCTGCGCTACGGCGCATGCCTTGGGTCATCGTACTTTGCCGTTGATTGGATAGTTGAGCTGCTGGTTTCTCAATATGGATTTTCTGATTATCGTCACGATAACGAATTTCCGCCGGCATGGGATAGCCGCGCAGGAGAGAATCGACTGCTTGTGAAACATCTGCACGTATGGCCATACGATTACGCTCCTGAATTTCCACCAGAATATCAAAAGTGGGCGGAGAGCGGCGTTCCAGGACTGTTTTTTGAGTGCCACGCCGGCGTGCTTCCTCGTCAGAGAGTGTAACTGATTCGATCCCGCCGATTAGATCTGATAAGGTCGGGTTGAGCAGCAAGTTTTCGAGTGTACGTCCGTGTGCCGTAGCAATTAATTGCACACCACGTTCTGCAATGGTGCGTGCAGCCAGGGTTTCCAATTCGCGGCCAATTTCATCGATAACGATAACTTCAGGGTTATGGTTTTCAACGGCTTCAATCATCACTTCATGCTGCAGTGAAGGTTGCGCTACCTGCATTCGGCGCGCCATACCGACAGCGGGATGAGGTACATCGCCATCACCACCAATTTCGTTGGATGTATCAACAATGATCACTCGTTTTTTTGTTGCCAGGATGCGGGCAGCCTCACGCAGCAAGGTGGTTTTTCCAATTCCTGGCTTGCCCAGTAATAAGACGCTCTTTTCAGATTCGATTAAGTCTTGAATGATGTCAATAGTGCCATAGACAGCTCGTCCCACCCGCAAAGTCAGTCCGACAATATGACCACGCCTATTGCGAATGGCTGAAATGCGGTGTAGCGTACGTTCCATTCCAGCGCGATTATCGGCATCAAAATCACCAATCTTGCCCACAATCGATGCCAGATCAAGGTTATCAATTTCGGTGTCCGAAAGGTTAATTTCTTTTTCCACAAAACGCGCTTTTGGTATTCGTCCAAGATCAAGAACAATCTCCAGTAGATTATCTGCATTGTTTGCTTTATCCAAAGCACTGGCGATGTCAACTGGCAAGATATCCAATAGTGCTCTTAAATCGTCAGTTATTCCTTTTTCATTCATATTTGTAATTCAAATTTCCTTGTGTTTTATCGAATTGTATTTGTCTATCCGTTTTTGTCATTGCGATGTTGAACCTAAGATTCTATCACCAAAAAATTAACCTCGATACTCTATTTGCGAAGAATTCCGGTATCATTTTTATTCCTCAAGATGGGAACGTTGAACAACGGGACTGCTGGTTTTTGTGCTCTGTACTTTTAAGACCGATTGGATGGGATTCAATACAGAGACCCGCTCACGCTGCGTGAGATGTTTGACCATCATCACTTTACGGTCGCTGGCCTCACCCCCCAATGTTTCCAAGGCACTATTAATCCAAGATTGATAATCCCTGACCGCAATATAAATGGGACGATTCGTGCGGCGTTGGATTTTCGCAATTAATGCAGACAAAACTTGCAATGAATTGCGTATATTTGGGTGCACGACCGGGTTGAGATAAAGACCATTTGGCCCGGAGATGATCTCTGCAAAAGCCAATAGATCATCCTTAAAGCTGTAACCATAGCCCTGTATCAAACGTTTATCGAGACCTTCAGCGCCCTGGACCAATGGAGGAACTACTGCGTGATAAAGGCTTTGTGTGGCGCGCGTATCAAATTGCCGAAGAGGTTCCCAGGTGCCGGGAGGAGCTTCCTGGTCTGTTTTGATGGGTGGAATCCTCCAGATTTGCTGATGGGTGAAAACGCAGAATCCGGATAATCGAAAACTTTCAAAGGCAGCTGAATTTTCATCCAACTCGGCCAACAAACGCAAAGCCCCGCGATTGGCACTCTCCCAGGCAAGATTGTCAAGCAGAGCGATCAGAATATCGCTAGAAAGCGCACCTTTTGGAGCCAGGAAGGCCAATCTGGCAGCTTCCTCGCCCTGGTTGAGATAAATTCGTCCTATGAGCGGCGGCCCACTTCTGCTTTCTTTTACCAGGCCGGTGTAGCTGCTAAAGTCCATGCGGAAGAAGCCCATGGCAGCGTCCGGGCTAAACAACTGGCCGGAAGTTAAACCCAGGATACTATCCGTGCATACCATCTCATTGCGATAACGGTAAAGCTTGAAAGAATCATACCAGGCTAGAGGTCTTACTTCGATTGAATCATCTCCAAAAAATATCGGTGAAAACGGTTATCCGTACTCAGTTCTGGGTGAAAAGAGGTCGCCAGCCATTGATCTTCACGAACTGCCACGACTTGATCATCATTGATATAAGCCAGTATCTCCACACCAGGTCCAGTTGTTTCAATCAAAGGCGCTCGAATAAATATTGCTGGAAAAGGTGCATCTGAAGGATCGACTACTTTGAGTGCCGGTACATTCAGATCGATTTCAAAACTTTCCACCTGGCGTCCAAAGGCATTTCTGGCAGTGGTGATATCCATGACGCCTAACAATGGTTGGACGTGACCACTGTTTTTTGATAAAAGAATGGCACCCGCGCATGTACCCCAAACCGCATGGCGCATGGCAAACGTTCGTAAGTCTTCCATTAATTGAAAATCTGTCGCCAACTTACCCATCGTGGTAGATTCACCGCCAGGAATGATCAAACCATCGAGATTGGTGAGCTGATTACTTTTACGCACTTGAATGGTGTTAATGCCCAGGCCGTCCAGCATTTTTTGGTGTTCATCAAAGTCACCCTGCAGCGCCAGAATTCCGATTTTAATCATGTTTCGTTTACCAACCCCGCTTGGCAAGTAACTCATTATCAGCGATGGAAGATATCTGACGCCCAACCATCGGTTCTCCCAGGTTTCGGCTGATCTCTGCCAGCATTTTAGGATCGTTGAAATGCGTGACAGCCTTAACAACCGCATTTGCGCGTTTGGCCGGGTCACCCGATTTAAAAATTCCAGACCCGACGAAGACACCTTCCACGCCTAATTGCATCATCAGGGCGGCATCTGCAGGGGTAGCAATACCGCCGGCAGCAAAGTTGACTACCGGAAGTTTGCCAAGTTTACGTGTTTCGAGCACAAGTTCAAAGGGTGCCCCAATACTTTTAGAGAAGCTCATCACTTCTTCGATCGGCATGCTCTGTAAGTGACGTATATCTCCCAGCACCTGACGGGCATGACGGACCGCTTCTACCACATCGCCGGTGCCTGCTTCACCTTTGGTGCGGATCATGGCTGCGCCTTCACCAATCCGGCGTAGGGCTTCACCCAAATTACGGCAGCCGCAAACAAAGGGGACTTTGAAATCGTGTTTATAAATATGGTTAGCCTCATCGGCCGGGGTGAGCACTTCCGATTCATCAATGTAATCCACGCCTAACGCTTCCAGGATTTGTGCCTCAACGAAATGCCCTATCCGGCATTTGGCCATGACCGGAATTGAGACTGTATCCATAATTTTTAGAATTAATTCTGGGTCACTCATACGTGCGACCCCGCCATCAGCACGAATATCTGCCGGTACACGTTCCAGCGCCATCACGGCACATGCTCCAGCATCTTCAGCGATACGGGCATGCTCAGGTGTGACCACATCCATGATGACCCCACCCTTTAACATCTGTGCTAAACCTTTTTTAACGGCAAAGGAACCAACTTCATTTGACACGTGGACCTCCAAAATATACACGGATAAGTTGTCTTTCTACTCGATTTTACCACGTCACATGATGCTATTCAAATGAAGGGTTAGTGAGGGGGAAATAATTGAACGTGCTGAAGTTTCATGATTGCACGTTACTATCTGATCAAGATGTTCATTAATTTCGTTCGAAAAAGAACGTTTCATGGTATTTTCCTTTGTGCCTGGCTGAGGTTTAAGTTAGAATGAGACTAATTCTATTGGAGCGCAATAGAAAATATCAATCTAAAAAAATATAAATTGAATATCTTTTGAATAAAACGGGGTTGATGAGTATTTATAAGCAGGTGATCGTCTGCTTAAAAACACTCAGCCCTAATTTTTGAAAAGATACAAGAATTGATTATTAAAGGGTAATTATGAATGAGCATGTTTTAATTGGCATAGGCTTGATCGTCATTCTGGGAGTAATAGCACAATGGATAGCCTGGCGCTTACGCTTGCCTTCCATATTAATGCTGCTTTTCTTTGGCTTTCTAGCAGGTCCAATTTTTAATATTCTTGACCCTGAGCAATTATTAGGCGATTTGCTTTTTCCGGCTGTTTCGCTTTCCGTCGGAATAATCTTGTTCGAAGGAGGCTTGGGCTTGCGCTTGGAGAACCTGCGCCATGTTCGCTCTGTTGTTCGAAATTTATTAACGATCGGGGCGCTGGTGACGCTCTTGCTTGGAATCCCGGCGGCGCATTATATCCTGGGCCTCGACTGGCCGATTTCGATCCTGCTGGCTTCAATTCTGGTTGTGACCGGTCCAACAGTGGTAATTCCGTTGATGCGCTTTGTTCGTCCGCGTGGAAAGATCGCTTCGATACTAAAATGGGAGGGAATTCTGATAGACCCATTGGGGGCTATTTTGGCTGTGCTGGCGTTCAACGCCATCAAAGGAGAATGGACTGCCGGCAATTTCATTCCCAATATGATTGGTGGAATGTTGTTGGCGCTTGTCGTCGGTGGTGTTTTGGGAGCTGTGGCAGCATATTTACTGGTATTTCTGCTGGAAAACCACTGGATTCCTGAGTACCTGCATTCGCCAATTTCATTAATCACATTAATGTTAGTATTTATAATTTCGAACACTCTCATAGCTGAGTCTGGTTTGATGAGTGCCATTGTCATGGGTGTGGTAATGGCCAATCAAAAACGTGTGGATGTTGAACACATCATTGAATTTAAAGAACAATTGGGGGTTCTGCTTCTTTCGGTGCTCTTTATTGTTTTGGCAGCCAGAGTTGAAATTGTTGATTTCTTGAATGTGGGATGGTCCGGCGTCATTTTCGTGTTGGCTTTGGTGATAATTGTGCGCCCAGTTTCGGTATGGTTATCCACTATTGGAAGCGATCTGGATAATAAAGAGAAGCTTTTTCTGAGCTGGATAGCACCGCGTGGAATTGTAGCGATGTCAGTGGCTTCTTTGTTTGCATTGCAATTGGAAACGAGTGGTATTGAAGGAGCCAAGTTGGTGGCACCGATTACAATCATGGTAGTAGTTGGGACAGTCTTGATATACTCCTTGACTGCAAAACCATTGGCACAAGCCCTCGATCTGGTAGAAAGGGACCCGCAAGGTGTTCTGCTGTTAGGCGCACATCGAATCGCACGTGCGCTAGCAAAAGCGCTTGATTCGGTTGGTATTACGGTCGTGTTGGTGGATACCAATGCCAATAATGTGCGCAAAGCGAAGAGAGAGGGGCTGCAGGTGTATGAGAATAGCATTTTCTCCGATTCGGTCATTGATCAAATTCCGCTGGGAGAGATAGGTTATATGCTTGCCTTAACCTCTGACGATCAGATCAATGCACTGGCCTGTGTGCGCTTTACGGATTTTCTGTCTAAAAACAATGTCTACCAGCTCCAGCCTCAAAAAAACAATATCTCCGAATCAATGCGCAAGCGCGTTCATGGTCAATATGTTTTTAATTGTGATGCCACTTTTGAATTTTTGGACACTGCTCTCCTAAAAGGTGCTACTGTGGCAATACAACCTTTTCCTGCGAAAAAAGATGAACCGGTTGAAAAAGATATTTCCTTGCCGACCGCGATTGAATTGTTTGTCATTGATAGTGAAAAACGGTTGCACGTGACCACTTGTGACAGCGAAATTAAGAAACAGCCCGGCAATCTGGTTATTCGACTTTTGCTGAAATAGAAATGTCTGGAAATTCGATTGAACAACGAGAATATCTTTGGCAATCTGAATGGAAGATGGTTTATGAGAAAAGTAATGTCTACTTTAGCAACTGATTCCGCGCACGTGCAGCGCGTTGGATCAACTTCCCTGCGCTGGAAATAATTGGTTTAAAGCAAATGGAGATTGAGCCCATATCATGATTTATATTATTGCCATGTGATATAGGGTTAAATATATGAAAGCATCTTCCATTTATTTTGGAATATGGTAAAATAAGGTTCGCAAGTGGGGGCGTGGTGTAGTGGCTAACATGCGGCCCTGTCAAGGCCGAGATCGCGGGTTCGAACCCCGTCGCTCCCGCCAATACAAAGAAACCTCCAGAAATGGGGGTTTTT
>ERZ778021.117-NODE-117-length-187992-cov-8.939586_pt1 | contig 187992 bp, 162 predicted proteins | sample MGYA00375751_ERZ778021 | MGnify/ENA primary metagenome ERZ778021 (study PRJEB29350, sample SAMN05389814) | bioreactor metagenome | isolation source: Thiocyanate stock bioreactor | place: South Africa: University of Cape Town | collected 2013-08-29 ...
CGTCCGCTTCCACGCTCCACTCCGCCCGCCTCGCCCTGCGCGCCGGCGCCCGTTTTCTGTGCGGCGCGCTGCTCTGCCTCGCGGCGGGCTTTGCGCTGGCCGGCCCGGCGCAGCAGAAGACGCAGGTTCCCGGCTTCTACCGCCTGATGGTCGGCGCCTTCGAAGTCACCGCGCTGTACGACGGCTTCATCGACCTCGACAGCGCACTGCTCAGCAACGCCAGCCCGCAGGAAGTGCAAAGTCTGCTCGCGCGCAGCTTCCTCAAGGGGCCGAAGGTGCAGACGGCGGTCAACGCCTACCTGATCAACACCGGCGACAAGCTCGTCCTGGTTGACGCCGGCGCCGCCAAACAGTTCGGCCCGACGCTCGGCCAGATCGGCGACAACCTCAAGGCAGCCGGCTACGACGCGGCGCAGATCGACGCCGTGCTCGTCACCCATCTGCACGGCGACCACGTGAATGGCCTCATTACCGCCGACGGCCAGCCCGCCTTTCCGAACGCCGAAGTCTGGTCGGCGCAGGCCGACAACGATTTCTGGCTGAACGAGGAGACCGCCGCGCGCGCGCCGGAGAAGGCCAGGCCCTTCTTCAAGATGGCGCGCGACGCGGCCGCGCCCTACCGGCAGGCCGGCAAATGGAAGACCTTCGACGCCGACCGCGAAATCCTGCCCGGCATCGCCGCCGTCGCCGCGCACGGCCACACGCCGGGGCACAGCGGCTACCTGCTCAACTCCAACGGGCAGCGCATGCTGATCTGGGGCGATATCGTGCATAGCCACGCCGTCCAGTTCGCCCGTCCGCACGTCGCCATCGAATTCGACGTAGACAAGAAGCAGGCCGTCGCCGCCCGCCGCGCCCTGTTCGCCCGAGCGGCCAAGGAAAAGCTGCTGGTCGGCGGCATGCACCTGCCCTTCCCCGGCATCGGCCACGTCCGCGCCGAAGGCGGAAAGCGCTACGCCTGGGTGCCGGCGGAGTTCGGGCCGATTCGCGAGTAGGCCGACGGATTTCTCAGACGAGGGCGCGAAATGCGCCCTCGTCGTTTCAGGAGGGCGCCGCATGCAATCAACTTTGAGCTTGGAGCGCAGGCCCGGACAGAATAGCCGCCTGAACCTCTGCGCAATGGCCCGCCGATGCCCTTGCTTCCCGAATCTCTTGCGGGAGGCGAAGCAATTTGACGATTGGCAAACATTCGGCATAAATTGGCTCTCCGACTGCGTACCGTTATCGCATTACTGGCCAGTGAGTAACGAATGGCATGAGCATCGACCATCGCGCTATCGTGCAGGGCTTTCCCGGTCTTATTATGGTACTGGATTCAGAGCTGACGATTGTCGAGGTCAGCGATGCCTACAACCGCGCCACCATGACCCACCGCGACGACATGCTCGGGAAGGGCCTGTTCGAGGTGTTTCCCGACAACCCGGGCGACTCGGCGGCCGATGGCGTGAACAATCTTCTTACCTCCCTTCAGCGCGTATTGAAGTCCGCCGCGCCAGACACGATGGCGGTTCAAAGATACGACGTCCGCAGACCGCAAGAAGAGGGGGGCGGCTTCGAGGAACGCTACTGGACGGTGATCAATTCCCCCGTTCTGAGCGACGACGGAAAGATTCGCTACATCATTCACAAGGCCGAGGATGTCACCGAGTTCATCCGTCTCAAACAAACGGGGCTGGAGCAACATCGCCGTAATGAAGACTTGAGCGAGCAGTTGGCGCAAGTCGAGGCGGACATCTTCGAGCGTTCGCGTGAAGTGGCCGCGGCAAGCGCCTTGCTGAAAACACACAACCAGGCATTGGAGGAGGCCAGGGCCGCGGCTGAGGCCGCCAACCTCGCCAAGAGCGCGTTTTTGGCCACCATGAGTCACGAGATCCGCACGCCGATGAATGGGGTGCTCGGCATGACCAACCTGCTGCGGCGGACCCCGCTGGACGAAAAGCAGCGGGGCTATCTCGGCAAGATCCAGATATCCGGCGAACACCTGCTCGCCATCATCAACGACATCCTCGATTTTTCGAAGATCGAGGCCGGAAAAGTCCAGTTGGCGAGCGACGATTTTCGCCTCGCCGACCTCCTCCGGGATACATGGTCCCTCATGGGCGAGCGTGCTGACGCCAAGGGGCTTGAACACAAAACCGCCTGTGAGCAGCCCGACATTTTCCTTCGGGGCGATGAGTTCCGGCTCAAACAGGCATTGATCAATTTCCTCGGGAATGCCGTCAAATTCACGGACAAGGGCAGCATCACCCTCGCTTGCCGGGTGGTGGCGAAGACGGAGGCTGATTACCTGCTCCGCTTCGAGGTGACGGATACCGGCATCGGCATGACGGCGGAACAGCAGGAGCGGATATTCAACGCCTTCGAGCAGGCGGACAACAGCACCAGTCGCAGGTACCAGGGAACGGGGCTCGGTTTGGCCATTGCCCAGCGCATCGCCCGACTGATGGGCGGCGACACGGGCGTTGCCAGCAGCCCCGGCCAGGGGAGTACGTTCTGGCTGACCTGCCGGCTTGCCAGGGGGGAGGACGCCAAACCGGCTCCCTCGGCCCTTGTCGAAGCCGCCGAGGCAATCTTGCTCCGGGACTACCCGGGGCGAAAGGTCCTGGTGGCGGACGATGAGCCCATCAACAGGGCCGTCGCCGGCTACATGCTGGAAGATGCCGGCTTGGCGGTCGACATGGCCGAGGACGGCCGGCAAGCCTTGCTGAAAGTTCAACAAGGAAACTACGACATCGTGCTGATGGACATGCAGATGCCGGAAATGGACGGGCTACAGGCAACGCAAGCGATTCGCGCCCTGCCTGGGCGGGAGAGCCTGGTCATCGTCGCCATGACGGCAAATGCTTTCGATGACGATCGCGTGCGCTGCCTGGCGGCCGGGATGAACGATTTCATCTCCAAGCCCGTCAAGCCAGAAGAGCTGTTTGAGAAACTGGTGCATTGGTTTCGGCTGCGCAGTCACTGATCTTCTCCGGCGAGAGCAGGCATTTTTTCGGCAATGTCTTGCGTGAATGACGGCTTCTCCGCGAGTTGACGCTCCCGGCGCCTTGTTTCGTCGCTCCCTCCCTCGTTACACTTCGCCCTTCCGCCATTCTTCGCCGCCCGCCGCCATGCTCTCTTCCCCCGTCGCCATCGATTCGAAACTTCCCTGGGTCGGCACCACGATCTTTACCGTGATGTCCAAGCTCGCCGCCGATTGCGGGGCGATCAATCTGTCGCAGGGGTTTCCCGACTTCCAGGCCGATCCGGCGCTGTTCGCGGCGACCGAGCGGGCGATGGCGGGCGGGCGCAACCAGTATCCGCCGATGGCCGGGATGCCCGAACTGCGGGGCGCGATCGCCGACAAGGTCGAGGCGCTGTACGGGCTGCGTTACGACGTCGATCAGGAAATCACGGTGACGGCCGGCGGCACGCAGGCGATCTTCACGGCGATCGCCGCCTTCGTGCGCGCCGGTGACGAGGTGATCGTCTTCGAGCCGGTGTACGACAGCTACGTGCCGGCGATCGAGACGGTCGGCGGCCGCGCCATCCATGCGCAGCTGAAGTTCCCCGACTACAAGCCGGACTGGGCGCAGGTGCGCGCGCTGATCTCGCCGCGCACGCGCATGATCATCATCAACACGCCGCACAATCCGACCGGCAGCCTGCTTGAACCGTCCGACCTGGAGGAACTCGCGGCGCTGACGCGCGGCACTGACATCGTCGTGCTGTCCGACGAGGTGTACGAGCACATCTGTTTCGAGGGCGAGCACCAGAGCGTGTGCCGTCACCCGGCGCTGGCGGCGCGCAGCATCGTCGTCTCGTCCTTCGGCAAGACCTACCACATCACCGGCTGGAAGATCGGCTACGTGCTCGGCGCGCAGGCGCTGATGAGCGAGTTCCGCAAGGTGCATCAGTTCAACGTGTTCACGGTCAACACGCCGTGCCAGCTGGGGATCGCCGAGTATATGCGGGACGCTTCGCGGCACCTCGGGCTGGCCGATTTCTACCGGCAGAAGCGCGATTTCTTCCGCCAGCAAATGCAGGGGTCGCGCTTCGAACTGCTGCCCTGTCGCGGCACCTACTTCCAGCTCGCCCGCTACAGCGCGATTTCCGACCTGCCGGACCGCGAGTTCGCGCAGTGGATGACGCGCGAAGTCGGCGTCGCGGTGATTCCCGTCTCGGTCTTCTATCGCGACGGCCACGACGACCGCGTCGTGCGCTTCTGCTTCGCCAAGCAGGAAGCGACGCTGGCGGCGGCCGGCGAGCGGCTGCGCCAGGTCTGAGCGCTTACTGGCCGGCGCTGCGCACCGCCCAGACGAGCAGGGCGACGGCGAGGACCAGCAGGAAGAGATAGAAGCCCCACGGTTTCTTCTTCTCGGCGTAGGGGTCGGCGAGCGAGCGCTCGGCGCCTTCCGGCAGTTTCGCCAGATGCGTCAGCGAGGTGCCGAAGGGGATGTTGATGCGCGCCCGCGCGTTCACCGCCCAGCCGTTGGCGTCGAGGATGGGGCCGAGGTTGCGGTTGCGCAGCTTGAACCAGGCGAGCGCCATCGAGGGGCCGGAGATCATCAGCATCAGGCCGCCGACGGCGAGCGGCATCTGCCACCAGCGCAGGCCGAGAAAGCCGGTGACGACGGCGGCCAGCGCGGTGCCCAGCGCGCCGACGGCGAGGCCGATGGCGGCGAAGATGCCGGCGAACTTGGCGACGTCGAAGGGCGCCGGGGCGCCCGCCGGTGCCGCCGCGGTCGGCGTGCCGGGCGCGGCGGCCTTGGCCGCCTCGGCCTTCTTCTGGGCGTCGAGCACGCCCGACGCGGTCATGTCGTCGGCGGCCTTGGCGCGTGCCGCGGCGAATTTCTGGAACTGCTCGCCGACCAGCCGCACGAGCTTCTTGTACGGCGTCCAGAATGCCTGCCGGATGCTGATCGGATGCTCGATCAGCTTGGTGATCGTGGCGTCCCAGTCCTTGCCGTCGCGGTCGTAGAAGACGCCGTTGCGGCCGACCATCAGCTGGTCGGCGTCGCCCGCCGTGAAGGCGGCGGCGATCGTCATCTTTTCGCCGCCGCGCACGCAGTCGCAGTAGGCGAGATAGACGCCCGAGAGGGTGGCCAGCGCGGCGTGCTTGGCGGCATCGAGGACGTGCACGCAGAGGTTGCAGCTGCGCCCGTCGAGGAACAGCGTGCCGGCCTGGAAGACGGCGCGCAGATGCCCGTTGCCCTTGCTCGTCACGTAGAAGTCGCGGAAGGAGACGAAGTTGTTGGCCAGCGCGCCGAGGTCGCGCGCGTAGTGCGCCAGCCGTTCGACGGCTTCGATGGCGTTGGCCTCGCCTTCGAGCGCCTTGTCGCGGGCGATCAGCGCGCCGATCAGCGCGAGGCCGTCGCCGGCGGCGATTTCCTGCAGGCGGGCTTCGTCGATGGCGGCGAGCGGCGTGTCGACGCGCGCGGCGCGCCAGGCCTCGTGCGCGGCGAAGCGGGCGCACAGCGCGCTCCAGTCGGCGGCGCTCAGGCTGTCGCGGTCGCCGAGCAGCGGGGCGACGGCTTCGCTGCGCAGGGCGGAGATCGCGGCGCTCCACGCCGGGTTGAGCGCATCGTCGAGCGGCAGCGCGCGATTGGCTTCGACATAGGCGATGGGCAGCGCGGCGACGTCCTCCGGGCAGTGCGCGAGGTTCTTCGCGGCGAGGGCGAGGAAGCTTTCCTCGGAGCCGTTCAGCGCGGCGCCGGCGCGCGGGTCGAAGGCGGCCAGCCGGCAGCGCGTGAAGTAGTCGTCGATCTTGGTGCGCACGGCGGCGAACGCGGCGAAGGCGCCTTCGGTCGCGGCGCCGAGCGGCAGCAGCGCCGCGTCGCCCTGCGGCGCGTTGCGCCAGTCGGCCAGCGCGCGCGCGTCGGCGAAGAAGCGCTCGAGGATGTCCTGGTCGATGCCCGGCTCGCCGCTGCGGTCGGGAACGCTGCCGGCGTGTTCGACGATCTCGCCGATCAGCTGCTTGAGCCCGTCGTCGTCGGCCGAGGCGACGGTGATCACGCCGTCGCCGTTGAACTGCGTCTGCGCGAAGATGTGCGCGCTGTCGCTGGTGTCGGCGGCGCTGATCGCATCGCTGCCTTCCCGGCCGAGGTTCTTCAGGATTTCGCGCGCCGAGGCGAGCAACTGGCGGCCTTCCTCGCTCGCATCGTCGATGGCGGCGAGCGGCAGCGGGTCGGCGCCGGCGGCCAGCAGATCGTGGTCCTTGAGCAGCGAGCCGGTCCATTTGAGCGCGGCGATCAGCTCGGGGGCGCGGATGTGGCCGTCGCCGTCGCTGTCGAGCAGGGCCAGCGTGCGCGGGTCGAATTCCATGCCCTGCGTCGGACAGGAAAGGGCGACCCACAGCTTCTGGTCGAGCTGGTCGAGCGCCAGCAGGTCGGCGCCGGTGTCGAGGCGGACCTGATCGAAGCCGCCGGCGCGGAAGAAACGCCAGGTGTGTTTTTTGTCGGTCATGATTTTTCCTGTCGGACGGGGGAATTGGCGACGCCGGCCGAGGGCGGCGTCGATGATCGTTATGTTTCCGGCGGGCGCCGCGCGCGGCGCCTCCTGCGTATGCCCATAGTATAGGTCGCTCAGTCGTCGCCGAACACCGCCCGCCACAGGGCGCGCACGGCGTCGATGCGGCGCAGGACGGCGGCGCGCTCGACGCGCGCCTTCGGGCTGCCGTTCAGGCGCTTGCCGTGCTGCAGGCGCCGGTATTCGCGGTAGGCGTTGCGCACCGGGTCGGCCAGTTCGGACGGGATCAGGCCGAGGTCGGCGGCGATTTTGAGCAGCGCGATGTTGCCGAGGTTGCCGCACAGTTCCGGGTGCGCGTGCGCGTGGCCAAGCACCAGGTACTGCACGATGAATTCGACGTCGATGATGCCGCCCGGGTCCTGCTTGATGTCGAATTCGTCGTCGCTCTTCGAGGCGTGCGCGTCGAGCATGCGCGCACGCATGGCGAGCACCTCCTCGCGCAGCTTCTTTGGGTCGCGCGGCTGGCGCAGGATGTCGTCGCGGATCGCGTCGAACTGCGCGCCGAGCGCCGGATCGCCGGCGCAGAAGCGCGCGCGCGTCAGCGCCTGGTGCTCCCAGACCCAGGCGTTGTTCAGCTGGTAGTCGCGGAAGGCGTCAATCGGGCAGACGAGCATGCCCGAATCGCCGTTCGGGCGCAGGCGCAGATCGGTCTCGAACAGGATGCCGGCCGCCGTCTGGCTCGACAGCCAGGTGTTCATGCGCTGCGCGAGGCGCGCGTAGAGTTCGCCGGCGCCCGGCTCGGGGTCGTCGTGCAAGAAGACGATGTCGAGGTCGGAGGCGTAGCCGAGTTCCTTGCCGCCGAGCTTGCCGTAGCCGACGACGGCGAAGCGCGGCGGCCGCCCGGGCTGCGGATGGCGGCTCTTGAGCTTGTCCCAGCACAGGTCCAGCGTCTTCTGGACCATGATGTCGGCGAGCTCGGTGAGATGGTCGGACAGGCTTTCGACCGTCTGCAGGCCGGCCAGGTCCTGCGCCAGCAGGCGGAAGACCTGGGCGTGGTGCGCTTCGCGCAGGAGGTCCATTTCGCGTTCGGCGTCGCCGGCGTGTTCGGCGAGGCGCGCGTTCAACTCGTCGCGGAAGGCGCTCCAGTCGGTCGCCTCGTCGTAGAGGCGCGCGTCGAGCAGTTCGTCGAGCAGGATCGGGTGGCGCGTCAGGTATTCGGCCGCCCACGAGGAGCCGCCGATCAGCTCGGCGACCTTGCGCAGCGCCTGCGGATACTGCTGCAGCAGGGCGAGGTAGGCGCCGCGCCGGCTGATCGTTTCGAGGAAGTCGAGGCCGCGCTGCCAGGTGGCGTCGGGCGTCTTGGTCGCGGCGGCGGCGTCGATCAGGCGCGGGCCGAGCGCGTCGAGGCGTTCGCGGTTGGAGGCCGGCAGCTGCAGATAGCGGCTGCCGCCGCGGAAGGCCTGCAGGCGTTCGAGCATCGCCTGCGGCTGGCGGAAGCCGAGCGCCGAGAGCGCTTCGAGCGCCGCCTCGCCCTCGGTCTGCCCGCACCACAGGCCGGTCAGCGCGTGCTCGCCGTCCTCGGGGTCGGAGAAGACCTGTTCGAAATGGCGGGCGACGCGGTCGCGATGCCCGTCGAGCACGGCGAGCAGCGCCGGCCAGTCGGCGAAGTCCATCGACGCGGCGATCTGCGCGCGCGCTTCGGGATCGGTCGGCAGCATGTGCGTCTGCGCGTCGTCGACGTACTGCAGGCGGTGCTCGAGGCGGCGCAGGAACTCGTAGGCCTCGCGCAGCTCGCGCTCGCTGTCGGCCGGCAGCAGGCGGCGCTGCGCGAGCAGGGCGAGCACCTGCAGCGTCGGGCGCGTCTGCAGCGCGCTGTCGCGGCCGCCGCGGATGAGCTGGAAAACCTGGGCGATGAACTCGATTTCGCGGATGCCGCCGGGGCCGAGCTTGATGTGGTCGGCCATGTCCTTGCGCGCCACCTCGCGGCGTATCTGCGCGTGCAGGTCGCGCATCGCGTTGATCGCGCCGAAGTCGAGATATTTTCGGAAGACGAAGGGGCGGACGATGGCCTGCATCGCGGCGACCCATTCCGGCTGCAGGTTGGCGCCCTCGTTCATGGTGCGCGCCTTGATCCAGGCGTAGCGCTCCCACTCGCGGCCCTGCGCGATGAAGTAGTTCTCCAGCGAGTCGAGCGAGCAGGCGAGCGGGCCGGAATCGCCGTTCGGGCGCAGGCGCATGTCGACGCGGAACACCTGGCCGTCGCCGGTGACTTCGCCGAGCGCGGCGATCAGGCGCTTGCCGAGGCGGTTGAAGAAATCGTAGTTGTCGATCCGGCGCCCGCCGTCGACGCCGGCCGTCTCGCCTTCCTCGGGGTAGACGAAGATGTAGTCGACGTCGGACGAGACGTTGAGCTCGCGCCCGCCGAGCTTGCCCATGCCGATCACCAGCAGGCGCTGCGCCCGCCCCTGGCCGTCGAGCGGTTCGCCGAACTGGGCGGCAAGCAGGCGGTGCACGAAATCGAGCGCGTGGTTGGTCGTCACGTCGGCGAGCTGCGTCATCGTCTCGACCACTTCGGCGAGCGGCGCCTGGCCGCCGAGGTCGCGCACGACGAGGGCGGCCATCGTGCGCTGGCGCAGGCGGCGCAGGGCGTGCTTGAGGGCGTCCTCGTCGGCCGGCGCCTCGGTTTCGAGGAAGGCGCGCATCGCCGCCGCGTCGAACGGCCGATCGGCGTGCGCGGCGAGCCAGTCGGCGACCTCCGGGCGGCCGGCGAGCAGCTGGCGCAGCCAGCGGCTGTGCGCGAGGGCGGAGGGCCAGGGTGCGGCGGGGGCGTGGAGAGGGGCCGGGGCGGTCGGGGTGTCGTGGCTTGCGCTGCTCGTCATGTTCTTCTCGTCGCTGGCACGGAACGATGGAATCGTCCGCGTTTGAAATGGTTGGCGCCGCCAAAGCCGTTACAATTGACGCCTGATCAACTGTTTCGCGTATCCCGCCATTCTAGTGACGCTCCGCAATATTTGGCAAAAGCCCGTCCGGGCTGCCGACGCCTGATGCGCCGCGCAGAACTGCGTCCGGCGCTCTACCATCGCCTGCACCGCCTGTTGCCCTTCGTGGCGCCGCCGGCGGCGCGGCGTTTCTGGCGCGGCCTGCTGTGGGCCGGGCTGGCTCTCTACTTCGGCTTCGTGCTGCTGGTGCTGGCCCTGCGCTACAGCGTGCTGCCCAACATCGAGCACTACCGCGCCGACATCGAACGCCTCGCCTCGAACGGGCTCGGGCAGACGGTCAGCATCGGGCACATCGCGGCGAGCTGGGACGGCATCAACCCGGACCTGATCCTCTCCGACGTGCGCATCGCCGACGCCGAGGGGCGGCCGGCGCTCGCCTTCTCGCGCGTCGAGACCGTCCTTTCCTGGTGGTCGGTGCCGGCCCTGCAGCTGCGCCTGCGCCTGCTCGCCATCGACGAGCCGACGCTCAACCTGCGGCGCAGCGCCGACGGCCGCGTCTTCGTCGCCGGCATCCCGCTCAACCAGGAAAACAGCGACAGCGACGTGTCCGGCTGGGTGCTGGCGCAGCAGCGCGTCCGCATCCGCGGCGCCACGCTGGTCTGGGAGGACGAACAGCGGCAGGCGCCGGCGCTGGTGCTCGAAGACGTGAACTTCGGTCTCGACAACAACGGCCGCCATCACCGCTTCGGCCTGTCGGCGCTGCCGCCGGAGGCGCTGGCGGCGCGCATCGACCTGCGCGGAGACTTCCGCGGGCGCGATCTGGATACGCTGGGCGCCTGGAAGGGCCAGCTCTTCGCCGAAATCGACTACACCGATCTCGCGGTCTGGCAGCAATGGATCGACTACCCGGTGGCGCTGCCGCAGGGACGCGGCGCGCTACGCGCCTGGATCGACTTCGCCGACGGCGCGCCGCGCGGGCTGACCGCCGATCTCGCGCTGCGGGACGTGCGTCTGCGCCTGTCGCCGAAGCTGCCGGTACTGGCGCTCGAGCACATGCAGGGGCGCCTGACGGCGAAGCTGTCGGCGCGCGGCTGGCAGGTCGGCGGGCGGGCGATCGAACTGGCGACGCTGGCGGCGTCCGGCGCCGATGCGCCCCGCGCCGCGGGCGAGGCCGCCCCGGCGGCGCACCCGGCGATTAGCATCGCGCCGACCGATTTCCTCGTCGACTGGAATCCGGACGCCGACGGCAAGGAGGTGCGCGGCAGCGCGACGGCGAGCGCGCTCGACCTCGACGCGCTGGCCGCGCTCGCCGCCTATCTGCCGCTCGACGCGCACACGCGCCAGCTGCTCGCCGATTTCGCGCCGCGCGGCCGTTTCGCCGATCTGCGCGCGAGCTGGCGCGGCGACGCCGAGGCGCTGCAGAGCTATGCGCTGAAGGCGCGCTTCGACGACCTAGCGCTCAAGGCGCACGGCTATTTCCCCGGTTTCAGCGGTCTCTCCGGCACGGTCGATACGAGCGAGCAGGGCGGCAGCGCGACGCTGCGCTCGGACAAGGCGACGCTCGACCTGCCGAGCGTCTTCCCCGAAGCGGCGATCGCGCTCGACACGCTGAACGCGCAGGCCAAATGGAAAATTTCCAAGGGCGAACTCGATGCCGAGCTGACGCGCGTCGAGTTCGCCGGGCCGGACGCCGCCGGCTCAGCGCAGGGCCGCTACCGCCATACCGGCGAGGGGCCGGGGACGATCGACCTGAGCGCCGCGCTGACCCGCGCCGACGGGCGCGCCGTCTGGCGCTACATGCCGCACGCGGTCAACGCCAACGCCCGCCACTGGCTACGCGACGCGCTGGTCGCCGGTACGGGAAGCGACGCAAAACTGGTGCTCAAGGGCGACCTCGCGCACTTCCCCTTCGTCGACAAGGAGCACGGCCAGTTCCTCGTCACCGCCAAGGCGCACGGCGTGACGCTCGACTACGCGACAGGCTGGCCGAAGATCACCGGCATCGACGGCGACCTGCGCTTCGAGGGCGCCGGCATGGTGGTCGACGCGCAGCGCGGCGCGCTGCTCGGCGCGCAGCTGTCGCACACGCGCGCCGAGATCGCCGACTTCGACGCCGACGTCTCGGTGCTCACCGTCAAGGGCCGCGCCGAGGGGCCGACCGCCGAATTCCTCAAGTTCATCGAGCAGAGCCCGGTCGGCGAGCGCATCGACCACTTCACCGAGGACATGCGCGCCGCCGGCAACGGCCGCCTCGACCTCGGCCTCTCGATCCCGCTCGACCTCGCGCTGATCGACAACTCCAAGGTCGACGGCACCTACCGCTTCCAGAACAACGAAGTCACCGTCGATCCCGGCCTGCCGCCGCTCAAGCAGGTCAACGGCACGCTGACCTTCACCGCCAGCGAGCTGAACGTCCCCGAGATCACCGCCACGCTGTTCGGCGGGCCGCTGCGCATCAGGGGCGCTTCGCAGGCGGACGGCAAGGTGCTGATCACCGCCAACGGCACGCTGAGCGTCGAGCAGATGCGCAAGCAGTCCGACCTGCCGCTGCTCGACCATCTTTCCGGCAGCGCCGCGTATCGCGGCGAAGTGCGCGTGCGCAAGCGCAGCGCCGATCTGGTGGTCGAATCGACGCTCGCCGGCCTCGCCTCCAGCCTGCCGGCGCCGCTCAACAAGAGCGCCGCCGAGACGCTGTCGCTGCGCTTCGAGAAATCAATGCTGCCCGGCGCTCCGGCGGGGGCGGCGAACGTGGCGCGCGACCAGCTGCGCGCGTCCCTCGGCGATGCGGTGCAGATGCAGCTGATCCGGCGCAAGCAGGCCGGCGCCGGCGGCGGCTTCGTTCCCGAGCGCGGCGCGATCGCCGTCGGCCGGCCGCTGCAGCTGCCCGAGAGCGGCGTCGCGCTGGGCGTCAGTGCGCCGCGCGTGGATCTCGACTTCTGGCGCCGCGCACTGCTTTCACCGAGCGCGGCCAAAACCGCCAACGCCGGCGCCGCGAGCGCCCCGCCGGTCGACGCCGTCAACCTGAAAACCGGCGAGCTGATCCTGCTCGGCCGCCGCTTCTCCGACGTCGATCTCGGCGCCACGGCGAGCGGCAGCGCCTGGCAGATTCGCCTCGCCTCGCGCGAGGCGGGCGGCGACCTGCGCTGGGACGGTGCCGGACGCGGTAAGCTGAGCGCCCGCTTCAAGCATCTTGCGATGGAACCCTCGGGCGCGGCGCCCGGCCAGGCGCCCGGCGAGGCGATCGACGAACTGCCGGCGCTCGACGTCGTGGCCGACGATTTCTCCGTCGGCGCGCGCCGCTTCGGCCGCCTCGAAGTACAGGCGCGCAACGAGGCGCGCGTCTGGCGCCTCGACAAGATCGCGCTCAGCAACCCCTACGGCACGCTGAGCGGCAGCGGGCTGTGGCGCTTCGCCGGCAGCAACCGCACGCAGCTCAATTTCCGCCTCGACAGCGGCGACGCCGGCAAGCTGCTCGACCGGCTCGGCTACGCGGGCGCCGTGCGCGGCGCGTCGGCGCAGCTCGAAGGCAAGATCGGCTGGAACGCGCCGCCGGTCGACCTCGACTACGCCACGCTGTCCGGCGAAATGAAGGTCGAGGTCGGCAAGGGCCAGTTCGTCAAGCTCGATCCGGGCGCCGGCAAGCTGCTCGGCCTGATCAGCCTGCAGTCGCTGCCGCGCCGCATCACGCTCGACTTCCGCGACGTTTTCAGCGAAGGTTTTGCCTTCGACAGCATCGCCGGCCAGCTCGCCATGCAGAACGGCATGATGCGCACCGACCGCCTGCAGATCGACGGACCGGCGGCGCGCGTCGTGATGCGCGGCGAAACCGACCTGCAGCGCGAAACGCAGCGCCTGACGGTCAACGTGCAGCCCGAGCTGGGCGGTACCGCGGCGCTCGGCGTCGCGCTGCTCAATCCGGTGGCCGGCGTCGCCGCGCTGCTGGCGCACAAGATCCTGCAGAATCCGCTCAACCAGATGTTCGGATTCGACTACCTGGTGACCGGCACCTGGGACGATCCCAAGGTCGAGAAGCTGTCGCGTTCCGAGGTGCCGGCCGCCGCCGGTCAGCGCCTGCCGAATCTGTCCAACCCGTCCGGAGCCGCCCATGACGCCACCCCATGACAATCCGCACGCGCCGCGCCCGCCGAAGAACGCGCGTATCGCCGCCGTGCAGATGATTTCCACGCCGCGCGTGGAGGACAACCTGCGCACCGCCGAGCGCCTGATCGCCGAAGCCGTCGCGCAGGGCGCCGAGCTCGTCGCGCTGCCCGAGTATTTCGCCATCATGGGCATGAGCGAGGGCGACAAGGTCAAGGTGCGCGAGGCCGACGGGCACGGGCCGATCCAGGACTTTCTCGCCGAGACGGCGCGCCGCCACCGCATCTGGCTGATCGGCGGCTCGATGCCGCTGATCGCGAGCGACCCGAACAAGGTGCTCAATTCGAGCGTCGCCTACAATCCGCAGGGCGAGCGCGTCGCGCGCTACGACAAGATCCACCTGTTCGGCTTCCAGAAGGGCGCCGAGCGCTACAACGAAAGCGCGACGATCGAAGCCGGCAGCCAGCCGGTCGCCTTCGACACGCCGTTCGGCCGCGTCGGCCTGTCGATCTGCTACGACCTGCGCTTTCCGGAGCTTTATCGCGCGCTCGGTGTCACAGACTTGCTGGTGATCCCGGCCGCCTTCACCGAAACGACGGGCCGCGCGCACTGGGAAATCCTGCTGCGCGCGCGCGCCATCGAGAACCAGTGCTACGTGCTGGCCGTCGGCCAGGGCGGACGGCACGAGAACGGCCGCGAAACGCACGGCAACAGCATGCTGATCGACCCCTGGGGCAACATCGTCGACCGCAAGCTGAAAGGCCCGGGCATCGTGATCGGCGAACTCGACCACGCGCAGATCGCCGAAATCCGCGCCAGCCTGCCGGCGCTCAAGCATCGCGTGATGTGAGCGCCCCCGACGTTACAACGCGCCTCCACGCGCAACACAGCCACAACGGAAAATCCATGACCGCCAAAGCCGCATCGAAATCCTCCTCCCTTCTCCTGCAGGCCGAGAAGACCCTGCTCACGCCCTACGGTCTGGATGCCGGCGACCTGACGAAGCTCTTCGGCACGATCATGGCGCACGACGTCGACTACGCCGACCTCTACTTCCAGTACAGCCGCTCGGAGGCGTGGAGCCTCGAAGAGGGCATCGTCAAGTCGGGCAGCTTCAACATCGACGAGGGCGTCGGCGTGCGCGCGATCTCCGGCGAGAAGACGGCCTTCGCCTACTCCGACGACATCAGCCACGGTGCGCTCGGCGACGCTGCGCAGGCCGTGCGTGCGATCGCCGCGGCCGGGCAGCAGCGGCGCGTGCCGGCGCTCAGGAAGCGCAACGGGCGCGCGCTCTACGTGCCGCACGACCCGCTCGCCTCGCTCGACGCGACGGCCAAGGTCAAGCTGCTCGAACGCCTCGAAAGCTACGCGCGCGCCGAGGATCCGCGCGTCGCGCAGGTCATGGCGCACATCGCCGGCGAGTACGAGGTGATCCTCGTCGCCGGCAGCGACGGCCGGCTGGCCGCCGACGTGCGTCCGCTCGTGCGCGTCTCGCTCACCGTCATCGTCGAGGCCGACGGCCGGCGCGAGCAGGGCTCGGCCGGCGGCGGCGGGCGCACCGACTACCGCTTCTTCAGCGACGAGGTGCTGCGCACCTACGCGCGCGAGGCCGTGCATCAGGCGCTCACCAACCTCGATGCGCGGCCGGCGCCGGCCGGCACGATGACCGTCGTGCTCGGTTCCGGCTGGCCCGGCATCCTGCTGCACGAAGCGGTCGGCCACGGCCTCGAGGGCGACTTCAACCGCAAGGGCAGCTCGACCTTCTCCGGCCGCATCGGCCAGCGCGTCGCCGCCAAGGGCGTCACCGTCGTCGACGACGGCACGATTCCCGACCGCCGCGGCTCGCTCAACATCGACGACGAGGGCAATCCGACGCAGCGCACCGTGCTGATCGAGGACGGCATCCTCAAGGGCTACATGCAGGACAGCCTGAACGCCCGCCTGATGGGCGTCGCGCCGACCGGCAACGGGCGCCGCGAATCCTTCGCCCACCTGCCGCTGCCGCGCATGACCAACACCACGATGCTGGCCGGCGACAAGCGTCCTGAGGAGATCATCAAGTCGGTCAAGAAGGGCATCTACGCGGTGAACTTCGGCGGCGGCCAGGTCGACATCACGAACGGCAAGTTCGTCTTCTCGATGTCCGAGGCCTACATGATCGAGAACGGCAAGGTGACCTACCCGGTGAAGGGCGCGACGCTGATCGGCAACGGCCCGGAGGCGATGACGCGCGTCTCGATGATCGGCGACGACATGCGCCTCGACCCCGGCGTCGGCACCTGCGGCAAGGACGGGCAGAGCGTCCCGGTCGGCGTCGGCCAGCCGACGCTGCGCATCGACGGGCTGACCGTCGGCGGCACCGCCTGATCTATTTTTTCGACTTGATGCAAATCATAATTCCCGCTCCGGATATCGCTTAGAGTCCGCCAGTTACTCCTTTTGAATAACCCGCCGGCGCAAGATCGGCCTGTTATGGAGCGCGGATGGAACGTCGGAGCGGGGATGCCGGATTGGCCCACGTCGTGCGCATCGCCCTGCTGGCGCTGCTCATGGCTTTCGGCAGTCTCGCGCAGGCGCAGATCGCCGACATCAATTCGGCGATCAACAAGGCCGGCCGCCAGCGCATGCTCTCGCAGCGCATGGCCAAGGCCTATCTGCAGATCGGCCTGAGCGTCGATCTCGAACGCTCGAAGCGCACGCTCGACGGCGCCATCGCCCTTTTCGACCGCCAGCTCGTCGAACTCAAGAACTTCGCGCCGACCCCGCAAATCCGCGACACCTACCTGCAGCTCGAACAGAACTGGCTGGCCTACAAGGACGTGCTGATCGGCAGCGTGCCCAGCCCAGACGGCGCCCGCAAGGTGCTCGAACTGAGCGAGTCGGTGCTGCGCCTGGCGCACGCCGGCACCGAGCAACTGGTTTCCACTTCCGGCAGCGAGAGCGGCCCGCTGGTCGGCGTCGCCGGGCGCCAGCGCATGCTCTCGCAGCGTATCGCCAAGTTCTATCTGGCGCAGGTCTGGGGCGTCGCGCCGGCCGGCGGCGCGGCTGAACTCGACAAGAGCCGGCGCGCCTTCGCCATGGGCCTCAAGGCGCTGGCCGGCGCGCCGGCGACGACGCCGGCGATCCGCGAGGAGCTGGAACTGGCGCACCGTCACTGGCAGCAATACGAACACGCACTCGACGCGCGCGAACCGGGCGACCGCCGGACGCGCGCCGCCAACGTGGCGACGAGCAGCGAGCGCGTGCTCGACACGATGGACACGATTACCGGCATGTTCGAAAAGCTGGGCGGCTAGCCCGGCGACACAAGGACGCGCGCGCGGAGCGCGGCGATGGGGACACCATGAGAAAAACAATCTGCGGGCTGCTCGTCGGCTTCGTTTTCGCCTTCCTGATCGACGCCCTCGGCGGCAGCGCCTACGCGCAGATCGCCGACGTCAACGCGGCGATCAACAAGGCCGGGCGCCAGCGCATGCTTTCGCAGCGCATCGCCAAGTCCTATTTCCAGCTCGGGCAGGGCATCGCCCCCGAACAGTCGATGCGCACCCTCTACAGTTCGATCTCGCAGTTCGACCGCCAGCTCGTCGAACTGAAGAACTACGCGCCGACGCCCGAAATCCGGGAAACGTATCTGAAGCTCGAAAAATCGTGGCTCGGCTACAAGGACGTCCTGGTCGGCGCCGCGCCGAACCAGGCCAACGGCAAGAAGGTCCTCGACCTGTCCGAGGAGGTGCTGGCCCTCGCGCACCAGGGCACGCAGCAGCTCGAAAAGCATGCCGGCACGACGGCCGGGCGCCTGCTCAACATTTCCGGCCGCCAGCGCATGCTGGCCCAGCGCATGGCCAAGTTCTACCAGGCGGCGGGCTGGAACATCGGGGGTGCGCAGGCCGCCGGCGAGATCGACAAGGCGCGCAAGGAATTCGCCGCCGCTCTGCAGGAACTCGCCGCAGCGCCGGTCAACACGCCGGCGCTGCGCGACGAACTGGCGCTCGTCGCGCAGCAGTGGTTCTTCTTCGAGAACGCGCTCGACCAGCGCGCCAGCGGCGACAAGCGTCTGGCGACCAATGTGGCGACGACCAGCGAGCGTATACTCGAGGTCATGGAGAACGTCGTCGGCCTCTACGAGCGGCTGCCGAAATAGGGCGCGGCTCGCCGGGCCGGCGGTCTGGCGCGGTGCGACGCGACGCTCTCGTTTCGCTTCACCTCGCCCGGTCCGGATGGAGTGCCTGATGCCCGCTGCTGCAAACCTCGTCGAACGTCCCGCCGCAAACCCCGCCGCAGCGAAGCGCGCGGCGATCTTTTCCGTAAAGCCCCTGCGCTTCGCCGCTTCCGGCGCGCTGGCGCTGCTGCTCGGCGCATGCGCCGGCATACCGCCGGACGGTTCGTCGACGCCGAGGCTCGCCCGCCTTTCGGTCGAGGACATGGCGCGGCTGGCGCCCGATGCGCCCAAGCTTTCTCTCGACGATCTGGTCGCCATGGCGAAGGCCGGCAGCACGCCGGAGGCCATCGTCGCGCGCTTCCGCCAGTCCGGCGCGCGTTTCGACCTGGCGCCGGGGCAGGTCGTCGACCTGCACGCGCGCGGCCTGCCGCTGCCGGTCCTGCAGGCCATCCACGAGGACCGCGAGAAGGCGCTGCGCGCCGACCTGACGCAAATGCTCGTCGAGCGCGACCAGCAGTGCAGCGCCGAGGTCGCGCAGGAGCGCCAGCGCGCGCGCAGCGCCGTCGATCCCTTCTGCGGCCCGGCCTTCTACGGGCCGCTGCGCCCCTATCCGATTTATCCGTATTCGCGGCGCGGCATGTTCTGGGGCTGGTAGGCCGGTCCGGCGCCCCGCCTACATGGTCGGGCGCGCTTCGCCGCCCATCGTCAGCGGATTGAAGGGCTTGCCGTTGATCGTCAGCTTGCCGTTGGCGAAGGCGATCTTCGTGCGCAGCACGCCGCCGTCGCGCTGGATGTAGCCCTGTTCGGCGAAGCCGGCGAGCTGCTGCTGGAACATCGCCTCGCGCATCGCGACCTCCTCGGCGCCGGCTTCGCCCTTGCCGCCGAGTCCGGCGAGCAGCGCTTCGGGCAGTGCGATGTCGGCGCTGGCGTCGAGCTTGCCGAGCAGCACGAGCGGGTTGCTTATTTCTTCGGGCTTCAGTTCGCCGAGCCGCGCGCGCGCGGCGATCAGCGCCTCGCCGTGCGGGCTGCGGAAGCTGACGCGGTCGACGCTGATCTCCGGGCTGTACTTGAGCAACTCCAGCGCCGGTTCGGCGAGCGGCGCCAGCATCTTCGCCGGGTTGGCCTCGCCGGCGGCGAGCGCGGCCGGGTCCGCGGACTGCTTCATGAAGGCGCGGTGCAGCTTGGCCAGCGTGCGCGCGTGCAGATGCTTGAACGAGAAATCGTAGTGCGCCGGACCGTAGTCGTGCGCGCCGAACTGCACGGTTTCCGCCCCCGTCCGCGCGACGATGTCGAGGAAGTCGCCGTTCGCCGGCATCGCCACGTCGTAGACGACCTGCTTGAGCAGCAGCGCTTCGCCGTCCTCCTTGCCGTTCGCCACCTCGAACTGGGCCACCGTGAACTTCTGCGTGCCGGCGTAGAGCAGCGGCTCGTCGTCGAACATGCGCTGCTGCTCGCCGTCCAGGCGCAGGCCGCTCAGCAGTACCCGCAGGCCAGCGCTGTCCTTGATCTCGAGGCGCGGCGCCTCGGCCTGCATCGTGTAGTGCCGCATGCCCTTGGCGAAGTCGACGCTCATGCGGATGCCGTCCCAGGCCGCGCTGCTCGTCTTGCCTTCGGCGTCGGCCGGGAAGTCGACGGCGAACGCCGGGCTGCTCATGCGGCTGACGCCGCCGCCGGTGAAGCGGTATTCGGTATGCGCCAGCAGCGGCTTCTGGCCGCCGAGCACGGCGGCGAGCTTCTCTCCGGGCTCGCCTTCGACCGTCAGCTCGCTGTCGGCGACCGCCGCCGCCAGCGTCGTCAGGCCGGGCAGCGGGCCGTGCTGGATGGTGCTGCGCAGCGTCAGGCGCAAGGGCTGGGGCGTTTCCGTCGGCGCCGCCGGGGCTGCGGGCACGTTGCGCGCCTTGGCGAAGTCGCGCAGGAGGTCGCCCAGCAGTTCGATGGTCACCGTCTCGGTCGCGCCGAACAGGCCGCGCTGGTAGTCGCGCGCGACGACTTTCGTATAAGGCTGCTCGGCGAGCAGGCGGTATTGCTCGGCGTGCGCCGCCTCCACCTGCCGCCCGAGCATCCAGGCCGCAGCCGGATAGGCCAGTACCAGCGCGCCTGCGGCGAGTGCGATTGCGACGGATTTCTTCACGGTTGTTTCCCTTTCCTGATGGCGATGCCATTTGCAAACGAGGGCGCCATCATGCCATCGGGATCGGTCGGCGGGCAATGCTTGTGCGGGCGCCGTAGTCCGGAATACGTCCCTTTTTTTCCGCTGCTACGCCAGCCCATCATTCAGAGTTGCTTGCGCTTGTCGGGCGCAGAGCCGGTAGGAACAGGCGTTGATCGTCAGCACGCCCTCTGTGGCGCGTACACGGGGATGCCTGCTTGCGGGGGCGATATCAGTTTGACTGGACGGTGGGTTTGAACCCTGTCCTGGTTACCAGCCCCGCTTGGGTAGATTGCCTTACTGACCGCTATCTGGACGAAAAGGGCGAGTTTCCGGTGATCGCTCTTGAAAATCCTTTGGGCAGGTCGGTTCCAGAAGAGAAAATGGCGTACCGGAAATAACTGCCGTTTTGGTGAGCAAGCGTTATCGGTTAATTTCATGACCGGCGGAAAATAGCTGGATGCAGGCAAATTGCAAATGCGCCATGAGCACCGAACCCGCGGGTTTCAATGCGTCGATCAAATACGCTGCCTATCCTTCGCCGCACGCGCGACAGCCTCGCTACCCTTATGCCCCCAAAACGGAAAAAATCGCCGCCTCGCCCCATCGCTCTCTCCGACGGTCCCTTGCCTCCGCGCTACGCCGGCCGCTTCGACGGCTGTCTGCTGGTGTTCAGCGATGCCAGCCTGAAGCGGCACGGCGGGCTGGCGGCGGTGTTGTTCGATGGGGAGGGCGTCGCACCGCAGGTCGCGACGTGCAGCGTGCCGGCGGCCGGCAGCAACGAACTGGAGCTGCAGGCGGCGCTGTTCGGGCTGGCGCAGGCGCGGGCGCATTTCCCGGGGCGGCCGCTGGCGCTGTTCGCCGACAACCAGGACGCGGTGCTGCGGCTGGAGCGCGCCAAGGCGTCGGGGCTGGCGCAGGAGCCGGCGTTGGGCAGGATGTGGGCGGCCCTGGGGTGTCGCGAGGGGTTGGCGGAGACGCTGGCCGACGCCGCGCTGTGCTGGGTCAAAGGGCACGGCAAGTGCCGCGGCAATGCGCTGGCCGACGCGCATGCGGCGACCGCCGCCGGTTAGCGGCCGGCGGGCGCTGCTGCAGTGCTCTGGCTTGTTTCGCCGGCCAGCGCGCGGGCTATCGCGTTTGGCCTATTGCGCCGGACGCCGCGTCAGCAGCAGGCCGCTTTCCAGGTGGTGCGTGTAGGGGAACTGGTCGAAGACGGCGGCGGCGCTGACGGCGTGCGTGGCGTGCAGGGCGGCGACGTTGGCGAGCAGGGTCTGCGGGTTGCACGAGATGTACAGGATGTGCTCGAAGCCGCGCGCCAGTTCGAGCGTCCGTTCGTCCAGCCCGCTGCGCGGCGGGTCGACGAAGAGCGTCGAGAAGCGGTAGCCGGCGAGGTCGATTTCCTTCAACTGACTGAAGTCCCGGCTGCCGGCCAGCGCGGCGCTGATTTCCTCGCTGGAGAGGCGGACCACGGCGACGTTGTCGAGGCCGTTGGCGGCTAGGTTGTGGCTCGCCGCCTGCACGCCGGACTTGCTGACTTCGGTGGCGAGCACGCGTTCAAAGAGCGGCGCCAGCGCGACGGTGAAGTTGCCGTTGCCGCAGTACAGTTCGAGCAGGTCGCCGCCCAGGCCGGCCGCCTGCGCGCAGGCCCAGGCCAGCATCTGGCGGTTCACGCCGCCGTTCGGCTGCGTGAAGCTGCCTTCGATCTGCCGGTAGCTCAGCGCGCGGCCGTTCAGCTCGAAGCTTTCGAGCAGCCAGTCGCGGCCGATCACGATCTTGCGTCCGCGGCTGCGGCCGACCAGTTGCACGCCCAGCGTTTCGGCCAGCCCCTGTGCGGCGGCTTCCCAGCGCTTGCCGAGCGGCTGGTGGTAGATCAGCGTGACCATCAGTTCGCCGCTCAGGGTGGCGAGAAAATCGACCTGGAAGAGATTGTCCTTCAGCGTGTTGCTGGCCTGCAGCAGTTCGCGCAGGCGCGGCATCAGCGCGTAGATCGGCTCGGCGACGACCGGAAAGTGGTCGATGGCGACGGGTTGCTTCGGGTCGCTGGCGGCGAACATCGCGTAGTCCACCCGGCGCTGCGCGTCGTGGAGCATGCGGAATTCGGCGCGCAGGCGGTAGTGCAGCGGCGCGGATGCGATCACCGTGGGCTGGGCGACGCCGTAGGGCGCGAAGTCCGCGGCGAACAGGGCGACCTTTTCGGCGAGCAGGGCGGGATAATCGGCGGGGACGATGTGCTGTAGCGGCATGAAGGGCGGGAAGTGGTGCCGTTGCGCGGGGCGGAACGGGGATGGAACAGCGGGGGCGCAGCGCGCCTGTCGTGTGCACGCCGTGCGATGTTCGTGGCGGAAGGGCGCGCTGCGGATCGGGCTGTCGGGCCGAAGGCGGACTATACACGGCCCGGCCCGCCCGTCCGTCGATTTGCGCAATTCGTTCGGTTCGCTCAATCCGCTCGCGTGGCGTCCGGCGCAATCTCCCGGCGCTCGTCCGCCAGGCGGACGACGGCAGTTGGCGGCACCGGTGCGCTGACGGGCGGCCCGGAGGGGGCGCAGGTTTGCGTGAGCGCGGCGGCAGGGCCGGCGTCGGAAGCGTGCCCGCCCGGGCCGCGTCGCCCCGTGTGGACGGAGCGGGTGATGCGGGCGATGCGGGGAATGCGGGGAATGCGGGGAATGCGGGGAATGCGGGCGGACGGAGCGGCTGCCTCTGCGCTCAGCCGGGCTTGCGGTAGTCGTCGGCGATCCAGGCGCCGGCGCGCGCCGCGCTGAGCTTGAAGTCGGGCGCCACGCGCACCTGTGCGAGCTCGTCGCCGGCGGCATCATGGGCGGCGAGCAGGGCGTGCGGATCGTATTCGTCGGGAACGATGTCGAGCGTGACGCGGATGCGCCCGGCCGGCGTGTCCAGCGTGAATTCCTTGTGCAGCGCCGCGTACAGCTGCTGCTCGTGGCGGCGCAGCACTTCTGCGGCGGTCTTGACGAGGGTGGCGAAGGCCGCCGCGTCGAGCGGCTTCGGGTTCTTCTTGTCGCGGCCCATGGTCCACGGGCCGACCAGCGCGGGATCGGCTTCGCCGTCCTTGATCATTTCGACGGCCCAGCCTTCGTCGTCCTCGTTCTTGATGACGCGGGCGGTCCAGCCCTTCTGGCGCCACAGGCGCGCTTCGAAGATGTCGCAGGATTCGTCGGACTCGGTGAGTTCGTTGCCTTCGGCGGCGTTCGGGGGCAAGGGAGTGAGGGGCGTTGCGTTTTCGGTCATGCGCGGATTTTACCGCCCGAAGGCGTATTGCCGAAATCCGCCGCTCGCCGGGGCGAGCCCGCCGTGGGCGAGGTGCCGTCTGCACGTTGCTCCGCACAATTTTCTTGACGGGTTTCCTCGGGGAGTGAAAAGATGCCGTCCGGGAATCGGTTCGCCAAAAAAACAGGATGTCCGGGCAGTAGCGCTCAGGGGATAACAAGGGGAAAAATGAAAACGCTTTATTCGATTCTCGGTCTGACGCCCGAGGCCACGACGGCCCAGATCGAGTCGGCCTACGCCACCTTTCTGGCGAAACTGCAGAGCGGGGCCGGCGGCCTCTCCGCCGAGGAGGCCGGCAATCAACTGGTGGCCGTCAAGGAAGCCTACGCCGTGCTGTCGAACCCGGTGGCGCGCCAGCGTTACAACCAGAAGCTGTTCGCACCGGAAACCTTTCATGCGCAGTCCGCTGCCACGGCGTTCGGAGCAAGCACCGGTGCCGGAAGCACTCCCGGAGGCGGCTTCGGCATCGCGAAGATCGCCGTGGTCGGGGCCATTGCGCTGCTCGGCCTCTACCTCTACAGCAACAGCGTCAAGGAGCGCGAGCGCCTGCGCATCGAGCACGAACACAAGGTGCTGATGAAGGCGGTGCAGGTCGAGGAAGACCGGCAGAACCACAACGCGCAGGTGCAGGACGTGATCCTCGAAAAATCGATCAACCAGGTCGACGACCGCCAGCTCAGGATGGATCAGCAACACTTCGAGCGCGAATCGGCGATGGCGCAGCGCCAGGAAATGCAGCAGCGGCAGCTCGAAATGCAACAGCAGCAACAGGCGCTGCGCGAAGAGGAAAGGCGCCAGCGCCAGGAGCAGTCGCAGCGGCAGCAGCAGATACAGAGCGAGAAGCGCTACCTGCAGCAGCTGGAGCGCGAGCGCTACGGTCGTGTGATCACGCATTAAGGGCGTTGCCTGCCCGGCGGCGTCCGCCGGGTCGAACGCGCTTCCGGCGGCCGGCGCCCAATGCCTGGGCGGCCGGCCGCTTTGCCTTGCGCCGCCTGCGTTTGGCGTTCCTCCGCCGCCCCCGTACAATTCCGGCCACCTCTCCCGGACGCCCATACCTTGCCAAGCTCCCGTTTCCTCTCCCTCGCAGCGCATTCGCTGTCCTGCCCGCCGGCGCCGCGCGCGGAGGCGGCATGAGCGCATTTCCGCAAATCCGCTGGCAGGAGGGCGGCGTCGAACACGTCGCGCGCTGGCGTTCGGAAAGCGGCCTGCCGCCGCCGATCCGGGTGACGGTCGCCGACGACACGATGACCGCCGATGCCGCCTGGCGCCTGGCCTGCGAAGGCGGCGCGCTGCTCTGGCGCGGCGATTTCCAGAACGCGCGGCAGCTGTTGCAGGCGATGGCCCGGCGCAGCGAGCGCAAGCCGCAGCGCAAGGCGCGCCAGGGTGGGGCGGCCGCCGCGCCGCCGGCCCCCGCCGACGCCTTTCACCGGCACCGGCTGGCCCAGTCGCAGCGCGCCCGCACGCTGGGCATGCTGCTCCTGCCGTTCGACGGCGATTACGGCATTCCGCTGCGTCGCGCGCCCGATGCCCGGGTCGCCTGCGCGGAGGCCTGGGGGCCGGCCGACGGCCCCTGCGTCGCCTCGCTGCGCGAACTGCTCGGCCTGATCGGCGCGCACGAATGGCGCAAGAAGGGCGTCGCCATTCCGGCGCTCGGCGCGCGCATCCATCCGCACTACGGCGTTTTTTCGCCGGTGCGCGGCGAATACGTCGAACTCGTCGCCGAGGCGCCGCTGCCCGCCGCGCTCGCCGAATCCAGCCTGGCGTTCGACATCGGCACGGGAACCGGCGTGCTGGCCGCCGTGCTGGCGCGGCGCGGCATCGCGCGCGTGCTGGCGACCGACCAGGATCCGCGCGCGCTGGCCTGCGCCCGCGCCAACATCGACCGGCTCGGCCTGGGCGGGCAGGTCGAGACGGTGCAGGCCGACCTCTTCCCCGCCGGGCAGGCGCCGCTCGTCGTGTGCAATCCGCCGTGGGTGCCGGCGCGCCCGAGCTCGCCCGTCGAATACGCCGTCTACGATCCGGAGAGCCGCATGCTGCGCGGCTTTCTCGCCGGCCTCGCGGCGCACCTCGCGCCCGGCGGCGAGGGCTGGCTGATCCTTTCCGACCTCGCCGAGCATCTCGGCCTGCGCCCGCGCGCCGAACTGCTCGCGCTGATCGACGCCGCCGGCCTCACGGTGTTCGGCCGCAGCGACGTGCGTCCGCGACACCCCAAGGCGAGCGATCCCGGCGACCCGCTGCACGCGGCGCGCGCCGCCGAGACGACCTCGCTGTGGCGGCTGGCGGCGCGCTGAGCGCCGCCGGGTTCGTCGTTTTTTGCGGCGCGGGCCTCAGCCCGAACTGCGGGCGACGAAGCCAATCAGCAAAACGACGTAGAACATCGCGCCGAACATGGCTTGGCCTTCGACGCTGACGATGCGTCGCCCGCCGGCTTTCCCGACGTAAGCGCTCCAGGCCGGGAAGGCGATCTTCTTTCCGCTGCGCAAGGTCGCGCCGCGCCAGCGGCCTTGCGAGCCGATCAACAGCAGCGTTTTCCCCGTGCAGTAGAAAACGCTCCGGACGAGAAGCTCCGAAAGGAATTCCAGCATCGCTTCGACGACGGGTATCGGGGTTTCCCGGATGGCGTCAGCCGATTTCGATATCGAGCCGGTGCTCGACAACGTCGAGGTCGTCGTAGAGCGTGTGGGTGTGCGGGAACAGCGGCAGCTGCGCGCGCGGCGCCGGCGTGGCGCGCGGGGCGGGCACGGGCCGCGCGGCGTGGCGCGGCGGTTCCGGCAGCAGGCAGTGAAGGATGTCCAGCCATTTGACCTCGCCGCGCGGCAGGGCGGCGAACAGGCGGTCGGCGGTTTCCGGCGCCAGCCGCTCGGAGCCGCCGTTCTCCGCCACGAAGACCGCGCAGTCGTAGCTGCCGCCGTGCGCCGCGAGGATTTCGAGGCGGTCGTGCACGGCGAGCAGCGCGTTGTGCAGGCCGAGCTTGCTGGCCGGGTGGATCGAGTAGTCGTTCCAGTGCGGCTCGGCGTCCGGAGGGCGGTCCCGGTCGGCCGGCGCCTCGGGCAGCAGGGACGCCCAGTAGCGGACGATGAATTCCATTGCGCGAAGCCCGGGATTGGCGCCGCGCCGGGCGGCGCGGCCGGCCTCCATTGTCCCTGCGCGGCCCGCGCCTGTCCATGCAAGGGGCGCCGGCGACGCTCAGGGCGCGGCGAGGATCCAGGCGGCGATCTGCGTCACCGCCTCGCGCTCCAGCCCGTTGAAGCCGTGGTAGGCGAAGGCCTCGCATGGATCGCCGCGGCTCCGGCCGCCCTGGAGGGCAAGCAGTTGCTTGCGCGGTACCGTTTCCAGCTTCTCCATCAGGCGCGGGATGTCGGCGAAGGCGCAGCGCTTGCAGGCGTCCTGTTCATGATGGACGACCAGTACCGGGATGCGCAGCCTGTCGAGCGGTAGCGCCGGCACCGGCCGTGCCCGTGGATCGCTCAGGATGGTCGCGCTCAGCACCAGCCCGTCGGGGCCGTCGGGCGCCGCGAGTTCGGTGGCGACGAAAGCGGCGGATTGCGTGCCGCGGCTGGTGCCAACCAGCCATACCGGAGCTTTGGTCTGCGCGCGCGTCCACGCGATGACGGCCTGGAGGTCGGCGACGTGTTCTGCGGTCTGGCGGAAGTTGGCGAGGTAGGGCGCGCTCTGGCGATCGGACGGCGCGTCGGGGATGACGACGCGCAGACCCTGTTCGGCGAAGAGTTGGCGCGTGCGGACGAGAAAGTTGCCGGCGCCCCAGCCGAAGGTGTCGGCGGAGGAAATCTGCAGCCCGCCGTGGCCGCCGGCAAGCAGGATGACCGCCGCCCTGGCGTCCGGCGGCCCGAGGACGAGTAGGCGCTGCGTGATGCCGGGCCGCGTCGGAATGTCGACGACCGTGGCCGCCTCCTGCGCGCCGGCCGCGCCGCCGAGGGCGCCAATGAGCAGGAGGGTGAAGGCGTGAAGCAGGGCGCGGCTGCGGCGCAGGGCGGTTGTCATCGTGGGCTCGTGATTCCATGGGCGATGTCGAACATTAAGCCCTGTCGGGCGCGCGGCTGCCAAGGCCGGCGTGCGCGCGGCGGCGGTCGCTGCGGAAGGCAATGAGCCGTCGCGCGATGGCCGGTGCGCCGGCGGCGGCCTTGCTTTCTGGCCCCCTCATTCCGTCTGCGCGGCGTCGGCGTTCCAGGCCGTGACGACGAAGCGCAGGCGGCCGCTAATGCCCGGCGTCGTCTGGCTGTCGAAGGGAATGCGCACTTCGACCTTGCCGCCGCGGATGCTCTTGGCGTCGATGCCGGTGTCCGCGTTGACGCTGCCCTGGTTCTGCCAGGCGTAGCTGACCTGCCATTTCTCGCCCTTCGCCGCCGGCGGGACCATTTCGAGGGTGAGCGCATTGCGGAACAGGTAGCCGCCCTCGTAGTGCTCGTTGATCCACAGCTTGCGGTCGATCTCGTAGTCCGGGACGCGCACGCCGAGCGCGAGGCTGTAGGCCAGCGAGCGGTGCTGCGGATTGACGCGCGCGCGGTTGGCGAGGAAGACGGAGGACAGGTAGAGCGAGCCGTTCTTCTTCGGCGCCGCGCTCCAGTCGGCGTGCGCGAGGCAGGCGACCGAGTCTTCCTCGGCGGTGCGCCGCGTCAGGAACCAGAGCTTGCCGCGCGGCGCGGCGAGCACCTCGAACTGGTAGAGCGCGTTGACCTTGCGCCCGGCGCCGGCGGCTTGCTGCACCTGCTGCGGCAGGCGGATCGTGTCGATGTCGACCCAGACGTCGACGCGCACGTCGCCGAAGAGGAAGCGCGTCAGGTTCTGGTAGGCCTCCTCGCTGTTCACGATGCCGAAGTAGCCGGAGTGCGCGCGGTAGGCGAAGGCCTTGGCGCACGGCGCGCCGGGCGTGCCGTCGGCCTTCAGGCCCTGCAGCGTGGCGTTCTCGATGCGCACGAGGCCGTCGCTGCCGTGCCCGGCGAAGGTGCGCGAGGCGCCGAGCGCGACTTCGTAGTCGAGGCGGTTGCTGCCGACCATGCAGAAGACGCGTTCCGGCGGAAAGCGCTCCTCGGGCAGCCAGGCGACGCTGCCGGTCGCCGCGTAGGCGTCTTTCAGGTCGAGGTAGCGCGCCATCTCGCCGCGGTTGAAGTTGTTCATGTCGGCGAGCGACAGCCACGACGGCGTGTTCATCCCGGCCATCTCGATGCCGTCGTGCGGCGTCGCGTAGGTGAAGAACTTGTCGACGAAGCGGCGCGCATTCTTCTTGTCGTTCGCCGGGTTCTGCAGCAGGCCGCGGCAGACGAGGCCGCCCATCGAGTGCGCGACGAGGTGACAGCGGAAGTCGTCGGGCGCGATGCCGTTCTCCGGGTTGGCGCAGACGAGGTCGCGCACGCGCAGGATCAGTTCGCCGAGCTTGGCCGAGAAGGTCTCGATCTCCGGCGTCCGGCCGATGCCGAGCAGGCGCGATGCCTCGTCGTAGTAGCGGTAGATGACGATGCTGCGGCTGCCCAGGCGGTTGTCCGGGTCGGCGCTCCACTCCGGGTCGAGGATGTCGTAGCCGTCCTCGTACACGTCGCGGTAGCCGAAGTCGGAAGCGAGGCGGACGACCGGCGATTCGAAGATGTACTTGCGCGGCTGGCGCGTCTTGTCGGGCACCGCGCGATAGACCGTCGAGCCGAGGTTGAAGCCGCAGAACGGATCGGCGGTCGTCGCGTCGATCTCGCCCGGCGTCATCGCGTAGCCGCGCACGTAGATGATCGGATGGAAGGGCGTGTTGGGATTGGCCATGGCAGTTTCCTGTAAAGCGGAGGGCGTCGGGAGCGCGGTGCGCTTGATCGGGGCGTCGAGGTTCAGGGATACAGCGCCTTCGGCAGCTCGAAATGCGGGCCGTCGAGGAAAGCCTTCTTGCCGGCCTTGCGCCGGCGCGCCGCATAGTCGCTGACGATGTTCTCCGGCAGGCTCTGGCTGGCCGTGAAGTCGATGTCCCAGGCGGCGCCCCAGCGCAGCGGTACCTGCAGTTCGCGCGCGGCGATGCGCACGGCGTCGGCGATCCGGTAGATCGGCCCCCATTCCCAGCGCGGCTTGCCGTTCACCCAGGGCACGAGATCGACGGCATGGCCGCTGAGGTGGCGCGAATCCATGGTCTGGCTGGCGCCGCTGGCGACCATGCGCTTCTGCTCCTCGACGCTGCGCAGGCCGTCGAGCACCGCGAAGCCCTGCACCGTCAGCGCGATGGCGCGCCGGACTACGGCGACCAGATCGGGATGCACGCCGTCGAGTTCCTTGAGCGATTTCGCTCCGAGCTTGAACTGGCTCATCGCAAGTCTCCTTGTTGCGCGCGCTGCGGACCGGGGTGCGCGAGGGGAAGAACAAAAGCATATTCAAGGTAGCAGAAGATTTGCGGATTGCCATGCCGCCGGACTGCACCGGTGCGGGGGAGCGAGGGCGGGCGCGGCGTCGCACTGTGTCGAAGCGCGGGGGAAGACGGTTATTGCGCCGCACAATCGGCGTAATCCGCGCTAGAATCGGAACCCCTTTTCGCACTCCATTTTTCAAGCCATCGAGCCCAAGGACGCACCATGACGCCGCACAGCAAGCCGAATACCGACGACGTTCGCATCAAGGAAATCAAGGAGCTGGTTCCGCCCGCTCACGTTTTCCGCGAATTTCCGGTCGACGCGCGTGCGGCGCAGACGACCTACAACGCGCGCCAGGCCATCCACCGCATCCTGCACGGCGCCGACGACCGCCTGCTGGTGGTGATCGGGCCGTGCTCGATCCACGACGTCGACACCGCGCTCGAATACGCGCGCAAGCTGAAACCCGAGATGGAGCGCTACGCCGACGATCTGCTGATCGTCATGCGCGTGTACTTCGAGAAGCCGCGCACGACGGTCGGCTGGAAGGGCCTGATCAACGACCCGCGCCTCGACAACAGCTTCCGCATCAACGAGGGCGTGCGTCTCGCGCGCCGCCTGCTGCTCGAACTCAATGAACTCGGCCTGCCCTGCGCCACCGAGTTCCTCGACACGATCACGCCGCAATACACGGCCGACCTGATCGCCTGGGGCGCGATCGGCGCGCGCACCACCGAGTCGCAGGTGCACCGCGAGCTGGCCTCTGGCCTGTCGTGTCCGGTCGGCTTCAAGAACGGCACCGACGGCAACGTGCGCATCGCGATCGACGCGATCCGCGCCGCGCAGTCGCCGCACCATTTCCTGTCGGTGACCAAGGCCGGCCACTCGGCGATCGTGTCGACGACCGGCAACGAGGACTGCCACGTCATCCTGCGCGGCGGCAAGGAGCCGAACTACGACGCCGCGCACGTCGACGCCGCGGCCAGCGAAATCGCCGCTGCCGGCCTTGCCGCGCGGCTCATGGTCGACTTCTCGCACGCCAACAGCCGCAAGCAGTACAAGCTGCAGGTCGAGGTCGCGAAGGACACCGCCGCCCAGCTCGCCGCCGGCGAGGAGCGCATCATGGGCGTGATGGTCGAGTCGCACCTCGTCGAGGGCCGCCAGGACCTGATCCCCGGGCAGCCGCTCGAAGCGGGCAAGAGCATCACCGACGCCTGCATCGGCTGGGACGACTCGCTCGCCGTGCTCGATATCCTCGCGCAGGGCGTGCGCGCCCGCCGTCTGGTCGAAGCCGCGCAATAAGCACTATGCTGCCGGCGCGTCGCCTGCCGCTCCTGTGGGGCGGGCTGCTTCTTCTCGTCGCCTTCCGCTTCTGGTTCGCCGCCGTCCTGCCGATGACCGGCGACGAGGCCTACTTCGTCCTCTGGGGCGAGCATCCGGCGGGCGGCTACTACGACCACCCGCCGATGGTCGGCTGGTGGCTCAGCGGCCTGCTCGCCGTGGCGCGCGCCGAATGGTGGCTGCGCCTGCCGGCCGTGCTGCTGCCCTTCGTCCTCGCCGCCGGCGCCTGGTGGCTGGCGCGCCCGCAGGGCGGCGAGCGCGCCGGCGCGGCGGCGCTGCTCGTCCTGCTGCAGCCGGCCAACGTGTGGAACGTGCTGATCACGACCGATACGCCGGTCATCCTGTTCACCCTGCTCTCGGTGCTCGCCTACGTCGCCGGCCTGCGCGCGGCCGGGCGCAGCGCGGCGCTCGCCTGGCACGGCGCGGCCGGCGCGCTGCTCGGCGCGGCCTTCCTCGGCAAGTATTTCGCCGCGCTGCTCGGCGTCGCCTATCTCGCGCACGTCGTTTTTGCGCGGCGCGACGCCGCGCGCTGGGCGGGTTTCCTCGTCCTGCTCGCCGGCGCGCTGCCGGCGCCGCTCTACAACCTGTGGTGGAACAGCGGCCACTGCTGGGTGAACATCCTGTTCAACTTCATAAACCGCAACGAGGGCGCCGGCTTCGCCTGGCCGAACCCGCCGCTCTACCTCGCTTCGCTCGCCTATCTGGCGACGCCCTGGCTGCTCTTCGCACTGTGGCGCGGGCGCGCCGCCGTGCGCGCTGCGCTGCGCTCCGACGCCGCAGTGAACGCCGCGTGGTGGCTGGCGGCGGTGCCGCTCGGCGTGTTCGCCGCGATGTCGCTGACGCGCTCGGTCGGCCTGCACTGGCTGGTCTCTTTCATGCCGCTGCTCGCCGTGCCGGCCGCCGTCGCGCTGCCGCGGGCGACGCTCGCGCGTCTCGTGCGCTGGTCGGCGGCCTTCGCCGCGCTGCATATGGCGCTCGTCGTCGCGGTTGTCGCGCTGCCGCTGGAAACCTGGAAGCAGAGCCGCCTGTACGACGGCATCGTCCTCACCGTGCGTTCCGACGAAGTGCTCGCCGAACTGCGCCCCTATGCCGACGACTACCTGTTCGCCATGGAAAGCTATTCGGCGGCGGCAACGCTGGCCTACAACGCGGCGCGCCCCTTCGCGGTCTTCGGCGAGGGCTCCTTCCACGCCCGCCAGGACGACTTCCTCACCGACTGGCGCGCGCAGGACGGGCGCAACGTGCTGATCCTGCGCAAGAGCGAAAGCGACGCCGCGGCCTACGCGCCGTTCTTCCGCAGCGTCGAGGTGCGCGACTTCACGCTGCACGGCGTGCGCTTCTCCGTCGTGCTCGGGCAGGGCTTCGATTATGCCGTGTATCATGAACGCGTACTGAAGCGCGTGCGCGAGCGTTTCTACCGCATCCCGGCCTGGCTGCCCCAGCGCGGCTGCGAGTTCTGCGAGCGCTACTTTCCGGAAGCGAAGTGAGCCCAGGTGAGCCACGAATGACCCACGAGAATGCCGGCGGAAGCGGACCCGGAGCGGGCGGGCTGCGCCCCTATCTCAAACTGCTGCGCCCGCACCAGTGGGTGAAGAGCGGCTTCGTCCTCGTCGGCCTGCTTTTCGGTCACGCCTGGGGCGATACGCAGCTCGTCGTGCGCGTGCTGTTCGCGCTCGCCGCCTTCTCGCTTTCGGCCTCGGCGATCTACGTGATCAACGATCTGGCCGACCGCGAGCAGGACCGCGCGCACCCGAGCAAGCGCCATCGCCCGCTCGCCGCCGGGACGGTCAGCACGACGCAGGCGCTGCTGCTCGCCGGCGCCTGTCTGCTGGCGGCGCTGATGCTGGCCTACGCCGCGTCGGCGACGGTGCTCGCCATCATCGTCGGCTACACGCTGCTCAACGTCGGCTACACGCTGGGCCTCAAGCACATCGTCCTGCTCGACGTCTTCATCATCTCGGCCGGCTTCATGCTGCGCATCCTCGCCGGCACGCTCGGCGTCGGCATCGCGCCCTCGCACTGGCTGCTGCTGTGCGGCCTGATGATCACGCTCTTCCTCGGCTTCGCCAAGCGGCGCGCCGAGCTGGCCGCGCTCGACGGACGCGGCGCCAGCCACCGGCAGGTGCTCAGCGACTACGACCCGGCCCTGCTCGACATGCTGATCGGGGTCAGCGCGGCCGGCGCCATCGTCAACTACAGCCTGTACACGGTCAGCCCGGAAACGGTCGCCATGCACGGCACCAGCCACCTGATCTACAGCGTCCCCTTCGTCGTCTACGGCGTCTTCCGCTACCTCTTCCTGCTCCATCGGCGCGGCGGCGGCGGCGACCCCGCGGCCGCCCTGCTGCGCGACCCGCACCTGATCGGCGCCTTCCTCGGCTGGCTGTTCACGGTGCTCTGGCTGCTCCGCTGATCGCCTGATCCGGCTTCGGCGCCGGCGCGCTTTCTGCGCGCCGAACTTTTGCCCCGCCGGTGCGCTCAAACTTCCTGTGCGCGGCGCCCGTTGCGGCCGCGACTCCAGGGGGTTCGCCCATGGCATCCATCCTTCCCGTCGCTTCCGGCAGTCTCTTCGCACCGCTGCCGATCTCGTCCTTCGCCGGCGTCTCGTCGTCGTTGCCGCTCGTCGCGGCGCTCGGCCTCGGGCGCACGGATTCGAGCGTCGTCGAATTGTCCGGCTCGGGACGCCTGCTGTCGGCCGTCGCCACCTTCCGGGAACAGCTCGCCGCGCTGCGTCCGGGGCAGGCTGAGAGCGGCCTCGGGCAGAATTTCGGCAACGATCTCGCCAGTCTGGCGGCCGAGGCCCAGTATTTCGTCGACGCCTTCAACGGCCTGCAACAGGCGACCGACGGCGCGCAGGGGATTTTCGATGCCTTCGGCGGCGGCGTGCTCGCCGGCCGGATCGCCGCCGCGCAGGCGGGGCAGGTGGGCGCGACCTACGCCAACGGCGAGTCGACGCTGACGCGCCTCGAACAGCTCGGTATCCGCTTCGAACCGGCATCTTCGGCGTTCGCGGGGCAGCGCCTCGGCATCGATCTGGCGACCCTGCGCAGCGCCTTCGCCAGCGACCCGGCGGGCGCTTTCGCCCTGCTTGGCAAGGCGGCCGACGCTTTCGCCGGGCAGGCCGACGGCTATCTCGCGCAGGCGGCCGACGCGGCCAGCGCGCTCAGTCGCTGGAGTTGGCTGGAGGATAGCCTGGCGCTGAGCGGCGGGCTGGCGGGCAACAGCCCGGCCTTCGGCCTCTCCGAGCTTCTGCTGCTCGGTTCGCTCGGCCAGGGCAACAGTGCCGGTCTGTTGCAGACCCAGTTGGCGCTCGACCAGTTTGCGCTGGTGTCTACGCTGCTGTAGCGCTCCGGGGCCGTCTCTGGTTCGGGCGAAAGTGCGGACCGGACGCGGTCGCCCGGGAGTGAAAGGGTGAAAAGGAGTGGATCATGCGAATTCGAATGCTTCCGTGCCTGCTGCTGCTCGCCGCGCTGGGCGGCTGCGCGACGCAGGCCGAACTCGCCGCGCAGGCCGAGCGCGACGTCGACCGGATGGTCGCGATCTACGGACCGGCCTGCGTCAGGCTAGGCTTCGCGCGCGACACCGATGCGTGGCGCGACTGCGTGCTGCGCCTGTCGATGCAGGACACCGTACAGCGCGGCTATCCGATGACGAGCACCTGCGTCGGCCGCCGCGGCTTCGTCGACTGCACCTATTTCTGAGCCGGTGGCGGCGCGGCTGGCTTCCCGGCGCCGACTGCGTGTACAATCGCGCCCTGTCATTGGGGAGTAGCCTCCTTCCGCTCGAGAAGGGGACGCATCAACAGACTTGGCCGACCGGCCATGGTGCGTCCGACCGCTGGGTTTGGCGAGACCTTTGACGTGGTGCCCCGAGCCGGGTTGGGCGGGGGCATTGCGTCATCGGTAATCCACCGCCCGACCCCTCCGGACCCTCATGGAAGCCTTCCTCGTTTCGACCGGCATCGTCGCGCTCGCCGAAATCGGCGACAAGACGCAACTGCTCGCCTTCATCCTCGCCGCCAAGTTCCGCCGGCCGCTGCCCATCATCCTCGGCATCCTCGTCGCCACGCTCGCCAACCACGGCTTCGCCGGCGCCGTCGGCGCCTGGGTGACGACGCTGCTCGGCCCGCAGACCCTGCGCTGGGTGCTCGGCGTCTCGTTCATCGCGATGGCGGTGTGGACGCTGATCCCCGACAAGTTCGACGAGGAGGACGCCAAACTGGCGCGCTTCGGCGTTTTCGGCACGACGCTGATCGCCTTCTTCCTCGCCGAAATGGGCGATAAGACGCAGATCGCCACGATCGCCCTCGCCGCGCAATACAATGCGCTGTTCGCCGTCGTCGCCGGCACCACGCTCGGCATGATGCTCGCCAACGTGCCGGCCGTGCTGTTCGGCGACCGCATCGCCGCGCGCATGCCGGTACGCCTCGTGCATGGCATCGCGGCGGCGATCTTCGCCGTCCTCGGCGCCGCCACGCTGCTCGGCGCGGGCGACGCCCTCGGTTTTTAGCCAAGTCAGGAGAAGGCCATGCGTAGCGCACTGTTGCTGATCGACATCCAGAACGACTACTTTCCGGGCGGCGCCATGACGCTCGACGGCAGCGACGCCGCCGGCGCCCGCGCCGGACAGCTGCTCGCCGCGTTCCGCGCGGCCGGGCGGCCGGTGATCCACATCCGGCACCAGTCGGTGCGCCCCGGCGCGACCTTCTTCCTGCCCGGCACGCCCGGCGCCGAAATTCACGCAAGCGTCGCGCCGCAGGCCGGCGAGCCGGTGCTCGACAAGCACTTCCCCAACAGCTTCCGCGAAACGGCGCTGCAGGAGACCCTGCAGAAACTGGGCGTCGAGGAACTGGCGGTGGCCGGGATGATGACGCACATGTGCGTGGACGCCACCGTGCGCGCCGCCTTCGATCTCGGCTACCGCTGCCGCGTGGCCGGCGACGCCTGCGCCACGCGCGGACTCGAGCACGACGGCGCGCAGGTGCCGGCGGGGCAGGTGCACGCGGCCTTCCTGGCCGCGCTGAACGGGATTTACGCGACGGTCGAGCCGAGTGCGGCGGTCGCGCAGAAAGTCGCGCAGAAAGCCGACTGACGAAACCGGCTGACGGCGTCGGCCGTCGGCGGTGCCGGGCGTCTCGGGGCGGAGCGCCCGCCGCGAGCCGGCCGGACTCAGTAGCCGCGGTTCTTGCCGTGCACCCAGAGCACGTCGCCGCGGCCGCCGGCCTTGTTGAGCAGACGGCCGAGCACGAACATCAGGTCGGAAACACGGTTCAGGTATTTGCGCGCGAAGTCCGAGACGCCGGCGGCGCCGGTCGTCACGTCCTCGCCGTTGGCCAGATGCACGACGCGCCGCTCGGCGCGGCGGGCGACGGTGCGCACCAGATGGGCGTAGGCCGCGGCGCGCGTGCCGCCGGGCAGGATGAAGTCCTTGAGCGGCGTCAGGTCCTCGTTGAAGCGCTCGACGAGGTCTTCCAGACGGTCGACGTGCGCCTGGCCGATGATGCTCATGCCCGGGATGCAAAGCTCGCCGCCGAGGTCGAAGAGGTCGTGCTGCATGCCGGTCAGCCCCTCGCGGATGTCGTCCGGCAGTTCCTCGGTGAGCAGCAGGCCGAGCGTCGAGTTGAGTTCGTCGACCTCGCCGATCGCTTCGATGCGCAGGCTGTCCTTGGCGACGCGCGAGCCGTCGCCAAGGCCGGTGGTGCCGGCGTCGCCGGTGCGGGTGACAATTTTCGAGAGACGGTTGCCCATGATTGATTTCCTGACGAGAATGCTCGGGATTATAGCCGAGGATTTCCGATGCCCCCGCCGCTGCCGCCGCTGCGCTTCTGCGCCAACCTGAGCTTCCTGTTCGCCGACGCCGCTTTCCCCGAGCGTTTCGCGCGCGCCGCGCGCGCCGGCTTCGCGGGCGTCGAGTACATGTTCCCCTACGCCTGGGCGGCCGACGAACTGGCGCGCTGTCTGCGCGACAACGGCCTCGTCCAGGTGCTGCACAACCTGCCGCCCGGCGATTGGGACGCCGGCGAGCGCGGCATCGCCTGCCTGCCGGGGCGCGAGGCCGAGTTCCGCGCCGGCGTCGAGCAGGGCATCGACTACGCGCGCACGCTCGGCTGCACGCAGCTCAACTGCCTGGCCGGCCTCGCGCCGGCCGGCGCCGATAGCGACGATGAGGTCGATGGCGCCGAACTGCGCGCCGAAGTGCATGCCACGTTCGCCGCCAACCTGCGCTACGCGGCGCGCCGGCTCGGCGAGCACGGCATCCGCCTGCTCGTCGAGCCGATCAACAGCCGCGTGGACATGCCGGGGTTCTGGCTGGATACGCCGCGCAAGGCGCTGGCGCTGATCGAGGAGCTGAACGAGCCGAACCTGTGGCTGCAGTACGACGTCTATCACGCGCAGATCATGGAAGGCGACCTGACGCGCACGCTCGAAGCGAATTTCTCGCGCATCGCGCACATCCAGATCGCCGACAACCCCGGCCGCCACGAACCGGGGACGGGCGAGATCAACTTCCCCTATCTGTTCGACCGGCTCGCGCGCCTCGGCTATGCCGGCTGGATCGGCTGCGAGTACCGGCCGCTGGACGACGCCGAGGCCGGTATGGAGGCTGCCACCGAGGCTGGTTTAGGCTGGCTGCCGCGCGCCTGAGCGCCTACCAGAACTTCCACCACCACTTCTTTTTCTGCATCGTCTGCTCGACTTCCTGCGACCACGCGCTGTACTGGCCGAGGCCGGCCTTCTGGAAGTGCATGCCGAAGCGCCGGTCGCTGTCGTTGATGTGCTGCACCAGCCAGTTCTTGAGGAAGTGCAGCAGTTCGAAGGTGATCGCTGCGTTCTCGTGGTCGAGCTTGTGCTGCAGGGCCCGCACCTGCGCTATCAGGTCCTCGTGCTGCTGCTTGTGGATCTCGAAGCCCGGGTAGTGCGTCATGCGCATCAGGCTTTCTTCGAGCAGGAAGTGCGTGCGCGTGTATTCGGCCAGGCGGTCGAGGATCTGGCGCGAGGTGGCCGTGCCGTGATGCTCGCGGATGGCCGTGTGCAGCTGGTTGAGCAGGTCGACGAGGACCTTGTGCTGTTCGTCGACCTCCTGGATGTTGATGCTGAACTCGTCGGTCCAGTGGAATAGATCGGTGGCGCTCATGCGGAAATCCTCCCCGAGGGAAAAGGTATGCCCAGCCTACGACGCTTCGCCGGGCGCGCATCTGACGCAGGTCAACGGGCGGACGGCGCCGGCCGGAATGCGATACCGGCGATTTGCACGAACGGTGCTTTGGTGTATTCTTTTTACAAGTTGTCAGACAACCTGATCGGATCATGGGAATCAACGAACTGAAGAAAATCGTTCGCGCCCCGCGCCTGAGCGAAGAAGTGTCCAACGCGCTGGAAACGAAGATCGCGCGCGGCGAACTCGCGCCGGGCGACCAGCTGCCGACCGAGAAAGTGCTCGCCGAGACCTTCGGCGTCAGCCGCGCCGTGGTGCGCGAAGCCGTGGCGCGCCTGCGCGCCGACGGCCGCATCGAGACGCGCCAGGGTTCCGGCGCCTTCGTCGCGCAGGCGCCGAAGAGCCTCAACTTCCGCTTCTGGCAGGGCGACGGCCCGGCGCTCGTCGAACTGCGCGACATCTTCGAACTGCGCGCGATGATCGAGACCTCGGTCACCGAACTCGCCGCCCGCCGCCGCATTCCCGAGGACGTGGCGGCGATGCAGCGCCACCTGCAGGCGATGGACGACGCGATCCGCGACGGCAGCGACGGTTCCGAGGCCGACGACGATTTCCATCTGGCGGTCGCCGCCGCCACGCACAACACCTACGCCTATCGCCTGATCGAGTTCCTCGGCCGCCATTTCTCCGATTCGCGCCGCCTCGCCTGGGTCGATCCCGGCCGCCGCGAGACGCTGCCCGAGGAGGCGCAGGCCGAGCACCGCGCGATGTTCGAGGCGATCGCCGCCGGCAACCCGGCGCGCGCCCGCCGCTGCGCGCAGGAGCACCTGCGCGGCGCCGCCCTGCGCGTCGGCATCGACCTCGCGACCGACCTCTCGGAAGAGGGCCGCTAGCTTGCCTCCGGGCACGTCGGCGCCTTCTCCTTTTCTTTCCTCCTTTTCCCCGTTCCGCTGCTTCTCAAGGATGCCCCATGAGCACTGAAAGCACCCCGGCCGCTCCGCGTTTCGACGTCGACCGGCGGCTTCTCGTCGCGCGCCTGCGCGCCGTCCTGCCGCCGCGCTCGCTGCTCGTCGACGAAGAGGACCTGCGCCCTTACGAATGCGACGGCCTGACCGCCTACCGCGAGCTGCCGCTGATCGTCGCGCTGCCGGCGAATGAGGGCGAGGCGCAGGCCGTGCTGCGCATCTGCCACGAACTGCGCGTGCCGGTCGTGCCGCGCGGCGCGGCGACGGGCCTCTCGGGCGGCGCCATGCCGCACCGCGACGGCGTCGTCGTCTCGCTCGCCAAACTCAAGGAGATCGTGCGTATCGACCCGCTGGCGCGCACCGCCGTCGTCCAGCCCGGCGTGCGCAACCTCGCCGTCTCCGAGGCGGCGGCGCCGTACAAGCTGTACTACGCGCCCGATCCCTCGTCGCAGATCGCGTGCACGATCGGCGGCAACGTCTCCGAGAACTCGGGCGGCGTGCATTGCCTGAAGTACGGCCTGACCGTGCATAACGTCCTGCGCGTGCGCGGCCTCACCGTCGAGGGCGAGGTCGTCGAGTTCGGCAACGCCGCGCTCGACGCGCCGGGCTACGACCTGCTGGCGCTGATCAACGGCTCGGAAGGCATGCTCGCGCTGATCACCGAAGTGACCGTCAAGCTGACGCCGAAGCCCGAACTGGCGCAGGTCGTCCTCGCCTCCTTCGACGACGTGACCAAGGCCGGCAACGCGGTGGCCGACATCATCGCCGCCGGCATCATCCCGGCCGGCCTCGAAATGATGGACAAGAAAGCGACGCACGCCGTCGAGCCCTATGTGAACGCCGGCTACGACATGAACGCCGAGGCCATCCTGCTCTGCGAGTCGGACGGCACGCCGGAGGAGGTCGCCGAGGAGATCGGCCGCATGAAGGCGGTGCTCGAAAAGAGCGGCGCGTCCGAGATCCGCGTCTCGCAGAGCGAGGCCGAGCGCCTGCTGTTCTGGGCCGGGCGCAAGGCCGCCTTCCCGGCGGTCGGGCGCATCACGCCGGACTACCTGTGCATGGACGGCACCATCCCGCGCAAGAACCTTGCGCGCATGCTGATCGCCATCAACGAGATGGAAGCGCGCTACGGTCTGCGCTGCGCCAACGTCTTCCACGCCGGCGACGGCAACCTGCACCCGCTGCTGATGTACGACGCCAACCAGCCGGGCCAGCTCGAACGCGCGACCGCCTTCGGCGCCGAGATCCTCGAACTGTCGGTCGAACTCGGCGGCACGATCACCGGCGAGCACGGCGTCGGCGTCGAGAAGATCAACCAGATGTGCGCGCAATTCACGCCGCTCGAACTCGACGCCTTCCATCGCCTGAAGGCGGCCTTCGACCCGGCCGGCCTGTTCAACCCCGGCAAGGCCATCCCGACCGCCGCGCGCTGCCGCGAGTACCGGCAGACCGGCCGGCCGGGGCAGGGCGGCGCCTTGTCCGGCGCCGTTCCCGGCACTTCCTCCAACTTTCCCGACGCTCCGAGGTTCTGATGACGGCAGTGCTTGAACAATGGGCCGGGCGCGTGCGTGCGGCGGCGGCCGACGGCAAACCGCTGCGCCTGCGCGGCGGCGGCAGCAAGGATTTCTACGGGCGGGCGGTGGCCGGCGAGGCGGACGATTGGCTCGACACGCGCGAATACGCCGGCATCGTCGCCTACGAGCCGACCGAGCTCGTCGTCACCGCGCGCTGCGGAACGCCGCTCGCCGAGCTGGAGGCGGCGCTTGCCGAAAAGGGCCAGGCGCTCTCCTTCGAGCCGCCGCATTTCGGCGCCGGCGCCACGGTCGGCGGCTGCGTCGTGGCCGGCCTTGCCGGACCGCGCCGCGCGCAGGCCGGCGCGGTGCGCGACTTCGTGCTCGGCGCCAAACTGCTCGACGGCCAGGGCGACCTGCTCGCCTTCGGCGGTCAGGTGATGAAGAACGTCGCCGGCTACGACGTGCCGCGCCTGCTCGCCGGCAGCCTCGGCACGCTCGGCCTGATCGCCGAGGTCTCGCTGAAGGTGCTGCCCTTCGCCGTGGCGACGCAGACGCTGCGCTTCGCCATGGCGCAGGAGGCGGCGCTGGCCAGCCTCAACCGCTGGGGCGGCCAGCCGCTGCCGATCACCGCCTCGGCCTGGTGCGACGGCGTCCTGCATCTGCGCCTCGAAGGCGCCGCGGCCGCCGTTTCCGCAGCGACGCGCAAGCTCGGCGGCGAAATGGGCGGCGAGGCCGTGGCCGCGCCGGAAGCGGCGGCCTTCTGGGCCGCCCTGCGCGAGCAGACGCACGCCTTCTTCGCCGCCGGGGCGCTCGCCGACGCGCCGCTCTGGCGCCTCTCCGTGCCCTCGCTGACGCCGCCGCTCGACCTGCCCGGCGCGCAGCTGATCGAATGGGGCGGCGCGCAGCGCTGGCTGCGCGGCGGCGAGGCGGCAACGCCCGCCGCCATCCGCCAGGCGGCGCAGCGGGCCGGCGGCCACGCCACGCTGTTCCGCGCCGGCGCCGGCGAGCGTTCCGTGTCCGACGTCTTCCAGCCGCTCAGCGCGCCGCTCGCGCGCATCCACCGCAATCTCAAGACCGCCTTCGATCCGCACGGGGTTTTCAATCCCGGCCGGATGTACCCGGATTTCTGACAGCGACCGACCATGCAAACCAATCTTGCCGATTTCATCAAGGACACGCCCGAAGGGCGCGAGGCCGACGCCATCCTGCGCACCTGCGTGCATTGCGGCTTCTGCACGGCGACCTGTCCGACCTACCAGCTGCTCGGCGACGAACTCGACGGGCCGCGCGGCCGCATCTATCTGATCAAGCAGATGCTCGAAGGGCAGCCGGTAACGGAGAAGACGCAGCTGCACCTCGACCGCTGCCTGAGCTGCCGCTCGTGCGAAACGACCTGCCCGTCGGGCGTCAAATACCACCGCCTGCTCGACATCGGGCGCGCCTTCATCGACCGGCAAGTGCCGCGCAGGGGCGTCGAGAAGCTCAAGCGCTTCCTGCTGCGCGAGGCGCTGCCGCGCCGCTGGCTGTTCAAGCCGGCGGTGCAGGCCGGGCAGCTGCTGCGTCCCGTGCTGCCCTCGGTCCTCGCCGACAAGGTGCCGACGCCGGTCGACGGCGCGCCGCGTCCGTGGCCCGATTTTTCCACGCGCCCGGTCGCCCACAAGCGGCGCATGATCGCGCTCGCCGGCTGCGTGCAGCCCGACCTCGCGCCGAACACCAACGCCGCCACGGCACGCGTGCTCGACAGGCTCGGCATCGAGCTGTTCGAGCCGGCCGGCGCAGGCTGCTGCGGCGCGCTGCGCTTCCACCTCGACGCGCAGGAGGCGGCGCTCGCCGACATGCGCCGCGTGATCGACGCCTGGTGGCCGCACATCGAGAGCGGCTCGGTCGAGGCCATCGTCATGACCGCCTCCGGCTGCGGCGCGCACGTCAAGGAATACGGCGACCTGCTCAAACACGACGCGGCGTATGCGGAAAAGGCCGCGCGCGTCTCGGCGCTGACCCGCGACGCCTCGGAAGTGATCGCCGCCGAGCGCGAACGCCTCGCCGAACTGCTGCGCGCGGCGAGCGGCGGCGCGCCGCTGAAGGTCGCCTTCCATTCGCCGTGCACGCTGCAGCACGGGCAGAAGATCCGCGGCGTCGTCGAATCCCTGCTCGCCGCCGCCGGCTACGAGCTGTCGCCGGTCGCCGATCCGCACCTGTGCTGCGGCTCGGCCGGCACCTACTCGATCCTGCAGCCCGAACTGTCGAAGCAGCTGCGCGACAACAAGCTCGCCGCGCTCGGCGCCGGCTCGCCGGCGGTCTTCGTCACCGCCAACATCGGCTGCCAGACGCACCTGCAGAGCGGCAGCGCAACGCCGGTGCGGCACTGGATCGAACTGCTCGACGAACGCCTCGCCGGCGCTGCGGGCGGGACTCCGGCCCCGGCCTCTATCTCCGTCTGACTCCGCGCTGCGTCCGGCCCCCGCGCGATCCCGCAGCGGGGTGGCCGGGCGTGGCCGCTGTACGCATCGAGCGCCCGCGGCGCGTCGGCGCGGCCGCCCCTTCGGCGAACCCGCGCGGACGGGGCGGCCGCGCGCCGCTTCGCGGGCCGACAAGACGAGCGGCGCTACGGCGAAGACGGTAGAATCCAGCGGTTGCCTGCCGACCGGGATCGGCGTCGCGGAACGCTCTCCCGGCAGGACGATCGGCAACGGGATACGGCGAACGGGGTGGGCAATGGACGAAGGCGGAAAAGGGCGGGACGCTTCCGGCGGAGGCGGCGCGGATGGCGAACGGCGGCGCGACGAGCGCCTGCGCGAGCAATTCGAGTCGGCTTTCGCGATGGTCGAACCCTTCTTCGACCCGGCCCAGGGCTGGGGCGGGCACTCGCTCGAACACCTCGCCTTCCGCGTCGTGCGCGACAATTTTCCCGACCTGAGCAGCGAGGACGTACACGCGCTGGTGGTCGCCGCGCACCGTCTCTACATCGAGCGCAACCCCGGCGGCAGCGGTCATCTGACGCGTCCGGAAGAACTGCGCCGGCCGAAGCTGTGAGCGCATCGCGCGAAATCGAAGCCTCATGGCGCTGAGCATCGACGCCTGCATCGCCCAGCACCAGGGCGACCGCAAGGAACAGCAGGACCGGGTGGCGATCCTGCCCCATCCGCAGGGCGGCGGCGTCGTCCTCGCCGTGCTTGCCGACGGCATGGGCGGCCACACCGGCGGCACGCTCGCGGCGCAGCAGGTGATCCACACCGCACGCAACAACCTCGAACACTATTCGGCACGCGCCGACGCCGCCGGCGGCCTGCTCAGCGCCAGCATCAACGAGGCGCACATGCTGATCAAGGCCTCGCGCTTCATCAACGAGAAGGACCCGCACAGCACCGCCGCCATGCTCCTCATGCAGCCGGGCAAGGTGGCCTGGGCGCACAGCGGCGACAGCCGCATCTACCGCTTTCGCGGCGACCGCCCCGCCTTCCGCAGCGCCGACCACTCCTATGTCGAGCAGTTGCGGCGCCAGGGAAAAATCACGGCCGAACAGGCGCTCGTCCACCCCAACCGCAACATCCTGCTGACCTCGCTGGGCGGCGGCGATGCGCCGACCATAGCCCTCGGCGAGGACGACGACCTGCAGGCCGGTGACAGCTTCATGCTCTGCTCGGACGGCCTGTGGGCCTACTTCAGCGACAGCGAGCTGGGCGCCGTGATCGCCGAGCACCCGGCGCGCGTCGCCGCCGAAACCCTGATCGACCGCGCGCGCGCAAGGGCGCGCGGCGAGGGCGACAACATCTCGCTGGCGATCCTGAAGCTGAGTTAGGTGGCAATGGCAGAGGCGGCGAGAGGGAGGCTTCAGCCCTTGCGTTTCGTGTCGCCGCGGCCCAGGCGCTCTGTCGTTCGAAGCGGGGATCGGCCCGGACGGCCGCGAACGATCGCCGTGTCCCGCCAGCGTGCGCCGAATGGCGATCGGCGAACGGTGCGGCGACGCTTCGCTCGCCTTGAGACGTCTATTTTTTCTCGAAGGCCGCCGGCGACTTCACGATCAATTCCTCGATGATGAATTCCAGCGTACGGTGCAGTGAGTCGACGACCGCAACGAGATTCATCCGTGGGTTCCGGATGAGGCGGATGTTGAAACCCTCGCATACGGCATTGATGATTTCGAGCGGGCCGACGAGGTCTTTTTCCTGCAAGCTGAGACCGCGCAGCCGCAAGCCGTCCTGGAAAAGCTCCACAAAGAATCCGGTTGCCTTTTTATCCGCCGCCTGGACGATCTGGGCAACAGCCGGATTGCGCGCCGCCTCGGCAATGATTTCGAGCATCAGCGAAGCGTCCTGGTAGTTCACGGTTTCGTGGATCACGAAATCTGCATCGGTCGCCGCGCGCAGCAGGTCGCCGCCGCCGCTTTTGTCCCGGATGCGCTGGCAGATGGTCAGCAGATATTGCAGTTCCCGGTCGACGATGGACGAGATGATGGCTTCTTTGTTCTCGAAGTAGTGATAGATGTGGCCGACGCTCATGCCGGCGGCCTTCGAGATTTGCGCCATGCTCGTGTTGTGAAAGCCGTGTATCCGGAAGCACCCCGTTGCGGCGTCGAGCACCTGGGCCTTGCGCAATTCCGCGCGCGACTGTTCGCTCTGGAGATGTTCGTTTGCAGTCATAGCAGCTTCCCCTGTCGTGCCCGAAGGGCTTTTCCGTCCTTATCCAAGGCCGGTCATGGTTTCGGTTGGCGGAAAAATCTGTTCTTGTCGATTGCGCGGATTCTAATTTAGAATGATCGCTCTAACTAGAGTGAATGTTCATTCTACTCAATTTGCTCGTCTTTTGAACCCCTTACCCGTAGAACGAGGTTGGTTATGGCAATCAGAACTAGGTGGCTGCTTCCGGTCGGCGCCGCATTGGTGGGCGGCGGGCTGATGCTGAGCGGCTGCGGGCCGCAGGCCGGCACGAATGCGGCAAGTCCGGTGCCGGATGTCGGCGTCGTCGATATCCAGACGCAAGCCGTGACCCTGACCACGGAATTGGCGGGAAGAACCTCCGCTTTCCAGGTTTCCGAAGTTCGCCCGCAGGTCGGCGGCATCATCCAGAAGCGGCTGTTCGTCGAAGGCGCCGACGTCAAGGCCGGCCAGGCGCTGTACCAGATCGATCCGGCGATCTACCAGGCGACCTACGACAGCGCGCGGGCCAGCTTGGCCAAGGCCGAGGCCAGCCTGATCGCGACGCGCAACAAGGCCGCGCGCTATGAAGAACTGGTTGCCATCAAGGCGGTCAGCCAGCAGGACAACGACGACAGCCAGGCCGCGCTCAAGCAGGCGCAGGCCGACGTGGCGGCGGCAAAGGCGGCGGTTGAAACGGCGCGGATCAATCTCGACTACACCCGCGTTTCGTCGCCGATCTCGGGGCGGATCGGCCGCTCCAGCGTCACCCCCGGCGCCCTGGTGAGCGCCGGGCAGTCTTCTGCGCTGGCCACCGTGCAGCAACTGGATACGATCTACGTCGATGTGACGCAGTCCAGCGCCGAACTGCTGCGCCTCAGGCGCGAGCTGGCCGGGGGGCAACTCAAGGCTGCCGGGACCGGCCAGGCGTCGGTCAAGCTGATTCTCGAAGACGGCAGCGTTTATCCGCAGGCCGGCAAGCTGCAGTTTTCCGATGTCACCGTCGACCAGAGCACGGGCAGCGTCACGCTGCGCGCTGTATTCCCGAATCCCGGGGGCGATCTGCTTCCCGGCATGTATGTCCGGGCCGTGCTCGAAGAGGGCCGTGAGGATCGGGCCATCCTGGCGCCGCAACAGGGGGTGACTCGCGACACCAAGGGCAATCCGACGGCGCTGGTGGTCGGACCCGACAACAAGGTCGAATTGCGCGTTCTCAAGACCCGTCGGACCGTCGGCGACAAATGGCTGATCGGCGAAGGCCTCAAGGCCGGCGACAAGCTGATCGTCGATGGCCTGCAGAAGATCGCGCCCGGCGTCCCGGTCAACCCCGTCCCCGCGACGCCGGCAGAGAAGCCCGCGACGCCGGCTGCCGCCAAGCCGCAGTAAGAGGTCAATCCATGTCGCGTTTTTTCATTGATCGCCCCATCTTTGCCTGGGTGATCGCCATCGTGATCATGCTGGCCGGCGTACTGGCCATCCGCACCCTGCCGGTGTCCCAGTACCCTCCGATTGCGCCGCCTGTCGTCTCGATCAGCGCAAACTATCCAGGCGCCTCGGCCAAGACGGTCGAGGATACCGTCACCCAGGTCATCGAACAGAAGATGAAGGGTATAGACCACCTGGCCTACATGTCTTCCGCCAGCGATTCGGCGGGGACGGTGACCATCACCCTGACCTTCGACACCGGGACCGATCCGGACATCGCCCAGGTCCAGGTCCAGAACAAGCTGGCCCTCGCCACGCCCATGCTGCCGCAGGAAGTGCAGCGGCAAGGGGTGCAGGTTGCCAAGGCGACCGACAACTTTCTGATGATCCTCGGTTTCGTTTCCGAGGACGGCAGCATGACCGACATCGACCTCGGGGACTACGTCGCCTCGAACGTTCAGGACGTCGTCGCGCGCATCAACGGAGTCGGGGAAACCCAGCTGTTCGGCAGCAAGTACGCCATGCGCATCTGGCTCGACCCGGCCAAGCTGCAGAACTATCGCCTGACGACGACCGATGTGAGCGATGCGATCATGGCCCAGAACGCCCAGGTTTCCGCCGGGCAGCTGGGCGGCATGCCCTTGCTCAAGGGGCAGCAGCTGAACGCCACGGTGACCGCGCAGAGCCGTCTCCAGACGCCCGAGCAGTTCGGCAACATCATCCTGCGCACGACGGCCAGCGGCGCCACGGTCCGCTTGCGCGACATCGCCCGCATCGAAATCGGCGGCGAGAGCTACGACGTGATCTCGCGCTACAACGGCAAGCCGGCCACCGGTCTCGCCATCAAGCTCGCGACCGGCGCCAATGCGCTGGCGACGGCGGAAGCGGTCAATGCCAAGATGAAGGACCTGTCGCCGTTCTTCCCCGCCGGCATGAAGGCGGTGGTGGCCTACGACACGACGCCCTTCGTCAAGATTTCGATCGAGGAAGTGATCAAGACGCTGGTCGAGGCGATCATCCTGGTTTTCCTGGTGATGTACCTCTTCCTGCAGAATTTCCGCGCCACGCTGATCCCGACCATTGCCGTTCCGGTCGTTCTGCTCGGCACTTTCGGCGTGCTCGCCGCGGCCGGCTATTCGATCAACACGCTGACCCTGTTCGGCGTTGTGCTGGCCATCGGTCTGCTGGTGGACGACGCCATCGTCGTCGTCGAAAACGTCGAGCGGGTGATGACCGAGGAAGGTCTGTCGCCCAAGGAGGCCACCCGCAAGTCGATGGGCCAGATCACCGGCGCGCTGATCGGCATCGCCCTGGTCCTGTCCGCCGTCTTCGTTCCGATGGCCTTCTTCGGCGGCTCCACCGGCGTCATCTATCGCCAGTTCTCGATCACCCTGGTTTCCGCGATGGTGCTCTCGGTCGTGGTCGCCCTGGTCCTCACCCCGGCGCTATGCGCCACCATGCTCAAGCCGGTAGGCAAGGGGCATACGGCCGGCGAAGGCGGTCTGCTGGGCGGCTTCTTCGCCTGGTTCAATCGCGTGTTCGACCGCACCAACAGCACCAGCCAATCGCTGATTCAGCGGATGCTCCGGCGCAGCAAGCGCTACCTGTTGATCTACGGCCTGATCGTCGTCGGCATGGGGGCGCTGTTCATGCGCCTGCCCACCGCCTTCCTGCCGGACGAAGACCAGGGTTTCCTGATGGCCCAGGTCACCCTGCCGGCCGGCTCGACCGCCGAGCGGACGCTGGAGGTGATCGAGAAGATCGAGCATCATTTCCTGGAAGACCAGAAGGAGGCCGTCGACTCGGTGTTCACGGTCATCGGCTTCAGCTTCGGCGGCAGCGGTCAGAACAACGGTATCGCCTTCACCAACCTGAAGGACTGGAGCGAGCGCCAGCGGCCGGACCTCAAGGTGGCGGCGGTGGCCGGCCGCGCCATGGCGTACTTCTCGACCTTCCGCGATGCGATGGCGTTTGCCTTCGCGCCGCCGGCCGTGGTCGAGCTCGGCAACGCCACGGGTTTCGACTTTCAGCTGCAGGACCGCGCCGGCCTCGGCCATGAGAAGTTGATGGCGGCCCGCAACCAGCTGCTCGGCATGGCGGCGCAAAACCCGGTGCTGGTCGCCGTGCGTCCCAACGGCCAGGACGATACGCCGGAGTACCGGCTCGACGTCGATCTGGCCAGGGCCGGCGCGCTGGGGCTGACCCAGGCCGACATCAACAACACGCTGCAGACCGCGTGGGGCAGTTCCTACGTCAATGACTTCATCGACAAGGGGCGCGTCAAGCGGGTTTACCTGCAGGGTGAGGCCTCGGCCCGCATGCAGCCGGAGGACTTCAACAAGTGGTTCGTCCGGAACAGCGCCGGCGACATGGTGCCGTTCTCCGCTTTCGCCTCGGCCCACTGGTCCTATGGCTCGCCGCGCCTGGAGCGCTACAACGGGCTGGCCTCGGCGGAAATCATGGGCGATGCGGCGCCGGGACACAGTACCGGCGAAGCCATGGCGCAGATGGAGGCGATGGCGGCCAAGCTGCCGGCCGGCATCGGTTTCGAGTGGACCGGGCTGTCCTACCAGGAGCGCATGTCGGGGTCGCAAGCCCCCGCCCTGTACGCCATTTCGCTGCTGGTGGTCTTCCTCTGTCTGGCTGCGCTCTATGAAAGCTGGTCGATCCCGTTCGCCGTGATGCTGGTGGTGCCGCTCGGTGTCATCGGCTCGTTGACGGCGGCGTCGCTGGGCGGCCTGTCGAACGACGTCTACTTCCAGGTCGGTCTGCTGATGATCATCGGCTTGTCGGCCAAGAACGCGATCCTGATCATCGAATTCGCCAAGGAGCAGATGGAGCACGGCAAGGAGCTGGTCGAGGCGACGCTGGAAGCGGTGCGCCTGCGCCTGCGTCCGATCATCATGACTTCGCTGGCCTTCATCCTCGGCGTCCTGCCGCTCGCCATCTCCAGTGGCGCCGGTTCCGGTGCCCAGAACGCGATCGGCATCGGCGTGATCGGCGGCATGCTGAGCGCAACCGTGCTGGCCGTGCTGTTCGTTCCGCTCTTCTTCGTCGCAGTGCGTCGAGTTTTCAAGGGCAAGGTGCTTGCGCCGGCCCGGGAGGATCGCTGATATGTACCGAACCATCCTCGCTGCCGCGCTGGCCACCGTGCTGGGCGGGTGCTCGACGCTGGCCCCCGATTATCTGACTCCGGCGGCGCCGGTGCCGACCCAGTGGCCGGCCGGATCGGTCGCGCCGGTTGCATCCTCGCCGGCGGTTGTCGGCTGGGAGCAATACTTCACCGACCCCAGGCTGCGCCAACTGATCGCGCTGACGCTGCGCAATAACCGCGACCTGCGCGTTGCCGGGCTCAATATCGAAAAAGCTCGCGCCCTGTACCAGATCCAGCGGGCCGACCTCTTCCCCGGCATCAATGCCGGCGGCAGCGGCACCGGTCAGCGCATTCCGGCTGGCCTGTCGAACACGGGGCGGGCGACGGTGTCGCATGAGTACAGCGCCAACCTCGGCTTTTCCGCCTATGAGCTGGACTTCTTCGGGCGCATCCGCAGCCTGAAGGATCAGGTGCTGTATCAGTTCATGGCCACCGAGGAGGCCAGGCGCAGCGCCCAGATCAGCCTGATCGGCGAAGTGGCGACGGCGTATCTGGCGCTGGCCGCCGACAGCGAGCGCTTGCAACTGGCGAACGAGACCCGGCGCAGCCAGCAGGCGACGTATGAACTGACCCGGCGCCGTTTCGAACTGGGCAGCGCTTCGGCGCTCGACCTGCATCAGGCGCAGACCAGCGTCGAGACGGCCCGCGCCGACGTGGCGCGCTACACCGGCCAGCTGGCGCAGGATCGCAACGCGCTGGCGCTGCTCGCCGGCGACGATCTGCCGGCCGACATCCTGCAGGTCGATTCGCTGGCGAGCGTGGCCGGCATCGCCGGCATTCCGGGCGGCCTGCCTTCCGAATTGTTGCAGCGTCGTCCCGATGTCCTGCAGGCCGAGCGCCAGTTGCAGGCCGCCAATTCCAGCATCGGCGCCGCCCGGGCCGCTTTTTTCCCGAGCATTACCCTGACGGCCAGCGGCGGTTCGGCGAGCACTCAGCTCTCCGAATTGTTCGCTTCCGGCACGTCGGCCTGGCGCTTCGTTCCCCAGATCACGCTGCCGATTTTCGACGGCGGGCGGATCCGGGCCAATCTCGACGTCGCCAAGGTGCAGGAGCAGATCGCGCTGGCGCAGTATGAAAAGGCCATCCAGACCGCGTTCCGCGAAGTCGCCGATACGCTGGTCCAGAACGTCCCCCTGCAGCAGCAGCTGGCGGCGCAGCAAGCGCTGGTCGAGGTGACTTCGGCCAGTCATCGCCTGTCGCGGGCGCGTTTCGACAAAGGCGTGGATAGCTACCTGGCGGTTCTCGATTCGCAACGTGCCGAGTACGGCGCGCGGCAGAACCTGATTTCCGTCCGTCTGGCCGGCCTGGCCAATCAGGTGACCTTCTACAAGGCCATGGGCGGCGGCGCCGACTAATCGGGCTCGCTTCGGGCGCACTCGCGGCCGTTTCCGGTCTCCGGCCGCGAGTGCGCCGTCGCCGACGGCGGCAAGCGAATGAGCGCGCATGAAAAGGCCGCCCCAGGGGCGGCCTTTGCGTTTTTGTCGTAGCAGTCGATGCGAGCCTACTTGCGCCCCAGTCCGCCGAGCAGCGCGGCGACGACGCGGCGCGGCTTGTGCGGGTGTTCCATGTGGGCGACGACCTTGGCCGTTTCCGTGTCGGCCGGGGCGGCGATCGGGTGCGGTTCGGCGCTTTCGTAGGGCTTGCTGAAGTCGAAGCCGTCGGCCGCGATGTGGCCCGGGCGGCTCGGCCGCTTGGCCGGGCGGCCGCTGCTGCTGCCGCCGAAGTCGCGTTCGCCGCGCTCGCGGCGGCCGCCGCTGCGCTCGGGCGCCGCCGGCGCCGGCGCGTGGGCCGGCGCCGGGTGGCGGTGGCCGCGCTTCTTGCCGCTCGGCGGGTATTCGTAGTCGAACTCGGGCTCGTAGCCGGTGACGACGACCTGTTCGATCTGCAGCTTGATCAGCTTCTCGATGTCGACGAGGTACTGCACCTCGTCCGCCGAAACCAGCGACACGGCGTTGCCGCGCTTGCCGGCGCGGCCGGTGCGGCCGATGCGGTGCACGTAGTCTTCCGGCGTGTGCGGCAGCTCGAAGTTGATGACGTGCGGCAGTTCGTCGATGTCGAGGCCGCGCGCCGCGACGTCGGTCGCGACGAGCACGTCGATCGAGCCGTCCTTGAAGGCTTCGAGCGCCTTCATGCGGTCGATCTGGCTCTTGTCGCCGTGGATCGCGTCGGCCTTGATGCCGGCCTTCTGGAGTTCGCGCGCGAGGCGCCCGGTCTCGATCTTGGTGCGCGTGAACACCAGCACCTGCTTGAACTCGTCCGAGCGCAGCAGCTTGGTGAGCAGCGCGCGCTTGTTGCCGGCGGCGACCGGGTGCACGCGGTGCGTGATCGTTTCCGAGACGGTGTTGCGCTTGGCGACTTCGACCAGCACCGGCGTTTTCAGCATGGTGTCGGCGAGCTTCTTGATCTCGTCCGAGAAGGTCGCCGAGAAGAGCAGGCTCTGGCGCTGCGCCGGCAGCATCGCGAGGATGCGCTTGATGTCGGGGATGAAGCCCATGTCCAGCATGCGGTCGGCTTCGTCGAGGACGAGCGCCTGCACGCTGCCGAAGTTCAGGCACTTCTGTTCGTAGAGGTCGAGCAGGCGGCCGGGCGTCGCGACCAGCACTTCGATGCCGAGGCGGATGGCGGCGATCTGCGGCTTGATGTCGACGCCGCCGTAGGCGCACAGGCTCTTGAGCGGCACGTACTTGCTGTAGGTCGCGACCGATTCGTGCACCTGGACGGCGAGTTCGCGCGTCGGGGCGAGGATCAGGATGCGGACGGGGTGGCGCGCCGGCGACGGGCTGGGGCTGGCGAAGGGGAGGATGCGCTGGAGCAGCGGGAGGGTGAAAGCGGCAGTCTTGCCGGTCCCGGTCTGGGCGCCGCCCATCAGGTCCTTGCCTTGCAAAACGAGCGGGATGGCCTGCGCCTGGATCGGCGTGGGGCTGGTGTAACCCTGTTCGGTGATGGCTTTCAGGAGTTCCGGCGCTAGGCCGAGTTCATCAAAACGCATCGGCAAGGCCTTCGAATGAATGTGTAATCAATAGCATGAGGCCGAAATTATACACGCTTCGCCAAAATTGGCGGGGAGGCTTCGCGGCCACCGCGGAGGCTTCCCGGCGGCGCTCGGCGGGCGCGCGCTGGGCCGGCGCGTCCGCCAACCGTGCCGTGGGAGGAGGGTGGCTCCGCTGCGCGCGGCCGGGAGCGGCGGCGTCAGCGTGCGCCCGTTCCGGCCAGGCGGGCGGCGTCCGCAACTTTTGCCATAATGGCGGCTGGCCGCTTCGGCGTATCCCGCATCCGCAAGTTCAGGAAACGAAATGAAAAAGAACCCGCTCGGCGACAGCAGTCTGCAGGTATCCGAAATCTGTCTCGGCACGATGACCTTCGGCCAGCAGAACAGCGAGGCCGAGGGCTGGGCGCAGCTTGACCGCGCCTTCGCCGCCGGCGTGAACTTCATCGACACCGCCGAGATGTACGCGGTGCCGCCCTCCGCCGCGAGCTTCGGGAAGACCGAGACGATCGTCGGCAACTGGCTGGCGCATCAGCCGCGCGACCGCGTCATCGTCGCCACCAAGGCCGCCGGACCGGGGCGTGCGCTCGACTGGATTCGCGGCGGCCCGGAGGCCTTCGACCGGCGCAACCTGCGCAGTGCGCTCGAAGGCTCGCTGGCCCGCCTGCGTACCGACTACGTCGATCTTTATCAGCTGCACTGGCCGGCGCGCAACCAGCCGATGTTCGGGCAGTGGCAGTTCGACCCGGCGCACGAGCGCGCCGCGACGCCGATCCGCGAAACGCTGGAGGCGCTCGCCGAGCTCGTGCAGGAAGGCAAGATCCGCTACGTCGGCGTCTCCAACGAGCATCCGTGGGGCGTCATGGAGTTCGTCCGGCTGGCGCGCGAGCACGGGCTGCCGCACATCGTGTCGATCCAGAACGCCTATCACCTGATGAACCGCGTGTACGAATACGGGCTGGCCGAAGTCTGCCACCGCGAGCACGTCGGGCTGCTCGCCTATTCGCCGCTCGCCTTCGGCACGCTCTCCGGCAAGTATCTGGCCGACCCGCAGGCGAGCGGGCGCATCGCGCTGTTCCCCGGTTTCGGCCAGCGCTACGCCAAGCCCAACGTCGACGCGGCGGTTGCCGCCTACGCCGGACTCGCCCGCCGGCACGGCCTGACGCCGACGCAGCTGGCGCTCGCCTTCGTCTATTCGCGCTGGTTCGTGGCGAGCACGATCATCGGCGCGACGAGCCTGGCGCAACTCGACGAAAACCTCGCCGCGCGCGAGCTGACGCTGTCGCCCGAACTGCTCGCCGAGGTCGACGCGATCCACCTGCGCTACACCAACCCGGCGCCTTGAGCCGTATCCGTGTCGTCGAATCCGCTTACCCCGTTCGAGTTGTCCGATTTGTGCGATCCCTTCGGCCGTCCGCCGCGCAACGTCGACGACGCCCGCGCGCTGATCGGCGCGATCGAGGCGTTGCTCGCCGCGCGGGGGATCACGCTACGTCCGCCGCCGCCCGAGCCGACCGCCTGCTGCGGGCGGGGCTGCTCCGGCTGCGTCTGGCAGGGCTATTACGCGGCGCTGCTCGGCTGGCGCGACGCGGCGAAGAATCTATTATTTGTAAAAACCGGCGATTAGGTGCATAGTGCCGGCCAGCGATCTTCAAGTAGCGCTGTTGTTGTTCGGTTCTGCACCCGCGATTCCGTGGGCTTTTTTCCCTGCATCACCCTGCCGTCTTGACCTTCGCCCGCAGTCGGGGCAAGCCCCTTTTTTTCGTTTTTTCAAGGATTTTCAAGATGGCAGCAGGTACCGTGAAGTGGTTTAACGACGCCAAGGGCTTCGGTTTCATTTCCCCCGAAGGCGGCGGCGAAGACCTCTTCGCTCACTTTTCCGCGATTCAGGGCCAGGGTTTCAAGACCCTGAAGGAAGGCCAGCGCGTTACGTTCGACGTGACGGCCGGCCAAAAGGGCCCGCAGGCCTCGAACATTTTCCCCGCTGACTGATTCTGCAATCTCTTAGCGACGTTCGGCGGTCTGCCTTCCGGCGGATCGCTGGCGCATCGGGTACGGCGCGCACTCGGTCTTCGGATCGCAGCGCCCCGCGCCCGGAAGCCCGGCGACGCCGGGCTTTTTTCTTTCCGATCTTTTTCAGGAGACGTGGCGATGGCCAAGGAAGAACTCATTGAAATGAACGGCGTCGTGAGCGAAGTGCTGCCCGATTCGCGCTTTCTCGTCACGCTCGACAACGGTCACACCCTGGTCGCCTACACGGCGGGCAAGATGCGCAAGCATCACATCCGCATCCTCGCCGGCGACAAGGTTTCGCTCGAACTTTCGCCCTACGACCTGAGCAAGGGACGCATCACCTTCCGTCATATCGAAGGGCGTTCGCCGGTCGCTCCGCAGCGGCGTCGTTGACCCGTACGCGACCCGCTATTGACTGATTCCGCAGCCGCATCCGGCTATCGGGTCCGCCGCCAGTGCATCGCCGTCGCCGGCGGTGCCGACCTGGAAATCCGCTCGCTGCTCGACCGGCAACAGTACGCCGACCCGCTCGGCGAAGCGGCGGCAGCGGGAATCTCGCCGGCCTGCCGGCCTCTCTTCGGGCAGCTCCGACCTTCGGCGCAGAAGCTCGCCGACCTGATGCAGCGCTGGGACCTCGGCGTGCTGCGCATTGTGGCCTGGCGCTGGCTCGCCTGATCGTCCATCGGCGCCACGGCCACGTGACGCCAGCGACGGCCACCCGCTGACCGAAATCTTCCAGCTCGCCAATCTCGCCCTCAACCGCCTGCCGGCGCTCAAGTCCCGCAGCGGCAAACGGGGGCGCGCTAGCCCCCGAACTCGGCGAAATCAACGAAATCGACCTGATCATCGCCAGCGGCGTGCTCTACGAGCGCAGTCAGCCGGAATTGATCGCCGCCTTCATCGCCCCGCATGCGGCGCCCCTTAAGTCCTGGTCGGCGATCCGAACCGCGGCAACCGCCCGGACTTTACCCGCCGCATGCTGCTCGCCTGCTTCGTCCTGAGCGAAACGCGGCTCGACGCGCCACTCGCGGACGCGTGCCGCACTACCAGCGCGCCTGACGTACGCGGCGCGTGCGCCGGATTCGCGGCGCCTTCGCCTTCGCGCCGATGCCGCGCCGTTCGCCGCATAAATGCGGGCGCGCGGGGTGCGGAGCAGTGGATTTTCCCGCGCATTGAAAAAGCCGGCCGGATCACTCCGTGCCGGCTTTTCCGCTTTGCGCTCCCGGTTTCCCGGCCAGGCGCGCCGTTCGCGCGCTCAGTGCTTCTCGGCCGGCGCGGCGCCCTTGTCGTCGGCCTTGGCCTCGCCGGCCGGCGCGGTCGGGGCGGCCGACGCTTCGTCGCCGGGCGCCGCCTTCTTTTTCTTGTTCTTCGTGCCGGGCGGCGGCGGTGGCGGCAGCTGCGGCGTGATCGTTTCCAGCTTGTTCTCGCGCATGTAGGCGTCCATGTCGCGCCAGCCTTCGTAGATCGGCGCCTTGGGCAACCAGACGTAGATCGAGTAGCAGTCCTCGATGGCGCGTCCCGACTGCCGGCAGGCGCCGCCGACCGCCTTGCCCTCGGCCTCGTCGCGCGCGGCCTTGACCGCCGGGGCCTCGATGCCCATGCGCTGCTGGACCATGTCGCAAGCGCTCAGGGCGAAGAGCAGCGGGGCGGCGCACAGCGCCCTGCGCAGGAAGGTCTTCTGCTTGACGAACACGGTATTCCCTGGATTTTGATGACGGATACGCGGCATTTTAACCACAAACGGCCGTGCCGGCGGGCGCTTCGCCGCGACGGGCGCCATTCGCGGATGCCGCTCGCCGCTGAAAATTTGTGCAGCGCGGACGCATGAGCTTCCCGCCCGACGGGGGCGGAGGACTATAATCGGCGACTCCCCGCAGACTTCAGGAAAGTGCAATGTCCTCCCGGAAACTTCTTCCCGTCCTGGCCGCCGTGTCCCTGCTTTTCGGCAGTTTCGGCACCGCCCAGGCCCGCACCCAGATCGATTTTTCGCACCAGCTCGACGAGGCCCTGGCCGAGCGCCTCGAAACGCTCGTCGAGCGCTTCAACGGGCAGCAGAAGGACTACCAGCTGCGCCTCGTGCGCCGCGTCGAGGGCGAAGCCCCGGCCGATCTCAACCTCGTGACGCGCGAGGAACAGGCGCGTTTCGTCGCCAACCGCGCCAAGTTCAAGCCGCTCTACGAGGTCATGCGCGAGGCCAAGGAGCCGCTCGACAGCGGCAAGCTGGCGCCGGAATTGCGCGTCGGCATCAGCGACGCCAAGGGCAAACTGTTCGCCCTGCCGGTCGCCCTGTCGACGCCCGTGCTCTATTACAACAAGGCCGCTTTCCGCAAGGCCGGCCTGGACCCCGAAACGCCCCCGAAAACCTGGTGGGAAGTGCAGCTGGCGGCCGACAAGCTGTTCGACGACGGCAGCCGCTGCCCCTACACCACCTCGTGGCCGGCCTGGGTGCACATCGACAATCTGAGCGCCCTGAACGGCGCCGAAGTGGCCGACGCGAAGGGGCGCCTGACCTTCAACGGCCTCGTCCAGATCAAGCACGTCGCCCTGCTGTCGAGCTGGTACAAGAGCAAGTTCTTCGCCTACTTCGGCCGCCGCGACGAGGCCGACCACCGCTTCGCCGCCGGCGAGTGCGGCATGCTGACCAGCACCTCCTCGCTCTATGCCTCGCTGCGCAACAACCCCGCGTTCGAGACCGGCGTCGCGCCCTTGCCCTATTACGATGACGTGCGCGGCGCGCCGCAGCAGACGCTGGCCGACGGCGCCTCGCTGTGGGTCGGCGCCGGCAAGAAGCCGGCCGAGTACAAGGGCATCGCGCGCTTCGTCAGCTTCCTGCTCGGCGCTGAATTCCAGGTCGAACTGACGCGCGCCGGCGGTTTCCTGCCGATGACGCCGGTCGCCCGCGCTGCGGCGAAGAGCAAGCTGCTCAAGGCCGACATGCTCGGCCTCGACGTCGCCTACGCGCAGTTGCAGGGCAAGGGCACGCTGCGCGCCCTGCGCGTCTCGCAGATCGAGCCGGTGCGCATCATCGTCGAGGAAGAGCTCGAAGCGGTGTGGGCCAACAAGAAGCCGGCCAAGGAGGCGCTCGATACCGCCGTCCTGCGCGGCAACGCCGTGATGCCTTCGCTGAAGGCCCTGCAGCCGCTGTGATCCCGTGAGGCCGCGACCGCAGCCCGGCTGGCCCTTGCCGGCGCTCTTCGCGCATCGCTGCGGCGGCGCGCTGGCGCCGGAAAACACGCTGGCCGGGCTGCGCCTCGCCGCCCGCCTCGGGGTCGCCGCCGTCGAGTTCGACGTCATGCTGTCGGCCGACGGCACGCCCTGGCTGATCCACGACGAGACGCTGGAGCGCACGACGAACGGCCGCGGGCCGGTCGCGGCCAGCACCGACGCGGCGCTCGCCGCGCTCGACGCCGGCTGCCGCCATCATCCGGCCTGGGCCGGCGAGCCGCTGCCGACGCTGCGCGCGGCCGCCGCGCTGTGCCGCGAACTCGGGCTGCGCGCCAACGTCGAGATCAAGCCGGCTGCCGGGCACGAGGCGCGCACCGGCGAGGTCGTCGCGCGGCAGGTGCTCGACCTCTGGGCTGGCGACACGCTTCCCCTCGTTTCCTCGTTTTCGTTGCGGGCGCTCGATGCGGCGCGCGCGGCGGCGCCCGGCCTGCCGCTCGGCTGCCTGTGGGAGCGGCCGCCGGCCGACTGGCGCCGGCGCCTCGACGCGCTCGGCGCGGCGACGCTGCACTGCGCCGCCGGCGACCTCGACGACGCCGTGCTCGCCGAAGCGCATGCGCACGGCGTTCCGGTGCTCTGCTACACGGTGAACGACGCCGCCGCCGCGCGCGACTTGCGGCAACGCGGCGTCGCGGCGCTGTTTTCCGACCGCATCGACCTCCTCTCCAGCCTCGTCGGCGAACCGGGCCGCAGCGCCTGAGCGCGGCGCGCGCCATGCGGGCGCAGGGATCTCGGCGCGGGCGGCGCCTGTGCCAGGGGCATTCGGTGCTAGAATCCCCCACCTTTGCATTTCGTATCCAACTCTTTGAATAAGCCCCTTTTTTGGGACAAATCACGATGAAAAGCGCCGAAATCCGCGAGAAGTTCCTCAAGTTCTTCGAATCCAAGGGCCACCAGATCGTGGCCTCGAGTTCCCTCGTGCCGCACGAGGACCCGACGCTGCTGTTCACCAACGCCGGGATGAACCAGTTCAAGGACGTCTTCCTCGGCTTCGACAAGCGCCCGTACAAGCGCGCCACCACCTCGCAGAAATGCGTGCGCGCCGGCGGCAAGCACAACGACCTCGACAATGTCGGCTACACCGCGCGCCACCACACCTTCTTCGAGATGCTCGGCAACTTCTCGTTCGGCGACTACTTCAAGCGCGACGCCATCGGCTACGCCTGGGAACTGCTCACCGTCGTCTTCAAGCTGCCGACCGAGAAGCTGTGGGTCACCGTGTACGCCGAGGACGATGAGGCCTACGACATCTGGACGAAGGAAATCGGCGTGCCGGTCGAGCGCGTCGTGCGCATCGGCGACAACAAGGGCGCGCGCTACGCCTCCGACAACTTCTGGATGATGGGCGACACGGGACCCTGCGGTCCGTGCACCGAAATCTTCTACGACCACGGCGAAGGCATCCCCGGCGGCCCCCCCGGCTCGCCCGACGAGGACGGCGACCGCTACATCGAAATCTGGAACAACGTCTTCATGCAGTTCAACCGCGACGAGGCCGGCGTCATGCACCCGCTGCCCAAGCCCTCGGTCGACACCGGCATGGGCCTCGAACGCATCGCCGCCGTGCTGCAGCACGTGCATGCCAACTACGAGATCGACCTCTTCCAGCAGCTGATCGGCGCCGCCGCGCGCGAAACCGCCTGCGCCGACCTTGCCAGCCCCTCGCTCAAGGTGCTCGCCGACCACATCCGCGCTTGCTCCTTCCTGATCGCCGACGGCGTCATCCCGGGCAACGAGGGGCGCGGCTACGTCCTGCGCCGCATCATCCGTCGCGCCATCCGCCACGGCTACAAGCTCGGCGCGCGCGCCGCCTTCTTCCACCGCATGGTCGCCGACCTCGTCGCCGAGATGGGCGACGCCTATCCCGAGCTGAAGTCCGGCCAGGCGCGCATCACCGAGGTGCTGAAGCAGGAAGAGGAGCGCTTCTTCACGACGATCGAACACGGCATGGCGATCCTCGAAGCCGAACTGGCGGCGATGCCGGCCGGCGGCACCTTCAACGGCGAAACCGCCTTCAAGCTGCACGACACCTACGGCTTCCCGCTCGACCTCACTGCCGACATCTGCCGCGAGCGCGGCGTGACCGTCGACGGCGCCGCCTTCGACGCGGCAATGGCGCGCCAGAAGGAGCAGGCGCGCGCCGCCGGCAAGTTCAAGATGGCCGCCGGCCTCGAATACGACGGTCCGGCGACGACCTTCCACGGCTACGACAACCTCGAATTCAAGGGCAACGTGCTGGCGCTGTACAAGGACGGCGCGGCGGTCAACGAACTGAAGGAAGGCGAGATGGGCGTCGTCGTGCTCGACGACACGCCGTTCTACGCCGAGTCCGGCGGCCAGGTCGGCGACCGCGGCGCGCTGCAGTCGCCGCACGGCATCTTCGCCGTCGAGGACACGCAGAAGATCCAGGCCGCCGTCTTCGGCCACCACGGCGTCGTCAAGACCGGCACGATCAGCGTCGGCAACGGCGTCAATGCCAAGGTCGACGTGCTGGCGCGCGCGCGCACCGTGCGCAACCACTCGGCCACGCACCTGATGCACAAGGCGCTGCGCGAAGTGCTCGGCGGCCACGTGCAGCAGAAGGGCTCGCAGGTCGATCCGGACAAGACGCGCTTCGACTTCGCGCACAATGCGCCGATGAGCGCCGAGGAGATCCGCCGCGTCGAAGCCCTCGTCAATGCCGAAATCCTCGCCAACGCGGCGGCCGAAGCGCGCGTCATGAACATCGACGACGCGCAGAAGACCGGCGCCATGATGCTGTTCGGCGAAAAGTACGGCGACGAGGTGCGCGTGCTGACCATCGGCAGTTCGAAGGAGCTGTGCGGCGGCACGCACGTCGCGCGCACCGGCGACATCGGCCTCTTCAAGATCGTCGCCGAGAGCGGCGTCGCGGCCGGCGTGCGCCGCGTCGAGGCGGTCACCGGCGACAACGCGCTGGCCCTCGTGCAGCAGCAGCAGGCGCTGATCGCCGAAGCCGCCGCCGCCTTCAAGGCGCCGGCGCAGGAACTGCCGGGCAAGATCGCGCAGGTGCTGGACAACGTGCGCGCGCTCGAGAAGGAACTGGCGCGCCTCAAGTCCAAGCTCGCCGCCGGGCAGGGCGACGACCTCGCGACGCAAGCCGTCGAGGTGAAGGGCGCCCGCGTGCTGGCCGCCGTCATGGAAGGCGCCGACGTCGGCGCGCTGCGCGAGACGATGGACAAGCTGCGCGACAAGCTGAAGAGCGCCGCCGTCGTGCTCGCCTCGACGAGCGACGGCAAGGTCACGCTGATCGCCGGCGTCACCGCCGACCTGACCGGCAAGGTCAAGGCCGGCGAGCTCGTGAACATGGTCGCCCAGCAGGTCGGCGGCAAGGGCGGCGGCCGCCCGGACATGGCGCAGGCCGGCGGCACGCAGCCGGAAAACCTGCCGGCGGCGCTGGCGTCGGTCGCCGCCTGGGTCGACGCGCGTCTGTAAGCGCCGCTTGCGTTTGCTGCGACGGGCCGGCGGGCGATCGCCGGCCCGTTTTTCGTGCACCGCGCCGGCCGCCGCCGGGACGAAAAAAAGCCGGCGATCGCTCGCCGGCTCTGCCGTATCCGGACGTCGCCTCAGTAGCGCGCATCCTTGGGCTTGCCGCCCTTCGGCCAGTCGTTCATCTTCTCGGGGAAGTCCGGGCGCGGCATGTGGGAGAAGTACTCGGCCACGTCCACCGCGTCCTGATCGGCCAGGCTGGCTTGTCCGAGCGGGAAGCGCTGGCCGTGTCCCATCGCCATGTTGCTCTTGACGAAGGCGGCCGCGGTGTAGGTCCGCGCCATGCCGGCGCCGATATTGAACGACTTGTCGCTCCACAGCGGCGGGAAGACGTAGCTGCCGTCGGCGTGCCGGACGCCTTCGCCGTCCTTGCCGTGGCAGACCTCGCACTGTTCGGCGTAAACCCGGCGGCCGTTGTCGGGATTCGGCACCAGCGTGCGGTCGATCTTGCCGGTGCCGCGTCCGGGTACCGTGTCGCCGGCCTTGGTGCTGCCCTTCATCCAGTCCATGTAGGCGACCATCGCCTTCATCTCGGCCGAGGTCTTGGGCAGCGGCTTGCCGTTCATCGAGCGCTTGAAGCAGCCGTTGATGCGCTCCTCGAGGTCGATGACGCGGCCGGCGCGCGGCGCTTCCGACGGGAAGAAGGCGGCCACGCCGACGAAGGGCGATCCCTTGGCGACCGTCCCGCCGTTCAGGTGGCAGCTGCCGCAGTTCAGTTCGTTGCCGACGTGCCCCGGCAGCAGCGCCTTGGTTTCGGTCATCAGGCGCATGCCGAGGACCAGTTGCTCGGCGTTCTTCTCGCCGAGCAGGGCGGCGAAGCGCGGCGTCGGGAAGTCGGCAGGCGTCGCCGGCGTGCCGCCGATCTCCTTGCGCACCTTGGCGACCTGGCCGGCGTTGATCGGGAGGCCACGGTTGCCCCACTTGGTGCGGACGAAGGTGACGATCTCGGCGATCTCCGCGTCGGACAGGCGGCTGTAGTCCGGCATGCCGAAAGCCCGGGGTGAGTGCCGGGTGACGGCCGATTGCCAGCCGCTGAGGACGATGTGGATGACCGAGGTCGGATCGGCCGCCTGCACCGAGCCGTTCTGCGCGAGCGGCGGAAAGACGTCGCCGACGCCGCGGCCGTCGCGTCGGTGGCAGGTCGAGCAGAACTGCACGTAGCCGAGGCCGCCCCGCGTTTTGTATAGCTCTTCTGCGCTGGCTAGGACGGGCGCGGCCGGCGCCGGGCGGGCGGGGCCCGCCGCCGGCAGGGACTTCAGGTATTCGGCGAGGGCGGCGAGGTCGCCGTCGGTGAAGTGCTGCGTGCTGTGGGCGATCACTTCGGTCATCGTGCCCGAGGCGATGCCGTGGCTGTTGCGGCCGGTCTTCAGGAAGCGCACGGTTTCCGGCACCGTCCACAGATCGCGCAGATTGACCGCGTGCCAGCCGTCGACCGTGAAGCCGGAGAGGAAGGCGCTGCCCGCGCTGCCTTCGTGGCTCATCGTCTTTTCCTGGAAGGCGATGCCGCGCGGCGTGTGGCAGGCGCCGCAGTGGCCCGGACCCTGGGCGATGTAGGCGCCGCGGTTCCACTGCGCCGAGCGGCCGGTGTCGACCTTGAACGCCTTGCCGTCGAGGAAGACCGCGTTCCACAACGACAGCCCCCAGCGCATGCTGAAGGGCCACTGCATGTCGTTCGGCCGGTTGGCCTGCTCGACCGGCGCGACGCCGTGCTGCAGATAGGCGTAGAGGGCGCGCATGTCGTCCCTGGCCATCTTGGCGTAGGACGGGTAGGGCATCGCCGGATAGAGGTTGTGGCCGCTCGCCGAGATTCCTTCGCGCATGGCCCGGTCGAACTGCTCGAAGCTGTAGTTGCCGATGCCGGTCCTGGCATCCGGCGTGATGTTGGTCGAGTGGAGCACGCCGAACGGCGTCTTCATCTCCAGGCCGCCGGCCATCGGCTTGCCGCCCGGGCGGGTGTGACAGGCGACGCAGTCGCCGAGGCGGGCGACGTATTCGCCGTGCTTGAGCGTCTCGGCCGGGATCGCGTCGGCCGCCGCGGCGCCGCCGGCGGCCAGCGCCAGCAGCAGGAAGAAGGCGGTGCGGAAGGCGCCCGTCGGGCGCCGGACTGTCTGATTTTTCATATGACCTCCAGAGGGATTGGCGATCAGCTTATGCCCCTGTCGGCAACGCGGGAATCGGCATCTCCGCCGATGGCGCTAGGTATTTCTCCCTATTGCCTGGCCGCTGCCGCCGGCGCTTGGCGATAATGGCGCTTTACTTTCACACAGCGGGACGAATCCATGCCTTGTTCGATGTATCGCGCGCGCCGCGGGCGGGCGCCATGAACGCCTGGCGCTACTGCCCGCAGTGCGGCGCCGGCTTGGGCGAGGCGGCGCTCGGCGGCCTGCCGCGTCAGGTGTGCGCCGCCGGCTGCGGCTTCGTGCATTGGGGCAACCCGGCGCCGGTCGTCGCGGCGCTCGTCGAGATTGACGGACACGTCGTGCTGGCGCGCAACCAGGCCTGGGTGCCCGGCGCCTTCGGTCTGATCACCGGCTTCCTCGAACGCGAGGAGGACCCGGCGCAGGCCGTCCGGCGCGAGGTGAAGGAGGAACTCGACCTCGACGCCGACGCGGCGACGCTGATCGGCGTCTATCCCTTCGCGCGCAAGAACGAGGTGCTGATCGCCTATCACGTCGCCGCGCGCGGCACGATCCGCCTCAACGAGGAGCTTGCGGAATTCCGGCTGGTCGCGCCGGACCGGCTCAAGGCGTGGGATTACGGAACGGGGCTGGCGGTGGCGGACTGGCTGGCGCGTCGCCAGGGCTGACCGGGCCGTTTGGAGCGTTTGGGGCGTTTGCCGTAAACGCCAGCCAGGCTTCGTAGCCGCCGCGCAGCGGGCGCGCCGTGCGGTAGCCCCGGCGGCGCAGTTCGACGGCGGCCTGCACCGCGCCGGCGTCGGCCGGGCAGGCGCAGAGGGTGACGATGGCAGCGCCTTTCGGCCAGTCGCCGACGGCCAGCGCGAGGCCGTCGCGGTCGGCGACGACGGCCTGCGGCAGCCCCGGCAGCGGGCCGCTCGCGGCGATCAGCGCCGGGCCGCGCAGGTCGAGCACGAGGGGCGGCGTCGCCGACGCCAGCGCGGCGGCGAATTCGTCCGGTGCGATGTGTGCGATGCGCGCCAGCCGCTCGAAGCGGAATTTCTGCCACAGCTTCCAGCCGAGCCAGACGCCGACGATGCCAAGGACCACGACGGCGGCCAGCGCGCCGTTGTCGTTGAGGACGGCGATGGCGCGCTGCACTTCGCCGCGCAGCAGCCAGCCGGCGAGGAGCGCCGAGCCGGCCCACAGCGCCGCGCCGGTGCCGGCGGCGACGAGAAAGCCGGGCAGACCCATGCGCAGCGCGCCGGCGATCGGCGGCGCGACGGTCGAGAAACCGGGAACGAATTTGGCGACGACCAGCGACCACAGGCCCCAGCGCAGGAAGCGCGCCTCGGTCTGGCTGACGCAGGAGCCGGGGTTGATCGACAGCCGGCAGAGGCCGGACAGAACGCGGTAGCCGAAGGCGCGGCCGGCGCCGTACCACGCCCAGTCGGCGAGCACCGAGGCGAGCACGGCGGCGGCCAGCATCCACCCGGCCTGCGTGCCGGAGGCGGCGAGGCTGCCGGCGACGAGCAGGGTCGGCACCGCCGGCACCGGCAGGCCGAGCTGCTGCGCGAGGACGTTGGCGAAGACGACCCAGACCGCGTCGCGTTGCAGGGCAGCGCCGAGCGGGCCGAGGTCCATGGTCAGCGCACCGGCGCTTCGACCAGGGTGCCGTGCTGGTAATCGGCGATCGCCTGCTCGATTTCCTCGCGCGTGTTCATCACGAAGGGGCCGTACTGCGCGATCGGCTCGCCGATCGGCTGCGCGGCGAGCAGCAGGAAACGCACCTCCTGTTCGCCCGCCGCCACGTCGATCCGCGTGCCGAACGAGAAGACGCCGGCGCTGCGCGCGCGCAGCGGGCGGGCGTCGGCGGCCGGGCCGACGAGCAGGTTGCCGACGTAGGGGTAGGCCAGCACGGCGTGTCCGGCGGGGATGTCCTGCGCGAAGCGGGCGCCGGCCGGCAGGCGCACGTCGAAATAGCGCGGTGCGGTGGACAGCCCCTGCATCGGCCCGTCGATGCGCCGGCCGCCGTCGTCGAGCGTGCCGGCGATGACGCGGGCGCTGCCGCCGCCGGCCAGCTCGACCTGCGGGATCGTTTCCGGCTGCAGGTCGCGGTAGGCGGCGGGCTTCATCTTTTCGCGCGCCGGCAGGTTGATCCACAACTGGAAGCCGTGCACGCGGCCGTGCTCCTGCTGCGGCATTTCCGAGTGGATGATGCCGCGCCCGGCGGTCATCCACTGCACGCCGCCGCTTCTCAGATCGCCTCGATGCCCGAGATTGTCTTCGTGCAGGAAGTGCCCTTCGAGCATGTAGGTGACGGTCTCGAAGCCGCGGTGCGGGTGCGCCGGGAAGCCGGCGATGTAGTCGTTGGGATCGTCCGACGAAAATTCGTCGAGCATCAGGAAGGGATCGACGCGCTGCGCCGGGCTCTGCCCGAGACTGCGGCGCAGCTTGACCCCGGCGCCGTCCGAGACGGCGATCGAGGGGATCACCTGTTGCAGGGTGCGTGTGCTCATGTTCGGCTCCGGGGCGGCTGCGGAAAGGATTCGGACGGCGCGAACCGTTCAGGCGGCGAGTCGTTCGAGCTGCTGCTGCGCGCTGTCGAGGGCGGCGTTCTTGCGTTCCTCGCCCATGTTGAGACCTTCCGCATACACGAACTCGACATCGGAGAGCCCGATGAAGTTCAGGAAATCGCGCACATAGGTCGTCTGGCTGTCCTTCGCGGTGCCGGCGTAGAGGCCGCCGCGCGCTGCGAAGATGTAGACCTTCTTGCCGCCGAGCAGGCCGACCGGGCCGTTTTCGGTGTAGCGGAAGGTGACGCCGGCACGCGCGATATGGTCGAAGTAGGCCTTCAGCGTCGACGGGATGCCGAAGTTGTACATCGGCAGGCCGATGGCGATGGCGTCGGCGTCCTTGATCTGCGCGATCAGCGCGTCGGAGAAGTCGACCACCGCCTGCTGCTGCGCGCTGCGCTCTTCCGGCTTGGCGAGGAAGGACAGGAAGCGTTCGCCGTCGAGGTGCGGCACCGGGTCCGTGGCGAGGTCGCGCACGACGACCTGGCCGTCCGGGTTCTGCGCCTGCCAGGCGGCGACGAACTTGTCGGCGAGGCGGCTCGACTGGCCGTTGTTGGAAAAGAGGCTGGCGTTGATCTGCAGCAGGGTGCTCATGAAGTTCTCCTTGGCAATGTCCGGTAGTGGATGGCTCCATTTAACTATTTGCCGGGGAGATAAAAAAGATCAAAATATCGCTAATTTCTATCAGGTATTTAGATAATGAGTTCAGGCCCGAATATCGCGCTCGACCAGTGGCGCGCCCTTGTCGCGGTGGTCGACGCCGGCGGCTACGCGCAGGCGGCGGAGGCGCTGCACAAGAGCCAGTCGGCGGTGACCTACGCGGTGCAGAAGATCGAGGCGCTGCTCGGTGTGAAGGCCTTCGAGATCGAGGGGCGCAAGGCCGTGCTGACGCCGACCGGGCGCATGCTCCACCGGCGGGCGCAGGCGCTGCTCGCCGCCGCCGGCGATCTGGAGGAGGCGGCACGCACGCTGTCGGCCGGGTGGGAAGCGGAGATCGGACTGGCCGTCGAGGTGCTTTTCCCGGGCGATCTGCTGCTCGACTGCCTGGCGCAGTTCGGCGCCGAAAGTCCGCGCACGCGCATCGAGCTGATCGAATCGGTGCTCGGCGGCACCCCCGAAGCGCTGCTCACCGGGCAGGCCGATCTGGCCGTGACGCCGCAGATTCCGCCCGGCTTCCTCGGCACCTCGCTGCAGCGCATGCGGCTGCTCGCCGTGGCGCATCCGGCGCACGCGCTGCATCGCCTGGGGCGTGAACTCGACTACGCCGACCTCGCCGCGCACCGCCACGTGACGGTGCGCGGCACCGGCGCGCGGCGCGACCGGCGTTCGGAGACGGTCGAGGTCGAGCAGCGCTGGACGGTCAGCCACATGGCTACCTCGATTGCGGCGGTGCGTGCAGGCTACGGCTTCGCCTGGCTGCCGGAGGCGCGCATCGCCGGTGAGCTGGCGCGCGGCGAACTGAAGGCGCTGCCGCTGCGCGGCGCGGAGGAACGCTTCGTCGAACTCTATCTGGTGCTCGCCGACCCCGAGTTCGCCGGGCCGGGCGTGCGCCGGCTGGCCGAAATCCTGCGCGCGGCGGTCGCGCGCGCCGACGCGTAGCGGCGCGGGCCTGTCGCCGCATCCGGACGTGCGCCGGGATTCCGCGTCTTACGCCGGCAGCGGGATCGGCATCATTTCGATGTGCCCGGTCGCGGCGTAGGTCGTGCAGCGTTCCTCGAACTCGCGCGTGCTCTTGGGCATCGCCACGCGCGCGCGGGTGATGTAGAAGATCAGGTCGCGCCCGTTGCACAGCAGGTGGGTGCCGGCCGAGGCGCGGCGCTTGTCGGCTTCGTCCGCGGCGGCGTCGGCACTGGGGACGAGGCGCGGCGCGAAGCCGGCCAGCCGTTCGCCGGCGGTCACGAGATTGGCCCACACGTCGAAGATGTCCGGGTCGGTGCGCAGGGTTTCCGTCTTGATGCGCGCCGCCGCGGCGAATTCGCGGATGATCGGACCGACGCCGGCGAACAGCGGCTGCTGCGCGAAGGTGGCGACCATGGCGTCGGCGATGCGGTCGATGTCGCCCATCGCCTGCGCGATCTTCAGGTAGCGGCTGGCGTAGAAGTCCTCGAGCGGGATCGAGAAGGCGCGGAAGGGCTCGCCCCACAGCTCGTCGATGCCTTCCTCGCCGCTGCGGTGCAGGACGAGGCGGGTCAGCGACAGCGCTTCCTGCAGGCAGCGGCCGCATTCGCGCATCAGGTCGTTGTTCGAGGCGACGACGACGCCGGTCGATTGCAGGTCGACGAGGCGGGTGAAGATGTCGGTCGCGCGGTTGACCAGCGCGCCGGCGTACATCGCGCCCTTGACCCGCTTGCGCCCCGGATCGCTTTCGCTTTCCCACGCGCTGCGGGCCTCGTCGAGGCGCCGGCCGGGGATGTTCAGGCCGTGCTCGGTGTGGTTGAAGAGACGGCGGGTGAGCGCCTCGATCAGGCGCTTGCGCGCGAGCGGGGTGTCCTCGGGCACCGGGTAGGTCTTGATCCAGTAGCCCTCGTAATGGACGCGGGTCTGGCCGTCGATGCAGCGCGTGCTGCCGGGTTCCGGGATGTCGTTCATGGCGGGTCGGACGGGGTCGGAGATAACTTTCATTGGACGCCTGATCGCGTGAAAAGTCGCGTGACGGACGTCACGAAAACGGAGCGCGCGGGAGGCGCGACGGGGCTGAGCGGAAAACCGTGCAAGGAACGCGCCGCGTCCGCGTGCGGCTGCCGTCGGCGCGCGGCGCCGATAGCGTCCGCCGCCGGGAGCGGCGCCGCCTCAGGCGTTGCTGCGGCCGAGGTTGTTGGCCCAGGCCAGGGCCTGCGCGAGGCTGGCGCTGAGGGTCTGCGCGTTCAGTCCGGGCAGGGCGCGCAGCGCTTCCTCGGCGCTCTGTGCTTCGGCGTGCTCGGTGCTCTCGACGAGGCGCAGCAGGTTGCCCAGCGTGCCGCCGTGTTCGCACAGCGCCTGCTTGACGCGCGGCGCGACCGGCAGCTGGCCGAGGATGTCGGCGATGGCGACGCCGAGCAGCGCCGGCATCAGCGACATGATGCCGGTCATGAAGGCGTGGTCGACGAGTTCGCGGTTCTGCGGCTGCAGTTTCTCGGCCAGCAGCTCCATCAGGCGGCCGCGCGTGGCGGCCAGCTGCAGCAGCGGGTTGATCGTCTGGGCGCCGCCCTGCGGCGCGGTGTATAGCAGCAGCTGCAGCCAGCGCTGCAGCTGGCGCCGGCCGAGCAGGGTGATGGCGTGGCGTAGCGAGGTGATGTGCGTGGTCAGGCCGCTCGACGCCGAGTTGGTGAGGCGCAGCAGGTTGAGCGTGAGTCCGGGCTCCTGCTTGAACTCCTGCTCGATGCGCAGCGTGTCGGCGTCCTCGATGACCAGCCCGAGCAGGCGCAGCAGCGCGATTTCGGAGGCGTTGAGGCGCTTGCCGGCGATCACCGTCGGCTGCGCGAAGTAGTAGCCCTGGAAGAGATCGAAGCCGATCTCGTGGCAGTGCCGCATCTGTTCGCGCGTTTCGACCTTTTCGGCGAGCAGGCGCTTGCCGAGCGGCTTCAGCTCGTCGACGAAATGCAGCAGGCGCTCGGCCGCCACCTGCTGCACGTCGACCTTGATGATCTCGGCCAGTTCGAGCAGCGGCCGGTATTCCGGGCGGCCGTCGACGACGTCGTCGACGGCCAGCGTGAAGCCCATGTCGCGCAGCTGGGCGCAGCGTTCGAGCACTTCCGGCGACGGCTGCACGCTTTCGAGGATTTCGAGCACCACGATTTCCCGGGGCAGCACTTCGATCAGCTCGCTGAACAGGAAGTTGTGGTCGACGTTGATGAAGCCGCGGTAGGGGCCGAGCGCGTCGCCGATCGAAAGCTGGGCGAAGGCGTTGGCGATCACCGTGGCGGTCGCCAGCGAGTCGTCGTCGAGCACGCCGGCGGCGTTGACCTGGCTGCTGCGGAAGAGCAGTTCGTAGGCGACGAGCTGCTGTTCGCGGTCGAGGATGGGCTGGCGGCCGAGAAAGACTTCGGGGGCGGGGGGCGTGGCTGCGGTCATGGCGGCGGGTTTCCTGGTGCGGGCCGGCGGGCGGCGTTCAGAAGGGCAGGGCGAGGCCCGGGCGGGCGGTCGTCAGGACGCGCCGGAAGTCTTCCTGGATACGCGCCAGCGCCGCGGCGTCGTCGGCCTCGAAGCGCAGGACGACGACTGGCGTCGTGTTCGACGGGCGGGCGAGGCCGAAGCCGTCGGCGTATTCGACGCGCAGGCCGTCGATCGTGATGATTTCGCGCGCGCCCTCGAAGCGCGCGTCGCGCTTGAGGTCGTCGAGCAGCGCGAAGGGTTCGCCTTCGGCCATCTTGATGTTCAGTTCGGGCGTCGACTCGCTGTTCGGCAGCGCCTGCAGCACGGCGCTCGGGTCGGCTGAACGCGAGAGGATTTCGAGCAGGCGGACGCCGGCGTAGAGGCCGTCGTCGAAGCCGAACCAGCGCTCCTTGAAGAAGACGTGGCCGCTCATCTCGCCGGCCAGCGGGGCGCCGGTCTCCTTGAGCTTGGCCTTGATCAGCGCGTGCCCGGTCTGCCACATCAGCGGCTCGCCGCCGTGCTGGCGGATCCACGGCGCCAGCAGGCGCGTGCATTTGACGTCGTAGATGATCTGCTGGCCGGGGCAGCGCGCCAGCACGTCGGCGGCGAACAGCATCAGCTGGCGGTCGGGGTAGATGATCTCGCCGTCCTTGGTGACGACGCCGAGGCGGTCGCCGTCGCCGTCGAAGGCGAGGCCGAGTTCGGCGTCGCCGCTCGCCAGCGCGGCGACCACGTCGCGCAGGTTCTCGGGCTTGGACGGGTCCGGGTGGTGGTTCGGGAAGCTGCCGTCGACCTCGCAGAACAGTTCGGTCGTCTCGCAGCCGAGGCGGCGGAAGAGTTCGGGCGCGATGCCGCCGGCGACGCCGTTGCCGGCGTCGATGACGATCTTCATCGGGCGCGCCAGCTTGACGTCGGACAGGATGCGCTCGAGGTAGGCGGCGCGCACGTCGGCCTGCGTGCGCGTGCCGGCGCCGTGCGTCAGGCGGCCGGCCTCGATGCGCTCGCGCAGCGCCTGGATGGCGGGGCCGGACAGCGTTTCGCCGCCGACCACCATCTTCAGTCCGTTGTAGTCTGGCGGGTTGTGGCTGCCGGTGACCGAGACGCAGCTGTGGCAGCCGAGGTGGTAGGCGGCGAAGTAGGTGAGCGGGGTCGGCACGCAGCCGACGTCGATCACGTCGATGCCCGCGGCGCAGATGCCTTCGGCCAGCGCGCCGGCGAGTTCCGGTCCGGACAGGCGGCCGTCGCGCCCGACGGCGATCGCGCGCTGCCCGCGCTCCTTCGCCAGCGAACCGAGGCCGTGCCCGATGCGGCGCACGATGTCGGCGGTCAGCGTTTTGCCGACGATGCCGCGGATGTCGTAGGCCTTGAAGATTTCGGCGGGCAGGGGAGTGTTCATCTCAAACCTCTTGCTGGAAAAAGTGGAGGATGCGCTGCGGCAGCCAGTCGAGCCGCCCCGGCAGGTCACCGCTGACGAAGCCGACGTGCCCGCCATGACGCGGGAATTCGGCGCTTACTGTAGCCGATATCTGGCGCGTCGTCGGCAGTGCGCCGTACGGAAGGAAAGGGTCGTTGCGCGCGTTGAGCAGCAGCGTCGGCAGCGCGATGGCGGCCAGCCACGGCTTGCACGAGGCGCGCCGCCAGTAGTCGTCGGCGCCGGCGAAACCGTGCAGCGGCGCGGTGACGACGTCGTCGAACTCGTACAGGCTGGTGGCGGCGCGCATGCGCTGGCCGTCGAACAGGCCGGGGTGGCGTTCGAGCTTGATGCCGGCGGCGCGCTTCAGCGTCTGCAGGAAATGCCGCGTGTAGACGCGGTTGAAGCCGCGCCCGAGGTGGTGGCCGCAGGCGGCGAGGTCGAGCGGCGCGCTGATCGCGGCGGCGGCGCGCAGGCAGCCGGCGGCCGCGCCGCCGCGTTCGCCCAGCCACTTGAGCAGCGCGTTGCCGCCGAGCGAGACGCCGACCGCGAACAGCGGGCGTTCCGAAAAGCGTCCGGCGAGGCGGCGCAGCACCCAGTCGATCTCGTCGCTGTCGCCCGAGTGATAGGCGCGCGGCAGGCGGTTCGGCTCGCCCGAGCAGCCGCGAAAATGCACCACGACGCCGTCCCAGCCAATGTCCTTGAGCGCATGCATGAGGGCGACCGCGTAGTGGCTGCCGGAGCTGCCTTCGAGGCCGTGGAAGAGCGCCACCAGCGGCGGCGCGGCGGGCGTCGCCGCCTCCGGTGCCTCGGCGGAACTTGCGGTATCGGCGGCGGCCGGCGCGTTCCAGTCGAGGTCGATGAAGTCGCCGTCCGGCGTTTCCCAGCGTTCGCGGCGATAGGGCAGCGGCGCCGGCCTGATCAGCAGCGGGTAGATCGTCTGCGCGTGCCCGCCGGGCAGCCAGCTCGGCGCGCGGTAGGGAATCAATGCAGCGTCCTCGGCACGCCGTCGCCCGCCTCGTCGTGGCCGTCTTCGCCGGCCGCCGAGGCGTGGTGCGCGAGCAGGCGCCAGCCGCTGGCGCCGCGCTGGAGGACGTTGGTCGCCAGCAGCGAGCCTTGCGGCGTCGTTGCGTCGCCCGCGTAGAGCGTTTCGACGACGCTATGCACGGCGAGCAGCATGCCGCTCCAGCGCACGCTGTGCGCCACGCGCACGGTGAAGCGCGGGTTGCCGGCGAAGATGCCGCGCCAGCTTTCGCGGATCGCGGCGGCGCCTTGCAGGCGCTGGCCGGTGGGATGGATGCAGACGATTTCCTCGTCGTCCGCCCAGACCGCCATCAGCGCGTCGAGGTCGGCGCGCGCGATGGCGTCGTAGAAGGCGTTTTCGGCATCCTCGGCGGTGGCGAAGATGGCAGTCATGCCGGCCGGCGGTCGGAGGTCGCGGCGAGGCAGGCGTCGAGCACGCGCTGCGGTTCGAGCTTGTTCAGGCAGTCGAGGTGGCCGAGCGGACACTCGCGCTTGAAGCACGGGCTGCATTCGAGGTGCAGGCTGATCACCTGCGCGTGCTGCGAGAGCGGCGGCGTGAAGCCGGGCGAGGATGAGCCGTAAACGGCGACCAGCGGCCGGTCGAGCGCGGCGGCGACGTGCATCAGCCCGGAGTCGTTGCAGACCACGAAGTCGGCGGCGGCGATCAGGTCGATGGCCTGTCCGAGCGCGGTCGTGCCGCACAGGTTGCGGATCGGCATGCCGGGCGCGCACAGGCCGATGATTTCGTCGCCGATCGCCCGGTCCTTCGCCGAGCCGAGCAGCCACAGGTCGTAGCCGCGCACCGCGAGTTCCTCGGCCAGCGTGGCGAAGTGGCGGGCCGGCCAGCGCTTGGCCGGGCCGTATTCGGCGCCGGGGCAGAACACCGCGACCCGGGACGGGCGGGGGATGCCGAGCGCGCCGAGCGCCGCCGTCTGCTGTTCCCGCGTCGATACGAGGCGCGGTTCGGGCAGCGGGCGCGGCAGCGGCGCGCCGGGCGCTTCGGCGAGCTGCGCGAAGCGTTCGGCCATCTGCGGCAGCGCGGCCTTGTCGAGCGTGTGGCGGATGTTGACCAGTCCGTAGCGCGATTCGCCGGTGAAGCCGATGCGCTCGGGGATGCCGGCGAAGAAGGGGACGAGCGCCGACTTGATCGAGTTGGGCAGGACGTAGGCGCGCTGGTAGCCCTCGACCGAGAGCTGGCGGGCCAGGCGGTGGCGAGCCCGGAGCGACAGGTCGCCGTGCGCGAAGGGGCTGTCGATGATGCGCCCGATCTCGGGCATGCGTTCGAGCACCGGGCCGACCCAGCGCGGCGCCAGGGCGTCGAGGCGCAGGCCGTGCGCGTGTTCGTGCAGGCGCCGGAACAGCGGCTGGGCGAGGATGGTGTCGCCGATCCAGGAGGGCGCGACGATCAGGGCTTTCATGGTGCTGCGGTCACTCTCTCATCCGGCCGCCGGGCCGCGCCGACTGCCTTGGCTCAATGGTGGCCCTTGGGCAGTTCGCCCTTGAGCACGTAGTGGGCGCTGCAGTAGGGGCAGGTGACTTCGCCGGTCTTGGTGACGTCGAGATAGACGCGCGGGTGGCGCGCCCAGAGCGGCGCGTCGGGCAGCGGGCAGGCCAGCGGCAGGTCGTGCGCGGTGATTTCGACGGTCTTCGGAGTGTTTTCAGCCATGATGCGGAGCCTTGCGGTCTGGAGTGGTGGAAAAGCGCAGCCTAGACGTAGGCCAGCCAGTCTGCGTGCGCCGGCACGCGGCCGTTGACGCAGTCGAAGAACAGGTTCTGCAGTTGGGTCGTGAGCGGGCCGCGGCGGCCGGCGCCGATCTGGCGGTTGTCGACTTCGCGGATCGGCGTCACTTCGGCGGCGGTGCCGGTGAAGAAGGCTTCGTCGGCGCAATAGACTTCGTCGCGCGTGATGCGCTTCTCGATCACCTGGATGCCGAGCTCGGCGGCCAGCGCGAGCACCGAGGCGCGCGTGATGCCTTCCAGGCAGGACGTGAGGTCGGGCGTGTACAGCTTGCCGTTCTTGACGATGAAGATGTTCTCGCCGGCGCCCTCGGCGACGTAGCCGTCGACGTCGAGCAGCAGCGCCTCGTCGTAGCCGTCGGTGGCGACTTCCTGGTGTGCGAGGATCGAGTTGGTGTAGCTGCCGACCGACTTGGCGCGGCACATGTTGATGTTCACGTGGTGGCGGGTGAAGGACGAGGTCTTCACGCGGATGCCTTTTTCCATGCCTTCGGCGCCGAGGTAGGCGCCCCACGGCCAGGCGGCGATGGCGACGTGCGTGCTCAGCGTGGTGGCGGCGATGCCCATCGCTTCGGAGCCGTAGAAGACGATCGGGCGGATGTAGCAGGATTCGAGATTGTTGGCGCGCACGACTTCCTTGTGCGCGTCCATGATCGTCTGCTTGTCGTAGGGCATCTTCATCTGGAAGATGGCGGCCGAATTGAACAGGCGGTCGGTGTGCTCCTGCAGGCGGAAGATGGCGGTGCCCCGCTCGGCCTTGTAGGCGCGCACGCCCTCGAAGACGCCCATGCCGTAGTGCAGGGTATGGGTCAGGACGTGGGTCGTGGCTTCGCGCCAGGGCACCAGTTTGCCGTCTTGCCAGATGAAGCCGTCGCGATCCGCCATGGACATGGTTCAGTCTCCGTTTGCCGCAAAAATCGAAGCGGAAATTCTAGCCGATTTTGCCCCCCGGTTGGCGGTAAAATAGCGCCTTTGCCCTGATAGCAAAGCCTTTCCCATGATCTGGAAACCCAACGTCACCGTCGCCGCCGTGCTCGAACGCGACGGCAGATTCCTGCTCGTCGAAGAGGAAACCGAGGACGGCATCCGCTACAACCAGCCGGCCGGGCACCTCGAATGCCGGGAGGCGCTGTGCGACGCGGCGGTGCGCGAAACGCTGGAGGAAACCGGCTACGCCTTCGCGCCGCAGTACCTCGTCGGCATCTACAGCTGGCGCAACGAGGCGAAGGACGTGACCTACCTGCGCTTCGCCTTCGGCGGCGAGATCACCGGGCACGACGCGGAACGTCCGCTCGACGACGGCATCGTCGCGGCGCGTTGGCTGACGCTGGACGAGATCCGCGCGCTGGCGCCGCGCCACCGCAGCCCGCTGATCCTGCGCTGCATCGAGGACTGGCTGGCCGGGCGGCGTTATCCGCTCGATCTGCTGACGCACTACGGCTGACGTTCCGGATCGCCCGTGCGCCTGCCGCTCCTTCCCTTGCTTCTTCTGCTCGCCGGCCTGGCCGCGCTGGGCGCGCAAGGGGCTCAGGCCGGCGAGGCGCTGACGGTCTGCTACAACTACGGCTGCCTGTCGGAAGACGAGGTGCTGTATTCCGAGGCGCAGCTGCAGGCGGTTGGCGACCTGCTCGGCGATGCGCAAAGCGCCGTGCACGAACGCGCGCTGCTTGGCGTGGCGATCGGCTGGATGCTCGGCTGGGCCGGCCGGCAGACGCCGATTGCGGCCGACCGCGGCGGCAATATGGCGGACGACGGCGTCTATGGTCGGATGGATTGCATCGACCACGCGACGACGACGACGCGCCTGCTGCGCCTGCTCGAAAGGCGCGGCGCGCTGCATTTCCATCGCGTGCTGGCGCCGGTGCGGCGGGCGCGCCTGCTGATCTTCGAGCATCATGCCGCGCAGGTCGCCGAACGGCAGCCGGCGGGCGGCGCGGATGGAACGAATAACGCCGACGGTGCGGAGGGCGGGAGCCATTCCGGCGCGGAAGAGGCGCGCTACGCGGTGGATAGCTGGTTTTTTGACAATGGACAGCCGGCGGTGGTCCTGCCGCTGGACAGGTGGTTGGCCGGAGACGGCCCGGATATCGGAATCGAGTACGGGATTGAGTATGACTAATGGAAAAACGGTGGTCGTCGGCCTCTCCGGCGGCGTGGATTCGGCGGTCTCGGCGCTGCTGCTCAAGCGGCAGGGCTGGAACGTCGTCGGCCTGTTCATGAAGAACTGGGAGGACGACGACAGCGATGAATACTGTTCGTCGCGCCAGGACCTGATCGACGTGATGAGCGTCGCCGACCGCATCGGCATCGACGTCGAGGTGGTGAACTTCGCCAAGGAGTACAAGGAGCGCGTGTTCGCCGAGTTCCTCAAGGAATACCAGGCCGGACGCACGCCGAACCCGGACGTGCTGTGCAATTCGGAGATCAAGTTCCGCGCCTTCCTCGACCATGCGCTGGCACTCGGCGCCGACAGGATCGCCACCGGCCACTACGCCGGCGTGCGCGAATTCAATGGCGAATTCCAGCTGCTCAAGGCCGAGGACGGGACCAAGGACCAGAGCTACTTCCTGCACCGCCTGAACCAGCAGCAGCTGGCGAAGACGCTCTTCCCGCTCGCCGACCTGTACAAGCGCGACGTGCGCAAGATGGCGCTCGAAGCCGAGCTGCACGTTGCCGTCAAGAAGGACTCGACGGGCATCTGCTTCATCGGCGAACGCCCGTTCAAGGAGTTCCTGATGCGCTACCTGCCGCCGAAGAAGGGCGAGATCCGCGAGCTGGACAGCGGGCGCGTGCTCGGCGAGCACGACGGCCTGACCTATCACACGATCGGCCAGCGCAAGGGCCTGCACATCGGCGGCGTCAAGGACGGCCGCGGCGCCGCGAGCGGCGAGCACGACGCCTGGTACGTGGCGAAGAAGGACATGGCCGCCAACGTGCTTTACGTCGTGCAGGGGCACGACCACCCGGCGCTCTTCGCGGATGCGCTGAGCGCCGATCAACTGTCCTGGGTTTCCGGCCGGGCGCCGCACACGCACTGGGTCTATACGGCGAAGACGCGCTACCGCCAGGCCGACGCGCCGTGCGAGGTCGAGCGTATCGACGCGCAATCGTGCCGGATCAACTTCGCCGAGGCGCAATGGGCGGTGACGCCGGGGCAGTCGCTGGTGCTTTATGAAAGCAAGGTCTGCCTGGGCGGGGGCATCATCGCGTGAAGCCGCTCGCCGGGGAGCGCGGAGCGGACACGGCGAGCCTCGACGGGGCGAACGCCGGCCTGCCGCTGCGCGCCGTCTTCTGGAGCGTCGCGCTCGCCGCGCTCGGCTACCTCGGCCTCTCGCTGTGGGCCGGCTGGCGCGCGGTCGTGGCGGCCGTGGTGCTCGTCGGACCGTGGGTGCTGCTCGGCCTGCTCGCGCTGTCGCTCGCCAACTACCTGCTGCGCTTCGTGCGCTGGGGGCGCTATCTGGCGCTGCTCGACGCGCCGGTCGCTTGGCGCATCAACCTGAACGCCTACTTCGCCGGCTTCGCGCTGACCACCAGCCCGGGCAAGCTCGGCGAGACGCTGCGCTCGGTGCTGCTCAAGCCGCACGGCGTGCCGCCGGCGGCCAGCCTTGCCGCCTTCTTCGCCGAGCGCGCGAGCGACCTGCTCTCGGTGCTCGCGCTCGCCGCGATCGGCCTCTGGGCCTACCCGCCGGCGCGCCCGGTGGTCGGCCTGGCGCTCGCCTTCGTGGCGCTCGCGCTGCTCGCCGTGCAATGGACGGCGCTGATCGCCGCCATCGACCGCTGGGCGCTGGCGCGGCCCCAGAAGTGGGCGCGGCTCGTCGTCAAGCTGTGCGAGATTGTCCTGCATTTCCGCCGCTGCTTCTCGCTGCCGGCGATGGGCATGGGCCTCGCGCTCGGCCTGCTCGCCTGGCTCGCCGAGGGCGTCGGCTTCTGGTGGCTGCTCGCCGCGCTCGGGCATCCGCTGCCGCTGACCACGGCGGTCTTCATCTACGCCTTCGCGATGCTGATCGGCGGCCTCTCCTTCCTGCCCGGCGGCCTCGGCAGCAGCGAGGCGGTGATGATCGGCCTGCTCGCGCTGCACGGCTTTCCCGAGCCGGCGGCGGTGACGGCGACGCTGATCTGCCGGCTGGCGACGCTGTGGTTCGCCGTCGCGCTCGGCGCCTTCTTCCTCGGGCGGCAGAAGCCGTGAGCGCGGAGCGGCGGCGATGAGCCTGCACTCCTGGGGACGCCTGCCCGGCGCGCCGGCCGCCGCCGAACTCGCCCTGGCTGAGCGCACGGCGCCGCTGCCGGCGGCGGACGGCAGCCTGCTGCCCTACGGCAACGGGCGCAGCTACGGCGACGTCTGCCTGAACGGCGGCGGCATGCTGTTGCGCATGCGCGGGCTCGACCGCTTCATCGCCTTCGACGCCGACCCCGGGGCTGACTTCGGTGTCCTGCGCTGCGAAGCCGGCGTCCTGCTCGCCGACATCCTCGATACCTTCGTTCCGCGCGGCTGGTTCCTGCCGGTGACGCCGGGAACGCGCTTCGTCACCGTCGGCGGCGCCATCGCCAACGACGTGCACGGCAAGAACCACCACGGTGCCGGCACCTTCGGCTGCCACGTGTTGCGCTTCGAACTGCTGCGCTCGGACGGATCGCGCCGCGTCTGCTCGCCGACGGAGAACGCCGGCTGGTTCGCCGCGACCGTCGGCGGCCTCGGCCTGACCGGCGCCATCACCTGGGCCGAGATCCGCCTGCGGCGCATCGACGGTCCGCTGCTGGCGGTCGAGAACACGCGCTTTGCCGGCCTCGACGAGTTCTTCGCGCTGAACGCGGCGGCCGAGGCGCGGCACGAATACACGGTGGCCTGGATCGATTGCCTGGCGGCGACGCCGCGCGGTATCTTCATGGCTGGCGACCACCTTGCGGCGGACGCGGCGCAGGACGCCGCGCGCAGCGCCCCGAAGAAGCCGCTGAGCTTTCCGTTCACGCCGCCCGTCTCGCTGGTCAATGGCCTCTCGCTGCGCGCCTTCAACCGGCTTTATTTCCACAAGCCGCTGCCGGCGCGCGCGACGCAGGACTACGCGCCGTACTTCTACCCGCTCGACGGCATCCTGCACTGGAACCGCATGTACGGGCGGCGCGGCTTCTACCAGTACCAGTGCGTCGTGCCGCCGGCGGCGCGCGGCGCCATTGACGAGATGATGCGCGCCATCGCGGCGAGCGGGCAGGGCTCCTTCCTCGCCGTGCTGAAGACCTTCGGCGAGCGGACCAGCCCCGGCCTGCTCTCCTTCCCGATGCCGGGCATCACGCTGGCGCTCGACTTTCCCAATCGCGGCGCCGGCACGCTGGCGCTCTTCGCGCGGCTCGACGCCATCGTCACGGCGGCCGGCGGCCGGCTCTACGCGGCGAAGGACGCACGCATGCCGGGCGCGCTGTTCCGGCGCGGCTATCCGGCCTTCGCCGAATTCACGACCTACCTCGACCCCGGGTTCGCTTCGGACTTCTGGCGGCGCATCAAGGAGTAGCAAGGCATGCAGAAAGTGTTGATCATCGGCGCCACCTCGGCCATCGCCGAAGCCACGGCGCGCCTCTGCGCGGCGCGCGGCGACGCGCTCTTCCTCGTCGGGCGCAAGGCGCAGCGTCTCGAAGAGATCGCCGCCGACCTGCGCGTGCGCGGCGCGGCGCAGGTGGATTGCGCCGTGCTCGACGCGACCGACCGTGCCGCGCACGCGGCGACGCTGGCCACCGCCGAGAGCGCGCTCGGCGGGCTCGACGTCGCGCTGATCGCGCACGGCACGCTGCCCGACCAGAAGGCCTGCGAAGCCTCGGTCGAGCTGACGCTCAGGGAGATCGACGCCAACGCGCTGTCGGTGATCGCGCTTGCCACGCTGCTCGGCGCGCGCTTCGAGGCGCAGGGGCGCGGCGCGCTGGCGGTGATCGGCTCGGTGGCCGGCGACCGCGGGCGGCAGAGCAACTACGTGTATGGCGCGGCGAAGGGCATGGTCGCGCTCTTCCTGCAGGGCCTGCGCAACCGGTTGGCGAAGAAGGGCGTGCAGGTGCTGACGGTGAAGCCGGGCTTCGTCGATACGCCGATGACCGCCGCGTTCAAGAAAGGCGCGCTGTGGGCGCAGCCCGACGATATCGCGCGCGGCATCCTGGCGGCGCTCGCCGCGAAGAAGGACGTGGTTTATCTGCCGGGCTTCTGGCGCCTGATCATGCTGATCATCCGGCTGATTCCCGAGCGCATCTTCAAGAAGCTGTCGCTCTGAGGCGTGCCGGCCGGGCGTCGCCCGGAAAGCTGCGTCGATAAACGATCCGCCGCGGGGGCGGGGGGCGGCCTCTCCGGCCGCGCTCCGGCGCGCCGCGCTTCAGCGGTTGCCGTAATCGGTTTTCAGCGAATCGATCAGCTCGTGGAAAAGTTCGCGCAGCTGCGCTTCGCTGCAGCCCATCAGCACGCCGTCTTCGAGCGTGTCCTGCGCGAGCTGGCGCAGCTCCCGGTAGTTTTCGTTGAGCACCTTGACCTTCTCGGTGCACGAGACGGGGCAGGCTTCGTCGTCGAGCCAGACCGGCAGGTTGGGGTCTTCGGGATTGGTCGGTTTCATGGGAGCGGGGGAGAGTGGGGCGGCGCAGACGAATGATAGCGCCGCCCGCCCGCTCAGGGGAGAACGAAAGTGCTCTTTTCGACCGTCCGCGTCGCCGGATTCTGCGTCGAGACGATCGTGAAGCGGATCGGCTGGGCGCCGCGCAGTCCGGGTTCGCCGGATTCACTGGATTCGCCGACGGGCGGTGCGCTCAGGGTGACCTGCAGCGGCTGGACGCGACCGGAGGCCGCCGTGTGGCGGGTCGGGCCGACGATGCGCAGGCCGGGAATGCCGTCGACGGCGATCTCGAACTCCTGCGCGAACTCGGCAAGGTTGGCGATCTTCAGCGTGTAGGCGTTCTCGACGCCGCCCTCGGCGGTTTCGCGCAGCAGGGCGCCGCGGTCGCGCAGCACGTCGACGCGCACCAGCGGGCGCTCGGCCAGCGTCCAGACGCCGAGCAGCGTGCATGCCGCGAGCAGGCCGGCGTAGATCAGTACGCGCGGGCGCCGGTACAGCGGCGCCGGCTGCCGGCCGGCCAGCTGCTGCTCGGAGGCGAAGCGGATCAGGCCGACCGGCTTGCCGACCTTGAGCATCACCTCGTCGCAGGCGTCGGCGCACAGCCCGCAGTTGATGCACTGGTATTGCGCGCCGTCGCGGATGTCGATGCCGGTCGGGCAGACCTCGACGCAGATGCCGCAGTCGACGCAGTCGCCGCTCGCCGCGCCCTTCGCGTCGCGGCCGCGCGCGGCGCTGCGCGGTTCGCCGCGTGCGACGTCATAGCTCACGGTACGCGTGCCGGCGTCGATCATGACGCCCTGGAAGCGCGAGTACGGGCACATGTGCTGGCACACCGCCTCGCGCGCGAGGCCGGCCTGGACGTAGGTGAACAGGCCGTAGAAGAGCAGCCAGAAGCCTTCCCACGGACCGAAACTGCCCTGTGCGAGGCTGGGCAGCAGTTCGCGGATCGGCGTGAAGTAGCCGACGAAGGTGATCGCCGTCCACCCCGCGACGAGCGCCCAGATACCGTGCTTAAGCGTGCGCAGCAGCAGCTTGCGCGGGCCGAAGGGGCTCTGGTCGAGGCGCAGGCGGGCGAGGTGATCACCTTCGATCTTCGCTTCGATCCACATGAAGATCGCGGTGTAGACCGTCTGCGGACAGGCGAAGCCGCAGAACAGGCGGCCGGCCAGCGCGGTGGCGAAGAACAGCCCGGTGGCCGCAACGATCAGGACGATGGCCAGCAGCAGCGCGTCCTGCGGCCAGAGGACGAGGCCGAAGAAGTAGAACTTCTCGTGCGCGATGTCGAGCAGCAGCGCCTGCCGGTGGTCCCAGGTGAGCCAGGCGCCGCCGTAGAAGACGATCTGCGTCAGCCAGACCAGCGCCCAGCGCAGCGTGTTGAAGCGGCCGGCGACGGCGCGCGGATGGATTTTTCCCTTTTGCCGGTACAACTCGATCTTGGCGCTGCGCACCCGGCTCGTCGTCTTGCTCATGCTGTTTCCCCGTGGTTGCTCCGGCGGGGCGTCGCGCCCCCTGCGGCTCCCCACGAGTAGACCATCCGCGCTGTTCCCGTAACAGTTTCAGCTATCGCGATTATCGATGGGTACAGATTCCCGGACGATGCGGGCGAAGCGCCGCTGCGCCGGGGAGGACGGCCTATGGAAGGAGGGCGGGCCGCCCCGCCGTTTTTCCTCGGCGTAGGCCGCGCTTTGCCGCCGCCCGCCGCTCCGTCTGGCCGGGGCGCCATCGGCGGGTGCCGGAGATTTCGGAAAATTAGGTGAAACCGATGGCGCCCGCCATTTCGGTGCGATTCGTCAAATCATCTGGCCGAAGAAGGCGTCCGGCAGCGCCGGAAACTGTTCCGTAAGAAAGTAGTTAAAACTGTGCCGGTGCCTTGTAGTGCAAGGGTTTTTTGCTTGATATCGATCAAGAATATGGGCAAATAAGGCGACTAGAGTTGGCGGCAGACGGAAAGCCGTAAAAACACTACGGCCAACCCGCTAGCCCGCGTTCGTGCGGGTTGTCCGACAGGCGGCCGGCGGCGGGAGCGCTTGCGTTCCCGAAAGGCCGGCAGCCGTCCGGTCGTTCCATCGTTAATCAGGAGAAAAAAACATGCACAAGGGAATACTCAAGGCGCGCAACGCGCTGGCGCTGGCAACCCTGCCGTTCGCCATGGGCGCGGCCTTCGCCGCCGACGCCCCGGCGCTGTCGGCGGAAGCCAAGGCCGCCAGCGGCAAGATCTACTTCGAACGCTGCGCGGGCTGCCACGGCATGCTGCGCAAGGGCGCGACCGGCAAGAATCTTGAGCCGGCGAACACCGCCAAGCTGGGTTCGTCGCGTCTCGAAAAGATCATGTCCTACGGCACCGAGGGTGGCATGCCCAACTTCGACGACATCCTGACCAAGGACGAGCTGAAGAACATGGCGAGCTATCTCCAGATGCCGCCCGAAGCGCCGCCGGAGTGGAGCCTGGCCGACATGAAGGGCACCTGGAAGCTGCACGTCCCGGTCGACCAGCGTCCGACCAAGAAGATGAACAACGTCAACCTCAACAACATCTTCTCGGTGACGCTGCGCGACGCCGGCGAAGTGGCGCTGATCGACGGCGACACCAAGAAGATCTGGGGCATCGTGAAGACCGGCTACGCCGTGCATATTTCGCGCATCTCCCTGTCCGGCCGCTACATCCACGTCGTCGGCCGCGACGGCCGCCTCGACATGATCGACCTCTGGTACGAGAAGCCCACCGTCGTCGCCACCGTCAAGGCCGGCTTCGAGTCGCGCTCGGTCGACACCTCGAAGGCCAAGGGCTTCGAAGACAAGTACGCCGTCGTCGGTTCCTACTGGCCGCCCCAGTACACCATCCTCGACGGCCTGACGCTGGAACCGCTGAAGAACGTCTCGACGCGCGGCACCACCGTCGACGGCGCCTACCATCCGGAACCCCGCGTCGCGTCCATCCTCGCCTCGACGACGAAGCCCGAGTTCCTGGTCAGCGTCAAGGAAACCGGCATGGTCAAGATGGTCGACTACTCCGATCTGACCAATCTGCGCGAGACGACGATCAACACCGCCAAGTTCCTGCATGACGGCGGCTACGACTCCTCCAAGCGCTACTTCCTGGTCGCCGCCAACGCGTCGAACAAGATCGCCGTCGTCGACATCAAGGAAGGCAAGTTCGAAGCCCTGGTCGATACCGCCAAGATCCCGCACCCGGGTCGCGGCGCCAACATCAACCACCCGAAGTACGGCCCGGTGTGGGCGACCTCGCACCTCGGCGCGGACGTCATCACGCTGATCGGCACCGACCCCGAGAAGCACCCGCAGAGCGCCTGGAAGGTCGTGCAGGAGCTGAAGAACCACGGCGCCAACTCGCTGTTCGTGAAGACGCACCCGAAGTCCGACAACCTGTGGGCCGACTCGCCGCTCAACCCCGATCCCAAGCTCGCCGGCTCGGTCACCGTCTATCGCGTCTCGGAACTCGGCAACCCCGATCCGAAACCCGAGGTGATCGACGTCGCCGCCGCCGCCGGCCTCGGCAAGACCAAGGGTCTGCAGCGCGTGGTGCAGGGCGAGTACAACGAGAAGGGCGACGAAATCTGGTACTCGGTATGGACCGGCAACAAGACCGAACCGTCGGCCATCGTCGTGATCGACGACAAGACGCGCAAGGTCAAGCAGGTGATCAAGGACAAGCGCCTCGTGACGCCGACCGGCAAGTTCAACGTGCATAACACGCAGCACGACGTCTACTAGGCTAGACGTCAGCAAATCCTTCCTCTGTTTCGCCGCCGCGGATTCTCGTGGCGGCGTTTTTTTTTGCGCGGCGTGGCTTGCGGCGTCGGAGGCGGGGGGCCGGAGATCGGATTAGATCGATTTGTGGGAAGGTGTGTGGCTTGCTTGAACCAAGCGTTTATTCCGCGTTCGGTGGATGACAGCCACCGACCCCGAGCGGACGGTGGAGCATCGAGTTGTTCAGCGGCAGGTTCTGGAGTGGAGCTGCCTCCCCGAGCACCTACCCACTGACATCAACTCGGCCTGTGCGGTCATTGGCTCACAGGTGGGCGTCGGGCGGCAATTAGCCGATTACCTGCTGTGCGGCCTGAAATTACACCGAACGGCTGCTTTGTCATCCGACGGACGCGAATTCCCGACCCAATCCTGCCCGTCGAGGCAAGGTGGCTAGCGGCCCCCTTCGACTGCATTGCTTAAAAATGACTATGGCATCTCGGCTGGCTGATCCTAAGCCTGTTCTGACATCTGCTGTTTTAATTGTTGTATTAACAACTTAGCCACCCGATCGAAGGGGGTGATGGACTGCTCTGCCCGGCACAGCAAAATGCCCCCCTCGACCGCCGCAACGATTAAGGTGGCGGTCGCCATTGCCTCCTCTTCCTTCTGACCACGTTCCCGCAGGCGGTCAGATATCAACCGCACCCAGCTTTGCAATACTTCAGCAGCAGCGGCTAGCGGAACGCCTTCGCCTTCAGCCGAGGAATCGTCTGAAGCCACCGCGATCACCGGACACCCGGCTTTAAACTCCCCCTGAAGTAAGACCGAACGCCACTGAGCCAAGAAGGCTTCAAGTCCAGCGACAGGGCCGGCGGCCAATGCCTTGCTCAGCAACTTTCCTATCCGCTGGCCAGTTTGGGTGACCGCAATTCCGATCAGCTGCGGTTTGCCACCGGGAAAGTAGTGATAGGTGGACCCCAGCGGAGCATTGGCATGCTTCGCCAGTTCCCGGATGCTAGTGGAATTCAAGCCCCGCCGACGCAGCAGATCTGATGCCGTATCAATGAGCCGCTGTTTAGGATCATCGTTGTGCTGTTTCATGGATACCCCTTGCTATGACACTCGTCATAGCTTAGCATTCTACCGAATTATAACGAGTGTTATAGCTGGCTAGTAATGCAAGGTAAAACAGTGGAAAACAACCAAATCGAGACAATTGTTCTTAAGGCCGCAGATGGCTATCTACTGACGGCAAAAAGATACTCTGCTGCCGGGTACGCCAAAGCGAATTTGATCGTTGCAGGTGCAACTGGAGTACCGCAAGGCTATTACCGGCGCTTTGCCGAATATGCCACCATGCGTGGCTTCACCGTACTTACACTCGACTATCGCGGTATCGGGCTGTCTAGGCCGGCCGATCTCAGGCGATTCGACATGAACTACCTCGACTGGGCCAAGCTGGATTTGGCAGCGGCTGTAGAAGCGATGTCACGGCCCGATGTTCCGCTGTTCATGGTTGGTCACTCGTTCGGCGGCCATGCCTTCGGCCTGTTGCCCAACCACGACAAGGTGGCAGGGCTTTATACCTTCGCAACAGGAGCAGGTTGGCATGGCTGGATGCCCAAATTGGAAAGTCTGCGAGTGAGGTTAATGTGGCACCTGGTGCTACCACCGCTAACACGTTGGAAGGGGTATTCGCCTTGGAGGATGCTGGGAATGGGGGAAGACTTGCCAGCCGGCGTGTTCTGGCAGTGGCGGCGCTGGTGTCGCTTTCCTCATTACTTTTTCGATGATCCGGCCATGCCGGGCATGCGGGAGCAATACTCCACCGTTACGTGCCCCATCGTTGCGGCCAATGCGCTAGATGATTTGTGGGCTTTGCCGCGCTCCCGAGATGCGTTCATGCAGGCATACCGAAATGCACGACTGAGCCACATAGACATTGATCCTAAGCAAGGCAGCGGACCAATTGGCCATATGGGTTACTTCAAGACATTGGCCCAACCACTGTGGGATGACGTGCTAGCCCAATTTTCCGAATGGATAGTGCCATAAACGATAGCAGAGTGAACAAGCCACAGAAGCAAGAGTGAATTGGCCCGGTTTTTCTAGAAATTACAGGATGTCGTCTTAACGTCAGTCACCGGCTTGACGGGACTTTGTGGCCAAGTGGCCGAATTGGCCGAGGAGCTGGAATTTGCTCTTTGGCAGCTTTCAAAGTGAACCAGTCGTTCGAGTGACGGCAATCGGGAGAGAACGAATTTCCGCTCCTGGCCGGCAACGGAAGTTCCGCTCGCTAGGTTTGACTGACTACTGCTGCCGAACTGTAGCCAGTCGTCGTCTCTTGCTGTTCGTTCTCTCATGTCCTCTCGCATGTTCGCCAAAGGCATGCTGTCCGGTGTCCGCGCAATCGGAAAATGATCGCCGACTGCGGCATCCCTTCCGCTTTCTTTCTCCGGCCTCTCCGAGTTCTCACTGTTGCACCCGGAAAGCCGCCGTTCTGCAACGGCAGCGCCTCCCGCTCCGGTGTTCTACTTGCGCGCGCAGGTTCCGCCGGAGCGGCGGGGCCGTGCTTACCAAAAAGGGAGAATCAAGATGAGAAATCGCATGAGGCAAGGCGCGGCAATGCTGCTCGCCGCCGGTCTCGGTGTCGCCGTGTCCGGCGCCGCATCCGCGGCGGAATCTCTGCAGGATGTGATGAAGCGGCGCAGCCTGTCGCAGCAGGATCTGCTGGCGGCGGCGAAGACCTACGTACCGACCGGCAAGCGCGACGAATTCGTCGCCTTCTCGTCGGGCGGCCAGTCCGGCCAGGTGATCGTGTACGGTATTCCGTCCATGCGCATCCTCAAGTACATCGGCGTGTTCACGCCGGAGCCGTGGCAAGGCTACGGTTTCGACGAAAGCTCGAAGGCCGTGCTGGCGCAAGGCAAGATCGACGGCAAGGACATCACCTGGGGCGATACGCACCACCCGGCGATGTCGGAAACGCAAGGCAAGTACGACGGCCAGTTCCTGTTCATCAACGACAAGGCCAACCCGCGTCTCGCCGTGATCGACCTGCGCGACTTCGAAACCAAGCAGATCGTCGTCAACCCCATCTTCAAGTCCGAACACGGCGGCGCCTTCGCGACGCCGAACACCGAATACGTGATCGAGGCCGCGCAGTACGCGACGCCGCTCGAAAACAAGAAGTTCTACCCGCTCGAAGAGTTCAACGAGAAGTATCGCGGCGGCATCACCTACTGGAAGTTCGACCGCAAGGAAGGGCGCATCAACGCCAAGGAGTCCTTCTCCGTCGAACTGCCCCCGTATTCGCAGGATCTGTCGGACGCCGGCAAGGGGCCGTCGGACGGCTGGTCGTTCACCAACTCCTTCTGCGCCGAGCGTTACGTCGGCGGCATCGAGAAGGGGCGTCCGCCGTATGAGGCCGGCTGTTCCGCCAAGGACACCGACTACATGCACGTGGTCAACTGGAAGAAGGCCGCCGAGCTGGTCGCCCAAGGCAAAGCCAAGAAGATCAACGGGCACAACGTGGTCATGATGGAGACCGCGATCAAGGAAGGCTTCTCTTCCTGATTCCCGAGGTCAAATCGCCGCACGGCGTGATGCTTTCGCCGGACGGCAAGTTCATCACCGTCTCGGGCAAGCTCGACACGCACGTCTCGGTCTATAGCTTCGAGAAGATCCAGGCCGCGATCCAGGCCGGTCGTTTCGAAACCAAGGACCCCTACGGCATTCCGGTGCTGAGCATGAAGGAGACGCTGCACAAGCAAGTCCAGCTCGGCCTCGGCCCGCTGCACACGCAGTACGACTCGAAGCCCTGCGTCGCCTACACCTCGCTCTACGTCGACTCGCAGGTCGTCAAGTGGGACTACTGCGAGGGCAAGGTGCTCGACAAGATCGCGGTGCACTACAACATCGGTCACCTGATGACGATGGAAGGCGATTCGTCCGATCCGAAGGGGCGTTATCTGGTGGCGATGAACAAACTGTCGATCGACCGCTTCGTCCCGGTGGGCCCGCTGCACCCGCAGAACCACCAGCTGATCGACATCAGCAACGACAAGATGCAGCTGCTGTACGACATGCCGCTGCCGCTTGGCGAGCCGCACTACGTCGTCGCCATCGAAGCGTCCAAGCTGAAGCCGGGCGTGCGCTACAAGGTCGGCACCGACAGCCGCACCGACAAGCCGCACCCGGGGGCCGTGCGCGCCGGCGAGGAGCACACGGAGAAGAAGGGCAACAAGATCACCGTGTATGGCACCTTGATCCGTTCGCACATCACGCCGGAAACGATCGAAGCCGAAGTAGGCGACGAAATCACCATCAACCTGACCAACCTCGAACGCGCCCAGGACGAAACGCACGGCTTCACGGTTTCGACCTTCAACGTGCATGCGTCGGTGGAGCCGGGCAAGACCGTCCAGGTCAAGTTCAAGGCCGACAAGGAAGGCGTCTATCCGTACTACTGCACGGAATTCTGCTCGGCGTTGCACCTTGAAATGCAGGGTTACCTGCTGGTCAAGCCGAAGGGCTGGAAGCCGGGCAAGGCGGCGACGTCCGCCGGCGCCACCTATACCGAAGCCGACTACAAGGCGCAGGTGAAGAAGGTTGCCGACACGCAGGCGGTGATCGACTCGGTGGTGGGTTACGTCACGAGCGTGAACTACAAGGACTTCCCGGACGTGGTCAACATGATGGACGACGCGGTCGACCAGCTGGGCAAGATCAAGGACGCCAAGGCCAAGGCCGACGACGCCGCGAAGAAGAAGGACTGGAGCCAGGCCACGCTGTGGACCGAGCAGATCTGGCAATACCAGGTCAAGGCCGCCGACCTCGGGCTGCGCGCCAAGACCTACCTTGAACAGAACGGTGCGAAGAAGGCCCGATAAAGCCTGAACTCGCGCAATGCGAACGGGGGGCGGAGCGATCCGCCCCCCGTTTTTCGTGCACGCGAAACGCGCGCGCCGAAGTCGCCGGCCGGCGTCCGGAAAGCGGCGCGCGGCGGATCGATGGCGTGAGGGAAGGGAAGAGGGCCGGAGCGGGGCGCGCCCGCCGTGGATTCGCGGGCGCGCCAAGGCGCCGCGAATCCGTTGCAGCAAACCCTAGGCCGACAGGCGCTCGGCGGTATTCGAGATGCGGGCGAGGCGGGCGAGAACGGCGACCGCGTCGGCGATCTGCGGCGTCCACGGATGGCCGGTGTTGAGGCGGATGCAGTTGCGGTACTCGCGCTTGGCCGAGAAGATCGGGCCGGGGGCGATGCTGATGCCCTGCGCGAGCGCCTGCCGGTGCACGGTCAGCGCATCGCTGCCGGGCGGCAGTTCGACCCAGATGAAATAGCCGCCCTGCGGCCTGGCCAGGCGCGTGCCGGCCGGGAAGCTCTGCTCGACCGCGGCGACCATCGCCGCCTCCTGCGCGGCGAGCGTTGCGCGCAGATGGCGCAGGTGGTTTTCGTAGCCGCCGTGCTTCAGGTAGTCGGCCAGCGCGGCCTGCGCCGGGACGTTGGTGGCGATGCTCGACGAAATCTTCAGGCGCCGCACGCGCTCGGCGTAGCGCCCGGCGGCGACCCAGCCGATGCGGTAGCCGGGCGCCAGGCTCTTGGAGAAGGAGGAAACGTGCATGACGAGGCCGTCGTCGTCGAGCGCCTTGCTCAGCAGCGGCCGCGTCTGGCCGAAATAGAGTTCGCCATAGACGTCGTCCTCGATCAGCGGCACCTCGTGCCGGGCGAGCAGGGCGATCAGTTCGCGCCGCGCCTCGTCCGGCACCAGGCTGCCGAGCGGATTCTGGAAGTTGAGCATGCAGACGCAGGCGCGGATCGGATGCTGGCGCAGCGCGTCGTCGAGCGCGGCGAGATTGATGCCGTCGCGCGGGTGGGTCGGAATCTCGACGACCTTGAGGCCGAGGCGTTCGATGGCCTGGAGGACGCCGTAGAAGCACGGCGATTCGATGGCGACCAGATCGCCAGGGCGGGTCGCCGCCTGCAGGCAGAGGGTGATGCCCTCCATGGCGCCGGAGGTGATGACGATCTCGCGCGGCGCGACGTCGGCGCCTTCGGCGAGGTAGCGCAGGGCGATCTGCCGGCGCAGCTCCTCGTTGCCCGGCGGTAGGTCGGTGACCGTGCTGCGCGGGTCGAGGCGGCGCGCGCTGGCGCCGAGGCTGCGCGCCAGCCGGTCGAGCGGGTAGAGGTAGGGGCTGGGGAAGCTGGAGCCGAGCGGCGCGACGTCGGGGTCGCGCACCGCTTCGAGAATCTCGAAGATGAAGTCGCTGACGTCGAGCCGCGTCTGGGCGCTCGCCGGGCGGCTCATCTCCGGTTCGGCGAGGCGGCTGCCGATGCGCGCCCGCACGTAGTAGCCGGAGCGCGGGCGGGCCTCGATCAGGCCGCGCGCTTCGAGCAGGTAGTAGGCCTGGAGGACGGTAGCCGGGCTCAGCTGGTGGGCGCTGCAGGCCTGGCGGACGGACGGCAGGCGCTCGCCGGCGCGCAGGGTGCCGGCGGCGATGGCGGCGTCGACCCGGTCGGCGAGCGACTGGTAGAGCAGCGGTGGCGAAGGGGGCTTGGAATTCATGCGGAGCGCTCCGGCGGCTTCGTTGCGGGAAAGGTCGGCATCAGGCGTCCGGCGGCGGGCGGCACAGCTTGCGCTGCAGGGTGCGACGGTGCATCTTCAGCGCCCGCGCGGTGGCCGAGACGTTGCCGTCGTTTTCGGCCAGCGCGGTCTGGATGTGCTCCCATTCGAGGCGCTTGATCGAGAGCGGCGAAGGGGGCGGCTGCGCGGTGTCGAAGGCCGCGATCAGGTCGTCGGCGATATGGGGCTTGGCCAGGTAGTGCATGGCGCCCAGGCGGATCGCTTCGACTGCGGCGCGGATGCTGGCGCGGCCGGTGAGCAGGACGACGCGCGCCGCCGGGTCCGCTTCGATCAGTTTTTCCACCAGCGTCAGCTTTTCGATCAGCACGAGTCCCGAGCCGCCGCCGAGGCGGAGGTCGGCGATGGCGTATTCCGCCGCCGGCGGCGGGCCGGCGGGCGGCGTGGCCGCGGCAGGCGTGGCGGAGAGAGGGGCGGGGGGCGAGGATGGAGGCATGGGCGTGGGTTCTTCCGGAGGTTCGCAAAGCCGCGGACAGAAACGGTCCGGCCGGACGGGATGACGTTGCGCCAGTTAATCACCGCGCCCGCGGCGGTAACAGTTTCAATTGGGGTGAAATACAGCCGGCACAGTTGTCGGGAGGCGTGCCGCCTGGCGTTCGCCGTTGCTGTGCCTGAAATAAACACGCTTTGCTGTATCTGTTCCGGTCCCCGATTGCTGGAAGAATGGGCGGCAGAATATCAACGGCACGTTAGGGGGTAGGACAATGAGTGCGGCATCGATGGTGGCGGGAGAACTCGGCAGCGAGCCTGCGGAAGCGGCGGGCCGGGAATCGGCATCCGGGCCGGAGCGGACGCCGCAGGCCGCCGCGCCCGGCCGGCGGATTCCGGGCAACAAGGGCATCTGGGTCGGCATCAGCTGCGAGTTCGTCGAATTCGCGGTGATGTTCATCATCTACTTCGTCGCCCGCGCGCACTATCCGGAAGCCTTTCAGCAGGGCGCCGAGCGCCTGTCGAAGACGGCCGGAACGGTCATCACCCTGCTCATGGTCAGCAGCGGCTTCCTGATCGCCTGCTCGGTCGTCGCGATGCGCGCCGGGCGGCGCCGCGCCTCGCTGTACTGGCTGATCGCCGGTTTCGTGGTGGCCCTCGGCTACCCGGTCGCCAAGCTGCTGGAAGTGCAGTGGAATCTGGCGCAGGGCATCGACGGCGAAGCCGGCATCTTCTTCACCGTCTATTACTACCTGACCTTCAACCATCTGGTGCACGCCTGCTGGGGCATCCTCGGCATGGGCTGGGTGCTGGCGCGCCACGCCTTCGGCGGCTATTCGGCGGAAGATTACAGCGGGCTGGAGGCGCTGGCCAGCTACTGGCACGCGACCGACATCATCTGGCTGATCCTGTTCCCGCTCTTCTACGTACTGGCCTGAACCATGAACGGACTCTCGAACGGACTCTCGATCTATCGCGCGCCGGCGCTGGCCTGGCTGGCGCTCTCGGGGCTGACGCTGCTCAGCCTCGAACTCGGCAACTGGTTCCACACGGCGTCCTGGCTGCCGCTGCTGGTGGCGGTCATCGTCTGGGCGAAGGGGGCGCTGGTGGCGCGCAGCTTCATCGAGTCGCATCTCGCCCATCCCTTCGTCCGCCGCGTGCTGGCGGGCTTCATCGCCTTCGCGCCGGCCGCGCTGGTGCTCACCGCCTTCTTCGGCGACACGCTGGCGCGCTGGACGCAGCTATAGCTGCGCGGCGACGATGCGCCCGAGCGTCGCCAGCGCGTCCGCGCGGGCGAGCGCCTCGGGGTGGCCGAAGTTGAGCCGGATGCAGTTGCGGTACTCGCGCTGCGCCGAGAAGATCGGTCCGGGTGCGATGTTGATGCCGCGGTCGAGCGCCAGCCGATGCACGGCCAGCGCGTCGACGCCGGGCGGCAGTTCCAGCCACAGGAAATAGCCGCCGCCCGGGCGGGCCAGCCGCGTGCCGGGCGGAAAATGGCGTTCGATCGCCGCGACCATTTCCATCTCCTGCATCGCCAGCGCGCGGCGCAGCCGGCGCAGGTGGTGGTCGTAGCCGCCGTGCTTGAGGAATTCGGCGAGCGCGATCTGCACCGGCACCGTCGTCGCGAGGCTGGTCGACAGCTTGAGGCGCTGCACCTGCGCCGCGTAGCGCCCGGCGGCGACCCAGCCGATGCGGTAGCCGGGCGCCAGGCACTTGGAAAACGACGAAATGTGCAGATGCAGCCCCAGCCGGTCCTCGCCCTTGGCGCAGAGCGGTGCGCGTTCGCCGAAGTACAGCTCGGCGTAGACGTCGTCTTCGATCAGCGGCACTTCGTGGCGCGCGAGCAGCGCCATCAGCTCGCGCTTGCGCGCGTCGGGCACCAGGCTGCCGAGCGGATTGGCGAAGTTGAGCATGAGCAGGCAGGCCTTGACCGGATGCTGCGCCAGCGCGTCGGCGAGCGCCGGCAGGCTGACGCCCTCGCGCGGGTGCGTGGGAATCTCGATCACCTTGAGGCCGAGGCGCTCGGCGGCCTGCAGGCCGGCGTAGAAGGTCGGCGATTCGATGGCGATCAGGTCGCCGGGGCGGGTCACCGCCTGCAGGCAGAGGTTGAGCCCCTCCATCGCACCCGAGGTGACGACGATTTCCTGCGGCGCCACCTGCGCGCCCTGCGCGAGGTAGCGCAGGGCGATCTGCCGGCGCAGTTCCTCGTTGCCCGGCGGCAGGTCGGTGACCGTGGCCAGCGGGTCGAGGCGGCGCGCCGCGCCCGCCAGGAAGCGCCCGAGCTTGTCGAGCGGAAACAGGTGGGGACTCGGAAAGCTCGAACCGAAGGGGACCACCGCCGGATCCTTGACGCTCTCCAGAATCTCGAAGATGAAGTCGCTGACTTCCAGCCCGCTCGAATCGCCGGGCGGCCGCGACATCTCGGGTTCGGGCAGGCGCTGCCCGAGGCGGGCGCGCACGAAGTAGCCCGAGCGCGGCCGCGCCTCGATCAGGCCGCGGCTTTCCAGCAGGTAGTAGGCCTGCAGCACGGTCACCGGGCTCACGGCGTGGACGCGGCAGGCCTGGCGCACCGAGGGCAGGCGGTCGCCGGCGCGCAGCACGCCTTCGCCGATCAGCTTTTCGGTGGCGAGGGCTAGCGTCTGGTAACGGCTCATGGGCGTCGGCGCTCGGCGGCGGGGGCGGTAACGGGGAATATGGGGGGCGCGCAGGCGGCGCCGGATGGGGCAGTATGCCACGCCGGCCGCCGCGCATCGCCGGGCGGGCGCGCCGCCAATGCAAAGGGCCGCTCCGGTGGAGCGGCCCTTTGCGGTTTCGTGCGCGGCGGCGGTCAGTCCTGCGGCACGGTTTCCGCGAAGGTCGGGCGCAACATCAGCTTCTCGTAGAGGCGCTCGAGGTTGGGATGGCTCTCGCGCCAGGCGATGTCCGGGAAGCGGAAGGCCAGGTAGCCGAGCGCGCAGCCGACGGTGATGTCGGCCAGCGAGAAGTGCGTGCCCATGCACGAAGCGTTGTCGCCGAGCTGCGCGGACATGAATTCGAGGCTGCGGGCGATCTTGTCTTCCTGGCGGGCGATCCACTCGGCGCTCTGCTGCCCGGCCGGGCGCTTGCGCTCCAGGAAAATCTGGACGGCGGCGTCGCACACGCCGTCGGACAGCGCCTCCCAGCGTTTGACTTCGGTGCGCTCGCGGTTCGGCGCGGGCATCAGCTTGTTGTTCGGAGCCACGTTGTCGAGGTACTCGACGATCACGCGCGAGTCGAAGAGAACGGTGTCGTCGTCCAGCACCAGCACCGGGATTTTGCCCAGCGGGTTGGTGTTGGCCACTTTGCTGTCGGGCGTCCACGGGGAATCGAGCTCGAAATCGTATTCGATCTTTTTTTCGGCCAGCACGATGCGCGCCTTGCGGGCGTAAGGACTGGTCAGTGATCCGATAAGCTTCATTTGCTTCCTGTGCATGATTTTCCGGGCGAATTATACCATCCACCCCCATACTCGGTTTGCGGGAGGATTTCACCGACGGGTAAAATGGCGGGCTTATTTGCCACGACGCGCTCAAGGATGGTCTCCATGTCTTTCACTTCCCTTACTTCCCTTTCGCCGCTCGACGGCCGCTATGCCGGCAAGGTAGATGCGCTGCGCCCGCAGTTTTCGGAGTACGGGCTGATCCGTCGCCGCTTGCAGGTCGAGATCGAGTGGCTCAAGGCGCTCGCCGCCGAACCCCACTTCGCCGAAATTCCGGCCTTCTCGCCGGCCACGGTGGCCGAGCTCGACGCGCTCGTCGCCGGCTTCGGCCCGCAGCAGGCGGCCGAGGTGAAGGAGATCGAGGCCGTCACCAACCACGACGTGAAGGCGCTCGAATACTGGATCAAGAAGCAGCTCGCGAACAACGTCGAGGTGATGAAGGTCGGCGAGTTCATCCACTTCGCGTGCACCTCGGAAGACATCAACAACCTGTCGCACGCGCTGATGCTCAAGGCGGCGCGCGACGAAACGATGCTGCCGACGCTCGACAAGCTCGGCGCCCGCCTGCGCGAACTGGCGCATCAGCTCGCCGACGTGCCGATGATGAGCCGCACGCACGGCCAGCCGGCGACGCCGACGACGATGGGCAAGGAACTGGCCAACGTCGTCTACCGCCTCGAACGCGCCCGTTCGCGCATCGCCGGCGTCGGCCTGCTCGGCAAGATCAACGGCGCGGTCGGCAACTACAACGCCCACCTCGCGGCCTATCCCGGCTACGACTGGGAAGGCTTCGCCAAGCGCTTCGTCGAGTCGCTCGGCCTCGAATTCAACCCCTACACGATCCAGATCGAGCCGCACGATGCGATGGCCGAGCTGTACGATGCCTTCGCGCGCGCCAACACGATCCTGATCGACCTCGACCGCGACGTCTGGGGCTACATCTCGCTCGGCTTCTTCAAGCAGAAGGTGAAGGCCGGCGAGATCGGCTCGTCGACGATGCCGCACAAGGTCAATCCGATCGACTTCGAAAACTCGGAAGGCAACCTCGGGCTGGCCAACGCCGTGCTCAAGCACCTCGCCGAAAAGCTGCCGATCTCGCGCTGGCAGCGCGACCTGACCGATTCGACGGTGCTGCGCAACATGGGCGTCGGCCTCGGCTACGCGCTGCTCGGCTACGACTCGCTGCTGCGCGGCCTGGGCAAGTTGGAGGCCGTGCCGGAGAAGATGCACGAAGACCTCGACGCCAACTGGGAACTGCTCGCCGAACCGATCCAGACGGTGATGCGCCGCTTCGGCATCGCCAACCCCTACGAGAAGCTGAAGGAGCTGACGCGCGGCCAGCGCGTCTCGCGCGAGGGCATGCAGGCCTTCGTGCAGTCGCTGGACATCCCGGACGCCGCCAAGGCCGAGCTGCTGCAGCTGACGCCGTGGGGCTACACCGGCAAGGCCGCCGAATTGGCCCGGAGAATCTGAGTGAGCGCCCCGCAAACGGAGAACGTCGCCGCGTCCGCCGCGCCGCAGACCGTCGTCTGCGGCAGCTGCCAGCAGGCGGTGCCGAACGGCGCCATCTACTGTCCGCGCTGCTGCGGCGAGGACGGCCAACTCGGCGCCGTCAAGCGCGGCGGCTTCGTCGGCGCGGTGATCGGCCTGATGGCCGGCGGCATCGTCGCCGCCGTCTGGACGGCCATCGTCGGCCCGGAGCGCGGCACCTACGGGATGGTGTTCGGCATCGCCCTCGGCAGTGCCGTCACCGGCCTGATGCTGGGCATGATTCGTCAACGCAAGAAATAAGAGAGGCAAGAGAGTCGCAATGTCGGACAACGCAACGTTTGCAGCCAACCTGAAGAAACTGCCGGGCATCTCGCATCTGGCGGCGATCAACCTGCTCGACGCCGAGGGCAATCTCGTCGTCGCCATCGAGAACAAGGCGGGCAGCCAGGGCTCGCTCTCGGTCTACAACCACCTCGCACAGACCTACGGCGCGATCACGCCGGACGCCGCGCGCAAGGGGCTGGAGCTCTACGCCGAGCACACCGAGGATGCGCGCCAGAATCCGGGCAAGCACCCGAACATCGACCGCCTGTTCGCGCTGATCGAGGAAAAGAAGACGCTGCGCGCCAAGCACGTCTTCGCCGTCTGATCCGGCGCCGGCCGTCGAGGCCGGGGCGACAATGAAAAAAAGGCCGCCGTGCGCAAGCACGGCGGCCTTTTCGTTGCGTCGGCGCGGTCTGTGTCAGCCGCCGGCCGCGAGCGGCGCCTGCGGTGCCGGCTGGCTGCGCGGTTGGCTGTCTTGCCAGCCGCCGCCGAGCGATTTCAGCAGGTCGACCGCGGCGTTCAGGCGCGACTGGCGCGTGGCGATGAAGCCGAGCATCGCGTCGTTCGCGTTGCGCTGCGCGTCGAGCACGTCGATGAAGGCCGAATAGCCCGCCTGGTAGCGCAGTTCGGCGATCGACTGGGCCTTCTTCGCCGCATCGACGCGCAGGCTCTGCGCTTTCTCGCCTTCGCCCGCTTCGCGCAGGTTGACGAGGGCGTCCATCACTTCGCGGAAGGCCGTCTGCACCGCCTTCTGGTAGCCCGCCACGGCCTGCTTCTGCTGCGCGCTGGCCTGATCGACGCGCGCCTGGTTGCGGCCCATGTCGAAGATCGGGGCGACCAGGCCGAGGCCGAGCGACCAGGTGCCGGCGGCGGCGGTGAAGAGGTTGCTGAGCGCCGCGCTTTCGCTACCGAGGCTGCCGGTCAGCGAGACGGTCGGGAAGAGCGCGGCGCGTGCCACGCCGATGCGGGCGTTGGCCGAGGCCAGCGTCTCTTCCGCCTGGCGGATGTCGGGGCGCGCCTGCAGCAGCGTCGACGGCAGGCCGGCCGGCGGCGTCGGCGGCAGCGGCAGCTGGCGCAGGTCGCCGGCGACGATCGCCAGCCCCGGCTGGCCGGTGAGCAGGCCGAGCTGGTTCTGCGCGAGGGCGCGCTGCTGGCGTACCGTCACCAGCTGCGCCTGCGCCGCGGCCAGCGCGCTTTCCGCCTGATGCACGTCGAGCGGCGAGGCGAGGCCGCCTTCGAAGCGGCTCTTGGCGATGCGCAGCGCCGATTCGCGGCTTTGCAGGCTTTCCTGCGTGACGACGAGTTCGGCGTCGTGCGCGCGCAGGGCCAGATAGTTGGCGGCGACGAGGCCGGCTACCGAGAGTTGCACGGTGTCGCGGGCGTATTCGGTCGACAGCGCCTGCGCGCGGGCGGCCTCGGTGGCGCGCCGCAGGCGGCCCCAGAGGTCGAGCTCGAAGGAGGTGGTGAGCGCCGCGCGGCGGGCGTCGCGCAGGCGCGGCGTGCCGGCCGGCATGGGCGTCGCGGTGACCGTGCTGGCCTGGGTGCGGCTGCTGCCGAGTTCGGCGTTGACCTGCGGCCACTGGGCGGCGCCGGCTTCGCGCAGAAGACCCTCGGCTTCTTCGACGCGGGCCGCTGCGGCTTGCAGGTCGGTGTTGTAAACCAGCGCTTTCTGCACGAGTTCGTTGAGCGTCGCGTCGCCGAACAGCGTCCACCAGTCCTGCTGGATGGCCGCCGGGCGGCTCGCTTCTGTGTTGGCCGCGGCGGGCGCCTCGGCGAAGGCTTGCGGCAGCGCCGTGTCCGGACGGCGATAGTCGGGGCCGACGGCGCAGCCCGCGAGCAGGGCCGCCAGCAGGGTGGGGGTCAGGAGTCTACGGGCGTTCATGCTTTTTTCTCCGTGTCTTCACCGTGCGCGGCATCGGCGGGGCGTTCCGGGTGGCCGGCGATTCTGGCCGGCTTGCCGCGCTCCAGCCATTTGAAGAAGAGCGGGATGAAGATGGTGGCGATGAAGGTGGCGGCGAGCATGCCTCCGAACACGCCGGTGCCCATCGAGCGCCGGGCGGCGGCGCCGGCGCCGGTCGCCTTGACCAGCGGGAAGACGCCGAGCACGAAGGCCAGCGAGGTCATCACGATGGGCCGGAAGCGCAGGCGGGCCGCTTCGATGGCGGCGTCGACCACCTTCATTCCTTCGGCGTGCTTCTGCGCGGCGAATTCGACGATCAGGATCGCGTTCTTCGCCGCCAGGCCGATCAGCACGACGAGACCGATCTGGAAGTAGATGTCGTTCGGCATGCCGCGCAGGAAGATCGCGGTGAGTGCGCCGAACAGGGCGAAGGGCACGGCCATCAGCACGGCGAGCGGCAGCGACCATTTCTCGTACTGGGCGGCGAGGATCAGGAAGACCATGATGATCGCGAAGCCGAAGGCCTGCACGGAAGAGCCGGAGGAGCGCTTTTCCTGGTAGGCCTGGCCGGTCCAGGCGATTTCGTAGCCGGTCGGCAGCGTCGCCTTGGCGGTTTCCTCGACGATGCGGATCGCGTCGCCCGAACTGACGCCGGGGGCGCCGTTGCCCATCACCTTGGCGGCGATGAAGCCGTTGAAGCGCTCCACCTGCTCGGGGCCGACGATGTTCTTGACGCGGGCGAAGGCCGAAACCGGAATCATCGCCTTGGTCGTCTGGCTGCGCACGTAGACCTTGCCGATGTCTTCCGGCGCGCGCCGGAAGCCCGGTTCGGCCTGCAGCTGCACGCGGTAGACGCGGCCGGCCTTGTTGAAGTCGTTGACGTAGAGCGCACCCATGGTGCTCTGCAGCGTCGCGTAGACGTCGGCCAGATCGACGCCGAGCGACATCGCCTTCGGCTCGTCCACTTCGACGAAGAGCTGCGGCACGGTCGGGCGGAAGAAGGTGTTGAGACCGACCAGTTCCTTCTTTTCCTTGAGCGCGGCGATGAAGGTCTGGACCGCTTCGTTGAGCTTCTTGGCGTCGCCGTCGACGCGGTTCTGCACGTAGACTTCGAAGCCGCCGGCGGTGCCGAGACCCATGATGGGCGGCGGGTTGAAGACGATGCCGAGACCGTCCGGCAGCATCATGCCGGCGCCCGAGAACTGCTTGACGAGTTGCTCCGCCGGTGCGTTCTTGCGCTCGCTCCAGTCCTTGAGCGGGAGGAAGATGGTGCCGGCGTTGGTCTTGTTGCCGCCGCCGATCAGGTCGAAGCCGGAGACGATGAAGGTGTAGGCCACCGCGTCGTTCTTGCTGGTCGTCTGGCGCATCTGCTCGCCGGTGGCCTGCGTGCGCTTCAGGGTGGCGCCGTCGGGCAGCATCAGCGCCGAGATCAGGTAGCCCTGATCTTCGGACGGCACGAAGCTGCCGGGGATGTCCTTGACCAGCCAGCCGCCGAGTCCGAGCATGCCGACGAAGACCAGGGTGCCGATGATGCCGTGGCGCAGGGTGAGCGAGACGGTGTTGGTATAGGTCTTGGTGAAGGCGGCGAAGGCCCGGTTGAACGGACGGAAGAACTTGTTTTCCTCGTGCTGCTGCTTGAGCAGCAGGGCGCACAGGGCCGGCGTCAGGGTCAAGGCGACGATGCCGGAGATGACCACCGAGATGGCCACGGTGACGGCGAACTGCTGGTAGAGCTTGCCGGCGATGCCGCCGAGGAAGGCGACCGGGATGAACACCGCGCAGAGCACGAGAACGATGGCGACCACCGCGCCCGAGACTTCGCGCATGGCCTCGATGGCGGCGTCGAAGGGCTTCATCTTCTGCTCGGACATCAGGCGTTCGACGTTCTCGAGCACGATGATCGCGTCGTCCACCACGATGCCGATGGCGAGCACCATGGCGAACAGCGTCAGCGTGTTGATCGAGAAGCCGAAGACGTAGAGGCCGGCGAAGGTGCCGATCAGCGAGATCGGCACGGCGATCATCGGGATCAGCGTGGCGCGCCAGTTCTGCAGGAAGACGAAGACGACGATGAGCACGAGGATCATCGCCTCGACCAGCGTCTTCACGACTTCCTCGATCGACGCCGAGATGAAGCGCGTCGTGTCGAAGGGGATGACGTAGCCCATGCCCTCGGGGAACTTGCCTTGCAGCTCGTCCATGCGCGTCTTGACGAGCTTCGCCACTTCCAGCGCGTTGGCGCCGGTCTGCAGGAAGACGCCCATGCCGATCGTCGGCTGGCCGTTCAGCGTCACGCGCTGGTCGTAGCTGTAGGCGCCGAGTTCGATGCGCGCGACGTCCTTCAGGCGCAGCTGGCCGCCGGCGCCGCTGGCGCGCACGACGATGTTGCCGAACTCCTCGGGCGTCAGCAGACGGCCCTTGGCGGTCACCGTGTATACCAGCACTTGGTCGGACGGGGCCGGTTCCTGGCCGATCTTGCCGGCCGCGTTCTGCGCGTTCTGCGCGCGGATGGCGGCGGCGATGTCGGTGGTCGTCAGGCCCAGCTGCGCCATGCGGTCGGGCTTCAGCCAGACGCGCATCGAGTAGTCCTGTGCGCCGAAGATGGTGACGTCGCCGACGCCCTTCACGCGCTTCAGTTCGTCGACGATGTTCAGGCTGGCGTAGTTCGACAGGAACAGCGTGTCGTAGCGGCCGCCTTCCGAGTTGAGCGCCACGACCTGCAGGATGTCGTTCGAGCGCTTCTGCACGATCACGCCGTTGCGCCGGACTTCTTCGGGCAGGCGCGGCTCGGCGGCCTTGACGCGGTTATTGACGTTCACCGACGCCATGTCGACGTCGGTGCCGACCTCGAAGGTCGCGGTGATCGTCACCGAGCCGTTGGCCGACGCGGAGGACGTGAAGTAGGAAAGTCCTTCGACGCCGTTGAGCTGTTCCTCGATCGGCGCGGCGACCGTCTTGGCCAGCGTTTCGGCCGAGGCGCCCGGGTAGGTGGCGGAGATCAGCACCGTCGGTGGCGCGATTTGCGGATACTGGGCAATCGGCAGCACGCGCGCGGCGACGATGCCGGCGATGACGATGATGATCGAGATGACCGATGCGAAGATCGGTCGCTGGATGAAGAATTTCGATGACATGGTTCGCTCCGCTTAGCCCTTGGCCGGCGCGGCGGGTTGCGCGGGCGGGGTGGCGGCCTTGTCCTGCGGCGCAGCGGCCTTGTCGGCCGGCGCCGGCGCTGCGGCGGGCGCGCCCGGTGCGCCGGGGGCGGCAGCCGGCGGATGCGGGGCGACCGGTGCGCCGGGACGCAGCTTCATCAGGTTGTCGACGATCACCTTGTCGCCCGGCTGCAGGCCCTTGGTGATCACCCAGTCCGTGCCGCGCCACTCGGCGGCTTCGATCGGGCGTGGCGCGACCTTGTTCTCGGCGTCGGCGGTCATCACCAGCTTGGCCTGCTCGGTCTGGACCACGGCGCTTTGCGGCACGAGGTAGACGCCGTCGCGCATGCCGGTGAGCAGGCGCACGCGGACGAACTGGCCGGGCAGCAGGCGGCCGTCGGCGTTGTCGAACTCGGCGCGCAGCTGCTGCGTGCCGAGCGTGGTGTCGATCGTGCTGCCGAGGTAGTTGATGCGGCCGGGGCGCGCATAGGTCGTGCCGTCGGGCAGGATCAGTTCGACGCTGGAGACGGTGTTGGCCTTGAGGACGCCGCCGGGCAGCTTGGCTGCGTCGCTTTCGGCCAGGCCGAAGCGGACCCACATCGGGTTGGATTGGTAGACCGAGGTGAGCAGGCCGCCTTCGCCGGCGGAAATCAGGCTGCCTTCGGATTTGACGCTGCGTCCGGAGGTGCCGGAAACGGGGGCGACGACCGTCGTCCACGACAGGTTCAGTTCGGCCTGGCGCAGGGCGGCCTGCGCCGTGGCGTTGTTGGTCGCGGCGTCGTCGTATTCCTTGCGGCTCACGGCGTCCTGGGCGAGCAGGCCCTTCAGGCGGGCTTCCTCGCGCGCGGTCTGCTCGGCGCGCGCCTTGGCGTCGGCGAGCGCGATTTCGTAGGGCACGCGGTCGATCTGGAAGAGCGCCTGGCCGGCCTTGACCGGTGCGCCTTCTTCGTAGAGCCGTTTGACGAGGATGCCGCCGACGCGGGCGCGGACCTCGGTTTCCTTGGCGCCCTCGGTTTGTCCCATCAGTTCGAGGGCGACCGGCAGGCGTTGCGGCTGCGCTTCGATGACCGTGACCGGCAGCGCCTGGGGGGCGGCGCCCTTGGCCGGTGCGTCGGCGCCGCCGGAGCAGGCGGCGAGCAGGGCGGCGGCGACGAGCGTCGCGATGGCGGTGCGCTGAGGGCTGGCGAGCGCAGCGCGGGGGGCGACGGCAAAGCGGGTAAGCATCGGGTTCTCCATTGTTGGCATTTGTTGTCCGAATTATATACAATCAAACATGTATGTAAATAAGCGCACAAAAAAAATATACCGGTTTCCAGACAACGATACCGTGTTTAGGTTCGCCGGAGCGGCTTGAAATATTCATAAGGAATTCCCCCGGCGTGCCGGGCGGGCGCGTAGCGGCGCTTGCCCGTCGGGCCACAGAGAGGTCGTGTGAAATGGTAAGGAAAACCAAGGCTGAAGCGGAACGCACGCGCCAGCAGATCATCGACGCGGCGCGGCGCGTGTTCCACGAGCGCGGCGTGAGCCGCACCTCGCTCGAGAAGGTGGCGGAGGCCGCCGGAGTGACGCGCGGCGCCGTCTATTGGCACTTCGCCGACAAGGCGGCGCTGTTCTTCGCCATGCGCGAGTCCGCCTTGACGGTCGTCGACGACGCCGACGCCGTTCTCTATTCGCCAGAGATCGCCGATCCGCTCGACGCGATCGAGCTGTCGATGCTGCGTTTCTTCGAGACGCTGAGCACGAATGCCGAGATCCGTGAAATCTACGAGATCATGCTGCTGCGCTGCGAGTACGTCGACGAGTTCGAGCAGGTGCGGATCGAGATCAACAAGCCCTGCATGGGCTTCCTCGACAAGCTCCGGGCGGCCTATCAGCGTGCGCGCGTGCTGGGCACGCTGCGCGCCGGGTTGTCGGTCGACGCGCTTGCGCTCGACAGCGTCTCCTTCACTTCAGGGGTCTTCCACAACTGGCTGTCGAGCCAGCCCGGCGACGAGCTGCGCGAGCGCGTGCCGGAAATGATCCGTGCGCACATGGCTCTGCGCCGCGCCTGACGCAGACGAGGGCCGAAAAAAACAAGGGCGCCGTGTGGCGCCCTTGTCACATTCGTGCTGCGGGGATGGCGGTCAGACGACGGCGCCGTCCTCGTTTGCGTTCTCGACCTGCTTCTTCGGCTTGACGAACTGCTCGCGCGAGACGCCGAGCCACATCACCAGCGGGCTGGCGACCAGCACCGAGGAGTAGATGCCGAAGCAGATGCCGATGGTCAGCGCCATCGCGAAATAGTGCAATGTTTCGCCGCCGAAGATCAGCATCGAGAGAACCATGACCTGCGTCGACCCGTGCGTGATGATGGTGCGCGAGATGGTGCCGGTGATCGCGTGGTCGAGCACCTGCGGCGTGGTCATGCCGCGCACCTTGCGGAAGGTTTCGCGCACGCGGTCGAAGACGACGACCGACTCGTTCACCGAGTAGCCGAGCACGGCGAGCGTGGCGGCCAGCACGGAGAGCGAGAACTCCCACTGGAAGAAGGCGAAGAAGCCGAGAATGATGATCACGTCGTGCAGGTTGGCGATGATCGCCGAGACCGAGAAACGCCATTCGAAGCGGAAGGCGAGGTAGATGACGATGCCGACGATGACCAGGAAGAGCGCCAGCGCGCCGTTCTCGGCCAGTTCCTTGCCGACCTGCGGGCCGACGAACTCGACGCGGCGCAGTTCGGCGCCGGGCGCTTCGGCGTGCAGGGCGCTCATCACCGCTTCGCCGATCTTGGCCGTGTTCTGCTCTTCCTTGAGCGGCAGGCGGATCATGACGTCCCGGCTGGTACCGAAGTTCTGCACGGCGAGGTCGGTGTAGCCGGCCTTGCCGAGCGCTCCCCGGATCTTCTCGAGGTCGGCGGCCTGTGCGTAGTTGACCTCGATCAGCGTGCCACCGGTGAATTCGACCGACAGGTGCAGGCCGCGCGTGGCGAGAAAGAACACGGCCAGCAGGAAGGTGACAACGGAGATGACGTTGAACACCAGCGCATGGCGCATGAACGGGATGTCTTTTCTGATGCGGAAGAATTCCATGTCCGTGCTTCCTTATTTTGCCGAGCCGGCGGCTTTGTCCGGGGTCGTGATTCCCGGTTTCCAGATTTGGCCGATGGACAGCGCTTCGAGCTTGCGGCGGCGGCCGTAGATCAGGTTGACCAGCGCGCGCGAGACGACCACCGCCGAGAACAGCGAGGTCAGGATGCCGAGGCAGTGCACCACGGCGAAGCCGCGCACCGGGCCGGAGCCGAAGATGAGCAGGGCGATGCCGGCGATCAGCGTCGTCACGTTGGAGTCGAGAATGGTGCCCCAGGCCCGCTCGTAGCCGGCGTGGATGGCCGCCTGCGGCGTTGCGCCGCCGCGCAGTTCCTCGCGGATGCGCTCGTTGATCAGCACGTTGGCGTCGATCGCCATGCCCAGCGTGAGCGCGATGGCGGCGATGCCGGGCAGCGTCAGCGTGGCCTGCAGCATGGACAGGAGGGCGATCAGGAAGAGCAGGTTGGAGGACAGCGCGATGGTCGAGATGAGGCCGAACAGCATGTAGTAGGCGATCATGAACACCGCGATGGCGGCGAAGCCCCACAGCGTCGAATGGAAGCCCTTGCTGATGTTGTCGGCGCCGAGGCTCGGGCCGATCGTGCGTTCCTCGATGATGTCCATCGGCGCGGCGAGCGAGCCGGCGCGCAGCAGCAGGGCCGTGTCGTTGGCTTCCTGCGTGCTCATGCGGCCGGAAATCTGCACGCGGCCGCCGCCGATTTCGGTGCGGATGACCGGCGCCGTGACGACTTCGCCCTTGCCCTTCTCGATCAGCAGGATGGCCATGCGCTTGCCGACGTTTTCGCGCGTGATGTCCTTGAAGATGCGCGCGCCAGCCGAGTCGAGCGAAAGGTGCACCGCCGGCTCGTGGTTCTGGCTGTCGAAGCCGGGCTGGGCGTCGGTCAGGCGGTCGCCGGTCAGCACGACCTGCTTCTTGACGAGCAGCGGCAGGCCGCCGCGTTCGACGTAGAGTTCGGTGCCGAACGGCACCTGGCCGGCCTGCGCCGCTTCGAGCGCGCCAGGCGTGTCGTCGACCATGCGGATTTCCAGGGTCGCGGTACGACCGAGGATGTCCTTGGCCTTGGCCGTGTCCTGCACGCCGGGCAACTGCACGACGATGCGGTCGGCGCCCTGCTGCTGGATCACCGGCTCGGCGACGCCGAGTTCGTTGATCCGGTTGTGCAGGGTGGTGATGTTCTGCTTGATGGCGAATTCCTGGATGCGCTTCATCGCTTCCGGCTTCAGCGCGGCGACCAGGCGCAGATCGCTGCCTTCGCCCTGTTCGGCGAGCTGCAGGTCGGGCTGGTTGTCGGCGAGGGCGATGCGGCCCTTGTCGCGCGTTTCGGCGTCGCGGAAACGGATCACGATGCGCTCGCCCTCGCGGCCGATGCCGGCGTGGCGGACGTTCTTGTCGCGCAGCAGGCTGCGCAGGTCGGCGCCCATCGAGTCGAGGCGCTTGGTCAGCGCGCCCTTCATGTCCACCTGCAGCAGGAAGTGCACGCCGCCGCGCAGGTCGAGGCCGAGGTACATCGGCAGCGCGTGCATGCTGGTCAGCCACTGCGGCGAGCTGGAGAGCAGGTTGAGGGCGACGACGTATTGCGGATCGGCCGGATCGGGATTGAACTGCTTTTCGAGCAGGTCCTTGGCCTTGAGCTGGGTGTCGGTGTCGGCCAGACGCACCTTGACGCCGACGTTGTCGAGGAAGATGCCGTTGGTCGCGATCTTCTCGGACTGCAGCACGCTTTCGACGCGGGCCAGCGCCTGCGTGTCCACCTTGAGCGTCGCTTTGGCGCTCGAAACCTGGACGGCCGGCGATTCGCCGAAGAAGTTCGGCAGGGTGTAGATGAAACCGATCACCAGCGCTACGGCGACGGTGATGTATTTCCAGAGCGGGTAGCGGTTCATGGTCTTAGGATGGGGGAGTTTGGATGACGGGAGAACGAAGGGACTCCTCGCCCTTCGTTCCCGATTCCGCGAGCCTTACAGGCTCTTCAGCGTGCCCTTGGGCAGGACCAGCGTGATGGCAGCTTTCTGCACCTGGATTTCGACGTTGTCGGCGATTTCGACGGCCACGTAGTTGTCGCCGACCTTGACGATGCGTCCGGCGATGCCGCCCTGGGTCACCACTTCGTCGCCCTTGGCGAGCGCTTCGAGCAGCGCCTTGTGTTCCTTGGCGCGCTTCATCTGCGGGCGGACCATCAGGAAGTAGAGGACGACGAACATCAGGACGATGGGCAGCATCTGCATCAGGCCGCCCGACGGATCGGCGGCAGCGGCGGTTTGTGCGTGGGCGGTGCTGATCAGCACATTGGTCTCCTATGGGCAAAACGTTGTAAACAAGCGGGGCATTGTAACACTACGAACTGGCGCGCCGGGCTTCGCGGGAAAGCCCGCCGCGCCTGCGCCGGAGCGCTCCGGCGCGGGGCCGAGGACGGCGCTTCAGTCGAGCGCCGCGCCCTGCTGTTCGATGTGGCCGAACAGCTCGTCGTACATTTCGAGCAGGGCATCGTGGTCGGCGCTGCCTTCGGCCCATTTGCGCGAGGCCGCGAGTTCGAGCGCGGCGCGCTCGGCCGCCGAGCGCTTGCCGATCTCGACCTGCTCGCCGTTGATGATGGCGTTGACGTCGGCGCGCGCGGTCTGTGCGAGCGAAACCATCTGCATCGAGGTTTCCATCGTGGCGGCGCCTTTGCCGATCGCCCCGGCGAGGTTCTGGACGACCGCGGCGGAACTCGCCGAGCCGGCCAGTTCGCGGCTGAAGACATCGGCGGTGCCGCGCGCGCCGGCGACGGCGGTGCCGAGTTCGCCCATCTGCGCGGAGGTTTGCTCCATCGCCTCGGAAACGGCGGAAATCGCCTGCGTGATCTCGATTGCCGCTTTTTGCGACTGGTCGGCGAGCTTGCGCACTTCGTCGGCGACGACGGCGAAGCCGCGGCCCGCCTCGCCGGCGCGCGCGGCTTCGATCGCCGCATTGAGCGCGAGCAGGTTGGTCTGCTTGGCGATGGCGTCGATCTGACCGGTCAGGCGGCGGATCGCCTGCGTCTTGTCGTTGAGGCGGGTCAGCGATTCGGCGCCGAGCTCGGCCGAATTCTGGGCCTGACCGAGGGCAGACGACATCGACTCGGCTGCGCCCGACATCGTGGTCGCGGAGTGGGAGAAGGCGTGCGCCAGCGTTTCGGCGCGCTCCGAGCCATCCGCGACTTCGCCGAGCGCCTGGCCGACCCGACCGATCGCCGCCGAAAGGCCGCGTTCCGAGCGCAGGAAGATTTTCGAGAGCAGGGCTTCGCGCGCGACCGATTCTCGCGCCTCCTCCAGGCGATCGAGCAAGGTCTGCATCTTGTCGAGCGCATCGCTGAAGCTGCCGTGCAGGCCGGTCGCGTGCAGGCGGCGCCAGCTGCGGCCCTGCGTCGAGGCTTCCATCGCGCCGAGCATTTCGCGGAAGGCCGTTTCCGTCTGGTCGAGCGATGCGTTGATGTTGATGCGGATGGCGTCGAGCACCGGATCGTTCAGGGAGTGCGGCAGGCGGTGCGTGAGCTGCCCGTCCTTGGCCCGGGCGAGCAGCGCGTTGATTTCGCCGAGCGCCTGATTGCTGGTGGCATGCGGCAGCGCCAGCAGCAGCGCCGCGACGAGCAGTGCCGGCAGGGCGTACCAGGGATCGAGGAAGCCCAGTCCGGCGCCGGCCAGCAGGAAAACGATGGCCAGCGCGCGGCGCCCGTCAGAGTGCGAAAACCAGTTGCTCATAGCTCATCCCCGATGTTTTCAGAAGGTCCAGCAGGACCTGGGTGCCGGCTTCGATGGCCTTCTTCGGTCCGGCGGCGCGCTCGGCTTCGAGCATCTGGCGGTAGACCGGAACGATCTTCTCGATCGCGCTGCGCTTCGGACAGCGGCGCACCGAGTAGTAGCCGACGATTTCGCCGCGCTGATCGAAGTCCGGGGTGATGTGCGTGAACACCCAGTAGAAGCTGCCGTCCTTCGCCATATTCTTGACGTAGCCGAAAAACTCCTGACCCGTCTTGATCGTGTTCCACACGAGTTCGAAGGCGGCGCGCGGCATGTCCGGGTGGCGGATGATGTTGTGCTGCGATCCGAGCAACTCCTCCTCGGTGTAGCCGGAGAATTCGATGAAGATCGGGTTGCCGTAGGTGATGATGCCGCGCGGATCGGTCTTGGAGACGATGAAATCGTTCTCGCGCATCGTTCGTTCCCGGTCGGTGGCGACGATGGATTTATTCTTCATGCGTATTGCTCCCCTGGAAAGTGGGTGCTCGGCCTGTTTCAGAGCGCCCTGCCGGCCGACGCCCGGTCGCGGTGGAAGCGCTCGGCGACGGCCGTCAACTGGCCTGCCTCGATCGCCGTCCGCAACTCGCGCATCAAGGTCTGATAATAGTGGAGATTGTGGATGGTGTTGAGCTGTGCGCCGAGAATTTCGCCGATGCGATGCAAATGATGCAGGTAGGCGCGCGAGAAGTTGCGGCAGGTATAGCAGTCGCAGCTTTCGTCGAGCGGGCGCAGATCGTTGCGGTGCTGCGCGTTCTTGATCTTGACGTCGCCGTAGCGGGTGAACAGGTGGCCGTTGCGCGCGTTGCGCGTCGGCATCACGCAGTCGAACATGTCGATGCCGGCCTGCACGGCGTTTACCAGATCCTCCGGCGTGCCGACGCCCATCAGGTAGCGCGGCTTGTGCTGCGGCAGGCGCGGCGCGGTGTGCGCGAGGATGCGCGCCATGTCCTCCTTCGGCTCGCCGACCGAGAGGCCGCCGATGGCCATGCCGTCGAAACCGATTTCGTCCAGCCCCGCCAGCGATTCGTCGCGCAGGTCTTCGTACATGCCGCCCTGCACGATGCCGAACAGCGCGTTGGCGTTGCCCAGCCGCGCGTGTTCGTCGCGCGAGCGTTGCGCCCAGCGCAGCGAGAGGCGCATCGATTCGGCCGCTTCGGCGCGCGTTGCCGGGTAGGGCGTGCATTCGTCGAAGATCATCACGATGTCGGAGTTCAGGACGTGCTGGATGCGCATCGACTCCTCGGGCGTCAGGAAGAGCTTGTCGCCGTTGATCGGCGACGAGAACTTGACGCCTTCCTCGCTGATCTTGCGCAGCGCGCCGAGCGAGAAGACCTGGAAGCCGCCCGAGTCGGTCAGGATGGGGCCGTCCCAGCCCATGAACTTGTGCAGGCCGCCGTGCGCGGCGATCACTTCCAGCCCCGGGCGCAGCCACAGGTGAAAGGTGTTGCCGAGGCAGATCTGCGCGCCGATCTCGGTCAGGTCGCGCGGCGTCATCGCCTTGACCGTGCCGTAGGTGCCGACCGGCATGAAGACCGGCGTTTCGACGACGCCGTGCGCGAGGGTGACGCGGCCGCGCCGGGCGGCGCCGTCGCTGGCGAGGAGTTCAAATTGCATCGTTGTTTCTTTCGAGAAGCATGGCGTCGCCGTAGCTGAAGAAGCGGTAGCGTTCGGCGACGGCGTGGCGATAGGCGGCGCGCATCGGGGCGACGCCGGCGAAGGCCGAGACGAGCATCAGCAGCGTCGATTTCGGCAGGTGGAAGTTGGTCACCAGCCGGTCTACGACGCGGAAGGCGTAGCCCGGCGTGATGAAGATGTCGGTCTCGGCCGGCCCGGCGTGCAGCGCGCCGCCCTGTGCGGCGGCTTCAAGGGCGCGCAGGCTGGTCGTGCCGACGGCGATGACGCGGCCGCCGCGGGCGCGGGTTCGCGCGATGGCGTCGACCGTGGCCTGCGGAATCTCGAAGCGCTCGCGGTGCATGCGGTGCTCGGCCAGGTTATGCACGCGCACCGGCTGGAAGGTGCCGGCACCGACGTGCAGCGTCAGCCAGGCGAGTTCGACGCCCTGCGCGGCGAGCAATGCGAGCAGCGCGTCGTCGAAGTGCAGGCCGGCGGTGGGCGCGGCGACGGCGCCCGGCGCGCGCGCATAGACCGTCTGGTAGCGCGTCTCGTCGGCGCCCGCGGCGGCGTGTTCGATGTACGGCGGCAGCGGCAGGCGGCCGTGGCGCTCGACGAGTTCGTAGAGGTCGCAGCGTTTGCCATCGGCGGTCGCTTCGAGTTCGAGCGCGAAGAATTCGCCCTGCTCGCCGGTCCGTCCGGTGACGGTGAGCGCGATCGCCTCCTCGAGCACGATGCGGCTGCCCGGCTTGGGCGACTTGCTGGCGCGGATCATGGCGACCGCGTGGCGGGCGTCGGCGATGCGCTCGATCATCACCTCGATCTGCCCGCCGCTTTCCTTGCGACCGAGCAGGCGCGCCTTGATCACGCGCGTATCGTTGAAGACGAGCAGGTCGCCGGGGGCGACGAGCTGCGGCAGGTCTGCGAAGCGGCAGTCGTGCAGGGCGGTGCCGGCGACGTGGAGCAGGCGGCTGGCCGTGCGTTCGGCCGCCGGGTGTTGCGCGATCAGGTCGGGCGGAAGGTCGAAATCGAAATCGTCGAGAGTGAGCATGCGAAAGTGCGTCGGGCGGGGCGGATCGGCTTGTCGGGCGGGGATGAATCGTAGATAATCCGGCCTTCTTCGGCTCGCGTCCTGCGCGCCGCGGCCGGGATGGCGGAATCGGTAGACGCAGCGGATTCAAAATCCGCCGTAGAAATACGTGGGGGTTCGAGTCCCCCTCCCGGCACCAAACGAATCGAAATACTGCAAATCCGTTCTGCCGCCGAGCCCCGGCATTTTAGGTTTTTTGCGGTTTTCTTGCAGAACTTTCAATCGTTTGCCCTGGCCCGCGTGCGTTCGTATGGGGTGCGGCGGCGGTTGCCGTTTTTCACCTGCGCCGTTTCGCCGAAAAGCCCTTCCCCTTCGCTACGCGTGCGCCCAGCGTTTCATTTTTCGGATCTCCCCGGTTTCGTCGTCGCGCCGGCGCATGGCATGGCGCCGGCGGGGCGTTTTCGTCCGCTGCGTGCGCTTCCTTGCGCCCGCCTGCCTTGTCGATCCGCTCGGCCTTCCTGTATCGTCCCGGCTCGCGTCGATTTCACGAATGGTCGACATCGTCGAACAAGTGCTCGGGGAGGCATGATGGCAGGGGAACAGGTTGGGACGATCAACGGGGCGGGCGATTTCGAGCGCGAACTGCGCGCCCTGAAGAAGGGCGTTTCGCGGCTCTCGAAGGTGCTCTGGGGGCTGTTTCTGGCGGTCCTGGTGATTACCGTCATCGTCGGTCGCTGGACTTCGCTCGCCGAGGTCGGCGACCTGCTGCACGAGCCGGCGGCGTATGCCTGCCAGTTTTTCGGGCTGGCTCTCTATGCCATTTTCAAGATCGTCGAGCGCAAGCGCTACGACCGTTTGCAGCAGGCGGTCGAGGCCTATTACGCGGCGCTGCGCAGCGCGGGTAAGGACGAGGCGGCGCTTGCCGCCGAGCGCAAGGCGATTGGCGAAGTGTTCGTCGCCGTGGCGGCGGGGCGCTGAGAATATGAACTCGCACTGGCTGGTTCGGCGCTGGAGTGCCTGCGCCCGCGATCTCGCTGCTTCGTGATTCCGTGACCAAGACTTCGCTACGCAATAGAACTGTGCGGCGTTCAGCGCCGGCTGCTCCGGCCACGGAAGCGTCTTCGCGTTCGTCAAATGCGGTGACGCCGGTCTCGCGTCCCTCGCCGGCCGGCGCCTGGTGGCTGGCGCTGCGGCCGAAGACGCTGACCGTTTCCTTCGTCCCGGTGCTCGTCGGCAGCGCCGTCGCCTGGTCGCAGAGCCACGTCCTGCACTGGCTGCCGGCCCTCGTCGCGCTGCTCGCCGCGATGCTGATCCAGATCGGCACCAATCTGCACAACGACGTTTCCGACTTCGAGCGCGGCGCCGACACGCCCGAGCGCCTGGGGCCGCCGCGCGCCACGGCGATGGGCTGGCTGCCGGCGGCGACGGTGCGCCGCGCGGCGTGGGCCGCCTTCGGGCTGGCCTTCAACTTCGGCGTCTATCTCGTCTGGTACGGGGGCTGGCCGATCGTCGCCATCGGCCTCTGTTCGCTGCTCGCCGGCTGGGCGTACACGGGCGGGCCGCGGCCGATCGCCTACACGCCCTTCGGCGAACTGTTCGTCGTGCTGTTCTTCGGGCTGGCCGCGGTCGGCGGCAGCTATTACCTGCAGGCGCTGACGCTCGATCCGGCGGCCGTCGTGGCGGCTCTGATGGTCGGTTCGATGGCGGCGGGCGTGATCACGGTCAACAACTATCGCGACCGGGAAACCGACGCGCGCGCCGGGAAGTACACGCTGGCGGTGCTCGCCGGGCGGCGCGGGGCGCAGGCGGTGTACGTGCTGGAGATGCTGGCGCCATTCGCCCTCCTGCCGGCGCTGGCGCTGCTCAGCGGGCAGGGCGCGAAGCTGCTGCTGCCGCTCCTGCTGCTGCCCGCCGTGTGGCGGCAGATCGGCCGATTCCGGCGCGAGGCGCCGGGGCCGGTGTTCAACGAACTGCTGGCGCTTACCGCCAAGCTGCAGTTCCTGTTCGGCGTGCTGCTGGCGCTCGCCTTAGCCGTTTGACGTTTCGGCGACCTGCGCGGCTTCGAACCAGGCCAGTTTGGCGTGCAGATTCACCACCGTGCCGACGATGATCAGCGCCGGCGAGGTGATGCCGGCGGCCTTGACCTGCGCGGGCAGGGTGGCGAGGTCGGCGGTCAGCACGCGCTGGCGCGGCGTCGTGCCGTGCTGGACGACGGCGGCCGGATGCGTCGGCGGCAGGCCGTGCGCGATCATCTGGCGGCAGATTTCCCCGATGCCGCCGATTCCCATGTAGAACACCGCCGTCTGTTTCGGGCGCGCCAGCGCCGGCCAGTCGAGGTTGATCGTTCCGTCCTTCAGGTGGCCGGTGGCGAAGGTCACGGTTTGCGCGTGGTCGCGGTGGGTGAGCGGGATGCCGGCGTAGGCCGCGCAGCCGGCCGCGGCGGTGACGCCGGGAACGACTTCGAAGGGGACGCCGAATTCGAACAGCGTTTCGATCTCCTCGCCGCCGCGTCCGAAGATGAACGGGTCGCCGCCCTTCAGGCGGACCACGGTCTTGCCTTCGTGCGCGAGGCGCACGAGCAGCAGGTTGAGTTCTTCCTGCGGCACGGTGTGATTGGAGGTTTCCTTGCCGACGTAGATTTTTTCCGCGTCGGCGCGCGCCAGGTCGAGCACGCCGTCGGGGATCAGGTGGTCGTAAACGATGGCGTCCGCTTCGCCGATCAGGCGGGCGGCGCGCAGCGTCAGCAAGTCGAGATCGCCGGGGCCGCTGCCTACGAGATGGACGACGCCGGGTTTTGCGGGCTTGGGGGATTTTTGCATTTTAGTGGGTGATTTCGAACGAGGGGCAAGCATAGAGGGGGAATTAGCTAAATTCAACCGATGCCGCACACTCTATAAATATCCCCATCAAAAATAGTTGATTTGAGTCAAAGATAGCCACCATGAAGCAAGGCAACCTTACGGCCAGGCTCCGAGTGCCTTTTGCTCGGGGCGCCTAGGTTGTTTTTTACAGAGGAGAGGAAAACATGCACAAGGGAATTCGTAACGCGCTGACTCTGGCGGCACTGCCGTTTGCCATGAGTGCGGCGTTCGCTGCCGACGCTCCGGCGTTGTCGGCGGAAGCCAAGGCCGCTTCGGGCAAGACCTATTTCGAACGCTGCGCGGGCTGCCACGGCATGCTGCGCAAGGGCGCGACCGGCAAGAACCTCGAGCCGGCGAACACCGCCAAGCTGGGTTCGTCGCGTCTCGAAAAGATCATGGCCTACGGCACCGAAGGCGGCATGCCCAACTTCGACGACATCCTGACCAAGGATGAAATCAAGAACATGGCGCAGTACATCCAGATGCCGGCCGAAGCGCCGCCGGAGTGGGGCCTGGCCGAGATGAAGGCTTCCTGGAAGCTGCACGTTCCGGTCGACCAGCGTCCGACCAAGAAGATGAACAACATCAACACCAACAACCTCTTCTCGGTGACGCTGCGCGACGCCGGCGAAGTGGCGCTGATCGACGGCGACACCAAGAAGATCTGGGGCATCGTGAAGACCGGCTACGCCGTGCATATTTCGCGCATCTCCCTGTCCGGCCGCTACATCCACGTCGTCGGCCGCGACGGTCGTCTCGACATGATCGATACCTGGTACGAGAAGCCCACCGTCGTCGCCACCATCAAGGCCGGCTTCGAGTCGCGCTCGGTCGACACCTCGAAGTTCAAGGGCTTCGAAGACAAGTACGCCATCGTCGGTTCCTACTGGCCGCCCCAGTACACCATCCTCGACGGCCTGACGCTCGAGCCGCTGAAGAACGTGTCCACGCGCGGCGTGACGGTCGACGGCAACTACCACCCGGAACCCCGCGTCGCCTCGATCGTGTCCTCCACGACGAAGCCCGAGTTCCTGGTCAGCGTCAAGGAAACCGGTATGGTCAAGATGGTCGACTACTCCGACCTGACCAACCTCAAGGAAGTGACGATCAACACCGCCAAGTTCCTGCATGACGGCGGCTACGACTCCTCCAAGCGCTACTTCCTGGTCGCCGCCAACGCGTCGAACAAGATCGCCGTCGTCGACATCAAGGAAGGCAAGTTCGAAGCCCTGGTCGATACCGCCAAGATCCCGCACCCGGGTCGCGGCGCCAACATCAACCACCCGAAGTACGGCCCGGTGTGGGCGACGTCGCACCTCGGCGCGGACGTCATCACGCTGATCGGTACCGATCCGAAGGGTCGTCCGGAGCATGCCTGGAAGGTCGTTCAGGAGCTGAAGAACCACGGTGCCAACTCGCTGTTCGTGAAGACGCACCCGAAGTCCGACAACCTGTGGGCTGACTCGCCGCTCAACCCGGATCCCAAGCTGGCCGGTTCGGTCACGGTCTACAAGGTTTCCGAACTCGGTAACCCGGATGCGAAGTCGGAAGTGATCGACATCGCCGCCGCCGCCAACCTCGGCAAGACCAAGGGTCTGCAGCGCGTGGTGCAGGGCGAGTACAACGAGAAGGGCGACGAAATCTGGTTCTCGGTGTGGACCGGTAACAAGACCGAACCGTCGGCCGTCGTGGTTGTCGATGACAAGACCCGCAAGGTCAAGAACGTCATCAAGGACAAGCGCCTCGTGACGCCGACCGGCAAGTTCAACGTCTACAACACGATGCACGACGTCTACTAAGCATCTGTCGTAAGCGTTCGCAATATCCCGGGGGCTTCGGCCCCCGGTTTTTTTCCGGAACATGATTTGTCGCGGAGTGTCTGATCGTCAGGCTGACTGATCGTCGGACCACATTCAAACCCAAGGGGGAATGGACATGCAACGCACGAACATGAAACGCGCCGCCATGCTCGCGGTCACCCTGTTTGCCGTCGGCCTGCCGGCCGGCGCCGCCCTGGCCGCGCCGGCCGCGGACCACGCGGCGATGCTCGAACTGGCCGACCAGAGCCGCTGCCTGACCTGCCACGACGTCGACGAGACGGTGCGCGGGCCGGCCTGGCGCGACGTGGCCAAGCGCTACCGCGGCCAGGACGTCGAGGAGCAACTGGTCAAGAAGGTCTACGAAGGCGGCGGCGGCGTCTGGGGCAACGACAGCATGTCGTCGAACAAGCGTGCCGGGATGGACAACATCCGTATCCTCGTGCGCTGGATCCTCGCGTTGCCCTGATCGGGTACGGCGTGGCCCGGGTACGGTATAGTGCCGCGCTTGCGCGGACACGCCGCATCCCTCCCATTGATTGCATCCCCGGCATCTTTCGACTATCCCTTGCCTGAGTTGACCATGCGCCTGACCCTGTTTCTCGCGGCGGCCCTGCTGCCCGCCGCCGCTCTTGCCCAGCCCCCCGCCAGCGTCGCCGCGCCGACGCCCGAGCGCCAGAAGGAGATCGTGCACCTCGTGCGCCAGGACTGCGGTTCCTGCCACGGGATGAACTTCGGCGGCGGCCTCGGTCCCTCCCTCAAGCCCGAGGCCCTGCGCGACAAGCCGGTCGAATCGCTGGTCGCCACCATCTACGGCGGGCGCCCCGGCACGCCGATGCCGCCCTGGCACCGCTTCCTCTCCGAGAGCGAAGCCGAATGGGTGGTCGAGCGTCTGCTGCAGGGGTTTCCCGCCGAGTAGTTTTTTCTTCCGAATTGATCTACGTCAAGCGGACGGCCCGGCGCGGCCGCCCGCTGCGACGATATGCCGCAGGTCTGCCGGCCTCCGGGTCCGTAAAATCGGCCGTCGAAAAGTGCTTGATTGCACTTATCCGGGGAAATATCAGGGTTCTCTGAATTTCTCCGTTTTTCCGCAACAATCGATGCCGACGGCCTATCCATGTTCTTTCGTACACTTTCCTGTGTCGCCCTCTGCGCGTTCTCGATCTGCGCGAGCGCCGCGCCGGACGTGCGCCCCTTCGTCGCCGGCAGCCTGGGCAGGATCGTCGCCGAGCGGCAGGGCAAGCCCTTCGTGCTCGCCTTCTGGTCGGTTTCGTGCACGCATTGTCCGCAGGAGCTGCGCGCGCTCGGCGAGCTGAAGAAGCGCCAGCCGGGCCTCGACATCGTGCTGGTCGCCGCCGACAGCCCCGAGGAGGCGGCGCAGGGCGCCGAGCTGGCCGCCCGCTTCGGCCTCGGCCGCGTCGAGCAGTGGGTGTTCGCCGACGCGATGCCGGAGCGCCTGCGCTTCGAGATCGATCCGCGCTGGCACGGCGAGTTGCCGAGAACGCATTTCTACGACCGCGCGCATCGCGTCGAAGCGGTGTCCGGCGTCGTCCCCGCGCGCCGGCTCGGCGCCTGGGTGGCGGCCAACGTCCGCTGAGCGCCGCCGCGATGCCCTATTACGCGCTGCCCGGTGAAGCGCCGTTGCCCTTCTGGCGGCGCAGCGTCGCGTTGAGCGCGGTGGCCGCCCTGCACGGCGCGGCGCTGCTCGTCGCCTTCGGGCTCGCCGTGCGTCCCGAACTGGCCCGGCCGCTGCAGGCGCTTTCGGTGCGCCTGCTGGAAGTCGCGCCGACGCCGCCGCGCAGCGAACCGGCCCCGCCCAAGCCTCCGGTCGCCGTTCCCGCACCGGCGCGCAAATCCCTGCCCGCGCCGCCGCCGGTCGTCGCCGCGCCGAGCGCGGCCGTCGCGCCGAGTTTCTCGGTGGCGCCGCCGGCGGCGCATCCGGTCGATGCCCCTGCCGCGCCGCCGGCACCGGCTACGCCGGCCGCGGCGGCGCGCGGCGAGGCGCGCAGCGAAGCGCGTTTCGACGCCGACTACCTGCGCAACCCCAAGCCTGTCTATCCGCCGATGTCGCGCCGCCTGGGCGAGGAGGGCAAGGTCGTCCTGCGCGTGCGGGTCAGCGCGCAGGGCCTGCCGCTGGCCGTCGAAATCCGGCAGGCGAGCGGCTACGCGCGGCTCGATGAGGCGGCGCGCGCCGCCGTCGAACGCTGGCGCTTCGTTCCAGCGCAGCAGGGCGGCGAAGCGGTCGAAGCGACGGTGCTGGTGCCGCTTGCCTTCGCCCTCGACAACTGAACGCAGACTTATAAATAACCCCGACACCCCGCGACCCGCGCAAGCCATCACCACATCGCAGAGGAAAAACGTATGCCAATGGAACTCGGACTCGCCCATTTCTGGGCCCAGGGCGATTTCGCCAGCCGCTCGATCGCCGTCCTGCTCTTCCTGCTCTCGGTCGGCAGCTGGACGATCATGGCCGGCAAGTGCCTCGCGCTGGTGCAGGCGCGGCGCTGCCACGCGCGCGCGCTCAATGCCTTCTGGGGCGCCGAGTCGCTGCCGGCGGCGATCGAGTCGATCCGCGCGCAGGACCGCACCGGCGTGCTCGCCGCGCTCGCCATCGCCGGCGCCAACGCCGCCGAGCTGCACAGCGAACACGCCGCGCGCGGCATCGGCGCCGGCGTCTCGGCGAGCGAGTTCGTGACGCGCGCGCTGCGCAACCAGATCGTCGAGTCGCAGGCGAAGATCGAGTCCGGCCTCACCTTCCTCGCCTCGGTCGGCTCGACGGCGCCCTTCATCGGCCTGTTCGGCACCGTGTGGGGCATTTACCACGCGCTGGTCGGCCTCTCCGGCGCGACGCAGGTGGTGCTCGACAAGGTCGCCGGGCCGGTCGGCGAGGCGCTGATCATGACCGCCGCCGGCCTCTTCGTGGCGATCCCGGCGGTGCTCGCCTACAACGCCTTCACGCGGGCCAACCGCCTGACGCTGGCCCGCCTCGACGGCTTCGCGCACGACCTGCACGCCTTCCTCGTGACCGGACTGCGCGGCCGCCCCGGCGACAAGCTGGTGCATCTGAGCGCCGCGCGCGCGGCGAAAAGCGCCTGAGGCCGGCGATGGCATTCGGTTCCTTCAACGAGGGCGGCAGCGCCCAGCCGATGGCCGAGATCAACACGACGCCGCTGGTCGACGTGATGCTCGTGCTGCTCGTCATCTTCATCATCACCGCGCCGCTCTTCCAGCAGGCGGTGCCGGTCGACCTGCCGCGCGTCGACGCGACGCGGATCGACGACAAGCCGCAGATGGTCTCGGTCGCGCTCGACGCCGAGGGCCGGGTCTTCGTCGACGGCGCGGCGGTCGCGCGCGATGCGCTCGCCACGCGCTTCGCCGACGCCGCCGCCAACGGCCGCCAGCCCGAACTGCACCTGCGCGCCGACCGCGGCACGCGCTACGAGCGCGTCACCGAGGTGCTGGCCGAGGCGCAGCGGGCGGGCATCGTGAAGATCGCCTTCGTCACCGACCCGGCGCAGTGATCCCTTTCCTCGTTTCCCTCATCTTCTTTTCCGACTCGCGAGCCCGTCCATGATCTTTTCGTCCTCTCCGCTTTCCCGACGCTCGCCGACGCCGCTGGCGCTGGCCCTGCTCGCCGCCTTCTGGACGCCGCCCGGGCTGGCGCAAGATGCTGCGGCGCCCGAGGTGGCGCTCGGCGAAGTCACCGTGACCGGGACGCGCGAAGGCCAGCTCGTCGCCGAAACCCCGGCGACGGTCGGCATCATCAAGGAGGCGGCGGTGCGCGAGGCGCGGCCGACGCACCCTTCGGAAATCATGGGCCAGGTGCCCGGCGTGTGGGTCAACGTCACCGGCGGCGAGGGGCACCAGACGGCGATCCGCCAGCCGCTGACGACCAGTCCGGTCTACCTTTATCTGGAAGACGGCGTGCCGACGCGCTCGACCGGATTCTTCAACCACAACGCGCTGTACGAGGTGAACGTCCCGCAGTCGGGCGGCATCGAGATCAGCAAGGGGCCGGGCAGCGCGCTGTACGGCTCGGACGCGATCGGCGGCGTGATCAACGTGCTGACGCGCAAGCCGCCGCGTCAGGGCGAGTTCGAGGCCTCGGCCGAGGCCGGCGCCTACGGTTGGTGGCGGACCCTGCTGAGCGGCGGCAACGCCTTCGGCGACAACGCGTTCCGCGCCGATCTCAACCTCACGCATACCGACGGCTGGCGCGAGAAGACGGGCTACGACCGGCAGGCCGGCACCCTGCGCTGGGAACGCGCGCTGGGCGACGACGCCCTGCTGAAGACCGTCCTCTCCTTTTCCCAGATCGACCAGCAGACGGCCGGCAGTTCCGCCATCTCGAAGAACGACTACGACAACAATCCGAAGAAGAACTACACGCCGATCTCCTTCCGCAAGGTCAGCGCGCTGCGCCTGTCGACGAGCTACGAGAAGGAGGGCGCCGACACCCTGCTCAGCATCACGCCCTACTACCGCAACGACGACATGGACCTGCTCGCCAACTGGTCGCTGGCCTACGATCCGACGGTATACAACACGCGCAACCAGTCGTTCGGCGTCCTGCTCAAGTACCGCACGGACTTCGTTCCGCTGCGCGCGCGCCTGATCGTCGGCGCCGACCTCGATCACAGCCCCGGATCGCGCAGCGAGAACCGCATTGCGACGAGCGGCAGCGGCGCCGGCTATACGCGCGTCTACACGGGCTACACGCTCGGCGCCCGGGTCTACGACTACGACGTCGCCTACACCGGCGTCGCGCCCTATGTGCACGGCGAGTTCTCGCCGGTCGAGCGCCTGCGCGTCACCGGCGGCCTGCGCTACGACAGCGTGCGCTACGACTTTTCCAACCGGCTGGCCGGCGGCGCCGTGGCGGCCGGCGGCGCGTTCTACGGACAGGCCGGCAATACCTCGATCGAGTACGGCCACCTGAGTCCGAAGTTCGGCGCGACCTGGGCCTTCAGCAACACGCTGAGCGGCTTCGCCTCGTACAGCCACGCCTTCCGCGCGCCGTCCGAAGGGCAGCTGTTCCGTCCGTCGGTGGCGGGCAGCGCCGCCAATGCCCAGCTCGCGGCGGCCGCCGCGCTCGACCTCAAGCCGGTCAAGGTCGACAACTACGAGATCGGCCTGCGCGGCAAGCTCGGGCGCAGCGCCAGCTACGAAATCTCGGTCTATCACATGATCAAGCGCGACGACATCGTCAGCTACAAGGACCCGGTCAGCAACGCCAGCACCTCGCTGAACGCCGGCAAGACCGAGCACCAGGGCGTCGAGATCGGCGGCGGCGTCGACCTCGCCAGCCTGTGGCGCCTCGACGGCGCCTTCTCCTACGCCCGCCATACGTACAAGAAATGGGCCGTGTCGGGCACCGTCGACTACAGCGGCCGCGAAATGGAACTGGCGCCGCGTACCATCGGCAACGTCCGCCTGGCCTACGGCGACGAGCGGCGCGGCAAGGTGCAGCTGGAGTGGGTGCATCTGGGCAGCTGGTGGTCGGATCAGGCCAACACGGTCAAGTACGACGGCCATGAACTCATCAACCTGCGCGGGCAGCTGCCGCTGGCGCGCGACGTGAAGCTGTTCGCCAACGTGCACAACCTGTTCGACCGCCGCTACGCCGAAAGCACCGGCGTCAGTTCGGGCAACGCCACCTTCGCGCCGGGGCTGCCGCGCTCGCTGGTCGCCGGGGTCGAAGCCAAATGGTGAGCGCCGCCGGCAAGCGCCTCGGGCTGGCCGCCTGCTTCCTGCTGCTGGGGGGCGCGGCGACGGCGGACGATGCGGCGCGCGTTTCCGTTCCCCCGGCCGCTTCCGCCGCGCCCGCATCGCCTCCCGCGCAGGCGCCGGCGTCCGCCGGCCATGTGCACGGCGCCGTAGCGGCCGGTGCGCCCGTGAAGAGGACGGCGCAGCTCGCGACCTCGGCAGCGTTCGATACGCAGGGGCGCCTGTGGGTGGCCTACGCCCGCGACGGCCACGTCTACGTCGCCCGCTCCGACGACGCGGGGCGCAGCTTCGCGCCGGAACGGCGAGTGAATGAGGCGCCGGAAGCCATCGCGGCAGACGGCGAGAATCGCCCCAAGCTGGCCTTCGCGGCCGACGGCGGCGTGCTCGTGGCGTGGACGCGGCCGCTGGCCAAGCCCTATACCGGCGAGATCCGCTTCGCCCGCGCGGCCGACGGCCTGAACTTCGCGCCGCCGATCACCGTACACCGCGACCGGGCCGAGATCACGCACCGCTTCGAGTCGATGGTCGTCGCCGGCGACGGCCGCGTCGTCCTCGCCTGGATCGACAAGCGCGACCAGGAGGCGGCCAAGGCGCGGCCGGGGGGCTATCGCGGCGCGGCGATCTACGCCGCGACCTCGCGCGACGGCGGGCGCAGCTTCCTGCCCGAGCGCAAGCTGGCCGATCATTCCTGCGAGTGCTGCCGCATCGCCGCGACGCTCGACGCCGACGGCGCGCCGCTCTTCATGTGGCGGCACGTCTTCGCGCCGAACGAGCGCGACCACGCCATCGTCCGCCTGGCCGCCGACGGCGCGCCGGAAACCGTGGTGCGCGCCACCTTCGACCGCTGGAAGATCGACGGCTGCCCGCACCACGGGCCGTCGCTCGCGGTCGATGCCGAAGGCACGCGCCATGCCGTCTGGTTCAACCAGAAGGACGGTGCCGGACGGGTCTTCTACGGCCGCCTGGTCGCCGGGCAGAAAGCCGGGGAGGGCGCGGTCGAGGGGCAGCGTCCGGTCGGCGGAGTGCGCGCCGAGCACGCCGATCTCGCCGTCGACGGCCGGCGCGTCCTGCTCGTCTGGCGGGAGTTCGATGGCGAGTGGACGCGCCTGCTCGCCGAGGTATCGGACGACGGCGGCCGGACTTTCCGGCGCCGGGAGCTGGCCGTTTCCGCCGGCCCGACCGATCAGCCGCGCGCGCTGGCCGGCGGCGGCGTCCTGTACGCCTTCTGGCGCAGCGTCGGCGAAGGCATGCGCCTCTTCCCGCTGGCGCCGTAAGCGCCGGGCCGGTTCGCCGGCGCATTTTCCCGGGAGCGCGTTGCCGCGCACGGTGCGACAACGCGCCCGCGCGGCCGTCCGCCGTGCCGTGGCGGAGGCGCCTCAGCCGGCCGGTGCGATCGCCGACGCGCCGGCCAGCCGGAAGCCGGCGATGAATTCGCCGACCTCCGCAGCGGGCAGCGGCTTGCTGAACAGGTAGCCCTGGATCCACTGGCAGCCGATGCGCGACAGGAAGGCGAGCTGGGCCTCCGTCTCGACGCCTTCGGCGACCGCGCACAGCCCGAGCTTCTGGGCGAGCAGCATGGTCATCTCGCAGATCGCCGCGTCGTTTTCGTCGCTCTCGATGTCCTTCACGAAGGAACGGTCGATCTTGACGATGTCGATGGGAAAGAGCTTGAGGTAGGCGAGCGACGAGTAGCCGGTGCCGAAATCGTCCAGCGCGAGCTTGACGCCGATCCGCGCCAGCGCCTGCATCATCACGATGTTCTGTTCCGGGTTCTGCATCGCCATCGACTCGGTGATCTCCAGGTGGAGATGGCGGGGCGCCAGTCCCGAGTCGTCCAGGGTTTTCCGGATCAGGGCGGGCAGGTCGCCGTCCTGGAACTGGACGGCGCTCAGGTTCACCGACACGTGCAGTTCGGCGTGGCCCGCGTCGTGCCAGCGCCGCAGTTCCCGGCAGGCTTCTTCCAGCACCCACTGGCCGAGCGGGACGATCAGGCGGCTCTCTTCGGCGATGGCGATGAAGTCGCCGGGATAGATCATGCCGTGGACCGGGTGCCGCCAGCGGAGCAGGGCTTCGACGCCGAGCACGCGGCCGCTGTGCGCTTCGACCTGCGGCTGGTAGTGGAGGACGAACTGTTCCTCCCGCAGCGCCGTTTCGAGTTCGTTTTCGACCGTCACGCGGCGCGTGACCTCGGCCCGCATCTTCTCGGTGTAGAACTGGTAGTTGCCGCGGCCGTTGGCCTTGGCGTGATACATGGCGATGTCGGCGTTCTTGATCAGGTCGCCGATCTCGCGCGCGTCGTCCGGATAGAAGCAGATGCCGACGCTGGGCGCGGTGCGCAGTTCCTTGCCGGCGACGGTGTAGGGTTCGGCGATGCGCGCGACGATGTGGTCGGCGATCTGCAGCGCATCGGAGCCGGCGTCGAGCCCCGCGAGCACCACCACGAATTCGTCGCCGCCCAGGCGGGCGACGATGTCGCTCGCCCGCACCGAGGCTTCGAGACGCTGCGCGACCTGGATCAGCAGCTGGTCGCCGACGTGATGGCCGAGCGTGTCGTTGATCGTCTTGAAGTGGTCGAGGTCGATCAGCATGACGGCCAGGCGCGTGCCGGAGCGCCGGGCGAAGGCGATGGCCTGGTCCATCCGCTCGTGCAGGCTGAAGCGGTTGGGCAGGCCGGTCAGCGCGTCATGGTGCGCGAGGTGGCGAATCTTGTCCTCGGCGCGCTTGCGTTCGGTGATGTCCTCGAAGCTGCCGATGAAATTGATGACGTTGCCGTCGGCGTCGCGCACGGCTGCGATGGACAGGCGCTTCGGATAGGCTTCGCCGGACTTGCGGCGGTCCCAGAGTTCGCCCTGCCAGTGATCGTGGTCGGCGAGCGCGCGCCACATCGCCCGGTATACCTCGCGCGGCGTGTCGCCGGACGAGAGGAAGCTCGGGTCGCGGCCCAGCGCCTCCTCCTGGCTGTAGCCGGTGAGCTTGGTGAATTCCCGGTTGACGGCGAGGATGCGGTTGTCGGCGTCGCAGATCAGGATCGCTTCGCCGCTGTTCGAGAAGACCCGCGACATCAGGTGCAGGTTCTCTTCGGCGCGCTTGCGCTCGGTCATGTTGCGCGCGATGCCGAGGACGCCGATCGGGCGGCCGGCGACGCCGGGCAGGGCGGTCTTGATGGTTTCCAGCAGCATCGGCTGCCCGGTTTCGGCGTCGGGAACCCACTCCTCGTTGATCTGCGGCTCGTCGGCCACGATGGCTTCCTTGTCCTTCTGGCGGAAGAAATCGGCCAGCTCGTCCGACGAGAAGTCGTAGTCGGTGCGCCCCCGGATTTCGGCGGGAGGAACGCCGAGCATGCGCGCGAAGGCGCGGTTGCAGGCCAGGAAGACCCCCTCGTTGTCTTTCAGCCAGACCGGGTCCGGCAGGGCGTTGAGCAGCGTCTCCATCTGGCTGCGGCTTTCGTCCAGCCGCAGGTTGGTCAGCGACAGGTGCGAGAGGTAGGACGCCAGTCCGACCATGAAGGCCATGGCGCGGCGCACGTGCTCCCGGCTGAAGCGCGGAATCCGCTGGATGGCGGCGAGATAGGCGGCCCTGTCGTAGCCGAAGCGCTCGGCCTGCGCGGCGAACTGGCGTTCGTCGACGACGTCGTCGTCGTAGAAGAACTGGCCGCAATAGAGGTTGCCGAGATGCTGCCGGCCGACGAAGACGGGTGTGACGGCGTCCCACAGGCCGTTCTTGCACTGGTAATCGACGAATTCGCCTTCCCGCAGGTGGCTGGCGAGGAAGAGGTCGCTCTCCGTGCAGTTGGCGCAGGAAACGGGATCGGCGCGATGGAAGCCGGTGCAGGCCGTCTGCCAGCCCGCGCTCTGCAGGATGTTGCCCTGCAGGTCGAGCAGCGCGGTGGCGATGCCGATCATCCCGGAAAGATCGTCGAGCAGCCCGCGCAGGGATTCGATGTCGATCAGCGCGCTGAGCGGGACTTCCGATGCCTCGCTGGCCGGCCTGTCCGGCAGCGAATCGGCCGCGGGGGCCTTGTCCGGACGGCGGTCGTGCCAGCGGATGGGCGTCACGCGCGCCTCTTTCGGACCCTTCGCTTCCATGTTCTTTCCTCCCTTTCGCCACGGGTTGTTTTTCGTCTGTCGTTCGGCGTCGTGCGCGAAAGTATAAAGGCTTCCGCGGCGCGGGATTTCATCCGCCGGCAAAGGAAACGCGGCGGTACGGCAAGGAAAGGCAGGGGGGGCGGCCGCCGGCGCGAGAGTCCGGGCCGCTGCCGGACCGCGGGAGCGTGCCCGCGCGGCGCGCCGATGCGCAAAAAAAAAGCCCGCCAAGCGGCGGGCCCAAGTCGGATCTTCGTGCGGAGGATCAGTCCAGCGCGATCTGCGCCTTCATCCAGAGGGTGCGCCCGGGTTCGTTGACGCGGATCGTCTGGTCGTAGCCCGCCGGGACGAAGGCCCCGGTTCCGGATTTGCTGATGTGCTCGGCGTAGGTCCTGTCGAACAGGTTGTCGACGCCGGCGCTGACCAGCACGCCCTTCTTCGGCCGGTAGCCGGCGTTGAGCGAGAAGACGGCGAAGCCGGCCGTCGCACCGATGTCCTGACCGACGATGTTGCCCTTGTTGACGTCGACGCGGTTCTGCCGGGAGACGAGACGCAGCAGCGAACCGACCGACCACACCTTGTTGTCGTAAGTCAGGCCGAGGCGCGTTTCGAGCGGCGGCAACTGGGCGAGCGGCGTACCGTCGCTGTCGTTTTCGCCGCGCACGTAGGCCAGCGTGGCGTCGGCCTTCCAGTTGCTGCTGAAGGCGTAGGCGATCCCGGCTTCGCCGCCCCAGGTCGTGGCGTCGACGTTGCGTGTAAGGGTGGGGTCCGTAGTTCCTCCTTTGCCGAATCGCGCTCTCGTGTTGAAACGGTCGATCAGGATGTAGTCCTTGACCTTCCCGTAGAAGCCGGAGACCGACGCCGACCAGCGGCCGCTGCGGTAAATGGCGCCGACGTCGAGCTGGGTCGTTTTTTCCGATTTGGTGTCGAAGGCGCTGTTCGAATCGACGCTCTGCTTGCCCTGCGAAATCAACTCCCAGTAGTCGGGGAAGCGCTCGGCGTGTCCGAGGCCGGCATACACCGTGGTGTCGCTGCCGATATCCTGCTCGTAGCGTGCGAAGCCCGAGGTCAGGGTCTCGCTGCGGGTCTTGCCGGAGGTGCTAAATCCGGTGCGCTGGTCGGTGGCCTTCCAGGCGTCGATGCGCAGGCCGCCGATCAGGCGCTGCCGCTCGCTCAGGAAGTGCGTGGCTTCGCCGAAGATGCCGGTCTGGTGGAAGACGCCGTCGTCGGTGCGCGGCTTGCCGGTGTAGGCGCCCGCGTAGCCGGGGGCGGCGCCGCTGCGCGCGGTGTGCTGGTTGAACTGGTGGTCGATGCCGAGCTTGAGCTGCGTCGGGTCGGCGAGACGCAGGGTGGTCACGACGCGCCCGCCGACCGTCAGGCGGTCGGGGTTGCTGACGGCGCCGGCCGCTGCCGGGTTGCCGGCGCGCAGCGAGTAGGAGTCCATCACGTGGTCGATGTAGTTGTAGTAGACCTGCGCTTCGAGCCGTTCGACGAGCGGCGAGAGGTTCTTCTTGAGGAATTTCAGGCCGACGTTCTCGCGCTTGAAGAGCACGCCGTCCATCATGCGGTCGGCGTAGGCGGCTTTACCGTCGCTGGTTGCGGCGGAGAGTTCGAGGCGGGTGTCCTTGTCCGGCGTCCAGCCGATGGCGGCGTTGGCGCTCCAGCGTTCGTAGCTCGAATGCACCTTGCGTCCGCTGCCGTCCTTGTAGTCGTCCGCGCGGGTGTTGGTGGCGGTGCCGCGCACGTAGACGTCCGGCGTGCCGCCGGTGACGTCGATCACTTCGTCGTGGCGGCCGAAGCTGCCGACCATCACGCTGCCGCTGCCCTTGATGCCGGGGGCGGCGAGGCGCTTGACGTCGCGTTCGAAGAGCACCGAGCCGGCCGAGCTGCCGGCGCCGTTCACCACGCTTTGCGGCCCCTTGATGACGGTCACGCGGTCGTAGGCTTCGGGGAAGATGTAGGCGGTCGGCGGGTCCATGCGGCCGCCGCAGCCGCCGAGGATCTGTTCGCCGTCGAGCAGGATGTTCAGGCGCGAACCGGCCATGCCGCGCAATACCGGATCGCCGTCGGTGCCGCCCTTGCGGATCACCGAGAAGCCGGGGATGGTCTTCAGGAAATCGGCGCCGTCGTGGGCGGGCAGCGGCTGGCGCGGCTGCTTCGGATCGGTGACGATCTTCAGCGGCTCTTCCATGCGCGGCGCGGTGATCACCATCTCGTCGAGCACCGCCGCGTTCTCGGCGGCGGCGGTTTGCGACAGGGCGGAAAGGGTGGGCAGGGCGACCGCGATGGCGACCGCGATCGGTTTTCTGGCGTACTTCATTGCGACTCTCCCTAAACTGGTTGCTTTTTTTTGAGCGCACCATCTTAGGGCGTGGGTGTGGCTTGCGGAATGTGGCATATCGCCGCACCGGGCGGTTCCGGCCTCTGTTCACGCCGCACTTTCATGGATATCGGTTGCCGTTTCCGGCGCCGTAAACGCCGCGAGGCGAGGGCCTTGCGGCGCCCGCCTCGCGTTCTGGAAGCGCGCTTTCGCTCAGTGCTTGTGGTCCATCTGCATCATGGCCTGCGGCTTCTTGATCGGGGCGTCGAGCTGCTTCGTGCTGCCGTCGTCGAAGGTCAGCGTCAGCGGGACGGTTTCGCCTTCCTTGAGCGGCGCCTTCAGGTCGATCAGCATGATGTGGTAGCTGCCCGGCTTGAGCACGGCCTGCCCCTTGGCCTTGACGTCGATCTCGGTGACTTGGCGCATCTTCATCACGCCGTTGTCGTTGATGTGGTTGTGCAGTTCGACGCTGCGCGCCACCGGGCTGTCGGCCTTGAGCAGCTTGCGGTCGGCGCCGCCGGCGTTCTTGATGGTCATGAAGGCGCCGGTGGTCGGCGTGCCGGGCGGGGCCAGGCGCACGTAGGCGTCGGCGACGCTGAGATCGGCTTCGGCGGCCTGCGCGTTCAGGGCGGACAGGCTGGCGACGGCGCCGAGCAGCAGGGCGAGGTGGCGGAAACGGATGGTCATGGTGCGCACTCCTTGGTCGTGGTTGCGGTTCGTAAAAGGGGAGAAAGCTGGAATCCGGGAAGGCGGCTAGCGCGCGGTGCCGCCGGCGAGCAGCGGCCGCACCGCGTCGACGATCTGCTGCGGCGAGCTGCCGTGCGGCAGGCTGGCGACGAGCCGGCCCTGCGGGTCGATCACCGAAGTGAGCGAGGAATGGTCGACGGCGTACAGGCCGTCGGCGTTCGCCGGCTGTCTGGCGTAGCTGGCGCCGTACTGGGCGGCGACGGCGGCGATCTGCGCCGGCGTGCCGGTGGCGCCGAGGATCGCCGGGTGGAAGAAGGGCGCGTACTCGCCGAGGCGCTCGACGCTGTCGCGTTCCGGGTCGACCGAGACGAAGATCGCCTGCACGCGCGCCAGTTCCTCCGGCGTCAGGCTGGACAGCGCCTGCGCGAGCAGCGCGAGCGAGGTCGGGCAGACGTCCGGGCAGTAGGTGTAGCCGAAGTAGAGCAGCACGACCTTGCCGCGGAAGTCCTGCAGCGCGACCTGACCGCGCGCGCCCTGCAGCGTGAAGTCGCCGCCCTGCGGGCGGGTCGCCAGCTGCAGGCGTTCGTGCGGCTGCACCTTGAGCACTGGGCGCGGCGGCACGGGCTCCCAGAACGCGAGGAGCCAGACGAGGAGGGCGGCGAGGGCGGCGATCAGGGCGATCAGCAGGGTCTTGGTTTTCATTTCGCGACCTTTCCCGCGTTCATTCGCTGGTGACGGCGAAACGGAAGGGCACGGCGACCAGCGCCTTGCCGGTATCGAGCAGTACCGTCGCGTCCCATTCCATCGTGCCGGTGATGCAGACCGGCAGATTGGCCTGGCCGCTGAAGCGGCCGTCGGCGCCTTCGAGCGCCGGGCGGTTGTAGCCCATCTTCATGTCGGTGCCGGCGAAATCGACTTCGAGCTTGCGCACCTCGCTGCCGCGGACGGTCGCCTGCAGCTTGAGCGGCTTGAGCGAGGGAATCGGCCGCGGTTCGATCGAGAACTCGATCTGGCCGCCGTCGGGCAGGGTCGCGACGCAGGCCTGCCGGTTCAGGTCGCACGGCGAGAGCGGCAGGGCGATGTCGGTTTTCGGATTGAGCAGCGGCGCCAGCTTGTAGCCGGCGACGCCGAGGACGGCCAGCGCAAGCAGGAGGGCGATGTCGAGGAGCAGCTTCTTGGTCATGGATGAGGGGTTTCGGAGCGGCGGCGAAGGGCCGGTGTTGGCGCCGTTTCCCGCGGGGAGCCGGAAGGCGCGGGACGGTCTGGGCAGCCCGGGGATTGTGCGAACAAGAGCTTTCATCAAACTTGATATGCATCAAACTATCAGCGGATGCTTCTGATGACAATGTGCGGCATATTGCCGCAGTGGCGTTTTGCTGCGCGGGGTGATGGAGAAGCAGAAGAGTAAGAAGTTGGAAGGTTGAAAGCCACTTGATAAATGGGAGAGTCACTATGAAGGCCCGAATGAAGCAAAGCGCGAGTCTGCTGCTAGCGGCAGGACTTGGGATGGCGGCGGCGGGGGTTGCGCACTCGGCGGAATCGCTGCAGGACGTGATGAAACGGCGCAGCCTGTCGCAGCAGGACCTGCTGGCGGCGGCGAAGACCTACGTACCGACCGGCAAGCGCGACGAATTCGTCGCCTTCTCGTCGGGCGGCCAGTCCGGCCAGGTGATCGTGTACGGTATTCCGTCCATGCGCATCCTCAAGTACATCGGCGTGTTCACGCCGGAGCCGTGGCAAGGCTACGGTTTCGACGAAAGCTCGAAGGCCGTGCTGGCGCAAGGCAAGATCGACGGCAAGGACATCACCTGGGGCGATACGCACCACCCGGCGATGTCGGAAACGCAAGGCAAGTACGACGGCCAGTTCCTGTTCATCAACGACAAGGCCAACCCGCGTCTCGCCGTGATCGACCTGCGCGACTTCGAAACCAAGCAGATCGTCGTCAACCCCATCTTCAAGTCCGAACACGGCGGCGCCTTCGCGACGCCGAACACCGAATACGTGATCGAGGCCGCGCAGTACGCGACGCCGCTCGAAAACAAGAAGTTCTACCCGCTCGAAGAGTTCAACGAGAAGTATCGCGGCGGCATCACCTACTGGAAGTTCGACCGCAAGGAAGGGCGCATCAACGCCAAGGAGTCCTTCTCCGTCGAACTGCCCCCGTATTCGCAGGATCTGTCGGACGCCGGCAAGGGGCCGTCGGACGGCTGGTCGTTCACCAACTCCTTCTGCGCCGAGCGTTACGTCGGCGGCATCGAGAAGGGGCGTCCGCCGTATGAGGCCGGCTGCTCCGCCAAGGACACCGACTACCTGCACGTGGTCAACTGGAAGAAGGCCGCCGAGCTGGTCGCCCAGGGCAAGGCCAAGAAGATCAACGGGCACAACGTGCTGATGATGGAAACCGCGATCAAGGAAGGCATCCTCTTCCTGATTCCCGAGGTCAAGTCGCCGCACGGCGTGATGCTTTCGCCGGACGGCAAGTTCATCACCGTCTCCGGCAAGCTCGATACGCACGTCTCGGTCTATAGCTTCGAGAAGATTCAGGCTGCGATCCAGGCCGGTCGCTTCGAAACCAAGGACCCCTACGGCATTCCGGTGCTGAGCATGAAGGAGACGCTGCACAAGCAAGTCCAGCTCGGCCTCGGCCCGCTGCACACGCAGTACGACTCGAAGCCCTGCGTCGCCTACACCTCGCTCTACGTCGACTCGCAGGTCGTCAAGTGGGACTACTGCGAGGGCAAGGTGCTCGACAAGATCGCGGTGCACTACAACATCGGTCACCTGATGACGATGGAAGGCGATTCGTCCGATCCGAAGGGGCGTTATCTGGTGGCGATGAACAAACTGTCGATCGACCGCTTCGTCCCGGTGGGCCCGCTGCACCCGCAGAACCACCAGCTGATCGACATCAGCAACGACAAGATGCAGCTGCTGTACGACATGCCGCTGCCGCTTGGCGAGCCGCACTACGTCGTCGCCATCGAAGCGTCCAAGCTGAAGCCGGGCGTGCGCTACAAGGTCGGCACCGACAGCCGCACCGACAAGCCGCACCCGGGGGCCGTGCGCGCCGGCGAGGAGCACACGGAGAAGAAGGGCAACAAGATCACCGTGTATGGCACCTTGATCCGTTCGCACATCACGCCGGAAACGATCGAAGCCGAAGTAGGCGACGAAATCACCATCAACCTGACCAACCTCGAACGCGCCCAGGACGAAACGCACGGCTTCACGGTTTCGACCTTCAACGTGCATGCGTCGGTGGAGCCGGGCAAGACCGTCCAGGTCAAGTTCAAGGCCGACAAGGAAGGCGTCTATCCGTACTACTGCACGGAATTCTGCTCGGCGTTGCACCTTGAAATGCAGGGTTACCTGCTGGTCAAGCCGAAGGGCTGGAAGCCGGGCAAGGCGGCGACGTCCGCCGGCGCCACCTATACCGAAGCCGACTACAAGGCGCAGGTGAAGAAGGTTGCCGACACGCAGGCGGTGATCGACTCGGTGGTGGGTTACGTCACGAGCGTGAACTACAAGGACTTCCCGGACGTGGTCAACATGATGGACGACGCGGTCGACCAGCTGGGCAAGATCAAGGACGCCAAGGCCAAGGCCGACGACGCCGCCGGCAAGAAGGACTGGAACCAGGCCGCACTGTGGACCGAGCAGATCTGGCAATACCAGGTCAAGGCGGCCGACCTCGGCCTGCGCGCCAAGACCTACCTTGAGCAGAACGGCGCCAAGAAGGTCAAGTAAACACCTTTGATTTAACTCAAGGCACTACGACGGGGGGCTGGGCTACTCTGCTCCCCGTTTTAATATGAAGAAGGAATAACCATGAAAAAACTAATGGCTTTTGTGGCCCTCGCCGCGCTTGCTTCCACGCCGGTTCTGGCGGCCGATGGCGCCAAGCTGTATGCCGAAAAGACCTGTAACGCCTGCCACGGCGCCGATGCCAAGAAGCCGCTGATGCCGAACTATCCGAAGCTGGCCGGGCAGAACGCGGCCTACGCCGAACAGCAGATGAAGGACATCAAGAGCGGCGCGCGCAACAACGGCCAGACCGCGGCCATGAAGGGCGTGATGCACCTGGTGAGCGACGAGGAAATGAAGGCGATCGCTGAATACCTGGCGAAGCTGAAGCCCTGATTTCCCGGCGCGGTGCAAGGGGCTTCCCGCTTCCTGCGCCGCGCTTGATGTGCATCAACGCACCAGATTGGCGCCGCTGCTAGAGTGGCGGCACACGAATGAACCAAGCAAGGGGTTTGCTATGAAAAAACTGATTATTGCGGTTTCCGCAGCCATGATCGCCATCGGCGCCGCGCACGCCGCACCGCCCGCGCCCAAGAAAGAGGGCATCGAAGGAAAGAGCTACCAGTGGAACGCCCAGGAGGGCGAAAAGGTCGAAGCGCTGCACCTGAAGGGCGACAAGAAGCGTGGCGAGGAAGCCTATGAAGTCTGCGGCGCCTGCCACCTGCCGTCCGGCGCCGGTCGTCCCGACGGCACCTTCCCGCAACTCGCCGGCCAGCACACCACCGTGCTGATCAAGCAGATGGCCGACATCCGCGCCGGTCTGCGCGACAACCCGACGATGTATCCCTTCGCCGCGACGCTGACCGATCCGCAGGAACTCGCCGACGTCTCCGTGTACATCGAAAGCCTGTGCATCCCGGCCGACCACGGCAAGTACGAAGGCGCCGACGCGGCCCTGCAGATTTCCCAGGGCAAGGACCTCTACGAGAAGCAGTGCAAGGAGTGCCACGGCGCCAACGGCGAAGGCAACAAGGAGAAGTTCTATCCCGTGATCGCCGGCCAGCACTACAAGTATCTGCTGCGTCAGATGACCGAGATCCGTGACGGCCACCGCCGCAACGCGAACCCGGACATGGTCAAGGTCATCAAGCCCTACACCAACGAGCAGCTGGTCGCCATCTCGGCCTACCAGTCCAGCCTGAAGATGCCGGGCTCGATGTGCGCGGCCAAGCCGGCCAAGGGCGCCGCCAAGAAGAAGTAAGCTAGTCCTGCCAGACAAAGCCCGCCCCGTTTCGGCGGCGGGCTTTGTTTCTCATGCTAGATCAGTAATTGACCATATGCTGTAGGCTCAAGCGATCGGATGGCGAGCGTGGCGCCGTGAGCCGGGGGCAGGACCCGGGCCGGAATTTCAGGAATTCCGGGGGCGACCGTTGAAGACCGCCGATCAGACAAAGGATCGATAGAAATGTCCGCACAAGCCAGCAAACCGAATTTCATCGTCGTGGCGCTTTCCGCAGTCGCCATGGCGCTCATGATCGGCGCCTACTTCGCGCCGATCTGGTGGGTCTCGCTGACCGCGCCGAACTACCCGCCGGACGCCTTCCCCGACGGCATCCGCATCCACTTCCATTTCGACGGCGTGTACAACGGCTGCAAGGCGGCCGGCAAGGGCACGCGCATGGCCAACGAGATCATCCAGAAGGATCTCTCGCACGAAGACGAACGCTGGAACCCGATCCTCGACGCGCAGAAGGACGTCGACAAGGGCGCCGAAGGCCTCGACTGCGTGCACGAAATGAACACCATCAACCACTACGTCGGCATGTTCCCGATCGCCACCGGCGCGCCGGTGGAGAAGCCGCTGGCCAAGTTCTTCTTCGGCTTCTTCGGCGTCATGCTGGCCGGCTTCATGGTCGCCAAGCGCAAGCCGCGCCTGGTCGTGCTCTCCGTCGGCTTCGCCGCGGTCGCCGCCTGGATGCTGATCGATCAGTACGCGATGGGCGCACTCGATGCCCACGTCGCGCACTACGTCAAGGAAGCCGGTACCTTCTTCAAGGAACCGGAGAAGATTCAGGCCTGGGGCGACACCGTGCGCAGCGTCAGCCACATCGTCATCTTCGGCCTGATCGCGGTGATGCTCGTCGTCATCGCCGGTGTCGCCAAGCTGCGCCAGTTCTCGCTGCTGCTCGCGCTGATCCCGGCCGGCCTGCCGGTGTTCTTCGTCATCACCTACTCGGCCTGGCTGTGGTTCTTCGGACACAACCTGCACCCGTGGGGCGCCTTCACCGTCAAGCCCTTCATGCCGACCGTGTTCGGCGAGGGCAAGGTCGCCCAGTTCAGCACCTACTCCTATCCCTACTGGGGCTACGGCCTGCTGGTCCTGATGATGGTCTGCCTGCTCCTCGCGCTGCTCATCCGGCGCAAGCAGATGCGTGAAGGCACGGCGGAGTAGACCCATGCTGCGTTATTCGCTGGCCCTCGGGCTGGCTCTGGTGGTTCTTCCGAGCTTCGGCGGCAGCGGCGTCGAAGACGCCCTGACCGCCCTGCGGCGCGACGGTATCGCCGGCGGCAAGAGCACGGAGGCGGAAGCGCCGGCGCCGGCCAGCATCGCAGGAATGGCCGCGCCGTCCTGGGGCGGCTCGGACGAGAAGGCGGTCATTCCGACGCAGCCCCGCGTTCCCGGTCTGCCCTTCCTGCAGACGCTGGTCAACGAAGCGCCCGAAGGGTCGGTCCTGACGCTTCCCGCCGGGCGCTATTCCGGCCCGGTCGTCGTCAACAAGCGCCTGACCATCGACGGCGGTGGCGCGGCGACGGTCGACGGCGGCGGCAAGGGCACGGTCTTCGTGCTCGAGGCCGACGGCGCCGTGCTGCGCGGCCTGCACCTGACCAACTCCGGCGCCTCGCACGATTCGGACGACGCCTGTCTCAATGTGCGCGGCAACCGCAACCTGATCGAAGACATCCGCATCGACGACTGCCTGTTCGGCATCGACCTCAAGAAGTCCGACGAGAACATCGTGCGGCGCAACACCATCCGTTCCAAGCCCTTCGACCTCGGCGCGCGCGGCGACGGCCTGCGCCTGTGGTACAGCAACAAGAACCGCATCGAGGCCAACACGATCGAGGATTCGCGCGACATGGTCGCCTGGTACTCGAACGAAAACCACTACCTGAACAACGTCGGGCGGCGCAGCCGCTACTCGATCCATTTCATGTTCGCGGCGAACAACATCATCGAGGGCAACCGCTTCTACGACAACGCGGTCGGCGTGTACATCATGTATTCCGGCGGCGGCGCCATCCGCAACAACGTCTTTTCGCACGCCAACGGCGCGGCCGGCATGGCGGTCGGCTTCAAGGAAGCCTCCGACGTCATCGTCGAGGGCAACGAGATCATTTACTGCGCGGTCGGCATCGGCCTCGACGGCTCGCCCTTCGAACCCGACAGCACGATCACCATCCGCAACAACCGCATCGCCTACAACGGCATCGGCATCAGCTTTCTGGCCGACAAGGAAGGGACCACCATCGAAGGCAACGACTTCGAAGGCAACCTCAGCCAGGTGGCGATGGGCGATGCCGGCAGCGCCCGGCAGAACGTCTGGCGTGGCAATTTCTGGGACGACTACCAGGGCTTCGATCGCAACGGTGACAACGTCGGCGACCGGCCGCACGAGTTGTACGCCTACACCGACCAGATCTGGATGGACGTACCCTATGCGCGCTTTTTCCGCAACGCACCGATGATGGAAGCCCTCGACTTCCTCGAGCGCCTGGCGCCGTTCTCGACGCCGGTGCTGCTGCTGCGCGACGAGAAGCCTGTGTTCAACAAACCGTTGAGAGCGGCGAAGTGAGCGAACCCATGAACGATCCCGAACGCGACGATTCGCAGCCGGCGGCGGAAAACGCGCCGGCCTCCCAGGACAAGCCGGCGGCGCCCGCTGCCCGGCGCCCCGCGTCGCCGGTGCGCAAGCAGTCCGCCCGGCGCCGCTTCATCCGTTCCGTCGCGCTGGCCGGCGGCGTGCTCGGGCTGGCGATGTTCGGCTACGCGCCGGTCGCCGCCGCGCGCAAATCCCGCCTGCGGCCGCCCGGCGCCCTCGAGGAGGCGGATTTTCTCTCCTCCTGCATCAAGTGCGGGCAGTGCGTCCAGGTCTGCCCGGTGCAGGCGATCAAGCTCGGCGACATCGACGAAGGCTTCGGCCTCGGCGTTCCCTACATCGATTCGCGCACGCAGGCCTGCGATTTCTCCTGCGACGCCGTGCAGTGCATCCTGGCCTGTCCGACCGGCGCGCTCACCTACATCAAGCCGGACTTCACCAAGACGCGCGCCGGCATGGCGCTGGCGCACGCGCCGGTGCTCAAGGCCAAGGAAAAGGACGCCGAACCGACGCTCAACCTCAAGGAGCGCACCGGCGTCGCCCGTCTGGCCCACCCCGAGACCTGTCTCGCGGTGCAGGGCAAGGGCTTCAAGGGGCAGGCGCGCGGCCCGGCCTTCAAGGGCACGATGCGCTACATGGACGTCGACCGCTGGAAGCCGATCCCGGTGCGCGACCACCCGTACGAGCGCGACGTCTGCGACCTGTGCGTCACCGAATGTCCGATCAAGGACGCGATCAAGCTCGAAGTCACGCAGGGCGCCGACGGCGTCAAGCGCTACCGGCCGGTCGTCCTCGAACAGTGCGTCGGCTGCGGTGTCTGCGAGATGATCTGCCCGGTCGAACCGGCGGCCATCGTCGTCGATGAACGCAAGGCATGGGAGGCATGATGGGCGCCATCGATCGCATCAAGGTCATGCTCGGCGCCGATCCGCAAAAGCCGACCGAGTTCACCCCCGAGGCCAAGCAGATTCATGCCATGAAGCGCATGAACAAGGCCGATTTCGAAGCCATGAAGCAGCATGCGCGCGAGCACCAGCTGTCCGACCACAAATGGCGCAACCGGCGCTGGGCGGTGCTGCTGTTCACCAACCTGCTGTTCACCTTCTCCTTCTGGCTCGACATCCAGATGCTCGAAGGCGCGTTGACCGCCTCGCGCTTCGTCGGCTTCCATCTGATCGACCTCAACTCGGCGCTGCAGGTGATGCTCGCGCACAAGCACATCATCGTGAACCTGTTCATCGGCACGGCGACCGTCTTCGTGCTGTGGGCCGCGCTCGGCGGGCGCTCGTTCTGCTCCTGGGTCTGCCCCTACCACCTCGTCGCCGAGTGGTTCGAGTGGCTGCACCTCAAGCTCGTCGAGAAGAAGCTGGTCAGCGACCACGAATTCCACCGCGGCACGCGCACCGTCTGCTGGGTGCTCTTCTCGCTGATGGCGCTGGTCAGCGGCTACACCGTTTTCGAGACGCTGTCGCCGACCGGCATCCTGTCGCGCGCGCTGATCTACGGGCCGTCGCTGGCGCTCGGCTGGGTCTTCCTGCTGCTCGTTTTCGAGGTCGTTTATTCGCGCCGCGCATGGTGCCGCTATGTCTGCCCGATCGGTTTGACCTATGGTATGGTGGGCGCCGTTTCGCCCCTGCGCGTCGAGTACCGGCTGGAAAACTGCTTCCACGAAGGCGATTGCCGCAAGGTCTGCCTCGTTCCGCACGTCCTCGACGTCGTCATCAAGGGCCGCGCCACCGACAAGCATGTGCCGATCGGCCCCGACTGCACGCGCTGCGGCCTGTGCATCGACGTCTGTCCGAGCGGTGCGCTGCATTACGACATCAAGGGCCTGAGCAAGCTGCTCTGAGCGGGTCCCGAACCAAAAAAAACTCCGAGTCCACGCGAATGATCCGTTTCGAAAACGTAAGCAAGCTGTTCAAGCGCAACAAGGTGCTCGACGGCGTCAGTCTCGACGTCGCGCTCGGCGAGCGCATCGCGCTGATCGGCTCCAACGGCGCCGGCAAGACGACGCTGATCCGCTGCCTGCTCGGCGAATACACGCACGACGGCAGCGTCGCCATCGACGGCAAGAGCCCGCGCAGCGAGCGCACCGCCGTGCTCGGCAAGGTCGGCTTCGTGCCGCAGCTGCCGCCGCCGCTCAAGATGCCGGTCGGCCAGCTGGTCGGCTTCGCCGCCGCCGTCTGCAACTCCGATCCGCAGCGCATCTACGACATCGCCGCCCGTCTCGGCCTGCAGATGGACGGCATCCTGGCGCGCCCCTTCAACCGCCTGTCCGGCGGCATGAAGCAGAAGCTCCTGATCGCCATCGCGCTCGGCCGCGACACGCAGGTGCTGGTGATGGACGAACCGGCCGCCAACCTCGATCCGGAAGCCCGCCACATCTTCTTCAGCCTGCTCGCCGAGCGTCTGGAGAATACGACGATGATCATCTCCAGCCACCGCCTCGACGAAGTCGCCTCGCTGGTCAATCGCGTCGTCGAGATGGACATGGGCAAGGTCGTCCTCGACGACCGCGTCGCCGAAGAGTCCAAGCTGTCGGCCATGTTCGAAGTGCACCTCACGCTGGCGCGCGCCGACGCGGCGATCGCCAAGACGCTGGCCGGCTGGCAGTTCGCCGACCGCAAGGACGGCGTCGAATGGCACGGCATGGTATCCGGCCCCGACCGCCTGCGCTTCCTCGGCGTCGTCTCGCGCTACGTCGGCCTGCTGGCGCGCATCGAGATGGCCGAGGTCGATCCCGGCGTCGTCCTGCAGTAAGGGCGCCGGCGATGAAACGACGCGAATTCCTCGGCGCGCTGCCGCTGGCGGCGACCGGACCCTACCTGGCCGGCACGCTCGGCGGCGGGCTCGGCCTGCTGCTCGCCGGCTGCGGCGGCGAAGCGCTGAAGGGCCCGGTGGCGATCAAGTGGGACCGCGACACCTGCGAGCGCTGCCGCATGGTGATCAGCGAAAAGCGTTTCGCCGCGCAGGTGCGCGACCAGAACCGCAAGGTGCACAAGTTCGACGACATCGGCTGCGCCGTCTTCTGGCTCGCGCACCAGCCGTTCAACGAGCAGTCGGCCGGCACCGAATACTGGGTGGCCGACTATGCCGGCGCCAGCGCCAATCCCGGCGCGGCGGACGTGAGCTGGCTCGACGCCCGCCAGGCACTCTTCGCGGACGGCAAGAAGAGCCCGATGGGCTACAACTTCGGCGCCTACGCCGAGGCCACGGCGGAAGCCATCTCTTACACGGAAATGAAGAAGCGCGTCCTGTCGCGCGGCAAATAAACCCATGAACACACTCTTCCTGACCGCCAAGCTGGACATCGTCGAATCGCTGCGCGCCCGCTGGTTCCTCATCTACAGCCTGGTCTTCGGCGGTATCGTCGCGCTTCTCTTCGCCTTCGGCCTGACCGAATCGCGCGTCCTCGGCTTCATCGGCCTGTCGCGCCTGCTCGTCACCTACATCCAGCTGGCGATGGCCATCCTGCCGATCTTCGTGCTGATCACCACCGTCCGCTCGGTGGCCGGCGACCGCGAGGCCGGCGTCTTCGAATACCTGCTCTCGCTGCCGGTCTCGCTCTCGGCGTGGTTCTGGGGCAAGATCGTCGGGCGCTACGTGACCATCTTCCTGCCGGTCTTCATCGCCATGCTCGGCGCCGTGCTGTGGTCGCTGGTGCAGGGCATCGAAGTGCCGTGGGGCATGTTCGTCTACTACACCGGCCTGCTCGCCGCGATGGGCTGGTGCTTCCTCGGCATCGGCATGCTGATCTCGACGCTGGCGCGCAGCACCGACGTGGCGCAGGGCGCCGCCTTCATGGTCTGGCTCGCGCTGCTCCTCTTCCTCGACCTGATCCTGCTCGGCATCATGATCCAGGGCCGCGTCGCCCCCGAGGTCGCGGTCAGCATCGCGCTGATCAACCCGCTGCAGGTCTTCCGCACCGCCGCGCTGGCCATGTTCGACCCGCAGCTGATCGTGCTCGGGCCGTCGGCCTACGTCATCCTCGACCTGTTCGGCGCCGCCGGCTTCAAGATTTACGCGCTGGTCTACCCGGTCCTGCTCGGCTCGCTGTGCGCGCTCGCCGGCTACCTGACCTTCCGCCGCAGCGATCTGCCGTAAGGAACGTTCCATGAAGAAACTGTTCGCCGCCGCATCCTTCGCCTTCCTCGCGCTCGGCGCGCTCGCCGGCGGCAATGCGCAGGCCGACGAAATGCCGTCGGCGGCGCCGTTCTTCGCGCTCGACATGAGCACCGCCGACGACAAACCGCTGGCCCTTGGCTCGCTGCGCGGCAAGCCGCTGATCGTCAATTTCTGGGCGCGCTGGTGCGGCCCCTGCCGCAAGGAGATTCCCGATCTCGCGGCGATGCACGCCAAGTACCAGGGCAAGGGCCTCGTCATCGTCGGCGTCGCCGTCGAGGACGCCGGCAACCGCGACAGCGTGCGCGACTTCGCCAAAGCCTACGAGATGAACTACCTGCTGCTGATCGGCGGCGTGCAGAAGAGCGTCGAGCTGATGCAGGCGACCGGCAATCCGAAATCCGGCCTTCCCTACACCCTGGTCATCGACCGCAACGGCAAGGTGGTGGCGAAAAAGCTGGGGGCGATGAGCCTCGCCGACATGGAAGCGGCGATCAAGCAGATCCTTTGACTTAGACTAAAGCATTGCGAAAGCGAACGGCGCAATCTTCGGTCTGCGCCGTTTTCATTTTGCGTCCCCGAACCTGAGCCTCGTTTGAGCGAATAGAGAAAAGCCCATGCGTAAAATCCTCGCCCTGCTGTCCGTCGTCCTCCTTTCCGCCTGCGCCACGCAGCCGCAAGTGCGCGGCACCGGCGACCTCGGTCTGGTCATCGAGCGCGCCAGCGGCCATGTGACGCTGATCGACACCAGCAAGCGCGCGCCCTACGCGCGCATCGCCGGGCTCGGCGACCTGTCGCACGCCTCCGCCGTCTATTCGCGCGACGGGCGCTACGCCTACATCTTCGGGCGCGACGGCGGCCTGACCAAGATCGACCTGCTCGAAGCGCGCATCGTCAAGCGCGTCATCCAGTCGGGCAACGCCATCGGCGGCTCGATCTCGCAGGACGGCCGCATCGTCGTCGCGCAGAACTACACGCCGGGCGGCATCAAGGCCTTCGACGCGGACACGCTCGAACTGCTCTCCGAAGTGCCGGCCGAATACGCGCCGGGCAAGTTCGCCAAGGTCGTCGGCCTCGCCGACCTGACCGGCAACCGCTTCGGCTACGCGCTGTTCGAAGGCGGCGAAATCCGCATCACCGACTTCAGCGACCCGCGCCGCCCGACGACGCAGCGCTTCCCGGCCGGCAACCAGCCCTACGACGGGCTCGTCACGCCGGACGGCCGGCACTACATGGCCGGCCTCTTCGGCGAGGACGGCATCGCGCTGCTCGACACCTGGAAGCCGGAGGCCGGCGCGCGCAAGATCCTCGAAAAGTACGGGCGCGGCGAAGAGAAGCTGCCGGTCTTCAAGATGCCGCACCTGCGCGGCTGGGCGGTGGCGCAGGGCAAGGCCTACCTGCCGGCGATCGGCCGCCACGAGGTGCTCGTCGTCGATACCGACAACTGGCGCGAAGTCGGCCGCATCAAGCTGCGCGGCCAGCCGGTGTTCGTCATGGCGCGGCCGGACGGGCGCCAGATCTGGGTCAACTACGCCTTCCCCGACAATTCCTGGGTCGAGGTGATCGACACGCTGACCGGCCAGGTGGTGCAGTCGCTGCAGCCGGGCAAGGCGATCCTGCACATGGAATTCACGCCGCGCGGCGAGCACGTTTGGCTCTCGGCGCGCGACGACAACAAGGTGCTGATCTACGACACCGGCAGCTTCGCCAAGGTCGGCGAGTTCGCCGCGCAGGCGCCGAGCGGCATCTTCTTCACCAGCCGCGCCAACCGCACGGGGTTCTGATGCACATGCTCGACGCGTCCGTCGGCGCCGGTACGGCCGGCGAGGGAGCCGGCGCCGGCATCGCGGCCATGGACTTCCGCCTGCTCAACGACTTCCAGCGCGACTTTCCGCTCTGCCCGGCGCCCTTCGCCGAACTGGCGGCCCGCCTCGGCGTCGCCGAGAGCGCCGTCCTGCGCGGCCTCGAACAGCTGCGCCGCGAGGGCAAGATCTCGCGCGTCGGCGCCGTCTTCGCGCCCAAGCGCATCGGCGCCAGCACGCTGGCGGCGATGGCCGTGCCGCCGGAGAAGCTCGGCGTCGTCGCCGAGGCGGTCAACCGCTTCCCCGAAGTCAATCACAACTACGAGCGCGAGCACCGCTACAACCTCTGGTTCGTCGTCACCGCCGGCTCGGAAGGGCGTCTGCAGGCCGCGCTCGGCGCCATCGAGCAGGCCGCCGGCTACCCGATCCTGAAGCTGCCGCTGGTGCGCGAATACCATATCGACCTCGGCTTCGCGCTCGACGGCAAGGGCGAGAAAATCCGCCCGGCGGCGCGCGCCGAAACCTTCGCCGCGCCGAGCCCGCTCGACGAACTCGAACGCCGCCTCGTGATGGCGCTGCAGGAAGGGCTGCCGCTCTTCATCCGCCCCTTCCAGGTGCTCGCCAGTCGCGTCGGCTGCGCCGAGAGCGAAGTGCTCGAACGCATTTCGCGCTGGTGCGAGGAGGGCGTCATCAAGCGCTTCGGCGTCGTCGTCCGCCACCGCGAACTCGGCTACACGGCCAACGCCATGCTCGTGCAGGACATCCCGGACGAACGCGTCGGCGAACTCGGCGAAGCCCTCGCGCGCGAACCCGGCGTCACGCTCTGCTACCAGCGTCCGCGCGTCGCGCCGGACTGGCCGTACAACCTGTTCTGCATGATCCACGGCCAGGCGCGCGGCGAGGTCGAGGCCAAGATCGCCGAGCTGCGCGCACGCCTCGGCCTGACCGACTGCGCGCACGACGTGCTCTTCTCGCTGACCCGCTTCAAGCAGACCGGAGCGCGCTATGCGTGAGGCCGCCCGGATAGAACTCGACGCCGTCGACCGCGCGATCATCGACCGCCTGCAGGGCGATTTCCCGATCTGCGAGCGCCCCTACCTAGAAGCCGCCGAGGTGCTCGGCATCGGCGAGGACGAACTGCTCGCCCGCCTGCGGCGCCTGCTCGACGCGCGCGTACTGACGCGCTTCGGCCCGATGTTCCAGATCGAACGCATGGGCGGCGCCTTCGTGCTCGCCGCGATGCGCGTTCCCGAGGCCGACTGGGAGCGCGTGCTCGCCGTCGTCAACGCCTTCCCGGAAGTCGCGCACAACTACCGGCGCACGCACGAACTCAACATGTGGTTCGTGCTCGCCACCGAAACGCCGGGCGGCATCGCCGACACCGTCGCGCGCCTCGAAGCGGCGAGCGGCCTGCCGGTCTATCCCTTCCCCAAGCTCAAGGAATACTTCGTCGAAATGAAGCTCGAGGTGCGCACATGAACGAGCGTCCGGACGCCGCCGCAATCGACGCGCCCGATTCGGACGAAGCGGGCGGCGAGGGCGGCACCTTCGCCCATCCGCTCGACCGCCGCCTCGTGCTCGCCACGCAGGGCGGCCTGCCGCTCGTCGCGCGCCCCTACCACGCCCTCGCCGAACAGCTCGGCGCGCCGGTCGAAGACGTCATGGCGCGCCTCGCCGCGATGCTCGAACGCGGCGTCATCCGCCGCATCGGCGCCGTGCCCAACCACTACGCCATCGGCTACACGGCCAACGGCATGAGCGTGTGGGACGTGCCCGACGAGCGCATCGACGAACTCGGCGCGCGCGTCGGCGGCCTCGCCTTCGTCACCCACTGCTACCATCGCCCGCGCAAGCTGCCGGACTGGCCGTACAACCTCTTCGCCATGGTGCACGGCGCCTCGCGCGAAGAAGTACAGGCCAAGGTCGCCGAAATCGCCGCGCTGCTCGGCCCCGCCTGCCGCGCGCACGACGTGCTGTTCTCGACACAGATCCTCAAGAAGACCGGGCTGCGCATCGGCGGGTGAGGGCGCGGTTTTGCCAGGTGCCAAGCGCGCCTGTTCGGGCCGCGCCGTATTCCCTTCGCAATAGCTCAATGATCGGGGCGCCAGCCCAGAGCCTCCTCAATGAAGACCCCAAAGCCTCAGCTTTGGACTTCGCTATCCCGGCGTGATGGCGCTCGCCACGGCAGCCAGCGTAACGTCCGACCCATTTTGAATATGCCGTTTAAGTTCGCGTGCTATAGTGCCCGGCGCACAAGCGGCCACGCATTCGCGGTGAGTCCGGCATCGCATCGGCAGAGAAATGGGTTATTGGACATGGCAAGCACCAGCAGACGAGCTGCTTTCTTGAAAATCAGTTCCTTAGGCGGAGATTCCAGATTATTGGTCAGTCCAATAATCTGTTTACTTCCCGTTTTGTCGTCGACATCACGTTAGCGAACACATCGTGCGCGGAATAATTGCCCTCGCATTACTCATGGTCACCGGCGGTTATGTGCTTGCGGACAATGTTGTTCCAGAGCTTAGTCGTAGAACTCTTATTCCTGTATCTGAGCTAGACGAGCTTCTCAGCGATTGCCAAAAAACTCAGCTCGCCATGAATATTTGTGCTGCCCGAGATTCAGTTGCCGCAGATATTAAAATGGATCGAATGCTTAGTCAGGCGCTGCTTTCAATCGATAAGAGTTGTCGCTTAGCATTAACGCAAGCGCAAATCAATTGGAAAAAGCATGTCGGTTTTGGCTGCGATCAAGAGGCGAATGCTGAGGCTGAAGATGGCTCAATGAGGCCAATGGTTTACAACTCTTGCATCGAAGCAGCCACCATCAAACGCACCAAAGAACTTGCAAAAATCAAGGCGTGTAAGAATGTTCGCTAACCCTACACTCAACCCCGCTCCCTTCGGTCACTGGACGCTGCGCGATAAAGCCGCGCAGCGCCGGTTAGTTTCACGTTAGGCATCGCAACAACCAACAGGAGGGAGTCCTATGCCGAAGCAGCCGAAGTCCGTTCGCTCACTCTCAATCTACGAGCCGACCATCCAACGCTTGGGCGGCTTTCGTGTCGTTCATCCGCTACCGAAAGACCCTGAACGGCTTCGCGAACTTGGTTTCGATTGCAACCCAACCGAAGGCGAGTCAATCGTCCCATCCCAAGTTGGCCCGGTCTCCACTTTCAATGCCAACGGACGGGAGATAGTCAGAAAGGACCTGCCGAAGGTCTCGCAGTCCCGTATGGTTTGGGCATCGTGGAATGACTGGCACGGGAATCCTCATTCCGGCATGCAGATTCGCTCACAACAGGTGTATCAGAAGGAGCTGATTCCTCCGCCCGAGGAGTACATCACTGTGATGCAGAGTGGGCCTGGGCTGGTGCTCGCGTCCCGAGCTCTGAGCAGGACAGTCGACAACGACGACAGGATCATTCATGTCATCAACCTCTTTCTCGAGTTGTTTGGAAGCCTCGAGATCACGTCGGTAGACCTTAAATCGGCGCAATCACTGAACGTCAAGCGGTTGAACTGGCGCATCCTTCCGCCAGGAGAGTTTCCATTCGAACGAGCCAAGAATGAGCTTTCCGAGTACCTAGCCCGCGTGGACGAGAGCGTTCGGCCTGTTGTTCAGTCGAGGATCAAATCAGTCACTCAATACAAGCCGGACTTTATGGCTGTCGGAGTCGGCGGTTTCCGAGAGTATGTGGTCTTCGGGTTCCAGTCGAAGAACATCTATGTGCTTGAAAGTCCATCCCTTGGAAACGCCACATATGTCTTCAGGAACAACTGGGCTGATGTTTCGGCTCTGTCAAAGAAGGAGATTCTCGATGGAGCACTCCACGAAGCTCGACTCGTTCACAACCACCGTTGGACCGGTGCGCTACGTCAAGCGATCACTGGAAAGTAGCAGCGGCAATGCCTAACCCTTCCATCGAGAGGACTCGCCCCGGCAAGCCGGGTCGAGCCTCTCATGTCAAACGCTGGGCTTCTATCTGAGAAACCACACATGGCTGACGGCATAACATTATTTGTTGTAATCCTGTTGATCTATGTAAGCCTCTTGACAGTGCAGAAAGCTCGCCAAAAATCGTCCTGGGGAAGACTGTTCCAAAAAGGAGATACGTGGTTTGTTATCAATTTATCCATCTCAGTTGTCGTGGCAATTCCCGTTTCACGGAGTATCACAAAATTTTTCATGTGACTCGCCGGATTATCTTCTGCCCAACCCATCATTCCATCGGACCTGCGCAAAAAGCCGCGCAGGCCGGTGAATTCAAACGTTAGCCCACACACCCGTGCCCAAGATTGTTCCGGAAATTCTTAGGGATCACATTCTTCCGTTCAACTGGGATGTGCGGAAAGTATGGGCGCTCGAAGCGGAGATTCTTCACATTCCCCATGCCGAGTTTGCTTACCTCTTGGAGTTACCGCTCTGGTCTTCGGTCCCCAACCAAGGCTTGCTGTTCGACATCTGTCCAATCGAAGTCATCCGAAATCCCGACGCTTCGATCTATCAGACCCAACGCCTACATCAGGTAGACCTTATCTATCCGATAGATATATTGCGTTTTCAAGGCCGGCCGTGGGTTCTTGATGGAGTTCACAGGATCGCCAAACACTTTATCCTCAACAGTTTCACACTTCCTGCCCGCTTTCACGATGAAAAGATCATTCCTGCAATCAGTGTGGGCTAACCTCTCATTCCACCGGACCTGCGCGAAAATCCGCGGAGGCCGGTGAATTCAAACGCTAGGCATCATGTCCAAACTTCGATTAAGCGTTATCGCATTGGCGGTATTCGTTCTCGGAGGCATCGCCGGAGGCGGTGCCATGATGTGGGGATTCAACGATTTTTTATTCCATTCAGAATCCATTTCCCGCACGAGCTCCGAGGCAAAAATCAGAATTTCAGTGCTGAACGCATTGCGAGAAAACAAAACAGACAGGGCGGTGTCTCTTCTCGAAACGATTTTGGATTTTGATTTGATCGGTTTAAGTGTTATTCCACCAGACAGGCTGGATGATGAGACGATTTGTATAGTTCAACAAGCGTCCGAGTATCGAGAAAAATATCCACGCGCCTCGAATTTTCCGGAAACAGACGCGCAGGTATCTGCATTCTTGCAAAAGCACCGTAGTTGCGCTTCCAAATAGCCACTAGGGCAGATGCCGATCAAATGAAAAAGGCCGGGTTTCCCCGGCCTTTCCGTTTCGCATCCGATGAGGTGTCCCGCTGCCTACTTCAAAACGAAACGCACCGTGACTGCCGGCTTGCCGGGCAAGGCGACGCGGGCGACGGCCTTAGCGCCGGGCGGCGTCTTGTCCGGCGCGCATTCGCCGCACTCGAAGCGCTGGCCGGCGGCTTTCAGGTCGAATTCCTTTTTCTTGGTGCCGACCAGGAGGGTCAGGCGGGCGCTGCCGCCGGCGACGTCGAGCGGCTTGCCGTGGTCGCGCAGGTGGAGCTGGACGGGGCCTTTCCCTTCCGGGCCGACGACGAGTTCGTAGTCGATGTCCTTGACCTCGCTGACGACGCCGCCGTGCAGCGGGGCGTGCGCATGGGCGTGGTCGTGGGCGTCGGCCGCGTAGAGCGGCGGGGCGGCGGTGAGGAGCAGGGCGGCGAGCAGGGGGAGGGCTTTCATGGTTTCTCCTTGGCTGGGTTCATGGGTTCGTGAGGCGGTGATCGAGATTGCCGGTGCCGGGCTACAGCGCGCCGGCGTCGCGGTCGGCCATCAGGCGTTCGGCGTCGGCGCGGCCGAACAGCCAGAACATGGCCGGGGTCAGGAAGGTGTCGAGCAGCGTCGAGCTGATCAGGCCGGAGAAGATGACCACGGCCACCGGATGCAGGATCTCGGTGCCCGGCCGTTCGGCTTCGAAGAGCAGCGGCGCCAGCGCGAAGGCGGTGACGAGCGCCGTCATCAGGACCGGCGAGAGCCGTTCGAGCGAGCCGCGCAGGATCATCGCCCGGTCGAAGCGCTCGCCTTCCATGCGCATCAGGTTGATGTAGTGGCTGACCTTGAGGATGCCGTTGCGCACCGAGATGCCGGCCAGCGTGATGAAGCCGATCAGCGCCGCCACCGACAGCGGTTGCCCGGACAGCCACAGGCCGAGCACGGCGCCGATCAGGGCGAGTGGGATGTTGGCCATGATCAGCGCCGACAGGCGGATCGAGCGGTAGCGGTTGTAGAGCACGGCGAACATCAGCGTCAGCGAGACGACCGAGAGCAGGCCGACGAGGCGCGAGGCTTCCTCCTGCGCCTGGAACTGCCCGCCGAGCGTCAGGAAGTAGCCGGCGGGGAGCCGCGTTTCGGCGAGCACGCGGCGGATGTCCTCGACGATTTCGGAGAGCGCGCGGCCCTGCGCGTTGGCCGAGATCACGATGCGCCGCTTGCCGTCGTCGCGGCTGATCTGGTTGGGGCCGTCGCTGTCCTCGATGCTGGCGATGCGCGAGAGCGGAATGCGCCCGCTCGGCGTTTCGAGCAGGATGCGTCCGAGGCCTTCGAGCGAGCGCGCCGATTCCGGCAGGCGCACGACGAGGGAGAAACGCCGGTTGCCCTCGACGATCTGCGCCACCTTCTCGCCCTCGACGAGGCTCTGCAGCGCCGCCATGATCTGCGGCGTCGGCACGCCGTACTGCGCTGCCGCCGCGTAGTCGACGCGCACCTTGATCTGCGGCGTCAGCACCTGCTTCTCGATCTCCAGGTCGGCGATGCCGGGGATGCCGGCGAGCCGCGCGCGCAGGGCGTCGGCCTCGCCGCGCAGGGTGTCGAGGTCGTCGCCGAAGAGTTTGACGGCGATCTGCGAGCGGACGCCCGAGAGCATGTGGTCGATGCGGTGCGAGATCGGCTGCCCGACGGCGACGGCGGCCGGCAGGTTGGCCAGCCGGCCGCGGATGTCGGCGACGATCTCGGCCATCGGGCGGCTCTGCTCGGCGGCCGGGCGCAGGCCCACGTCGAGTTCGCTGACGTGCACGCCCTCGGCATGCTCGTCGAGTTCGGCGCGCCCGCTGCGGCGGCCGACGTGCGCCACTTCCGGGACGCCGGCGACCAGCCGCTCGGCCTGCTGCGCCAGCGCCGACGATTCGGCGAGCGTGACGCCGGGGTTGAGGCGCAGGCCGACCAGCAGCGTTCCCTCGTTGAACGGCGGCAGGAAGGTCTTGGGGAAGAAGGGAACGGCGACGGCGGCCAGCAGCACCGCGACGCAGCCCGCCGCGACCGCCGCCCGCGGCCGTTCCAGCACGGCCTGCAGGGCGTTCCGGTAGGCGCGCTTGAGCCAGGCGAGCAGGCGCGTGTCGCCGTGCTCCAGCGACTTCATGCGCGGCAGCAGGTAGAAGGCGAGCACCGGCGTCACCGTCACCGAGACGACCAGCGAGGCTAGCGTGGAGACGATGAAGGCGATGCCGAGCGGCACGAACAGGCGGCCTTCCATGCCTGGCAGGGCGAACAGCGGCAGGAAGACGAGGACGATGATGATCGTCGCGTAGAGGATCGCCGAGCGCACCTCCATCGTCGCCCGCGCGACCAGTTCGAGCGGATGCAGGCGGTGCTCGGGATGCCGCACGCGCTCCTCCTTCAGGCGCCGCAGCACGTTCTCGACGCCGACCACGGCGTCGTCCACCAGCCCGCCGATGGCGATGGCCAGGCCGCCCAGCGTCATCGTGTTGATCGACAGCCCGAAGTACTTGAAGACCAGCGCCGCGCACATGATCGATACCGGAATGGCGGTCAGCGCGATCAGCGTCGGGCGCAGCGTGCCGAGGAAGAAGAAGAGGATGACGGCGACGAAGACCGAGGCGCCGATCAGCTTGCCCTGCAGCGTGTCGATCGAGGCCTCGATGAAGCTCGCCTGGCGGAAGGTGACGCGCGGCGCCGCCATGCCTTCCGGCAGCGATTTGCCGAGTTCGTCGAGCGCCGTCTCGATGGCGCGGGTGAGCGCGATGGTGTCGGCGGTCGGTTGCTTCTGGATGCCGAGGATCACCGCCGGCGCACCGGCGAAGCCCGCATCGCCGCGCTTGATCGCCGGCGCGAAGCTGACTCCGGCGATCTGGCGCAGCAGGATGGGCTGGCCGTTGCGCGCGGTCAGCGCGAGGTTGCTCAGGTCCTCCAGACGCGAACTGCGCCCGAGGTGGCGGATCAGGTATTCGCGCCCGTTGAGTTCGAGAAAGCCGCCGGAGGTGTTGGCCGAATAGCCTTTCAGCGCGTCCTCCAGCTGCGCCTGGGTGATGCCCAGCTCGGCCATGCGGGCGGTGTCCGGCTGCACCTGGAACTGCCGCACCTCGCCGCCGATCGGGATCACCTGCGCGACGCCGGCGATCGCCATCAGGCGCGGGCGCAGCACCCAGTCGGCGTATTCGCGCACCTGCATCGCTGAGAGAACAGGGGCCGGAGGGGGACCTCCCCGGCCCGCGCTTTCGCCGCCATTCGCCTGCGGTGCCGGCGCCGCGCCGATCGGAATGGCGACCTGCATGATCTCGCCCATCACCGAGCTGATCGGGCCGATCCGCGGCACGACGTTGCCCGGCAGGCTCTCGCCGGCGGCGGAGAGGCGTTCGGCGACCATCTGCCGGGCGCGGAAGATTTCCGAATCCCAGTCGAAGGTCACGTAGACGAAGGACAGGCCGGCGCTCGATACCGAGCGCACGGCCTCGACGCCGGGCAGGCCGGCCATCGCGGTTTCGAGCGGGAAGGTGATCAGCTGCTCCACTTCCTCGGCGGCCATGCCGCCCGCTTCGGTCATCACCGTCACGGTCGGCTTGTTGAGGTCGGGGAAGACGTCCACCGGCGTGCGCGAGAGCGTGTACGCTCCGTAGGCCATCAGCACGAGGCTGGCGATGATGACCAGCAGGCGGTTGCCCAGGCTGTTGTCGAGTAGCCACTTGAACATGGTCAGTCCTCCCGCCCGGTCGGGGAGAGGGAGTTCGTTGCGCGTCGCATCGTCGTCTCCCTCAGCGGATCTGGTTGATCAGGCCGGCGGCGCGCACGGCGACCCGGTCGCCGGGCTGCAGGCCCGACGTCACCGCGACGCTGACGCCGTCGAGCGGCTCGACCGTCACCGGGCGCGGCTCGAAGCGTTCCGGCGCGGTCTTCACCCAGACGATGGTCCGGTTCGCCGGGTCCTTCATCAGCGCGGCGGCGGGAACGGCCATGCCGCGCACCGTGCTGCGCGTGTGCACGAAGACCTGGACGGCCTGCCCGACGGCCAGTCGGGAGAGCGCCGCGCCTTCGCCGCCGAAGGTCAGCGGCAGGGCCTGTTCGCGCAGGCTGCGGGCGACGCCGAGCAGGCGCAGCGGCTGCTTCTGCCCGCCGACGGCGACGAAGGCCGCCGCGATGTCGTCGGCGACGCCGAGATCGAAGGCCAGCGCCTCGATCAGCAGGCGCTCGGGATTGACGATTTCGAAGAGAACGTCGCGGGCCTCGACGACCTGCCCGGAGACCACGTTCGCCGAGGCGACGACGCCGCTCACCGGAGCGCGCAGCTGTTCGTTGGCAACGGCGGCCTCGGCTTCCTCGATCGCCTTGCGCGGCACCGTGTCGGCCAGCTCGCGCATGCGGCGCAGGCGGCTTTCGGCGAGCGAGCGGCTGTGGCCGCCGACTTCCGGCGTCACGTAGGCGAGCACCTCGCCCTTGCGTACGGCCTGCCCCGGCAGCGGCAGGCCGCGCGGTCCCGGCGCGACGCGCCCGGCGACCATGGCCTGAACGCGGCCGCCGGCGTTGGGGTCCATGCGTACCTTGCCGGCCAGTTCGAGCGTGCGCGGCAGCTCGCCGGCGCTCACCGGCTGCGTGCGCACGTCGATCTGGCGCTGCGCCGGCTTGGGCAGGAAGACGCTGCCGTCGGGCTGGCGTTTCGGGCCGTTGCCGGTGGCGGCGGGCGGCGCGTCGCCGTGATCGTGGCCGGGACCGGCGTGCGCCAGCGGGGCGGCGAGCGCGGCGACGGCGGCGCCCAGCAGGAGGCCGCGCGCGAGGGCGCAAAGGCGGGGGAGAAGGCGGGTCGGCAGGTGCGGCTTCATGCTGCACCTCCGCCGATCCGGGCGTGCGCCTGGCGCCGGCGGCGCAGGGCGGCGAACAGGAGCAGCCCGCCGCCGCCGGCGGCCAGCCAGGCGGCGTAGCGCAGCGGACCGTGGGCGCCCGGCGCGGCGGCGTCGGCGTGGGCGTCGTCGTGAATGTCTAGCTCGCCGGCGAGCAGGTCGCTCGTCGCGCCGGCGACGACGGTCGCCGCGACGGAGAGGACGCCCGGCGCGAGCGCCGTCTCCAGCCGGCCTTCGAATTGGCCGGCGCCGTGGGCGCTGACGGGAACGCTGCGGCCGTCCACTTCGAGTTCGAGGCGCGCGTCGCCGACCGGGCTGCCGTCGGCGAAATGGTCGAGGTAGAGGTCGATGCGCCGGTCGTCGACGACGCCGACCAGCTCGAAGGCGTCGGAAGCGATGGCGAAGCGCGGCAGAACGGTGCCGGTGGCGGCCGGCGCGCTGTCGTGGCCATGGTCGTCGCCGGCGAGGGCCGGCGCCGCGCAGGCGGCGAGCCAGAAGGCGCAGCCGAGGGCGCGCAGGGGGAGGCGGGTGCTCATGTGTGGGTTCCTCATTGCTGTTCGGGGAGCAGGCCGAGGGCCTGACGCAGGGCGGAAACGGCGGCGGCCAGATCGATCCGGACGCGGGTCGCCTGGCGCTCGGCCTCGAAGGCTTCGAGTTCGATGCGCAGCCGGGTCGGCAGGTCGGTTTCGCCCAGGCGGAAGGATTTTTCGAAGAAGCCGCGCGCCTCGCGGGCCAGCTCGGCGCGTTTATCGGCGGCCTGCAGCTGCGTTTGCGTCGCGGCGACGCGCGCGCGCGCGGCGTCCAGCTCGGCGGCCAGCCTGTCCTGTTCTAGGCGCAGCAGTTCCTCGCTTTCGAGCGCCTCGGCGCGGGCCTGGCCGACCCGCGCGCGGTAGCGGCTTTCGGAGCCGAAGGGAATGCGCACGCCGAAGGTGAAGGTCTGCTGCGCCGCGTCGGCGAAGTTGCCGCGGTCGCGCGTGGTGGCGAGCAGCAGCTCGGGGTTGTCGCGCGTCTGGGCGTTCGCCAGATCGGCGGCGCGGCGCGCCAGCTCGGCTCGGTCGGAGAGTTCGCGCAGCGCCGGGTGGCCGGCGTCGGGCGCCGGGCGCTCGGCGGGCGGCGTCGGCAGCATGGCTGGCGCGATGCGCTCGGCCGCGGCGGCGTCCGGCAGCATTCCGGTCAGGCCGCGCAAGCGCTGCGCGGCGGCGGCCAGGGCGCTGGCGCTTTCGGCCAGCGCGGCCTCGGCGCCGGCTGCGGCGCCGGCGGCCTGATGCTGGTCGGCGCGCGCGAGGTCGCCGGCCGCGACGCGTTTGGCGACGTCGGCGGCGAGGCGCTGGGCGTTGTCCAGGCGGGCCTGCGCCAGCGTCCGTTCGCTGCGCGCGCGCTGCCAGTCCCACCAGGCGTCGCGCACGGCGGCGGCGGTGCGCAGCTGCGCGGCCGAGGCGCGGCTGTCGACGGCGGCGCCTTCGGCGTCGGCCAGCGCCGCGCTGCGCGCGCGCTCGTCGGGCAGCCACAGGCGCACGCTGAGGCCGGCGACGACCTCGCGGCTGCCCTGGTTCTTGGCGAGCCGGTCGGATTTGTCGGACAGTTCGAGCGACGGCGCGCCGGCGATCCACTGCTCGGCGATCTGGCGGCGGGCGGCGGCGGCGTCGCGCCGCAGGGCGAGCGAGCGGGCTTCGGGCTGGCGCGCCCAGGCGGCGTTGAAGGCCTGTTTCAGGCTGGCCGGCGCGCCGGCGGCGGCCGGCGGCTGCGCCAGGGCGGCGGGCGCCCAGGCCAGGAGCGGGCAAAGCAGGGCGCAACGCAAGGCGCGCCACGCCGCGCGGGGCGTGCGCGGGGTGTTCGGGTGTTGCGGTTCATGCGGGATGCGGGACATCCGATTCTCCAGTGATCGAAGGGGACACGGGGAATCGGCGGGGTGACGCACGGCCGGAGGCCGGCAGCGTTGCGTCGGTAGCCGGGCGGCTCAGGCCGCCACGGTTACGGAAGGGATGCGCGAGAAATTCCGGGAGTGCAGAAAACGCAGCGGAAAGTGCAGCAAACGCGGATCGCCCCGCCGATCAGGCGAGGTCGATCCAGTTGGGGCGTTCGGGCTGGGCGTCGGGCGGCGCGGCGGGGCTGGCGGGGAACCAGGGAATTGCGAAGGAGCTCGCGGCGAGGGCCGGCAGCGCGGCGAAGTCCGGGAGCGCGGCGACGCTGGCGGCGTGGCAGGCCGAGCAGTCGCTGTCGACGGCGCCGAGGACGTTCCCCTTGGGCGTCTCGTGCTCGCCGGCGTCGCCGGGATGGGTTTCGTGCTGGTGGTTGTGGTGCCCGAAGTGCTTGGCCGCCGCGCCCGTCTCGTGCTGGCAATAGCCGCCCACCGCCGCCCAGGAGAACTGGAACGGCAGCAGAACGAGAAGGAGGGTGGCAAGCCAGCGGCGCATGGGCGGGAATTCTAGCAGCGAAGCGGCGGATTCTCCAGCCCGGAGGGAAAATGCTTTGCCGCTTGCCGCTTGCCGCTTGCCGCTTGCCGCCAGCGATCAGCCGCCAGCGGCTCGGCGCGTGGCCGGACGGATGCCGCGCCTCACATGCCGAGCGAGGCGAGCAGATCGTCGTGGTCGCTCGCCTTTGGCGCCTGCGGCGCGGGCGCCGGTTTCGCACCGCCGGCCTGGGCGATCAGTTCGTCGGGGTCGGGCGCTTCGTTCGGTTCGAAGTCGTAGAGCTTGATGAACTCGGTGCGGTCGATCGCCAGTTCGAGGTAGAAGATGTTGTTGCGGCCGGTGTAGAAGGTTACGCGGCGGGCTTCGGGCTGGTCGAGGTGGGTATCGACGCTGAGCATCACCTGCTTGTTGAGGACCAGCATCTTCGGCTGGTTCTGCGTGATGTGGGTCTGCAGTTCGCGCGCCACCTTGCCGGTGAAGTCGCCGACGATCTGGTTCATCAGCTCGCCCATGACGTTGCTGACCTCGTCCGAGGTGTGCGAGGCGGCCAGCCCGTCCTTGGCCATGCCCATGTTCAGCATGTAGCTCTCGTACAGTTCCATCGCCGCCTGCGACGAGAAGTTGATGACCACGAGGCCGGAGAAGCCGCCGTCGAACAGGACGAAGCAGCCGATGTCCGGCTTCAGGCAGGTCTTGGTGATCCGCTGCACCATGCCGGAGTAGTGGATCTGGCTCTGGGTCGCGAGCGTGAGGACCTTGCTCACGGAATTGCACAGGCTCGTCAGCAGGTCTTCGGTACCGAATACAACGGGGTTCTCTTGCGTGCGCATTTCTGAAATGGTCCTACAGTAGGAAATAGCCACTTGTATAACATATTCCCCGAAGGGGTATGGCGTCGGTCGTTGAAAGATGTCCCGGCCGGCGGATCGCGGGCGCGGCGGAACGCGCGGCGCGATCCGCCGCGGAAGCGGATGCGCCGATCAGTGCCGGCGCGCCACGAGTTCCCGCAGCGGCGGCGGCAGCAGGTTCCGCAGGCGCGCGGTGATGGCTTTCTCGTGGCGTTGCCAGACGATGCCGGCGTAGATGACGCCGAGGCCGATGGCGGTGAGGACGAAGGGGAAGATCAGGCTGTCCTTGAAGACGCCGTGCGCGAGGTGGCCGACGTAGCCCGCCGCGCCCAGCCCGCCGAAGACGGCGAAGACGCGCCGCGCGAGCGTTGCGCCGACGACGATCATCAGGAGGTTGATGCAGAGGTAGAGGAACTTGCTCAGTTCGCTGTCCGAGTTCATCGTGGACAGGCCGCCCCAGAACGCGACGACGCCGAAAAGATAGAGCCAGAACGCATAGTCCTTGTCGTGCCTGCTGCGGACGTCGACCCAGAAGGCGAGCAGCGCGATGAGCAGGCCGAACCACAGGGAAACGAGGCGCCTGAGTTCCCAGGTCGCGTCCGCCGCGCCGAAGAGGAAGGGCGTCAGGTCCATGCTCATGTACCAGAGCGTCGCGGCAAGCGGCATGACGAGGAAGGGCAGGGGATAGCGCCAGAGCATCGCGGCGCCGGCGGCGAGCGTAGCCAGTTCCATGAACATCCAGCGCCAGTCGATGTAGGCATGGTAGTCGCGATAGACCCGGCCATCGGCCCACCAGCCCAGGGCAAGCTGCAGTCCATAGACCGCCAGCGGCGTCAGCGCGACGACGAAGACCGCCGTGATGCCGGCGGGAATCGGCTGGCGCAGGCGCTTGAGAAGGAACTCGGTGAGCCACAGTCCGGCCGCCGCGTAGACGAGGGCGATGGAGAACAGCCCCCAGCCGCCGAAGCGCTCCCAGCCCAGGGTCATGAACAGGCTCATCGCGCCGATGGCGATCAGCCCGCCGAGGTAGTAGAGGATGTGCGTGAAGCGGAAGGCCGGCGTGTTCATCCCGCGCATCTGGAGGAATTCCCACAGGCGTTCGGCCTGCTCGTCGCTGACCAGACCGTGCTCGACGGCTTCCTTGAGCGTGCTGCGATTCAGTTCCATGGTCGTTCCGGTTGGGTGGCGCTTGTCGGTGGAGATGCGGGCGTTTTCGGGCTTCCGGCGCTTGCCGGAGCGGCCGCGGGGGCTTCCGGATTGTAGGGCGGAGCCGCGCGATGTCAATCGTTTGGCATGAACGCGGCGGGCGCCGGCCCGCAGGAAACGCCCGGGGCGGCGACGGCCGCTTCGGCGGGTATTTCCCGCGACCTGCGCAAGGTATGCGCCCGGAGGCGCGTCAGGCGCTTGCGGGGGCCGTCAGCGGCAGGCTCAGCGTGAAGACGGCGCCGGGGCGGGCGTCTTCCGGCTCCAGCGTGACGTCGCCGCCGTGGCGCCGGGCGAGATCGCGGGCCAGGTGCAGGCCGAGTCCGGCGCCGGGAACGCGCTGGTCCGCCGCGCTGCGGAAGAACTTGTCGAAGATCCGCTCGCGGTCGGCGGGCGCCACGCCCGGCCCCCGGTCTTCGACCCGGACCGCGATCTTGCCGGGGAGCGCGTCGGCCTGCAAGCGGACGGTCACCGTGGAGTCCTCCGGCGAATACTTGAGCGCGTTGCCGACCAGGTTGGAGAGCGCGATGTCGAGCAGGTGCCGGTCGCAATGGGCCCAGAGCGGCGTTTCGGGCAGGATCAGGCGGATGCGCGGGGAAGATTGCGCGCCCTTGTCGCCGTAGCTTTGCAGAAGCGATTCGCGCAGGTCGACGGGCGCGGCGTGCAGGACGAGATCGGAGGCGACGAGCCGGTCCTCGGTCAGACAGTTGTCGAGCAGGGAAAGCAGACGCGTCGTGGCGCGGCGAATCTTCGCCAGCCGCGCCGCCCATTCCGGCTGCTGCAGTTCCAGCTTGCTGCCGAGGCGTTGCGCGGTGGTGTCGATGATGGCCAGGGGGGCGCGGAATTCGTGCGACAGCATCGAAACGAACTGGCGCTGCGTCGCCAATGCCCCGCGAACGACCGCCTGCGCCTGGAATTCCTGGCGGGAAAGGCGTTCGTGGCGATACGCGGCCAGACTGCCGAAAGCGTTCGTGAAAATCAGCGACAGGATCAGGGTCACCATGTCGGAGGCGTTCATAGTGCCGATTTCCAGAGCCAGCAGGACGAACGCGAGAGTCGCCGCCAGCGCGACCGCGGTGGCGTTCAGGACGGCGTTCGGGATGAAGAGGTAGACCACGAGCAACATGATGCTCATCGACATGCCGTGCCAGTGGATTTCGGCGGGCCGGTGCGCGATGACGAGCATGAAGGTGGAGAAGGCGACGATTTCCGCCGCCGTCGCCGCATACCGGGGCAGCGCGGTCGAAAGCGGATTGTGGGCGACCAGATAGAGGCCGACGGCGACGCTCAGCGCGACCAGCAGGCGCGCCAGCAGCAGAAGCTGCGTGGTGGCGTTGTAGCCGAGCGCGGCGAGGTCGGTCAGCCAGAAGGCGAGCTCGAAGAACGCCCCGAAACACAAGGTGATGCGGAGCTGGCGCTGCGTTCGTGCCAGGCGATGCCGCTGGAACTCGGCTTCGATGCCCGGGTGGCGGAAGGTGCCGGTGCAGGGCGTCAGCGAGAAGTCGGAAATTTCTGCGTTACGCGATACGTCTTTCAATAGGAATCCCCGCGGTTCTTCCGTTGCGTTTTTGCGGACGCTGCCGAAATGCAGCGGGGCTCCGCACCTGTCATATCGATAACGGCAGGTTTCCGCCGAAATTCAGTTCACGGGCGGAAGTGCCGGGGGCTTGGGGGTTCTGCAAAAGCATGGATGCGCCGGTGCCAACGACGCCGGCCGTGCCGATGCGCGGGCCGGTGTTGCCGGGCGCTTCCTGCCGCGGCAGATGCGCAATAAAAAAGCCCCGGCGCACGGCCGGGGCTTTCGTTTGGCGCGAAGGCCGTTCAGTCGCCGGCGGCGCGCCGGGCGATGTGCGCCAGCGCCTCTTCGACCTGATCGATCAGGATCAGGCACAGGTCGCCGGCCTGCAGGCCTTGCAGGGCGGTGTCGATGGCCAGGAACTCGCCGTTGATCTCTTGCACGTGCCGCGTGCGCTTGGCGTTCTTCAGGCCGTCGCGCAGCAGGGCGATCACTTCGCCGTCGGCGCGGCCGCGCTGGCACTGGTCCTGGTAGAGCACGACCTCGTCGAAGGCGTCGCCGAGGATTTCGGTCTGCTCGCGGATGTCCTGGTCGCGCCGGTCGCCGGCGCCGCTGATGACGACCGCGCGCTTTTTCGCCGGCATGCCGTCGATGGCGTTGACCAGTGCCAGGATGGCGTCCGGGTTATGGCCGTAGTCGGCGATCAGGGTGGCGCCGCGATAGTCGAACAGGTTGAAGCGGCCGGGCGCGCTCTGCGCGTCGTTCACGAAGCCGGCGAGGCCGGCGCGGATCGTCGCCCAGGGCAGGCCGAGCGCCCAGCCGGCGCCGGTCGCGGCCATCGCGTTCTCGATCTGGAAGCCGATCGTGCCGCGCCCGGTGACCGGGATGTCGACGAGCGCGATGCGCTCCTCGAAGCTGCCTTCGCAGGCGACGATGGCGTCGCCGTCGAGGTAGACGACGCGCTTGCCCTGCGCGCGGTGCATGGCCATGGTCGGCAGGTTCGGGTCGCGGGCGAAGAAGATGATCTGCCCGGGGCAGGCGTGCGCCATGGCGACAACCATCGGGTCGGCGGCGTTGAGCACGGCGGTGCCGGTCTTCGGCGTCACGTTCTGCACGATGACGCGCTTGACCACCGCGAGGTCCTCGACGGTGCTGATGTAGGAGAGGCCGAGGTGGTCGCCCTTGCCGATGTTGGTGACGACGGCGACGTTGCAGCGGTCGAAGCCGAGGCCCTCGCGCAGCACGCCGCCGCGCGCCGTTTCGAAGACGGCGGCGTCGACGTCGGGGTGCAGCAGGACGTTGCGCGCGCTCTTCGGGCCGCTGCAGTCGCCGGTGTCGATGCGCCGGCCTTCGATGTAGACGCCGTCGGTGCTGGTCATCCCGACGCGCTGGCCGTTCTCGCCGAAGATGCTGGCGATCAGGCGCACGGTGGTCGTCTTGCCATTGGTGCCGGCGACCGCGACGACCGGGATGCGGCCGTCTTCGCCGGGCGCGAACATGTTGTCGACGATTGCTTCGCCGACCGCGCGTCCCTTGCCGAACGAGGGCTGCAGGTGCATGCGCAGGCCCGGCGCGGCGTTCACTTCGACGATGCCGCCGCCCTGCTCGGCGAGCGGGCGCAGGATGCTGTCGCAGACGATGTCGACGCCGGCGATGTCGAGGCCGACGGTGAGCGCGGCGGCGATCGCCTGCGCGGCGAATTCGGGATGCACGTCGTCGGTGACGTCGGTCGCCGTGCCGCCGGTGGACAGGTTGGCGTTGTTGCGCAGGACGACGCGCTGGCCGCGCGCCGGCACCGAGTCGGCGCCGAGGTTCTGCAGCGCGAGGCGGGCGAGGGCGATGTCGTCGAAGCGGATCTTGGTCAGCGAGGTGGCGTGGCCGGTGCCGCGGCGCGGATCGCTATTCACGATGTCGACGAGTTCGCGCACGGTATGCACGCCGTCTCCGATCACCTGCGGCGGGTCGCGCCGGGCGGCGGCGACCAGCTTGTTGCCGACGACCAGCACGCGGTAGTCGTGGCCAGGCAGGAAGCGTTCGACGAGCACGTCGTCGCTGACCTCGGCGGCGGCGGCGTAGGCCGCCTCGACCTGCTCGCGCGTCGTGAGATTGACCGAAATGCCCTTGCCCTGGTTGCCGTCCTGCGGCTTGACGACGACGGCGCCGCCGATCTCGGTGGCGGCGGCCCAGGCGTCCGCGGCGTCCGAGACCGGGCGGCCGAAGGGCACGGCAACGCCGGCGGCGTGCAGCAGCGTCTTGGTCAGTTCCTTGTCCTGCGCGATGGCTTCGGCGACGGCGCTGGTCAGGTCGGTTTCGGCGGCCTGGATGCGGCGCTGCTTGCTGCCCCAGCCGAACTGCACCATGCTGCCCTGCGTCAGGCGGCGGTAGGGAACGTTGCGCGCCACGGCGGCCCACACGATGGAGCCGGTCGAGGGGCCGAGGCGCACGTCCTCGTCGAGCTCGCGCAGGCGATGCAGGGCGTCGGCCAGATCGAAGGGGGTGTCGGCGGCGGCGGCCTGGCACAGCTGTTCGGCGAGTTCGAGCGCGAGGCGGCCGACCTCTTCTTCGCTGTATTCGACGACGACCTGGAAGACGCCGGCCTCGAGCGTCTGCGCCGAGCGGCTGAAGGTCACCGGGCAGCCGGCCTGCGCCTGCAGGCCGAGCGTGGCGAATTCCAGCGCGTGCGCCATGGAGACGGCTTCGTCGTGGCCGGCCGGCTGGAGCAGGGCGATTTCGGGGAAGCGCTCGCGCAGGCGCGCTTCGAAGCCGGCGATGCCGCCGATCTCGCATTCGGCCGGCGTGCAGGTGACGATGGCCTCGATGGCGGTATGCCGGCTCCACAGGTTGGGGCCGCGCAGGGCCCGGATGCGTGAAACTTCCATGAACGGTTTTCCTCTGTCTCTCGATGGGGAGCGGGCCGCGCGGGCCCGCCGCCGCAATATGTCAGCCTGGCTGTCCGGGGTTGTAGGTGGCGATGCCGGCGCGCATCAGGTCGTCGGACAGGCCGAGCGCCCAGGCGGCGGCGACGGCGGCCAGCACGTTGTCGGTCTGGTGCGCGTCGAACTTGCCCGCGGCGTCGCCGGCGGCCAGCGGCGACGCGGTCAGCGGCAGCAGCGGGCGCTGTTCGGCGCCGGTGGCGAGCACGATGCTGCCGTTGTAGGCGAACACGGCGCGGCCGCCGCCGGCGCGGTGCGCGGCGACGGTGTCGTTGTCGTGGCTGGCGAAGTAGATCACTTCGCCGTCGCACAGCGGGGCCATCTCGATGCACAGCGGGTCGGCGGCGTTGAGCACGGCGGCGCCCTGCGGCAGGACGACGTCGATCTGCGTGCGCAGGATCGAGAAGACCTTGTCCGGGTCTTCGACGTAGAAACGGCCGAGGTGCTTCTGCGGATCGACGTTGGTCACCACGCCGACCTGGCAGCGGTCGTAGGCGAGGCCGTCGCCGAGGATGACGTCGCTGCCGTTCTCGAACACGGCGGCGTCGACCTGGCGGTTCTTCAGTGCCCGGTGGGCGGAGCCCCAGGTGGCGCGGTCGCCCTTCTCGACCTGGCGCTGGTCGAGGTAGAGGCCGTCGCTGCAGGCCAGCCCGGTGCGCTTGCCGGACAGCGTGAGCAGGTGGGCCACGAGGTGGGCCACCGTCGTCTTGCCGTAGCTGCCGGTGATGCCGACCAGCGGGATGCGGCCGTCGCTGCCGTTCGGGAACAGGTGCTCGGCGATCGCCTGTCCGACCGGACGCGGCTTGCCGACCGCCGGCTTGATGTGCATCAGCAGGCTGGGGCCGGCGTTCACTTCGACGATGGCGCCGCCCTGCTCGTCGAGCGGGCGCGAGATGTCGTCGCAGACGAGGTCGATGCCGGCGATGTCGAGGCCGACGATGCGCGCGGCGAGCGAGGCGGCGGCGGCGACCGTGGGGTGGACTTCGTCGGTCACGTCGAAGGCGTGGTTGCCGTTGCGCTGGATCAGCACTTCCTGGCCGGCCGGCGGCACCGAGTCGGCGGTGTAGCCCTGGCGGGTGATCTCCATGCGCGCGGCGGAGTCGATGCGGATCATGTTGAGCGGGTGCTCTTCGGTGGTGCCGCGGCGCGGGTCGGAATTGATCTGGCTGGCGATCAGTTCGTTGATCGTCTGTTTTCCGTCGCCGGTGACCCACACCATGTCGCCGCGGTTGGCGGCGACCAGGCGGCCGCCGACCACCAGCAGGCGGTGTTCGGCACCCGAGATGCAGCGTTCGACGAGAACGCCGCTGCCTTCGTCGAGCGCGATTTTGTAGGCGGACTCGACTTCTTCCTTCCTGGTCAGTTCGATGAACACGCCGCGCCCGTGGTTGCCGTCGTAGGGCTTGACGACGACCGGCAGGCCGATGTCCTGCGCGGCGTCCCAGGCGTCCTCGGCGCTGTCGACCATGCGCCCCTCGGGGACCGGCACGCCGCAGGAGGCGAGCAGCGACTTGGTCAGGTCCTTGTCGCGCGAGATGGTTTCGGCGATGGCGCTCGTGCGGTCGGTCTCGGCCGTCCAGATGCGGCGGCTCTTGGCGCCGTAGCCGAGCTGCACGAGGTTGCCCTTGTTCAGCAGGCGGATGGCCGGGATGTTGCGGTCGTCGGCGGCGTCGACGATGCAGGCCGTCGAGGGGCCGAGGCACAGCGAATCGACCATGTCGGAGAGGCGGTCGACGGCGGCGGCCACGTCGTAGGGCCGGTCGTCCATCGCGGCCAGGATCAGCTCGCGCGCGGCGTGCAGCGCGGCGCGCGTGACGTCTTCGTGCCAGGCGCGGACGACCACCTTGTACACGCCGCGCAGCGGGGTTTCGCGCGCCTTGCCGAAGCCGCCGGGCATGCCGGCGAGGTTCTGCAGTTCGAGGGTGACGTGTTCGAGGATGTGGCCGGGCCAGGTGCCTTCCTGCAGGCGGCGCAGGAAGCCGCCGCGCTCTTCGTAGCTGCAGCGGTGCTCGATCAGCGAGGGCAGCCAGGCGGCGAGGCGGTCGGCGAAGCCGGGAATCTTGTTGGAGGGGAAGTCTTCGAGTTCGCCGATGTCGACGATGGCTTCGAGAACCGGACGGTAGGTCCAGATGTTCGGTCCGTTCAGGTGACGGATTTCGAGAAACTTGATGTCTTTCTTCATGTGCTCGTCAGGTGTTCAGTGCAGGCGCTGAGTGGGGGATCGCCGGCGGTGGCCGGCGTCGATCCTGAGATTCGTCAAGATTAACGCCGTTCGCGGCGTTCGGATGACCGTCGCTTGAAATATTTGTTGGCGGCATTTTTCCGCCGCCGTCCGTCGTGCGCCCGCGGGCGGCCGCGGGCGGCCGTCTCACAGGAAACGGTCGAGCAGCTTGCGGCTAGCCGCGTCGAGCGCGAAACGGTCGCGGATCAGGAAATGGATGCCGTTGCTGTCGGTGATGAGCAGCGCCGGCGGGGCCAGGCGGCGGATGTCCTCCTCTCCCTTGAGGACGAGGGCGGCGCTGCCGCGGTCGGTTTCGACGCGCCAGGTGCTCGGCGTGGCGAAGCTCGAGACGCTCAGCACGCGCCGGATTTCGGGCATGAACTCGCGGCTCGCCAGCTCGCTTTCGACCAGCGTGCGCAGGGCGTCCGGCAGGTCGTTCAGGCGCTCGATCCAGGCCAGTTCGTGGCCGTGCGGATTGACCAGCGCGATGCCCTCGTCGGGGGCGCCGATCGGGAAGGCGCGCACCGGCACGACGCCTTCATGGACGTCGCCGTGCGCGCCGGTGAAGACGAGGCGGCCGAAGGCGTTGCGCTCGAGGCGGTAGTCGGAGGTCATTTGCGTTCTCCCTGCGCCGCCGCGTCGTGGCGGGCAAGCTGGTCTTCGGTATCGACGTTGCGCGCCTGCGCCTGATACAGCGTGTAGTAGTGGCCTTCGCGTTCCATCAGCTGCTCGTGGTTGCCGACTTCGACGACGCTGCCGCGGTCGAGCACGACCAGCCGGTTGGCTTCGCGCAGCGTGGACAGGCGGTGCGCGATGGCGATCGTGGTGCGTCCGCGCACGAGGTTGTCGAGCGCCTTCTGGATTTCCTTCTCGGTCGTCGTATCGACCGACGAGGTGGCTTCGTCGAGGATCAGGATCTTCGGGTCGATCAGTAGGGCGCGGGCGATCGAGATGCGCTGCCGCTCGCCGCCCGACAGCGCCTGGCCGCGCTCGCCGACCAGCGAGTCGTAGCCGTGCGGCAGGCGCAGGATGAATTCGTGGGCGTGCGCGGCGCGCGCCGCGGCGATGATTTCCGCGCGCGTCGCGTCGGGTTTGCCGTAGGCGATGTTCTCGGCGATGGTGCCGAAGAAGAGGAAGGGTTCCTGTAGCACGAGGCCGATGTGCTTGCGGTATTCGGCGACCGGCAGCGAGCGGATGTCGACGCCGTCGAGCAGGATGGCGCCCTCGGTCACGTCGTAGAAGCGGCAGATCAGGTTCACCATCGTGCTCTTGCCCGAGCCCGAGTGGCCGACGAGACCGACCATTTCGCCCGGGGCGATGTCGATGCTGATGTCGCGCGTGACGCTGCGCGTGCCGTAGCGGAAGCCGACGTTGCGCAGTTCGATGCGCCCCTCGACCCTGGGCAGATGCACCGGGTTGGCCGGCTCGGGAACGCTGGAGACGTGGTCGAGGATGTCGAAGATGCGCTTGGCGCCGGCCGCCGCCTTCTGCGTCACCGAGACGATGCGGCTCATCGAGTCGAGGCGCAGGTAGAAGCGGCTGATGTAGGCGAGGAAGGCGGTGAGCACGCCGACCGTGATCTGGTCGCGCGAGACCTGCCAGATGCCGAAGGCCCAGACGATCAGCAGGCCGATCTCGGTGAGCAGGGTGACGGTCGGCGTGAACAGCGACCAGACCTTGTTCACCTTGTCGTTCACTTCGAGGTTGTGCAGGTTGGCCGCGCGGAAGCGCGCCGCCTCGCGCTTCTCCTGGGCGAAGGCCTTGACCACGCGGATGCCGGGAATGGTGTCGGCGAGCACGTTGGTGACTTCGGCCCAGATGCGGTCGACCTTTTCGAAACCGGTGCGCAGCTTGTCGCGCACGACGTGGATCAGCCAGGCGATGATCGGCAGCGGCAGCAGGGTGACGAGCGCCAGCCACGGATTGATCGAGACGAGGATGGCCGTCGTCATGCAGATCATCAGCACGTCGGTGGCGAAGTCGAGCAGGTGCAGCGAGAGGAAGATGTTGATGCGGTCGGTTTCCGAGCCGATGCGCGCCATCAGGTCGCCGGTGCGCTTGCCGCCGAAGTATTCCTGCGACAGCTTGAGCAGATGCTCGTAGGTCGTCGTGCGCAGGTCGGCGCCGATCCGTTCGGAGACGAGGGCCAGGATGTAGGTGCGCGCCCAGCCGAGCACCCAGGCCAGCAGCGCGGCGCCGAGCAGTCCGGAGAGATAGAGCGTGACGAGGCCGCGGTCGATCGGCTTGCCGTTCTGATAGGGAATCAGGACGTTGTCCATCAGCGGCATGGTCAGGTAGGGCGGCACCAGGGTCGCCGCCGTGGCGCACAGCGTCAGCAGGAAGCCGGCGAGCAGGCGCCAGCGATAAGGGTGGGCGAAGCGCCACAGGCGCAGCAGCGTCCACGTCGAGGGCGGCGCGTCGACCTCGCGGCTGCATTTCGGGCATTCGTCCTGGCCGGCCATCAGCGGCGTTTCGCAGACCGGGCAGAGCGCCTGCTCGGAGGCGGCGGCTTCCTTGCCGGTCAGCGCGCCGGCGAGCTGCCGCGCGAACTGGTCGACCAGGCGCCCGGCGGCGATGTCGCCGCCCAGCGTGTAGCGCCACTGGGCCAGGCGGCCGTCGGCGTCGCACAGTTCGAGCGTGCCGACGCCGGCGTGGTCGTTGCGCTGCAGCGTCAGGCCGGCGCGATAGGGCCATTCCTGCCAGGCGTCTTGCCCGGCGGCGCGCGCCAGCAGGCGGCGATTGCTCACCAGCACGAGGCCGTCGGCGAAGCGCAGTCCGGCGTCGAGGTCGATTTCGAGGTGGGCCAGGACGTTTTCGTCGGCCGCGAGCTGCGTTTCGATTTCCGCGCGCCGTCCGTCGGGCAGCGAAGAGGGGAAGCGGCCGGCGAGGGCCGGCAGGTCCGCGCGCGCGGCGGGCGAGTCGTTCTGAGCGTTCGGGAGGGGGGCGGAGGTGGTTTTCATTGTTGTCTGCGTGCCGGTTCTGTTCGGGGCGGCGGTGCCGTTGCGCGGAAGGCCGGCGCTCGCTTTCCGGTGCGGCGCGCCGGGTGCCCGAGAAACGTTTCGCGAGCGGCTTTGGTTGACAGGGCGGGGCGCCGGCCGGGAGCGCGGCCGGTCCGCTGCGCCGCATCCACGGAGTATACCCGTCCCGCCGTCCGCCCGCGCGGCGCCGCTCGGGGCGCCGTTTTCGATTATCCGTCGGCTTGATCCACGTCAAGGCTGCGGCACGGTGCCTGTCCTTTAATACGCCGAACTTTGTTACGGGCTTTATCCATGTTTCGCATCTCCCAGTACATGCAGGAAATCGCCGAGCCGACGCCGCTCGGCCCGAAGAGAAATCCGCCCGGCCCGGTCGTCATCTGGAACCTGATCCGGCGCTGCAACCTGACCTGCAAGCACTGCTACTCGATCTCGGCCGACAAGGACTTCCCCGGCGAGCTGTCCACCGACGAAATCTTCACGGTGATGGACGACCTCAAGGGCTTCCGCGTGCCGGTGCTGATCCTGTCCGGCGGCGAGCCGCTGCTGCGCCCGGACATCTTCGACATCGCCAGGCACGCCAAGGCCAAGGGCTTCTACGTCGGCCTCTCGTCGAACGGCACGCTGATCGACGATTCCAATATCGACCAGATCGCCGAGTGCGACTTCAACTACGTCGGCGTCTCGCTCGACGGCATCGGCGCGACGCACGACAAGTTTCGCCGCATGGACGGCGCCTTCGAAGCCTCGCTGGCCGGCATCCGCCGCTGCCGCGACCTCGGCCTGAAGATCGGCGTGCGCTTCACGATGACGCAGGACAACGCGCACGACCTGCCCGGCCTGCTCAAGCTGGTCGAGGACGAAGGCATCGACCGCTTCTATTTTTCGCACCTCAACTACGCCGGGCGCGGCAACAAGAACCGCAAGGACGACGCCCGCCACCAGCTGACGCGGCAGGCGATGGACCTGCTCTTCGACACCTGCTGGGAATACAAGCAGCGCGGGCTGGAGAAGGAGTTCACGACCGGCAACAACGACGCCGACGGCGTGTATTTCTACTACTGGGTGCTCAAGAATTTCCCGGAGAAGGCGGCGCACGTGCGCGCCAAGCTGGCGCAGTGGGGCGGCAATTCGTCGGGCGTCAACGTCGCCAACATCGACAACCTCGGCAACGTACACCCGGACACCATGTGGTGGCACCACACGCTGGGCAACGTGCGCACGCGCAAGTTTTCCGAAATCTGGAGCGACCTTTCCGACCCGCTGCTCGCCGGCCTCAAGCAGCATCCGCGCACGGTGGCGGGGCGCTGCGGCGCCTGCGCGCACTTCGACATCTGCAACGGCAACACGCGCGTGCGCGCGCTGCAGCTGACCGGCAACCCGTGGGCCGAAGATCCCGGCTGCTATCTCGGCGACGACGAAATCGGCATCGCCCCCGGCGGCGAGCGCCTGACCCTCACCCCCTACAGCAAAACAAGGAGTGCCTGATGAACTGGCGCCTGTGGCTTTCCGCCTCCTACCTCGCCGTTTTTCTCGCCGGCATGGCGTCCTTCGCCGAAGCCGCCGAGGTCGGCGCCTTGTACAAGGAACACTGCGTCGCCTGTCACGGCGAGAACCGCTTCGGCGGCGTCGGCCCGGCGCTGCTGCCGGAAAACCTCGAACGCCTGCGTAAACCGGAGGCGCTCAAGGTCATCCGCGACGGGCGCGTCGCGACGCAGATGCCGGGCTTCGGCGACAAGCTGAAACCCGAGGAAATGCAGCAGCTGGCCGACTGGATCTACACCAAGGTCAGCCCGGCGCCGGTCTGGGCCGCCGCCGAGATCAAGGCCTCGCACGTCGTCGATGCGCAGGCGCTGCAGCTTCCGGGCAAGCCCGGCGCCGGCCTCAAGGGCGCCGATCCGCTCAACCTCTTCATCGTCGTCGAAACCGGCGACCACCACGTCTCGGTGCTCGACGGCGACAAGCTCGAGCGCCTGCACCGCTTCCCCAGCCGCTACGCGCTGCACGGCGGGCCGAAGTTCTCGCCGGACGGACGCTTCGTCTACTTCGCCTCGCGCGACGGCTGGATCACCAAGTACGACATCTACAACCTGACCGTCGTCGCCGAGGTCCGCGCCGGCCTCAACACGCGCAACGCGGCGGTTTCGGGCGACGGCAAGTGGGTGATGGTCGCCAACTACCTGCCGCACACGCTGGTCGTGCTCGACGCGAAAGACCTCTCGCTGGCGAAGATCATCCCGGTGGTCAACGCCAAGGGCGACAAGACCTCGCGCGTCTCCGCCGTGTATGACGCGGCGCCGCGCAAGAGCTTCGTCGCCGCGCTCAAGGACGTGCCGGAAGCCTGGGAGATCAGCTACGACCCGAACGCCGAGCCGGTCGCCGAAGGGCTGGTGCACGACTTCCAGTACAAGGAGGGCGACTTCAAGCCGGGCTACTTCTACCCGCGCCGCACGCTGCTCGCGGACTACCTCGACGACTTCTTCTTCACGCAGACCTACGACGAAATCCTCGGCTCGTCGCGCTCGGCGACCAAGGGCCAGGTGATCCTGCTCGACGGCCGCAAGAAGGTCGCCGACCTCGACCTGCCGGGCATGCCGCACCTCGGCTCGGGCATCACCTGGCAGTGGACCGACCCGTCCGGCAAGGAGCGCACGGTGATGGCCTCGCCCAATCTGAACGAAGGGCTGATCACCGTCATCGACCTGAAGACCTTCGAGAACGTCAAGCAGATCAAGACGCGCGGCCCCGGCTTCTTCATGCGCAGCCACGAGAACAGCCGCTACGCCTTCACCGACTCGATGATGAGCCCCGAGCACAAGAACAAGCTGCAGATCATCGACAAGCAGACGCTCGAAGTGGTCAAGGAAATCGCGGCGCCGCCGGGACAGACGCTGGCCCACGTCGAATTCACGCGCGACGGCCGCTACGCGCTGGCCAGCCTGTGGGAGCAGGACGGCGCGCTGGTCGTGATCGACGCGCAGACGCTGCAGGAAGTGAAGCGCATCCCGGCGAAGAAGCCGGTCGGCAAGTACAACGTGTGGAACAAGATCACGCGTTCGGAAGGCACCAGCCACTGACCCCTTGCGGGGCGGCGCGCAAGGGGCGGGTCGGTGATACGATCCGCCCTTTTCGTTCCGGCCGCGGCCCATGGCGCGCATCGTTCTCCTCAACAAGCCCTACGGCTACCTCAGCCAGTTCACCCCGGAAGGGCGCTGGCAGGGGCTGGCCGGCCTGCTGCCGGTGCCCGGCGTCTATGTCGCCGGGCGGCTCGACGCCGACAGCGAGGGCCTGCTGCTGCTCACCGACGACGGCAAGCTGCAGGCGCGCATCGCCGAGCCGAAGCACAAACTGCCGAAAACCTACTGGGTGCAGGTCGAGGGCGAGCCGGACGAAGCGGCGCTCGAACAATTGCGGCGCGGCGTGCGCTACGCCGACTTCACGACGCAGCCGGCGCGTGTGCGCCGCATCGACGAACCGGCCGGCCTCTGGCCGCGCGACCCGCCGGTGCGATACCGGGCGGCGGTTCCGACGAGCTGGCTGGAGATCGTCATCGGCGAGGGCAAGAACCGCCAGGTGCGGCGCATGACGGCGCACGTCGGCTTTCCCACGCTGCGCCTGATTCGCTATGCTGTAGGAGCGGCGACGCTGGACGGGCTGGCGCCCGGAGCGTGGCGCCAGATCGACGGCGGCTATGCCGACCTGCAGCCCGCCGGCGCGCTCCCGGCAGGCCATCATCCCGCCGGAACCCCCGGTTCCGGCCGACGAAAAGAGGCAAAAAAATGAGAATTCAGCACCTGCGCGCGGCGCTTTGCACCGCCGCTTTCGCATCCATCGCGTTCGGCGCGCCGGCCGCGCTGGCCGTTCCGAAAGCCGCCGAGCACGAGGACGCGCCGGTGACGCAAGGCGCCGCCGAAACGCCGCGGCCGAAGCCCGCCGCCAAGGCGCCGCCGCCGGCCAAGCCGAAAGTGGTCGGCCACGCCCGCGCGACGGCCAAGGGCAAGCCGGTGCCGAAGAACGCGAAGGCGCGCGTCGTCCGCAAGTAGGCGGCTGTGCTACAGTCGCCCGCGTTTCGCCCGTTCCGTTTTCTTCCGCCCGCTGGAGTCCGCATGTCCCGACCGATCGCCCGGCCAGCTTTCCCGCTGCCCGGCGCCGTTTGTTTCGCCGCCGCCCTCGTCTTTGCCGCGCCGGCCCGCGCGCAGATGCCGCGCATGGAGCTGAACGCCGGCTTCCACCGCATCGAAGCCGAGGTCGCCGCCGACCAGGCCGACCGCATGCAAGGGCTGATGCAGCGACGCAGCATGGCGCCGCAGCAAGGCATGCTCTTCGTTTTCCCGCAGGCGGCGCGCCACTGCATGTGGATGCGCAACACCCTGCTGCCGCTGTCGGTGGCCTTTCTCGACGAGGGCGGGCGCATCCTGAACATCGAGGACATGCAGCCGCAGACCGAGGACAACCACTGCGCCGCCGCGCCGGCCCGCTTCGCGCTGGAAATGAACCGCGGCTGGTTCGCCGCCCGCGGCCTCAAGCCAGGGACGCGCATCGGCGGCGTCGAGAAGGCTCCGGCGCCGCGCTGAAGCGCCTGACCGAATCGTCGTGATTTCCGCATTCTTGCCATCGCGCCCGTCGTCGGGCACATCGTCGTTTTCCCCGCTTTCCGCATGAGTCTGCACCGACCGTCCGCCTGGCGGAGCGCGCTGCCGCGCCTGCCGGAGAGCGCGCCGTACTTTCCCTGGCTGCGCGACCGCGGCTCGCTCACCGCGCGCATCCAGGCGCGCGGGCAGTTTTCCCTGCGCCTGCTGCGTCAGGGGCTGGCCCGGCCGACGCCGGACGAGGCGGCGCTCCTCGGCATCGCGCCCGGCGCACTGGCCTGGACGCGCGAAGTGGCGCTGGTGCTCGACGGCGTACCGGTGGTTTATGCGCATACCGTGCTCGCCTGCCAGCCGCGCGGCCCGCTGGTCCGCTGGTTGGGGCGCATCGGCGGCCGTTCGCTCGGCTCGCTGCTCTTCGCGCACCCGGGCTTCGCGCGCGGCGAGATGCGCGCGCGCCGGCTCGACGCCCGCCATCCGCTGTTCGCACGCGCCACGGCCACGCTGGGCGGCGCCCCGCGCTCCCTGTGGGCGCGCCGCTCGCTGTTCGGCTTCCGGACGCAGGCGGTGCTGGTGACCGAGGTCTTCTCGCCGGCCCTGCGCGGTCTGTAGCACGGCAGGATCGACGGCGGCGAGTGCGGGATAGCGGCGCTGCCGTCGCCGTCGCACCGTCATCGAATCGTCACTTTACTTTTGCCTTTTCCCGCACGACAATCGCCGCCTTGTTATCAACTGCGGAGACCCTGGTGGGTACTTGTTCGAGTGACAGTAGGCGGCCGGTCGTCATGGCCGGCGAAATCTCGGCGAGATAACGCGCAGGTCTTCCTGCCGCGCTCTCGCCGAAAGCGGGAAGCGGCACCTCAATGGCGTCCCTTGGCGGGCGCCACCCCATAGCTGCTCTCAATGCTGGAAACCTGTGATCGCATGCCCTGGCGGGCCGTGCGTTCGCGGGGTCACGGACTCGTCTGTCATCGACAGGCGTCCGAATCCGTTCGCGCGGCGCTGGCTGCGCGCACGGAGGCGGGCGCGCCTGCCGCAGGGCTTCGCCTCGTTCGCCGAGGAGGATCGCCGTGCGCTTCATCGCTTGTTTTCAGTCCCCTTGCCGCCATGGCGCGGCTTTTCCGCCGTTTTCGCCGCTTCGCCGCGCGCTCGCGCGGGGGCTCGTCCTGCCCTTCACGCTGGCGGCGCCGGCCGCCGAGGCGGCGCGCCCGATGATTACCGACGACGCCCGTATCGTCGATGAAAAATCCTGTCAGATCGAAAGCTGGACGAAGAAGGGCCGCGACGGCTCCGAATCGTGGGCGCTGCCGGCCTGCAATTTCACCGGGAATCTCGAGCTCGCCGCCGGCGCCGTGCAGGTGCGCGATACCGTGGGCGGGCGCACCACCGATCTGGCGCTGCAGGGCAAAACGCTGTTCCGGCCGCTCGCGCCGAACGACTGGGGCGTCGGCCTGGTGGCCGGCGTCCTGCATCATCCGCAGTCCGATGCCGGCGGCCGCGACTGGTACGCCTACGTTCCGGCCAGCGTCTCGTTTCGCGACGACCGCTTCGTCCTGCACGGCAATCTGGGCTGGCTGCGCGAACAGAAAGTCGGCGCCCATCGCCTGACCTGGGGCGTCGGCTCGGAGACGCAGCTGGGCGGTCGCAGCTGGCTGATCGCGGAGACCTTCGGGCAGAATCAAGGGCGGCCGTCCTACCAGATGGGCCTGCGCCACTGGATCGTTCCCGACCGGCTGCAGGTCGACGCCACGGTCGGCGACCGGTTCGGCGGCGACGATCGGGAGCGCTGGTTTTCCATCGGGCTGCGCTGGTTGTCTCTCCCTTTTCTGCCGTAGTTCTTTTGCCGCGAGCGGCCGGCTTCTCAAACAAACGAAAAAGACCCATGCCTGACGACCCTGAATCATCGCGGCCTGCGTAGGCCTCCCCTGCAACGGGGCGGGCCGCGCGGGCGGCGCCGGAGAGCAAGAATGAAACTGACCCTGTTGAAAGAGTTTTTTGCGGGCTTTCTGCGCAACCGCCACCTCGCCCGCCATTTCCGCCGGCTGGCCCTGCTCGACACGTTGACGCAAACCGGCGTCAGCCGCGAACTGCCGCCGAGTCTGGCGCAGACCTTGACCGCCGCCGCCCGGAGCGAGCCCGCCGTCCTCCTTGCGCAGTTGGAGAGCCACGCCGACGGTTTGAGCGAGGCGCAGGCCGAAGCCGTCCGCGCGCGCATCGGCCTCAACGAAGTCGAGCACGAGAAGCCGCTGCCCTGGTGGCTGCACCTGTGGCACTGCTACCGCAACCCCTTCAATCTGCTGCTGACGCTGCTCGCCGTCATTTCGCACCTGACCGAGGATCCGAAGGCGACGCTCGTGATTTCGACGATGGTCGTGCTGTCGACGCTGCTGCGCTTCTGGCAGGAGGCGAAATCGAACAAGGCCGCTGATGCGCTCAAGGCGCTGGTGAGCAACACCGCGACCGTCGTCCGGCGCGACCTGTCGGAGGACGCGGCGCCGCTCTTCGAGCGCTATTACGGCGCGCATATCCGCGTCAAGGGCGCGCGCCGCGTCGAAGTGCCGATCCGTCTGCTGGTGCCCGGCGACGTTGTCGTCCTGTCGGCCGGCGACATGATCCCGGCCGATGCGCGTGTGCTGGCGGCCAAGGATCTGTTCGTCTCGCAGGCGGCGATGACCGGCGAATCGATGCCGGTCGAGAAGTTCGCCGCGCAGCGCACGGCCGATGCCGGCAATGCGCTCGAACTCGACAACATCCTGTTCATGGGCACCAACGTGGTCTCCGGCTCGGCTACGGCGGTGGTGCTCGCCACCGGCAACCGCAGTTATTTCGGCGCGCTGGCCAGCCGGGTGACCGCCACCGACCGGGCGCCGACCTCGTTCCAGGCCGGGGTGAACAAGGTGAGCTGGCTGCTCATCCGCTTTATGTTCGTGATGGCGCCGCTCGTGCTACTGATCAACGGCTTTACCAAGGGCGACTGGATGGAGGCGCTGCTCTTCGCGCTCTCGGTCGCCGTCGGCCTGACGCCCGAAATGCTGCCGATGATCGTCACCTCGACGCTGGCCAAGGGCGCGGTGCTCCTGTCGCGCAAGAAGGTCATCGTCAAGCGCCTCGACGCGATCCAGAACTTCGGCGCGATGGACGTGCTGTGCACCGACAAGACGGGGACGCTGACGCAGGACCGGATCTTTCTCGCGCGGCACATCGACGTCTGGGGCGAGGCGTCGGACGAGGTGCTGGCGATGGCCTATCTCAACAGCTACTACCAGACCGGCCTCAAGAACCTGCTCGATGTGGCCGTGCTCGAACATGTCGACGTGCATCGCGAACTCAACGTCGGCGGCGACTACCGCAAGGTCGACGAGATTCCCTTCGACTTCACGCGCCGCCGCATGTCGGTGGTGGTCAGCGAGCGCGAAGACCACCACGAGCTGATCTGCAAGGGCGCGGTCGAGGAGGTTCTCGCCGTATGCACGCAGGTCCGCCACGGCGCCGCGGTCGAGCCGCTGACGCCGGCGCTGCTCGCGCGCATCCGCGCGGTGACGGCCGACCTCAACGAGGAAGGGCTGCGCGTCGTCGCCGTCGCCGCCAGGGAGCGGCCGCCGACGCGGGAAACCTACGGCGTCGCCGACGAATGCGAGCTGACGCTGATCGGCTACGTCGCCTTCCTCGACCCGCCGAAGGAGTCCACGGCGCCGGCGCTCAAGGCGCTCGCTGCGCATGGCGTGCGCGTCAAGGTGCTGACCGGCGACAACGAGCGGGTGACGGCCAAGATCTGCCGCGAGGTGGGATTGCCGGCGGACGGCGTGGTGCTGGGCGGCGACATTGAGCGCATGGGCGACGCCGAGCTGGCCGCCGTCGCCGAACAGGCCACCGTCTTCGCCCGCCTGACGCCGGCGCACAAGGAGCGCATCGTGAGGCTGCTGAAGAGCAACGGCCACGTCGTCGGCTTCATGGGCGACGGCATCAACGACGCGCCGGCGCTGCGCGCCGCCGATATCGGCATTTCGGTCGACACGGCGGTGGATATCGCCAAGGAGGCGGCCGACATCATCCTGCTCGAAAAGAGCCTGATGGTGCTCGAGGAGGGCGTGCTCGAGGGGCGCCGCACCTTCGCCAACATGCTCAAGTACATCAAGATGACGGCCAGCTCCAACTTCGGCAACGTCTTCTCGGTTCTGGTCGCCAGCGCCTTCCTGCCGTTTCTGCCGATGTTGCCGATGCAGCTGCTGGTGCAGAACCTGCTGTACGACATCTCGCAGATCGCGATTCCCTTCGACAACGTCGACGAGGAACTGCTGAAGAAGCCGCAGCGCTGGGAGGCGGGCGACATCGGGCGCTTCATGGTCTTCTTCGGGCCGCTCAGTTCGCTTTTCGACCTGACGACCTTCGCCATGATGTGGTTCGTGTTCGGCGCCAACACGGTGGCCGGGCAGACGCTGTTCCAGTCCGGCTGGTTCGTCGTCGGCCTGCTCACGCAGACGCTGATCGTGCACCTGATCCGCACGCCGCGGATTCCCTTCGTGCAGAGCCGCGCCGCGCCGGCGCTGATGGCGACGACGGGCGTCATCATGGCGGTCGGCGTCTTCCTGCCGATGGGGCCGCTGGCGCCTGCCTTCAAGTTGCAGGCGCTGCCGCCGCCGTACTTCGTTTTCCTGCCGCTGATCGTGCTCGCCTACATGGGATTGACGCAGGCGATGAAGGGCGTCTATCGCCGCCGCTACGGCTGGCAATGAACTGGCGACGGGGCGGGCGTCCGCTCGCCGCCGCCCCGGAGCCGGCGAAGAAAGAGTCGACAAGCACCGGAGCGGGCGCTACAATGCGCCCCCTTGTGCAATGCAGCATGCAGCGCACGAGTACAACGCAACAAGCACCACCCCGCGCATCGCGAACCTGGCCGCAACCCTGAAGCCCTCCTGCCTTCTGGTGTCGATTCATTGGACACCGTCCTGGCACAAAGCTTTTGTGCCGAAATCTCTAGAGTCACTCTCAGCTATTTCGTTGGTTGGCGTTGCATTTTTTGCGCCCGTGCGTCGACTTCGTTCGACAGCGCGGCGCTGATCCATTCGAAAGAGAAATATGACTTTTGCAGAACTCGGCCTCCACGAAGCCGTCCTCAACGCCCTGACCCAAGCCGGCTACACCGAGCCGACCGCCGTCCAGGCGCAAGCCATTCCCGCCGCCCTCGAAGGGCGCGACCTGATGGTTTCCTCGCAGACCGGCTCGGGCAAGACCGCCGCCTTCATGCTGCCGGCCCTCCACCGCTTCGCCTCGCAGGAGCGTCCGGCCTTCGTTCCCGGTCAGAAGACGCCGAACCAGGAACGCCAGTCCGACCGCGCCCGCGGCGGCCGTGGCGAGCGTCCGCGCTTCACGCCGGCGCAGCCGAAGATGCTGGTTCTCACGCCGACCCGCGAACTGGCCATGCAGGTCACCGACGCGACGACCAAGTACGGCGCCTTCGTGCGCCGCCTGAAGGCCGTTTCCATCCTCGGCGGCATGCCCTATCCGAAGCAGATGGAACTGCTCTCGCGCAATCCCGAGATCCTCGTCGCGACGCCGGGCCGCCTGATCGACCACATGGAATCGGGCAAGATCGACTTCTCGATGCTGCAGGTGCTCGTCCTCGACGAAGCCGACCGCATGCTCGACATGGGCTTCATCGACGACATCGAAAAGATCGTCAATGCGACGCCGGCCACGCGCCAGACCATGCTCTTCTCGGCCACGCTCGACGGCATGGTCGGCGAGATGGCCCGCCGCATGACGCGCGACGCGCTGCTGATCCAGATCAACACCGCGACGGCCAAGCACGAGAACATCGAGCAGCGCCTGCACTTCGTCGACGACCTGTCGCACAAGAACCGCCTGCTCGACCACCTGCTGCGCGACGTCTCGATCGACCAGGCCATCGTCTTCACCGCCACCAAGCGCGACGCCGACACCATCACCGACCGTCTGAACATCGCCGGCTTCAACGCCGCAGCGCTGCACGGCGACATGAACCAGGGCGCGCGCAACCGCACGCTCAACGCGCTGCGCCGCGGCCAGGTGCGCATCCTCGTCGCCACCGACGTCGCCGCGCGCGGCATCGACGTGCCGACCATCACGCACGTCATCAACTACGACCTGCCGAAGTTCGCCGAGGACTACGTGCACCGCATCGGCCGCACCGGCCGCGCCGGCCGCAACGGCCTCGCCGTGTCGCTGGTCAACCACGCCGAGCACTTCAACGTGCGCAAGATCGAGCGCTTCACGCGGCAGGCGATCCCGGTCGACGTCGTCGCCGGCCACGAGCCGACCAAGCGCGCGCCGGCGGCGCACAAGCCGGGCGGCAAGCCCGGCTGGAAGGGCAACGGCCGTCCCGGCGAGAGCCGCGGCTACGGCAAGCCGGGCGCGCCGCGCCGCGAAGGCTATGCGCGCGCTCCGCACGGCCAGGCCGGCAAGCCGGCGGGCGGCGGGAACCGCCGCACCTACGGCGATCATTGAGCGCTGTCCGGCGCTGTTCCGCTTCAGGAAAAAAACCCGCCGCGTGCGGGTTTTTTCTTGGCCGGCGCTAAAATCGACCCCCGGCAATTCCGCCTTCCCGTCCGATCCGCCTTTTCCCGAAAGAACGTCATGTCCGAGCGCCCGCAGCCCCTCACCGCCATCGAAGCCCGCATCCTCGGCGTGCTGATCGAGAAGGAGAAAACGACGCCGGACGCCTATCCGCTGACGCTGAACAGCCTGACCATCGGCTGCAACCAGAAGACGTCGCGCGATCCGGTGCTGAACCTCGCCGAATCCGAGGTGCTCGCCGCGCTCGACGAACTGCGCGGCCGCACCCTGGTCATCGAAACCTTTGGCGCGTCCGGGCGCGTGCTGCGCTACGCGCACAACTTCGGCAAGGTCTATCAGCTGCCGGGCGCCGCCGTCGCGTTGCTGGCGGTGCTCGCCCTGCGCGGCCCGCAGACGGTGAGCGAACTGCGCGCCAACTGCGATCGCCTGCAGCATTTCGTCGACGCGTCCTCGGTCGAGGGCTACCTCGACGAGCTGGCGGCGCGCAGCGGGCAGCCGCTGGCCGTGCTCCTGCCGCGCCAGCCGGGCGCGCGAGAGCAGCGCTGGGCGCACCTGCTGTGCGGCGAGCCCGTGGTGGCGATGGCGGCTGCGGCCGTGGCCGCTCCCGCCGCCGGGCGGGGCGAGCTGGAGGCCCGCGTGGCCGGCCTTGAGCGCGAGGTCGAGGTCCTGCGCGGCGAGTTGAGCGAACTACGCGACGAGTTGCGCAACGCACTGCGCGCCTCGTCGGCGCACCCGCCGACGGCTCAGGGCTGACGCCTCCTTGCCGGCGGGCGGCGAACTTTCTCGCCGGCGCGGCTGTCCAGTGGATTGAATTGCGGCGATACCCGCAGTTTCAGCGCCCGGCCGTCGCGCGTGCCCGGCGCCGCGCCCGACCCTCGGAGGAGTTCACGCCATGCAGTCTTCACAACACACGTTCAGCGATCTCTTCGCCCAACTGGGCCTGCCGTCGGACGAGGCGTCGATCGATCGCTTCCTCGCCACGCACGCGCCGCTGCCGGAGGCGGTGCCGCTGACCCAGGCGCCGTTCTGGACGCCGTCGCAACGTGCTTTCCTGCGCGAGGAAATCCTCGGCGACGCCGACTGGGCCGAACTGGTGGACGCGCTCAACGAACGCCTGCGGGCCTGACGCCGCGACGGAAGGCTGTGTTCGCTAGCGCACGGAAGTGCGGGCGGAGTCGCGCGACGATTTGGCGTTGGCAAGCGCGATGGGGAGGCGTCAATGTTCTGGCAAAAGCGCTTCGGCGACTTCGCGGATCGCTTGATTCACTACAAGCTCCCGGTCCGGCTGCGCCTGTGGAACGGGCGCGAGGTGAGTCTGGGCGGCGACCCGCTCGTCACGCTCGAAATCCGCTCGGTGCAGGCCTTGCGCCGCCTGTTGCGGCCCTCGATGGCAACGCTCGGGCAGGCCTACGTCGAGGGCGAGATCGATGTCGTGGGTGCCATCGACGACGTGATCGGCGCGGTCGCGCAGATTGCCGCGCACGCCGGCCGCATCGGACGGCACCGGCCGCGCATGGTGCGCCATTCGCGGAAGATCGACGCCGAGGCGATCGCCTACCACTACGACGTCTCGAACGATTTCTACCGTCTCTGGCTGGACAGCGAGATGGTGTATTCCTGCGCCTATTTCCATACCCCCGACGATACGCTGGAGCAGGCGCAGCTGCAGAAGCTCGACTACATCCTCGGCAAGCTCCGCCTGCAGCCGGGGCAGCGCCTGCTCGACATCGGCTGCGGCTGGGGGGCGCTGGTGCTGCGCGCGGCACGCAACCACGGCGTGCGGGCGGTCGGCATCACGCTGTCGCAAAAGCAGTTCGAGCTGGCGAGCCGGCGGGTGGCCGAGGCCGGGCTCGCGGATCGCGTCGAAATCCGCCTGCAGGACTATCGTGACGTAAGCGGGCCGTTCGAGCGCGTGGTCAGCGTCGGCATGTTCGAGCACGTCGGCCTGAAGAACCTGCGCGGCTACTTCGCCAAGATCAACGAACTGCTGACCGACGACGGCATCTGCATGAACCACGGCATCACGTCGAGCGATCCCGAGTCGGCCGAGAGTCCGCTCGGCGGCGGCGAGTTCATCGAACGCTACGTCTTTCCGCACGGCGAACTGCCGCACATCGGACTGGTGCTCAAGGAACTCAGCGCGGCCGGCCTGGAGGCGGCCGACGTGGAAAACCTGCGCCGCCATTACGCGCTGACCACCCAGCACTGGAGCCGGCGCTTCGAGCAGAACGGCGAACGCCTCAGGGAACTGGTCGGCGAGAAGCGCTACCGCATCTGGCGCGCCTATCTCGCCGGCTGTACCTACGGCTTCCGGCACAACTGGATCGCCCTGCATCAGGTGCTTGCGGTGAAGGCCTCCGCCTCCGATCGGGAGCCGTTGCCGCTGACGCGGGATTACATGTACGAACCGCCGCCGGCGTCTGGCGCGCCGCCGGCAGCCGAATGAAAAAAGCCCCGGCCGGAGCGGCGGGGGCTTTTGCGGAAGGCTTGGCGCCGTCGGCCGGAGATCAGCCGGCGAAGTTCTGCTCGGCGAAGCTCCAGTTGACCAGATTGTTCAGGAAGGTCTCGACGAACTTCGGACGCAGGTTGCGGTAGTCGATGTAGTAGGCGTGTTCCCACACGTCGACGCAGAGTAGGGCCTTGTCGCCGGTGGTCAGCGGGGTGCCGGCGGCGCCCATGTTGACGATGTCGACCGAACCGTCGGCCTTCTTCACCAGCCAGGTCCAGCCCGAGCCGAAATTGCCGACGGCGGAGGCCTGGAAGGCTTTCTTGAACTCGTCGAGCGAACCCCACTTCTTGTCGATCGCCGCAGCCAGCGCGCCGGACGGGGCGCCGCCGCCGTTCGGCTTCATGCAGTTCCAGAAAAAGGTGTGGTTCCACACCTGCGCCGCGTTGTTGTACACGCCGCCGGCCGGTGCCTTCTTGACGATGGCTTCGAGGTCGAGGGCTTCGTATTCGGTGCCCTTGATCAGGTTGTTCAGGTTGGTGACGTAGGCCTGGTGGTGCTTGGCGTAGTGGTATTCGAAGGTTTCCTTGCTCATGTGCGGAGCGAGGGCGTCGAGGGCGTAGGGCAGTTGCGGGAGGCAGTGTTCCATATTGTTTTCTCCGTGAGTGTCGGGGGCGGGTTGGAATCGGGTTCGCTTCCAGGGTGGTCGGCGAATTCTAGTCGGGGGTGTCGCCGCTGGCAATCGACGAGGATGCCGATGGGCTTGCCGAGGCCGGCGGAACTCCGCTGTCCCGATGGGTTGCGGTGACCGTCGCATCGAGACGGCCACGGTGCAGATGGACAGCGATCCGCGCGGAAGGTTCCAGCGCATCGGCATCGCGCACGATTTTCCCGTCGGCGTCGACGACGATGCTGAAGCCGCGCGCCAGCACGCTTTCCGGGTTGAGATGCGCGAGGCTGGCCGCCAGGCGTTCGAGGTCGGCGCCCCGGCGCTGCGCGCTACGTTGCCAGGCGCCGCGCAGTTGCGGAGCGAGCGCCTCGAGGCGGCGCGCGTGGCGAGCTGTGTCCGGGCGGGAGAGAAGGAGGCGGCGGGACAGTCCGGCAAGTTGCTCGCGGCCGCGCGCGCAGGATTGCGTCAGCCCGTTGTCGAGGCGGCGCTGCAGGTTGCGCAGGTTGTCGCGCTGGCGGGCGAGGCGTTCGGCCGGGTGCTGCAGGCGGCGCGCCAGCCAGTCGAGTTGCTGCGCGCGCTGTTCGAGGCCGCGTCCGGTCTGCCGGCGCAGCGCCTGCCGCAGGTCGGCCAGGCGGGCGAGCAGGGCGGCGCGCTCGGGGGCCGCCAGCTCGGCGGCGGCGGTCGGCGTCGGTGCGCGATGGTCGGCGGCGAAGTCGGCGATCGTGAAGTCGGTTTCATGGCCGACGCCGCTGATCACCGGCAGCGGGCTGGCGTGGATGGCGTGGGCCACGGCCTCGTCGTTGAAGGCCCAGAGATCCTCGATGCTGCCGCCGCCGCGGCAGACGATCAGCAGGTCGAGCCCGTCGCGCTCGCGGCGTTCTCCGGCGCACCGGATGGCGGCGGCGATCTGCGCGCCGGCGCCGTCGCCCTGCACCGGCGTCGGGTAGAGCACGATGCCGACATGGGGCGCGCGGCGGCGCAGCGTGGTGAGCACGTCGCGCAGGGCGGCGGCCTGCGGCGAGGTGACGATGCCGATGCGGCGCACGAAGGCGGGCAGCGGGCGCTTGGCCGCCGCGTCGAACAGCCCTTCGCGTTCGAGCTTTTCCTTGAGGCGCAGGAACTGCTCGTACAGGTTGCCGACGCCGGCCCGGCGCGCCGCCTCGACGTTGAGCTGGAAGTCGCCGCGCGCCTCGTAGAGCGTGACGAGCACGCGCGCCTCGATGTGCTGGCCGTTCTCCAGCCGCCAGCCGAGCAGTTGCGCGCGGCTGCGGAACATCACGCAGCGCACCTGCGCGGCGGCGTCCTTCAGCGAAAAGTAGACGTGGCCGGAGGCGGCGTAGGTCAGGTTGGAAATTTCGCCGGACACCCAGCACAGGGGAAAGGCGGCTTCGAGCTTTTCGCGCGCCATCCGGTTGAGCAGGGAAACGGGCAGAACCGGCGGTGCGGAGACGGGCGAGGCGGGGCTCGCGTCGGGAAACAGGGGGGAGGACATGCGGCAATTCTACATGCGCCGCAAATCATGCACACCCCGCGGGCGCCGGCGGGGCAGCGTCTTCCGAAACCCTTGCGAAAATTGCGTATATAAGCTAATGCGATGATTAATATACGCAAATCGTCGGTGCCGGATTTTTTGGCAAAGTGTAAAAAATCCTTTGGGCGGGACTACTTAGGCGTTGCGAAGCGGAGAAATCCACAAAGTTATCCACAGTTTTTGTGGATAAACGTTTTCTATGATGAGGTCGCTAGGGCTTGCTGCGCTGTCCCGCGCAGGCTAAAGTTCCCGCCTGAAAAAAACTTGAGGGAGAAAGCGTGTTTTCCATCATCCAGGCCGCCGGTTGGCCGATTTGGCCCTTGCTGCTGGCATCGATCATCGCCGTGGCCCTGATCATCGAACGCCTGGTCGCCCTGCGTCGTTCCAAGGTGTTGCCCGCCGGCCTGCTCCAGCGCGTGGTCGCCGAATACCGCCAGAACGGCAGCAGCGAGGCGATGATCGCCGGACTCGAAGCGCAGTCGCCGCTCGGCCGCATCCTCGCCGCCGGCCTGCGCAACGTCGGCAGTTCGCGCGACATCATGAAGGAGTCGATCGAGGAAACCGGCCGTGCCGTCTCGCACGACCTCGGCCGCTACCTGACGACGCTCGGCACGATCGCCTCGATCAGCCCGCTGATGGGCCTGTTCGGCACCGTCGTCGGCATGATCGAGATCTTCGGCTCGCAGTCGCCGTCCGGCGCCAACCCGATGCAACTTGCGCACGGCATCTCGATCGCCCTCTACAACACCGGCTTCGGTCTGCTCATCGCCATTCCGGGCATGATTTTCTGGCGCCACTTCCGCGCGCTCGTCGATGGCTTCGTGATCGACATGGAGCAGCAGGCGGTACGTCTCGTCGAACTGCTGCACGGCGAGCGCAAGGCGTAAGGGGCGGGCGATGAATTTCCACAGCGGCGGTCGCCGCGACGAGCCCGAGATCAACCTGATCCCGCTCATCGACGTGCTGCTGGTGATCATCATCTTCCTGATGCTGACCACCACCTACGCCAAGTTTTCCGGGCTGGAGATCAACCTGCCGACGGCCGACGCCAGCAAGCAGGCCGAGCAGCCGAACGAGGTCAGCGTCGCCGTCACCGCCACCGGCCAGGTGCTGGTGAACAAGGCGCCGCTCGCCAGCACGGACGTCCAGGCGATCAGCGAGGCCCTGCGCCGCGCCGCCGGCAGCAACAAGGAGCCGGTCATCGTGATCAGCGCCGACGCCAAGGCGACGCACCAGAGCGTCGTCGACATCATGCAGGCCGCGCAGGCAGCCGGCTATCCGCACATCTCCTTCGCCACCCAGTCGCAGCGCTGACCGTCCGCCGATGGCCGATTCCGGCGAATCCGCCCGTCCCGGCCTCGCGCAGCGCCTCCCCGTCTGGTGGTATCGTCGGCGGTTGGCCGCGCGGCTCGTTCCTCTGCTGCCGCTGTCCTGGCTCTTCCGTCTGCTGACAGCGCTGCGCCGCGCCCTCTACCGGCGCGGCCTGCTGGCATCCGTCCGCCTGCCGGTGCCGGTCGTCGTCGTCGGCAACCTCACCGTCGGCGGCGCCGGCAAGACGCCGCTCGTCCTCTGGCTGGTCGCCCGTCTGCGCGAGCAGGGCCGGCGGCCGGGCATCGTCAGCCGTGGCTATGGCGCGGAAGCTACGAAACACACGAAAGAGGCGGGCGTACGCCCGGTGCTGCCGGATTCGGCGGCGGCCGAGGTGGGCGACGAGCCTTTGCTGCTCGCCCGGCGCAGCGGCGTTCCGGTCTTCGTCGGGCGCGACCGCGTCGCCGCCGGCCGGGCGCTGCTCGCGGCGCATCCGGAGTGCGATGTGATCGTTTCCGACGACGGCCTGCAGCATTACCGTCTGCAGCGCACCGTCGAACTGGTCGTGTTCGACGGACGCGGCGCCGGCAACGCCCGCCTGCTGCCGGCCGGCCCGCTGCGCGAGCCGCTCGGCCGCCTGGCCGAGGCCAGCGCGCTGATCTGGAACGGCGCGCCGGAAGCGCGCGTGGCGCAGGCGGCCGGCACGCTGCCGCAATTTTCGATGCGCCTGGCCGGCGAGCGCTTTGCGGCGCTGGCCGATCCGCAGCGCAGCTGCGCTGCCGCCGACCTGCGCGGCAAGCGGCTCTATGCGCTGGCCGGAATCGGCGATCCTTCGCGCTTCTTCCGCCAGCTCGAAGCGCTCGGGCTGATTTTCGAGGCGCGTCCGTTTCCCGACCATCACGCCTACACTGGCGCCGATCTGGCTTTTGCGCGCGACGGCGTGCTGCTGATGACCGAGAAAGATGCGGTAAAATGCGCCGCAATCTACACGGGCGAGTCCTGGTTCCTGCCGGTCGCGGCGGAAATCCTGCCCTGCGCCGGAGACCTCGGGGGCGCTGAGGCCCCGGGTCTGCTCGACATCATTCTGGAGAAGTTCAATGGACGCACGCTTGCTTGACATCCTGGTCTGCCCGATCTGCAAGGCCAATCTCGAATACCGCAAGGCCGAGTCCGAACTCGTGTGCAAGCCCTGCAAGCTGGCTTTCCCGGTGCGCGACGACATTCCGGTGATGCTCGCCGACGAAGCGCGCCAGTTGCCGGCGGATCCGGTCAGTCCGGCCTGACGCGGGGGCGCCGCCGATGAGCGTCCCGTTCAAGGTCGTCGTTCCGGCGCGCTACGCGTCGACGCGCCTGCCGGCCAAGCCGCTGCTCGATCTCGGCGGCAAGCCGATGGTCGTGCGCGTGGCCGAGCGCGCCGCGCTGTCCGGCGCCGAAGAGGTGTGGGTCGCCACCGATCACGCCGACGTGAAGGCGGCGGCCGAGGAGCACGGATTGCAGGTTTTACTCACGCGCGCCGACCACCCGACCGGCACCGACCGCCTGGCCGAGGTCGTCGCGCAGCGCGGCTGGTCCGCCGACGCCATCGTCGTCAATGTGCAGGGCGACGAGCCGCTGATCGAGCCGGCGCTGATCGCGCAGACCGCGCGCCAGCTCGCCGCGAGCGGCGCCGACATCGCCACCGTCGCGCATCCGCTTGGCGAAGCCGCCGATTTCTTCAATCCGAACGTCGTCAAAGTGGTGTGCACGGCGGCCGGCGACGCGCTCTATTTCTCGCGCGCGCCGATTCCCTACGCGCGCGATCACTTCTCCCGCGAAGGCGGCGGCGAGACGCTGCCGGCCGATTTCCCCGCGTATCGCCACGTCGGCCTGTACGCTTATCGCGCGCGCTTTCTGAGCGCCTACGCCAGGCTCGCGCCGTCGCCGCTCGAAAGCTTCGAGGCGCTCGAACAGCTGCGCGCGCTGTGGCACGGCTACCGCATCAGCGTGGCGATTTCCGACCATCTGCCGCTGCCCGGCGTCGATACGCCGGACGATGCGGAGCGCATGCGCCGACACTTCGCCGGGGCGTGAAAGCGTTTGACCGGGCGGCCAATTGAATGTAATTTTCCGCCTGTAACGAAAGCCCAATCGCACGGCATGCAAGCTCGACAAGCGCGAACGGCGAACAGCATAAAAAATGCAGGAACAACTGCTTCATTCGATTCAATCGACTCCTCCGAGGGCAATACATGAGACTGATTCTGCTGGGCGCTCCGGGCGCCGGTAAGGGCACGCAAGCGCAATTCATCCGTGAAAAATTTGGCATTCCGCAAATCTCCACCGGCGACATGCTGCGTGCCGCAGTCAAGGCGGGCACCCCTCTCGGGATCGAAGCGAAAAAAGTGATGGACGCCGGCGGTCTGGTTTCCGACGAGATCATCATCGGTCTCGTCAAGGATCGCCTGCTGCAGGACGACTGCAAGGCCGGCTACCTGTTCGACGGTTTTCCGCGCACCATTCCGCAGGCCGAAGCGATGAAGGCGGCCGGCGTGGCGATCGACTTCGTGCTCGAAATCGACGTCGCCGACTCGGAAATCATCGAGCGCATGAGCGGTCGCCGCGTGCATCCCGCCTCGGGTCGCACCTATCACGTCAAGTTCAACCCGCCGAAGGTCGCCGGCAAGGACGATGCGACCGGCGAGGAACTGATCCAGCGCGACGACGACAAGGAAGAAACCGTCAAGAAGCGCCTCGAGGTCTATCACTCGCAGACCAAACCGCTCGTCGATTACTACGGCAGTTGGGCCGCCACCGGCGACGCCAAGGCGCCGAAGTGCCGCAAGATCGCCGGCGTCGGCAGCGTCGATGACATCAAACAGGCTGCGTTCGCTGCCCTGAAATAAGGCCGAGATGACCGCCGCCAAGCTCCCGACGAACGCCTTCTACGCCCAGTCGGGCGGCGTGACGGCGGTGATCAATACCTCCGCCTGCGGCGTCATCGAAACGGCGCGCCGGCACCCGGACCGCATCGGCAAGATCTTCGCCGGCCGCAACGGCATTATCGGCGCCCTGGCCGAAGACCTGATCGACACCTCGCTCGAATCCGCCGCCGACGTCGCCCGCCTGCGCCATACGCCGGGGGGCGCCTTCGGCTCCTGCCGCTACAAGCTGAAGGGCTTCGATCAACACCGCGCGCAGTACGAGCGCCTGATCGAGGTGTTCCGCGCGCACGACATCGGCTACTTCTTCTACAACGGCGGCAACGACTCGATGGACACCGCGTGGAAGGTGTCCCAGCTTTCCGAAAAACTCGGCTATCCGCTCGTCTGCGTCGGCATCCCGAAGACCGTCGACAACGATCTGCCGCATACCGACTCCTGCCCCGGCTTCGGCTCGGTCGCCAAGTACGTCGCGACCTCGATCCGCGAGGCCGGCTACGACGTCGCCTCGATGGCCAGGACGTCGACCAAGATCTTCGTCATGGAAGTCATGGGTCGCCACGCCGGCTGGATCACCGCCGCCTGCGGACTGGCCAGCGAGGCCGAGGGCGAGCCGCCGCACATCCTGCTGCTGCCCGAGGTCCCCTTCGACGAGGCGCGCTTCCTGGCGCGCGTGCACGAATGCGTGCAGCGCTACGACTACTGCACGATCGCCGTTTCCGAAGGCCTGCACGACGCGCAGGGCAACTTCCTGTCCGACATGGGAACGCAGGACGCCTTCGGCCACGCGCAGCTGGGCGGCGTCGGCCAGATCGTCGCGCAGCTGATCAAGGATCGTCTGGGCTACAAATACCACTGGGCGCTCGCCGATTACCTCCAGCGTTCGGCGCGCCACATCGCGTCGAAGACGGACCTCGATCAGGCCTATGCGCTCGGCCGGGCCGCCGTCGAACTGGCGCTCGCCGGGCGCAACGCGGTGATGCCGGGCGTCGTGCGCCTCGCCGACGCGCTCTATCGCTGGGAAGTCGGCGTCGCCGACCTGAAGGAGGTCGCCAACGTCGAGCGCAAGATGCCGCGCGACTTCATCAGCGACGACGGTTTTCACATCACGGACAAATGCCGCGCGTACCTTACGCCGTTGATCGAGGGCGAGGACTATCCGCCCTACCGCAACGGCTTGCCGGATTACGTGCGCTTGAAGAATATTTCGGTGCCGAAGAAGCTCGGGGAGTTTGCGGTGTAAGGGACTCGGCAGCGACGCGTCCGCCCGTGCCGGCGGCGTAGACAGGTTTGTTTCAAATGTAGGGCAAACCGGCCCGGCGGAATCTTCCAAAGGGCTTGAGCAAACTTTTTGGGAGGGAGTTCATGTCTTCTGCGTTGATGCTCGCACTTGGGTGCGCGT